>Ga0181520_10000040_pt1 | contig 236760 bp, 191 predicted proteins | sample PEATcosm2014_Bin_29_FD_132451 | JGI IMG/M metagenome (GOLD analysis project Ga0181520, IMG submission 132451) | Peatland microbial communities from MTU Mesocosm Facility, Houghton, MI, USA - PEATcosm2014_Bin02_30_metaG | ecosystem: Environmental > Terrestrial > Soil > Wetlands > Peat | place...
ATCACCGCGGGTTGCGCTGCGCTCCACCCGCGGCTATTCACATGGTGCCGCTAACGCGGCAGACCTCGATCGGCAATGCGGAGCAAACGGGGGTACATCGCAACAAATCCCCGTAAGAGCCCGTTCGTGGTCCAAAAATCCGAATCAATGGCCGCCTTATCGCCGAATTGCCATTGAGGACGCCGCTTGGCCGGCCTACTGCGTTTCCGCCGCCGTTACGCGGGCCGGGCCTTGCCGCTTTTTTGCCGGCCACGACTAACAAAAACCCGTTTCCGGCCGTAACCGCGATTGACTCCCGCGCGGATAACCCTGCCAGCAGTCTTTGCTAGTCGGACTGATTTGTCTCATGCTTGTCGGCTGCCGTCCTTAATCTCTCTTGCGAGGGGGTAGCAGGGCCGCTGTCACCTCAGGTATGATGAAGTGTTTGTTTTGCGAGAACTGCCCAAAGGTCAAGAGAGAAAGCAGATGAATCAGCATCGGGAACTCCAGGAATGGGTCGAGGAAATGGCTCGTTTGTGCGAGCCGGATTCGATTGTGTGGATCGACGGGTCCAAGGAAGAGAAAGATCGCCTCACCCAAGAGGCCATCCAGGCGGGCGAAATGGCGCTCTTGAACCAGGAGAAACTGCCCGGCTGCCTCTATCACCGCACGGCCGTCAACGACGTAGCCCGCACCGAAGACCTGACCTACATCTGCAGCACGCTCCGCGAGGACGCCGGCCCAACCAACAACTGGATGTCGCCCGCCGAAGGCTATCGCCGCGCGGGCGAGATCTTCCAAGGCTCGATGCGCGGGCGGACGATGTACGTGATCCCTTATTCCATGGGACCCGTCGGCTCGCCCTTCAGCAAGATCGGCGTGGAACTGACCGATAGCATCTACGTGGTCCTGAATATGCGGATCATGACGCACGTCGGCTCGCCCGTGCTCAAGCAGCTCGGCAGCGGCGGCGAGTTCACCCGCTGCCTGCACAGCAAGGCCGACCTGGACATCAAGCGCCGCCTGATCCTGCACTTCCCCGAAGACAATACCAACTGGAGCTGCGGCTCCGGCTACGGTGGCAACGTGCTCTTGGGCAAGAAGTGCCTGGCCCTGCGGATCGCCAGCTACCTGGGCAAGCGTGAAGGCTGGATGGCCGAGCACATGCTGATCATGGGCATCGAGGACCCCGAGGGCCGCATCGAGTACGTGGCCGCCGCCTTCCCCAGCGCCTGCGGCAAGACCAACCTGGCCATGCTCGTTCCGCCCGAGGGCCTGAAGATCAAGGGCTATCGCATCTGGACCGTGGGCGACGATATCGCCTGGATGCGGATCGACACCGACGGGCGGCTGTGGGCCATCAATCCCGAGAGCGGGTTCTTCGGCGTGGCGCCGGGTACCAACAACAAGAGCAACCCGAGCATGATGAAGACCATCGCTCGCAACACGATCTATACGAACGTCGTGCTGACCAAGGACGGCAACGTGTGGTGGGAGGGCGGCGAGGGCGAGCCGCCGACCGAGGGCACCGACTGGCAAGGCCGGCCCTGGAAGCCGGACCTGAAGGACGCCAAGGGCCAGCCCGTCGCGGGGGCGCACCCCAACAGCCGCTTCACCGCCCCGTTGACGCAGTGCCCGTCGGCCTCGCACCGCACCGAGCACCACCACGGCGTGCCGATTTCGGCGATCATTTTCGGCGGCCGGCGGGCGTTGCTGGCGCCGCTGGTTTACGAGGCCTTCGACTGGGAGCACGGCACGTTCGTGGGCGCTACAATGGCCTCGGAGCGGACCGCCGCGCAGGTCGGCAAGGTGGGCGAGGTCCGCCGCGACCCTATGGCCATGCTGCCCTTCTGCGGCTACCACATGGGCGATTACTTCGAACATTGGCTGGCGATGGGCCGGCGGATGGCCAATCCGCCGCGGGTCTTCCACGTCAACTGGTTCCGCACCGACGAGGACGGCAAGTTCCTCTGGCCGGGCTACGGCGAGAACCTCCGCGTGATCGAATGGATCCTGGCGCGTTGCCGCGGCGACGCCGACGCCATGCGCACGCCCATCGGCTACGTGCCCACGCCCGAGAGCCTCGATCTCACGGGGCTGGATCTGCCGGCGGAGAAGCTGGAAAAACTCTTCACGGTCAACCGCGGTGATTGGTACTGCGAGTCCGAGGACGTGGCCAGCTTCTTCCAGAAGTTCGGCACGCGCTTCCCGCGCGCCCTGTGGGACCAGTTGGAGAGCCTGCGGCAGCGGCTGCGCACGCCGATCACGCTGCTCAAGCCCGGCGCGGAGATTCGTCCCCTAGCCAAGGATCTCAACGAAACGATCAATCGCGAGAACCCGCACGTCTACGGCATGCTCTCCGAACTGGGCAAGCGGCTCTTCTTCCCCAAGGGCATCCTCGCCCAAAGCGCCGAGGCCAAGGACAAGGCCACGCGGTACAATGCCACGATCGGCATTGCCCGCGAGAAGGGCAAGGCCATGTTTCTGCCCTCGGTGATGAAGTATTTCAACGACATCACGCCGGCCGAGGCCCTGACCTATGCGCCCGCCACGGGCCGCCCAGATCTGCGGAAGAAGTGGCGCGAGGAATTGATCCGCAAGAATCCCAGCCTCAAGAGCAAGAGTTTCTCGCTGCCGGTCGTCACCGGGGGCGTGACCCACGCCCTGAGCCTGGTCGGCGACCTGTTCATCGACCGCGGCGAGATGGTCCTGCTGCCCGACAAGTTCTGGGAGAACTACGAGTTGCTCTACGGCGTGCGGTTGCAGGCCCAGTTGGGCTTGTTCCCCTTCTTCAACGCCGTGGGCCGTTTCAATGTCGAGGCCCTCCGCCAGGCCCTGGCCACCCGCGCCGGAAGCTGGAAGACGGTGCTGATCTTGAACTTCCCCAACAATCCCACGGGCTATTCGCTCTGCCGCTCGGAGGCCGACCAGATCGTGGCCGTGCTGCAGGAAGCGGCCGACGATGGCCGGAACCTGATCGTGGTCACCGACGACGCCTATTTCGGCCTCTTCTACGGCGCCGAGCTGGCCGAAGAATCGCTCTTCGCCCGCTTGGCCAATCTCCACGACCGCATCCTCGCCGTCAAGGTCGACGGGCCGACCAAGGAGGAGTTCGTCTGGGGCTTGCGCACGGGCATGCTCACCTTCAGCACGCGGGCCTTCTTCAGCGAAGAGGCCCTGTACCAGGCATTGGAGAAGAAGGTCGCCGGGGCCATCCGCAGCGCCGTCTCCAACTGCTCGCACGCCAGCCAGAGCGTGCTGGTCAAGGCCCTCTCGTCCCCAACCATCATGGACGAGCGCAAGCAGAAGAAGGCGATCCTCGAGGAGCGAGCCAACTGCGTCCACAAGATCCTTGCCAAGCCCGAGTTCGCCAAGTACTGGGAGGCATATCCCTTCAACAGCGGGTACTTCATGTGTGTGAAGCTCAAGGGTATCGACGCCGAGACTTTCCGCAAGCACCTCTTGGAGAAGTACGGTGTAGGCGTGATTGCCGACGGCGAGCGCGACATCCGCGTGGCCTTTTCGGCCGTGGAGGCCGGCGAGTTGGAAGACCTCTTCGTCCAAATGGGCGCCGCCGCCAAGGATCTATTGGAAAGCGGCGCGAAGGGTTAGCACAGCGCAACAAGGAGGCTGTGATGTTTTGCTGCTTGCTGAAGAATCTTGCCCGGTTTCTCGTCATTATTGCCTTGGCCGTTGCCCCGAGCTTCGCCGCCGGACTTGAAACCGGCTCCGCGCCGGGCACGAAAGTGCCGGTCCGGTTTACGGCGCCGGGCAAGGGGATCATGAGCCTGGCGGCGTATGATGCCGACGGTGTCCTCGTGCGAAGCCTGCTGCATGCCCAAGCGATCGAGGCGGGAGCGCAAACGGTCACGTGGGACGCTACCACCGATTTGGGCCTGCCGGTGAAAGCGGGAACTTACCAGGTCAAAGGCATCTTCTTTACCGAACGCCCGTCGTTGCAATATGTGATGACGGTCGGCAAGAGCGGAAATCCGCCCTGGCGGACGCCGGATGGCTCGGGCGATTGGGGCGGCAACCTGGGTGGCCCGAGCGCCATCTGCAGCAACGGCCGGTCGCTCATCATGGTCTGGTCCTGCGTCGAGGACAACCAGGTTACCGGCGTCCAGCAAATGGATAACGAGGGCCGCGTGCAACTTCGCTATTTCACGTTCTATCCCTGGGACACCCGTTGTGCCGGGGTCATGGACGAGACGAACTTCTATCTGGGCATCGAAAACTGGCAGGCGAAGCGGCTGGAAATCGCCGTCTACAAGCTGGGAGAACCGCGCGGCAAGATCCTTACGATCCTGCCTACGGGGGCCCACCAGGAACAGCCCGAAACCCGCTGGCACGGCCGTTGGAGCGCCTGGCTGGACGGCATGGCCTTGACCAAGGACACATTATTCGCCAGCATTGCCTCGGACAATGCCCTGTTCCTCATCGACCGTAATTCCGGCAAGGTCCTTCGCCGGCTCACGTTGCCAGCGCCACGTGGATTGGCCGTGGCAGGCGATCGTTTGCTGGCGGTGAGCGGTAAACGGGTTGTGAAGCTGCGGATGGACGGTTCCTGGGACTCCGTTTGGATCGACGAAGGCCGGCTCAAGGCCCCACACGCCCTCACTCTCGATGCCCAGGGGAACCTCTACGTTGCCGACAGCCGGATGCGCGGCCTGGGCGGCGAGGACTATGAAGAAGGCAGCCGGCAGATCTACGTCTTCTCGCCGCAAGGCAAGCTGCTCCGCACGATCGGCAAGAAAGGCGGGGCGCCCCTTTCCGGTCGATTCGAGGCCGAGCGGCTGGGGGACATCGGCGCTATGTGTATCGGGCCCGATGGCAAGTCCCTTTGGGTCCAAGACGTGGCCACCGGCTTCGGCCGGACTTCGCGCTGGTCGTTAGACGGCAAGCTCCAGCGGGAGTGGTTCGCCCGCACCCTCGACCTCTTTCCCGACGTGATCAATCCCGGGCAGCCCAACGAGTTGCTCACCGTTCACGACGCCTTCAGCGATGCCCCGGGCATCTCGGCCTACAAGATCGATCTGGCGGCCAAGACCTGGCGGCCGTCCTGGCATTACGAGTGCAGTTGGTCGGATATGTACCAGGAAAACGTCTTCCTCAGCCACGATCATGGGGGCAACCCGCTCACGGGAAAACACTGGCCTGTTTTCCATTATTCCTTCTTCGCCCCGCTGGTGACCTTCGGCGGTCGCACCTACGCCATGAACTCGTCGGGCAACGACGACGGGGTGATTTACGTTCTGCCGCCCGGCGAGAAGCCCCGCCCTGTGGCCATGGTTTCGTACCACCGGGCGGAGAAAATGGACGGTAAAATCCATACGATCTACGATCAGGGACCCAACAACTGGTTCACCTGGGCCGATCGCAACGGCGACGGGCGGATGTCGCTGGACGAAATCCGCTTCACGGAGAACCCTCCGGCCATGGCGCGCAGCGGCCGCGTCTTCGAAGCGTGGCTCGACGCGCAAATGAACGTGCATATGAAGCGGCCTTTGCGGGAAGGCCGCTCGTTTCGCCTGGTCGACAGCATGCTGCCCCTGAAAGAAATCCTGCCTAGCGGGGCGCCGGTCTACGACTGGAGCCAGCTCAAAGAGGAAACACCCTTGCAGGCGCCGAATCTGAACGGCGGCGACGGCTGGAAGACCGTCGGCGAGTACAATTTGCCCAGGCCATTGGAAACCGACGATGCCTTCTATTCGCTGATTGCCCCCAGCGCAAGCCAGAAATTGAAGTTGCCGGGGATCGACGGCGACGGCTGGTGGGCGAGCCACAACTGGCGGACCAGGCTGGTGCGGTTCGACAAGCAGACGGGCCGGCCGCTGTGGGCCGTGGGACGCCGGGCCCCCGGCCGCGCCGAACCGGGCGAGATGTATTATCCCGCATCGCTCGCCGGGGTCGACGGCGATTTCCTCTTCGTCCTCGACACCATGGGCATGGTCTGGGTCTGGCACAAGGACGGCCTGTACGTCGGCCGCCTGTATCACGATACGGGCGCCGGGAAGATGGACGATCAATCGATCTATGGCGAGGTCCAAAGCGCCACGATCTTCCGCCGACCCGCAGTACCGGGTGCCCGGCAAATGGGCAAGCTGTATTCGCTGGTCTGCGCCGCCGGCGCCGGCGTGCATGAGGTGTTTCTGCCCAAGGTGCAGCGACTGGCCGGCGAGCCGGTGACGGTGACCGCCGCGCAGGCGGCCCAAGCGCGGCCCTGGGACCCGGACGGCGTAGCTCCCACGCAGCGGCCAACCTGCAACGTGTACTTCGCGGCGCGGCCACCGCAGATCGAAAAGGGATTTGACGACCAGTGGATGCGATTGCCGGACGGACAGCTCCGGCCGGAAATGCTCGTGCTGCTCGACGGTCAGCGGCTAGGTTCGGTGCGGGCCATGTACGACGAGAAGAATCTCTATCTTGGCTACATGGTTCGCGATGCCGTGGGACCATTGAACCGCGGCAGTGAATTGCCTTACTGCCCGTTCGTGAGCGGGGCCTATGTCGATTTCTGTCTCGCGCCGGACTGGTCCAAGCCTCAGCGCGAAGAAGTTCGTGAAGGGGATTTGCGGGTTGTCCTGGCCCACGTTCACGGGGAAAAAGGCGAACAAGAATTCCAGCAAGGCTTCTGGCAGCGAAAGACCGGCGGAAAAAACCCGCAGACCATCGTCTCGCCGGCGGCCAGCGTGCACTTCGATCAAATCGGTTCCGTGCCCGGGCTGCGAATAACCTATCATGTGGTCGGCAAGGAAGCGCAGACTGGACAGGTGAACTACGAAGTCCTGGTGGCGGCGCCGTTGGCAAGCCTGGGATTACCGAATCCCACCGGCCGACGGATTGGTTTTGACGCCTCGATCGCAGTGGCCAACGCGGCAGGCGATCGCCGGGAACGCGCCGGCCACTGGGCCGGTCAGTCGGAAGGGGTCGTCGTCGATCGTCCCGGCAGCGCGCGATTGCTGCCAGACACCTGGGGCACGCTCTACTTCGTGCCGCGCCCGTAGTTTTATTCCCAAAGAAACTACGTCCCGCAAGATAGGCCCTACGGGAAAGCTACAACCACTCTTGGTAGGTCGGTGTGATGACCAATTCCGGCACGGCGACGTGCTCCGGGAGGGCGGCAATCGCCAGTACGCACTGGGCAATGTCCTCAGGATGGACCATTACGGCCTTCTTTTCCGCCGGCACCGGCACGGGCCGCTGGTCGAGCAGCGGCGTGTCCACTTCGCCGGGATAGATGTTGGTGATGCGGATGCCGTTAGCCCGTTCTTCCAGGCCAACGGCAGTGCCCAGGGCCGTGGCGGCGAATTTCGAGGCGGCATAGGCCGGTCCCGCCAACGGCAATGCCCGTTTGCCGGCCACGGAAGAGATATTGAAAATCAGCCCTTGCCGCCGCTTGCGCATCGTCGGCAGCACGGCATGCAGCACGTTGAACAGACCCGTGGTGTTGACGGCCAGGACGCGATCGAAGTCGGCTGGGTCGAGTTCGGCCATCTTGCGGCGCACGACATTGATGCCGGCCGCGTGGGCGACAATATCCGGCGGCGCGATCTCACTCTCCATCCAGGCGATCAACTTACGAACCGCATCGCGGTCGGCCACGTCACACGCCCGGGCGAGGATCGGCGGCTGACTCGCATGCGCGGCGGCAGCTCGTGCGAGTTTCTCTTCGTTGCGTCCACAGATCACCACGCGGCAACCGTTGCGAGCCAGGGCCAAGGCGATCCCCAGGCCGATACCGCTTCCGCCGCCCGTTACCAGGGCTGCCTTGCCTTGAAGATTCATGGTCTTCCTTTCAACGGATAATTCTCGCCTCTACGGTTCCAGAACTACCTTCAACAGGCCTTCGCCGCCGCGATACAGCCGCTGGAACCACTGCGGGCCTTCGCTCAGGGGCGCGACGGCGCTGACTAGCGGGGCAAGTTGCACGCGGCCTTGGGCGATCAGTTGCAAACAAGCCGGGTACTCGCCCTGGGAGCCACAGGAGCCGTTGATGGCAAGCTCGCGAGTGACCGCGGCCTGCAGGGGAAATTCGACCTTCGGCGCAAGATTGCCGACGAGCGTCAACTGGCCACCCTTGCGAAGCGCGGCCATCGCCAGCCCAAGGGTGGCCGTGGCCCCCACCACTTCGAAGGCCAGATCGGCCCCGCGCCCACCGGTGCGGCGGAGTATTTCGGCAACGGCGTCGGGCGTGTCGGAGCGGAAGCCTTCCTCGGCCCCGAACTGACAGGCCATTTGCAGCCGGCACGGGTCGACGTCGACGCCGTAAATCCGGCCGCAGCCCGCCGCGCGGAGGGCCTGCACCACCAGCAGGCCGATCATGCCGGTACCCACGACGACTGCCGTATCGCCAAACTTCACGCGCGTGCGAGCGACAGCGTGCAAGGCGATGGAAAGCGGCTCGACCATGGCGGCCTGGACGAAGCTGACGTCGGCGGGCAGGCGGTAAAGCACCTGCTGCGGAACGGCGACAAACTCCGCAAAGGCCCCGTGGCGGCGATAGTCGCCGCAGGAGACCCCCAACACGCGGCGGTTGTCGCAAAGATTGATCTCTCCGCGGCGGCAGTGCCAACAGCCGCCGCAGTAGATGGTCGAATCAAAGGTCGCGCGGTCGCCGACAGCCCAGTCGCGGACCGCGGCCCCGACTTCCACGATCGTGCCGGCCGCTTCGTGGCCCATGATGATCGGCGGCTGTCGCCGGCCGGTACTGCCGTCCATGCCGTGGATATCGCTGCCGCAGATGCCGCAGGCAGCGATCCGCAGCAAGACCTCGTCGGCGGCGATTTCCGGAGGAGGCCAGTCCTGGATTTCCAAATGGTTGTACGCGGTGAGAACGAGGGCCTTCATACCGGCGATTATACTATGCAACTTTCGACAGTACCAGACTCCTCCCTATGGCCCTGGAGCAACCTATGTAGGTCCTTTCTGCCGGAAAGGACTATTGTGCAGCGACCTGTCGAGCAATGCGGAGTTTTTTTCCCGGTTCGGAGCACATTAGTCCCTCTCGGCAAGAGGGACCTACTCGATAACCCCGCGACAAATTTGACTCGCAGCCAGCTTGCGAATAGATTTTCTCTATGAAATCGCTCGTGAAATTGCTCCTGCTTTCCGCGTTTTTCTTGCCAACCAACCTCTTGGTTCAGGCCAAAGCCATGGAACTTCCATTCGCCCGCCGGCAGAAGGTGCCGCCGCTGCCGCAGAATCTCACTTGGCTTAATACGGCCGGACCGCTGGAATTGCACGACCTGCGGGGAAAATTCGTAATCTTGGACTTCTGGACCTATTGCTGCATCAACTGCATGCACATTCTGCCGGAGTTGCACAAGTTGGAGCAGGCCTGGCCCAATAACGTCGTGGTCATCGGCGTCCATTCGGCAAAGTTCTCAGCCGAACAGGACACGCAGAATATCCGTGCGGCCATCCAACGCTACAAGATCGAACATCCGGTGATCAACGACTCGCATCACGAGCTATGGGAACTCTTTGGCGTAAATTCCTGGCCCACCGTGATCCTGCTCGATCCGGAAGGCTACGCCGTCTGGGCCACCAGCGGCGAAATCACCGCCGAACAGGTGGACAAGGTGATCCGTGCCGCAATGCCCTACTATCGGCAGAAGAAACTGCTGGACGAAACGCCCTTGCGATTCGACATGGAACGGCACTCGGCCGCCCCCACGCCGCTCCGCTTTCCCGGCAAGGTCCTGGCCGATGAAACCGCAGGGCGGCTGTTCATCTCCGACAGCAACCATAACCGCATTGTCATAACAAAGCTCGACGGCGCGCTGCTGGACGTGATCGGTTGCGGGGTTGCCGGGCGTGGCGACGGCGATTTCACCACGGCCCAGTTCAATCAGCCGCAAGGCATGGCCCTGGCGGGCGACGAGCTTTTCGTGGCTGACACCGAGAACCACGAGATCCGCCGCGTCGATCTGGCCGGCCGCAAAGTGACGACTGTCGCGGGCACGGGACAGCAGGCCCGCGAGCCAGCCGTGCCGGGTCGCCATGCCGACCCGCGGCACACGGCCCTGAGCAGCCCCTGGGACCTGTATCTACACGGCGACGATCTTTTCATTGCCATGGCCGGTTGCCATCAGATCTGGAAAATGCGGCTCAATGGCGCTTCGATCGGTCCTTATGCGGGCAACGGCCGCGAGGACATTGTCGACGGGCCGTTGCTCTCCCGGCAGCCCTATGAGCTGGGTTTCGCGTCCTTTGCACAGCCCAGCGGGCTGGCCGGCGACGGCCGCTGGCTCTTCGTGGCCGACAGTGAGGGGAGTTCCATCCGGGCCGTGCCGCTGACTGCCCGGGGAGAGGTCCGCACGGTCGTCGGCACCTCGCATCTGCCGGTTGCCCGGCTGTTTACCTTTGGCGACGTGGACGGACCGGCGGCGCAGGCACGTTTCCAGCATCCGCTGGGTCTGGCCTTCCACGCTGGACACATCTATGTGGCCGACAGCTACAACCACAAGATCCGCATCATCGATGCGACAGACGGAACCACGCAGACACTGGCCGGCACGGGTCGGGCCGGTCATAGCGATCAGCCGGCGACGTTTTTTGAGCCGGCTGGGCTGGCGGCGGCAGCAGGCAAGCTCTTCGTGGCCGACACGAACAATCACCTCATTCGCACGATCGATCTGAAGACCGCCCGGGTATCGACGTTGGCGATCGCCGGTTTGAAGCCACCTCCGCCGCCCGCTACCCCAAGACCACCGGCCGCCAATGCGGACAAACTGCCGCTGGCGATTGTCCGCGCGGAACAGGGGGCGGTGCGGTTCCGCGTGGAATTAGCGTTTCCACCAGGCTACAAGGTCAACACGCTAGCGCCGTGGCAGTATCGTGTGGAAGAGGTCGATCGTGCGCAGGCCAACGGCGCGGCGATCTTCGCCCGCGACGGTTTCGGCAAGTCGGTCCGCGTTGGGAAACCGGCGGCTGAATTCGAGATCCGCCTGCCGGTCAGCAGCCCCTCGGGACGGGAGACGGTTCGCGTGTCGGTCGACTATTACTATTGCCGCGAGGGGTCCGAGGGGCTATGCAAGTTTGGCAGCGCGGCGTGGACGGTGCCCATCGAGGTCTCGGCTGCGGCCGAACAGGCCGTCGTACATTTGCAACATCGGGCGAAGTGAAGGGGGCAGCCGTCCATTTCGTGTCAGGATAGATTCGTAGGGTGGGACCAGGTTGCGTAGCAAGCGCAGGCCCACGATCATGTGCTCTCCAGCCGAATATGGTGGGCCTGCGCCTGCTACGCAGTCTGGTCCCACCCTACAACTCAGGATGCCCCTTCCAACTTCTGGCGATAATCGTCCCGTTCGCGGCGAGTGGCCTCAAGATCGAAGGTCAGATACTTCATGTCGAGGCGGAGTTGGCCCAAGGCGTCCTGGACCAGCGAGAGGATACGGCGGCGACGCCGGGCATTGTCCAGGACCCGATTCACCAGCGGTTCGATCCGCAGGCGATGTTCCGCCGGGAGCATGGCAATGGCGTCAGCCAAATCGAGAATCTCACGCGGGGCTTCGTCAACGGCGGGCTTCAAAACGGGGGCTGGGTCGCTCATGGTTGTTTCTCCGGATGTGGGATGGATGTGCTTCTCCAAATGCACGCCCCGTGCCAGGAAATTGTCGTTTTCCGTAAACATGCCGTAACTCATTATAGTATCAGGACTTGGGAAATGCTAGCGGCGGCCAGGCCCCGGCCCAGACGGGGGAAAAACGCAACATTTGCTCTGGCCGATTTTCGCAAATCCTGATACAAGACCACTTTACGGCAATGTGGCCGGTCTGTGCCCCGAGTGGTCTTTTCGCCACATTGAATACGTTGCCCCTAACTCCTGGCCCGTGTCGCGTCTTCAAGCTGCACTGATCGCGGTGTTGATCTTGGCGGTGTTGCCGAGTCGCTCGGCTGCCCAGGGACCGTCTGCGCCCGGATTTGCGCCGCCCGCCGCCCGCCGACCATTGGCCGCCGGTGAACCGGGCTGGCGGCAAGACTTCGAAGGACCAACTCCGTCCTGGATCGAGGCCGGCGGCGATGCCCCGTACACGATGGTCGCGCACCAGAGAGTCCGCGGCGCGGCGCATGGCGGGCAAGGCAGCGAATGGTTGCAAGTAGCCGGCCAGGGCGGCAGCGCGGTGTGGATTGCCCACGACATCGGCCGGCCTTGGGTGATCGACGACTTGCGGTCGTCGGTCTGGATCTACGCCGACCGGCCCGGCATTCAGTTCTGTGCCGAGGTCGCGCTGCCGCGCACGCTCCACCCGCGCAGCGGCAAGCCCCTGGTCGCCAATGTCTTCGGCACTTCCTATGCCGTGGCAGGGCGCTGGCAGCAGCTACACGTTGTCGACTTTACCCGCAAACTGGGCGACCAGATCCGCATCCTCCGCAGCCAGTTGGCCATGAACGTCGACGGCCGCGAGGCCTACGTCAGCCGCGTACTGCTGAACGTCTACGGCGGTCCGGGTGCGACCAACGTGTGGATCGACGATCTGGAGGTCTTCGGTTACGTGCCATCGTCCGCCAACCGGCCGGGCGCTGTGCCGGCCGTTTCCACCGTCGGTCTTGCGGGCGGCAATGCGGGTCCCGGTCCCGCGGTCAGTCCCGCGCTTCCTCCGCCGCGCGAGGTCAAACTGGCCGGCTCCGTCTTGAAAATCAACGATTTCCCCATCTTTCCCCGTTCGATCGAATATCGCGGCGAGCGGTTGGACTTTCTCAAGCAGTTGGGCTTCAACACCGTCTGGCTGCAACGCGTGCCTACCGCGTCCGTTCTTGCCGAGGCCCGACAACTGGGCCTATGGCTGGTCTGCCCGCCGCCGGAACTGCCGCCGACCGATCCACCACCGGCGATCGGGCCGGAGTTCGAGCCTGTCCTCGTTTGGGACCTGGGGCACGGCCTGACCGGCGAGTCGTTGGAGGCCGGGCGGCAGCGGGCGGAACGTGTGCGCCTGGCCGATGTCCACGGCTCGCGGCCGCTGATCTGCGCGCCGGTCAACAATTTGCGCGATTACAGCCGCGACGTTGCCAACTTGTTGCTGATCGACCGCCGCCCGCTGGGCACCAGCCTGGAGATGCCCAACTACGGCGCATGGATCCGCCGCCAGCCGCTCCTGGCCCTGCCGGGCACTCCGGTCTGGACCACGGTGCAAACCCAGGCCGGCGAGGGCCTGCGGCGGCAGTTCGTCGCGCTCAGCCCTGGCCAGGCGCCGCCCACGGTTGTCGGCTCCGAGCAGATCCGCCTGCTGGTCTATACGGCCATTGCCTCCGGGAGCCGCGGCCTGCTGTTCCTTTCCGATTCGTCGCTGGAGGCCCACGACGACGAGACCAGGCAGCGGGTGCTGACGTTGCAACTCCTGAACCGGGAGTTGGAAGTGATCGAGCCTTGGCTGGCCGGGGGCAGCCTGGACGCCATGGCCCAGAGCAGCCAGCCGCAAGTGAGCGGGCCAATCCTCCGCGACGACCGGGCGCGGATCGTGATGCCCATGTGGCTGGCCGCCGGCTCGCAATGTGTAGCGCCGCAGGCCGCGGCCAATCCCTTGAGCCTCACGCTGGCCGGCATCCCCGAATCGGAGAATCTCTTCGAACTGACCGCCGGCCGCTTGCTGCCCATGCGGCATCGCCGCGAGGCAGGCGGCACGCAGATCACGCTCGACGAGTTCGGCCTTTCCGCCCTGTTGTTTCTCGCCCAGGACCCCCTGATCATCGAAGCCGTGAGCCGGCGGGCGGCCGCCAGCGGGCGGCAGACCGCCGAATTGGAACGCATCCTGGCGATGCAGAAGCATGATACGGTGCTCCGCGTCCTGGGCCAGATCGGCAACCGCGCGCCACCGCCGAAACCGTCCACCCCGGGCGCCAAGACGCCCGAGCAGGACTTGCAAACCGTGCGCGAGAACCTGCAATTGTGCGATGCGCGGCTGGCCACGGGTGACTTTGCCATGGCATCGACCTACGCGCGGCGGGCGATGATGACCTTGCGGAAGTTGGAACGCACGGCCTGGGACGCGGCCATGAAGGGCCGCAACTCGCCGGTGGCCGTGCCCGGCACGTCGGCCTTCACGGCCTTGCCCTGGTACTGGGCCTTGGTCGATCGTGTGGCGATGATGCATCCCGTCAAGAACCTCCTGCCGGGCGGTGACTTCGAAAACATCGACTGGATGGTTCATTACGGCTGGCGGCACTTCGATCATCCCCCGCCGGGCATTCGGAGCACCGCCGACTTGATACCCGAGGCCGCACATTCCGGCCGCATGGGCCTACGCCTGACCGTGCGGGCCGACAATCCGGAACACCCACCGGCGGCGATCGAGATGCCGCCGGTGTGGATTGCCAGTCCCGCCGTGCCGGTCGAGGCCGGGCAGATCGTGCGGATCCGCGGCTGGGTCAACGTGCCCACGGCCATCACGGCCTCGGTCGACGGCCTGCTGGTGGTCGAATCGTTGACCGGCGAGGAAATGGCCTTGCGGATCGACAAGACCAAGGGCTGGCAGGAGTTCAATATGTTGCGGGTCGTGCCGCAAGCCGGTCCACTGACATTGACCTTCGCCATGACCGGGCTGGGCGAGGTGCGGCTGGACGACGTGACGATTGAAGTGCTGCAACGCTAGCGCCGCCCATCAATCCCAGGTCGTCCTGACCGGCCAATAAAAAGGCCGCGAAGGAAAGCAACGGCCTGGGACAGCAGGAGTCCCAAGGGCTTTCGGGACCGGCGGGGATCCCTTACTTCGCGGCCACTCAAAGTATACCAGGAAAGGCAAGGTCGCAAAACTGGCCGACCGGTAATTTCGTGTAGGTGAAAGAGTCGCCCACTTTCAAGGCGTAGTGTTCTCCTATACCATAATTACTGTATGCCATCGTCCTAGCGCCGTTTCTTCCCTCCACCCATATCCCACCCAAAGGAGGTATCGCATGCGTCATCTTCCCTTCGCCCTGCTGCTGGCTGCAACAAGTTTCGCACTCTCGACACACGCCGCGGCACCGCTGCCGGTCGTGACCGCGTCCGCGCCGCTCCGCATCTGGGTGGACCAGATCGGTTATCGGACGCAAGGAGCAAAGATGGCCGTGGTGGCCGCCAATACACCGATTCCGGACGGCCTGCAGATTGAACTGCGAAACGAGAAGACCAATCGGGCCGTGTGGAAGTTGGCGGACAATCCCCATGCGCTGGTGAAGTTCAATGGCGGGAACAAGGACGGCGAATCGGGCGATTTTATCGCCCATCTGGACTTCTCCGCCGTCCGCGCGGCCGGGCGGTACTATTTCGCCATGACGGCGCCAAACAAGCTGCGCTCGTACTACTTCCAGATCGCGGAGAATCCCTACCATGCCGCCGGCCTGGCCGCCTGGAAGGCCTACTACTACAACCGCGCCGATGGCGAGAAACCCCCGAAATACGCCGGCCTGTGGACGCACGGCAAGGCCTTCCTCGGACCGAACCAGGCCGCCCAGGCCCACGTCTACCAATGGAAGGTCGGCAATCGCTGGCCCGACCAGGTGGGCACGCAGGTCATCGATCCGAAAGCCTACGACGTCCACGGTGGCTGGTGGGACGCGGGCGATCTGAACAAGTACACCTCGAACACGGTCACCGTCCAGAACATGCTCCTCATGTCCTACGAAATGTCCCAAGGCCGCCCCAAGGACAGGGAGTTGAACATCCCCGAGTCGGGCAACGGCATACCGGACGTGCTCGACGAAATCCGCTGTGGGACGGAGTTCCTGATTCGCGACAGCGACGGCAGCGGGGCGGCATTCGGCCGCGTACACCAGGAGCCGGGCAGCCCGCCGGACTCGGTCACGGCCCCGGTGCAGCTCACCATGCCCAACAGCGAGGTGAGCATGGGGCGCGCCGCCGCATTGGCCTATGCGGCGGTGGTCTGGCGCGAATCCAAGCTCGACGAGGCCTTCGCGAAAAAATGCCTCGCCGAGTCCGTGAAGTCCTGGAAGTTGCTGCAGCAGAAGCCGCATCCCTGGCCGAAAAACCCGCAGAATCCCCACAAGCCGCTGGATCAGGGCGAGATGCGCGGCGACCAGGACTACCCCGTCTGGCGGACCACGGCGGCGGCCTGCTATTTCCGCCTGTTCGGCATGAAAGAGCACCACGACATTGTCCGCGAGTCTTATAATCGCGATCGGGGCAAGGCGGACGTGATCGAACCCTACCGCTGGGTCTACATGAACAGCAGAGGCGCGGACCCGGCGATCGTGGCCGACATCCGCAAGGAAATCCTCGCCAAGGCCGACTCGTTCCTGGGCCAGATGACCTCCAGGGGTTATCGTATCTTCATGGAGGGGTACTGGTGGGGCAGCAACCAGCTCGTCGGCCATAACGGCGCGGTGCTCGTGCTGGCCTCGCGACTCACCCCGGACCCCGTCAAGAAAAAGGCCTGCCTCGACGGCGCCGAGCAGTACGTCCACTACCTCTTCGGCCGCAACCCGCTGGGGTTGTGCTTCTTGTCGAACATGAAACAGTATGGCGTCGAGCGTTCCGCGATGGTCATGTTCCACAGTTGGGTGGGCAACGAGAACAGCAAGTACGGCGCCAAGTACATCGGCGAAGGCGAGGGTAAGATCGGGCCGTTCCCCGGCATCGTGATCGGCGGCCCCAACGGCAGCATGAAACGCCTGGTGGAAGATCTCGACTGGCGCAAGAATCCCTGGGAGTATACCGAGCCGGACATCGGCTACCAATCGCAAGTTCTGCGAATGCTGGATGCCTTCACCTGGCCCAAGACGGAGGCGCGGAATGAAGAGTGATGCGCGTGCAGCGCCGTTTATCGATCAATGCCAGGTCGTCGAAGATATAAGCAAGCAAAGGAGAAGGGAATGCGTAGCATTTTTGGCAAGGGCATCGTCTCGGTGATCGTGCTGCTGCTGGCTGTGGCCACTACGGCGGCAGACCAATTGGCGGCGGGCGAGGCGGAACCCGCCAGGACGGCCAAGGCATCGGCCACGCGGTCCGGGAATTCGATCTTGGACAATCTCAAGCCCGGCGAATGGTGCGAAGTGCCCAACTCCCGGCTGGACGCCGTAGCCGCCCCGAAGTCGAAATTCCCCTGGCTGGCCGGCAGTTCCGGGGTAGCCGGGGTCATCTGCTGCTGGTGCGGCGGGGCCTTCGACTGGCAACGCGACCAGCTCTACGTCGGACCGGGCGGCGGACACATGGGCTACAACGGAAACGAAGTCTACGCGTTCAACGTGAATGACCTGAAATGGCGCCGCCTGACCGACCCCTATCCGATTGTCAAGGGCGAATCTACCGACCCCAAGCTCGCGCCGTTTGCCATGCATACGTATGACGGCGTCGAATACATTCCGCCGCCGTTTGACCGCTACGTGGTGGTGGGCGGCTGGGACACGCCCGACACCTACGCGCTCGATCCCGACCAGCCCAACCACTGGGAGGTCTATCGGGGGCACGGCACCGGCCGGACTGGCGACATCTGCGGTTATGATCCGGTCCACCAACGGCTATGGTTCAACACGCCGGGGACTGACGGGATGCTCAGCCAATGGGACCCGCTGAAGCACCAATGGACTTTGCGGGCCAACTATTCCATGGAGCACATGGACTATAGCACCACCGGCGACATCGACTACAAGCGGCGTTTGTTCGTCGCCGCCGGCAATCACAAGGTCTATGCCTGGCCGCTCAAGCCGATTCCCGGCGTAATCACCGGGGGCAAGATCAAGACCAGCGGCGATACGGAGATCCTCGATCGTGGGAGTCCGGGTTTCTGTTATGCCCCCTTGCGCGACAAGTTCGTCGCCTGGAGCAGCGGAGCGGACGTCTATACCCTGGACATGGACACCAAGGTGTGGACCAGACATCCGCCGGCGTCGAGCAATAAGGTCATTCCCGGCAAGCCCGACCAGTGGGGCACGTTCGGGCGGTTCCGCTATGTCGCCTCCCGGAATGTTTTCATCCTCTGCAACAGCGTCAGCCAGAACGTCTTCTTCTACCGCCTGACGGCCGACAAGCCAAACGTGATTACCGCCGTCAAGGCCAAACTGGTCAAGGGCGCGGTGGACAGCGACATTCCGACGGCTGCCATATCGGTACAAGCGGTCTACGCCGACGGAACCCGCAAGGACGTCACCGACAAGGCCTATTATTTCTCGTTGGACCCGGCCATCGCTCGAATTGAACTTCAAGGCCAAGGTACTGTGACCGGCCTGGCCGGCGGGACCGCCCGGATCCGCGTGGTCTACACCGACCCGGCGTTCAAGCGCGGCTTTGCCGACACGGTATCGGTGACGGTGCAGGACATTATCGGGGCTTCGACGCTGGATTCGCTAAGACTTGATTTTGGCACACTGACGATGGTGGCGGGCGATAGTTTCCAGCTTGCGGCCAAGGGCGCGTATACCAGGGGCCCAGATCGATTCACGCGACTGGACACGAGGCAGGCGGAATGGAAGTCCGATTCGCCCGCGGTGGCCACGGTGGCTGGCGGCCTGGTCAAGGCGGTCGGCAATGGTGGACCGGCCAAGATCACCGCGTCGCTGAACGGCAAGTCCGCGACGGCCGTGGTGACCGTGTCCGATACGCCGACGATTACGCGCATCAACTTTCAGGTCACCGCTGCCAGCCCGCGGACCGGCTGGCAGGCCGACAATGGGAAGGCTTACAGCGAGGCCCGCGGTTTCGGCTGGTTGAAGACCGACGGGCTCAGCTCACGCGACGACAGGATTGGCACCAACAATTTCTTGCTCAAGAGTTTCGTGGGTGGCAATGACGTCAGAGATTTCAAGGTGAAGGTTCCCGCGGGCTCGTATGTCGTGCGGGTGGCCGTCGGCGACCGGCAATACGGGGCCACCCCGTTCGCCGGTTGGGTCGCCCTGGGTACGGAGAAGCTTGTGTACTACAGGGGGCGGGGCAACGATATCGCCACCCGCATCGTCAAGGCAGGTGGCGACGGCCTGGTGTTTAGCGCCATCGGCTCGGTCAACTACATCATTGTGGCCCCCGTCGGTATCGACATGGACAAGCACGCCAAGGATGGTCCCGACCAATGAAGATGACGGCGGGGGTCCCACGCTTCGCGTTGGCCTAACCATTGCTATGATCGGCAACTCGCATGACTCTGCAGGAGAAACTCGATAGAACCGTTGCCGAACTGAGTCAGTTTTCCTGGCTCACGTCGGCTGGCGATCCGCGTACAGACGTTGTCGTGGCACGTGCTTTCTCTGACGCCGTGGATGGCTACTGGGACAGCTGGGGACCGAAGAGCGCTGATCTGTGGCTCCGGGAGTCTCACAGATTGGAAACTTCTGCTCGCGGAACCCTCGGCGATGTAATTATCACCAGCGTATTCGAGCGCGTTGGTACGGAGCTAAGTGAACAAATCTGCCGTGGCATTGAGTCCTATTTCGAGAGAATGGAACGGAATAAGCCTGAGTACGACGTGGCAGGGGTGTTCCAGGCCTGCGCGACGGATGCCCTTCGGCACATGGAATCGGATATCGCTTGGGCGATCGTCGAGAGGCTCATGAAGTACTCCGGATTCTTCGGTATGTTGCTCGATTGGTATCGTGAGGGACGTTGGCCCTGTGGCTGGGTCGGCGCAGCGTATCCAAACGGCTCGGTAGTAGTCCTGTAAGGATTGCCCGGCAGGCTACGCGCTAAAGCTGCTCCGCAAACCCCGGCTCTTTGTGGAAGCGAAGGGGCTTGGCGAGTATCTTTCAGAGCCGAAGTGGCTCGCGCATGTGCTTGGGTACGCTACCCGGCGGGGAAGAACACCCGGCTGATCCACATCAGAAGCCCTAGCAGAATGGTTCCCAGAACGAGGCTCCCGATAATGAGCTTCTTTTCGATGGGGAGCAACGGCTCGCACTCCATCTTCTCAAGTTCGTCGCTAATCTTGGGTTGCTGCGCCATATCAGCCTCCGATAACTGGTGGTGTTACGCCGTGGAAGAACATCCAGGAGATCAGTAGCCCGATCCAGATAATGAATCCGAACAGGCAAACAACATAAACGGCAGCCAGCCGCCCAATCCCTTCTTCCCACAACTTCTTGAAATTCGAGACCACGCCGATCGAAAAGAAGGTCATGCAGAAGAAAATACTGCGGAAGCTATTGGCCTCGTCCATCGCCGCCTTGACTGTTCCCGCCAAACTCGGCAGGGATAAGGCGATGAGCAGGACCGCGACAAACGTGATGAAATAGCCGAACACGAACTTGGGGAACCGCTCCCAAATCGCAGCCAGAGGGACTTTACTGCCAGGTTTCCCTTCGATCTTGGTACACCAGATCGCGGCCAGGATGCAGGACCAGATTCCGATGAAGACGTCGATGAACACCTTCACAGTTGCGGCCGTGTTCATGATCCAGTCTTTCTGGTAGCGCACGCCGTCTTCGCTCTCCGCCTTGGCCCGGATCAGGGAATCGGTCATCGCGCCGGCCGAGAACGCCGCGCCGTCGCTCTTCACGGCCAGCCCCATCCAGGCGCCTGCGACCATCGGTTCCTTATACAGGAACTGTTGCGCCGCAAAGGGCAGGACCAGCAGCTCGACCACCGCGAAAATCACTACCAGCGACGAGACCATGATCGGCACGATGGGCCGCGCCTTGATCGCCGCGCCAGTGGCAATGGCCGCCGAGACGCCGCAAATGGAAATGCCGGAGGCCAAGGGCGCAGCCCATTCGCGGCTGAACTTAAAGAACTTCCGCGCCACGAAGTACACCAGCGCCCAGTAGATCAGGTACGCTCCGATCACCGCGCAAAACCCGCAGAAGATCACTTTGTTTGCCAACGCCCGATTCTTCACCGCCTGGACGCCAAGGGATCCGCCCAGGATGACGATGCCCGTCTTGATGTACCACTCGGGCCGGATCGCCGTCTTGATCCAGTTCGCGAACCACGGGACAAAGTTCCCCACAACCAAGCCCACAAGCAAAGCAATGATGAACCCGGCCTCCTGGGTGAGGTTCAAGGACCAAGCGATGCTAAAGCCCTTCAGCCTAAGCTCCGCCAGTTGCTCCGGCGTGGCTGCAATGTACGCGTAGCTCCCCGCGATCCAACACGCATAGCTGATCCAGAAAATCGCCGTGAACCCGCCCACGAATTTGGTCAAGGGAAGTCGCAGGACCGCAGCGCCGAGTGTCGCTACCAGCAGCAAGAACGCGTAGGTAGCCAGTAGCGAGAGAAGACCAGGGAGCGTACCACTCGTCACGGACGCTAGGGCCTTGTCCAACTGCAGCCAGACCTGGGTCTTGATCCCCCAGCCCAAGAGATCATGACCGGCCAATACTCCCAGCGATAAGGCGAAGATCAGTAATCCACCCCAAACGGCCAGCCAGTCTTCGCTCAGTCTCGGTTTTGTTTCTGACATTTGTCGGCACCTTGTTGGCAATCGTTGCGGGATGAAGTCTAACATGGGCGCCGACAAATTGCAACGCGATTCATTTTGTACATAAAAGACTGACAATATTCAGCTTCCGTGCCAACGCAGGCAGCGACCGCCAACAGATGGTGGAGCGGCGCTCGCCGGGAGCGCGCAAAGTTGCTTTCGCCGCCGAACTTGGCTGGCGGTTTTGCTCGCGCCGGTTTACAATGACTTCCTAAGGAGTTGTGCTATGTTTCTGGTTTCCATTGATACCGAGGCGTGTACCGGCTGTGGCCAATGCGCCACTTCGTGCCCCGCCCAGATCATTACTATCGTCGATCAAATCACTCAGGCTACCGACGGCGAGCGACTCGTACAAAAGGCCCAGGTCATCGGCGATAGCGGCGAGTGCCTGGGCTGCGAGAGTTGCACGGTCGTGTGCGAGGTGGGGGGCGTGACGGTCCAGGAATACTGATTACCTGTTTGCGGAAGGCAGTTTGACTATGGACGAATCGAAAACACCCTTGCTCGACGAACTGGAGGAGGGGCACTGGCCCAGCTTTGTGCAACAGTTGAAGGAGGCCGCGGTCAAATCGCCGGCGGCAGCCGATCTCTTGCTGCAGTTGGAGAAGTCCTACCAGGACAACACCGGCCACTGGAAGCGTGGCGGCATCGTGGGCGTGCGGGGCTACGGCGGCGGCGTCGTGGGCCGCTACTCGGCCATGCCCGAGGAGTTCCCCGGCGTAAAGGAATTCCACACGCTCCGCGTCAACGAGCCGGCCGGCTTCTTTTACACGACCGAGAAGCTCCGCCAGCTTTGCGACGTCTGGGACCGCTACGGCAGCGGGCTGCTGAACCTGCACGGCGCGACGGGTGACATCATCCTGCTGGGCACGACGACGGCCAACCTGCAGCCTTGTTTCGACGCGCTGGGCGAGATCGGCTTCGACCTGGGCGGTTCCGGCAGCGCGCTGCGCACGGTAACCTGCTGCGTGGGGCCGTCGCGCTGCGAGCACGGCTGCATCGACACGATGGACATCACCCAGACCTTGACGCAGCACTTCCAGAGCGAGATCCACCGCCCCTCGTTCCCCTACAAGTTCAAGGTGAAGTGTTCGGGCTGTCCCAACGACTGTGCGGCCGCCAGCGCCCGCTCCGACCTGGCGATCATCGGCCTCTGGCGCGACGATATCCGCATCGACCAGGACGCGGTGCGGCAGTACGTGGATGCGGGGCTGGACCTCTTCCAGGAGGTGCTCCGCCGCTGCCCGACTTGGGCTTTGGGCTGGGACGAGAAGTCGCGGCAGTTGACGCTCAACGCCGAGGACTGCGTGCATTGCATGCAGTGTATCAACCGCATGCCCAAGGCCATCCGCGTGGGCAAGGTGCGGGGCGCGGCCTTGATGATCGGCGGCAAGGCGCCCGTGGTCAAAGGCGCTATGCTGGGCTGGGTGCTGGTGCCCTTCATGGAGATGAAGCCCCCCTATACCGAGATCATCGAGTTACTCACGAAGATCTTCGACTACTGGGGTGAAAACGGCAAGAGCCGCGAACGTGTCGGCGAACTGATCGACCGCGTGGGGATGGCCACCTTCCTGGAGGCAGTCGGGCTCAAGCCGGCGCCGCAGATGGTCAACGCCCCGCGGGCCAACCCCTATCTATTCTGGCGCCCGGAGGAGGTGCAACAAAATGGCTAAGACGGATTTCGGACCGCCCGACTATCGGCAGATGATCCCGTCCATGGTCCGTGAGAACTACGGCCAGTGGAAGTATCATACGGTCCCGCGGCCCGGCGTGCTGCAGCACGTCAGCGAGTCGGGCGCTGTGCTGACCTCGGTGCGCGTGGCCTCGCCGCGCCTGGTCAACACCGATTGGGTCCGCCGCATCTGCGATATTGCCGACCGCTTCTGCGACGGCCACGTCCGCTTCACCACCCGCCACAACGTGGAATTCCTCGTCTCCGACACGGAGAAGGTCGATCCGCTGCTCACCTGTCTCGAAGAGCAGAACTACCTGGTCGGCGGCGTGGGCCTGGCGATCAGCAACATCGTGCATACGCAGGGCTGGATCCACTGCAAGAGCGCGGTCACCGACGCCTCGGGGCTGGTGAAGAGCATCATGGACAGGCTGCACGAGTACTTCACGGGCAAGAAGCCGGTGCCGGGCAAGCTGCGCATCGCCGTGGCCTGCTGCGTGAACATGTGCGGGGCCTGCCACTGCTCGGATATCGCCGTCGTGGGCATCCACCGCACCGTGCCGCGGATCAACCACGAGATGGTGAGCAAGTCCTGCGAGCTGCCCTCGACCGTGGCCTCCTGCCCGACCGGGGCCATTCGTCCCAACCCCAAGCTCAAGAGCATCGAGATCAACGCCGACCGCTGCATGTACTGCGGCAACTGCGCGGCGGTCTGCCCGGCGATCGACGTCATGGATCCGCGGAACGACGGCCTCTCGATTTGGGTGGGCGGCAAGGTGTCCAACGCCTCCACGCCGCCGGCATTCTCCCGCCTGGCGATCCCCTACCTGCCCAACCACCCGCCCCGCTGGCCCGAGGTGGTCGATGCGGTCGAGCACCTGGTCGAGGTCTGGCGGGCCAAGGCCAGGCCCGGCGAACGCATGGGCCAGTGGATCGAGCGGATCGGCTGGGAGCGGTTCTTCCAGGTGACCGGCATTCCCTTCACCGACAAGCACGTCGATGATTTCACCCACGCGACCACCACGTTCCGCGCCACTACGCAGTTCCGGCTTTGAGTGTCTTTGAGCGATGATGACCGTGCGATTCATCCTGGGCGTCGTTGTTCCGTACGTGAGCTGGTCCGTGTTCGTGCTGGGCCTGGCCTGGCGGACCGGAAGCTGGTTGCGGCGCCCGGTGCCCGTCTCAATCACGCTCTTGCCCGGTCCTTCCAGCCGCGTTGGCCGGCCGGCAGCCATGGCGTCCGAACTTTTGGCTTTCCGCAGTCTATGGCGCGGCGATCGCCGGCTGTGGCTGGCGGCCTGGCTGACCCACCTGGCGCTGGCCGTCGTTCTGGCCGGGCACGTCGCGGGCATCGCCACTTTGGCCGGCCAGTTCTGCTGGCTGGGCGCTTCGGCGGCGACTAGCGTGCTGTGGTCCAAAGCGCTGGGCCTGGCCGGCGGGAGCGGACTGCTCGTGTTGCTGGCGATCCTCGCCCTGCGGCGCGTGACGATTCCCGAGTTGCGGCGGCTCTCGGACCCATCCGACTACTTTGCCCTGGCGCTCTTGCTGGCCGTGGCCGGCACGGGAATGGCCCTGCGCCTGGCGGGTCCCGAAGTCGATCTCGCCGCCGTGCGCGGTTATCTGGCCGGGCTGATTGTCCTGCGGCCGGTGGAACTGCCCGCCGTGCCCCTGCTGGTCACTCACCTCACGTTATTCCACATCCTGTTGTTGTACTTTCCGTTTTCCAAGTTGATGCACGTTACGGGCGGGATCGTCAGCCGCGAGTTGGTCCTGCGACCGGCCCCGGTCTACCCCACGCCCGCCGGTTTCCAGCCTGACGCGGGCTTCCGGCGGCTGTAGGGTGGACCGAGTGAACGCAAAAGTGTTGGCAGAAATCAGCGATTCGTCGCGTAGCGACGCTATGATGGTAGCCGTGGGTTTCAACCCACGGACCGGAAGTCGCGTACCCAATTCGTCGCGTAGCGACGACTGAATGTTTTCAATCGTCGCTACGCGACGAGGGGGGCGTGGGGGGCACCAGGTCCGTGGGTTAAAAACCCACGGCTACCATCGGCCGTCGCTACGCGACTCCCATTACAATAACTACAAGACGAAATTACGCATGACTGTTCCCTTGCACATGGCGAAAGAAGAGGCCGTCCGGGCACTCGGGCTGGAGGTCGTGCCCACCGACCAGCGCCCGGAGAAGCTGCTGGCCCGGCTGGCGGAGACCGTCGGGTCGATGCGCTCGCTGGCCGTGATGCTCGACACGTGTACCAAGTGTGGCAACTGCATGCGGCAATGCCATAGCTACCTGGGCACGGGCGATTACCATAATTTCCCGGCCGCCCGCGCGGACCTTGTGCGCCGCCTGTACCGGCGGCACTTCACGCGCTCGGGCCGCTGGCTGGGCCGCCTCGTGGGGGCCGAGGATTTCGACGCCCAGACCATCGAGCGCTGGACGACCTACTTCTACCAGTGCAACGAGTGCCGCCGTTGCGCCGTGTTCTGCCCGTTCGGCATCGATACGGCCGAGATCACGATCGCCGCGCGCCACATGCTCACCTCGATCGGTGTGGTCCCCAAGTTCATGCAGGGCGTGGCGGCCAACCTCCGCAAGACCGGCAACAACATGGGCATCCCCAAGCCGGCCTTGCTCGACTCGGTCGAGTTCCTGCAGGACGAACTGAAAGAGGAGACCGGCCTGGAGATCGCCATCCCTGTCGACAAGCCCGGCAGCCGCATCCTGTACGTCCCCTCGTCGGCCGACTTCTTCAGCAATGTCGATACGATGCTCGGCGCGGCGAAGCTGTTCCACACCCTGGGAGCCGATTGGACGATCCCGTCGGGGTTACTGGAGGCAGCCAATTTCGGCCTCTTGTTCCATTGGCCGGCGATGCGCGAGCACAACCGCCGGCTGGCCGAGACGGCCGCCGCGCTGGGCGCTGAGTTGGTGGTGCAGGGCGAGTGCGGTCACGGCTGGCGGGCGGCCCGCTTGGGTAGCGAAGGGGCCAGCGGGCCAGTGTCTTTCCGACTGCTGCACGTGCTGGAGTATGCCGCCCAGAACCTGGACCGCCTCACCTTGCGGCGACTGCCCCTCCGCGTGGCCCTGCACGAACCGTGCAATTACGTGCGTGGCGGCGGGATCCTTGAGCCGCCCCGGCAGATCTTGCGGGCCATCGTCGAGGAACTCGTGGAACTGACCCCTAACGGCCAAGAGAGCTTCTGCTGTGGCGGCGGCTCGGGCATCCTCATGGACGAGATGATGGACATCCGCCTAAAGTTGGGGCGCCGCAAGGCCGAACAGGTGCAGGCCCTCGGGCGGCTCGATTACTTGGCCGCGCCCTGCTCGATCTGCAAGGCCCAGTTGCCGCACGTGATGAAACATTATGGCATGGGAGACCTGGCCATCGGCGGAATCCTGGACTTGTTGGGAAAAGCCATTATCTTAAATCCTGGAGAAATCAAATGAGCTACGTGGAAATCAGCGGCAAACAAATCGAGGTCGACGAGGATGGGTTCATTACCGATCCGGAACTGTGGAACGACGACATCGTGCGGGCCTTCGCCCACCTGGAAGGCGTCGACGAGTTGACCGAGAACCATTGGAAGGTGATCAACTACCTGCGCGACTACTGGAAGAAGTTCGGTAGCGCGCCCATAACCCGCAAGCTTTGCAAGGAGACCGGCTTCACGCTGCAGCAGATCTACGAGATGTTTCCCTCCGGGCCGGCCAAGGGGGCCTGCAAGTTGGCCGGGCTTCCCAAACCCACCGGTTGCGTCTGATCCTCGCGGAATATCCCCCCGTGACGCAATGCCTCCTTCTCGGTTATTCGTTGCGCGCCGCGAGATATTGGTTAATGACTCAAGCTGTAAACGCCCTAACTGACCGCGCGATGCAAAGAGTCAACAGACCGCAAGCTCGGTGGGGTCTTAACTTGCATCCAATATCCACGCCGGAACAAATGCCGATTTAAGACCGTAACCGTCAACCTGTTGCCGTTCGGATTCTTGACAAGTCATGCTGAGGGAAGCCTAACCAATTCGGGAGCATAAACGGTAGAATGGGGGAACGGACAAAGCCATGCCCAACCCCATCGCCACCCTGACCACTGCTCGCCTCCTCGCTGAGGCCGTCACGCCTTTGCACTTCCAGGAACTCAATCGCCTGCACGCCGATCCCCAGGCCATGCGCACGTTCTCGGCAGACGGCAAGCCGCTTGCGGAAGAGGCGGTCAAAGTGCAAATCGAGCAGAATGTCGACCATTGGCGGCAGCAAGGGTTCGGCCTGTGGGTCTTTAGCCGCAAATCGGACGGCGCGTTCATCGGTCGCGCCGGGCTAGAGAGCTACCAGATCGACGGCAAGGAAGTCATCGGACTGGCCTATGCCGTGATGCCCGACTATTGGAACCGAGGCTTTGCCACGGAGATGGCAGCGGCCAGCTTGGATGTCGGCTTCGAGCATCTGGGTTTGCCCGAAATCGCTTCCTGGACGCTGCCGGACAACTTGGCTTCGCAGCGGGTGATGGAGAAGCTGGGATTTCGGTACGAGCGGGATTTCCAGTTCGCCGGGCTGCTGCATCGGTTCTATCGACTGGCGGCGGGGGAGTGGCGGGGTTATCATGGAAAGGAGACAATATCCGACTTGGAGAAAAGGCCATGAACGCATGCAAGTGCTGGGCAGCGGTGTTGATCGCAGGCTTGCTGCTGCCGAATGTTGCCGTAAGTGCCGATGCCGCGAAGGCGGCGTTCGACAAGGGCATGACTTGCCTCGACAAAAAGGACTACGATGCAGCAATCGCCGCTTTCTCGGAAGTTATAAAGCTCGACCCGAAGAATGCCGAGGCGTATGGCAATCGCGGGCGAGCCTTCGCACGGAAAGGTGATCTCGACAAGGCTTTTGGGGATAGTAACAATGCGATCCGCCTCAATCCCAAACTAGCGTTGGGTTATAACGTCCGGGGAAGCATTTATGGAGAGAGGGGCAACCTGGAAAAAGCCATTTCCGACTTGAACGAGGCCATCCGGCTTGATCCGAAATACGCCACGGCATATTGCAACCGGGGCATCTCCTATGGGAAGAACGGCGAATACGACAAGGCGGTTGCCGACCTTAGCAAATCTATTCGGCTTGAGCCGAAAGATGCCGTGACGTACTTCAATCGTGGGCTTGCCTATAAGGCAGAACATGATTACGACAAGTCGATTGTTGACTTGACCGAGGCCATCCGGCTTGATCCACAAAACTCCTTGGCATATCAAATCCGTGGTGACGCCTACGGGAGCAAGGGCGACCACGACAAGGCCATTGCTGATTACACCGATGTCGTTCGGCTCGACCCGAAAAACGCGGATGCGTATTGTAATCGAGGTGTCGCCTATCGGCACAAAGGCGAACTTGACAAGGCGATTGCCGACTACACAGAGGCTATCCGGCTCGATCCGAAGATGGCAGTGGCGTATTACGACCGTGGCATCGCCTACCAGAATAAGGGCGACAAAGCCACAGCGGAAGAGGATTTCGAGCAGGCCATGAAACTTGGCTACAAACCCCCATGAAAATCCTTTTCCTGCACGGCTGGCACTCGACACCGGGTGGCCTGAAGCCGACCTACCTCAAGGACCACGGTCACGAAGTCCTGAACCCGGCCCTGCCCGACGATGACTTTTATGCCGCGGTCAGAATCGCCCAGGCCGAATTCGAAGAGCATCATCCGAACGTCATTGTCGGTTCCAGCCGTGGCGGGGCCGCGGCCATGAACATCGATTCCGGTTCAACGCCACTTGTCCTTCTCTGCCCGGCCTGGAAACGATGGGGCACGGCCAAATTGGTGATAACCCGTACCGTGATTCTGCATTCCAAGGCCGACGAAACGATTCCATTCGCCGACAGCCAGGAACTTTGGCGGAATAGTCATTTGCCCTCGGGGTCACTGATCGAAGTCGGAACCGAACACCGACTTGCCGATGAAGATTCGTTGAAGGCGATGCTGGCAGCGATTGATAGGTTGACTACCCCGGAGCCGCAGGTCATAACGCCCGAATACGGGGTTCCTCGCCAGTTCGGTGTCGGTGCCCTCCTGCTCATCACCGCCATGTATGCGGTGCTCTTCGCCATTTTACGCGCATCCAGGTCATCGCCATCGGAGTATCTCGGCATCGGGTTATTCTTTTTCGCCATCGGGCTTGGTCAAATGTTTCTTTTCGAAGGGCAACGGCCGCGAAGAGCATCCGTGATTGTGGGAGCTTGTTTTCCCGTCGTTTGTTGGATAATCGGCTATCTTCTTGGGGATCTTGATGGGCTTGATTTTGGACGAGCGATTTTCGGTACAATGAGTGGTGCATTCTACGGTTATCTCGCCGGAGTGATTATCTCAGGCCTCTTCCTGTTCGCCGACAAAGCGAAACGGCTTCATCGCAGACCGAAGCCGAGCGACAAAGCCGACGAGCCAAGATCATGAAGGCAGCCAAGAACTAACGTGGCCGAAAACGTCTTTACCCCCGCTCCCGCCCCAAATTCCGTCCGGTCAGCCGATGGAAAAGTCCTGACGGCGCCGGAAGGCTGGGTGCTACTCCCGCCGGGAGACGCCGCCTTGACCCGCCGGGTGAAGGCGGCCGGCGATCATTGGGTCGTGCAGGAGAAGAAGGGCCGCAGGGTTTTCTCTAGGGGCGTGTGGGCGGCGGTAGCCACTATCGACAAGATCCGGACCGAACTCGCAGCCGAGCGAGCCAGCGAGGGCTACACCAAACGCAAGGCGGCCGATGCCCGCCGCCGGAACAATGCCCAGGCCGAATATGTCGAGGACTTCTACGCAGCGGTGCTGGCGTTCCTGGCATTCCACCCCAGATACGCTGATCTCGCCGAGCGACTCGCCCGCGCAGTGGCCGATCACGCCACCCCGGTCGGCAGCGGCACCGTGGCCAGGACGAAGCGAATCCCGGTCGAGCATCGTGCCGCAGCCGCCGTCATCGCCTGGATGCGGCACCAGACCACTGCCTACGACTCCATGAAGATCACCCGCGTCAAAGGCAAGCGGCGGGAGGTGCGACTCATTCTCGCCGAGCGGTCCCATGAATTGCTGGACCGCTATCGCCGGGGGGAAACGGTCGAGGAAGAATGTCCGCTCCGGATGGCGTTGACCGCGAGCAGGCCAAAGACGTGATTTGCGGCGATAGGCAGGGAAATACCGCAGACGAAATCGCCGCTCCATGCCCCGAGGCAGACTGGCGGTTAGCAAAATAATCAAAGTTCGTGACGATTTTTGCACCTGCCTTGCCAAGCAGCTTTCTGACAGAAAAATGGGGAACAGAAATATGGGGGGAAAGGAAAATACGGGAAAGGAAGATGGAAGGAACGCTGATATCCAATAATTAGCGCTAATCAGCGATGATTAGTGTTCCCGGCTCCCTCCGTCTTTCTTCTTTTTCGTGTCATTCGTGGCATTCGTGGTTCCCCTTGCCCCGGTCCTCTGTTCCATTGTTAGCGGGGAAAGAGTCGGGGCGAGGGCTTTTTCCTCTCCCCTTCTCCCCTTCTCCCCTTCTCCCCTTCTCCCCGCCTCCCTTTCTCCCCTTCTCCCCTTCTCCCCCTCTCCGCGTCTTCATCCTCCCGCTCCTCCTCTCGCATTCGCACTGGCCGCTTCGTGTCGTTCGCCCTAGAATTCCACATCCACGGCGCGAGGAGCCGCACTCAAGGTGAAGGGGAGCACTCATACCCATCCAGAGGAGGAAAACGTCATGGCAACCCAAGTCGAGCACGAACACCTGCACGCCCACGTCCACACGCACGAACACCGGCATGCCGACGGCACTGTCCACGCGCATGCCCACGAGCACACGCACTCGCATGAGCATTCGCATCCGCACGTTCATGCATCAGGCGGCGAGTCGGAGCATGAACACGGGCACTCGCTGGAGGAACTGCACGAGCATGCCAGCGCCGAGCACCTGGCCGAATTGCATGAGCACGATCACTGACGATCCCCCGTCATTAGCTACCCCAGAAACACGATCATGGCGGGCGTGCCGATGGGCGTGTAGCGACCGGTGAAGGCCAGTGCGCCGCTGCGCTTGTCGCGGCGGAAAATGGCGACGGCATCGCTCCGCTGGTTGCAGGAGAAGAGGAAGTCGCCGCTGGGATCGATGCCGAAACTCCGCGGGTAATCGCCGCGGGTCCACTGCTCGCCCCGCCACGTCAGTTCGCCAGTCTCGGCGATCGAGAACCAGGCGATGCTGTCGTGCAGCCGGTTGGCGGCATAGACGAACTTTCCGTCGGGCGTGGCCAGGATCTCCGAGGTGAAATCGCTGCCGGCGAATCCTTGCGGCAGGCTGGAGATTGTCTGCCGGGCCGTCAGCCGCCCGCGGGGAGCGTCGTAGGCAAAGACCACGATCGTCGAGGCCTCTTCCTGCAGCGAATAGACCCAGCGGCCGCCGGGATGAAAGGCGAAATGCCGCGGCCCGTCGCCGGGTGGCAAGGCCACAAAGGGCGGGTCGTGGTCCACGAGCCGACCTTTTTCCGCGTCGAACTTCCAGATGAAGATGCGGTCGCGGCCCAGGTCGCTGGCCAGCACGAATTGGCCGGCCCTGTCAGACTCGATCATGTGCGCGTGCGGGTGATCGTGGCCGCTGATGGCGAAACTGCCCGGCGGGGCGCTGGCCGCCTGGGCTGGGCCAACCGCCCCTTGGCCGGTCTTGACGTCGCTGGCAGGGCCAAGCTCGCCGTTGGCCCCCAGCGGCAGCACAGCCACAGTGCCGCCGGCATAGTTGGCCACCAGCACGTGCCTGCCCGCCGGATGAACGCTGAGATGCGCGGGGCCGGCGCCTGCGGAACTTACCGTATTGAGCAGCGTCAGGTGTCCATTGGAGCGGTCGATGGCGTAGGCGCTGACGGAACCTGAGTTGGCGCCGCGATAGGTGGCGGTCTCGTTCGCCGCGTACAGGCGGGTCCGCGTCGGGTTCAGCGCCAGCCACGACGGGTTAGCGTCGTTGGCGAACACCGCCCGCTGGGTCAGGGCACCGCTGGCCGGGTCCATTTCCATCAGATAGATGCCTCGCCCGTAACCTTTGCTACCCTCGGGGCCTTGCGGCGAGCTATATGAACCCACATAGGCGAGAATAGGTCGGCCGGCGGGCGTGGCCGGTTCTTGTGCCGCGGCCGGCAAGGCCGCACTGGCGGCGGCCAGCGTCGTGGCGGTCAAGAACCCGCGACGAGAGAGCGTCACTCCAGAAACTTGTTGCGATTGTACGTTGCCGGGCAGCATCTTTATTTCTCCCAAAAGCTTGACGGACGTTATGCATGGATTATGATAACCCGAGAGAGGCCGCATTGCGATAGCGGGAATTACGACGTGGGCAATTCGACCGACAAGGGCCGCGACGTGGTACAAATCGTGCATCAGGGAACCGGCCGGGTACAAACGGTCGCCAGGGAAGATGACCCGCTCTTTCATGACCTCTCGTGGGAATTTGGGAAATGCGCAGGCGTGCCCGTGTTGCTGAATACATCGTTCAACGATGCCGATGAACCGATTGTAGGTTCGCCCGACAACGCCATCGCCACGTTTCTCAAGACCGATCTGGACTCGCTGGCTTTAGGACCATTCCTGGTAACGAAGTAACCTGAACTTCAGAAGCCCAAATGGACGATTTCGACGCATTGGTAAATGACTTAGACGCTGCCACGGCTGTCCGCCGGGTGCGCGATGCGCGGCAACTTCCACAATCGAAAGACAGGACCCAACCGTGAGATTATCTTGTTTCGTCTGGGCTTTTCTAATTCTGTTGCCGGCCGCCATCGCCGGAGCGGTCGATTCGCCGCCGGCCGCTCTGAAAAGGGATATGGTCCTCTGGTATCGCCAGCCGGCCACGCGCTGGAATGAGGCGATGCCGATGGGCAACGGGTTGATCGGCGCCATGATCTTCGGCGGCGTCAAGCAGGAGCGGGTCGCGCTGAACGAGAGCAGCTTCTGGTCCGGCCGCCCCCACGATTACAACGACCCCCAAGCGATCAAGTACTTCCCCCAGATCCGCGACCTGGTCTTCGCCGGGAAGTTCCAGGAAGCCGAGCAAATGGCCAATGCCCACTTCTGGGGCTCTCCCGCATCGCAGCAGTGCTTCGAGCCCTTGGGCGATCTGTTGCTCACGTTCGACGGCGCCGATAAGACCGAGGATTACCGCCGCGAGTTGGACATGGAGACCGGCGTGGCGAAGATCACCTGCCGCGTCGGCGACGCCGTTCTCACCCGCGAGGTCTTCGTTTCCTACCCGGATCGCGTGCTGGTCATCCACATCACGTCCGACAAGCCGGGGAGGATCTCGATCCAATCGCAGTTTCAGAGTCCTTTTCCCTTCACGGTGACCGCCAAGCCGGGCAAGCTGGTCATGGACGGGCACTGGAGGGGGCCGATCAAGGGCGACTGGATCGGGGCGATCAGCGGCGACGGACTGGGCTTCCAAGCCGCCCTCGCGGTCAGGGCTGAAGGCGGGAAGTCGGAAGCCATCGACAACCGCGTGCAAATCATGGAGGCTAACGCCGTAACGCTTGTCGTCACGGCGGCCACCAGCTTCGTGAACTACCGGGACATCAGTGGCAGTCCCGCGGCCCGTTGCGCGAAGGTTCTTGCCGCTGTCGCCGGCAAGGACTACGCCACGCTCCGTAGCCGGCACGTGGCCGACTTCGCCGGGCTGATGGATCGGGTGCATCTGAACGTGGGTGACAACTTGGCCAACGAGAAGCCGACCGACGCGCGGCTCCAGGCGCAGCGCGGCGGAGGCGCGGGAAAGCACGGAGGGGACCAGCCGCAAGCCTTGGGGGTCGTCGATCCGAACCTCGAAGCCCTGTGCTTCCAGTTCGGCCGCTACGCGCTGGTTTCCAGCAGCCGAGCCGGCGGCCAACCGGCCAACCTCCAGGCCATCTGGAACGAGAACGTCTCGCCGCCCTGGGGGAGCAAGTATACGATCAACATTAACACCCAGATGAATTACTGGCCGGCCGAGGTCTGTAACCTCTCCGAGTGCCACCAGCCGCTGTTCGACATGCTCGAGGACGCCTCGGCCACCGGCGCTAAGACGGCCAAGTTATACTACGGCGTCAACGGCTGGGTGACCCACCACAACCTCGACCTCTGGCGGGGGACGGCGCCGGTCGATAGGGCGCAGTTCGGAATGTGGCCCCTGGGCGGCGCCTGGCTCTGCCAGCACCTCTGGGAGCACTACACCTACACCGGCAACAAGGACTTCCTCAAAGCGTATTACCCGGTCCTGCGGGGCTCCGCCCAGTTCCTGCTGGAGGTCATGGTCGAGGAGCCGAAGCACCACTGGCTGGTCACCCCGTTCTCGATGTCGCCCGAGCACGGCTATTACGACAGCACGGGGCAGATGTCGTTCCTCTCCCCCTCGCCGACCATGGACGTGGCCATCATCCGCGAGCTGTTTCCGCACTGCATCGAGGCCAGCGAGGCGCTCGGCGTCGACGACGATTTCCGCGGAAAACTGCAGGCCGCGCTGACCAGGATTCCGCCTTACCAGATCAGCAGTTCGGGCAATCTCCAGGAATGGATCGAGGACTGGAAACCGGGACCCCAAGGGCATAACGTCTCGCCGAACTTTGCCTTCTTCCCCGGCTGCTCCATCCAGTTGCGCCGCGACCCGAAACTGGCGGCGGCGATCGAGCACGGGATGAACGGACGCCGGGCCGGCGGCGGCTGGGTTTCCGCCTGGAACATCTGTATGTGGGCGCGTCTGGAGCGACGCGACAGGGTTGGCGTCGGACTAAGCCGGTGGGTGGCCGGATCCCCGGGACCCAACATGTACAACGCGGGAGCCAATCAATGCGACGGCACGTTCGGTTTCACGGCGGCCGTCGCCGAGGCCCTCGTTCAGAGTCATGCCGGCGAGATCAGCCTGCTGCCCGCTCTGCCAACGACCTGGCGCAATGGCTCCGTCAGCGGTTTGCGGACGCGCGGCGGGTACGAAGTGAGTATGCAATGGAAGAACGGGAAACTTGAATCGGCGGAGATTCACAGTAGCAAGGGCGGCGATTGCAAACTGCGCTATGGAGAGCGAACGGTACAGAAGTCGTTCAAGCCGGGCGATGTCGTGCGCGTGGACGCCAATTTGGCCTCAGTCATCGTCTGGCCCAGGCATCTGCTCCTGGGGCATGACCGTGAATGCTTTGCCTACGATACCGCCGCCGTCAGCGCGGTTGCCGTCCAATTACCGCTCTCCGCAGCCCCTTCGGCACATGGAATAGCCCCGCTATCCAGGCACCGATAACAACCTGTCCCCTACCGCTTAAGCTTGCGGTACAAGTCCGCGCCGCGCGCGAATGGTGGCGAGATTCGTCGCGTGTTCTGTGCGTATAAAGCGCGCTGGGAAAGACTCGGCCGTTGTTCTTTGATGCGCTAAGACAACCACTACCGGCCTTCAATTACCGGATAGCACGTATAGCCCTCGGTGTCCACCTGCCAGAATGGTTTCAAATACGGCTCCGTCTGACCGGCAACGGTGAAGGTCAATGGCTGCTCCGGCCTGGGCATCAACCAGTCCTTCGGCGCGGCCGGATCATGGGCGATCCGTACCAGGTGCGTCCATTTTTTGAGCTGCTTGACGCTGGTCGCGTCGGCCTTCTTCTGGCTGTCCAGGAAGGCGAAATCCGGGAGATCCACTTTGTTCTTGTCGTCGAGGGAGGCCACGGCGGCCATCAGCACGGGACCGTAGAGAATCGCGTAACGCCGGTGCCCCGGAATCTGGTCGGCGCCTTCATAGCGGACCGTGCGAAAGCCGATGGGCAGCGTGAAGGTCACACTGTCGCCGGTCTGCCAGGTGCGGTCCAGCAACACATAAGAGCCTGGTTTGCCCAGCGCGGCCTGCTGTCCGTTGATCCGGATCGGCATGTCGGCCATCGCCCAGCCTGGCACGCGGAGGCGGAGTTTCAAGGGAGTCGGCCCGGCAACCGTCAGCCGCAAGGAGACCTCGGACCGATAGGGAAATCGGCTGGCCATGGTCAATGTGCAGGCCCGGCCGCCGCTGTTCCACGCGATCGAAGAAGGCTCGAAGAGATTGACGTAAAGCCCGTCCTGGGCGATCGAGTAGATGTACTCGGGCAGGGTCGAGTAGAGATACGTGCCGGACACCTCGCAGCAAGTGTGCTCGATTCCGGCCCGGTCCTTGCGGCCCTCGACATGCGTGTGATAGGAGATGGATTGGCCTACCTGGTTGGCCAGTGCGACGTTGTAGATCACCTTCTCCAGGTCGGCGACGTACTTCTCTTCTGACGGGTACAGCAGGTGCAGCTTTTCGTTGAACTTGGCCCACCAGGTCATCGAGCAGGTCTCGCCGGTGTGGGCCTGCGGGGTGATGAAGAACGAATCGGGCGGATAGGCAAGATCGCCCTCGCAGATGGCCAGCGTGCCGCCCGGGTGCAACCAATGGTCGTGGTAGAGTTCCCATCCGCCCAGCATGGCGTCCAGCAGGCGGCGGTCGCCGGTAGCCCGGTAGATGTCCAGGAAACCGATCCAGCCGTAGCAGTAGGCCGAATGGGCGTGGCCGCGGCAGGTTCTCCAGATGCCGTCGAGATTACGATCAGACAACTGCCGCATCCACGGAGGGTAGACATGTTTGTAGGCATCCAGCACGTCGGCCGGTGTGCCGCCGGGCGCGAAGTGGGCCAACATCAGCCCGGTCGCCGCGAAGTAGTTCTGCCCGGCCAAGGCCCGGGCCAGCGAATCGGTGGCGGTCTCCTTTTCGACGCGTTGGTGGTACCACTTGGCCCAGGCCGCCAGCAATTCGTAGGCATCGGGGTTGCCGGCCCGGGCTGCCGCGTCCAGGCCGTGGGCCAAGAGCATGAACGAATAGCCTTCCTCGCCGGCCCCGGCCGGGGCAATCAGCAGACCGTCGGCAGTGCGGCAGGCCTTGAGCGCGTCGATCACCCGGGACATGCGTTGTCGAAGTTCGGCGTTCTCGCCCCAGCGCAACGTATTTCCCGCGCCGATCAAGAACTGGGCGGCGTGGGCGGGAAACATCTTCTCCCAGCCGCAGAGCTTTCCCGGCGGGTTCTTGACCCCGGCAACCTCGCGGAACCGCAGCACCATGTCGTCCACATTGGCGTCGGTCAAGAGATACTTGGTGTGCTTGTCCATCGACTGGCGGAAGAGTCCTTGTTCGCCAAGTGTTACCCCGCCGGCCGGCGCGTCGGCGACGTTGGGCACCCGCTGCCAGTGACTGGAATCGCTCGACCACATAGCGTCCGGCATCGTCGGTTTGTCGGCGGCAGCGGCAGTACTAACAAGAAAGAGAAAGGCGAGGAACGCTGCGATGGGCATGGGGGAAGTCCTTTCACGAAATCAGGTGCCGCAGATGGTTTGCATGCCGGGCGGGTGTTTCAGGCCGGAACAACTTGGGTGGAATCATCTTGAATCAGGGGATCAGAGAAGTCAAGCTGATAGTTGCCGCTTTGTATCAGCGCGATGCATTGCACCAGTAGAGGCAAAATAGGAAGGGGTTGACGTTGTAAAACGTGACTTCCAAAGAGCGGCGGCTCCTGGTATTCTTTTTGATATGTCACACCCTTACGATGCCAGTACGAAGTATCTGCTCCAAACTCGGCTTGCCGACTGGCTGCCGCTGAGCGGCCGGACGACAACGGCGGAATTACACGTCATTGACGCCGACTTGGCCACGGTCACCGCGGCTGCCGATCGCGTGTTGAAGGTCTGCGAGGAACCGCCGTGGTTGCTGCACTTGGAGTTACAGGCCAGCCGCGATCCCGATTTGCTTCCTAACTTGCCTGCCTATAATATACTATTGGAGCGGCGGCACGGCGCGCTAGTCCGGACCGTAGTCGTGTTGCTGCGGAAGTCGGCCGACTGGCCGGAGTTGACGGGCACGTTCGAGCGGGGATTTCGCGATGAACCGCCCTACTTGGTGTTTCACTACGAGATCGTGCGGGTGTGGCAGATTTCGCCGGAAGTGCTCCTGGGTGGAGGCCTGGGCATTTTGGCCTTAGCTCCGCTCAGCGCCGTGACGGAAGATGAACTGCCCGGCGTGATCCGGCGGATGGACGAGCGGATTCGCGCCGAGGCCACGCCGGACGAAGCCGGAACATTATGGACGGCTGCGGACGTACTGATGGGGCTGCGCTATCCGCGTCAACTGGTAACTCAACTACTGCAAGGAGTACATGGGATGAAAGAATCTGTAACTTATCAGGCGATTGTCGAGGAAGGCGAGGTCAAAGGCATGCTTCGCGCAAGACTTGACGTCCTGCTGAAATACGGCCGGCGACAGTTCGGTACGCCCAGCGCGGATACCGAGGCGGCACTACGGGGCATTACAGATCCGGAACGGCTGGCGCGGCTGATCGACGTATTGCTGGATGTTTCCAGTTGGGACGAACTGTTGGCAACGCCGTGACGAAACGATTTGTCCATGCTCCTCGACGTTAATTGGGGACGTCGCTGCGGGGCACAATGGTATTTAGCTTGCGTTTTCTGCTTTGAAAGCACGAGGCAAAGCCCGACTTTGGCTCCGCCCGAATTCACTGGTACGTTCCTGTAATGCCGTTTCCGCCGTCCTTCCACCTCCCCCAAGCATCTTGCGGGAACTGCTCTCCCATCGTAAACTCAAGTGCTTCAAAATGTAGTGCCGCTTAGGATCGGAAACCTGTCGACTGCTAAGCGTCACAATCCTAGCCCCTTTCCAAACCCCAATCCCCTTTTTTTCCATGTTTTGGTCCCGCTCGCTGATCCCCACGATGAAAGAAACGCCCGAAGGGGCGGAAATCCCCAGCCATATCCTCATGCTCCGCGCCGGGCTGGTTAGCCAGGTCATGGCCGGGGCCTATACCTACCTGCCGCTGGGACTGCGTGCCCTGAAGAAGGCCGAGCAGATCGTCCGCCGGGGGATGGACGCCGCCGGGGCGGTGGAAGTGCTCATGCCGGCTCTCACGCCCATCGGTCTGTTCGAGCAGAGCGGGCGGATCCACGCCTTCGGCGACGTGCTGATCAAGTTCGAGGTCAAGCGGCAGAACCGCAAGGTACAGATGGCCCTCGGCCCCACCCACGAAGAGACGATCACCGACCTGGTCGCGCATCAGATCTCCAGCTATCGCCAGATGCCGATCACGATGTACCAGATCCAGACCAAGTTCCGCAACGAAGAACGGCCCCGCTTCGGCGTGCTGCGGACGAGCGAATTCCTCATGAAGGACGCCTACAGCTTCGACGCCACGCTCGATGGTCTGAACAAGAGCTACGAGACGATGTACGCAGCCTATCGCCGCATCTTCGCGCATTGCGGGCTGGATTACCTGGCTGTCGAGGCGGAAAGCGGTCCGATCGGCGGCGATGCCAGCCACGAGTTCATGGCTCTGGCCGACAACGGCGAAGACACCGTGCTCTACTGCCAGGATTGCGGCTACGCGGCCAACCAGGAGAAGGCCGAGATCGGCTGCCGCGACCTGGTCTTGCCCGACGTGCCCAAGCAGCCGCTGCAAAGTGTGCCGACGCCGGGGGCGGCGACCATCGAGCAGGTTACGAAGTTCCTCAAGTGTCCCGCACAGCAGATGATCAAGACGTTGATCTACGTTGCCGACGGCAAGCCCATCGCCGTCCTCTTGCGCGGCGATCATGAGGCCAACGAGGGCAAGGTCCGCCGCGCGGCCGGGGCCGCCAAGGTGGAAATGGCCGACCCCGCGGTGATCCTGCAGGTGACCGGTGCCCCGGTCGGTTTTGCCGGCCCCGTGGGACTGAAGCAGCCCATTCCCATCTATGCCGACCGCGAGATCGAAAAGATCGCCAACGGCGTCACCGGTGCGAACGCGGCCGAAACGCACTTCACGGGCGTAAACTACGGACGCGATTTCCAGGCCACGGCCTTCGCCGATTTGCGCAACGCCGTTGACGGCGATCCCTGCCCGCGGTGCAGCAGCAAGCTGGCCGTGCGGCACGCCATCGAGATCGGCCACGTGTTCAAGCTGGGCACGAAATATTCCGACGCGCTGTCGGCCCGTTTCCTCGACCAGAGCGAGCAACTCAAGCCGATCATCATGGGCTGTTACGGCATCGGCGTGAACCGCATTATCGCGGCCTTGATCGAGACCTGCCACGACGACAACGGCATCATCTGGCCGTTGACCCTGGCCCCCTACGAGGTGCTGCTCTCGCCGGTCAAGGTGACCGATCCGGCCACCAAGGAGGCCACCGAACGGCTGTACAGCGAGTTGACGGCCGCCGGTATCGAGGTCTTGGCGGACGATCGCGACGTCCGCGCCGGCGTGAAGTTCAAAGACGCCGACTTGATCGGCATTCCGCTCCGCGTGGTCATCGGCGAACGCGGACTCAAGGAAGGCAAGTTGGAGATGAAGTGGCGCTGGGCCAAGCAGGCCGAAATGATCGACCTGGCCGGCGCTGCCAGGACCATCGCCGACTTGGTGATCGACGAGCGAAAAGAGAACCAGCGATTCCGCGAGCGTTCCCATGAATAAGTTGATTTCCTCCGGCCAGTCGAGACTCCCACTGATCCTCGCGCTGCTCTGTCTTACCGCAGGACGCGCCTCGGCCCAGGTGAACCTGCTCCCACAGGGGAACTTCGAGAATCCCGGCGTCAATACGGGATGGGCCGAGGGCTTCAATATCCCCAATAACCGGGAATTCCAGGTCATCGCGGAAAACGGCAAGCATTGGCTGCGGATCGAGAATCGCGACGCCAGCCGCCAACTCGACTACGTGCATGCCTTCGTAAGAGTCAGCCCGCAGATCGCGTCCCTTACCGTCTCGGTCCGCATGAGGGCCGCGAACCTGAAAATCGGCAAGGAAGGCTGGCACACGGCCGCCGTCGCGCTGATGTTCGAAGGCGGCCAATTCGGCTACCCGCCGGAAGTTCCCAGATTACGCGCCAACTCCGATTGGGTCACGCAATCGGTGGAACTGAAGGTGCCGACGGGGGCGACTCGCCTGAACATTCAGCCCGCCATGTTCTATTCCACGGGCGTTTTCGAAATCGCCGACCTCACGGTCATGCCCCACATGGTCGCGCGGAAGCCGTTGGGCGATGCCATGCTGCCGGCCGGCATGAAGCCGGACTGGGACAAGACCCGCGTCAAGACGGTGAATGCGCGGCGGGCGGAAGTTTCGCTCGACGGCATCTGGCAATTTACGCCCGCGGGCGAAGCAGCGAAGCCTCCGAAGCTCGGTTGGGGATACATCAAGGTGCCGGGCGACTGGCAAATCCACCGGGACAAGCCTTCCGCGTTCCTGGCTCAAGGCGGTGGCCCGCATTGGGACCTCTATGATGGATCGCTGGTGACGCGGGCCTGGTACCAGCGCCAGGCGCCCATTCCCGCTCAATGGCAAGGCCATGCGATCAGCCTGCGATTTGAGCGTGTGTGTACCGACGCGATGGTCTATGTCAACGGCATCGAGTGCGGGAAAGTCGCCTGGCCGTGGGGATCGGTGGACATCACCAGTGCGGTAACGCCGGGAAAGACGGCGGATATCCGGCTGCTGGTGGCGGCCATCGCCGATCCGGAAAAGGTGGGCAGTTTCTGGCAGAACGCCTTGAGCAACGTCTTCTATACGTCGGCCGGACTGGAGACGCGAGGCCTTACCGGCAGCGTCTTTTTGGAAAGCCGCCAGTCCGAGCCGCAGGTGAGCGACGTCTTCGTGCGCTGCTCAACGCGAAAAAAGGACGTGTCCGTGGACGTGGAACTCACGGGCATCCGGCAGGCCGGCCGGGTGCAGTTCGTCGCGGAGATGCTCGATGAAAAGGGCGTGCTGGAGAAGAGCTTCACAGCCGAGGCGAACGTGGAGGCCAAGCCCACCCAGACGCTCACACTCTCATGGCCCTGGATAGATCCGCGGTTGTGGGACGTAGGCCAGCCCAATCTCTATACACTGCGGCTAAGAGCGACTGGGGCGGGCCTGGATGACGAGTATGACCAGAAATTCGGCTTCCGCGAGTTCTGGGTCGAGGGGCGCAAGTTCTTTCTCAACGGCACGGAGATCCGTCTGCGGCAGGGATGTTTCTACTGGGGCCAGCGGCCGCAGATGGGCGAGAACTTCTGGGAAATGGGACGCCCGACGGTGGACGCCCGCGGTGATGCCAGCGACTCGGGGGCCGAGTTGGATGACGCCGATCACAAGGGCTACCTGGCGGCGGAATACATCCTCAACGCCAACAAGTACATCATGGATTCCGGGTCTCGGCTCACGTGGGACCAAAACCGCCAACGGGCCATGCAGCGGGCCGCCGTATGGATCCGCCATTACCGCAACCACCCTTCGGCGGTGATGTGGATTGCCGGCATGAACTTCTTCAACAGCGCGGTGGACGCCGACCCGCGCCACGTAGGCCGCCACGGCTGGGACTTGGACAAGCAGCGCTGGCAACGAATCCTGGCCGCGGGTCGTGACATGTTCGAAGGGCTCAAGCAGCTCGATCCCACGCGGGCCTATTACAGCCATGCGGGAGCCGATACGGGCGACGTCTACACCATGAACTGCTACCTGGACCTGATCCCGCTGCAGGAGCGCGAAGATTGGCTCAGCGCGTGGGCCGAAAGCGGCGAGATGCCCATCTCGATGGTCGAGTTCGGCACGCCCATGGACTGCACGTTCCGGCGGGGGCGCGACGGCTTTACCAGCAATATTACGAGCGAACCGCTGTTGACCGAATTCAGCGCCATCTATTTTGGCAAAGACGCCTACGCTTGCGAGGAACCGAAATACCGCCAGTATCTTCATGACCTGTTCCGCAGCGGGATGCTTTACGACAGTTCCGAGAACCGCCTGGACGAATATGCCAACTTGCACAAGATCCAGCGGCTCCTTCGCACCAATACCTGGCGGAGTTGGCGGACGGCGGGCCTGGCGGGCGGCCTCCGCACCTGGTCGTGGGTACAGGACGAATTGAAGGAGATCAACGGCCCGACGCTGGCATGGATCGCCGGCCCCGCCGGGGCGTATACGGCGAAGGATCATCATTTCCGCTCCGGCCAGACGATCGAGAAGCAGATTGTCTTGATCAATGATACGCGCCATCCCCAGGGTTTTTCGGCCACATGGACCGCCATGGTCGGCGGGAAGGAAGTGGGCGGAGATACCAAGCGCGGTACTCTGGCTGTGTCGGAGATCCGTTTGATTCCCATCCAGGTTATCGCTCCTGCGGAAGAAGCCGGCGGCAAGGCCGACGGCCAGCTTACGCTGACTGCGGCGATCGGCGGGACCACACATCATGACACCTTTACGTTTCGTATTTTTGGTGACGACCCGCCGGGCAAAGGCGAAATCGCGGTCGTCGATACGGACGGCACGGCCGGAAAGATGCTGGCGGACCTGGGCTATGCGACTCGCGCATGGGATGGCAAGGCGGCGGAGCTGGTGGTTGTGGGACGCAATGCCTTGAAGGAAGACACGGAGGCAGCGGGCAAGTTGGAGGCCTTCGTGCGGGCCGGCGGCCGGGCGGTGATCTTGGCGCAAGACCCGCAATGGATGGAACGGGCCCTCGGCTGGCGGGTGTGCCCGCAAGTCAGCCGGCGGGTCTTCCCTATGGATTCTCCGCTCACACGCGGGATCGACGCTGACGACCTGCGCGACTGGACCGGCGACAGCACACTGATTCCAGCTTATCCGAAATACGAGGGGAACTACGTCAAGGGCAATGAAGGCGATCAGCCCTACGCCGGCTGGCATTGGGGCAATCGCGGCGCGGTCACGAGCGCGGCCATCGAGAAGCCGCATCGCAGCGGCTGGCGTCCGCTCTTGGAATGCGAGTTCGACCTGGCCTATACGCCGCTGATGGAACTGGACTACGGCAAGGGACGGCTGATCGTCTGCACCCTGGACATGGAAGATCACGTGGCCGCGGACCCGGCGGCGCGGCGCATGGCCGGGCGGATCATCGATTACGCGCTGCATGCGCGGCTGTCGCCGCGGGCCAACCAGGTCGTCTATATGGGCAGCACAGCGGGTGCCGCATGGCTGGACAAAATCGGCGTGAATTACCAGCAGTCGGCTACACTCGGTGCAGGCGCGGAGTTGTTGCTCATCGGCCCGGATGTGAAGATCGATACGACGGCGCTCAGCACATTCATGGAAGACGGCGGCAAGGTCTTCTTCTTGCCGCGCTCGCAGGCCGACGTGGAACTCGGCGTTCGATTGAAGCCGGCTGCCCCCGATTTTGCCGGATCATTGTCGGTGCCCGAGTGGTCTGAAGCCAAGGGGCTTGGCGTGTCGGATCTGCGCTGGCGCACGCACCTGGATACGCCTCCTTGGGTTGTCAGCGACGGCGCGGATATTGGGGCCGACGGCCTGATTGGCCGCAAGGTGGCAGGCAAGGGTGTGGCCATCTTCTGCCAATTGGATCCAGATCGTTTCCGCGCGGACGAAAAGACCTACTTCCGCTACACGCGTTGGCGGTCGACCCGCGCCGTGGCCCAACTCCTGGCCAACTTGGGCGCTAGTTTCGCGGCCGACCAACGGGTATTCGATCGTTTCAACGAGGGCGGTTTCGTGGGCAAAGGCGGCCTGCCCATGTCGTTGAGGCCAAAATCGGCGGGCGGCGGGTCGGTGCGGTATTACTATCCCGATTATCGGACGGATTTTCCCATGGGAGACAATCCCTACCGCTATTACCGGTGGTAGTCATCACTACCCCGTATGGGTTGTCTTACTTTTTCTATCTTGCCCTGTTCGTGGCTCTTGTTATCATGGAGTTTCGTGATCTCAATGTCTTTTCCTGACGTATGGTTTTGAAGCACGGTACGCGGTTTGCGGGGTCTATTGCAAACCGGGGCGTGAACGGTAGCTGAAACACTATTATGGCAACTGGGCAAGATCAGAAACAGGACAAGCCGCCCGCAAACGTCGCAGGGCCCGCCCCATCGCCGGACACGCGCATGCACAAGAAGACCGACGGCCTTGGCACTGGGGGCTACACCGACAAGCCCTGGTTTCTGAGATTCTGGGACGGAATGATCGCCACGGGCTGGTTTCCGCTGTTGGTGCGAAATTATTTTCACATTTCGCCCAGCCGCTGGGCCATGGCGGTGTTGATGTCGGTCCTGAGCATCTTGCACCTCGTGCTCTGGTGGCTGCAAACGCTCTTCTTTGGAAGGCGCATCGCCCGCACGCAACTCCAGGGGGATCCGCTATTTGTGATCGGCCACTGGCGTTCCGGCACGACGCTCTTGCACGAGTTGCTGGTGCTGGATGATCGTCACACCTATCCGAATACGTTCGACTGTTTCTGCCCGAACCACTTTCTGCTCACGGCGGGCTTTTTTCGACCGACGCTGCGGGCGTTGCTGCCGAAACAGCGGCCCATGGACAACATGGCCGCGGGGTGGGATTGCCCGCAAGAAGATGAATTTGCCTTGTGCAACATGGGAATCCGCTCGCCCTACCAGACGATCGCCTTTTGCAATCATCGGCCGCAGAACCAGAAGTTTTTCGAGTTAGCAGACGTATCGGCCAAGCAACGGGCCAATTGGAAGCGCAGCCTGCTGTGGTTTCTCAAGTGTCTCACACTACGAACACCGCGGCGGATCGTCTTGAAGTCGCCGCCGCACACCTTCCGCATCAAAATCCTCTTGGAGATGTTCCCCAAGGCCCGCTTCATCCATATTATTCGCAATCCGTTCGTGATCTATCCGTCGACGATCAACCTCTGGAAGCGGTTATACCTAAACGACGGCCTGCAAGTGCCAACCTACGAATGGTTGGGCGAACATGTGTTCGAGACGTTCTCGCACATGTATGAAGTTTTCGAGCGCGATCGCGGCCTGATCCCCGCGGGCCAGTTCAGCGAAGTGCGCTACGAAGACCTCGTGGCGCAGCCGATCCAGGAAATGCAGCGGATCTATGAGGAATTGAAGCTGGGGGGGTTCGAGGAAGTGCTTCCGCGATTGAACACCTATTTTGCCGAAAAGGCCGACTACAAGACCAATCGCTATCAACTCCCACCCGAATTGGCGGCGGAAATCAGCCGCCGCTGGGCAAGTTTCTTTCAGCGCTACGGTTACGCGGAGGATGCCTGACCGTAGGGTGGACTTTAGTCTGTAGGGAACGCCCTCCGTGGCGTTCCGAAGAAACGCACGGAACGTCACGGAGGGCGTTCCCTACAGGATGGAACAAATCAATGCTAGCAAAGCCAGCAATGCCGCGCAGGCTGTTCGCTAGCAAAACGCGCGCCGTAGCCGCCCACACTTTTTCCACCGCGGAGTCTTGCGCAAGAGCGCGTCTCTGCGGGAAATTTCCCTAGATCTTTCTGCGAAATTGATGCGAGCCGGCCTTCCTTTCGTGCCGCCCGTGGGTTTCGATATGCGTTCGCAAGTGGAATGCGGTTGACAGAGTGCGCGCAAACGCTTAGAGTTTGGGAGTCCACGCTGGGGCCGTCCACAGCCATCGCGCCCGGCGCTTGCAGAAATCCTACTCAGAACTCTTCCGGGAAGAATCGACCATGAGCCATCCCCGGCAGTCGTTGCCTCTCTCGCAGCAGGGTGTTCCTCCCGCCGCCTTTGAAATCCAGTCGGGGCTATTCAGCACGGCGCAGCACGACACGATCCATACGCTGTTTACGCCGTTGCACTACGAGCCGGGTTATTCCTATCCGCTGATTGTCTGGCTGCACGGATCGTCTTGCGACGAGCGGCAGTTGTTGCGGATCATGCCGCTGGTGAGCCTGCGAAATTATGTGGCCGTGGCGCCGCGGGGAATTGCTGTCGCACGTAACGGGGGCGTCGTTTCGCCGGCCGATGACGATGTTGCCTATGGCTGGTCGCACGATGAGCAGGCCCTGCAACAGGCCGAGCAGCGGATCTTCGATTCGATCGACATGGCCTTTCGCCGCTTCCACATCCATTCGCGGCGGATCTTCCTGGCAGGTTTCGATGCGGGCGGCACGATGGCCCTCCGCATTGCCATGAACCACCCCTACAAGTTTGCCGGCGTGCTCTCGCTGGGTGGGTGTCTGCCCACGGGTGGGGCACCGCTGTCGCGTCTGGCCGAGGCGCGGCATTTGGCCGTTTTCCTGGCCGCCGGCCGCCACAGCACCGTCTATGGCGAACAGCGTGTTTGCGACGACCTTCGCCTTTTACATACGGCGGGCATGTCGATTACCTTGCGGCTCTATCCCTGCGGCCATGAGCTTTCGCCGCAAATGCTCGCCGACGTCGATCGTTGGATCATCGAGCAAATCACCGACGGCAAGGCCGAATCCGAGCAGGCCGCGGGGTAGCATCTTTTCAAACGTGCATTGACATGCGCGGGGATTTTCGGGTACATACTCCCCGCCCTGTTCTCGTTTTGCGCCCTATACCAGCCAACTCGGCCGCGGGGCGAGGAAAAGCACGTCTGGTCTTTCGTCGATTTCCATGGCCCCAAAAACCACTTCCCCTGCACACGATGCCGCGCCGCCGGAAACGGCCCCTGCGCGCGCCGGTGGATTGATGGGCGGACTGCGGACCGCGATCGGGGGTATGCTGGCCGACCCGTTCCGATTGGTGCTGGCCGTGGCGGTTAACGTGGCGGTGGTGACGGGGATTGTCTCCACGGCCGTGATCCTGCACAATCGCAAACCGCCGCCCAAACCTGTCACGCTGGCCGCGGCCCTTAGCGCGCTGGATCGCGGCGACATGGCCGAGGCCCAACAACTGGCCCAGCGTCTGGCCGCCAGCAAAGACCTCACGAACGAAGAGTGGGGCGGCCCCGACTTTATCCTGGGAACCACTACCGCCAAGGCTGCGGAGGAAGCCCGCGGCAAAGAGCGGACGGAATTGTTCCGCACCGCTTCGCTTTACCTGGCGCGATCGCGAGAACGAGGCTTCCCCGCGCTGCGCGAGCCTGCCGGACTTCGCCTGCTGGGCAAGACCCTTTACCTCTGTGGCCGGTTAGAATCCGCCTTGCCCATCCTGGAAGAGGCGTTGCGACACGCTGGCGACCGCGCGATCGAACTCCGCCCACTGCTGATCGAGGCGCGCATGGCTGCCGAACCGCCGGAACTCGACAAGGCCCTGGCGGAAAGCGAGAAACTGCTGGCCGATCCGCGCCTCGCCGATCCCGAGCGCCGGCAGGCCCTCCTCCAACAGGCGCAGATTCTTCTAGGTCTGGGCCGCGCGAAACAGTGCGCTGCCACGTTGGACAAGATTCCCGATAACCCTTTGCTGCGCTGCGACGTCACTCTGTTGCGAGGAAGGCTGGCGCTGGCGGAAGGCCATGTCTTGAAAAAGGCCGCAGCCGAGGCTAAGGATGTCCCCCAGGCCGCCAAGGCGAAGTTTCACGCCGCCATCGACTTGTTCCGCAAAGCACTGAGTCAGGACATGGGCGACAAGCACGTCGCCCGGCAGGCGGCCTACCTCATCGGGCTTTGCTTGATGGAGTCCGGCGATCTGCCCGCGGCCCTCAATCAAATGGAACGCACGGGACGGATATTCCCCGAAACGCCGGAAGCCTTGGCGGCCTTGTACCAGCAAGGCGATATTGCCCGCCGCATGGGCCGCCACGCCGAGGCCGTATCGGCCTACCGGCGGCTGATGTCGGCGTATGCGGAGGAAGACGAATTCCACAACCCGTGGGTCACTTCGGCACAGTTGAAAACCACGCTCTTGGATGTTTGCCTGGAGTACGTAAAGGCCACGAAATTTCAAACGGCGGTGTTGCTGAGCAAGTCGCTCGTACACGTCATGCCCAAGGTGGAGGCCTTGCAACTGACCGCGCAGATCTATATCGCCTGGGGCGAAAACCTCCTGGCGCAGGCCGAACACCTGCCGCCCGGACCGGCCGAGGAACTGTGCAAGCAAGCCCGCACTCAGCTGCGCCTGGCCGGGGACAGTTACACGGCAGTAGCCCGGGCGCAGTTTACGACCCGCCAGTATCCGGACCGGCTGTGGAACAGCGCCTGCGCCTACTTTGCCGGCCACGACTTCCGCAAGGCGGCAGTCATGTTGCGGCTGTACCTGCACAACGAGTCGCGGTTGCGAAACGCCCAGGCCCTGGTCGATCTGGGAGAGGCCGAACTTTCACTGGACCACGCGGAGATTGCCCTAGAGTCGTTCCGCGAGTGTATCCAACGGCACGCCCGCGACGTGGCCGTCTATCGTGCCCGGCTGTTGGCGAGCCGGGCCGCGACGAGCCTGGGCGACTTGAAGCAGGCCGAAGCCTACCTGCAAGACAACCTGAACGGCGAGCAGTTGACGCCGGCCAGCAAGGAATGGCGCGATTCGCTCTTCGCCCTGGCCGAGTTGTTGCACAACAGCGGACGGGACCGCGAGGCGATCCAGCGACTGGACGAGTCGCTGCAGCGTTACCCCGACGCCCCCCAAGCGATCACCGCCTGCTATCTGCTGGCCCATAGTTGCGGGCGTCTGGCGATGGATTTGCAGGCGAGTGTGGGCAAGGAGATCTCTTCCGCGGTCCGCGGCGAGCGGGCTGGCGAGAGCCGTCGCCTGTTGGAAAGGGCGCTGGATGGCTATAGCGGCTTGCAAGACAACCTCAGCCAGCGCGATACGGAGAGCCTGACGCCGCAGGAAAAGGCCCTCCTGCGGAACTCCCGCTTTGCCGTCGGCGACACGTACTTCGCCTTGGGGCGCTACCGCGACGCCCTGCGCGCCTACCAGTCGGCAGCGAACCATTATGTCGCCAGCCCGGAGGTGCTCGACGCCTACGTGCAGATTGCCAACGTCTACCGCCGGATGGAGCGGCCGGCCGAGGCCCGCACGTCACTGGAGCAGGCCCGCCTGGCCCTGCGGCGGATTCCGCCCCAGGTCCGTTTCGAGCAAACCACCAACTACAACCGCAAACAATGGGGCGAACTTCTCGATCGCCTGTGCAGTCTTTGAAGGTCATGACCAACTTGCCCACCGACATCCTGGCACAACTCGTACGGGCGCGATACACCTGCCTGGCGCAGCTCCATCAACTGGGCCGGCGGCAGTTGGAACTGATCGACCAGGGCGACGTCACCGCTTTGCTCGACTTGTTGAGCGTGAAACAAAAGCCGTTGAACGACATCCAGCGAATTGAAAAGGCCCTTGATCCCTATCGCCAGCAAGACCCGGAAAAGCGGTCGTGGAACTCGCCCGACGAGCGGGCGGCCTGTGCCCGGCTCGTCCAGCAGTGCGATGCCCTGCTCAAGGAAATTGTCGCCTGGGAGAAGCGCTGCGAAGAGATCATGATCCAGAAGCGCGACGCCACAGCGGTCCGCCTGCAGCAACTCCGCGCGGCCGGCCAGGCCCGCGGGGCCTATACTGCGCCCGCTACAGCGGGAGTCAGCCACATCGATTTGTCCAGCGAAAGGTAAGGAGCACGTTCGTAGCGCGGACTTTAGTCCGCCAACCAGTTCGTAGCGCGGACTTTAGTCCGCGAAATCGATGGGCGGACTAAAGTCCACCCTACGAGGCAGCCAAACAAACCGTGCAGCTTATTGCCATGAGCCAACCCCTGATTTCCGTCGATCCTGCAAGCCTGGACGCCAGTGCCGATCTGCAAACGATCCTGGCGGCCTGGCATACGGCCACGCTGCGGCTGGAGCAGACGCACGACGCGCTGCGCGACGAGGTGCAGCAGCTTACCGCCGAATTGGAGGTCAAGAACCGCGAACTGGCCCGCAAGAACCGCCTGGCCGACCTGGGCCAGATGGCCTCGCACGTGGCCCACGAGGTGCGTAACAACCTAGTGCCGGTCACACTTTACCTGAGCATGCTCCGCCGCCGGCTGAGCGGCGACGCGGAAAGCCTCGACATGCTGGAGAAAGTCAGCGCCGGGTTCCGCGCCATGGACGTGATGGTCAACGATCTGCTGCACTTCACGTCGGACCGCGATCCGCAGTTGGCCTGTTTCTCGTTGCGCAAGCTCCTGGCCGACGTCGAGACCTCGCTGGCCCCGCAGTTTGCCGCACAAAAGATCCGCTTCGAACTCAAGGTTTTACCCCAGCAAACCGTGCGGGCCGACCGCGAAATGCTGCGCCGCGCGGTGCTGAATCTAGTGCTCAACGCCTTGGACGTGATGCCCCAGGGCGGCACGCTGACGGTCAGCTCGACGCTCTCGATCGGCGGCACGGAACTGCACATCGCCGACAACGGGCCGGGCCTATCCGCGGATGTCCTGCCGCGGATCTTTGAGCCGTTCTTCACCACCAAACAGTCCGGCACGGGTTTGGGGCTGGCCATCGTCTCGCGGATCGCCGAAGCCCACGGCGGCACGGTCACCGCGGCCAATGGCCCCCGCGGCGGTGCGGTCTTCACGCTGAGATTCCCCCATCCGTCCGCCGGCTCTTCCCAGGAGGCTGCCTGATGGCTGCACACTCGTCGCTCGTATCCTCTTCCCCGACGGGCCGCGTGCTGGTGGTCGACGACCACGCCCGCGCCCGCGAGTCGATGGCCGACGTGCTGCGGCATGCCGGCCACCGCGTGGAATGCTGTAGTTGCGCGGCCGAGGCCCTGCAAGTACTGCAAACCGCCCGTTTCGATTGCATCGTCACCGACATGATGATGCCGGGCATGACAGGAATCGAGTTGATTATCCAACTGCGGCAGCGGCAATGCACCACGCAGATCGTGATGGTCACGGCCCACGCCACAGTGGCCACGGCCGTCGAGGCGATGCGACACGGGGCCTTCGATTACATCGAAAAGCCCTTCGAGGCCGACACCCTGGAGCGGCTGGTGACCCAGGCCATGCGGCACGGCCGGCTGGTCCACCCCGAGCCGACAGACGTCTTGGCGTTGGCCGACGCCAGTTCGCCGGCGATGATCGGTTCCAGCCCGGCGATGCAGACCCTGCGGACGCGGATCTTGCAGATCGGACCGACCTCGGAAACCGTACTGATCACGGGAGAGAGCGGCACCGGCAAGGAACTGGTGGCCCGGGCGATCCATGCCGCCAGCCATCGCCACAGCACGCCCATGGTCAGTTTGAACTGCCCGGTACTCTCGGCCCACCTGATGGAAAGCGAGTTGTTCGGCCACGAGAAGGGCGCGTTCACGGGCGCCGACGCGCCACGCACCGGCCGCTTCGAGGCGGCCCACGGCGGCACGATCCTCTTGGATGAAGTTACCGAGATCGATCTGGGGCTGCAGGCCAAGCTGCTGCGGGTGCTGCAAGAGAAGTCGTTTGAACGCGTCGGCTCCTGCAAGACAATGCACGTCGACGTCCGCGTGCTGGCCACCACCAACCGCGATTTGCAGGGCGAGGTCTCGGCCGGCCGCTTCCGCGAAGATCTTTACTTCCGCCTGGCCGTGCTGCCGCTGGCCGTGCCGCCGCTCCGCCAGCGCCGCGAGGACGTACCCGAGCTGGCCGCCTACTTCTTCAAGCGTTCCGCGCAGCGCCTGCAGCGCGAGACTTGCTCGTTGGAAGCGGACGCCGCCCAGTTGCTGGTCGATTACCACTGGCCGGGCAACGTCCGCGAATTGGAGAACATCGTCACGCGGGCGAGTGTGCTGACGACGACCGACCGCGTCACGGCCGACGAATTGCGCCGCTGGCTGATCAGTTCACCGGAGCAGGCCGACGAGACCACAGAGAAGAGCGTGCCGGTCGGCATCAGCCTGGAAGAGATGGAACGGCGTTTGATCGAGGCCACGCTGGATCATTATGGCGGCCATCGCGCCCGTACGGCGAAGGCCCTGGGGATCGGCATCCGCACACTATCGGGCAAGTTGCGGCAATACGGCTACGCCCCGCGCGAGAAATCGTATATACCGGAGGCCGTAACGCGCATGCAATAGAGCGGCAGATTCTGCCGCACACGACGCGCAGAATCTGCCGAACGTTAGGCAACAGTTCGTGAGTCCAGGAGGAAGAAAGTCAATTGTAGGGTGGGACCAGATCGCGTAGCGAGTGCAGGCCCACCACGCTTTCCAACAGACCGTGGTGGGCCTACGATTTGGCACGCCGCTTGCAGAAAGTCCCGCAGATCCAAAGTTTTCGCCATGTTATCTGCCTTGTTCCAATCGAGTACGATCCCCGTCTTGCAGGAAGTGGTGAGCTTCTCGCAGGCCCGGCACGCGGTCTTGGCCGGCAACATCGCGAACATCGACACGCCCGGCTACCAGGCGCGGGACTTGTCGGTGGCGGATTTCCAGGCGCGGCTGAAGAAGGCGATCGACCAGCGCGACCAGCCGCCGGCTGGCTCGCCCGGCGAGGCGGGATTTGGCGCCAAGCCTTTGATGGCCGAGGTGGCCAAGTCGTCGCGGTCGATCCTTCGCCACGACATGGGCAACGTCGACATGGAAACGCAGGTTACCGAGATGGTGAAAAACGAGATGCAGCACAATATGGCCTTGACGATCCTGACCGATCAGTTCCACCAGTTGCAGACGGCGATTCGTGGAACGTTGACATGACGAGTCTCCGCGGGCACAACCGCGAAGCAGATGGAATATCGAACGTGAAGAGCAAAATCTGAAGACCAAAATCTGATATCTGAAATTTGAGATTTGAAATCCGGACTCTGAAATCCCCCTTCCCACTCCCCTTGGAACTTCCCATGCTTTCCGCCCTCGACATTAGCACTAGCGGCCTGGTGGCGCAGCGGATGCGCATGATCCAGATCTCGAACAACATCGCCAACATCCAGAGCACACACACCTCCAGCGGCGAAAAAGTGCCGTACCAGCCCAAGACGGTCGTTTTCGAGAGCGACGAGTCCGGCAACAACGGCGCGGCCGGCGTGAAGGTCAGTTCGGTCCAGTCCCTGCCGACCGAACCGATCTGGAAGAAGGAACCGAACCATCCGGATGCCGTGAAGGCCGGCCCGCATGCCGGCGAAGTCGCCTACCCGAACATCGACCTGATGACCGAGTTCACCAACGCCCTGGAAGCCGCCCGATCGTACGAGGCAAACCTCGGTGCTATGGACATCAGCAAGAGCATGGAACAACAGACATTGAAGATACTGGCGTAGCAAGCAAAACGAATTGAACGATGGAATGACGAAATCCGAATGACGAAGGGCACGGAAATGAGCAACAAGCACACAGTTGACGGTTCGATCGAATTTCGCCATTCGTCATTCGTCATTCGTCATTCGGTCCTTGTGCGTCTCCAACACGTGCGATCAGGAAAGCTACGATGATCCCCATATCCGGCATTTCGGCATCTCCCATCCTGCAACCAGGCCGCGTGGCGGGCGCAACAGGCCCGGCCGCGGGCGCGGAGGGTGGGTCGTCGTTCAAGGACTTTCTCGTGCAGTCGATCCAGGACGTGAATTCGATGCAGGCTGCGGCGGACAAGGCCGTGGAAAAACTGGCAACCGGCGGCAATGTCAACCCGGCTGAGGTCCTCACTGCCGTGCAAAAGGCCGACATTGCCTTTCAGATGATGATCCAAGTTCGCAACAAGTTGGTCGATGCGTTTACAGAGATCAAGGGTATTCAAATCTGAAATCTGAGATAGCAAGACTGAAATCTGAAATTCGACAACCGACAACCTTCCATGGACTTCCTCAATAAAGCCTTTGCCCAATTCAGCGACCTGTTCCGCTCGATGACTCCCGGCGGCCGGATTACGGCCGGACTATTGCTCGTCGTCGCCGTGGTCAGTGTTGGCTATTTGTTCCAGTCGCAGGTGAGCGGTGGCGACGAGTACCTCTTCAGCGGCGACTCGATCCCCACGCCCACGTTGCAGAAGATGGAGGCGGCCTTCGGCAAGGCTGGACTGAACGGTTTCACGATCGAAGGCGGCCGGGTGAAAGTACCCCGCGCCCAGCGGGCCCTTTACTTGGCTGCACTGGCCGACGCCAAGGCCCTGCCGCCGAATTTCGGCCAATCCCAGAAGGACTCCACCGACGGCGGCATTTTCGACCCTCCCAGCGTACATGCCGAAAAATACAAAATCTCGAAGCAGGAGGACCTTGCCCTGGTGATCAGTTCCATGAAAGGCATCGAGCGGGCGTCGGTAATCATCGACACGCAGCCACAATCCGGCGGAATCGGTTTGCCGCCGCTGAAAACCGCCTCGGTTGCCGTGCAGGCGATCGGCGGTGTGTCGCTGGACGACGAGCAGGTGGACACGATCCGCTACTACGTTGCCGCGGCCATCGGCGGCATGAAGCCCGAAAACGTCACGATTGCCGATGTCAACGGCCGCGTTCATCCCGGCACCGAAGCCGGCAGTGGCCCCGATGGCGATCCGTACGCGCGACGTGTTCGGGCATACGAGCAGGAAACGACCTTGAAGATCCGCAATGCACTGGCTTATATCCCAAACGTCACGGTGGCCCTCGCCGCGACGCTTGACCACGAGAAAGGCAGCCGCAGTGTGAAAATCGAGCGCGATCCCAAGCCGGTGCCAATTCGGACTTCGGAAGCCACCAGCACGTCGAACCGCGAATCGGGCTCGACTGGCGGGGCGCCGGGGTTCGAGGCGAACGGTGGTGGCGCCATGAAAGGGGCCACGCTCGGCGCCAGCGGGGGCAAGGGGAACGAGACGAGCGAAGAATCCAGGAGCGAAACAGTGAACGAAGTTACCACGACGAGCACCGAAAAGGAGACTGCCGGTTATACGCCGAAATCAGCCAAGGTCTCCATCGGTATCCCGGCAAGCTATTACGAGAAGGTCTGGAAGGAGCAGAACCCGCCCGAGGAAGGCAAAGAAGCGAAGAAGCCCGATCAGACGGCACTGAAAGACATTGCCGATAAGATCACACAGGACGTTCGCACCACGGTGGCCACCCTGCTGCCGACCGCGGCGGATGTCAAGGACCCGACGGCCCTGGTGACCGTCACCACCTTCCAGGACATCAAGACCGCCGCGATCCAGGGCCCGCCGGTGACGCAGCGTGCCCTGTCGTGGCTGGGGCAGAACTGGCCGATGATAGCCATGATCGGGCTGGTGCTTTTCAGCGTGGGCGTGTTGCGATCGACGCTCCGCAGCGTTCCGGCCTCGTCGGCGCAATCGGCCGCGGTCTCGATGCGCGTGACGGGCGACGAACCGAAGTCGGAAGAACAGACGGCGGTCGAAGCCACGGCCGCCCGCCGCCTTCGTCGCATGAGCGGCAGCGGCCCTTCGCTTCGCGACGAGCTTTCCGAACTCGTGAAGGAAGATCCCGATTCGGCCGCCAATGTGCTGCGCTCGTGGATTGGACAAGTGACCTAGTATCCGCCCCATGAACATGAAACTTTCCAACGAAGGACTTCGCAAGGCGGCCATCCTGGTGGCCAGCCTCGATACGGCCGCGGCCGACGCGGTGCTCGATCAATTGACCCCGGAACAGGCCCGGCAGGTCCGCGAGATCGTCGTGGAGATGGACGAGGTCGACCAGGGCGAGCAGCGGCGGGTGATCGACGAGTTCTTCCAGGCCGGCCCGCAGGTCCCGGCCAAGGCCGCGGCGGGCGTCGAACTTGACGGCCGCCTGGCATGGCTTGCTTCTCGCGGTGGTACAATCGAGTCTCAAGAGGCGGATGATTCCCCCGCGCCGAACGGCCATCCGTTCCGTTTCCTGCAAGAAACCGAGACCGAGAAGCTTGTCCGCGTGCTGGGCAGCGAGCGACCGCAAACGATTGCCCTGGTGCTTGCGCACCTTGCGCCGGCGCGGGCCGGGAACGTGTTGGCGAGATTGCCGGAGAACGTGCAGGTCGACGTCATCCATCGGTTGATCGACCTGGAAGAGACCGATCCGGAAATCCTCCGCGAAGTGGAAGAAGCCCTGCGGTCGCGACTCTCGCAGCCAGTGGAGATGCAGCGCCGCCGCGTGGCCGGCGTGCAGGCCGTGGCCGGCATCTTGCAAGCTACCGACGGGCATACGGGCATACGGATCCTCGACAACCTGGCGACTTCCGACCGGGCGCTGGCGGAAAAACTCGGCCCCCGCTCTATGGCGTTCGACGACCTGGCCGATCTGGACGAGAGCGCGCTTGCCTCGGTTTTCGACGAAGCAGGAGCAGAACTGATGTTGCCGGCCTTGTTCGGCGCGGCGCCGGAACTGGTCGCCCGCGTGTTGAACGGCATTCCGCAGGTCGATGCCCGCGCAATTCGCCAGAAGCTCGACCATCCCGGCCCGATCCGGCTGCGCGACGTGGAAGAGGCCCGGCGGCAGGTTGCGCGGATCGCCAGCCGCTTGAATTATCGCGTGATCCATAGCGTGGTGCGGAGTTGAACCCATGCCGACCATCCTTCGCGCCACCGACCAGAACATGGCTATCGCCAGCGTGGCATTCAACTTTGACGATATGGCCGGCCAGGCGCAAAAGTGCCTGGAACAGATCCGCGTGGACGCGGCCAAGATCGTCGTCAAGGCCCAGCAGGAAGCGGCCGGCGTGCGCACCCAGGCCCAGGCCCAAGGCCGGCAAGCGGCACTGGCCGAAGTCGACCAGATGATTCAGAAGCAGCTTGCCGCGGTCATCCCGGCCCTGCGGCAGGCGATCCTCGATATTCACCAGGCCAAGCAGGCCTGGCTGGCCCAATGGGAAACGGTCGGCATTCACCTGGCGGCGGAAATCGCCAAACGGCTCATCCGCCGCGAACTCTCGCGGCAGCCGGAAATCCCCTTGACCCTGATCCGCGAGGCCCTGCAACTGGCGGCTGGCAGCGGTTCCGTGCGCTTGTTGCTCAATCCCAATGACCATCGCGCCCTGGGCAGCCAGGTGCAGTTGTTGGTCGGGGAAATGGCGGGGCTGGGCGAGACACAGATCGTCGCCGACGCCGCGGTCTCGCCGGGCGGATGCCGCGTGGAAACTCGCTTCGGCTCGATCGACCAGACCTTCGAAGCCCAACTTGCCCGTATCGAAGAGGAACTGCGGCCGTGACCAGCCCGATCATTGAGCAACTCGATCGCGTCATGACTACGGCCATCACGGGCAGCGTGGCGCAGACGGTGGGCATGACGATCTCCGCCGCCGGGTTTCCCGCGCCGGTCGGGGCGATCGCGGAAATCCAGCGAGAAAGCGGCACGCCGCTGCTGGCCGAAGTGATCGGTTTCCGCAACGAACTGACCTTGCTCTATCCCTTGAGCAACCTGGCGGGCATCCGTCACGGCAACCGCGTGCGATTGCGGCAGACCGCCCGCTGGTTGCGCGTGGGTCCGGCCTTGCTGGGACGCGTGTTCAACGCCTCCGGCCGCAGTGTGGACGGCAAGCCGCAACCGGCGCTGGCCGAAAGAGCCTCGCTGGACCGCCAGCCGCCGCACGCCTGCACGCGGCCGCGGATCGACCGGCCGCTGGCTACCGGCATTCGCGCCATCGACGGCCTATTGACCTGCGGCAAGGGGCAGCGGATGGGTGTCTTTGCCGGCTCGGGCGTGGGCAAGAGCGTGTTGCTGGGGATGATGGCCCGTTATACGTCGGCCGAGGTGAACGTGATCGCCTTGATCGGCGAGCGCGGCCGCGAGGTGAACGAATTCATCGAGCGCGATTTGGGTCCGCAGGGGCTGGCCAAGAGCGTGGTTGTCGTGGCCACCAGCGACGAGCCGGCGCTGGTTCGCGTGCAGGCGGCAGCCACTGCCGCCACGATCGCCGAGTATTTTCGCGATCGGGGCAAGGACGTCCTGTTGCTGATGGATTCGGTCACGCGTTATGCCATGGCCCAGCGCGAGATCGGGTTGGCCGCGGGCGAGCCGCCGGCCACGCGCGGCTATCCGCCCTCGGTTTTCGCCCTGTTGCCCAAGCTGGTCGAGCGGGCCGGGCGGAGCTCCACCGGCAGCATTACGGCTTTCTTCACCGTGCTGGTGGAGGGCGACGATCCCAACGAGCCGATCGCCGACACGGTTCGCGGCCTGCTGGACGGCCACACGTGGCTCTCTCGCAGTCTCGCCAGCCGCGGCCACTATCCGGCCGTCGACGTACTGCCAAGCCTCAGTCGCTTGATGTCCGAGATCGCCAGCGAGGAGCACGGCCGCGCGGCCACCACCGTCCGCACGCTGCTGGCCGCTTACCGCGATCACGAAGACTTGATCTCCATCGGGGCCTATCGCCGCGGCGGCAACAAACTGGTCGACGCGGCCATCGAGATGCAGGACGATTTGAACGGTTTCCTCCGCCAGCGCGTCGATCAGCCTTCGTCGATCGACGACGCCCGGCAGGGCCTTCTGGCACTGCAACAGAAGGCGCAGAAACTGCTTGCCACGGTGACGGGAGGCAAGGCGTAGTCATGGCCAGATTCATTTTCCGCTTGGCGCCCTTGCTTCGCCTCCGCGAGTCGCGGCGCGACGAATGCCGGGCCGCGCTGACCGAAGCCTACCGCATCGACGAGGTGCTCAAGGAGCAGTTCGAGGCCATCAACCGGGAAATGGACGCCGTGCGGGACTTTTGCCGGCGGAACGCCCCGTCCGGGACCGTCGATATCGCCCGCCTGATCGAGGCCCAGCGCTACGAGTTGGTCGCGAGGGCACGGCAGGCGCAGATCGCCCAACAACGAGAGACCGTGGCGGCCGAGATCGAGCGCCGCCGTCAGGCCCTGGTCGAGGCCGACCGCGAGGTCCGCGTGTTGGAAAAGCTCCGCCAGCGGCAGATCGAGCAGCACCGCCGCGAGGAGGACCTGCGCGAGGTCAAGCGGCTGGATGAGGTGGCTTCGCAACAGGCCTTCCGGCAGTTGCAGCAGGTTGCACAGGAGACAACGGGATGATCGGCAAATTGCTGGGCATGATGGGCACGCTGCTGGCGGCAGTCTGCGTGGCCACAGTCATCGCCGCCACGGTCCTGATCGCGTTCTATGCGCAGTCCTGGAAGGTCAGCCGCGAGCGTTTCGTGCAGGCCGTGGCCATTTTGCAGGGCAAGAGTCCCGAGTCGCTTCTGCCGCCTCCGCCGCCCAAGGCGGACCCTAGCAGCGAACAGCCGGCCTACGACCAGGTCCTCGCCACCCAGGGGCTCAAGACCCGCGATCTGGAACAGCGCGAACTGACCGTGCGGGCAAATATGCGGCAATTCCAGCAGGAACTCGACAAGATCGTCGATGAAAAGAAACGCGTGCAGTCCGTGTACGATGATCTGCAGGCAAAACTCGAAGAGATCAACGCCAGTACCTCGGCCGCGGGCCTGACAAACGTCTTGCAGACCTTGCAGTCGCTCAAGCCCAAGCAGGCCAAGGAGTTGATCAAGCAGCGGCTGGACAAAGGCGACCTCGACGTCGTCGTCAAGCTGCTGGCTGAGATGTCTGACGGCAAGCGGGCCAAGATCATCGCCGAGTTCAAGACCATTAGCGAGATGGAGCAGATCGGCGAGGTGCTCGACCGCATCCGCCAAGGACAGCCTGCCAAGGGCCTGGTCGACGACACCGGAAAGAAACTTCAACCGCCCAAAGGGCCGGGACCGTGACATGTCGGTAATGAATACTGATCTCTCTAGCCACCTGGCCGCACTGGAGCCGACGTACGCCGATTACGCGGCTAACCCGGCGGCAAATGAGCAGACCGCGTTCGGCAATTACCTGCAGATGGCGCAGGCCCAACCGGCGAGCAATTTGGATTCCCGCGATCCGGTGAATTCACCAACGTTCTCCTCGACAAATTCGTCGCCGCGAGCGGGCGATAGCAATAGCGCGGAGCAATCGACGTCGCGATTTGCCGACCGAGACCAATCCGCGACCAGTCACCATTCGTCATCCCGCCAACCAGCCCCCGCGTCAACCACTTCGTCGCAGCACGAATCTTCGCCGTCGGCGGCCAGCAGCCAAGACGCGTCAACGACTTCACAGTACCGCGCCAACGACGACGGCCAAGACTCCCGCGATCGATCCTCGAACCAGGACGCCAGCCAGTCGCATGCTTCCCAGGCGGACGACGCCCACAAGGTGAAGAGCGAGGCAACGACAGTGATTGCCGATGTGAACACGGCTGCGACCGCCGCGGCCCGGGCGGCTGCGATTACCGGCGGCAATCCGCTTGACGACGCCCAGGCAAGAACGGCGTCGGCCCGCGCCGACGCGAAATCGGCTAACGCGTCAGGTTCTTCGGTCACCGTCCAGCCGTCTCAAACAACCTCTGCTAGCCCAACCGGCAGCCCAACCGCCGCCCAGCAGGCCGCGGCTCAAGAGGCCACCGCCGAGGCGACAACGAACGATGCGGCGTTTTCGGCCCTGAAAGAGAAGCCGGCACGGGCGGCCAAGACGGCTAGCGACGATCCATCGGCCACCGCCGCGCCGGTAAACTCGGACGACAAGACCGCCGCGACCGATCCCCTGGCGGCCGCAACAGTAATGCCCGCCGCCCCAGCCGTCGGAGATCTCGCCACTCCCGTGGCAGATCCCAAGCCAAGACAACCTGCCTCGCCGCGGTCCGCGGTCACGAGCACGGCCAGCGCGGCGACTCCCGCTCAAGTCCCCGATGCGGCCCTCGATCTCGGGGCGTCGGCCACCGACGAGACGCCGCTGGTTGCCGACGCGCAACCGGTGCAAGACCAACGGGCGAAGTCCGCCGTCGATTCACTTTCACAATCCACTGCCGGCAATGCCAACGGCACAACGGCAACACAGCAAGGAAGCACGACTTCCGCCACACCGCCGGCGGCTCCACAGACAGCCTTGCACGACACCAACACGGCCGGTGGCTCGACTTCTGCCCCAACCGCCGATACCAACTTGAGCCAGGCCGACCGTGTGCGCTTCGTGCAGCGAGTGGAACAGGCATTTCAAAACCTTAGCGACCAGGGCGGCAGTGTCCGCTTGCGGCTCAGCCCACCGGAACTTGGATCGCTGCACCTGGAAATCAATGTTTCCAACGGAGAGATGACCGCCCGGATCCAGGCGGAAACGCCCGCCGCGCGCAACGTGCTCCTGGACAACCTGCCGGCCCTCCGCGAACGGCTGGCCCAGCACGACATCAAAGTGCAGCGTTTCGACGTCGACCTGATGGACCGTTCCGGCGGCGGCCCGTCCAACCAATCGTCGCAGTACCAGAACCCGTCCGGGCAGAATTCCAGCGGTACTTTCGTCCGCACACCCTTCCACGGCAGTAGCGAGTCGGCCGCTGCGGCCGAGACGACCGCATCCCGCCCGGTGACCGGAGGAGGACAACTAAACGTTGTCGTGTGAGAAGGAGAAGTTTGTGCCAAATACTGTGAACCTATTCGTAGGGCGGACTTTAGTCCGTGCTACGACCGCAACCTAAAACCGTGTCCCAATAAGGAGTTACTATGGCTACCACGCCCGTCACATCCAGCGGCAGCGCTGCCGCCACCACAAGTTCCACTTCGACGGCCAACAATCCTTTGCAGTCGATCAGCGTCCAGGATTTCACGCAGATGCTCGTCACCGAGTTGCAGAACCAGGATCCGACGCAACCGATGAGCAATACCGACTTGATGAACCAGGTGAGCCAGATCCAGGCGATCGACAGCAATCAGCAATTGACCAGCACCTTGCAGTCGGTGGCGCTGGGGCAAAGCATTGCCTCGGCCGGGAGCCTGATCGGCGCCACGGTCACCGGCACCGACAGCAGCGGCAACTCGGTCAGCGGCACGGTGAGCTCGGCCTCGATTTCCAATGGCAGCGCGATGCTGAACGTCGGCAGTTCGAGCATCGCCCTGACGAGTGTGACCCAGATCGCACCGGCCGGCAGCAGCAGTACCAGCAACGGCAGCAGCGGGTGAGCGATTCGCACGTCATTGCAGTGATCCCGAAAACAAAAGCGATCCGTTCTGCGGGAGAGGGCAGCGGGATAAACTCCGCTCCCAGCAGAACCGACGAAACCAGAATTATTACGACAGGGAGAGATCTATCATGAGTCTTGCATCCGCCATGAGCACGGCCTTGACCGGCCTGAACGCCTCGGAAACGCAGATCGACGTCATCGGCAACAATCTGGCTAACGCGAACACGGTCGGCTTCAAGGCCTCCGACGTGGTTTTCGCCAACCAGTTCCTGCAAACGCAGAGTGTCGGCTCCGGACCCACCGACGCCAGCGGCGGCAGCAATCCGCAGCAAGAGGGCCTCGGTGTGGAGGTTGCGCAAATCACGCCCAATTTCTCCCAGGGTACGATTTCCGCGGCCAATAGTTCCACCGACATGGCCATCCAGGGCGATGGCTTCTTCATCGTCCAGGGCGAGAACGGCCAGCAGAGCTATACCCGCAATGGCACCTTCACCACCAATGCCCAGGACCAACTGGTCACAGCCACCGGCAACCGCGTCATGGGCTTCGGCGTCAACAGCAATTTCGAGATCGACGCCTCACAACTCCAGCCGATTACGATCCCCCTGGGCAACGCCATGGTGGCCAAGGCCACCACGGAGGCCACCTTGCAAGGCGCGCTGACGCCCAGCGGCAAAATCGCCAATACGGCGGCGATTCTCCAGACGGGCGCCCTGACCGACGGGAGCTACAGCTATCCCGGAAGCAATACCACGCCCGCTGCCGGAATGACGGCCACCGCCGTCACCGATGCCAACGGCAATCTCCCAGCCGGCAATTACCAGTATTATGTGACCTTCGTCAACGGCAGCGTGCAGAGCAAGCCGCAACCCGTAGCAACCAGCGTCACGCTAAACAGTACCGGGGAAGTCACACTCACCAACCTGCCGACCGACAGCTCGGGAGATTGGACGGGAATGACGATCTATCGCGGCGTGAACACTGCCAGTGGTACGACTTTCTACGCCCTTCCCGCCGGTTCCAGTGGCAGCACCGTTGTGCCATTGGGCACCACGAGCATCACCGACAATAACACCGATGCGACGCTTATCGCCAACGACAACGTCTTGAACACCGGCGGCGCCCACGTCAGCGGCCCCACGGCGACGATTGCCATGGATGCCAGCACGGATACGCCAGTGGTCGGCAATCTCACCGGCAACTACGAGTATTACGTGACGTTCTCCAACCCCTCGAATAACACGGAGAGCCGGCCGCAACTCCTGGCGACCGATTCGCCCGCGTTGTCCGACAACGAGGTCGCACTCTCCAACCTCCCCATCGACATCTCGGGACAATGGACGCAGGTGAATATCTACCGCAACACCACCGACACGCCGGGCGACACGAATTTCTATGAAATTGACAGCATTCCGATGTCGACCCTCACCGCGGACCCCGGTTACCAGTATACCGATAATGCCACCGACCAATCGATCGCCAGCAACAAGGTCTTGAGTTTCGACGGCCCGCCGGTCACCAACGCCACGTTGCTCACCAATGTTGTCGAATATGATCCCTCGTCGGGGACCTACTCCACTCCCTTTCCCACAACCGGCAGTTTGAGCTTCACGGGCGCCGTAGGCGGCAGCACGCTAACCACGCAAGACTTCACGGTCGCGAAGACCTCGACGCTGGGCGACCTGACGAGTTTTATGCAAGGCGCCCTGGGCATCCAATCGCCTCCCGGCAACGACCCCAACAACCCCATTCCCGTCGATTCCGTCACCGGCCAGTCCGCGGGTGTGACCATCACCAGCAAAGGCCAGATCCAGATCGTGAGCAATGACGGCGCCGACGAAGCCGCCAGCGTTGGCCTTTCCGCCCTGCAGTTCACCAGCGATGGCACAACCAACAGCGTGAATCTGCCGTTCAACCAGACCCAGGCGGCCGTCGGCCAGGGAACGACGACCAGCATGACCGCCTACGACAGCCTGGGCATGCCGCTGACGGTGAACATCACCGCCGTGCTGGAAAGCCGCACGAGCAGCGCCACCGTCTATCGCTGGTATGCCGACTGCGGCCAGAACGACCCCGGCAGCGGAGCGCAACAGGGTATCGCGGTGGGCACGGGCACGGTCACCTTCGACGGCGAAGGCAACTTCGTCTCCGCGTCGAATACGACGGTTTCCATCGGCCGGGCCAACGAGCCCTCGGTCAAGCCGCTGGAGTTCAACCTCGATTTCTCCCAAGTCTCCGGCCTTGCCGCAACTACCGCCTCGCTGTCCGTGGCGAGCCAGGACGGATCCGCGCCGGGTGTATTGAACAGCTTCAGCATCAGCGACAACGGCATGATCAGCGGAGTTTTCAGCAATGGCATCAGCCAAGACCTGGGACAGATCCGCCTGGCGCGGTTTTCCAATCCGGCTGGCCTGGAACAGGTTGGACAGAACATGTATACTACCGGCGTAAACTCCGGCTTGCCGATCATGGGCAATCCGGGCGACTCGGGAACCGGCACGATCGTAGCCGGATCATTGGAGGCCTCGAACACCGACATCGGCGGCAGCTTGATCGACCTGATCACAACCTCGACGATGTATCAAGCCAATACGCGGGTGATCACGACGGCGACGCAATTGTTCGATGTCTTGTTGCAACTTGCACAAACCCCCTGATCGCCGGATTCGGAAGGAAACCAAATTTTTCCCAATTTGCCGTCATGATCACGTTGACCCGACTGGGAGGCGAAGCCTTCATCCTCAACGCCGAGTTGATCCAATACGTCGAGGCCCGGCCCGACACGTTCATTACGCTTACCACCGGCCAGCGGCTGGTGGTGGTGGAGTCGATGGACGAAGTGCTGCGGCGGACGATGGTCTACCAGCAGGCCAAGCACCTGCTGCCGCCGCCCGCCGACACACACGGCCAACGGCCGCGGCAGGAGAAGTGCAAAGTCCGGCAGAATAGTCTTCTGTAGCACGGAATTCATTCCGTTTTGCTTTAAGAAGGGCAAGGCCACGGAATGAATTCCGTGCTACGAAAGACTTTACAGTTTTCGTGATGGCCACGGAAGACCGCTTGACAGGCCCAATGAGTGCGGCGGAAGAAAAGTCATAAACGGTATAAAAGACCAGGGAAAGCGAGGAGGTAGGGCCTTTTTCCGCACTTGCCGCCCAAGGGCAAACTAGAATTGAGAAACCCTTAGAACCTGTTCAAGAATGGGGCCGTAGGGTGGACTTTAGTCCGCCGTAGGGCTTAGCACGACGAAACTGCCATGGCCAAGACACCTCCCCCCGCAGAAGCAACTCCCGAAAACGCACCACCGAAGCCGGGCAAGAAGGGAATGCTGGGCAAGATCCTGGTGCTCGGGCTGGTCGTGGTCGTAGTCGCTGTCGAATGCGTGGTGGCCTACCTGTGCATTCCCGCCGCATCCGATTCGGCGTCGGCCGCCGGCAATGCGGCGAAACCGCCGGCCGACCACAAAAAAGGCGAAGCTGAGCCGGCCGGGGAAGGCGAGGCCCCGGCGAACGTGGAGGTCGACCTGAAGGAATACTCGGTGACCATCTACCAGCCGGCCTCCAATTCCACGTTGCGGATCGATTTCCACCTGCATGGCATCGTGGCCGCGGAAAAGAAGAAGGAGTTCGAAAGTCTCTTCGAATTGAACCAGAACCGCTTTCGCGAACAGGTGGTGATGGTGGTCCGCAGCGCGGAGATGGCCGACCTGACCGATCCGAGCCTCGGTTTGATCAAGCGCACGATCCTGGAGAAGGCACGGCAGATTTTCGGCAAGCCGCTCTTGCAGGAAGTGGTCATTCCCGATTATTCTTCGCTGGAGAATTGAGAGGCTATCCGAGAAGCCTCCTCAATATGCCCGCTCTCCCTTCGGGAGAGGGGAGACTTTTCGGATAACCTCTGACCTTTCAGTTCCGAGTTTGTGATCCTCAACCCGCTAGGAACGGATTCCTATGGCGACAGACGATTCCCTGATGAGCCAGGACGAGATCGAGCGGCTCTTCAGTCAGCCGAAAGACTCGGCCGCCGCGGTGACTGCCCCCGCTGGCGGCAAGGACGACCAACCCTTGGCCCAGGACGACATCGAAAAACTGCTGAACTCGTCGGCCGCCACTCCGGCCGCAGTTTCCGTTGCCGCGTCGGCCGCCCCTCCGGCCGCCGTTCCCGTTGCCGCGTCGGCCGCTTCCCCACCGGCCAAGCGGGCTACCGTCGCGCAGCAGTCGCGCGAACCGGACATCGCCGCACAGGACATCGAATACCTGTTGGCACAAGCGGAAAAGGCCCTGGAATCGGTGAACTCCGGCCGGCTGGGCGAGATCCCGTCCGGCGTTTCGTCCTACCGCCTCGATGAGTTCTCGCCCGCCACACCTTCGACGGAAACTGCTACGCTCGATCTGCTCCGCGACGTGGAACTCGACTTGAAGATCGAACTTGGCCGGACCCAGATGTACCTTGAGGACGTGCTGAAACTCCGCAAAGGCTCCGTCGTGCCATTGGACAAACTGGCCGGCGATCCGGTCGATATTTTCGTCAACGGCCGTCTCATCGCCCGGGGCGAGGTGCTGGTGCTGAACGACAACTTCTGCGTCCGCGTGGCCGAACTGGTTGTGGGGGCCAACGTCTTCACCTGAAACTCCTGCAAGAAAGCGCACGGATGCCTTTCAAACTGATCCGAAAACCGCGGACGCGGCCTTCAACCCGGGTTGAATTCCAGCCGACCTTCGCCGCTCAAGCAAGATTCCGCGATGGGTTTTCACTCATCGCGGCACTGGGATTTTTCCTGGTCGCCGCTTCCGTCGCGGCCGCGGCCGATCCTCCGCCAAACCATGACAGGGCGTGGTGGTCCAATTCGCCGCCCAGCGACTCGTCCGAGGTGACGCCAAAGGCTACCGAGTACGGTCCCGCGACAGCGGCCAGTTCGACACCCCAGTCTGAAAAAACGGCGTTGCTGGCCCGCACCGGACAAACAGCCGAAGGCGCCCCCGACCTGTCCGGTTTCCGGCATTCCGACGTACGCCCGGTCGCCTTCCAGCAAGAGTCCCCAGCAGGGAAAGGAACTTTCGGAGCGGGACCGCTGGAAAAGGCGAAGCCGCCGGAACCACCCCCCGGGGTTGCCGTCAATCCGCTGCCCACGACCCCCAGCAATACGCCAGCGTCAGCCTCTTCATCCCCTGCCGCACAAGGCCAGCCCGCCGTGTCGCTGGGACTGGGCAGTCGCGACAAGAATGGGCCAAGCAAGAGCTCGCCACTAGCCGCCGTGGTCACCGTGGGCGGCAGCCTGGCGATCGTGCTGGGGCTTTTCTTCGTTGTCGCCTGGGCCATGCGCAAGACGGCCCCGCGCGGATCATTGCTGCTGCCCAAGGAAGTCTTCGAGATCCTAGGCCGCGCCCCGCTGGGCGCCCGCCAGCAAGTGCAACTGCTGCGTTGCGGCAACAAGCTCTTGCTGGTGTCGATCACGGCGGGCGGCACAGAGACCCTGACCGAAGTGACCGATCCGCTGGAAGTCGATCGCCTTGCCGGCATCTGCTACCAGGCCAACCCCAAGAGCGCCACGACGGCCTTCCGCCAGATCTTCCAGCAATTGGCGCCCAAGTCGGGCGGATCGCCGGAAATCGACGCTCCCGAGCCGGCGGGCACGCGGCGAAAGCGCTTTCGCTGGGAGGAAAAAAATGGCTGAAAGTGAAGTTCCAGTCACCGCTATCGGGCGTCCAGCGTGCGATGCGCGACGGCGCAGACAGCGCCGCCTGGGTCTGGCAAACCTGTTGTTGTCGGCCTTGGTCCTTGCCGCTTCCTACGCGCCTCTGGCTGCCCGGGCCGAGGATACGGGCGGCAAACCGCTGACACTGAACCTGCCGCAAGACTTGACCGCCGGCCCGGAAAAATGGGCCAGCCCCGAAGGGCTCAGTTCGACCATCCAGGTGATGCTGCTGCTCACCGTGCTGAGCTTGGCACCGGCAATCCTCTTGATGACCACTTGTTTCGTGCGTGTGGCGGTGGTGCTGAGTATGCTGCGGCAGGCATTGGGCACGCAAACACTTCCGCCCAACCAGGTGCTCATTTCGCTGGCCATGTTTATCACGCTTCTGATCATGAGTCCGACGTGGAAGCAGGTTTACGACCAGTCGGTCGTTCCCTACACCAACAAACAGATCGGCCTGGAACAGGCCTGGACCCGGGGTGCGGGTCCCATTCGGCAATTCATGTGCGCGCAAATCGAGCGTACGGGCAACACGGAAGATGTGCTCTTGTTCTGGAAATATTCCTCGACCGAGCCGGCCCCGTCCAAGTATGACGACGTGCCACTGACGGTCCTACTGCCGGCCTACATGACTAGCGAGCTGAAAACGGCCTTCCTCATCGGCTTCCAGATTTACTTGCCGTTCCTGATTCTCGACATGGTGATTGCCAGCGTGATGGTGTCGATGGGGATGCTCATGCTGCCACCCACACTGGTCTCGTTGCCCTTCAAGATCCTCCTCTTCGTGCTCGTTGACGGCTGGCACCTGGTGGTCGGCATGTTGATGCAGAGCTTCCAGATTCCGCATTGACGCAAGAAACGAACTGCGAAGAAATCCGAATGACGAATGACGAATTCCGGAATCTACACTTTGATCGTTTGCATTTCTTCTATTCAATTTGTTTCGGATTTTGAATTGGTCCTTTTCATTTCTTCGTCATTCGTCATTCGTCATTCGTCATTTGAATTTCTCCCAACCCCTAACCCCCGGCCCCGCCATGACTCCTGACTCTCTATCGGACTTGGCCATCGGACTCGGCCGCGAGGCGATCTGGATGAGCCTGCTGATTGCCTCCCCGATGCTCCTGGCGGGCATGGTCATTGGCCTGGTGATCGGGCTGCTGCAGGCGGTGACGCAGATCCAGGAGCAGACGGTGGCGTTCGTGCCCAAGATTACGATCATGGTCCTGGTGTTGAGTTTCACGCTGCCCTGGCTGTTGGGCCAGATGGTGCAATATGCGACCGCGTTGATTGCGGGAATCCCGGGAAGGTTCTGACCTTGACAGCCGCGCTGGCCCTTTTGACCGTCGAGAAATTCCTGGTCTTCACGTTGGTGTTGACGCGGACCAGCGGATTGCTGATGGCCTCGCCGATCTTCGGCTCGACGCAGGCCCCGGCGACGGTCCGGGCCTTGATTTCGCTGGCCCTGGCCGTGCTGATCATGCCCAGCCAGTGGTCCGCCGCGCTGCCCTATCCAGGGAGTCTGTTGGTCTATGTGGTGATTCTCGCCAGCGAGTTGATGATCGGCGTGGTGTTGGGGCTGGGCATCACCATCCTGCTGAGCGGGATGCAGATGGCGGGCGACTTGATGAGCCGTGTGGGCGGACTCACCCTTGCGGACGTTTTCGATCCCACCACGTCTACCAACGTCCCCTTGTTTTCACAACTGTTCGGCCTCTTGAGCACGGCCCTCTTCATGATCATCGGCGGGCATCGTATGCTGCTGGGCGGCTTGCTGGACACCTTCAGCACGATCCCACCCGGCGGCTGCGTGGCGATGTTCCTCGGCGCGGACGGCGGGCCGGCGGGACAGGGGATGCTCGCCTCGCTGGTCGAAATGTGCCTGATCCTGATAGCGCAGAGTTTTCATGTGGCGGTGCGGGCCACGGCGCCGGTGGTCACGGCCGTGCTGCTGGCGACGCTGGTGCTGGGACTGATCAGCCGCACGTTGCCGCAGTTGAACGTCATGGTGATCGGCTTCGGCATCAACGCCATGATGACTTTCGGCGTGCTCTTCCTCTCGCTGGGGGCGGCCATGCTGGTTTTCCAGGACCAGGTGGCGACAACGGTGCAGGTCCTTTTCCAGACCCTGCGGATCCCACTGCACGGGCCATAACCTCATCCCATGGCGGAAACCGACGGCGACAAAACCCAGGACGCAACCCCGCACCGCCGGCAACAGGCGCGGGAAGAAGGCCAGGTGGCCAAGAGCCAGGATTTGGCCTCCGCGGCCCTGCTGTTGGCAGGGCTGGCGGGCTTGCTCTGGCTGGGCGGCCCCGTCGTGGAGATGTTGGCGCGCTATGCCGTCCAACAATTGAGCAGCGAGGCCTGGCTCTCGACCGACCCGCAGTTCTTTGTGGCCCACGCCCATCAGGTGGCCTACGCGCTAGCCACCTGCATGCTGCCGATTTTCGGGCTGTTGATGTTCATGGGCATCGCCGCCAACTTCTTGCAAGTCGGCTTTCTCTTCGTGCCGGAGAAACTGGCTCCCGACCTGATGCGGTTGGACCCGCTGCAGGGTCTTGCCCGGCTCTTCTCGCTGCAGAACCTGGTGCGGCTGTTGATGGGACTCTTGAAGATGGCGCTGGTGGCCGCCGTGGCCTACGTCAGTCTGTACGGCCAACGGGAGAAGGTTCTGGGCCTGACCGCGATGTCCGCGCCGCAGATCGCCGGCTTCCTCGCGCAGGTCCTGATCTGGACGAGCATCAAAATTGCCATGGCCTTGCTCGTGCTGGCGATCTTGGACTACGGTTTTCAATGGTGGAAGCACGAGCGCGACTTGCGGATGACGACGCAGGAGGTCCGCGAGGAATTGAAGAACCTGGAGGCCAATCCGCAGATGGTCGCGCGGCGGAAGCAAGTGCAGCGGCAACTGGCCCTGCACCGCATTTCCACCGCCGTGCCCAAGGCCGACGCGGTGATCACGAATCCCACCGAACTGGCCATCGCCATCCAGTACGATCCCCAGACCATGGCCGCGCCGATCGTGGTGGCCAAGGGCGCCGGCCTGATCGCGGCGCAGATCCGCAAGCTGGCCTTGGAAAACGGCGTTCCCATCCTCGAGCGCAAACCGCTGGCCCAGGCCCTGTATCGTGAGGTCGAGGTCGACCACCCCATCCCGCAGGACCGTTATGCCGCCGTGGCCGAGGTCTTGGCCTATGTCTACCAACTCAAGGGCAAGAAGATCCCCACGCCTGCCAAGCATACCGGAACAAAAAGCTGACACCCCACGGGCACCCTGTTGCACAAGCCCTGGCAACGAACTATGATGTTCCGTTATGTGTACAATCATTATTCTGGCGATCGTTGTCGTTGTTTTGAGCCTCACGGTGTTCGTCGCCTTGGCGGCTGCGCTGGGCAGGCAGCACATTTCCGAAGATTATTTTGCTGCCGGGAGGTCGCTTCCCTGGTATGTCGTGGCCCTCTCCGTCGCCGGGCCTTCGCTGCGGCTGGAAATGTGGCTGGGCCTGCTGGGCCTGACCTATGTTGCCGGCGTGGCGGCCGCCGGGCTGGCGTGGAGCAGTTTCATCGGCCTGACCGTCCTCTCCGGCGTGTTCTTGCCCTATTTCCTCCGCAAGCGGATCTCCAGCCCCGCCGAATTCCTGAAGCGCCGCTACGGCCCGTCCACGCAAGGTCTGTTCACCGTGCTAGCCATCCTCTTCCTGGTGCTGGGCGTGTTGACGCCGGCCCTCTACGTGGGCGGCTGGGTGCTGGCGGAGACCGGTTTGCACGTGCCGCTGGCCACGGAAGGCATCCCCTGGGTCTTCTTTGCCTGCGTGGCGGCGATCGCCATCGTTTCCTCGCTGGCCGGCGTGATTGGTGGCTCGATGGCCGGGGCCTGGGGCGGCGCGGCGCAGTTCCTGGTCGTCGCCATCGGCGGAACGATATTCGCCGTTGTGGCGGTCCACGATGCCGGCGGCCTGGCTAGCCTCTGGGAAAAGAACTCGCCCGCGCAGACATCGCTGCTATTGACGTCACAGCACAGCATGCTGCCTTGGCTTGGCATGCTGGCATTCGGGCTGACGATCGGCTTCTGGAACGTGGCGGTCAGCCCCTTGACGGTCGAACGCTACCTGGGGGCGAGAAGCGAATGGGACGCCCGCTTGGGTGCGATCGTGGGCGGCCTGCTCCTCTTACTCTTGCCGGCGGTATTTGTGCTGCCGGGCCTGGCGGCGTTCGGCAAATTCGGTCCGGCGGGCAACATCGACCTCGCGTTGAAGACGAGTGGCATGCGGTTCATCGAAGCCCTCTTCGATCGGCAGAGTCCGCTGGCCGCGGTCGGCGAGGGGTTCGTCGTGGCGGCAATTCTGGCGGCGGTGATGAACACGGTTGCCGCCGCGGTCCACGCCGTTTCCGCGCTTTGGACCATGGACATCTGCCAGGGCCTGTTACGGCGCAACGACTCCGAATCGGACCTCGTCGCGCGGGGCCGGCGGTCGAGCCTGACGACGATCATCGTTGCCGCCCTCTTGGTGCCGTTGTTGCTGGCCTGGGATCAAGGCATCTTCAACTTCGTAACGGAAGTGGCGGCGATTATCGGCCCGCCGTGCGTAATCGTGTTTGTCGTCGCCTTCTTCTGGCCCAGCGCCCACGGGCGGTCCGCTATCGCCACGTTGGTGGTCGGCTGCCTGGTGGCGGTGGGTCTGTGGCTGGTCGTGGCCCTTGCCGATAAAGAAGTCGTGCCGAATTGGCTCGTGCCGGTGGTGACCCGTGCCGCCGTGACGGGCCTGGCCAGCCTCGTCTTGCTGGCGATTTTCACGTTCATTATTCCCCAAAGTTCCGGCGAGCTTTACGACCCCGACGCCACCTGGAGTCTGGATCTTGCGACCTTGCCGCCGCACGAACGCGACGCCGGCTCGGGGGCGGGGAATCTGTTGTTTTGGGCGGGCCTGTTGATCGTGGCCTCGCTCGCTATTTGGATCGTGTTCCGTTAAGGAGAATGATCGCAGGAGTTTTCTCGGAATACAATGTATCCGGCACACTCCATGTGCCGCCTGGCAACGGCACACGGAGTGTGCCGGATACATTGCATTCCGTGCCAAATCCCAGGGACCCATATCATGAATTCTCGTCAGCGTGTTGAAACCGCCCTGAATCACGAACAGCCCGACTTCGTGCCGCTGGACCTGGGCGCCAGTGCGGTGACGGGCATGCAGGTCAGCAGCGTTTACAAGCTGCGGCAGGCGCTCGAACTCGACCCGCCGGGCACGCCGGTCAAGGTCGTCGAGCCCTACCAGATGCTGGGCGAGATCGCCGCCGACCTGCAAGACGCCCTCGGTATCGACGTCGTCGGCATGGGCGGGCGGCGGAACATGTTCGGTTTCGAGAACGCCGGCTGGAAGCCTTGGACCACCTTCGACGGCACGCCCGTGCTGGTGCCCGAACGCTTCAACACTGTGCCCGAGGCCAACGGCGACATCTTCATCTATCCGGAAGGCGACAAGAGCGTGCCGCCCAGCGGGCGGATGCCCAAGGGCGGGTTCTATTTCGACAGCATCAACCGCCAGGAGCCGATCGACGAGGACAATCTTCGCGTGGAAGACAACCTGGAGGAGTTCGGCCCGGTGAGCGATGCCGACTTGCAGTATTTCGCCGCGGAAGCGGACCGCCTGCGGAGCGAGAGCGAGCGAGCGATCCTGGCCAATTTCGGCGGCACGGCCTTCGGCGACATCGCCCTGGTGCCGGCCCCCTGGCTGAAGTATCCCAAGGGCATCCGCGACGTGGCCGAGTGGTACATGAGCACGGCGGCCCGCGTGGATTTCGTCTACAGCATCTTCGATCGCCAGTGCGAGATCGGCCTGGCGAACCTGGCCAAGATCTACGACGCGGTGGGCGACCGGGTCTCGGTAGTCTTCGTCACCGGCACCGATTTCGGCACGCAGGCCGGGCCGTTCATCAATCCCAAGAGCTACCGCAGTCTCTACCAGCCCTTCCACAGCCGCGTCAACGACTGGGTCCACGAGCACACGAAGTGGAAGACGTTCATCCATTCCTGCGGCTCGGTCATCGCCCTGGTCGACGACTTCATCGACGCCGGCTTCGACATTCTCAACCCGGTGCAATGCTCGGCGGTGGGCATGGACCCGCAGACCTTGAAGGACAAGTTCGGCGCGGGGATCACGTTCTGGGGCGGCGGGGTGGATACGCAGAAGACGCTGCCCTTCGGCACGCCGGACGACGTGCGCCGCGAGGTGCGCAAGCGGATCGAGATCTTCAACCGCGGCGGCGGTTTCGTTTTCAACACCGTGCATAACGTGCAGGCCGCCACGCCCACGGAGAATCTGCGGGCGCTGTACGAGACAGTGAAGGAAATGCGGCGGTAGACAAGAGGCGGGCGATCAGTGTAGGAGGAGAATCGCATGGTTTCGATTCCGAGGACGTTGATCGGCCCTTTTTTCGTCAAGATCCCAAGATAGAACGGCCAAAGGGTCCATTTGACTAAGGGGAGAATTAGCTATGGCCGATGTTCCCACGCCAACTACGGGGCCGGCGTCTGACGTTGGTAGCCAAGTTGTTGAGGCGCTCAACATCTCCGTTCCACCAGGCAGAATCTCTATCGCTTATCGCACTGCATTGGCGACGCTCGCCGTGGCCCTGGTGATTATTACAGCAGCGTTTGCGGCGCTATTGGCCTTTATGGGCTGGTTGGTGGTCTGGCATGTGCTCAGCGCAATCGTGTCGCTGTCGCAGGGGCCGTATTTCATCTTCCATATTCCCATGGCGCTGCTGGGCTTGCTCCTGCTGACCTTCCTGCTCAAGCCGCTGTTCTTCCGGCGCAAGGCGACGGGTGAGCGTGTCGTGCGGCTGGCTGCGGCCGACGAGCCCGTGCTGTTTGCGTTTGTGAAGCGGCTCTGTGCGGCCATCCATGCCAAGACGCCGGCCGTCATCGAAGTTGACTGCGAGGCCAACGCCGGCGCTGCCTTCCGACGCGGCTTGGGCGGTTTTGCCCGCCGGCAAATGATGCTGCGGATCGGGTTGCCGTTGGCGGCAGCTATGCCCGTGCGGCAATTTGCCGGCGTGTTGGCCCACGAGTTCGGCCATTTCACCCAGCAGCAAGCGATGATTTGGTCCTACCTGATCCGCCAGTTGAATAACTTTTTCGCGCGGATTGTCTTTCAGCGCGATCGGTTGGACGAGCGCCTGGCCCGCCTGCGGCGAAACCGCAGGGACGCCAAGTTCTTGGTCTATCTGCTGGCGGCAGCGCTGATCGAGCCGGCGCGGGGCGTGCTGTGGTTGATGCTCACCATTGGACAACTGCTGACCTGCCGCGTCTTGCGACGCATGGAGTATGATGCCGACAGCATCGAAGCCCATGTCGCCGGGACAGAACACTTCGCGCGTACCAACGAGCTGGTGTCACTGCTGCAGATCGCCGCCAATCAAACTCTGGGCGACCTGGAGTCGGCGTTCCAGACTGCGCGGTTGCCCGACGATCTGCCGCAGATGATCGTGGCCCGCGCTAGTGCCCTCGACGAGCACAAGGAGAAGATTCTCGAATCCCTCCGCGGCCAGAAGACGGGATGGTTCGACACGCACCCCAGTCACAGCGACCGGGTGGCGGCGACGGAACGACTGGCGGCCCGCGGCTCGGTGCAGTGCGACTTGCCGGCGGCGGTGTTGTTTCACGATTTTTCCGGCCTCTGCCGCCGCACCACCGACCAGTACTATCGCGAAGTATTGGACAAGGCATACGGCAAGGCCAAACTCGTTGCCAGCGCGGAATTGGTGGCCGAACAAGCCCTCCGTCGAAAGGCGGTCCAGCGGTTGAGGCGATATTACCAGGGGCAGTTGCCCGTGTCGCGGCCGCTGTTTCCGGGCCTGGACGCCGACAAGGCCGCCGAGGATACCGATACCGCGGCGCGCGAGTTGGCGGCAACGCGGGAGACGATGGTTGGCCTGGCCGGGAAACTGGGCTCGGCTCTCGATGAGGACGAGCGGGCGTCTGCCGAGTTCGCCGTCGCCGAGGCCCGCGTGGTGGTGGCCAATATGGCCACTCACGACGGTGCGGCGCGGCTGAGGAAACGTGTCCGAACCGACTGGACCAAGGCCAAGGTTGCGCTGGCCCAGACCGCCGGCGATATCGATGCCTTTGCCGCCGTGGCCCAGCGGCGGCTTACCCTCGCCTTGCGACTGTTGTGGCATCCCGACTTTGTGGCGCACATCGAGAACGCTGCCGCTGCCCGGCAAGAGGTGGCATGCTCACTGAAGCTCTGTGCGCGCCTGCAAACCTGCCAAGCGCCTCTGCTGGCGGCGCGGACGTCGGCCTTGCAGGCGCGGGTGATGTTTGCGACCTTCACCGCCAACCGTGGCTTCCGGCCGCTGGAACAGAAGATCTTGGCGACCTTGGACACAGCCGTCCAACAGCTCGAAACCGCGAGGAGAACGCTGGCCGGCGATCCCTATCCTTTCGAGCATGGCGCACAAGGCATTACCTGTGCCGATTACCTGGCGCCGGCGATCACCGAGCGTAACGATATCGGTGCGGTGACCGCTGGGGCCATGGGGGCGATGGATCGTTTTGCCGATCTGTCGTTCCGCATCCTGGCGAAACTGGTGGACCTGGCCGAGCGCGTGGAAACGGCCTTGGGCCTGGCCCCGCTAGCCGTCCCTGACGACAGCGCCCAGCGCGAGCGGGTCCGAACCCAACAGCAGCGGCAGACGCGGCGGTACTGGTTCAGCTACGGTTTGCGGGCCCTGGCGGGCTCATTGTTGTTGGCGCTGTTGGTCTGGGTCAGCATCCACCCGCCCGCGCTTCCGGCCTTGCCCTGGGAAAGCAGCCGTCCCGGTGGTTTGGCCTATCGGCCGGCGGGCTTTTCACTGCTGGCTTCGTCCGACACGCTGACGATGAGCTATCGCCCCTCGCCCCCGCCGGGCCAACCCCAATGGTATCAGCCCGGAAATCCCGGTTACTACCAGCCGGGACAACCTGGCCATCAGCCGTGGATGCCGACCTACTGGCAGCCAGGTTATGGCCAGTTCTACACGCCGAACGTATCGCCATCCGGGCTCGCGGGTGCGGCGGGGGCAAACGGCAGCAACGCCCCGCCGACAACCTACCAACCACCGAAACAGTACAATCCCAGGGCCTACGGCCCGGTAAACACTCCTTCGTCGCCTCGACCGGGCGGCGCTTGGCCGGGCAGGCCCAATCCGGGCGGATATTCACCGCCTGGCGGCGGTTACCGTCCACCATCGCCCGGCGCGGGCGGAGGAGGCGGGCGTCGCTGAAAAGGCGATTCTCAACCCAGTCGCACAACGACCCGGCCCCGGATCCGCCCGGCAAGGATGTCGGTGACATAGGGTCCAATCTCCGGCAAGGTCGTGAACTGGGCCATCGCTTCCAGGTTGTCCGGCTTCCAGGCCCCCGCCAGACGTTGCCAGGCCGTACGCCGCGATGAGCTCGGACACCAGGACGCGTCGATCCCCGCCAACGTCGCGGCGCGGAGGATGAACGGGTAGACGGTTATCGGCAACTCGTTGCTGCCGGCCAGCCCGCAGGCGGCGACGCAGCCGCCGTGATGCAACGAACGCAGCAAGGTGCCCAAGATGTTCCCGCCGACCGTATCCACGCCGCCGGCCCAGCGCGCGGAGAGCAACGGCCGGCCGCTACGGTCGTCGACCTCTTCACGGGTAAGAATCCGACCGGCCCCCAGGCGTTCCAAATACTCGTGGGCTTCCGCTTTGCCGGTCGCTGCGGCGACGTCATAGCCCAGCTTGGCAAGGACCGCCACGGCCACGCTCCCCACGCCGCCCGTCGCCCCGCTGACGACGACCGGCCCGCTATTGGGCTGGACGCTGTGTTGTTGCAAGGCGTCGACACACAGCGCGGCGGTGAAGCCAGCCGTCCCCAGGATCATCGCTTCGCGGAGTGTCAGTCCCTCGGGCAGCGGCACGATCCACGCGTGCGGCACGCGGATGAACTCGGCCCAGCCGCCCCAGCGCGTGGCCCCGCCGTCATAACCTGTCACGAGGACCTCTTGGCCCACCGTGAATTCCTGCACGTCACTTGTCACAACAGTGCCCGCCGCATCGATCCCAGGCACGTGGGGGAATCGCCTGACAATGCCCTGGTGTCCGCTTGCCGCCAGGGCGTCCTTGTAGTTCAGCGACGAGAACGCCACGCGGATAACCACGTCGCCCTCGGGCAGTTCGTCCGTCGACCGCTCGGCCATGCCGGCTGAGACGGTGCCGGAAGCGTCGCGCGAGACCAGGTAACATCTGAAAGATTTTGGCATCATGGTAGTGAAGAAATCGGTCTTGTCGGCAATAGCCAGTGGTCTCCAGTTGAGGGTCAGTTGGCGTTTGCCCGTCCCGGAGGGACCATTGAGAATAGCCCAGCGATTTATCGCTGGGAATAGGCGTGCAGCCAGGGGACATTCAACCGTCCCGGGACTGCGAGGTTTCTTGCGTTACGGCACCCCAGCGATAAATCGCTGGGCTAATCTCAGGCGCCCCTCCGGGGCAAATACACGTTTCTGGGCCGCTCGCACGTTCCATCCAATTTCTGTCATCAATTGTGACGATGTTGACAAGTTACGGCCAAGGTCCAAAATTCTCTCTCACGGACACGGGCCGGCTACCGCTCACTCCACGCCGCGGGTCAACTCGCCGCGCGTGACCACCGCCAGCAGGGCCATGTAGCCGTCGGTGAGCAGCCCTTCATAGCCCCAGCAATTGCCTTTCCAGTCTTTCCAATCCTTGCTCTTGCCGTTGGGGCCGAAGCCCTGGAACTCGCCAGCGGCGAAGCCTTTCAACATGGGCATGAGGATCCGCTCGGCCTCGTCCTTCAGCCCGACCTTGTAGAGCGCTTCGATCGTCCAGAAGGCGTGGGCCGGCGTGGCCCCGCCGTTCTCGTAGATCTGGAATGCGTCTGCATTGTCCTCCCGCTTCCCTCCGCCGACATCGTGGTTCAATTCCAGGTAGTCCTCCAACCGCACCGGGACCAGATTGCCAGGCAGGCCCAAGTCGAATCGCGTATAGCCCACGCGGTCGATTTCCTTGATCAGCCGGGCCATGATCTGGCGGCCCTGTTGGCGATCGACCACGCCGTAGGTGATCGCCGCGCCGTTGACGAAGAGGAAACTGTAGTCGTGTAGCTTGCCGTCCGCGCTTCGCCATCCCGCCAGCCATCCGGTTTTGGGATTGAGAAAGGCCGGCAGGTAGGCGGCCTTGAGCTTGCGGGCGGCGGCGCGGAACTGTTGGGCGTCTTCCGCATGGCCTGTGCGCTCGGCCACTTGCCCCAGCAGCACCAAGGCGCGGTAGGCCAGGGCGTTGGAGTAGGCGTCCTCGTGGCCGAAACCGATGATGTCCCACCAATTGCCTGAGCGAACGGAGCCGGTCTTGCGCAATTGCGCGCGATCCCAATAAGCCTTCCATGTGCCCGAATTGCCGCTCATGCAATATTTGATCAGGCCGTTGCCGTCGCGGTCCGTCTTGAGCATCTCCTCGGCCCAGGCCTTCAAGCCGGCATAGTTGGTCTTCGCCCAATGCCAGTCGTCGGTTCCCAAGATGTAGTTTCCGGCCGCGATCAGCAGGGCCGGCAGGCTGTCGGACGTGTCACCGCACGGGTAGTCGCCAAAAACCGTATCGGCCCCTTCGTAGTTCGCCGTGTAGCCTACCTGGCCATAGGTCTTCATACCGGCCAGGAAACGATCCAAGCTCATGCGCACCAGGTCCTGGCAGGTCAGGCCGTTGGCCAACGGGGGCGCAAAGCGGGCCACCTCGGAATACTGGTGGTAGCACAACGCGGCCACATCGGACGAGGAGTTATTTGCCAGGACCCCCAGCCGCGGATTGACCTGGAAAATGGTCAAGTAATTGCGGCGGAAGCCGTCGTAGCGGCGGTCGGCGTCGATGCCGGGCACCTTCGGCCAGAGCGACACGACCTCCAGCGTATAGGTGACAGTCGGATTACGCGCATCGGCGGGCGGAAAAGTGGCTTGCACCCAGCGGCCGGCGTAGCGCCGCGCATCGACACCCAGCGCCTGGCCGGGCACGTCGCACGTCACGCGGAAGGTCCCATGGTCGGGCACGTGGATCAGGCACGGCACAGCCATATTGAGCGTCCGCGGCTTCATTCGCCCCAGCACGGTCGCGTGCGAGCGCGTCTGATCGAAGCGCAGCACTAGCGGCGGCGACGGCTGCCCGGGCACGAGCCGCGAGACGAGCGTGATGGTTCTCTCGGCGAACCGAAATTCCCAGGTGCCCGGCTCGGCGGCCTGCGGCAGGCGGTAGACGACGCGGCCTTCTGACGTTTCCAGCCGCGCCTTCTCCACGGCTGCGCCGCCGAGGAGGTTCGAGTCGACCTTCCCCTGGCCGAGCGAATCGACATCCAGCGATTCGACCAGCAGCCCCTGGCGGGCCAGCCCGATGCGATAGTACGGCGTGCGGTGCTCGAACGCGACCGGCGGCGCCGCAACCGCGCCCCACGTGCTGCACCAACAGGTCCCGATCAATATGAAAAAGCCTCTACGCATGCTGTTGTTCCGTTTCCTACTCATGGTCGTACGCCGCTGAGCGGCTCGGCAATGACCGTCTCCCAGGCAATGCGCTGGAAGATCGCTGCCTGCTGGGCGGTCAGGCCGCTGTTGGCATACGTCACCTTGCCCTGCGGGTCCGCGCCGAAGATGCAGGCATAGTGGACCAGCGCCACGAGGTAACGCCCCGGCGGCGCTAGGTGAATGTCGTCGGAGAAAATCGTGTCGAAGAAGGTGTTCATGCCCGGCACCTTGCCGGCCTCGATCTCCTTCTTGAGCCGCACCAGCGCCGGCCCGCCCGGACAGAGGCGGACGGGCTTCCCGCTGCGGGCCTCGATTTGCTTGTCCCAGATCTTCTTCAGGTCAAGGTAATACGCCATCTTGTTGGCCGAGGCCTCCTCCCAGTTGGCCGGCTTGCGGTTGGGCGGGAACCAGGGCGGCTTCATCCAGCCGGCGCCCGAGCAATGCGCGTCGAACTTCCAGTTGCTGGTCCGCTCCGGCCATTGGGCATACAGCCAAACGTCGGCGGCCGGATTGTATTTCCGCGTTAGCTCGATGAACTTGCCGCCGTACTTGCCGTCGTCGTCCAGGCCCGGCGGATTGGGGAACGGTTGCAGGAACAAGTGGTCCACTTTCTTCGCGCAGGCCACGTTGTAATCGTTGGCCCACCAATCCGGCGAGGCAAAGCCCGCGCGGTTGTGCTCCCAGTGGTAGCCGATGCTGCACCCCGGCACGCTCTTCCGCATGAACAGCAGATTCTTGCCGCCGCTGTCAGCGATAGGCTGGAGGAAGCCATTGACCGTGTCCGTCAAGCTGTTGCCTAGATGGTACGATTTGACTTGCCTCGTGGCCGTGGCGGCCGCCCCGATGCGATAGGTGGCAATGGCCACGTTGCTATCGGCCAATCCGACCCGCGAGGCAATGGCCGCGATGCTGGTAACGCCGGCGACCGTGATCGGCTGGCGATAAACTTCGCCGTTGGACGTCGAGGGCGCCGAGCCGTCGGTCGTATAACGAATGGTCGTGCCGCCGGGCCAGGTGTCGATCTTGATCTTCTGCGGCGCGGCGAAGGCCCCGCCTTCCGGACTGAAGCGGGGCGCGGGGGCTTGGGCCTGCCCGCCCAGGTCGATACCCACGTAGCTGTTGCCCCCTGCACTCTCGAAGAAGGTTTTCGGGTCGCCGTCCAGGGCTCTATCGAAGGTGGCGGCCGACTTGTTGCCCACGCTCGTGCCGAAACCGCTGCCGCTGAGCTTGCCGGCGGCGCTATGGAATTCAATTTCCGCCAGTGCCAGGCCCGCCCCCTTGGCCGATTCGATCTTCACGAACCGGTAGACCCGGGCACCCGCTTGCGGGTCCGGCGTGACCGCGACCTCGAGCCAACCGTCGCCGCTGGGGACCTGCTCGATGCGGGCCAGTTCCACGAAGGCCGTGGTCGGCCCTTCGTTCGATCCGGTGATCCGCGCGCCGACTAGTTGGGCTGCCGTACCCGGCTTGGGCAGTAGCCGGACCTTGGCGAGCACGAAACGGTCAACGACCGCATCGCCCGGTTTGTCCTGAGCGAGAGACGGCCCGCAAAGCACGACGAGCAACAGAAGCGGAACACATAAACCCGTTTTCATACGAAAGTCCTTTCAATAGTCGATTAGTTTGTCGGCGACGAAGCGCTGCACCTTGCGCCAGCGCGGCTCACTCTCACGCAGGTATTCACGCTGGAAGAGCGGGCAGAGGCGGCCAGGCGGATCGACCGAGACCACCGTGTTGCCGCGCACCAACAACGTGTAAGCCACCGCGCCCATCTTCTCCTGGACCGTCCGTTCGCCGATCGGACACTGAATGACGATTTGCTCGCCGGCTTCGACCTTGCCCAGGTTCAGGTATCGTGCCTGCCAGGTGCACGGACGCGGCTCGCCGTTCACCTGTGCGGTGATCTCCTTGCTGCCCGAAGCGATCCACTCCGGCGCATGCACGAGAACCGTCTGGCAATTCTGGTGTACTTTGATCTCGACGCGGCCCTGGTAGGGAATGAAGCTGTAGACGTCGGCCCAGGGCGAAGCCCGGTTCAACAATATGTTGACTTTCAGCTCGCCGTCCTTGAAGTCCAGGGTGTGACGCCAAAGAAACCATAGCGCGCGGGTGCAGTTGGCGGTACAGCACTGCATGAGCAGGTTTTCTTGAGGGCCGCGCCACCACTCGTTGCCCTTGGCCCAACTCGCGAAAGACCCCAGGTTGCGCTCGGCGACACGATCGATGCACTCGTTGTAAAGCGGCGTCTTGGGCGGCTGCGTCTTGCCGTAGCGGACTAGGTCGTCGGCCTTAGCCCTCGTAAGTTGGATTTCGGAAAAATAGTTGCGGGCCCAACGCTCGGCGTCCTCGTAGAAATCTCCCGCGCCGAAGGCGGAAAGATTGCAGGCCAGCACCTCCATGTCGCCCACCGCACAGCCCTCGGAAGTGGCGTAGTTTGGATCGGCGAACTCGGGGGCGAAGCCGGTGACCGGGCCGAAACCGGCAGCAGGGGACTTGGCCCACACAAAACTCTTGCGGCAGAATTCCAGCAGTTCCTTGTCCTTGGCCGCGTCGGCATATTCCAGCATGCCGATCAAGTAATTCGTATGCGAGTGGAAGTGGTGGTCGCCGGCGAATTCCCCCTGAGGGCCCCAGTAGTTCCCGTCGTGGTAACGCATGAAGTTTGTCAACAGCCTGCCCAACTCGAGGGCTTTTTTGTCGCCCGTGAGCTTGTACTCCAACGCGCAGGCGCGGATGAACCGGCCGTTGATCTCGCCGCCCTCGGTCCCCGACGGCGCGGCGGCGTGGGGGTTCTTGGGATCGAACTTGGCATTCGGCTCGAACAAGTAGGCGGGGAAGTAGGCGTAGTCGCCTTTGCGGATTGCCAACTGGTCGGCCCGCGCGACCATCTGTCGCATCATTTCTTTCCAGAGCGGATTACCGTCGCGCTGGTAGTAAATATCGAGGACCTTGATGATGCGGCCCAAGGCCTGGGGATGGGCGAACTGCGCGATGCCCGATTCCTCGACCAATGAATTTGCGCCCGCCGTGGCGTAGGTGTCCACCTCCTGAAGCCGCTTGGGGTCCGATTTCTCGATGGTGAACAAGGTGCCGTTGGGGCGGGCGATGGCGTGGGCCCACCACAACTCCTTGCCGTACCACGGTTTGCCCTGGAGGGGAAAGTAATACAGGCCGTCGGGGCCGATCGATTTCAGGAGCACGTCTTGCCAGGCCTGGTCCACCTGGGTCATATAGGCGCTGCCGGTTACGACGCGCAGCAGGGGCAAGGCTTCCATGTACTTGGGCGTACACCAGTCGCTGAAGTTGTGGGCCATGCGTAGCGGATTGCCCATGTAAACGGAAAAGTACTGTTCGTAGTCCTGCTTAGGATTGGTGTCGCACGTCAGGACATTGATCGCCAGCTTCGACATCTCGGCGATGTCGGTCGTGTCGGGCACCAGATCCTCGTAGGTCTTGCCCTGCACCGGCTTCACGGGGAGCAACGTGGCCTTGGGGTTGACATAACCGATCTTGGTCCCGGCCGGCGGCGTCGCGTCGCTCCAAGGCCAGGCGTTGGAATCCGCCCGGGCTTGGCTAAGGGCGAGGCCAAGTACGCCCAGCAGAAGAAGGAAAACCCGTAGGGTGGGCCGCGGGCACCGTGCGTAGCATCGTCGGCGAGTCCCACCAGATTCTGGATCGAAGTTGCAGCGATCGCAGAATTGGTTAAGACGCCGACGCGCGAGCGAATTTACAGATAGAACGAACGGGTTGATGCTCATGCGAGGTTCCTTCAATCATTGCCCACCAGTACGACCGGAGCGTTGGGGTCGGCCGGGCCATTGGGCACCGAAAGGCCGGGCAGGGCTTCAGTCTAACGCGCGGGGAGGAGGGAGACAAGGTTTGGGGCGTTCTGCCTTTTGCCCTGAAGGGGCCGCAATATATCAGCCCAGGGCAACGCCCTGGGTATTGGGAACCATCGAAGAGCAATAGCCCTGAAAGGGCGTCACAAATGGACGCGGGTGGTGCGTCACGTTACCGCTTGTTTCGCCCTTTCAGGGCTTATTGGTTATGCCGCATCCAATCCCAGGGTGTTGCCCTGGGCTGATATGTTGCCGCCCCTTCGGGGCAAAATGGTAACGTTTCACCGGCCTCTTTTCCGGCTGAAGCCGGTACTACAAACGCCGTCAAACCGACTGATCGCTGCCGGGCACGCAGTGGTTCAACATCGGGTCCGGCATAGCAAACTCTCCAACCCGCTGACTGGGCCGGGCAAAACCGATCACCGCCTTGGTGGGCTTGACGTAACGGGCGTCGGCCTGAAAGACCTTCCAGGCCCGCTCCCAGTCCCACCGGTTGCTGTCCAAGAAGTGAAACACCAGGAGCTTCTTGATCTCGGTCAACTCGGCAAAACTCAGGCCGTCGGTGGCCGCGACCATGAAAACTTTGGGAGACGACGAAAGATGCGTCAATACTCGCATGGACACACAAAAGATGTGGGACGTTCACCTCCTGTTCTTGTTCTATTTATTCTTTATATACAGCAGCAGTATTAATGGCGCGGCGAAAACTGTCGACGGCCACTGGGGCGAGAGACGCAAGACGTTTAGCAAGTAGGTCTTGCGAAGAAGATTCGTGCGGATCGCGGCGTGGAAAAGGCGTTGGCTGCGTGTAAGTTGGTGGTCGATGTGGGGTCGGTAACCGGCGGTACGGTTTGCGCGGATTGAAATGATGTCGATAAGTGTCGCGTGATCGACAAACGCTCGACAGACGGTGAACAGGTTTTACACGATCCCTCAGGACAAAGAGTCAAAACTCACCGCCAACGAACATCGAAATTCGCGCGGAACAATACCCTCTCCGGGGTACCCGCGCAGCGGGTCGGGGCGACGTGACGTTTAATCACTCCTCGCCGGCATCCTCGCGGACGCTGAATTCGAGCTTCCAGCGGCCGCTGGCCTTCGTGCCTACACACCATAACTCCAACACGCCTAGCTCAGTAATCCGCGAGTGAAAGCGCACGGGAACGTAGTCCTCCTCGACCCCTGCCACCGCCGGCAACGTGGTCTCCAGCGAGTCGGTCTCTTCCAACTCGTCGGGCGACCAGGCGGAAAGCAGATCGCCCGCCCGGTCGGCCTTGCGGGTGGAAGAACTGAAGAAGCGGAACTGGGCCGGCTCGCCTACGATCAGGCCGATATCGTCCGACGGCACGTCCGTCTCCGTGCCCTCTTCCATGCCGTTGGGCACGACACACAAGGCTCGAAACGGCCGCGGGGCGCCGGGCACGGCCAGGCCGGCCGTCTCGATGCCCACGTAATACGCCCGTGCCGTCCCGCCGCGGATCCGCAGGCCGCCGCGATGCTTGGCCCAACCGTAGTAGGCAGCGCCGCGGGCCACGGCATGATCCAGGTCGTGGCGGCCCTCGAGCATCTGCGGGGCCTGGCTGTCGGCGAACCATTCGCCTAGCACCTCCAGCAGGCGATGCCGCAAGACATCGGCCTTGAACACGCCGCCGTTGAAAAGCACGTGCGTGGGCCGGACCGGCTGCCCCGAGACCGGGCCGTGGGCCTGTAGGAAGGCGGCCAGATGCCGGGTTACGGCCGTATCGTTCTCGTAGGGCAAGCCCAGCTCGCGGAAACCGGACGCCGACCGCCGCGCCGGTCGATCGCTCAGCTTGCAGTGCGGGAAGAATCCGTCGACCAAAAGCTGCCCCACGCTCTGCCGATCGACTTCCGTGGTCACGGTGCTGCCGATCAGGCGGCTACCGCGGCCCAGCACCGAGATCGAATATTTGTCGCCGGCTGGGCCTTCCGCCGCCAGCAGCGCTTCCTTGGCGTTGCGGCAGGAATGCCAGAGGGCGACCGATTGCCAGGGATCGAGCTTGGTGCCCTTCTCGGCAAAGCGGGCGGCGACAAAGTGGGCCAGGGCCAGGTCCATGTTGTCGCCGCCAACCAGCAGGTGATTTCCCACGGCCATGCGCCGCAGCACCAGTTCGCCGGCCTCTTCGGCCACAGTCACCAGCGTGAGGTCGGTCGTGCCGCCGCCCACGTCGCAGACCAGCAGCGTATCGCCCAGTTTCAAGGCCCTCCGCCAGTGGTCGCCGCGGTCGGCCAGCCAAGCGTAGACGGCCGCCTGCGGCTCTTCCAGCAGGACCAGGTCATGGGGCAGCCCGGCTGCCAGTGCCGCCTCGCGGGTCAACTCGCGGGCGCTGGCGTCGAACGAGGCCGGCACAGTCAACACTACGAGCTGCTCGGCCACGGGGGCCTCAGGGTGCAGTTCCTGCCAGGCCGCCACCATGTGCTCCAGGTAACGCTGCGAGGCGGTAACCGGCGAGATCTTGGCCACCTGTTGCGGCGCGCCCCAGGGCAGGATCGGCTGATGGCGATCGACGCGGCTGTAGGCCAGCCACGACTTGGCCGCCCCCACGGTCCGGTCTGGAACCTCGGCCCCTTGCCGCCGGGCATATTCGCCTACGGCAAAATCGCGCTGCTTGGCCCAGGGCAGATCGAGCGCCCCGCCGCTCGCTTCGTTCGGATTGGCCAGGTAGGCGAACGAAGGCAGCATGGTCCGCGATTCGACCGTGCCGCTGCTGACCAGTTGTGGCAGTGGCAGCAGCTCGACCTCCGGATGTTCGGCCTCCAGCGACGCGTAGGCCAGCACATTATTGGTGGTGCCCAGATCGAATCCCAGGATGAATTTTGCCATGCTCTTCTCTCCGTTGGAACTCATGCCAATTCCACTTCCACGGGCGCGACCACGCGGGCGGAATACGGCGTGCCCGACCAAGCCGGCAACTGCACCTCGGCCGCCTCCCAGCCATGATGCGCGAGGCTGCCGCGAAAGGGCGGATCGCCCACCACGTTGCCCGTCAGCCGGTAGCGGCCGGCGTCGAAACCGGACGGAACCTCGACCGGGCTGCCTTCCTGCTGATCGACGATCGACTTGATGGCGAAGAGGCGGTCGAGCACCTTAGCGCAATCGCGATGCACGTCGCGGACCGCGGCCCCGATCTGGGCGTCGCTGTAGCTATCCAGCGGCTCCTTGATGAAATCGACGAAGCGGGCCTCGCGCTGCAAGGTGGCCAGGAGTGTGACCGCCTCGCTACGGGCCGGCTTGGGTGGCTGTTTTGCCGGCTTCGGCTCCGCCTTGTCGGCCGGTTTCGCCGGTGGTTTGGCCTCACTCGGCTTGTTCTCCAATTTGCGTTTTTCCAGCACCTCGGCCACTTGCCGGGCGACTGTTTCCTGGAACAAGACGAGGAAGAAAATGCGTATAGCGAGCCAGATTCGGGCCATCAGTGTCAAGCCTTTTTTTGAGATATTTCGACTACTGCGGTTTTTGAACCGTATGCAGTATGCAGTATATCGTTCCGCGGCCGAACGGAAAGGGGTTTCGTTGATCGTATGCTCTTCGGTCCTGCCGATCCTGGAGATCGTGGCGAAGTTCGCCAATTCCTTGCCGTCCACGGCGAAGGTGTGTCCGAAATCGCCCCGCTCTCGGGGTGTGAATTATTGTGGTTCAGAACCCCGCTTGCAGGCGAAACCGCAACGGTTACAATCTAGTTTGTACTCAGCACAGGAGTTTTTGTATAATGCCCGGTTTTCGCCGCCTTGTCTGCTGGATTGGACATGCCGACTTTTTGGCGATGGCCAACGCGCTTCCTCCGGCAGAAAAGGATCGAGTGCTCGCTGCCCTCAACGTACGAGAAAACCCCGGCGCGAAAAGCGGTCCCATTCGCACCCTCGTTTCGGTAGAGGCCTTCGATGAAATTCATCTTCTCAGCAACTACCAGCCATTTCTTGCGGAGTGTTTTGTCCGCTGGCTAGGAAGCGACGCTCGGATTCACCAGGTCGAAATTTCGAACCCCACGGACTACGCCAGTATATTCCAAACGGTTGACGCGACATTGGCTTCGATCGTGAACGAACCCGCCGCGCAGGCTGCCGAATTGTGTATTCACCTCAGCCCCGGTTCACCGGCAATGATCGCCATCTGGGTTTTGCTCGGTAAGAGCCGCTACCCTGCCACCTTCTTCCAAACCCATGACGGGCGAGCCTGGAAGACCGAGATTCCATTCGACCTTGCGTTCGACTTCGTTCCGGAATTATTGCAGTCGTCCGACCTGAGTTTTCAGCACCTTGCGTCGCGCAGCCCCCAGGAAATTGCCGGGTTTGGCCACATCATTGGCAACAGCAAAGCCATCCGCCTCGCAGTTGGACGGGCGCAGAAGGCGGCAATCCGCGACGTGCCGGTGCTAATCCTGGGTGAGACCGGTGCCGGTAAGGAGCTTTTTGCCCGGGCCATCCACGATGCCAGCCACCGGACCAAAGGCCCTTTCGTTGCTATCAACTGCGCCGCAATCCCCCATGAGCTACTCGAATCTGAATTGTTTGGCCACAAGAAGGGCGCCTTCACCGGGGCTACGTCAGATCACAGCGGCGCTTTTGGGCAGGCCAATGGTGGGACGCTTTTCATGGACGAAATCGGCGAGTGTGCTCCCGCGATGCAGTCTAAGTTGCTGCGGGTTCTCCAGCCGCCGCCGCAAGCCGGGCCGTGTCACCGGGTCTTTCGCCGGATTGGGGAGAGCCAAGACCGAACCAGCAATGTCCGTGTCATTGCCGCCACCAACCAGGACTTGCTCCAAGCGGTGGAGAACCACCGCTTCCGAGAAGACCTCTACTACCGTTTGGCAGTCATCACGCTGAAATTGCCGCCGTTGCGGGAACGGAAATCCGACATTCCGCTGCTCTTGGACGCGTTTCTCAAGCAGATCAACGCGGACTTCCGCCTCCAGGAACCGGGTTACCAGGACAAATCCATTTCTGCTGCTGCAAACGTATTTGTGCGCCGCTACCCCTGGCCGGGGAATGTTCGGCAGCTAAACAACACCCTGGTCCAAGCCGCGGTCATGTGTGCCGGCGATACCATCGAGCCGTCCGATTTAGAGGCGGCCTTGGGCGTGTCGGCACAGGGGCCTCAAGTTGATCCGCTGGACCATCCATTGGGCGAGGGATTCGACCTCGAAAAGCACCTACAAGACATACAGCGACACTACTTGCGTCGCGCGATGGAAGAATCGGCCAACGTGAAAACACGGGCCGCGCAATTACTTGGAATGGCCAACTACCAGACCCTCGACGCCCAGCTAAAGCGCTTGGGCGTCAGATGCAAGAAACAACAAACGCGGCCTTCGTAGCACGAGTATTTGATTCCAATTTCAGCATTGGCACACGAATTGCCATACTGAGCGAACCAAATGAGCGCGTTAATAAGAGCCGCCGCCAAGCATGTTCACGGACGAGTTGCCCTCTCGTACGGCGAACCGGTCGGAGGTTTTGCGGTGAAATCCCTCAACTTCGAGTTCCTACGTCCCGAATGGCCGGAATTGGCCTCGTTGGGCGGCTTTGCCGAGCAGTACGTCCATACCGACCCTGCCGGTGCCCTGGTCAAGCTCCGATCCTTCGGCGAAGAAGTCGTCGAAATCGTCTATCAGAAGTTCGCTTTGCCACGGCCGCCACAGGCCAGATTGATGGAGCTTCTGACGCAGCCCACTTTCACTCAGAAAGTGCCGCGCGTGGTCGTCAACACGATTGATGCCATTCGCATCCACGGCAACAAGGCCGCCCACGGCGCCGGAGGCAGCACGAACACCGTCCTTTGGCTGCTCAAGGAAGCCCACCGGCTTGGCAAGTGGTTGCACCTGACCTTTACGGCCAACACCGACGTCTCCGCCATTCCGGCATATCGAGATCCTACGCCGGAACTCGTCAGCGGCAAGTCCAAGTCCGAACTCAAGCGCGAAAAGGCTGCCATCCTGCAGCGCCTTGCCGGCCAGGAAGCCCAGATGCAGAAGCTCCTCGACGACCTGGCAGCCGCCCGGCAGGAAGCTGCGCGCGCCATGGCCAGTGCGGAGGAGCTCCAGGCCCGCATGCAAGCCGCCCAGCACGCCGTCAATGTCCTCGACTTCAACGAGGAGGAGACGCGGCTGCTGTTGATCGACACTCAGTTGACCGCGGCGGAATGGAATGTGGGACCGGGCAAAAAATCAACCGACTCGGTCGGCAAGGAGGTGCCTGTCCATTTCCAGCCCACCGAAAGCGGCGAAGGTGTCGCTGATTATGTCCTGTGGGACGACAATGCCATGCCGCTGGGCGTGATCGAGGCCAAGAAAACGGCGATCGATCCCGACGCCGGCCGGACCGCCGCACAAGACTATGCCGACGGTTTGGAGAAGCAGTACGGACAGCGCCCAGTCATCTTCTACACCAACGGCTTTGAGACCTGGATCTGGGATGATACCGGGCACTGGCCACCCCGCAAGGTCTATGGCTTCTATTCCAAGGACAACCTGCAATACCTTGTCCGCCGGCGCAGCCAGCAACAGGAACTTACCAAGATCATTCCCGACAAAAACATCGCCGGCCGGCTCTACCAAATCGAGGCCGTCACGCGGGCGCTGGAGCGGTTCCAGAACCGCCGCCGCAAAACCCTCTTGGTCCAAGCCACCGGCACCGGCAAAACCCGCGTGGCAATTTCCATTTCCGAAACGCTTCTTCGCGCCGGTTGGGCAAAGCACATTCTCTTTCTTTCCGACCGCCGCGAACTCCGCAAGCAGGCCAACAACGCCTTCAAGGCATTTCTGCCCGACGAGCCCCGCGTCTACGTCACTTCGCGATCCTGCAAGGAACGCGAGCACCACGTCTACCTGGCCACCTATCCGGCCATGATGAAGTGTTTTGAGACCTTTGACGTGGGTTTCTTCGACCTGATCATCGCCGACGAATCGCACCGCAGCATCTACAACCGCTACCGCGACCTGTTCAAGTATTTCGACGCCATTCAAGTCGGACTGACCGCCACGCCCCGCAAGGACCTGATTACTCACAACACCTACGAGTTGTTCGATTGCGAGGACAACGACCCCACGTCGTACTACGGCTACGAGGAAGCGGTGCGTGATGGGTTCCTCACCCCCTTTGAGGTCCGCACGTTCACCACGCCGTTCCTCCGCGAGGGCATGAAGTACGCCCAAATGACCGTCGAGCAGCGTCAGCAGCTCGAAGAAGACGAAATCGAGCCCGAGGCGGTGCAGTACGAACAGCAGCAGGTTGACAAGTACGTCTTCAACAAGGACACCAACCGCCGCATCCTGCGCAACCTGATGGAGAACGGCGTCAAGGTGGCCGGCGGCAGCCGTTTGGGCAAGACGATCGTTTTCGCCCGCAACCACAACCATGCCCTCCTGCTGCAAAACCTCTTTGACGAGATGTATCCGCAGTACGGAGGCAACTTCTGCCGCATCATCGACAACTATGACCCGCGGGCCGAGGAACTGATCGACGACCTGAAGGGCGAAGGCAAGAACCCCGAGCTGACCATCGGCATATCGGTCGATATGCTCGACACGGGCATCGACATCCCGGAGATCGTGAACCTCGTCTTTGCCAAACCGATCTACTCCTACATCAAGTTCTGGCAGATGATCGGTCGCGGCACGCGGCTCTGTCCGGACCTGTTCGGTCCCGGCGAGCACAAGAAGAAGTTCCTGATCTTCGACCACTGGGGCAATTTCGAGTATTTCGACGAGCGCTACGCCGAGGCCGAGCTGACCGCCAACGGCAAGGCGATTCAACAGGTCCTTTTCGAGGACCGCATCCGCCTGGCCGAGGCCGCCCTGGCCGCCCAAGATCATCGGGCCTTTGACCTGGCATGCAACCTGCTCTTGCAGGATGTCCGCGACCTGCCCGAGGCGGCCATTGCCATCCGCGACAAGTGGCGCGAGGTCAAGACCATGCAGCAGGACGGCGTCATCCGCCAATTCGACGCTGCCACCGTCAGCGTGCTGAAGACCGTGGTCGCGCCCTTGATGCAGTGGCGGAACATCAGCGGGCACCTGCCGGCCTACGAGTGCGACCGGGTCTGCTGCCGGCTGCAGACGGCCCTCTTGAAAGGCGATGCCAAGCTGGCCGATCTCCGCGACGAACTGCTCGACCGCGTGTCCCAGTTGCAGATCAACCTCAACCCGGTCAAGGAGAAGATTGCCGCCATCGAACGGATGAAGAGCGGCGCCTTCTGGACCGCCCCGACCGTTGAAACCATCGAAGAAGCCCGCCGCGAACTCCGCGGCGTCATGCAATACCACGGCCGGCCAACCGGCGGCGCCCGCCTGCCGCCCAGGGTCATGGACGTGACCGAAGATGAAAGCCTCATCGAGCAGAAGCACTACCGGCCCAAGCTCGCAGGCTTGGAACTCATCGAGTATCGCAACCGCGTGCAGCGCGTGCTCGCCCAACTGATCGACTCCACGCCGCCTTTGCAGAAGATCAAGGCCGGCCAGCCGGTCAGCCGCGAAGAGCTGGAGAAGATCGCGGCCTTGGTCCTGGCCCAGGAGCCGGACCTCGACCTGACCGACCTGCTCGAATACTATCCGGAGACAGCCGGCAACCTGGCCAGCGCCATCCGCGGCATCATCGGGCTGGACGCCGAGGCCGTGAACGCCCGCTTTACCGACTTTGCCCAGCAACACAAACTCAACTCCGCCCAACTCCGCTTCCTCGACCTGTTGAAGAACCACATCCGCGACTACGGCGCCATCGAGTTGGACCAGCTTTACGAAGTGCCCTTCACCTCGCTGGACAAAGACGGCCTGGATGGCGTATTCCCCGACGAGAAGCAGGCCGAAGAACTGATAGCTCTGGTCGAATCCTTCACCAGGCCAGCGGAGGATACAGCGCAATGACGGCACGAACGAGAAAGCTCCTTTCACCCTCCGGGAGAGCGGCAGGCGGTGGATTGGCAAAAGCCAGAGGAATTGCGATGGAACTCGTTGTGATGTTCTTGTTCCGTCTATGGTTGCGGCGGACGGGCGTTTACGCCCGTTCCCGGCTTCAGCCGGTGTTCGGCCCGGCATTTATGCCGGGTTGGCCGCACCGCCGGAGGAATTTGCGCTTTCTGAGCGGCTGTCAGCCCGGTTTACCGGGCTCCTTTCGTCGTACGGGCAGGAGCCGCGTAAACGCGGCTGACAGGCGGTCTTGCCCAGGCGAGAGACGTTTGCCTTGCACGACCACCCGGCATAAATGCCGGGCCGAATACCGCTGCGCGAAAAGGACCGTAAACGGCCCTCACTCCCAGCGGTCCGTCGCCCCATCGAAATCGCTGATCAATCGCCGTCACGGAATAGAAGCGGCCTGCAAGGCTTTTCATTTGACAGCTACTCACCACTCCAAGGACTGGACTTTCGCATGATTACCGGCAAGCTGAGGCAGGACGTGGACCGACTTTGGGAAGAATTCTGGACCGGCGGAATCACCAATCCGCTCACCGTCATTGAGCAGGTTTCCTTCCTCATGTTTTCTCGCATGCTCGACATCCGCGAGAACCTCAACGAGCGCAAGGCTAACCGGCTCAAGGGCAAGACCCACGTGAAGATGATCTTCGATCCAGATCAACAACACCTCCGCTGGAGCAGCTTCAAACACAAGCCGGCCCCGGAGATGCTCAAGGTTGTCCGCGAGGAGGTCTTTCCGCATTTCCGCACGGTGGGCAACTCCGGTTCGACGTTCAGCGAGTACATGGCCGACGCCCAATGCCTCATCCAGAAGCCCAGCCTGCTGGTTTCCGCCGTGGGCATGGTTGACCGGCTGCCCATCGAGGAAAGCGACACCAAGGGCGACCTGTACGAATACCTGCTCAGCAAGCTCACGACTGCCGGCATCAACGGCCAGTTCCGCACACCCCGGCACATCATCCGCATGATGGTTGGGGTTATCGCCCCCAAGCCCACCGACATCATCGGCGACCCGGCTTGCGGCACGGGCGGCTTCCTGGCCGCCGCCCTGGAATACATCTTTCGCACCAATACCTCGAATGCCGGTATCATTGAGCGCGAAGACGACGAGGGCAACAAGACCACCATCTACACCGGCGACAAGCTCAACCCCGACGAGCGCCGCCACGTCCAGGAGGGCATGTTCTTCGGGTTCGATTTCGACGCGACCATGCTCCGCATCGCGTCGATGAACCTGATCCTCCACGGGCTGGAAAACCCCAATATCCATTATTGCGACACGCTGGCCAACTCCATGCCCGAGCGGTTTCCTGAATTGGCCCAGGACCATTTCGACGTAATCCTCGCCAATCCGCCGTTCAAGGGCAGCCTCGACTACAGCGACGTGCATTCATCGCTTACCGGCAAGGTGAAAACCAAGAAGACGGAACTGCTGTTCATTGCCCTTATGCTGCGGATGCTCAAGACGGGCGGCCGCTGTGCGGTGATCGTTCCCGACGGCGTGCTCTTTGGCTCGTCGAACGCTCACCGCAGCCTGAGACAGATGCTCGTGGACGACAACCAGCTTGAGGCCGTGATCTCGCTGCCCGCGGGCGTGTTCAAGCCGTATGCCGGCGTCTCGACCGCCGTACTGGTTTTCGCCAAGGGCGGCCGAACTGACAATGTTTTCTATTACGACGTCGAGCGCGATGGCTACAGCCTCGACGATAAGCGGACCCCGCTGCCCGAGAAGGACAAGGATGGCCGGCCCAACGACGACCTGCCCGACGTGGTGGAAAGGTGGAAGCAGTGGAACAGCGGTCGCGGCAAGAAACAGTTTGGCGACCGCAAGGCGCGGGCGTTTTTCGTCGCCCGCGACGAGATCGCCGCCCAGGATTACGACCTCTCCATCGGCCGCTACAAGGAGCACGTTTACGAAGAGGCCAAGCACGACCCGCCGAAGGTGATTCTCGGCCGGCTCAAGGACCTCGAAAAGGAAATCGCCGCGGACATTAAGGCCCTGGAAAAGATGCTCGGCTGACACGATATTTCCCCTCTCCCGCCTGCTGTACCCAGTAGGATGGGAGAGGGGCAGGGGTGAGGAGAGAAATGATGGCCAAACGCAGCAAGAAGACGGAAGTCGTGGAGAAACCGGGACCGGACTACGGCGACCTCCTGACGGGCATTTCCGACCTTCTGGACCGGGCGCGGCGGATGTCGGCCCGCGCGGTCAATAACATCGTTACCGCCGCGTATTGGGAAGTCGGCCGGCGGATCGTCGAGTTTGAGCAAGGGGGAAAGGCCCGGGCGGAATATGGGAAGACACTCATGGAACAGCTCGCCAAGGACTTGACCGCTCGTCATGGACGTGGATTTTCGGTGCAGGGCCTCTACAAGATGCGCGGATTCTACCTGGGTTGGGAGATTCTCCCGACAGCGTCGGGAAAATTGGAGGGCACAGCGAAACTTCCGCCGAATTTAAGGGGGGGTGACAAGATCCTCCCGACACCGTCGGGAGAATTAGATCCCCGGTTAGCGTTGTCCAGCCAAGATGGGGGTGTCGGATGCGAGAATTGCCCGACAGCGACGGGCAAATCCGAAATTGTGCAGACACCGTCTGTAGAATTGAACCCTATGTCGGTTCCGTCGGTTTTTCCACTCTCCTGGTCCCATTACGTCCGCTTGATGGCGGTCGAGAAGCCCCATGCCCGGGCCTTCTACGAGGCCGAGGCGATCCGTGGCGGCTGGTCGGTGCGTCAGCTTGACCGGCAGATTAGCACCCAGTTTTTCGAGCGGACATCTCACTCGAAACGGCAGGCAGTCATACTGGCCAGGGGCCAGAAACCTTTACCCGAAGACGCCGTCTCGGTGCAAGATGAGATCCGCGACCCCTGCCTGCTCGAATTCCTCGACCTCAAGGACGAGTACAGCGAGAGCGACCTCGAAGAGGCGTTGGTTCAGCACCTGGAGTGGTTCTTGCTGGAACTGGGGGCCGGCTTCACGTTCGTCGCCCGGCAGAAGCGGATTCGCATTGGCGACGAGTGGTATCGTTTCGATCTGCTGCTCTTCCACCGCCGGCTGCGGTGCCTGATGGTGATCGACCTGAAGATCGGCAAGTTCACGCACGCCGACGCGGGCCAGATGAACCTGTATCTCAACTACGTCCGCGAAAACATGATGGAGCCGGGCGAGAACGACCCGGTCGGGCTGATCCTCTGCAGCGCCAAGAACGACGCCGTCGTGCATTATGCGATGGGCGGGATCAAGGCCAACGTCTTCGCCTCCCACTATCTGACCGACCTGCCGGATCCCGAAACGCTCAGGCGGGAAATCCTCACGACCCAGCATGCCATTGAAACGCGGGCGGCGATGAAAGGACTGGAACATGGCTAGGCTGCCTTTCCTGTGGATGACGTCTGTCTCCGAAGATGATTACGTTGCAGACAATATGAGCAAGCTCGAGAGGATCCTGCGATGACTTTCGTGACACGTTATCCGTGGGTCGAGCTACGAGACATCGTCGCTGAGACGCAGTACGGTACATCGCGACTGGCAAGCGCAAGCGACGGCGCATACCCAATCCTCCGCATGAACAACATTACCTATGAAGGTGCGTTCGCGCTCGACGACCTCAAACGGATCGATCTAAGCGAAAGTGAGGTGAGCAAGCACACCGTGCGACGTGGCGACCTGCTCTTCAACCGTACGAACAGCCCTGAGCTTGTCGGAAAGACCGCCGTATGGGATAGTGATGAATCGTTCGCGTTCGCCGGATATTTGGTCAGGGTGCGATTCGACGAACACAAGGCTTGCGCCAGATATGTTTCCGCATTTCTCAACAGCGTCTACGGGAAAAGGATGCTTTTTGCCGCCGCAAAGCCCTCGATTAACATGTCGAACATTAGCGCCTCCGGCTTGCTCCGACTCAAAGTGCCCTTACCGCCGCTGGCAGAGCAGAAACGGATTGCGGCGGTCCTGGATCAGGCCGCCGTCATCCGCCGCAAACGCCGGCAGACCATTCAGAACGTCACTGAAATTGCCCCGGCGGTCTTTTATCAGATGTTCCCGCACCACGGGGCTGAGCCAACGGCAACATTGAGCGAGCTGGGAGTCGAGTTTCGGTACGGTACATCGAACAAATCGGGGTCAACCGGCTTTCCTACGTTGCGGATACCTAATGTCCTTGCCGCTGCCTTGGATCTCACCGACCTGAAGAACGTTCCGGTTGAGCCAAATGAGTTCGACCGGCTCGGGTTGCAAGATGGCGACCTCCTTTTTGTCCGCACCAACGGAAATCCCGACTACGTTGGACGCTGCGCGGTGTTCGATTGTCGGATAATCATTGCTGCTGACTATGATCCCGAGCAGTTCATCTACGCTTCCTACTTGATACGGGGACGTGCAGACCCACGTGTCGTGAATCCAAGATATGTGCGTGCCTTTCTTGACACCCCACGCGGTCGTCAGATGGTCCGCACGCAATGCCGCACATCTGCGGGACAATACAACATTAACACACATGGCCTTGGTTCCCTGACAATTCCTGTGCCGCCAATTCAACGACAGAATGACTTTGCCGAACGTCTTGAGGAAATCGGCTCACTTGAGCAACGAGTCATCAAAGGATATGCGGAATCCGGGAAACTTTTTGACACCCTTGTCCACAATGCCTTGTGCGGAGAACTATGATCGACTACTTACACCAAGACTTTCGGATCGGGCCGGAACAGACCGTCGAGGTCAAGTTGGACCAGCAGGCCAATGTGATGCTGCTGGACGACATCCAATACGACAACTATCGTCACGGCCGGCAATTTACTTACTTTGGCGGATTGGTCAAGCAATCCCCTGTGCATTTGTCGCCGTCGCATATCGGCCACTGGCATCTTGTAATCGATTTGGGAGGAGCCCGTGGAACTCTCCGTCATTCGATTCGTTTGCTTGGGTAGAGCAAGAACCAAACGCAGCGATGCCCCTTGATTCTTTTGTGACGAAACCGCTCCGGGGGTGGTGTTGCAGGAGGTGAATGCATGAAGAAAAAGCCAGAAGCAAAGAACTCGGCAATTGTCGGCAGCGGCAAACACCCGCCAACGCGGGTGCGTTCTCCGTCTGGCTCCGAACAGCCTTCGTCGACCGCCGACGTGATTGACATGTTTCTTTGTCACAACTCAGCAGATAAGTCATGGGTTGAGGGCCTCGCTGAGCAGATCGAATCCGAAACATTCGACGGCACGGACTCTGGTCGTCCGCTCAAAGTGTTCTTTGACAAGTGGGACATTGACATCGGCCAGAACTTCGTCATGCGGATCAATGACGGGCTTTGCCGAGCAAGGTTCGTCGCCATCGTCATTTCACCGGAGTTTCTCGCCGCCCCGTGGACATCATTTGAATGGACACACATCGTCACGCTCGACCCGGTGAACGCCAAAGGCAGGCTGATACCGATCTACCGCAGGGAACTATCGCTAGATGGCTCAATGACCTGCGATCTTCCAGCACCGTTCCGCGCGCTTAATTGGCTTGATTTTCGTCGTGACGCTGAGTTCAAGAGGAACTATCAGCGCCTGATCCGACGTGTTCGCGGCCTGCCCCCGGCGCGCGGGAAGCCGCGTAGGCCGTTGGCATCGAGTCCTTCTTCGAACGCGGCCGGCCTACTGCTGGGGCCATCCACTTCGGCCGCCCCAGATTCCGTCCACGACATCATACTTGGCAATCTCCTGCCCGTCCTTGACCTTCCGCGGACGATCTGGAGTGCTCCGACGCCCGCGAGGAAACCGGAAGAAGTGTGGTCTAAGATTGACAAGTGTCCGCCATTCGTATTGCGGGAAGGCCGCCTATTCACATTCGACGACCTCGCACACCGACGCTCGCCTTTCCGCAAGCTTATCTCGTCCAAGGAGATATTGGGGCCGCCAGTTTCGTCGTGGCGCGAGGACGAGGTGCGATGGAAATGGTTCATTGATCTGCTGCACCGAGCATTGCACAACTATTTAGGCGGCCGAGGAATTAAGTCAGCGCGTTCTCATCGTTATTTCTTCGTCGGAAATAAGGACGGAACGAATCGTACGCAGCAGAATGCGCAAGACCCCGCCCGGGAGGTTGCGGCGAAGAAAGTGAACTTGAAGACCGGTACGAGTTTCTGGGTTCATCACGGGAGTGAGTTTCGATTCATGACGCTTGGAGATCGATTATTCCTTTGCATCGAACCGTGCTACGTGTTCAGCTCAGACGGTAGGACTCCGCTTACCGGACCCAATGTAACTCCACTCTCGATGAAATGGGGCGGCAAGGAGCGAAATGTTGCGATCCTCCGGCACGTAGTTTTTTGGGCACGGACATTAGGACGCGGCGGCTCCCGCATTGAAATTGCGACAGGTGCATCGCCGATCGTCCTTTCCGGACTTCCGGCGCTGTCCCGCACGACGTTTGGTATTGAGTTTGACCACATTGCGGTCCGCAGTCTAATTGCCCAAGTGGACGACGACCTTACTACCGCAGCGAGGGCCATGGAGGCGTTCGCTACCGATGACGGGCATGATGCAGAACCGGCGTTGCAAGGAGATGACCATGCAGAATAGTCGAAAACCCCGATCACGGTCATCGGGCGGAGTCGCCCTTCTCAACAAACTGATTCAAGAAGCGAAACCGAGCTTCCATACGTGGCACGTACCGGAACCGAAGCTGCTTTTCGCCGAACGAAGGGAATGCGAGGACCCAAAGACCGGAATCACTCTGTTCGGACCTGCGCAACTTGACCGAGCCCCGCGCTCTGCGATCCGTCTCGGCATCGTCGGTACCGGGGACTCTATTCAAATGCTGCGTCATTGGCTTGACGATGCATCGCTGCCGATTCACGCAGGGGTTTCGTCGGCGGGCAAGCCGTATGACAGCCTACTTGCGCCCGCCTTCCCGGGTTTTGGGCCAGACTCACCGTTCCATTGCGAGCTGACCCTCGACGACAGGCATGTAGAGACACTCAGTGCTTCCGATGTGCAAGGTGCTATCAACGACCCGCGATTTCCGAGGCGCGTGGCCAATATGGTCAAACTGGTTACCGAACGGCTAAATGTTCTTGCAGAGAAGGATCCTCAGCCCGATGTCGTCGTATGCGCCATGCCCAAGGAGGTCGAAACTGCTTGCGGTCCCGGCGCGCGAGCGACACAACGCCAACCGACGTTCCTCACTAAGCAACAGAAGGCAGAACGGCGTGCGAAACGGCGAGACCAGACACGCGGCCAGTTGAGATTCGATTTTCCGTTCGGGAACGAATCTGGAGCAGATGACGAGTATTTGCGATTCCACCAGGATTTTCACAACGCGCTCAAAGCGGGCGCGATGACTTCGGCATTGCCGACGCAGTTGGTTTGGGATAGCACCCTTCGCCGCAGTCGTGGAACCCAGGATCCGGCAACAGTCGCGTGGAACTTCTTTACCGCGGTCTACTACAAATCAGGGAACGTCCCGTGGGAGCTATCCTTCAACGCCAGAGGAACATGCTTTGTGGGAATTACGTTCTACCGCGAAGGACCGGATCCGAACGCACCAACCCGAACCTGCCTCGCTCAAGCATTCTCGGAGACGGGCGAAGGCATTGTCCTCCGCGGTGACCCCGTGACATGGGACAAGGAAAGGGATCTCAAGCCCCACCTCAGTCAAATCGCCGCACACAAGCTGCTCTCGCAAGTGCTTGATTTGTACAAGAAGCACTTCAAAGTGCTTCCGCGGCGTGTCGTCGTCCACAAGACATCCCGGTTCTGGAGTGATGAACGGCAAGGGCTGCTGGACGCCCTCAACAAAGTGCCATCGCACGATTTTCTCGCGCTTGAGCGCCGCGGAATACGATTCTTCCGGCTCGGAGCCGAACCACCCGTGCGTGGCACCGTTGTCGAACTTGCTCGCCGCAACTACCTCGTTTTCACCCGTGGCTACGTTCCTTTTCTCCGGGCGTATCCTGGTTTGAGAGTCCCCAATCCCATAGAAGTCCTTGAGCATTTCGGAGATTCCGCTTCGGACCGCGTGTGTTCTGAGATTCTTGCCCTCACGAAGCTCAACTGGAATAGCTCGGCGTTCGCCAGTGCCGACCCGATCACAATCGGGTTCTCCCGGGAAGTGGCCCGTATCATCAAGGAGCTTCCCGACGGAGTAGTCCCGCAATTCAAATACAAGTACTATATGTAGGTCGTTCGTGTACACGGAGCGACTGCGGCGATCACGCCCAAGTAATCGGCAGCGCGCCATTGTCCACACAGAAGGATTTGTAGCCGCACAAAGAGATTTATGGAACCTGCCATCTGGATCTGGTGCAAGCATCATCGAAGGGAGCGTTGAAGCAGGACTTTTCACGCGTTTCTTGGTGCAGAACGACTTTGGTACATCATTTGCGTTCCACCGTGACCGACGTTCAAACCTATCACCCTCACTTTCGGAGACCACTCATGAAACTCAACGAGTTCATTTGGATGCCCTACAGCGATAGCCGCGACGACTATCGGGATCACATCGCCAAGGCCGCGATCGATGAGAATTGGGGCCTAGACTACCGCTACATGTACGATTACATTCGGGACAACTTTGAAATCGCCCAAAAGCAGGGCAAGGTCAAAGAGCATCCGCAAAAGAAATACTGTCTGTTCCGCGCCGGAACGCTGGTGACCCGAGAGGGAGAGCCGATCACCGTGCTCGGCACGGCCAATCAACAGTCCGGGAAAGAACCATACGTCTACAAGACCGTCTTCACGCGGCCGCGGTTTTGTGTGCGGCTTGGCAACGACGAGTTTCCGGAGACGCCCCCGGCTGCACCGGAGTACGACCCCCCGCCGTATTTCGCAGACTACAAACTCGTTTACAACTTCGTTCATTACTTGGACGACCACGAACACCGGGTCGAAGAGCGTTTTCCAAAGCTGACCCCCCACCAGAGGTTTCTCTGCATCTATGCCGCGTTGGAATTGGCGCATAAGCGAGGTACGCAGGCAGCCGTTTCCCAGTGGTATTGTGACCGGAATGCCGACGAAGGGGGGTATCAATGGTTGTTGCCGCTCTTCATCACGTCCGAGAATCTGTCCGAAAAGCCGGATTTCGTTGCCACGCTCGGACCGGACGACGACTACAAAGAATACAACGTCAGAACACTGCTTCCACCGGAGTATGCGTATGGCCACGCCCGCGCCGTAAGCGGTCGTGACCCTCAGTTCCGCACTTGGGCTTGACTTGCCCCCGGTGATCTGTTCAGGTCCCATAGTCTGACTACAATGGCGGAATTGCGGCCCTAGTTCCCCGCAGTGGAGGCGATTAGAAACGATGATTACCCGCATTTCGATCGAAAACTTCAAGGGCATCGGCGACCGGATTACGGTGCCCTTTCGCCCCATCACGCTGCTCTTCGGCCCCAACAGCGCCGGCAAGAGCAGCATCATGCACGCCATCCATTACGCCCGCGAGGTCCTGGAGCGGCACAATCTGGACGCTGATGAGACGTTGACGGGCGGCGAGAGCGTGAAACTCGGTGGATTCCACGAGATGGTTCACCGCCACGAAGACCAGCGGGCAATCAAGATTCGCTTCGATCTCGATTTCTCCAGCGTAAAATGGGATGAACTCCTCCCGATCGACGAGTACCTCTTTCCGCGAGGAACCTATGAGGATGATTTGTCGACCCTGGGGCTGGACATCATGTCCGGCTGGGTCGAGTTGTGGGTCGGTTACGATGATGATGCGTCCCATCGATCGCTCGCCGTGGTCAAATACGAAGTCGGCCTGGAAGATCGCCACTTCGCGACGATCGAATCGGCACCCGTGGAGGCATCGCCATCCCAACTGCGCGCGGGCGCGATCCTCACGAAACTGAACCTGCATCACCCGGCAATCGCGTGGGCCGATCCCGAGCCGAACTCGGCAGGCCCAATCGATCGCTTGTTCCCCGATTTCGGGAACTTCCTCGAAACGGCCTACTATTCGGCCGAGGATTCACCTGCGACGCCAGAGCAATTGCGGCAGGTGCAACTGGACGCCGAGGCAAGTTCGGGCGATAACCTGATCTCGATTTTGAAAAGCCTGGACGAATTCCGTCCCGAGACCATCCGAGTTTGCGACCAGGAGAAGATCGGAACCAGCGTGAAACTTTGGATTGGCATGCGGCGCGATTCCGACGGATTGGGCGCCTTTGCGGTGGCGATCAGGCGACCCGCCAGCATCGCCCCCGATACGATTAACAAGGTCCTCACAGTCGTCATTTCGCAACTTGTTGACGAGCAGGACATCTCGATTCCGTTGCCTGGCATGATCGACGCGGCGCCTGATTGGACTCGGCGCCTGCAATTCCACTCTTCCATCTTCTCGGCCATCAGCGGCGAAGAAGGCGCGGACGAAATGGAAGCCGCCGCCGAACATGAAAAGGTGAACCAGCGGTTTGTGGAACAACTGCTGACCCGCATGATTGTCGGTCCCGGACAGGTATTGCGGGACTGCCTTGAGGGCTTTCGCTATGTCGGGCCGCTCCGCACCATCCCGCCCCGGAACCATGAGCCGCCGCGACTGGCGGAGCCGGCCCGCTGGGCATCGGGCCTGGCCGCATGGGAACTTCTCGCCACGCCCGGCAATGACAACCTTGTTGCCAACGTCACAGAATGGCTTTGGCGGGACGACTGCCTGAACACGGGTTACCAGCTCGTCGTCAAGAGAGTGCGCGAGGTCGAGCAGGATTTCCAGGAGCAAATGCTGCGCCTCGAATGGGAGGAAGAATCGCCTTCCGCCAAGATGAACGACGTGCTCTCCGAACTGCGCCGCCAGCCCGAACGATGCCGGCTGTATCTTCGCGACGTTGAGAAGAACACCGACGTTCAGCCGCACGGTGTCGGCGTCGGCCTGTCTCAGGTCGTGCCCGTGATAACCGCCTGTGTTGCCGCGAAGGCGAATGTTGTCCAACTGGAGCAGCCGGAACTACATCTCCATCCAACCCAACAGGCGGCGATCGGTGACTTGCTCATTCACGGAGCCTTGCAGAAGCCACGAAAGATGCTCTTGGTCGAGACGCACAGCGAGCACTTGATCTTACGAATTCTCAAACGCATTCGCCAAACCTCCAAGGGCGCCGCCCACCGTGGCATTGCAGTCACGCCCGACGACATGGTGGTCCTCTACGTCGAACCGCAAGACGGGCAGACGGGCATCTTTGAAATTGGTGTCGGCGGCAACGGCGAGTTCTTGCAGCCATGGCCGGACAAGTTTTTCGACCAGGACTATGAAGAGAGGTACGGCTGATGCTGACGGAATATGCCCTGACGCCGCAACTTTTCGACGATCAGTACAACAGCGACGACCCCGAATGGCTGGAGAGACTTCGGGTGTTCGGTGAGCGACTGCTCCCGGCTGGTGCTGCTCGCCTGTGCAACTCCGTGGTATCGGACCTGTACGACGGGAGTTGGTATGCAAGTACGTTTCAGCCTTTAATACAGGATCTCGATAGGCGGCAAAGCGAGGATCACACTAAGGTCTTGCCAGCCCTTGGCTTGCTCAAAGCATTGCGTCCTAGGCTTGAGGCTTGCCTAGTGATACGGCCGCTGACTTCTGGTAAATGGCCCGAAACGGAAGAAGCATGGGCCAGTGAAGCAGAGGCATCGGCCGCAAAGTCCAAACTGCCGTTTCATCGGCTCGTGGGCAGCCAGAAATTGGCGTTAGCTCCCGGTCGTCATTGTCTTCACCGCACGGTGGAAGAGCCATTCTGGGATGCCGTTCCAACCGCACAGACTCTTCCCGCGGATGTCGACCAGCAGCTTCTCGCAATTCGCAGAATGTGCTCGTTCTACTCATTTTTCGCGTTCGCCAGCCCGCAGTTGATGGCTCACGGCGGCGGGAAGGACTTGACGTTTGCTCTGCGATTGGCCAAATCAACCTTTCAGCGCCCGTTTGGTTTCTCCCAGCCTAACCGCATCGATTTGCATGTGCAGGGCACGACGGACGGCGATCCGCAGCGCAAGCAGCAGGCGGATGCAATCCTGCAAAGGGCTGAGATTGAACTGGGACCTGCGGTGAAAACGGTTCGGGTGTTCTTGTGGCCGACAGTCAAAGAACGTCGTCTTCTCGTCGGCCACTCTGATGGCAATGGTCTTCGCCCGCAAGTCATTTGGGGTGTTGTGATGACCCACGTTGCCCGCCCCGATAGCGATGACCCCAAGACTGACCGACATACGTTTTCGTTGCTCGATCGCCGCGAAACATCGCGTCTTACAAGCGATTATTACGACAACACGCGCTTGAAGCCGTATGCTGGCAGCCCATTCACTGGATGAGCGGAGCCCGGAGGCATTTCACGCAATGCTCGGACAAATTAAGGTGCGGGCTGGGAAACGGCTGCGATTTCGGGTCGTTCGCGGGCCGGCCGGAGGCTGTGGCGATGAATTGCGGCGCATAGAGCGCGTGAAACGGCCTGGATCGGCAGGTAGTCAAAGACGCATTCGACGTCAGGGCCGCGCATCGATTTACTTGTTTGATACCGACGCGTTCGGCAACGGCACGTCGGACGTGATCCGCCGCAATTTGTACCTCTCGGCGGTCGAGCGGGTGCCGGCAGGGAGGGGAAGGCGGAAGGATGAAGGAGGCGGGAACGGGAAGCGGCTACCCTCACCCCCTGCCCCTCTCTCGAAATGGGCGCTGGGCGGCGGCGCGGATGCCCTACCGACGCTCGACATGGCTCGCTGCCTTGAGGAAGAGTTCCAGGAGTGCGAGAATAGCCACGCCGCGCACCTCGCTTATCACGACCTCGAACCGCACGATGCAAGCCTGGCCTCGTTGCCGGGCTCATTCCGCAGCGAACGCCGCGTTGCGGGCCGGGTCGTGGGCTTCGTGCGAAACAACCTGCGGATTATCAGCTTCGATCACGTCGCGGCGTTCCAGGCTTGTCCGGAACCGCGCGAAGTATAAGCCGGTTGACGCCTATTGAAGGCCGGTGGTATGATTTCTATTGAACGCTTATTCCCCGCTGAGGGCTGGAGCTATGAGCGAAACAACTACCACCCCGATCTTCGATGTCAGTGTACCCGTTCCCGCATTATCCAAGGGAGAACGCGAATACAGGGCATTTTTGCACATGCTGCCTGGGCTGTTGGCGACCCATCGAGGCAAGTACGTCGCCGTCCACGAGGGTCAGGTCGTGGACAGCGATGCCAACGATATTGTCCTGATCCAAAGAGTTCACGCGCGGATCGGGTACGTGCCGATTTACGTCGGACTCGTGTCGGAGGAGCCTCAGGTCGCCCGGGTTCCGCACTACCGCGAGTATCGGCCTGCCGGGAATCACCCATGATCCGCTACCGCTATCCTAGGGTGAGGGAGTGGTCAATCCGCGGGAATTAGAAGTCCCATCGCGGCCGGACATTTTCCGTTTGTAAATCGCTCGCTGCATGACTGTGGGCCGAATTTCTTTTTTTTCTACACCGTTCTGTTACAGGTGCTTTACGCTTTTCTGGCCGAATATGCCCGGAACCCGGTCCCGCCCGGCAGCCCGCCGTGGATGCAGCCCAGTCGTCCGTCGGTTCTCGCACGCGCACAAGCCCGCAGGCTGTTGGTGAACACGCTCGGGTTGACCCTCCACGCGGCGGCTTTGCGGCTTACCGGCGCGGATGATTCGGATCTCCGTTATTTCTACAACCTGCCCGATCAGGGCCGCGCGTCGATTTACTTGTTCGACACGGACGCGTTCCGTATCTTCCTGTCGTACATCTTCCTGTCCGTTCCGCTTTCAATGACAGGAAGATGCACGACGAGGAAAATGGAGTTTAGAACTTCTGTCCCGTCGGTGCGAACTCCGCCGGCGTGGAGTGCGTGGTGGCCCCCGAGCAGAACATCCACGGCCTTCTGACCGCCAAAGGAGACCCAAAGTTTTCCGGCGGCACGCAGCACATTGGTCTCTCTCGGCAAGAGAGACCTACACCAGTGAGGGCGGATGCGGGATTCTAAAAACTAGACTTGCGGCGCAATTCCGCGCCGAGCGCAAATGGCGGCGAGATCCTTTGCGTATTGTTAGGTAGAAAGCGCGCTGACAAGATTCAGGCCAGGCCTGAATACTCTGCGCGTGTATTTGTTCTTTGACAATTCGACCGGCCCCCGGCGTAGCGAACCGGGGGCCATACATTACGCGCGGCGCCGAGTTGCCCAAGTCGTCGTCCGCGCCGGCCGCTGCGCGGAAACTGTAGCGCGTGGGTCTCGTGCCTCGACCCGCCCTACGGCCCGGGCAACGGTCGCGAACGGCCGCACTTGCCGTGGCAGCAACTAATTATTTTTCTGACTCTGCACTTAAATAGCCGCAAGAGAACGCCGTGTGTCCTACCCCTAGATACTGTACACATGACCATATCCAAAAAGTGGCCAGGAAATGGCACAAAGTGCCCAAAAAGTGGCCAGGAATGGCACAAAAGTGGCCAGGTATTGTCTAGGTATTTCGGCTGTGGGAAGACTATCGTTAGAGTGTCAAGCGCTCGTATTCCCGCAGTTTCCGCTGAGCGATCAAGACCTTTAGGGGAAACTGAATACGCTCATAGACGTAGAAAATCGACACGAAAACTTCAAAAGGCCCGTTTTTTCGATGTGGTCACACCACTGCCTGACCCGAAACGGCGGGTTCGTTGTGGCGGCAAAGACGAGATAAACGGCGCTGGAAGCACTTTTTTCTGACTCGTGCCATTTAGCCATGAAGAATGAGCCAGGCGACCGCCAGCAATACGCCCAGCCCGGCGGTTACCCAAGCGTAGCGGGCCAGATGCCGGTGCCAGGCCGATACGGAGCGGCGGCCCGGATAGGTGGCCGGGATGACGCCGACAATGGGCACGGGCAGAAGCGTCCGCAACTGGGAAAGGCTCGATATCGCCGGTTCCAGCGAGGCCCCCAACGAGACCATCCCCAGGCCGACGAGCGAGGTTGTGGCGGTCACTAGGGCCTTGCCCAACAGATTCGCATTGGCGCGGGGCGGCAGCGATGCCGGGGGCGGCGACTGTGCGGCAAGCAGTTCGACTTGCAGTTCCTGGCCCCGTGCGGCGAAGGCGGCGCGCTCGTTCGCTTGGGCCTGCCGCAGCACTTGCCTTGCCTGATCGACCGCCTGCCGGGCTGCCTGGATATCCGCATCGGCCGCACTAGGGGACGGTTTCGCCACAGCCGCCGACGGCTCCGGCTTAATCTGCGGCGGAATCGAGGCCAACTCTCGTCGCATGTCGGCGATCCGCGTTTCGATTTCCACCACCGAAGGGTGCAATGGCGTACGTTCGCAGAGCAGGACCCGCCGCCGTTCCTCGAGTTCCGTCAGGCGGCGGCAAATCTCGGTCCAGCGCGGATTCTCGGTGCTTGCCGGCTGCGCTGGCATGGAAGGTTTGTCTCCATTAGACGAATTGAGCCGGGGATCGCGGAGCAAGTCCAACAGTGTTTCCGCCTCAAAAAGCTGGCTCTTGGCAAGTTGTGCTTTCGCTTGGGCATCGGAATAGGCCTGCTCGAGATGTAGTTTCCAGTCCGCCCGACAGGCCAGCAAGAAGGCCGAAGCCACGATATTCACGGTCGAGACTACCGATTCGGCCGGCAGTTTGCTCAAAGAGATCGCCACTGTGGTTTGCTGGCCGGCAGATTGGGTCTCGACGTGCAAGTTCTGGCGGACCTCGGCCTTGGCCTGGGAAAGCACCTCCTGCCAGGCCTGTTGAGATGCGAAATTGGGGCGTTGTATGCAGACTTTAGCGGTGGCCTGCGCTGGGGCAGTGTCTTTCAAGGACTGGGAAACGTGCAGTTTCCAGCCGTAGGCAGCCACGGCAACCATGACAAAGACAACCCCGTAGAGCAGCTTGGAAAAGAGCCAGGGGGAACGCTGGCGAACGGTTGTCGCAGGCTCGCATGCATAGTTTGGCATCGTGCTCACCTTTTGGATCGCGTCGGAAAACAGTGCCTCACCTTTCGACATCGACGGGCGGGGGCTGGAGGATGAGAGGGGATGGGAAATTCCGCGCATTCCATGAAAACTCGGCGTTCGTGGGGGTTGAAAAATGACCAAAACCTGCTCCCGAGGTTGAATGCAGGGGCCGATGGTGCGATACTAGTGGTTTAGTCCTGTTGAAGCTGGAGAATAGTCCGCGTGCAACGATTCATGCTGCGATCGAAGATTCACCGTGCCACGCTGACCGGTACGGACATCGATTACGAGGGAAGTATCGCCATCGATCGGCTCTTGATCGATGCCGCCCAACTGCTGCCGGGCGAGCAGGTCCACGTGCTCAACGTGCAAAACGGGGCGCGGCTGGTGACCTACGTCATCGAGGCCCCGGCCGGCTCCGGCGTGATGCTCTTGAATGGCCCGGCTGCGCGGCTTGCCGTGCCGGGCGACAAGGTGGTAATCCTGAGCTACTGCGGCATGGACGAGGAAGAAGCCCGGACGTGGCGCCCGATCGTCGTCTTTGTGGACGAGAAGAATCGACAGACGTGAATCGCGGCGCCGAAAATCACCCAGCTATTCACCTCGCCATGTTATTTTTCGGCCGTGCGGCGGTCGCTTCCGGCAGTCGCCGGCCGATGATCACCACATCGTGCGGCTGATCGCTGTAGGCGGCCTCGACCGAGACCGCGCCGAGCTTCTCGTAGGGCATGTCTACCTCCGGCAGGTACGAACCGCAGCCCATACAGAAATAGGTCCAGGCCCGCGCCTGATGGCCCACGCCCTCGGCCGCCGGAAGCTGCCTGATCGGTTTGCCGTAGTAATAGAGGAAGACATCGTCCACCGGACCGATGCTCACTAGTTCCACGCCTTCCGGCACGCGTGCGGCGACGGTGGCTACCTCGGCAGCGATGGGGTGCCGCGTGGCGACGAAGATGTTGATGATCGCACCGGAGTAAGCCAGGCCCAGCAGCCCGGCGACCGCCAAGGTGGCGAGCCGCTGCCACCAGGGCCCCGGCCGGGTCGAAGCCCAGAAGGCGGTGGCTGCCGTGGCCGCGGCGGCCAGGGCAAAGGCAATGGCGAAGGACGCCGGCTGCTGGCCGCGCGCAGGTCCCATGCGCAGAACCGTGGCGGCGACGATCCATGTGCCTAATCCGGCGGCCAGCAGTCCCATGCCGATGAAAAAGCGCCGCCGCAAGCGCACCAGCCAGTCGCTTGCCCCCGCCGCGTAGCACTGCTGGGCCGCCAGCCCGATCAGTAACGCGGCCAAGGGCAAGACGGGCGCCAAGTAACGGTTCCGCGCCCCGGGCACCAGGTAACAACTCAACGAGGCAACGCCGATCGACAGCCCGAGAAACCAGGCGTCTTCGCGGGCGAAGGCGATGCCGCGGCGGAAATCGCGCTGTACGTAGGCCAGCAGTAACACGCCCCAGGGCAACGTGCAGGCGGCGACGCTCAGGGGGAACTCGACGAAATGTCGCATCGTCCGTATCCAACTGCCGTCCTGGAAGCGCATACCGATGTCGCCGGAAAACATGGTCCAGGCGTCGACGGGACCAACACGTAGGTAGAAGGGAATTTCCCAGGCGAGCCAGACGGCAAAAAACAACCCCACTCCCACGGCGTGCTGCCAGCGAAACAACTCGCGGCCACGGCGCATGGCCAGCAGGAAAGCTGCCACGCCGCCCAGGAAATAGGCCGGTGCCTGCGGCCCCTTGGTGAGCATGCCCAGGGCCGCCAGGCCGTAGCCGCCGCACCAGCCCCAGAGCGGAGGCTTGTGCCGCGCATCGGCCCAGCGCCAGACGATGAACGAGGCGGCGACCACGAACGTGTACAGCGCCTCGGTTTCGCCCAGCCAGCCGAACTGCAAAACCAGGCCCATCGTGGCGAAGGCGGCCATGGCCGACATCGCGCCCAGCCGCGCGAGAAACGTGCGGCCGTAGGCGTAAATCAGGGTTACGGTCAGGAGAATGGCCATGACGCTGGGGAAGCGGATCGCCACGGCATCGATCTTGCCCCGCGCGAGCGAGCATAGGGCGATGGCCCAATTCTGCACGGGTGGACGGCTGAGAAACGGCAGGCCTTGCTGCCGTGGCACAATCCAATCGCCGCTGCGGAACATTTCCCGCGCGACCTGCCCCCGCCGCGGTTCCTCGCCGCCGGGTGGCGTTTCACTCAGGCGCGTGCCGTAGATCAGCCCGGCAAGCAGCAGCACTGCCCAGAACTCCCATTCCAGCCACCATCGCGCGCACCGGACCATGATTCGATTCCTTTTCGGCGAAGATAGTGGAAAGTACTTGCGCAGGTCAAGAGCGGTCAGGGGAGACACGTAATCTGCGCAGACTTGCTACTTGCTCTTCCTTAGCCAGGGCAGCAGCACGTTCTTCATTTTCACCAGCGCGTTTTCCCGCGGCGCGCCGTCTTGGTCTTCCGCCGTCGCCATCAGATACGAGCGGAAGCTGGTCAATACCTGCTGGGCTTGTTCGGTCACGTCGGCGCGGCGGCGGTTGCGATCCTTGCGCGGGCTGACGGTTACGACAATCCGCGTCCGCAGCACGCCGATTGTACTGGGTTCGCCGCTGCCGCGCCGCACCCGCTGTTCTTCGAAGCGCAGATCGAGGAGGAAAGTGACGGGCCGGTCGGTCAGGCGGCGCTGGCGGGCGTCGGACTTTTCCGTGATCTCGAGTTGGACGTGGTTGCCGTCGATTTTCAGGACGTTCGCCTCGTGGTCGGCCACGAAGCCGCGCAGTTTCTCGATCGCCATCTTGGTCGGCACGGGTGTGACCAGCACCTGTTGGACAACCACGCCCGTTTCGGCCTTGGCGCTGGCGGACAGCGGTTCGTCGTCGCGCTGTTCCGGCCCGGCGTTGAGGCCGCTGCCTAATTGCACGACCTGGTTGCGGCCATTTTCCTTGGCCAACAGCAGTGCCCGGTCGGCGCGGCGGAGCATGGTTTCGGCCGTATCGCCCGGCTGGATCTCGGTCGCGCCGAAGCTGACGGTAATGGATTTGCCGCCCATTCCCACCTGCGGCAACTGCGAGAGGGCCAGGCGGATCTGGTCGGCACGGCGGCTGGCGGTGGCGTTGTCGCAATCGGCCAGGAGCATGACGAACTCCTCGCCGCCGTAGCGGGCCACAAGGTCGCCGGGATGGCAACCGCCCTTGAGCAAGGCGGCCAGGCTCTTGATGGCCTCGTCGCCCACCTGATGCCCATAGGTGTCGTTCACCGACTTGAAACGATCGAGGTCGCACATCAGCAGCGAGCAGGGCACCTGCTGCTGTTGGTGGGCGGTGACGAACATGGCGTGGACGCGATCGAACTCCGCGCGGTTGGCTACCTGGGTGAGCGGGTCACGGCTGGCCTTGTCGGCCAGGCTCTGGCAGCGTTGCTCCAGCGAGATCTCGGGCGACGCATCGTGCAACAGCAGGACCGCGCCCTCGGTACTGCCGTCGCCGCCGATCACCGGAATGACGTGGCTGTCGACCGCCACGCAACGGCCGTTGCGCCCCCAAACCGTGAGCCGCCGCAGCGATTGCACGCCGGATCTGATGGCGGCCAGCACGGGGCAATCGCTCTCGCTGATGGCGTGGTTCTTCTCGTCGGAGAGCTTGAGGATGTCCGGGTGCCAGCGTTGCTGACGGATGCTCGCGCCGGCGATGCCCGTCAGGCGTTCGGCCCCGTGGTTCCACTGCACGATGCGGCCCTGCGAGCTGACGAACACAACCGCGTCGTACATGTTGTCCAGCAGTTTGGACTCGAATAGCGGCGCTTCACCCTGCGTGTCGGCCGGCGACGTGTCGGCGGTGAAGTTCCAGTAGGCGTTGGCCGCCTGTGGATCCAGCGAGAGCAGCCAGCGCTTGGCAACGTGCTGGCGAAGCTGGCCCCGGTCGCCTTCCAGCATTTCCACGAACTGCCGCACCAGGATGGGGTCGAATTGCGAGCCTGCACAGCGGAACAGCTCGGCCATGGCCCGCTCCTGCGACAAGGCAGGGCGGTAGACGCGGTCGGTGGTCATGGCGTCGAAGGCCTCGGCCACGGCGATCATTCGCGCAGCCAGGGGGATCTGCTCGCCACTGAGCGCCGCGCCGCTATGGCTGCCGTCATACCAGGCAGCGAGGTTTTCCACGATCGCCAGGATCTCCGGCGAGGTGCAACTGCGGCGGAGGATCTCCGGGGTCATGGTCCGCGCCCGGGCCATGACGACCGCCTCGTCACTGTCCAGCCGCGCGGGCTTCAGCAGAACGTGGTCCGGCGTGCCGACCACGCCGATGTCATGCAGCACGGCGGCGATTTCCAGTTGCTCGCGCTGCCGCTCGTCGAAATCGAGCCGCACCGCCCAGGCCGAGCAGGTCAGCGCCACGCGGATCGAATGGCCGGCGGTGGCCGCATGCTTGCACTGCAAGGCGGCAAACAGGCTGCCGGCAATGCCCAGCCGCTGCTTGGCCAATTGGTCGTCGCTCGACTCCTCGGGCGTGAGCGTTAGCGGTTGCCCAGCGGGGCCGGGGGAATCGAATTCCTTGAGCAACGCGCCCAGTTCGGTCATCCAATGATCGGGCGACGCGTCAACCGGCGGCGGCGCGGCAGTAGAAAGGGGAATGTCGGGACTGGGCAGTCTGGTCATGAGCGGCTCTTAACAGTGTCGGTGCGTCTGTTAAAAGCCTAGGTCACATACGAGGGTATGTCAAAACCCGTTGGAGCGTATCGCTGGAGTCCCGCCTTCAGGCGGAATTTTCAGGCATTTCGGCTAAAGCCGGGACTCCAACACGCCAATTCTTCCGAACGTTCTTATTCGGAAAAACACGCATTCCCGGCATGAGGGGCCGCCGCGACGGCATCGCGAACGCCATTTTCGCTGGTGCCTACGATGCGCGACGGCACATGCGGCGGCCGAGCAGCCGGCATGCCCTGCCGCTGGCCCCGCGAGGCCTTGTTGGGATGCTCGATTTGGTCGCGAAACATCTCCATCAGGGCGTCGATCTTGGCACGCGAGAACCCGGCGATCCGATACGAGACGCCCACGTTCAGGTGATCGCCGAAGGTTGTCGGCGAAAGCACGATCGGCATGCTGGGGCCCGTGGAAACGCCGCGATGATAGTCCAAGAGCACGTCGCGATGATCGTTCATCCACGCGTCGCGCACGACCACGTTGGACATCCCGCCACTCATTGGCAGCGACTTGCGCATGAAGTGCTGCCTGGTCTTCGTCGACAGCCAGGGCCATACGGTGTTTACGAATTGCATGTTGACCAGGCTGTCCAGGTAACGGTGCCGCGCCTTGATGGGGCGCGTACGCGCGGCGATCTGACGCGTCGCCTCGTCCAAACCCTGTGCCGCGACAGGGTCGCTGCGGACCAGGTAATAGCCCAGGAAGGCCCCCAGGGAATGACTCAAGTCTTCATCGGCAATACTGCGCGTATCGACGATGCTGCCCAGGGCGAGACCGTTCCGCCGCCCGCGCGATGGCATGACCTCGGCCAGCGCCTGGCCAAATGCCGCCAGCAACACGTCATTGACCGTCGCACCGTTGGCCCGGGCAAATTCCCGCAGCCGCGCGGCCGTGCCGGGAATGGTTGAATACAAGCGGTAATCGATTTCCCATTGCGTGTTCGACCAGCAGGCTACCCGCCAGGCCGATCGATTGCGGTTCCATTCTTTGACGGCCCGCAATGCCGAGAGGGCCAACTGCCCGCCGCGCAAACGCTGCCCGAAGACCTCCCGGTAGGTGCCCGGGTAGAGTTCCAGCGGGTCTTCCTCTGGGGGAATCGCCTGCGGCAGGTATTGGGCCAGCACGCTTCGCAACACCAAGCGGGCCGCGTTGGCATCGGCAACCCAGTGATCGTAGGCAAGCACAACGTAGTGCGACTGAGGGCCGGCATCCACCGCGGCAAAGCGGAAAGGGCGCATTTCCGGCCGATCGAACGAGCGGTTCAACGCCCGGGCCAGGTGTTCCTTCACCATGCTCTCGGGATCGTCCCCGCCGGCAAGCGTTTCGATCTCCGCATGGATTTCGGTCTCGTGCCGAAACGTCTGACCGTCGGCCGAGAGATGGGCGATCCCCAAGCCGTGCCGCCGAAACGTGGTTTCAATGCATTCGACGAGGTCGCCTGCCCGCAGCGGGCCGGCAATCTTGAAAACGTGGGCCGCGTTGTAGGGATGGAGGCTGCTCCACTGCAGCATTATTTTCTGGAACGCGTTGAGCTGTCCACATAGTGTCGGCGCTGGGCAAATCATTGGTATCCCCACGATGATCTCTACTTGATTTCACACCAGCTTTTGACTCTTCTGGCCGCAAGCTGACGCGGAAGTCCCCTGGTAGACGCTTTGCAATTGTCGTGCCACCGCGCGACACAGCAATAATCGGCCTTTTTGAGCGGTCGGCGTGAAAGCTTTGCGCCGCCTATCGCCGGCAACCGTCGTATTTGACGGAAAAGAAACGCCACCCGTTGCCTAAGACGGCCATCTACGCGCTCTTGCGGAGCCGCAGGGCATTGCGAAGCTCCTGGGGCATGGCGAGTTCGCCCGCCCGCGGTTCACAACGCAGAACACGCAAGACCAGATCGAATTGATCGGTGGGCGAGGCGGCCAGGTCGATAAACAGAAACCTCCGCCCCCGCAACTCGCAACCACCGCCGCTATTGCCGTCCAGCCACTCCTGGCGCACCACATAACCCAATCGCTCGGCCAGATTCAGGGCATGGGCAAGCAGAACTACCGTATGCATCCTAGCTCCTCCAATTTTCCGACGTCCTTGTCGGCGGCCGCGATTATAGCCGCTTCCTTTTCAGTTGCCAAGCGCAGTTGACGATAGGAAGTCGAGAGTTAACTTCTTGATACGCCATGAGTTAAGCAGCAGGGCTTCGGGGAAACAGCTAAACGCCAGCGATGCGGCGAAACGGCGAACTTGGCGGTCATCGCAGGAATGCGAGTCTCGGGGGCTTTGGGCAGGCAACGGGAAATATAGAAACCGCTGGACGGCATGCAAACCGTCCCGCAATTCGCGGCAGCCAGCAGACCTTTTTCCGCCGGCCGCCTAGGGGAGTCGATTGTGTCAACCAGTGATAGTCGTCAGCAAGCAGATCTGCAACAACAGGTCGAGATGCTCAAAGAGCAATTGATCCAGGCCCAGAAGCTCACTGCCCTGGGCGAATTGGTCAGCACGACAACGCACGAATTCAACAATGTGTTGACGACGATCATCAACTACGCCAAGCTGGGTCTGCGCCACAAAGACAATGAAACCCGCGAAAAGGCTTTCGACAAAATCCTCTTGGCGAGCAATCGGGCCGCCAAGATCACGTCGACCGTGCTGGGACTGGCCCGAAATCGCAAGGCCGGCCAAGAGCCAACCAACCTGCGGGAACTGATCGAGAACACGCTCCTCTTGCTGGAGCGGGAGATGAACAAGTATCGGGTCACGGTGGACAAGAGCTTTCAGCCGGTGCCTGAGGCCTATGTCAACGCCAATCAGATCCAACAGATTCTGCTCAATCTGCTAATCAATGCCCGCCAGGCCATGCCCAACGGCGGACGCGTGATGATCCGGCTGACGCACGACCTCGAGAACGACATGGTGGATCTGGTGGTCCGCGACAACGGATCGGGGATTCCGGCCGAGCGGCTGCCGAAGATTTTTGAGCCTTTCTATACTACCAAGAGCGGGCCGGACGCCAGCGGCAAGGGCGGCACTGGCCTGGGGCTCTCCATGTGCCGCGACATCATCGAGGCCCATCACGGGCGGATTCGCGTCGACAGCACGGTCGGCAAGGGGACGGCTTTCACGCTGAAGTTGCCCACCGCGAGCAAGGCTGCCGCAGCACGGCCCGCCGCGGCCGCGCCGCTCTTTCCGACGTTTGCGCTTCCCCTGGATCCCACGGTCGTCCCGCTGCCGTTCGGCGATTGAGAGGCCCGGCTAATTGACGGGCTGGGGTTTGCCATTGGGCGTGAAGCGGTCGAGGATCTGGCCCAGGATCCGCTGTTCGGCAACCGCGTCTCGGCCCTGGGGAATCCAAAACTGCTTGAGATTGGTCAGTTTCGGCGGCGGAGCGGCAGGGGTGGACGAAATGTCGTTGCGGAAGGTGGACGAGCCGGCCGTGGCGTGTTCCGGCCGGCGCAGGTTCTCCAGGTCCTTGTAGACGGCCACGTCGACCCAAAAGCCGCCGTTTTCGGCCGGAAAGACCTTCACCACGGCATAACGACGAATCGATTGCAGCGTGCTTTCCAGGCGCTCGTAAGTATCGGCCGAATCGTGGTCCCACGGTTCCAGTAACGTCGCGCCGGTCGTAGGGAAGGTATCGATCCGTCCCACGGTCAACGTGTCGCCATAGAGGTGGACCGGAACCTCGCGATCGATGCGGAAGTACTGGGAAATCACGTCTTCGACGCCCTCCCAAACCAGGTCGTGATCCCGAATGCTGATCAGCGAGGGATTCGCATAACTGACCGGCACCGGACCGGCTGGCACGCGGGCCTCGTTGAGGCAGCCGGGAAGCATAGTCAACAAAAGCAGGGCCGCAAGCCTGGCACGCATAAACCGTGTTGCCCACGTGCTGGAAGAGAAGGGATCGGGACGCAAACGACCACCCTACCGGCAGGGTAGTTCCGCGCGTAGTTTCGCAGGAATGACCCCTGGGAACAAGGGCAATTTGATTAAATGCACATTGTAAGGTATGGTTCTGGCGAGGCCGGAATTGCCTCAGTTCCCCTGTCTTCACCATCATGCCGCTATTTACCTCCGTCACCGATCTTTCTGCCGACGCCGACCTCCTCCGTCGGCGGCCGCATGGCGTGATCGAGGTGATCGACGGCAAATTCCGCCGGCTGTGCCTGCGGCCCTGGCCCAAGATCCTGGTGGGGCCGGAAGTGCTCTGGCTGGGCAAGTGGCTGCACCAGCGGCGCGGTGGCGACCGCCTGCTGCTCTATTACAACCAGCCCTGGCGATTCCCCAACTATCTGGCCCTGGCCTATGCGCTTTCCGCCCGGGAAACGAGCATGCAGTCGATCCGCGTGGGCCAGGAGGCGCTGGACGAAATTGCCCGGCTGAAGCAGAGCGACGCCTTGCTATGCGACGTGGGCAATTGGCGGATCTCGCAGCGATTCATGCAGCGTTTGGGCTGGGAGCCGCACTGTCCGACCACCTGGTGGCATCGGCACTACATCAAGCGGTTCTACGGAACGTATCCCTCTCGACCGGCGTGGATAAGTCACTGCAATTGAGCCGCATCCGTCGGCGTCGAGCTGTTATTGACGAAGCACCCGAGTATTGTGAGCCTTGGACACGATAGGCTTCATTTGCGATTGTCCTTTCAAGGGCCCGACGCGTCCGCACGTCACATGTCGGCGTAGGGCGACGGGGGACGCATCACGTAGCGAGAGCCATCCTTGCGGGCCGCCCATTTGGTTTCGTCGTCGTAGCCGTCGCGACTGGCCGCGCCGCGCCACTCGGTCTTCTGGTGGTTGTGGTGGTGGTACACGTTGCAAGCGTTGCACTTGACCGTCTCGTCCAGGTGGGCGCCTTCAAAGCGATCGAGCTCTTGGCGGATCTCGCGGAGTTGCTCGAGCAGCGCGGCCACTTCCGCTTCGGCCGCCGCGTTGGCCTGCTCCTCTCCCACCTGGCGGTAGCGCATGCTGGCGAAAGTTTGGAGGGCGTCGTCGATAGCCCGGAGGCACATGTCGTAGCACATCGGAGGTCTCCTTGCAGTGGGTCAAATGGGGGACAAAGCGGCGTTTTCCCGGCCGCGCAGCTTATGGATCAGATCCATCCACTGTCGCTGCCGACGGGCGAACGCGCCCTCGTTATACAGGTCGCGGAACAGGTCGTAAAGGCCGCGCCGCAGCTCTTCGCGCGACATGCCCGCGGGCCGGTAGTTGACGTCGAACAGCGTACACTTGTGCCAGAACGGCGGCTCGTCGAGGCGGCCTTCACGCTGCAACCGCTGGAAAAGCGGCGTGCCTGGAAACGGCGTCAACACGGTCACCTGGATCTCCATCGGTTCGGCCTCGCGGACAAAGCGGCGGATGTCGTCGAAAACGCCCGGCGTGTCGTGGTCCAGCCCGACGATGAAGCACGTATTGACTGTCACTCCGGCGTCTTGGATCGTGCGCACGGCGCGGACGTAATGGTCCAGCCGGCCGGCCTTCCAGCCGCTGGATTCGATCGCCGCGAGGTTGTCGCGGGAAAGGCTCTCCAGCCCGATGAGAAGTTGGTAGCAGCCGGAGGGGCGCAAGGCCTGCACCAGGTCCGGATCATCGGCAATGGAGACGTCCGTCTCGGCAAACCAGCGGACTCCCAGAGGACGGAGTCGTTCGAGCAGTTCGCGGCCCCAGTGGCGATCGACGAAAAGATTGTCGTCGGCAAACTCCAAGAACGGCCGGTCCCAGATCTCAGCGACTGCCCGGATCTCGCCGAGGACCTGGTCGACCGTCTTCTGACGGTAGCCGGGCCCATAGAGGCGCGACCCGGCACAGAACTCACAGCAGTGCGGGCAGCCGCGCGAGGTCTGAATCGGTATGCGGTTGTAGTTCTCCGGATCGAGCAGACCGAAGCGCGGGACGGGCGCTTGCCGCAGGTCGTAGATCGAGCCGGCGGCGGCGCGGTAGATACGGGCCAAGCGGCCCAGGCCAAGGTCCTCGATCACCTGCGGCCAAAGGGGCTCGGCCTCGCCCAGCACTACCGCGTCGGCGTGCTCCAGGGCCTCCTGCGGCAGCGAGGTCACGTGCGGCCCGCCGAGGATCACCTTTGTCCCTCGAGCCCGAAGCTGATCGCCTAACGCGTAGGCCTCGCCGATCTGGGCCGAGTAGGAGGAGATGGCGACGGCATCGAAGTCAGGCAGCCGCCGTGTGTTCAGGTCGGCGATGTGGGGAATCTCGACGTACTCGACTTCGACGTTCTCGGGCGTCAGGGCCGCCAGGGTCAGCAATGACAGGCTTGGCAGCGAGGCCACCACGTGTCCGCGGGCCACAAACTGCGGCAAGGTCACGCCCAGCCAGGCCAGCTCCGGGTCAATGACTCGCACTCCGCTCATGGCCAGCAATCCCAGTCGCATCGTTCATCCTCCTGGGGTCGCGATCAGCCGCCACCAGCCCCAGGCCTGGACGGTCAACGCCACGAGGACACAGGATGCGGGCAGTGGGAAGAGGAGTTTTAGCGGACGGTAACAGGCCGCGGCCAGGCAGACGGCGGGCATGAGCAGCCCGCCGGCGATCATGGCGACCGAGCCGCTGGCGGCGACCCACGGCAGCAGCAGGTCTAAGCCCCGCGTACACGAGCCGTAAAGCACGTTGATCATTCCCAGGGCGAAGGCGGCGATATGTGCTAGACGGAGGGCCTGTCGCTGAAAGCTGCCGTATCCGCCTGCCCAGTCGCGAGATTCGGCCCTGAGTCCGAAGGCCATGCCGAGCAAGGCGCCCAGGATCATTCCCACCCAGCCGACCAGGATATTGCAGGCGTACATCATCGTCTTGAACCAATCGACCGCTGGTTATATTGATCGTTCCATCGTATTCGCTCGTCGTATTTCTCGTGGAGAGCCTTGCCTTCCGGCGATGCATCCAGGAGCCTGCTCGCGCGCTCCCATTCCTGTGGACCTATCGCGTAACCTCCGCCCGCCAGGTAAACTCGTTCGAAACTCGACCAGTACGCTTGCCGCACCCAGCCCGCGGTAGGGGGCTGCGTCATCGCCTCCAGCACGTCCAGCAGCGAGGGCCTCTGCTCTCCATAGCCCACGCGCGGCGGCGGCTCCCACTGCGGCGGAAACTCGCTGCGCCCGTGCGTGCTCATCATCGCCAGAGCCTGCTCGATGCGACCGCCGCGCAGGAGCGATTCCGCTTGCGTTGCCAGACGCTGTTCGGGCTGGGTCCAAGGCAGCGCAAGCAGCCCGGCGGCCACCGCCCCTGCCGCCACCAGCCAGACCATTCGCGCACCGCTTTGCGGCCCCGGCGCGGCGATGTTCCAGCAGCGCGGCCGGAAGCAAGCAGCCAATGCCCCGATGAGCCACACCGGGAAGGAAAGGACCGCCGCAAGCTTCGTCTGGAAGACTATTGCCGCTAGATACGCTTCCGCATGCGTGGGTTGGATCTCGGCCATGAACTGGATCAACGGCAGTTTGGCCACCCTGAGCCCGATCAAGACCATGCTGTCCGCCAGGAGCATGACCTGGAAGAACGTCGCGACGGCACTCCGACCCGTCACCACCGACAGAATCCGCGTCATGAGCACGACCCGCCAGCCGGCGACAAGGGCCAAAGTCCAGACTTTGGCCTGCGTCGCCGAGAGGGGATCGCTAAAGCGTTCGTACGGAACTGCATACAGCCAGGCCAGCGGCGCCGTCATCCAGAACAAACCGAGGAACGAGAGCAATCGTCGGGGCAACGAGCTTGCCTCATACTGACTCTTATCGACCGGGCTCTGCCTGGGACCGACGAGGGTCGTCAGCAGCAGCAGCACCGCCAGCGCCGACGACACGGCGAACGGCGTCAACAAACGCCAGGGCTGATCGAGAAGGTCTGCCGTGTGATACGATCGCGCCAGCCCTGCCGAGAGCACAAGCACGGCGCCTACAAGCGGTGTGCTACGATCTGCCCCTAACGCCAGAATCGACGCACGGTCGCCAATCAAGTAGCGAGCAATAGTTGCGAGACGCATTGCGATAACCCTGTCAATCCAACCGAGTCAAATCGAATTCTACTTCCTCTGCGACATTCCCGCAATCGGCTGTCGTCGAAAGTATCGCAGTAGCCGCCATCCCATACAGCCTCGCGCCCTCACCCCATGGAATACTGCGGCTCGATCCGCTCGCTACGCGCCGTCGTTGGAGTTGCGCCGGCCGGCGCCGGCCGGACGACCATCGTGGCGAGGGCGATGAGGAGCAGGTTCCGGGCAGCCGCACGGGGGCCGCCCCGCCTATGAAGTGAAGACAACTCCGTGGTATCACGAAGCCCCGGAGCCTGGCGCAACGTTTTCTGCCGTGTCCGCAGGAAAGTTTGCTTCATCCGCGCTTCGGGCGGCATAAGGTAATTGACGCACTTCCGACGATGTTCGGGCAAGTGAGTGCATGACGTAACCGGGAACAACAATACGCCACTCTTCCCCAGGACCGGTTAAACCAAAACGTTGTCGCAGTTTCTCGTTACGCACAGGATTTCCGTACACAGCAGCGAGGGTCTCGATATCGACTGGCGGAAACTGCCCATCCAGATTCAAAAGACAGATTCCGGCGCCTTCCTGATAGCATTCCAAGACGAAACCGACACAACTGAATTTCCGAAATCGCTTTGTCCCCGTAACGTTATCTATGACCCAAAGAACAGGTGGATCCACGACATAATGCGATAGAGCAGGCGCCGGACCAATCAGTTGCGTCTGCACATCTATGTCTGCGAGTGTTGTCTCAATACCAGCCGCTTCGTCAGCCGTCAAATCTTCGAGATATGCTACAACATGAACGGCACATTGTCCGTAAGCTTGTGGTAACACCTGGCTTGAATGCTCGCCAGCCACTATTGGCGGAAGAGTATGCCGCACGGTTGCCAGGCTGCCAAAGTAAAGCTCGCAATCGTCCCGTAAGAGTGCAACGTGACGTACGAACCTATCCCGGTTTGGCTGCGCGTAGGTGCCAACGACGGAGAATCGTTGTGCCCTTGATGTAGTCGTCTCTTGCAGCTTGTACCCAGGCACGGCGAGAAGCCTCAGCTAAACGAGCAGAAAGCGGTCACTTGGATAGAACGTTCAATTGCTTTTGAACGAAATCATACACGGCGGAAAGATGGCCTACTCTTGCTTTCCATGCTCGGAGAGTGGAGTCGAGCTTCCGTGAAACGTGCCGGGACAACCACGGAAGCTGCAGAGCCTTGATTCTTGTTACGCAATCCCGTAGTCGCTCATCACCCATCGCAGCCAGGGCATGTGCGGCGTTCTCACCAATTGCGGCCTTTTCGCCAGGGACCAACCAATCTCTGTCCAAGAACTTCTCCGCCAAATCAAACACGCGGTTAGACAACGCTGGGAAAGCACGAACGCTTTGTGGTGGAGAAGACTCGAACAGGTGAACAATGCAGTGCAACGCCACTAACCGTGTCTCGACCAGGGCGGGTGGTTCAAGGAAAGTAAGGAGTGAAGCAGCGTCAGATTGGTCAAGCAGTGAAGCGTAGGTACGAATAGCAGAAAATACGATCGACCTGATCTCGCTTTCATTGCTCTTACGCAAGACATTTGCGAGTTCAAATAGACGTGCCCTCAACATAGTACGTAGCGGTTCGCCGGCAAACTGTACGTTCTCTGCACACAGTATAAGGTAGTTTCTCCAAAGATGAGGAAGATCGGCTCGGTTCAATTCTTCAGCGATGAACTGTGCAGCAGTTGCCTCGTCGTCCGAAATCAACGTTTGCAGCAATCGACACCGAGCTTCGATCGGCGTGTCGTCATCGCGAACTATTTGCCAAGAATCCCGTGGTACTTCCTTAATGCGCGGGTTAACCGCGGCGGATCGGATGTGATCTGCAAGTTGCGTAAGAAAGCAACGGGCGCCATAGCACTCAGCGTCGGCGACGTCAAACTCCTGATAAATGGCTGTATCGAGAAGCGATGACTGTCGCGCTCTACGCATGGCGGCAAGCAGTTCTTCGTATGTAGCGAGAGGCGTTTCTTGGAGTTCCGCAAGCCTCCAATTCCATGGAATCAATCCACGCCGCGTGTCCTGCTGAACCAAGGGCAGGAGTCGACGACGATCACATGCATGACCCCGTAAGCCTTGCCGTTGCGGTATTCGGGCTTGCGGCTCACCCAGGAACTGTGAAATAATACTCAGCAAGGAACTGTCCACATCGGAGATGTCGGGGACTGCCATTGCAGGCGACCGGCTACTGGACGGGCACATGCGAACCATTCCAGCCCGAGCATAAACAGAATCCCGTATCACTTCGGGCAAGGAGAAACCGATCACTCCTCGCTGTGAGCGAGGTGCTTCACAGGCGCATTGTTCGCCAGCACGACATTTCTTACGCGACACTGGCTTCTTCCAAGCCACGAACTTCGCTAGGATTTCAAACAGTTTTCCCATCGTCGCACCTACATTGAAGGATCGCCATAAATGACCAGGTTCGTCCCCAAGTCAGCGGCTTCCTTCCGACAGACGTTAATCTTCCTTTTCGCTCTCTCAATCTCCTTTGCGAGTTTTTCCAGATCACTACTATCCAAGCTAACATGTAACGATTGCGAATTCTGCCCGTCCCAGTAGTCCACCACAAGAGTATTGGTCAACAGATGAGTAAGCGTGCCGGTTGCCGCCTCGTCAAAAATCGGTCGAAGTTCGGTAAGAAGACGAGCACCTTGAAGCACAGCCGGACGTTCCGAAAGCAGATCAAACGCTTTGCTTGCCTGACTGAAAAAATTGTCTGGCTGTAAGAAAGGACTCAGCTTACCTGAAATCCGTTCCCACTCCTCTAGGTTCTCATTCTTCCATTCCACTGACCCTCTCTCCGATATTGTGCGGCCAAGAGCCGAGAGGAAACCGGATGGGGACATTTCCAAGGTTCGGCGCAGACCATTGAGAGGGACTAGCGCGTGAACGAACGCCAGTTGGAGCGTGCGCTGATCGCATCCGAGAAGTTCGGAAAGACGCTCGCTCAGTTGCGTAAAGGACAATACGAGCGGTTCAGCCGCCATGACTTCAGCCAGTTTGGCGAGTCGTTCCTCTCCTATTGCAATGAGCGCTTGAATCCCGAGGAAACCTTCCCTGGGAATCGGAATGGTCGGGGTAGTTGATTCTGACATCAGGAACCTAGTAGGCGCGGGATCGAAACGTAATTCGTAACAACGGCCAATATAAGCTCATATCATCGCGCGCACCGCTCCTGAAAGCTACAGCCGTGCAGTCAGAATATTTATCGGCCGTCAGACCTTGGCGATGTCGGCATAACCAAGGTGAAGAGTCTCCCTCCCCTCCCGCCAGTTCGCGGCCGGCCATACGGGGGATCGACAGGGTTTTCCTCGTTGTGTCGTGACTTTTCGCCCCAGCGCCGGTATCACCACCGTTGAACCGTAGGCATGAACTTCACTATCATAGGTCAGCCACGTCAGTAAGTCAATGCCAGCTAGGATGTTACGACGATTGCGATACGGGATACGCCGCCTCTTTTTGGACCAAATTCCATCCACCTACCGAACTTGCACGTTGCTGTAAAGTATTGGTACGGAACGGCTTATCGAGCGACCCCATCAATCGGGACACCGAGGCTAGGCCGTCGGTTCAAGTTCGTCGGTCGGAGAATGATATTTGCCCGCTCTGCGCCCCTATTGACCGCCGTTCCCAGTTCCTGGGACGCTACAAGCGCCTTTACCTGGGATCGAGCGCCAGATCGAGTTCCGACGTCGTCCCTTCGGCAAGCGAGAGGCTCCGGGACTGCGGCCGGTAGCTGTCCGCGGTGACGGAAACCACGAACTTTTCGTCGGGCAAGAGCTGCCAACTGCGGAAGCGGCCGTCTTTCTGCTTCTCGAAGCGCAGGGGTTCGTTCAACGAGGCATTGTCGTAGCGAGCGGAAACCTCAACCCGCGCAATCGGCTTGCCCGCGCGGTCGCCGGCCTTGACCAGCAGCACCGGCGCGACGTAGCGGATGATGCGAATATCGGTCAGGTCGCCCGTCAGCGTGCCGAGTTTCAGTTGCCGGCCTGACTGCAGCGGCGCGTCGGCCGACTTGCGGAAGCGCAAGGAGCTGTGCTCGTTGGTCATGAGCATCAGGGCCGCCTCCGTCAATCCCCGCGGCGCAAGCACTTCATAACCGCCGTCGCGGCCGACGCCGGTTGCCTGCCAATATTCGTCCATGCCCGGCGTCTTGCCGACGCAGAAGAATTCATGGCCGCTGGTCTTCTTTCCGTCGCTGCTATAATACTGGGCGACGATTTTCACCGTGGGCACGGCTTTCAACTCGAACGGCCTGGCGGCCTCGCCTTCGACCTTCACCTTCACGGCATAGTACACGCCCTGGATCGGAGTGACCGGGTTATCGCCGCCTTGCCGCCAGCGATCGCCTTGGCTCGGCTCGACGACGTAATCGCCGGGCGGGAGCGGGTCGAACGTAACCTTCCCGTCCGCGTCGCTGCGCGCGAAGCGATCGAGTGTCGTGCCCACGCTGGCAAGCCGCGAGTTGCGGTAGGCCCGGTCTCCGACCGTGCGGACGTGCAGCCATTGGCTCGCCACCGGTTTGCCGTCCATGTCGAGGACCGTGCCGCTCAGGGCGACTCCTTTCTTCGTCGTCAGCACGCCCAGATCCGCCTGCCGGGGCTCGGAGACCACTTCCATCGGCGCGTACTGCTTGGGCAGGATCCAGAGCGCAGCCCCGCCAGCCGCCGGAGCGGTCATGCGGAATCGACCTGTCTTGTCGGTTTGCGTCTCGTGGAAATCGCCGAATTGGTTGGGATCGGTGAAATAATAGTACGACTGGATGAGAACGTCGGCCAGCGGAGCACCGTCGGGGGCCGCGACGACGCCGGTGAGCGTCTTTCCGGGGTTGAGACGGAAGTCTTCGAAGAACGGGCGTTCGCCCATGTCGATGTTCTTGAGGATCATGTTCAGCGAATAACCGTTTGCCATTTTCGCGACATAGCCCGGGTGCATGGCGTCGAGCTCGATATACGTGCGGCGGTTGGCCTCGTTCTCGGCGACGCTGGCGTGCTCCTTGCGAATCGTGAAGGTGAAATGCCCCGCGGCATCGGTAGTGTGTCGCGTCTGCTCGAGGATCTCGCTATGTTTGCCGGGCGCGGGATTGAGGATCATGCGGCGGACCACCACGGTCGCGTCGGGGATCGGCTTGCCCGTCGCCTCGTCCCGGATCGTGCCGGTAAACGTGAGATCGACGGCCGGCGTTTTCCGCGGGTCGGACGTCGTGACGGGCCGCGGCGGCTGGACCGCGTGGAGTTGGCCCGCCTCCGGCGCGGCTGCCGCTCCCTTCGCGGGAAGCACCACGTCGCGGGCGGAAATCTCGCCGGCCCGGTCGAGCGTTACGTTGATGTTGGCGACCGATACGTGTTCGCGCGCGAGACAAATCGAACATCTCGAACCGACGGCAAGCGCGGGGATACGATAGCGGCCGGACTTGTCCGTGACCGCATCCACGTTGATGCTCGAGCATCCTTCCGAGCTGCAGCCGAGAATGGCGGTCACTTTCTCGCCGGCGACCGGTTTTCCCTGGGTGTCGTAGACGAACCCGACCACGGTCGCGGCCGGACGCAATTCCACGGTCACTTCGCCGGCGCTGGATGGCACGATCGCCACGCCAGCGAGGTCCGTTCCGGGTGCGCGGACGTAATAGCCGTATTTCTCCGTGTCCGACATCCGCACAATCGCAAACCGGCCTTGGGCGTCGGCACGGGCCTCAAGCCTGGCATAGCCTGAGGGGCCGATCGGCTCACCATGCACGATTGCGCCGGCAACGGCTTTCCCGTCCGCGGCGTTGACCACGCGGCCACTGACGCGCATCTGGTTCGGCCGGGCCGCGTTGTCGCCGTAGACCAGCTCCGGCTGGTCGGTCACCGTGATATCGATCAGCCCGCCGTTGGGGTTTCGGTTCGGCAAGTGCAGTTTGAACCTCCCGGGCCCGACGCGGAATTCATAGTTCCCGTTGTCATCGACCTGGGCCCAACGGACGAGGTTGCCCTCCTCGTGGCCGAACTTGCGGGCGTCTTCCCCCAGGCGTTCGCCGAGCTCGATAAGGATAACGACCTCGTCGGCCGCGGGCTTGCGGTCGGGGCCGACCGTGATCCGCCCGTGGATCCGCGTGCCGCGCGAGAGGACAAAGTCGACGTGGCCCCGCGCTTGGCCCTCCTCCAGCCGCACGGTCGTGCAACTGGCGGCGGCCCAATCGCGGTCACCGACGGCGATGATTGTCGATTGCCGCGGATAAATACTCATTTGGTAGCGCCCGTCGGCGCCAGTCGTGGCGCTGCCGCGGAAGTAATGGTTGGTCGCCCCGCGACCCTCGCCGAGAATGGTGATTCCGGCAGCCGGTTTGCCGTCAGGGAAGCGGACCGCGCCCGAAACCTCGGCATCTTTCAGAAAGCGGAACGTGACAGGGGTTTCCGGCTGCGCAGGATCCCAATGGGGCTGGTCGGGGCAATTGTAGCCCGGCGCAAACGATCCGAAACCCACCTTCCCATCCGCGTCCGCCGGCATCCAAGTGAAATCGCAAATGCCGCCAACGTCCGACGACCCGGCAACGGGGGAACAACCGGCAAAATTGACGTGGGCCAGCTTGCCGGGAAGCCGCAGGACCCAGGGGACCACGACTGCGCCGGCAACCGGCCGGTCGGCCGAGTCGATCGTGCGGACGCGAGCGCGGCAGGCCTTGTGCAAGCGCAGGGCGACAGTCGCCGGAAGCGGATCTGGCTGCATGGCCGGCCAACCCCGATAGTTCTCATAATAGTCGAACCCCAAGTCGTCCTTCCAGGCGATAACCCACAGGACACTTGCGTCGGGCGGGACCCGAATGACAGCCTGACCCTCTTGATCGGTCTGGGAGTTCGGGAAATCAGGCCCCTCGCGAAGGGCTTGAACCATGACGCCGGCAGCCGGCTTCCCGTCGCTGGTTGCAACCTTGACGCGCACCGTGCGCGTGGGCTTCAGCACGATGCGGACGGCCGCGTCCTTGCCCGCTTGCGGCCCGGCGTACGACATGTTCCGCGTCTTGGCGTCAGAGAAACCGATCAGCGCGTGGTCCTGGCTCTCGGCCAACAGAGGGGGCGTCGCGGGAAAGTCCTTCGAGACGGCCAGCCGGAAGCGGCCGTCGGGTCCGCTCACGGTCGTCCTCTTGAACGCCAAGAAACCGCCGATGACATGCACGCCCGCCAACGGTTTTCCGCCGGAGTCCACGGTCACGCCCTCGACAAAGGTCTGGTCCTTGTCGGCGTCGGACGTGTCGCCCGCTGCTGGCTGCTCCAGGCTGGGAGCCGCCGCCGGCTTGGCCGGTTGCTCGCTAGGAGGCTGTTTCTCGGCCCGCGCGGGGGCGACCAGCGGGAACGCGGCCGCGGCTGCCAGGAAGATCGAAGCCGCGGCCAGCACGCCCCATCGCGCCCGGGCCGGCAGTCGCACGCCGGCGTCGCGCCGCCGGTCCAACAGGCGCCGCACGCGGTCCTCCACTTTCCCTTGTACGTCGAACAGCCCGATCGGCATGTCGATGCCGAATCGATCGCGACAGCGGATCGCCAACTCAAGCAGCGTGTCGGCGTAGTCGGCCGGCCGGACTACACGCAGGACCCAGTTGTCGCAGACCTCTTCCCGGCAGCGGGCCAACTGGCGGTTCAGGAAGTGGATGAGTGGATGCGGCCAGTAGACGATGGCTGCCAGCCGCTGCAAGACCACCACCCACGGATCGCGGCGGGCGACATGCGCGCATTCATGCAGGAGAACGTCGCGGATGCGGCTCCGGCTGATCGCGGCGGCAAGCGATGCCGGCAGCAAGACCGCCGGGCGAAACAGCCCGGCGACAACCGGCGTCGTGATGCACTCGGAGAGACGGATCGGCGGCAGACGGGAAAGGCCGAGCGATCGGCGGATGTCAACCATCATGTCGTCCAGGGCGGACGGATCCAACGGCGTGCTCGTGTGTCGGAGCGTACTCACGGCGCGAACTCCATGCAACAGCCGGGCCGTCAAGAACAGCACGCCGGCGACCCAGACGCCGGCTGCCGCGGCCGTCAGCGCGCGGAAATCAAACGGTTTGGCTTCGGCGACCGCTGTTGGCGCCGTGTCCGCTGTCGGCGCGGCTGCCGGAACCGGCAGGGTCGCGGGGGTCTCGCCGCGCGGCTCGACCGCCGGATCGCGGCGCCGCATCGGCCGGTCGAGCAGTTCCTGCGGCTCCACGCCGGCCGGCCCGATGACCGGTTCATGCAAGGCCTCCGAAGCGCCGTCCGCGGCGGGCATTGGTTCGCCTCGATCGGCGGGCCGCGAGCTGACCGCGGCAGACTCGGGCGCCGGCCCCAGGGAGAACCCCAGCATGCCGCTCCGCTGGGAGGACAATGCCGTCAGCGGACAGACCAGCGCGAATCCGAGGCAGGCCAGCCAGACGGCGTGCTGCGCGGCCGGCCGGCGCCGCAGCAGCGCGCCGCTGACAAGGGCCGCCACAAGCACCGCGGCGGTGATTTGTACGAACAGGTTCACGGCCAGGCAGGTCGCCCAGTCGCCCGGACAGAGCACATGGATGAGCGACGTCATGACGGGTTCTCCCTTGCGTTATCGATGAGTTTTCGAATGCGGTCGGCTTCCTCGCGCGACAGGCCCCGTCCCTCGAGCATGGCCAGGACGAGCCCTTCGGCGGACCCGCTGAAAACGGTGTCCACCAGGCGGCGGACCATGCCGCGCAGGGTTGCGTCGCGGGGGGCCGTCGCCCGAAACAAGAACGCCCTGCCCTGCTTGCGATGCTTGAGCCAGCCTTTCTGGGCGAGGCGGGTGATCACGGTCTGGACCGTGTTGCGGGCGATGGGCCGCCTTCGGGAGAGGGACCGCTGTGGGGAGAGGGCCTCCCAGACCTCGCCGACGGTCACCGCGCCGCGGTCCCAGACGACGCGCATGATTTCCAATTGGGCGTCCGAAAGAGGGGGAAGACGATGGAGTTGAGCCATGTTCGCGCCTCGAGGAGTTTTACCGACACATGTAGGCGCATTCTACCTACAAGTGTCGGTGATGTCAAGGGGGCAATCGTTCGGACTTGCTGTCATAGGCCGCCATAACCCTATTTTAGGGTCACCGCGCCGTTGTCGCAACGAGCGGCGCAGGGTGGGGCTCTCCTCCAGCTCGTTCATCATCCGCAAAGCGCTTCCGATGCCAAGACGTGCCATTAGTATTGACGTCGCGGGCGCGCAGAATATTTCAGCTATTGAAGTTCTGGTCCAGTCCCTGCGGAAGCGATCGTCCGTCCAACAACATGCCTTTGTCCACGTCCTCGGGCACGGGGGGCTTCACTTGCCGCGGCCGCAAGCGCGATTCACTTGTCTCCTTGAGCCTTACCTCCAACTCCTTGACCGCGCCTTCGGATAGCTTGAGCTTCTCCGATCTTGGCTCATAGCCTACTTGCTCGGTGTTTGGTTCCGCCATCAAGCCGTGAGCGGGACCAGCGTTCGATTCAGGTTTGGCACCTTCCTTCTTTGCAGTTGGGTCCGTGGCCGGCGACGATTCATCAGCCGACTTGGCGGCAGAAGTCTTGCCGGATGGATCGTTCGCCTTGGGAGGAGGCGGCAATTCTCCTTTCTTGTTCGATGGTCTTGTGGCCGGGTGAGTCTCTGGTTGCCGGTTAGCAGGCGCCATTACCGAGGCAGGAATCTTCCGTACCTTGAACTCGACGGTGGTTGTTTGCCCCTCGGCCACGGCAGGCCACAAGGCATCCGGAGATTCTACCTGCCAGTACTCTTCCGTCGCCCAATTGTTGATACCTTTGACAACGTGGCCATTGCCTGCGCACAACGGGGTGCATGAGCATACAATATCAGGCACCACTGAATGGACGCGCCCGGTTTCCCGGGAACTGGAACGGGCTTTCCAAAACTCATATCCAGGTCGGAGATCTCGAAAACTCCTTCCGCATCGGTCGTGGCGGTGTGAATGCCGCATAGGTGATCCGGCCCTCGCAAATCTGTGCCGGCGGCGGCGAAAGGACCACTTCTCCCGATGGGCTTATCGTGGCGTGCGCGTCTTTCTCGGCGGCCGCTCCAATCTGAATCCAGTCAATGGCAAAGCGATCGTCGCGCACTTGCACGTCCAGTATCTGGCTGCGGTCGACCCCGCGCAAGGTGAAACGGCCCTCGCGATCCGTCCTGGCGGGCCGCGGCCAAAAGGGCACTCGTGAAGGCGGCATCCAGCACTGAATTCCGTCAAAATCATGCGCCACGCGTTTGCCGAAGCTTGTGACGCAGACCTTCGCGTCGGCGGCCGGTTTTTCGCCGGCATCCAGGACCCGCCCGTGAACCGTTTGCTCGGCGGCCAGCGTAACGGTGACGCTGGGATTTTCGGCATCCTCCCCGATCGCCTGCCAAGCGAGATTGAATCCGGCGGCGACCGCAACCAGGTTGCGACGGCGAATATCGCGAGTGAAACCAAAATGACGCCTAAGATGCTGCCGCCTCCCACAGCGCGCGGGGTCGGTTCCCGCCCGGCGATCCGCCGAATCCGGCCGAGCAGCGCTGCAACGCCCGCCGCAGGATGATCGCCGCCAGCCCCAGCAGCGCAAATTGCCAGAGGGAATGAACCAGCACCCAGCCGATGCGGTCCGCCCAGGCCGATTGTGTGAGGAGTTGCAACATGGCTACTTGCCCTCCATTTCGTCGAGGATGCGCCGTATTTCGCTTAATTCCTCCTTGGTGGCCTTGCTCGCAGACAAGGCCTGCAACACCAGGGTCATGGCGGAGCCCTCGTAGACCTTCTCGATGAGGTCGTCGAGAATCCGCTTGCCGGTCTTGGCCCGCGTGAGGGCCGGCCGGTAGACATGCGGCTGGGCGTCCTCGTTCCGCTTGACCAACCCCTTTTGTAGCATGACCGCCAGCATCTTGACGGTCGTGGAATAGTTGGTTCCCTTGGCGGCTTCGAGCCGCTTATGGATCTCGCGTACCGGGCTGGGGCCCAGTTCCCAGAGGATCCGCAGGATTTGCATCTCCACTTCGGTGGGGTGCGACGAGGTCGGCCGGGGCATGCAGAGGTCCTCCGCAAAAAGACGTGAATCGATTCGGGCGGGCCGCACGGCATCAGGGCCACGCGCGGCAATTTGCAGCGAATTCCTTCGCTACACCGCTCATTGTAGCGAATTGTTTCGCCATCTCAAGCGGCGTTGGCGAATTTGTTCGCCACGGGCCCTTACCGCTGTCCCGGCTTCTCGCAGCTCGTCCCGGCAGGAGGGGGCTGATGGCGCCATCGAGCCGAGCGGCGCCCGCTTTCCCCGGCTTCCCCTGATGGAACTGTCGAACTGCCGCCACTGGCTATGCCCCTTGCGCTTGCAAACCTGCCGATCTTTGGAACTGGCCGTGAATTCCTCATCCCTCGATTCCGAGGGCACTTGACAATTCATCATGAGATGGCCAGAATTATAGTCATCGTGATGCGGCAATCATATACCTTGATCTATGCCCGTGGGGTGACGAAGCACGTGGAGTCGATCGACGCCAAGTACGACCGCCTGATCCGCGCGAAGATCGAAGAGCAGTTGCAGTTCGAACCGGGTGTGGAAACGAAGAACCGTAAGCCGCTGCGCCAGCCCGCGCCGTTCGCGGCACAGTGGGAGATTCGCTTTGGCCCGGACAACCGTTTTCGTGTCCTGTACGACATCGACGAGGAAGATCGTGCGGTGCAGATCGTGGCGATCGGCGAGAAACAAAGTGGACGCCTGATCGTTGGCGGAGAGGAGGTGGAATTATGAAGATGGCATCGGTTGCGGAAATCAAATCCCAATTCAGTGCTTTTGTGAGGGCCAGTGAGGCCGGGCCCGTGGTCGTGACGAGGAACGGCAGGCCCGTGGCCGTCATCGTGGGCATTCACGACGAGGACGAGATTGAACGGCTGCTTATGGCGTACTCGCCACGGCTACAGGCGATTGTGGCAGCATCCCGCAAGCAGATTCGCGAAGGGGACGTGCTGAACCACGAGGAGTTTTGGACGGAGGTCGAGGCGTCTAGAACTCCGAAGAATGGCGGCCAAAAGCGCAAGCCCGGCCGGGCCAAGGGCTGAAGGCGAGCGGGGCCAGTAATGAAACTTAGGACCGGCGAATCAATAACTGTCGTATAGTCGCCTTTCGCTCCGCGAAAGTAGCGCAACTTTCGCGGAGCGAAAGGCGACACTTATTTCTGCGTCAGTCCTTATCCCCTTTGGTTCTCGGGGGCTGAAGGATCAGGCTTTCCAACTTCGCCAGGGGTTTGGCCCCCGGACCCCAAGCGCACCTTGGCTTGTAGTTCGCTCACTGGAGCCTGTGCTTGCCCAGCTTGTCCCGGCTGCGCTCGGCCGCTTCCAGTTCGGCCTTGGCGACGCGGGCCGCCTCAACGTAAGCGCGCTGGTTGCGTTTGGTCTTTTCAATGGCCAGGTCGGCTTCCTTGCATTTGAGCAACAGTCCGTCGAGTCGCTCCTTGGCAACCGCGCCGGGAGACTTCTGGGCGAGATCTGCGGCGATTTCGTATTCGGCCTTGCGGGTGGCGGCGTTGGCCGTGGCATAGCGAAGGTCGATATCGTCCCCGGCCTTGGCCATGGCCGCATCGTACCTGGCCTGGGCAATTTCCACGTTGCACTTGGCCTCGGCTGCCGCCAAATCCTGCGGAGAAGCAGGACCACGACGAAGCAGGGCCAAATCGAGCTCGGCCTTCGCAATCTTGGCATCCTCTCCGGCAAGTCGCTTGTTGAGTTTGGCCAGTTCGACCGCCAGATCCATCTCGGTGCATTTCAGCGACAATTCGAGAAGCTGTTCCTTTGAGACCGAGCCGGGTTTCTCTTCGCTGGCTTTCTTGTTGGCCTCGTACTCGGCCCTGGCGACCTTCGCGCCCGCGGCGGCGTAGCGAATATCGACGTCGTCTTCCGCTTTGGCCTGGGCCGCGCTGTATTTGGCTTGGGCGACTTCCACGGGCAAGTCTTTGTCCTGTACAGAGTGGATTACGGCAGGAACAGCCGTTCCAGGCACGACCTTCGTGCTGTCGGTGGCTGGTTCGTTGCCCGCTTCGAGTCGCGAACATAGGGCTGCGATGCGGTCGACTGGGACGACATACGATCTGCTGCCCGTCTCGCCGAGAAAGCGACTTCCCAGCAGCACTAGTCCTGCAAGCTTCCCCTCCTTGAACAGCGGCGTCCCCTCCGGCAGCGAACGGTCGATCTCAACCAACCGGTCGTAGTGTTGAACCGGCGTCAGTGGCATTGGGAGCCTCAGAGTCGCCTGACGGCCGAGGGCGGCAACTCGCGCCGCATGCGAAACGACAGAAAGCTCAGGCGAAGTTCCGGGAATGATCGCCGATAAGACATCGCCGACCGCCAACACCACCTTACCGTCCGGTCGATAGCCCGTGGGTCTGCCAGGGGCGCGATAGACGAATAGCTCCTTCGTACCGTCCGGCGTGTACTGCGCAATTGCAACGGGTCGTCCCGGAAACTCTAGATACGTGCGCTCAACAGCAGGAGGCGCCCCATCGGGAATGACCACTGCGGGCCCGGTTGTCACGATCAGCGTTCGGCTGCCGGCGTTGACCAGGACGGCGGGTACCGTACGCCTTAAACGGTCTTCGGAGTACTCCAGCACCAAGCGCGCAACTGCCCGTTCGGCTTCCGTGGCTGCCCGAGATGTCGGGCGGAGTGGTGGCCTGCAAGGCAAACATGCCCAAAAGACTAATTCCTAAAGTGGCGATCATGGCTAGAGTCCCTTTGAATAAAATGGTGCGTCGGTTTCGTACGTCGCTGACGCGCAGTAACGTATCCGGCACACTCCGTGTGCCGCTGCCCCTCGGCACACGGAGTGTGCCGGATACATTGGCCGGCAGCGGGACGCTGGCCGGCTGCTGCAAGTGGGCCAAGCAACCTTCAAGCAGTTCGCTGACTTCCTTGGCCGAGCCGAAGCGTCGCGACGGATCTTTCTCCAGCAGCCGCTCGACGATGCCGATGAACCAGGGTTGCAACTCGGGATCGTGCGAAGCCAACGCCGGCGGCGAGTCGTCGATCAGCCGCCGCAAGGTCGCCAGCGTCGAGTCCGCCCGGAACGGCGAAACGCCCGCCGCCATCTCGTAGAGCACGCAGCCCAGGCTGAAGAGGTCCGAGCGGCCGTCCACTGGCTCGCCCCGCGCTTGCTCAGGCGACATGTACTGCGGCGTGCCGGCAATGATCCCCCAGCGGGTCATCGACACGTCGTCCGCCGCGCGGGCCAGCCCAAAATCGGTCAGCACGGCCCGCTCGACTCCCTTCTCCAGGAGGATGTTGGCCGGCTTCACGTCGCGATGTACCAAGCCCTGCTCGTGCGCCGCGGACAGCCCAGCCGCCGCCTGCATGCCGATCCGTAGGGTTTCCTTGAGTTCCAGGCGGCCTTGGGCCGCCAGACGCTGGGCCAGCGATTCGCCGGCCACCAGCGGCATCACCAGGAACGGCAGGCGTCCGTTGGGTTGCACCTGGTGGATGGCCATCACGTGCGGATGCACGACCGCCGCGGCCGCCTGGGCCTCGCGGGCGAACCGCTTCCTGGCCAGCGAGCTTGCGGCCAGATGCGGCGAGAGGACCTTGATGGCCACGCAGCGCTTCAGGTCGGCGTCGTAGCCCTTCAAGACCACGCCCATGCCGCCGCGACCGATGATCTCCAGCACGTCGTAGCCGCCCAAGCGTCCGAGCACATTCGGATCGTCGGACGATTCCAGGTACTCGACCGTGAAGTCAACCTCCGACCACGGCTCCCGCGAGGGCACGTCCAGGTCAAGTTCATCGTTGACAAGGAGGCGGGCTGCTTGCTCACACCATACGCCTAGCCCTGCCATCTCGCCCATGGCAGGGCGGCATGCTTCACAGTGATCGAGGTGCCGATACAGAGATTGCTCCCGATCGGGCGGGAGGTTCCAGAAAACTGAAGTACTCATTCCTGTTGAAGATGATGTGGTCCAGCAACTCGATGCCTACAATTGCACCCGCTGCTTTGAGTTGGGCGGTAATATTGACGTCGTTTGGCGATGGTTCAACGTCGCCGCTGGGGTGATTGCGGGCCACGATGATCGCCGAAGCCCGGTCGGCGAAGACTTCACGCGGATGAACCGGACTGCGATCGATCAGCCCGATGGAAACGACGCGGATGTTCAGAACCTCATTCGCGCCGTTGATGCTGGCGCAGAGGAAATGCTCCTGCTTGCGGTCGGCAAAGTGCCGGACGTGGGGCAGCAAGTCCGCCGGCGTTGCGATCTTCGCCCCCTCCGGCTTGATGCGGCGGCGGGCGAATTCGATGGCCGCCAAAATCAGTGTGGCCTTGGCATCCCCTTGTTCGTTTCGCCGAAGTGGAAGTGCGGCATGATCTCATTCGTCAGGATGGCATATTCCAACGTGCTTTGGGCGCCCCGGTTCTTCCACTCGTCGGTCAGGTCCTGCCGTACGGCGATGCCCCGCAGTCGCTTGTCGATCCATTCCTTGGGGTAGCCCTTCTTTTCATAGAGTTCCTGCATCCGGGCCATGGCCAGTTCGGGGTTTTCGATCTCGTCGATCCGCTCCTTGCCGACCCGGGCCAGCCAGCGTTTGAATGGTTCGGCCTTGGGGCTGGGGATGGACTGGATCAGGCGGAAAATGCCCTCGGTATTCCAACACTGGAGTTTTTGAGGCCCGCCGGCTGTCGCGAACTCCAGGGAAAGGGGGGGGACAGATTGTCCCCCCCCTCATAAGCCTTGCCCAAATCCGGATCCCGCTTGCGCATTTTCTTCCAATAATCGGAAGGATTCGCTGAATCCGTCAGGGCGGCGATAATGTCCGTGATGACAAACCACCACTCATTGTTGTGCATCGTGCGGCGGATTTCGCGCTTCTGAAACACCGCAACGTGTGCTTTCGGATTGTCGTCGGGTTCACTCATAACTAATCTTCCCAGCGGATAATTGGTTTGGCAATTTCGCGCTCAAGGAAGGCGGCGATATCCTTGCCGTGCGGGATGTACTCGTCATCCTTCACGTAATGGCGGTGGGTCCACTCCAGCCGCTCGGCAGATTTCCAGATGTCGCCGGCAAGGTTATCGAGCTTGGGTTTGTTGAGAGAGAGAGCGCCATCGTTGCAGACCTCGTGTCATTGAATCCCGTGTTGGGCCGGTAAAGCTCGGCTCATCAGTCGATGGAGCCAAATCGTAGCCCTGATTTTACCCCTGCCAAGGGATGGCTGCAAGCAAGTCGAACTCAATAAAACCGCGCACTACGTGTCTCCGTGGCCGGCACAGCCGGACGACTGGAAGTTATGATGTTTCCTGCCAGGGTAATAGAGTAGCAGTGTTAGCAGCGGAAAGCGGAAACGCCGCAACCGCTTGGGCTTGCGGCGCAAATCCGCGCCGTCGCGCAAATGGTGGCGAGATTCTTTGCGTATTATGTGGGTATAAAGCGCGCTGAAGAAGATTCAGCTACGCCTGAATACTTTGCGCGTGCATTTGCTCTGACAATTGAACCGGCCCCCGGCGTAGCGAACCGGGGGCCATTAACAACGCGCGGCGCCGACTTGCGCGAGTCGGCGTCCGCGCCGGCGGCTGCGCGGAAACTGTGTCGCGTGGGTCTCGCGCCTCGACCCAACCTACGGTCCGGGAACGGTCGCGAATGGCCGCCGTTACCGTGAAGACAATTAATTTTTTTTATGACTCTGCACTCAAATAGCTACAAGAGAACGACGCGTGCCCTACCCCTAGATACTATACGCATGAACAGATTTGGCACAAAGTGGCACAGAATGGCACAAAGTGGCCAGGAAATGGCACAAAGTGGCACAAAAATGGATACGGCCTTAGGCTGTGCCAAAGCTATCTATAGAGTGTCAAACGTTTTTTCCCCCGCAGTTTTCTCCGTGTGAACAATACCTTTAGTGGAAGCCGAATACACCCGTGGAAGTACAAAATCGCCGCCAAAACGCCAAGAGGCCCCTTTTTGTGACCAGGTCACACCACTGCCTAGCTCGAAACGGCGGGTTGGTCTCGGCGACCCAGGCGGGAGAAACGCCACGTGAAGCATTTTTTCTGACTCATGCCATCTTTGCCGCCAGCGAACAAGTTGGCCCGACAGTGATTGGAATAAGAATGGGGTTAACTGCACGGCCTCGGCCAGATCGATTTTGCGCATGCCGGGACCGGCTAAAGCCGGGACTACGAGCGCACCCCTGGATACGGCCGGGTATTTTGCTAAAATCCATTCTCCCCATATAAGTATGAATTTTTGGATGGCCGGTGTTTTTCGGCTCCCCTACTAGACCCTATCATGGATCCAACGCTCCTGCGAACCCCTCTGTTTGACTGGCACGTTGCCCAAGGCGCGCGGATGGTAGATTTCGCCGGCTGGGCCATGCCGGTCCAGTACACGTCGATCATCGAAGAACATACGGCTACGCGCAACGCCGTGGCCATCACCGATATTTCCCACATGGGCCGCCTGCGGTTCGAAGGACCCGGGGCGGCGGTCTTCCTGGCCGAACTGCTCACCCGCCGCGTGGCCGACATGGAACTGGGCCAGATCCGCTATTCGCTGGTGACCAACGATCGGGGCGGTATCCTCGACGACGTGCTGGTGGGCTACTACCACGATTCCTACGGTCAGCCGTTCTACGTGGTCGTCGTCAACGCCAGCAACCGGCAGAAGATCGTCGATTGGATCCACGCCCACTTGCCTCAAGAGCGGGCCGAAATTCCCGGCCGCGAGGTGATCTTCACCGATCTGAGCCGTCTTTGGGCCATGTTCGCCATCCAAGGGCCCAAGAGCGTCGATGTGCTGCAGCCGCTGATGAACGTCGATCTGCAATGGATGCGCTACTATCGCGGCACGCGGGTGCAACTGCTGCACCCCGGTGCCCAGCGGCAAGGCGGCATCATCAGCCGCACGGGCTACACGGGCGAAGACGGTTTCGAACTGAGCGTGGGGACCGAGATCGCCCCGGCCATCTGGCAGGCCATTATCGAACAAGGCAAGCCGCTGGGCCTCGTCCCTTGCGGCCTGGGCGCACGGGACACGCTGCGGTTGGAGGCGGGAATGCCCCTGTATGGCCATGAATTGAGCGAGAAGATCCAGCCCTTCGAGGCCGGACTGGGGTTTGCCTGCCACCTGGTGGGTTACGACTTCCCCGGCCGGGACGCTTTACTGCAAATCCAGAAAGCGCCGCTGCGGCGCGTGCGGGTCGGGCTGGAAATGTGCGGCCAGCGGGTGCCGCGGCAAGGCTATCCGATTCTTCTCGACGGCCAGCAGGTGGGCGAGGTGACCAGCGGCACCTTCTCGCCCACGCTGAAGAAACCGATTGCGATGGGTTTTGTCGCGCCCGAGGCAGCCAAGCCGGGAATTGAACTCAAGGTTGACTTGCGGGGTCGTGCCGAGCCCGCCCACGTGTTAGAACTACCCTTTTACCAGCGGGACCGCCGGCGCGTGTGATCGCCGGGCAGTCTGAAAGGAGCACTAGTAAATGTCGCTTGATCCCAAATCGCTAAAATATACAACTACGCACGAATGGATATACTTGGAAGATGGGCCGGGAGGCGCGAAGACGGCGACTGTCGGCGTGTCGGATTTTGCCATCCAGGCCTTGACGGATCTGGTGCATGTCGAGTTGCCCGAAGTGGGCCGCAAGCTCCAGGTGGGCAAGCCCTTGGGCGAGGTCGAATCGGTCAAGGCGGTGAGCGATCTCTACAGCCCCGTGGATGGCGAGGTGATTGCCGTGAACCAGGCGTTGATCCTGCCCGATCCGAAGACGAAGAGCGTGAATTTTGACGTGCTGACCGACGATCCCTACGGCACCGGCTGGCTGGTGAAGATCCGGGTTACGGGCGGCCAGTCGGAACTGCTGGACTATGAGACGTACAAAAAGCAGTGCGAGGAGCTGGAGTAGTTCCACGCCATGCCTTATTTCCTCAACAATGCCGATGATCAGAGGGCCATGCTGAAAGCGATCGGCGTGGAGTCGATCGACGATCTGTTCGCCATGCTGCCGCGGGAGTTGCGGCTGGACCGGCCGCTGGATGTGCCGCCGGCCCTGGGTGAACTGGAACTGACCTCGCACATGAGCGAGTTGGCGGCGAAGAACGATCCGGCGGGCAGCGGCATCTGTTTCCTGGGCGGCGGCAGTTACGACCATTTCATTCCAGCGGTCGTCGATTATATCGCCTCGCGGAGCGAATTTGTCACGTCCTACACGCCCTATCAGCCGGAAGTCAGCCAGGGCAATCTGCAGGTCCTGTTCGAGTATCAGACGTTGATCGCCCAGTTGACCGGCATGGACTATGCGAATTCCAGCCTCTACGACGGCGGCAGCGCGGCGACCGAGGCCGTGTTGATGGCGATGAGCGTCACCCGCCGGCCCGGCCGGGTGTTGGTCGCCGGCAGCGTACATCCCGATTACCGGCAGATTCTGGCCACCTACCTGACCAACTTAGATGTCGAGTTGGTCACGCTTGAGACGCCGGGCGGCACTCTCGACGAGGAAACGCTGCGCTTGGCCGCGAACGACAAGACGGCCTGCCTGTTGCTGCAACAGCCCAACTTTTTCGGCTGCGTGGAAAAGATGGAAACGCTGGCCAAGATCGTTCACGCAGCGGGCGCGGCGCTGGTTACGGTTGTCGATCCAATCAGTCTGGGCCTGCTCAAGCGGCCGGGCGATGCGGGGGCCGATATCGTGGTCGCTGAAGGCCAGTCGCTGGGCACGCCGATGCAATTCGGCGGGCCGTACCTGGGTATCCTCGCTTGCCGCGAGCAGTTCCTCCGCCGTATGCCCGGCCGCCTCGTGGGGCAAACCGTCGATCGCCACGGCCGGCGGTGCTGGGTGCTGACGCTGCAGACCCGCGAGCAGCACATCCGCCGCGACAAGGCCACGAGCAACATCTGTACGAACCAGGCCCTGCTGGCCGTGCGCGCGGCAATCTACCTAGCCACTATGGGGCCGACTGGCTTGGCCGACGTGGCGAACCTCTGCTTGCAGAAGGCCCATTACGCGGCCCAGCGGCTGACGGCCACCGGGCGGCTGAAACTCGCTTTCCAGCAGCCGACGTTCAAGGAGTTTGTCGTCCGTGCAAGCAATGGCCGCGTCGACGAGTTGCTCGCCAAGGCCCAGGCGGCCGGCATTTTCGCCGGGCTGCCGCTGGGGCGTTGGTATCCGGAATTGAAGGACTGCCTGTTGCTTGCCGTTACGGAAAAACGAACCAAGGCCGAGATCGACAGGCTGGCGGGAATCCTAAGCGAGTGAGGACCATGCGTAATACCCGTTCCACCGAGTTGATTTTCGAGCTTTCCAAGCCCGGTTGTAGCGGCGCGATGCTGCCTCCCTGCGACGTGCCGCTGCGCCCGGTCGGGGAACTCTTGCCGCGGGATGTTCTGGCGGAGAAGCCCCTGCCGCTGCCGGAGTTGTCGGAGCCGGACATTGTCCGCCACTTCGTGAACCTGTCGACGCTGAACATGTCGGTGGATACGCATTTCTACCCGTTAGGCTCGTGTACGATGAAGTACAACCCCAAGCGGAACGAGCGGATCGCCGGCATGCCGGGCTTTGCCAACTTGCATCCCTATCAGAGCGATGACACGGTCCAGGGCATGCTGGAACTGCTCTACAAGTCGCAGCAGATTTTGGCGGAGATCGCCGGTCTGCCGGCCGTTTCCTTGCAGCCGGCGGCCGGGGCACAAGGCGAACTGACGGCCCTCTTGGTGGCGGCGGCCTACTTCCGCGATGCGGGCATTGCCAAGTCGGTTGTGCTGATTCCCGACGGGGCGCATGGCACCAATCCGGCCAGCGCCGCGATGGCCGGCTTTGACACGCTGCCGGTGAAGAGCAGCGACGATGGCCTGATCGACCTGGATGATCTTCGTGCCCGGCTCGACGATCGCGTGGCCGTGCTCATGATCACCAACCCCAACACCTTGGGGATCTTCGAAACGCGGATCGCCGAAATCGCCGAGATGGTCCACGCCGTGGGCGGCCTCGTTTATCTCGACGGGGCCAACATGAACGCCATCCTGGGCATCACTCGGCCCGGCGACTTCGGCGCCGACCTGATGCACTTCAACCCGCACAAGACGTTCAGCGGCCCCCATGGCGGCGGCGGTCCCGGGGCGGGGCCGATCGCGGTGGCCGAGAAACTCGCGCCTTACTTGCCGTCACCCCTTGTCGTCCAGCAGTCAACCGGCTACCGCCTGGACTACGATCGCCCCATGTCGATCGGACGCGTGCGGAGTTTCTTCGGCAATGTGGGCGTGTTGGTGCGGATGTATTGCTACATCCGCAGCCACGGTCCGGCGGGGCTGCGGAAGATCTCGGAAAACGCCGTGCTCAACGCCAACTATCTCTTGAGCCGCGTGAAACACATCCTGCCCGTGCCGCGGGGCGATCGCTGCATGCACGAGTTCGTGGCCTCGGCCGCACGGATCAAAGCGGATCGCGACATTTCGGCCATGGACATCGTCAAGCGGTTGCTGGACTACGGCTTCCACGCCCCCACGGTCTACTTCCCGCTGATCGTCAAAGAGGCGATCATGGTCGAGCCGACCGAGACGGAGAGCAAGGCCACCTTGGACGCTTTCGCGGACACGCTGGAGTGCATTATCCACGAGACGCGGGAGCAATTGCACGACGCCCCCAGCAGCACGCCCGTCAGCCGGCCCGACGAGGTCCAGGCGGCCCGGCAGCCCAAGCTCGTCTGGAAACCGCAGGCATGATCGATTCGGGCCGTTGCCGATTGCTCCGCCACGCCCCAGCCCCAGGCGCGTGGAATATGGCCGTCGATGAGATGCTGCTGGAATCGGCCCAGGAGCAGGCCGCCGCTTGTCTGCGATTCTACGGTTGGAGCGAACCGACACTTTCGCTAGGGTACTTTCAGACGTTCACCGATCGCCAGGGACATCTGCCCAGTTTGCCGTGCGCCGCGGTGCGGCGACTGACCGGTGGTGGGGCTATCTTGCACGACGCGGAATTGACCTACAGTATTGTCTTGCCGGGCGCCCATCCCCTGGCAACCCATCGCGACGAGCTTTACCAAGCCGTACATGGCTGCCTGATCGAAACCCTCGAATCTCTGGGCATTACGGCCCGGCTCTGTGAGCCGGCCGATAAGCTCGAGGCCTTGCGAGAACCGTTTCTTTGCTTCCAGCGAAGGTCGCCGGGCGACGTGTTGATGGGAGGAAGCAAAAAAATTTGCGGCAGCGCCCAGCGGCGGCGGAATGGGGCCGTTTTACAACATGGCAGCCTGCTTTGGCGAACATCTCCTTCGGCACCGGAATTACCCGGCGTTGCGGATCTTGCCACCCACCCATTAGAGTTGGAAAGCGTGGCCGATCTCTGGCTTGGCCGCTTGAGTGGACGATTGGCTCTTGACTGGCAGTCCGACGACTTGCAGCAAATGGAGGTTGACCGGGTGGAAGTCCTTGTCGAATCTCGCTATGCATGGGAAAATTGGACAAGGAGCCGTGGCCGCCGTGTGCAACAGGATCAAGAATCGCTTTGACGCCGCCGATGGCTCTTGATAGATTAGAGTCTAGGGGTGGTAAGGGCGTAGGCGGTTGTTTTTTGGAGTGTGTCATGGACGTGAAATTGGTCGTTCTCAGTGGGAAACATCCTGGACAGGAAATTGCCGTCCCGGGGCCGGAATTCCTCGTGGGTCGCGCGCCGGAGTGCAAGTTGCGTCCCAACAGCGACATGGTCAGCCGTCGGCACTGCATGATTTCCATTGCCGAAGGCAAGGCCACCATCCGCGATTTGGGCAGCCGCAACGGCACCCTGGTTAATGGCAATAAGATCACTGGCGAGCACGAACTTCGCACCGGCGAAAAGATCAAAGTCGGCCCGTTAGAGTTCGAGGTGCATCTGAGCACGACAGTCAGCGGCAAGAAAAAGCCCAAGGTCCACAATGTGCAGGAGGCGGCGGCCCGCACGGTTGAGGCGGCCAAGCCCCGCGATTCCGAGGGCGACATCGACGCTTGGCTGAATGAAGAGGAAGCCGACGACGAAACGATCAACGTGAAACTGGGCAAAACGGCCGTCGTTCCGCCCAAGGAAAAGCCGGCTGAAACAGCCCCGGCCGACAGCGGCCAGCACGCGCGGATCGATCCCTTGGCTACCCCCGGTCAGACGAAGAAGGCAGTGGCCGAGAGCAGCCGAAGTGCCGCGGCTGACGTGCTCAAGCAGTTCTTCAAACCCCGCCAATAGCGATTTCGCGTCGCGCTAACGAGTTCCGGCCTGTGAAAGCCACCAATCCCGCTCCCAAATCTTCGGCACTGCTGGGCGTCGCCTTCGACAACGACGATGGCCATACTCGCCTGACCCGTGGGGATAACTTCGTCCTCGTCGGCGGTTCGCAGGAAACTCACGCTGTCATGCAGGAGACTGCGGTGAAGATCAACGAGCATCTCGACCGGCAAGGCAAGCGTCTTGAGGACGCCTCGGTCAAGGAACTCCGCGAGATCTGTGAGGAAGTGCGGGAAAAGCACGGCAAGTAGGTTCTCTGTCTTAGAACACCGCTGTCGGGAACGCGGGTGCTCATGACGTTCCTAGCGTTCTTTCCGAATGCCACGGCGGACATTTCTTGCATTGAATGCCCGCTATCTTTGCGCACATAGAATTAACCATAAAACCCGATCAAATTACTAGGATCATACCTTTTTCCCAGGCCGTCAACTTTCCCTGCGCGCTTTTCCGATGCTATTTTTCAACGGGGTTGCATTTTCACCAACCTACCAGCAGCCGAAAAAGCACTTGACCTTAGGAGAGTGATGTCCGTGTCCGCCAAGAAGCCTGCCGCCAAAGCAAAAGAAAAGACCGCGGTCTCTGCCGACAATGCCACAAAACGCAAGTCGTCAGCCGTCGCCAAGCAACCAACGCAGGTCATGGATGCCCGCTCCAACAAGGACCGCCGCCAGGGCGATCGCCGGCAGAAGGATGCGCCGGTCGAAGTCGAGCGACGCTCGGGCCCGCGCCGGGCGAAAGTAAATCGCCGCCGACAGATCGACCCGACCACCTGTGAGCGGGATTATTCGCCCGCCGAGGTCGAATTCATGAGCGCTCTGGACGACTATAAGCGCCGTAGCGGTCGGATGTTCCCCACATGCAGCGAGATTCTGGAAGTCATTATGTCGCTGGGCTATGAAAAACGGGCCGAATTGCCCAGCGTCGCGCAGCCTACAGCCCCGATCCTAGTCGCCACCTCCCTGGCTAACGAGCAGGCGGTTTGAGGGTTATCTGCCGTTCGTTTAACCCGGAGCCAACGGCGACGGTGCAAATGGTCTCGTCGTCGCCGTTGGTTCCGAATTAAACGAGCGGCAAAAACCGCGCAAATCTCTCTTGCGTAAACGGCCGGGAATCGCTATTTTCCCCCACGGATTGTGGTGGTTTAGGCGATACGCGTGTGCGGACCGCCGGACTTGAACCTGGCTGAGGCGGACGAAACCGTGGGGAAGAACCGATCCTTGCGCATGGCTGTGATGTTGGTTGGCGCCGGCCTGACCATGGCTGGCGGCTGCACCAACTTCGTCGCCAATAGCCGCAACGCCGACGGCGTGACGCTCTTCCAGCGCGGCCAATACCAGGATGCCTTGCAGAAGTTCCAGGAGGCAACCTACGCCGATCCCAACAATGCCGACGGTTATTACAACCTCGGCGCAACTTATCATCGCCTTGGCCGACTCCGCCCCGCCAATCAGACGGACAGTTTGGCCCGGGCCGAGACGTGTTATCGGCAGTGCCTGGAACGTAACGCGAACCACCGCGACTGCCACCGCGGACTTGCCGTGCTGTTAATCGAAGAGAACCGCACGCCCGAGGCATTTGCCTTGATCCAGAACTGGGCTGCCCAATCGCCGTCGCTACCCGAGCCGCGCGTGGAACTGGCCCGTTTGTACGCCGAATTCGGCAACAAGGAAGCGGCAATCAATACGTTGGCCGATGCCGTGCCGTTGAGTCCCAACGATCCCCGGCAGTGGGCCGCCTTGGGCAAGCTGCGCGAAGAGTCGGGCGACTATTCGCAGGCGCTGGCCAACTATCAGCATTCGCTACAACTCAATCCCGGACAGGCGGACGTGGCGGCCCGCGTCGCCGCCTTGCAGACCGCCATGGCCCGGCAACCGCTGGCGCTTCCGCCACCGCCGGGCGGCACCCAACCGGTGGTTGCCGGTCAGGCCGCGCCTGCCGTGCGGTAAGTGCGGTCTGTAGCGTGGACTTTAGTCCGCCCTCGCCTGGGTGGACTAAAGTCCACTCTACAATGTATGGGCGGACTAAAGTCCACCCTACGACATAGATTCCGTGCATTGCCGGGACTTTCCAACGCCGCCAACCGGTCGTATGATCAAGAGGCTGGGCATCTGTCGCTATTCTCGCCCGGAAGCCATTACTGTAATACTAGTTGCGCGTCCCATATGAACGGTTTCGCCTCTTGTCGGCCTTGGTATCTCCCACGGGTCTTGCGTTTATCGGCTGCGTTGGCCAGCTTAGCGATTTTCCTGGCGGCCGGCAGCCGTGTGGGGGCGACAGGGGGACCGGAAAACGTCTTGCTAGTGGTCAACTCGCGGAGCACGGATTCGTTGTGCATTGCCAATCACTACGCCAACTGGCGACACATTCCGCCCAGCAATTTCCTCTTTATCGATTGGGACCCCAAGCGAGAGGATACCGACATCGACACGTTCCGCAAGCAGATTCTCTGGCCCGTGATCCAAGCCGTGAAAGAACCGGTTTCCGGCCGGCCGCTTGCTGGTTGGCAGATCGACTATGTGGTCTACTCTAGCGGTTTTCCCTGGGGCATTCACATTGACGAAGACATCAAGAAGTTCAAGGCCGTCCTGGAGAAATCGGAGCAGGGCGAAGCGGCGAAATCCGCCGCACGATCCTTGGCATGGACGAACTATTCCACGCCGGTGGCCTCGATCAATGGGCTAACCTACCTGTGGGAGCCCGTGATAACCAACAACTTCTACGTCCACCCGCAATGCAATTGGTATGCCCGCACCGGAGCGCCAGAACAGGCCAAGGAGCCGACCTTGGGATTCTCCAGTGCGATGGCCTTCGGGCCGCATGGCGAAGTGGGAGCCGGTCCGGGACGCCACCACTTCTTGTTGTCGATGATGCTGGCCGTGACGTCCGGGCGGGGCAACACGCGGGCTGAAGCCCTCCATTATTTGGAGCGCAGTGTGAAAGCCGACGGCACGCATCCTCCGGGTACTATTTACTTCGTGCAGAACGACGACATTCGCTCCAAGGTCCGCAAGGGTGGTTTTCCGGACGCGGTAAAGAAACTGCGTACATTGGGCGTGGCCGCCGAGATCCTGGAAGGCAACGTGCCGGAGAAAAAAAGCGACGTCCAGGGGGCGATGCTGGGCGTGGCCGATTTCGACTGGAAGGCCTCGCAGAGTACGATCTTGCCCGGCGCCATCTGCGAGCACTTCACCAGCTTCGGTGGCGACCTGCGGTCCGCTGCCGGCCAAACGCCGCTTTCCCAGTGGCTCCGCTACGGGGCCTCGGCCGCCAGCGGCACCGTGACCGAACCCTACGCCATCCCGAACAAGTTCCCCTCGCCTATGGTGCAAGTACACTACGCCCGCGGCTGCACCGTCGCCGAGTCGTTCTACCAGGCCGTATTGTGTCCTTATCAATTGCTGATCGTAGGCGATCCGCTTTGTCGTCCCTGGGCGAATATTCCCAAGATAACGGTCGCCGGACTGGCGGATAACGCGACAGTCCGCGACGAAATCAAGCTCAGGCCCGAGGTCCGCTTTGCTGACGGCGTGAAGCTCGATCATTTCGAGTTGATTCTCGACGGTCTGAAGGTTCGCCAGTGTTCGCCGGACGAGCCCCTGGAAACCGATACGGCCCTGTATGCCGACGGCGCCCACGAGCTGCGGGTGGTGGCCGTGTCGAAGGGTCTCGTGCCGGCACGCGGTGAAAAGATCATTCCGTTTACCAGTTCCAATCATAAACACACAATCCAGGTCACCTGTGAACCGGAGAAAGTCGTGTCGCTGAAGAAGTCGCTGATCATCACGGCCAAGGCGCCCAAGGCGACGCGGATCCAGATCCTTCGCGGCATGTGGCCGTTGCGCACAATCCCGGGCGACGAAGGCCAGATCGAGATTCCGGCGGACGTCTTTGGCCCGGGACCGGTCCGCTTGCAAGTGGTCGGCGTCGGCGATGAATGGAACGTCGTTGCTCCGCCGTTGGATATTGTCGTGGAAGAGTAATTTTTTCGATGCACGAAGACTACATGCGATTGGCCTTGGACGAGGCGCGGGCGGCGCTAGGGGAAGACGAGGTGCCGATTGGTGCCGTCGTCGTGCTTGACGACCGCGTGATCGCCGCGGCGCACAACCAGCGCGAGCAATTGCACGATCCGACGGCCCACGCCGAGATGATTGCCATCACGCAGGCGGCCGCCGCTCGGGAGTGCTGGCGTCTGGACGGCTGCACGTTGTACGTGACTTTGGAGCCATGTCCGATGTGTGCCGGCGCTATCCTGCTGGCGCGGATTTCCACTGTCGTTTATGGTGCGGCCGATCCCAAGGCCGGCGCCGTACGCACACTTTACAACCTGCTGGACGATCCCCGCCTGAACCATCGCTGCCAGATCGTGCCCGGCGTTCTTTCCGGTCCATGCGGCCAGATTCTCTCGCAGTTCTTCCAACAGCAACGGCGGCTGGGCAAAAAATGACTTGACAATCGGCGTGGATGACGTAAGTACCAAGGGGATTTGGATTTGGTACAACGGAGCCACACGAGATGAGACTGGTGGGCGGGCAGGGAGCAGACGCCGGGGCGATATGGCGACCGGCCGACAATGAGATCGTACTTGCCGACGGTTCGATTCGCAACCTGGCGGCCTTGGCGCGGGACGAGCTGTTGACCCTGCAATGGCAGCAGGAACGGGAGTTCGCCCGACAAATCCTGGCGGCGGCGAAGGGTTCGGCGGCGCGCAGTCGCGTGACGTGCCAGGCCTACGACTCGGTCACGCGGATTCTGGCCCGCCTTCAGGGAAACGCGGACCGGCCGCTTATCATGGGCATGCACCCGCGTTACGGGAAGCTCGTCACCGACATCCTGCGGCGGCAGCAACGGCAGGGACAAACGGCCCGTTTCTTTGAAATCGGCTATGGCACGGGATCGCTCTTGAAGATCGTTGCCGCAGCCGGCTTCCACTTCGCGGGGATTGAAATTGCGGCATCAATGCGCCAGCAGGCCGTCGAACAGATCGGCCGGGAATATGCGAACTGCCTGCATCTCGGCGAGTTCCTCAAGTGTGAAGCCCCGCTGGCCGAGGGTCCCTGGAGCCTGGTCTACTGGAACGACGTTTTCGAGCATATCCCGCCCGATGAAATTGACGACTGGCTCCTGCGGATTCACGCGATGCTCGCGCCCGGCGGCCAACTGGTCACCATCACTCCCAATTGGCATTGCCGGCCGTCGGATGTGACGGCTGCGGTTTGTCCCCCGCGCAGCGAGGCCGAAGGTTTGCATCTGAAGGAGTATACGCTCGTCGAAGTCAGCGACATGCTTCACCGCGCGGGTTTCAAAGACGTGGCGACTCCCTTGCTTGTCGTGCCGCGGCAAGTGGTCTTGTGCGGGCGCGGCCTGATCGGGCTGAAACGCCTGTCCGAGCCAAGTCTTGAACGGCTGCCATTTCGGTTCGCCAAGCTTCTTTGCCGGGGGCTGGGCCTCTCCTGCACGATCGCGACCAAGTGCGTTCGGAAGAAGTGACGGCGTGCTGCGCTGTGGAGGGTGACTGGGGCACCGCCGACCATGAGTACATGGTGCCCGTATCCCCAGCCACCCCGCTCATTTCTTCCGAACGCTCTTACGCCGACTTTCGACGCCAACATTTGACAGTTGACAACTCGGACGGCAGTAACGACAATCGGCTCTATCGCGCCCGCTTGGCGCCAAGCAAGCGCCGTCCAGCATTGACCTGCCTACAAGGAAACTTCTCATGACCACACGAACCAATTGTCCTGCGCCGAGCGGCGCACGCACAAGCCGACGTACTTTTTTGGGCCGCACCGCGCTGGCCGCTGCTACCTTTTCCATCGTGCCTCGCCATGTGCTGGGGGGAGACGGAAAACCATCGGCCAACGAGAAACTCAACATCGCGGGCATCGGTGTCGGCGGCCAGGGAGCGGGCGATCTGCGGGAGATGGCGGGCGAGAACATCGTAGCTCTCTGCGACGTCGACTGGAAGTACGCCGCCCACACCTTCAAGGACTATCCCAAGGCCCAAGTCTTCAAGGACTACCGCGTCATGCTGGAGAAACGCAAGGACATCGACGCGGTGATGATCGCCACGCCCGATCACATGCACGCGCCGATCGCCCTGGCGGCCTTGCGGGCCGGCAAGCACGTCTATGTGGAGAAGCCGATGGCCCACAGCATCGAGGAGGCCCGCGTCATGACCCGCGTGGCCAAGGAAACCGGCCTGGTGACGCAAATGGGCAACAACGGGCACGGCGGCGAGGGACTGCGCTTGATCCGCGAGTGGATCCAGGCCGGCGTGATCGGCGCGGTCCGCGAGATCCACTGCTGGAGCGATCGGCCGGGCACGTTCTGGAAGCAAGACTTGAACCGCCCCACGGACAGGCCCACCGTGCCGCCGGACCTGGACTGGAACTTGTGGCTGGGCGCCGCCCCGCAGCGGCCCTATCACCCGGTTTATATTCCGCAGGCCTGGCGCGGCTGGTTCGATTTCGGCACCGGCGCCCTGGGCGACATGGCCATTCACAATATGGACCCCGCATTTTACGCGCTGGACCTCGGCGCGCCTGTGGCGACCGAGGCCCGCAGCAGTTCGCTGAAAAAGGAATCCTATCCGGCCTGGACGATCATCACCTACGAGTTTGCCGCTCAGGGCAACCGTCCGGCGGTGAAGATCATTTGGTATGACGGCGGCAAGCAACCGCCCCGGCCCGCGGGATTCGAGCCGGACCGCAAACTGGCCGACAACGGCATTTACTTTGCGGGCGATTTGGGCGTCATGCTTTGCGGCGGCTGGTCGGGTCCGCCGCGGCTGGTGCCGGAGAGCAAAATGAAGGACATGGTGCGGCCCGCGAAGACCATTCCCCGTTCGATCGGTCATCGCGCCGAGTGGATTCGGGCCTGCAAGCAGCGGAAGCCGGCGGACGCCAAGTCCGGGTTCGACTATTCCGGCCCCTTCACCGAAGCCCTCTTGGTGGGCAACTTGGCGGTCCGCTTGCAGAAGCGGGTCGAATGGGACAGTGCGGCAATGAAGGCCACCAACGCCCCCGAGGCCGATGCGTTGATTCACAAGGTCTATCGCAGCGGTTTCGGGATATAAGGTCGCCCTGTAAGCCACTCCTGCCGGGAGCGGCTACTGAGCTTTCGAGCCGCTGCCGAACGCCCGGTCTGGCGGCGCTCCGTAGCACAATCGTCGATCTCGGCAAGATGGACCTACTGCCGCCGGTTCGCTGCGCTGGGGGCCGGTCGAATTGTCAATGAACAAATTCACGCGCCCAGTATTCAGGCGTGGCGGAATCTCTTCAACGCGCTTTATGCCCAATAATACGCGAAACATCTCGCCCCATTCGCGCCGCCGGCTTGAGGGATAGGCGGCTGGGGCGGCATGCAAATAGTAGCGATTCACGCGCGGCCAGTTATAGTGTAGAATAATTGGGCGGGGGCTGAATCAGGAAGAACCAGGAAAGATCATAAGTGCTCGAAGAACTGGAGCTTCTGGTCGATTGTACAACGCAGTCACTTTACCCAAGCGACCCCGATATGATCGTAACGGAGATCGAGTAAACGACATGCCCCAGAACCGATCCGGCTTTACCGACTCCCTGGCCCGCGGCGTGCTCGTCTTCGACGGCGCGATGGGCACCGAGATCTACCGCCACCACGTCTTCACGAACCGCTCGTTCGATGAGCTGTGCCTCTCGGACCCCAAGCTCATCGAGACCATCCATCGCGACTACTGCGAGGCTGGGGCCGACGTGCTGACCACCAACACCTTCGGCGCCCAGCGGCCGGGCCTGGAGAAATACGGGCTGGCCGACAAGGTCCGCGAGATCAATCGCGCCGGGGCGGTCATCGCCCGGCGCGTGGCCGATGCGGCCGACCGACCGGTGCTCGTGGCTGGATCGATCGGCCCCGTGGGCGCACAGCGGCCGTCGGAAGAAGCAATCTGTGAAACGATTGCCCAGCAGGTTGCCGCGCTCTGGGAAGGCGGGGCCGATTTCATCATCTTCGAAACCCAGCCTTCGCGGGCCGCTCTCGAACAGTGTGCCGCGGCCATGCGCCGCCAGCCCGAGGTGCCATTCATCCTCTCCTGCATGCTCGACAACCAGGGGGAATCGGTGGCCGGCGAGCCGATCGAGAACCTCTTGGCCCCCCTGCCGGACAACGGCCCGCAGCCCATTGCCTGGGGGCTGAATTGCGGCACCGGGCCCGACGGCCTGTTGAGCGCCGTGGAACGGGCGGTCCACACGATCGCCCTGCCGCTGGTCGTGCAACCCAACGCCGGCATGCCCAAGGAAGTCGATAATCGCAGGATCTACTTCTGTTCGCCGGAATACCTCACGGAATACGCCAAGCGCTTTGTGAACCTGGGCGCGTCGGGCGTGGGCGGCTGCTGCGGAACGGCCCCGGAGCACATCCGCGAGATGTCGCGCACGATCAAGCCGCTCAGCCGGCGGCGGACGCAGCCGACCGTGAAACCGGTCGCGGCAGTGCCGCTAAAGCTGGCTGCGGCGCTGGCGGAAAAGTCGCAACTTGGCCAGCGGCTGGCCGCCGGTCAATGGGTGACCACGGTCGAACTCGTTCCGCCCCGCGGCTACGACCTGGGCTCCACGGTGGCCAAGAGCAGCACGCTGCGTGATCGCGGCGTCACCGCCATCAACATCCCCGACGGTCCGCGGGCCAGCGCCCGCATCTCGCCGCTGATCACGGCCGAGCGGATCCTCCGCGAGGCCCAGATCGAGCCGATCCTCCATTTCTGCTGCCGCGACCGCAACCTGATCGGCATGCAGGCCGATCTGCTGGCCTGTGCTGCCTGCGGTGTGCGCAACATCCTCTTCGTGACGGGCGATCCGCCGAAATTGGGCGACTATCCGCACGCCACTGGCGTTTTCGACGCCGACTCCATCGGCATGGCTGCCGTGCAGAAGCGATTGAATCAGGGCGTCGATCTGGGCGGGCAGTCGATCGATCCGCAGACCTTTGCCGTGATCGGTGTGGGCCTGGACCCCACCGCGCTGGACCGCAAGCGGGAGATCGACCGTTTCCGGCAGAAGATCGAGTCCGGCGCGGAGTTCGCCATCACCCAGCCGGTTTTCGATCCCGATGCCTTGCTGCGAATGCTCGACGACGTGCAGCATCACGGCATTCCCATCGTGGCCGGCATCTGGCCACTGGTGAGCTATCGTAACGCCTTATTCATGCGGAACGAGGTGCCTGGCGTCGTGGTGCCCGACGCCGTGATGGAGCGCATGGCCGCAGTGACCACTCGCGAGGAGCAGCTTGCCGTGGGTATCCAGATCGCCCGCGAGTCGGTGGCCCGCGTGCGCGACCGCGTAGCCGGCATCCAGGTCAGCGCGCCGTTGGGGAATATCGAGACGGCTTGGGCGGTGATTAAAGAGTAACGATTCTCGCTAAGTTTGGAGTAACACAGAAATGGGACCGAATACTTCTCGCATACCGCTTGAGACAGCACACAAGATCCTGGCTACGTTTGGGATCACCAGTCCTACGCGCGCTTATGAACGTTGGGTCAAAGACGACGGATTCGACGTCAAGGACTTCGATGAAGTACTTAGCTTATGACCGAAGCAAGTAGCCCGACCCCATACTCGGTTTCCCGCCCGGAACTCCTCTCCCCTGCCGGCGATTTCGACTGTGCGCGGGCGGCGGTGGAGAACGGTGCGGATGCGGTCTACTTCGGCCTCCGCTTGGGACTGAACGCGCGGACTAAGGCCACGAACTTCGCCCTGGAAGAACTGCCGGAGTTCATGGCCTACTTGCACCTTCGCGGCGTCCGCGGTTTCGTGGCCTTGAACACGCTCGTCTTTCCCAGCGAACTGGACCTGCTGGAATGCTCAATCCGGGCCGTGGTCGAGGCCGGTGCCGACGCGATCATCGTGCAGGACCTTGGCGCGGCGCGGCTGATGCATGCTATCGCACCCGATTGCCCTTTGCATGCCTCCACGCAGATGTCGATTACCAGTGCCGAGGGCGCAGCCCTGGCCCAGCAGTTAGGCATCCGCCGCGTGGTGCTCGCCCGGGAACTATCGATCGACGACCTCCACCGGATCCGTCAGCAAACGGGGCTGGAGTTGGAGGTTTTCGTCCACGGCGCGCTGTGCATGAGCTACTCGGGCCAGTGCAACGCGAGCTTCGGCATGGGTGGCCGCAGCGCCAATCGCGGCCAGTGCGCCCAGCAATGCCGGCTGCCTTACGAGCTAGTATGCGACGGCGAGGTCCGCGACCTCAAGGACCGCAAGTACCTGCTCAGTCCTACGGATCTCTCTGCCTTGGACCTCGTGCCGGAATTGATCGCCGCGGGCGTGAATTCGCTGAAGATCGAAGGCCGCATGAAGTCGCCGCAGTACGTGGCCGCGGCCACGCGGCAGTATCGCCTGGCGATCGACGAGGGCCTAGCCGGCCGCCGCGTCAGTGCGCGGCCGGAGCAACTGTTGGAACTGGAAAGCCCCTTCTCGCGCGGGCTGTCGCAAGGCTGGCTCGCTGGGCGGAATCTTCAGATCGTCGACGGCCGCACCTCGGCCAATCGCGGCATCTGCGTGGGCAAGGTCACGGCGGTCCGCGGCAGTCGCGTGGCGGTCGAACTCACTGCGCCGCTGCGGCGGGGCGACGGCATCGCCTTTCCGTCGGTCCAGGGCGAAGCCTATGACCAGGGCGGCCGCGTTTACGAGATCTTCGACGGCAAGCTCTCGGTCAAGGAGGTTGCCGGCGGCCGGGTCGATCTGGCCTTTGGACGCGATGCCGTCGATCTCAGTCGATTGCAGCCGGGCCAGGAGCTTTGGAAGACCGACGATCCGCAGCTTGACCGCCGCTTGCGGAAGACTTTTTGCGGCGGCCAGACCCAGCGGCGCGTGTGGCTGGATCTGACGGTGGAGGCTGCTGTTGGCCGCAAGCTACGGGTCGCCGCCCAAGCCGGCACGGGAGCGACGCGCCGCGTCGAATCGGCCGAGGAGCTTGAAGAGGCTCAGCGCCACCCGCTCACGGCCGAGGTGCTCCGCGAGCAGTTTGGCCGCTTGGGCACGAGCGTCTATGAGCTGCGAGGGCTGGATGCGCGGATCGAAGGCCAGCCAATGGCTCCTTTGAGCGTACTGGGGCAGTTGCGGCACGAGCTGGTCCGCCTCTTGGATGCCGCCGCCGTGGCCGTGCCCAAGCCGCGGTTGCTTGGTTGTCCCACACTTGATGGGAACCGCAGAAGTCCCAGTGAGAAAGGGAAACCGGTTTGGCACGTCCTCTGCCGCGATTTGCAGCAAATGGAAGAATTGCTGACCTTGGGGGTGAAGAGCGTCATCGGCGATTTTGCCGAACTGCATCGCTGTGCCCCGGCCGTGCGGATGGCCCGTGCGAAAGACGCGGAGATCTTCCTGGCGACGCCGCGGATCCAGAAGCCGGGCGAGGAGGCCCACTTCGCGCGGATTGCCGATGCGGGGCCCGACGGCATCCTGGTCCGCAACCTGGGCGGGGCGGTCTTCTGTGCCCAGCAGCAGATTCCCTTCGTGGCGGATATGTCGCTCAACGCGGTCAACCAGTGGAGCGTGGCCTGGTTGCACGAACTGGGCGCTTGCCGGGTCGCGGCCGCCTACGATGCCGATCGCCAGCGGCTTGCCGAGCTGGCAGAAGCTGCGCCTTGGGCCGAGTTGGAAGTCGTCGTCTACCAACACCTGTCCTTGTTCCACACCGAGCACTGTATTTTCGACACCGAGGTCGGCGGACGGCGCAATGAGTTGAAGCTAACTTCGGAGGAAGAAGACCGCCAGGCGCAACGTCGCGCGGCGCCGTGCAGTTTCGCCTGCATGAAGCACGCGGTCCGCCTCCGCGACCGTCTCGGCGTGGAGCATCCCTTGCAGTCGGACGCCTGTTGCCGCAATACGCTCTACCATGCCCAGCCGCAGAATCTCATGGACCATGTACCGGAACTGCGGCGGCTGGGCGTGCGGCATTTCCGCATCGAGTTGCTGGAAGGAGTGCCGCGAAAGGTGATTCGCCGTGCGGTGGATGAACTGGCGGAGTGAATGTATACTGACGCAAACTGTAAAATCTCCCCACCGACCCCGTGTCGGTGGAATGGTGACTGACCAGCTATGTCCTGGGCAATTTCCACACTGCTGACTTTCCTGCACGTCCTGGTCGTGCCGGGGATCTTCCTGCACGTTGTGATCCTGCTGGGAACTTCCCTGCGGGTAATCACGCGGCGGCCGCCTAGCGGCGTTGCTTTGGCCTGGATGTTCCTGGTTGCCTCCCTGCCCGTGGTTGGGTTTCTGTTCTATCTGATGATCGGCGAACGCCGTGTCGGCCTGCGCCGCGCCCGGCGGATCGCCGCGGTCCGCAGCGACTATGCCAAGCTGGCCCAGCGCGTGATCGACGAGGGGCTGACCCAAGTCCACTGGGACAAGCATCGCCCCGAGGCCCGCGGCATGGACCGACTGGGAACCTGCCTGGTGGGCGTTCCCACGGTGGCGGGCTGCACGGCCCGCTTCTACTCGGAGTCCGAACAGATCCTGCGGACTATCGCCCAGGATATCGACAGCGCCCACGAGAGCGTGCTGATCGAGTTTTATATCTGGAACGAAGGCGGGGCTGCCGACGAAGTACTCGAGGCCCTGGTTCGCGCTGCGCAACGGGGCATTTCTTGTCGCGTGCTGGTCGACGCCGTGGGCGCAAGGCCTTGGTGGAGGGGCCGGCAGCCCCAACGGCTTCGCGAAGCGGGCGTCCAGGTCCAGCCCGCTTTGCCCGTCAACCTGCTGCAAGTCCTCATCTCGCGCAATGATCTCCGCCTGCACCGCAAGATCGTCGTGGTCGATGGCCGCGTCGCCTGGACCGGCAGCATGAACCTGGTCGATCCCCGCTACTTCAAGCCCGGCGCGGGGCCGTGGGTCGATGCCATGGTCCGCCTCGAGGGGTCGGTCGTGGCCCCGCTGGCCATGACCATGATGGGCGACTGGATCCTGGAAACGGCCGAATCGCTCGAGACGATCATCGCCAGCGCGAAGTTGAGCCTGATGGGACCGAAAGGCACCGAGGATATGCAGGTCATTCCCTCAGGGCCGGGCGAAGGCGACGACGGATTGCTACAAATGCTCCTGGCGGTCATCAATTCGGCCCGCGAGGAACTGGTGCTCACGACACCCTATTTCGTGCCCGACGATTCGATGCTGCGGGCCCTACGCGGCGCCGCGGGCAGGGGGGTAACTGTTGATATGATCCTGCCCGAACGGGTCGATTCGCTGTTGACGCGCTATGCCAGCCGCTCTTACTACGACGAACTACTGAACATCGGCGTCCGCATCCATCTCTATCAAAAGGGGCTGCTGCACACGAAGTCGATCACGGCCGACCGGCGGATATCGATGTTCGGCACCGTCAATCTCGACATGCGCAGCCTATGGCTCAATTACGAGGTGGCCCTGTTCGTGTACGGCAGCGCATTTGCCGAGCAACTTCATACGTTGCAACAGTCTTACATGCAAGATTGCCGGCGGCTCGATCCCCAGCTATGGTCGCAGCGTTCGTGGGGAGCCCGCTTCCTTGAAAACGCGCTGCGCTTAGTCGGGCCAGTGTTGTAGGCAGCGGGGAGCAGGCAAGGGGGCTAACGGCGAACACGGCGCAGGTTGCTTTGTTAACAGCCTATCGCGATCTATTCCGAGCAGCCGGAATCCATGTACCTTACCTTCCGCGCAAGAAAACTTGGTGGCGCTTTTGGAGCCTTGAGTAGATAAGGTTACCTGAACGGTGCTATTGCCGCCGGAAGCCCGACTCGCATGAAGAATCGTGCAAACGCCTGAGAGAAATGCTCCAGGAACGGTGAGTCGAGCCTCCATCGCTGACCGAGAGAGTCCGTATGCTTCCCCAGATACGCAAAGGGCACACTGACGATGTTGCCGAAGTCAGGGACAAGACAATCCGGCAAGAGGTCTCCTTGCGCCAGGCCGGTACCCCTCGTTAGCGTCCACCAGCTACGTGCCATGACAGATCAATCATCATCCAACTGGAATCGACGGGGCCTGAGAGGTTGGATCTGAGAATAACGAACGTGAATTGTCCCTGCGGTGGGCAAGGGAACATGCCGGTACTCAAGGAACTCGGCGAACGCTGCCTCTTCCGTGGCTACCGCTTCATCCGCACCATGGACTTCGGGAGTTCCGCCAATCGCCATATCGGCAGCAGAAACCACCGTTACTGGTAGTGACGCATCGGCAGACGGATCGTTTGAAGACTGGTTTAAGATACTCATACCCCCTTTTAACAAGGAGAAGCCGGTGATGCAATGACTGCCGTACCTTGTGCATGGCCAGATTTTCCGGCAGGAATATGGGTCGCTGGACCAAAGCTGGGTGGGGAGAGGCACCTACTTCGGCCGCCCCCGGTTGTAATGCCAGCCAATCTAGGCGAAAATAGGTCATTCACTCCAGCGAGGACTCCCCCCATGAAAATTCACGAATTTCAGGCCAAGCAGATCCTTCGCGAGGCGGGCGTGGCCGTGCCCCGCGGATTTGTGGCTGATACCCCCCAAGCCGCCGCGGACGCATTCGTCAAGCTGGCCGTTCCGGTGGCAGTGGTCAAGGCCCAGATCCACGCTGGCGGCCGCGGCAAGGGAACCATCCAGGACATCCCAGCCCAGCGCGGCGTGCAACTGGTCCGCAGCCGCGAAGAGGCCGAGACGGTGGCCGCCAATATCCTCGGCCATAAGCTGGTCACCATCCAGACCGGGCCGGAAGGCAAGGTCGTCCATCGCGTGCTGGTTGAAGAAGGCTGCTCGATCGCTCGGGAACTCTATCTCGGGGCCGTCATCGATCGCGGCCGCGGCGGGCCGGTGCTGATCGTCTCCTCGGAAGGCGGCATGGATATCGAGCATGTCGCCGCCACGATGCCGGAGCGGATTCTTACCGAGCCGTTCGACGTCGATACGGGCGTGCAGCCTTACCAAGTCCGCAAGCTGGCCGGCCGCTTGGGGCTGCCGCAAGCCGCACTGCGGAATGCCGAGCAGTTCGTGCAGGCGCTGAGCAAGTTGTTCCTCGCCCGCGACTGCAGCTTGCTGGAGATCAACCCCTTGGTATTGACTACCGACAATCGCCTGCTGGCCCTGGACGCCAAGATGAGCTTTGACGACAACGCCCTGTTTCGCCACGGCGATCTGGCGGCCCTCCGCGACCTGGCCGAAGAAGAGCCCTCGGAGATCCGCGCCGGCGAGGCGGGGCTGAGCTTCGTGCAATTGGACGGCAACATCGGCTGCCTGGTCAACGGCGCGGGGCTGGCTATGAGCACCATGGACATCATCAAGCTCCACGGCGGACAGCCGGCTAATTTCCTCGACGTGGGCGGCGGGGCCAACGTGCAGCAGGTGACCGAGGCCTTTCGCATCTTGCTGGCCGATCCCAAGGTCCAGGCCGTGCTGGTGAACATTTTCGGCGGCATCATGCGTTGTACCACGATCGCCAGCGCGCTGCTGGAGGCCCATCGGTCCGTCAATTTCAAGATTCCGCTCGTGGTGCGGCTGGAAGGGACCGAGGTCGAGGAAGGCCGGCGGATCCTGGCCGAGAGCAAGCTGGACATCATTTCCGCGTCCGGGCTGACCGAGGCCGCCAAGATGGTCGTCGCCGCGGCGGGAAAATAGGACCACGAAGCACACGAACAACACGAAGCGGTTACAAGAACCATGAGCATTCTCGTCAACAAAAACACGCGAGTGATCTGCCAGGGAATCACCGGCAAGGCCGGCCAGTTCCATACCACGCACTGCAGGGCCTACGGCACGCAGATGGTCGGCGGCGTGACGCCGGGCCGCGGCGGCCAGGATTTTGAGGGTCTTCCCATCTTCGACACGGTCGTCGAGGCGGTCGAGAAGACCGGGGCCGACGCCACGATGATCTTCGTCCCGCCGCCCTTTGCCGCCGACGCCATCATGGAAGCCGCCGATGCCGGCATCCGCACCGTGGTGGCCATTACGGAAGGCATCCCCGTGCGCGATATGGTCCGCGCGGCCGAAGTTGTCCGCCGCACGGGCGTGCGACTGATCGGCCCCAACTGCCCAGGTGTGATCACGCCGGAGGAGTGCAAGATCGGCATTATGCCCGGCTATATCCACAAGAAAGGCGCGGTCGGCGTGATGAGCCGCTCAGGCACGCTGACTTATGAAGCCGTCTGGCAGTTGACGAACCTGGGGCTGGGGCAATCGACGTGTGTCGGCCTGGGCGGCGATCCGATCGTCGGCACGTCGTTCGTCGATCTGCTGAAGATGTTCGAGGAGGACCCGGCCACCGAAGCGATATTGATGATGGGCGAGATCGGCGGTTCGGCCGAGGAAGACGCCGCCGCCTACGTCCGCCGGCACGTGACCAAGCCGGTCGCCGCCTTCATCGCTGGCCGCACCGCCCCGCCGGGCAAGCGCATGGGCCACGCCGGCGCAATCATTTCCGGCGGCAAGGGCACGGCCGCCGAAAAAATCGCCGCCTTGGAGGCCGCCGGCATCGTCGTCGCCCAAAGCCCTGCCGACATGGGCGCAGCCGTCGCCCGGGCGATCAAAAAGCAATCCTAACTCCCGGTCGTCGTTTACCCGTGTCCGATCGCTACTTCGTTCAGTCGCCGGTCGTGTCCGACCGCGTCGTCCTGGTTGGCCCTGAGGCCCATCATCTGCTGCACGTGATGCGTGCCAGGCCGGGGACGTGCATCACGCTTTTTGACGGTTCGGGCTGGCAGTTCGACGCCCTGGTCGAGCAGATCGGCCGCAACGGCGTAGAACTGACAATTGGCGGCCGCCAGCAGGTCGACCGGGAAGCGCCGATCGCGGTGACTTTGGGCGTGGCGCTGCCCAAGGGAGATCGGCAGAAGTGGCTTGTCGAGAAGGTGGTTGAACTAGGCATAGCGCGGCTCGTGCCGCTGGAAACCGAGCGCGGTGTGGCCCAACCGCGGGCGAGTGCCGTCGAGCGCCTGCGCCGCGGGGTGATCGAGGCTTCCAAGCAATGCGGGCGGAATCGGCTGATGGAGATTGCCGAACCCAAGACGTGGCCGGCATTCCTCGCGGAAAACGCGACAGCCGAGTGTCGGCTCGTGGCACATCCGGGGCAATCCACACCGCCTCCACCGACATCAGCCCCTCGCGCCGCAGTTGCCATCGGTCCGGAGGGTGGATTCACGGATGAGGAAATAGCGGCGTCCGTCGCGCAGGGTTGGCAAACAGTGGACCTCGGCCCGCGAGTCCTCCGTGTGGAAACCGCAGCCGTGGCATTGGCGGCGCGGCTGATCGGATAAAGGTAAGAAATGCCTGAACTCCCCGAAGTTGAAACCATGCGCCGCGGGATCGCCGCCGCGGCAGGGGCGGTAATCGAAAAAATCACGCGCCCCCCAACTCCTTTGCAAGCGATCATCATGGAGCCGCCGCTGGGCAGCTTCCGCCGCCATGTCGTGGGGCGTCGAATCGAGCGTGTTGGCCGGCTGGGTAAGCGGGTCCTCCTGGAACTCGACTCGGGCGACCGCATCGTCATGGAACCTCGCATGACGGGCCTCGTTCTCCTGGCTGCCCCGCCCGACCGCAAACACCTGCGGCTGATCATCGAGCTTACCGGGCCCATAGAGCAGATTTTGTTCTGGGACCAGCGCGGACTGGGCGTGGTGCGACTCGTCTCGCCCACCCAGTTCGACGAATGTTACGGCCCTGCCAAAATCGGGCCAGACGCCCTGGAAGTATCTGTGGACGAACTGCGTGAGCGGTTGCGCCACAGTACCCGGCCGATCAAGGTCGCGCTCTTGGATCAAAAAGCGTTGGCCGGCGTGGGAAACCTGTACGCCTCCGAGATCCTGCATCGTGCCGGCATCCATCCGGCCCGTTCCTGCCGCCGACTACGGAAGGACCAATGGCAGCGCATCCATGCCGAAATGCTTCGCGTGCTGCACGATGCGATCCAACACCAGGGCTCGACGTTGCGTGACGGCACCTATCGCATTGCCCGCGACGTGCCGGGCGACTATCAGTTCAACCACCGCGTCTACCAGCGGCACGGGCAGGTGTGTCTCGCCTGCGGGAAGGCCCAAATTGTGCGAATCGTGCAGGCCCAGCGATCAACGTTCTATTGTCCGGCCTGCCAGCGGAAGTAGCTTCTTTAGCACATTCTTAACGCGAATCTTATCTTTAATGAATAATTTCCAGGTATAAAGACTCTTTTCCGCCGCCTCTGCCCCTTGTGAAGGCAAGTTTGCCTGTGGAGAAATCGTGACTATCGGTGAAAGGAATGAGAAATGATCATTTACCTGGCGGGTCCACTGTTTTCACTAGCCGAGCGGCGGTTCAATGAGGAGTTTGCCAAGGCGTTGGAACGGAGCATTTTTCCCTGTATGGTGATTTTGCCGCAGGACCACGCCGCCAAGCTTGGCGAAGCTGCCGGCTTTCCCGAACGCATGTATTCCTACGCCCTAGACGCGATCAATCACAGCGATGCCGTGGTGGCAATCCTCGACGGCGCGGATGCCGATTCCGGCACTTGCATCGAGATTGGCTATGCCAAGGCCAAAGGCAAGCGGATCATTGGCATCCGTACGGATTTCCGCACAGGTGAAGACCGAGGCTTGAACTTGATGGTGTCGAATCTCTGCTCCCAACTGATTATTCGTTCGAGCACATCCTTCTGCCTGGAAGAAGTGGCAGGCGACGTTGCCCATGTGCTGGCCGGCAATACCACGGACAGCTCGGAAGATCCTAGCGACCTGGTGATTGCTTGAATCTGGCCTAGCCGGATTATTGACAGTAGCGGCTGGCATGTTCAAGGTGGCAGCTTTCCGCGATAGTGATTTTGCTTAACCTGCAAGCACTTCTTGCTGCGCATCTAATCGTCTTTTTCGTTGTGGCTGGGCAATTCTCTGACGATGCTCGCCGCAAGTCCCAATTTTCTAGGGAGTTACTGGCATCTCAGGGCAGGCCGCCCCGTTGCGCATTGGAGTTGGCACGCCGTATGCTCTCTCTTATACCGCCATGAACGAGGGAAATATTTCAGACAACCGATGGAGGGCAACTGATGCAAGATCCACCGAGTGATTTAGGAGGAGAAGCTGGCTAGACTCGCTTCTCCGACGACGTTGTTCTGACAGATTCCACAACCCCTAACCACAAGGACCCCGCTTCCCAGGCGGGGTTCTTGTTGCGCAAATCGCAAGGCGGATTAAAGTCCGCTCTACGAAGACTGCTGGGACCAAGTTCCAACCAAACCTAGTGATTCTATGCGGCAGACTATTTTTGGCAGATCGATTGTCGGCAGGGCCATGGAAATCCTCTTGATCGAGGATGATCTGGGAGACGCCAAAGAGGCGATGCAGGTTCTCGATCAGGGACATGTCCGTTGCCGCGTGAGTCTGGTCCGCGACGGTGAAGAGGCCTTGGCATTTATCTATCGGCAGGGCATCTTTGCCCGGGCCCCTCGTCCCGATCTGATTTTACTGGACATGCAGTTGCCCAAGAAGAGCGGCTGTGAAGTCCTCGCGGAATTCCGGGCCGACGAAAAACTGAACAAGATTCCCGTCGTGGTGATGAGTACGGCCAGCACTTGCCGGACGTTGCTCGACGGTGACTGTTATAGCGCTTTGGAATTCATGCCCAAGCCGTTGGACCCGGAGCGGTTCGTCGGCATGGTCAAGTCACTGCACTTCTCACTCTTGACCGAATTGGTCGCCGCGTCGATGGTTTGACTCTTCGACATCGAGTCTTCGACATCCTTGGCAAGCCGTTCAGTTTATGGCAGAATAACCCCATTATTCTCCAACCCGGCAACCGAGGCCCTCCAGGGTCAATGGACCAAGATCACGCAAGCCACGTCCTGGTATCCGATTTCGACGGCACGATGACCCGCCGCGATTTCTTCAAACTGGCCATTGCGCAATTGCTCCCGGCAGACGTACCGGACTTCTGGAGCGAGTACCGTGTTGGTCGGATCACGCATTTCGAGGCCCTGCGGCGGTACTTCGCCGAGATCCGCGCCAGTGAGGCGCAGGTGCTCGCGGTGGTCGATCAGATGGAACTCGACCCGGTCTTGCCCCAGGCCCTGGCCGATCTGCGCCGGGCTGGCTGGCAAATAGTCGTCACCTCGGCCGGCTGTGATTGGTACATCCGCCGTCTGTTGACCCAGGCGGACGTGGAACTGGAGGTGCATGCCAATCCGGGCCGCTTCGTACCGGGCCAAGGGCTGCAAATGGAAATGCCCATCGGCTCGCCATATCTCTCGCCTACGCTGGGTGTGGACAAGGCCCGCGTCGTGCGGCATCATTTGCAGCAAGGCCGGACGGTGGCCTTTGCCGGCGACGGCTTCCCCGACGAGGAGGCTGCTCTGCTGACGCCAGGCTGCTTGCGCTTCGCCTGCGGCGAGCTGGCCGACGTGCTCAAGCAGAAAGGCGAGCCTTTCCTGCCGTTCGACACGTGGTCGCAGATTGCGCAGAATCTTCTCCAGCGACTGTAGATTCCTCTTGCCGAGAGGGACTAAGCGAGAGATCAGTTGCCGAAGGGGTCGTCCTTGTCACTTGCCGGCTTCTTGGCATCAGCCGGCTTTTTGGCATCGGCTGGCTTCTTGTCGTCCGCCGGCTTCTTGCCAGCGGCCGGTTTCTTCTCAGGCTCGTCGACGAATGGGCTGTCAGCAGCTGGTCCGGCGGCCTTGGCGCCGTCCTTCGCGCTGGCGGCCGGTTTCTTGGCATCGTCGCCACCGAACGGATCATCGCCGTCCGCCGGCTTAGCATCCGGTTTGGCCTTCTCGGGCTTGGCCGCGTCCGACTTCGCGCCGGCGGCCGGTTTCTTGGCATCGTCGCCGCCACCGAATGGATCATCGCCACCCGCCGGCTTAGCCGCGTCCGGTTTGGCCTTCTCGGGTTTGGCCGCGTCCGACTTCGCGCCGGCGGCCGGTTTCTTGGCATCGCCGCCGCCACCGAATGGATCATCGCCACCCGCCGGCTTAGCCGCGTCCGGTTTGGCCTTCTCGGGCTTGGCTGCGTCCGACTTCGCGCCGGCGGCCGGTTTCTTGGCATCGTCGCCACCACCGAATGGATCATCGCCGCCCGCCGGTTTGGCGGCATCGGGCTTGCCGACAGCCGGCTTGGCCGCATCGGGCTTAGCACCGCTGGCGGGCTTCGTGGCGGCAGCGCCAGTGCCGCCAAAGGGATCGTCGGCTTCGCCAACTGCCGGCTTGCCGGCATCCGGCTTGGCCGGATTCGTCTTGCTCGCATCGGGCTTGGCGTCGCCGGCTGGCTTCTTGGCATCGCCACCGCCGAATGGATCATCACCGCCCACCGGCTTGCCCGCATCGGGTTTCTCTACGGCAGGCTTGGTCGCGTCGGGCTTGGCATCGCCAGCCGGCTTCTTCGCGTCGCCACCGCCGAACGGATCGTCACCGCCAATATGCTCAACCGTGTTGGGCTTTGTCGCATCGGGCTTTGTCGCATCGGGCTTGGTCGCATCGGGCTTGGTCGCATCGGGCTTGGTCGCATCGGGCTTGGTCGCATCAGTCTTGAGGGCATCCGCTGGATTGTCAGTCTTGGGAGAGGCGGCTGGGCCAGCGCCGGCATCTTCCTTCTTCGGTTCGCCGGGCTTGCCCGCATCGAAGGGATCGGCCGGCACCGCGCCCGTGGCCTTGCTCGAGTCGCCGGGTACTTCGACGGCCTTGGTCGCGTCGGTGGACGACTCGATGGTCTTGGTCGGCGTCGCTTCGGACGATTTTTGCAGGAAGTCTCGCTCTTCTTTGCGGCTTTCGTCGTACTTGATTCGGCGTTCATCTTCCGTCTTTTTCAAGACGGCCGCGCGGGCCGTCAGGCGATATTGTTCCAACGTGCTGCGATCGTTTCCCTGGATACGTTCCAGCGAGCGGGCCACGTTAAAGGCCCGGGTTGGATCGATGACGCTCTCCAATTTGGCGCCTTGCTGAAAATCGCTTTCGGCTTGCTCGGGCCGGCCCATCTTCAAAAGGGCCAGACCACGGAAATAGTAGCAGCGCGGGTCCTGCGTGTGCCCGTCGATGGCGAAAGTGAACTGTTCGTGCGCCTTCACATAGTCTTGGGCGAAATAGGCATGGACACCCTTGCCGTACACTTGACTGAGCACGGCGTCTTGGGCCATCAACGGCGCGGCCGATACGAGCACGCATCCGACGACCAGAACGAAAACACTCCGAGACATGGCAACTGACTCCTGCAGGAACGTCACTCCAATAACGGCAGCCGAGAATGTGGAAAACGAAAATCCGGCGCTATACGCCAGCCTAATCGTTGCCGGGGAAAATATCAAGTATCTTCTTCCCGAGACCGCCGCTTTTCCGGAAATCCAGCCCCCTACATTATGTATGCTGAATTTATAGGGGGGGTAGTTGTGAAATCCACCCTGCGACTAATAGCGCCAATGCCAGAACCAGTACTCGTAATCCGCCAGCAATTCGATGTTCGGGCCGGGCGGGGTAACCGTCAGTTCGACCAGCGGCAGGTTTACTAAGAAACGGCCTTTGCGGGTCTGGCAATAAATGCCGTCGAACTCATCGCAAATGTCCGTTCGCGGGTCCAGCAGCGCGATCACCTGGCAGCGGTCGGCTGCCGCGTGAACTGGCGTGGCGGGCCGAGGGTAGCACGCCGAAAAAGGGAGTTGGAGATGGGTGGCCAGGTAATCGTAGTAGCTGGCCAACGACTCCTCGCTGACGCGTAAATCCTGGCCGGCGGGCAGCCCTAGGGCCGTAAGAATTCGTTGCCGGCGGGCGCGGTCGGGCTGGGGTGGCACGGTTGTCCAGGGTGTGGGCCAGGGGACATCGTTCATCGCGGCGTTGAGCATCGCTGGGTACTCCTCTGGATCAATACGGGTTGATTGCCCTTGATCCATCAAGGGTCGCTACTGCGCCAGGATTGCCACCTGGCATCAGCGACGCATCATGCGATTTGACGATATCTGTCGACTCCAGACGCATCATAGAGCGATCGATGATTCGGGACAAGAGCAATTTTTGGCGATCTTTATTGGCTTATTCCTTCACCCCCATCTCTAAGTAGTTCAGCAGCGCCTTGATGATCGCGCAGTGCTCCGCCACGCGCGTCTCCAGCGGCTGTCCGGGCTTGGCTGTCTCGATGATGAAGGCGTGAATGTCCAAGTGCTCGCCGGCGGCACGGGCGAGCGACGTGTCTTTCGGACGGCGACCGACGATGAATCGGTAGCGGCTGTCGGCAATCGTAGCATTCACGGCTTGCAGCAAGGTGGGCTGGGCCTTGGTCAACTCGGCCGACGGCACCACGAGTAGCGCGTTGCCGACGCTGCCTTCGCTCGTGCCGTGCAACGTGTGGGCCTCGTGCAGGTCGACCAGCCAGTCAGGCTTCTGCTTGAGCACGAACTGCCAGATTTCCTGGGCCGGACGGCCGCGGGGCGACTCGCCCTTGGAGTTCGCATGGGCGAAATCGCGATTCAGATCGGCCAGGTCCGGCGCAAAGCCCGGCATGGTTCGCTGTTGAGCCGCCAGGCCGCCCGGGTTGAGCCGTGGCACGACGGTCAATTTTCCTTGGTGTACGTGCCAATGCCGCATGCGCTCCGCGGCTGCCGCCCCGGCCGGTTCGTCGCCATGCACGCCGCCGGTAACCATGACCGTCGGCCCCGGCTTGCCACTGTCGCAAATCGAAAAGGGCACGGCTTGGGGCGTACCGCTGAGTAGGACGCCCACAATTATCTTTTCCGCTTCAGCCGGGTTTGGCGGTAAGATTACGAGGAGGGAGAGCAACAGTAATATGGCAATGATCGTGCGGAGCAGCATGGGAATTTGCGGGAAAGAGCGGGAAACGCTATAAGCCCGCATTATAACAGGCCGATAGCCAGTGCCGCAAATAAGAGGGGGTTTGACATCGGCTGCCAATCCAGGGATGATAGAAGCTGCGGGAACTTCTTGGTTCCTTCCCGCGTCTCTTACAGTGAGACAACTGTGAACGACGACGCCCAACTCATTAGTCAGGCCTTAGCTGGACAAACGGCAGCCTTCGGGCAACTGGTGCAAAAGTACCAGGATCGGCTGTACAACACCGTAGTCCACGTGGCCGGTAACGCCGAGGACGCCAAGGACGTGGTCCAAGAGGCCTTCGTCCAGGCATTCCTCAAGTTGGAGTCGTTCCAGGGCGCCAGCGCATTTTACACATGGCTGTACCGTATCGCCTTCAACGTGGCAGGCACGCATCGCCGCCGCCGTGGGGCCATGCGCGCGGCCGAACAAGCTGCCTTGGCCGAAGGCTGCTTGCGGGGCGCCGAAGGGCATCCGTCAAGCGTGGCCGACGGTCCCGGCGAGCAACTGGAACGCCAGGAACGCTGCCGCCAGGTGCGGCACGCCATTTCGCAGTTGCCCGAAGAGCACCGCGTGGTGCTAGTGTTACGGGAGATGGATGGTTGTTGTTACGAGACCATCGCCGAAATCCTGGACCTGCCCTTGGGCACGGTGCGCAGCCGCCTGCACCGGGCCCGCATGCAGCTTCGGGAACAGTTGAAGGAAGTCCTGGCGGTGGAAGAATGATGGCCTTTTTATTTCAGGTGTAAGGAGCGAGTTGTACGGTGGGCATCAGTCCGCCTTTGCCGCGCACGCAAAGGAAGGTGGGCTAAAGCCCACACTACAAGCGCGGAAGAGCAAGAACCAAGGTATGGACGAGTTTTCCGAAACAGAACTGTTCAGCGCGTATCTCGACGGCGAATTGACCGCCGAGGAGCAAGTGCGCGTGGAGCAAATCCTGGCCACCAGTCCGGCGGCCCGGCAACTCATGGAGGAACTGCGCGCCCTGGACAACACCCTGCAAGGACTGCCGACCGAGAAGTTGGACGAAGACCTCAGCGCCCGCGTGCTGGCGGTCGCCGAGCGGCGAATGCTCTTGCCCGACGATGCCCCCGACAGCCCGTCGGCCGGGCGGGCCGCAGAGACGTTGAAGGCCTCCGACACCGAATCTATCGGCTGGCTGGGAATCCCCTGGCGCGAGATCTCATGGCACGGCATGCTGAGCAAGCGGGCCTTGGTCTGGACGGCGGTGGTCTTGGTCACGGCGCTCATTATCAACTTCACTTCTCCCCCGAAACCGAACCTAAGTATTGCCAAACGCGATGCGCCGCCCGGGACAAATGCGCAGGTAACCGTCTCCGGCGAAAAACGGCTGGCCAAGTCCACGGCCACCGGCAGTTGGGATGTTCCCGCCGGCCGACCGCGGGTGCTACAGACCGAAAAACTGGCGAGCACCGCGGCCAGACGGAAAGCCGTCGACAGTGAGAATCTAGCGGAAAACGTCCTGGCGGAAGGGGCCGTTGCAGAAGAGGGAAAGGCGGCCGACAAGTCCATCGCCGCGAAAGAGAGGGAAACCGACGCGGACAGCAAGGACGTCGTCGCAGAAAATAAGAAGTCGGCGCAAGGCAAAGCCGCGATGCCGGCCGATGCGATTGCCAAACCCATGCCAGCGCCGATGGCTGCGCCGATGCCCGCAAAGCCGGAGGTGGCCGCTCTCGATCAATCCGAGCAGTCCCCCGCGAGTGCCGCCAAACGAGTTGTTGAAGCCCCCTCGCCGGCGCATGCCATGAAGGCCCCGGCGGCCGCGCTGCCTATGCCGTCAGCGCCGGCCGCGGAAATGGTGGCCAAGGCCGAGCAGCGCAATGCGGGAGGCGGAAGGCGAGTGATGAACAAGGCCACCGCCAAGAAGGACGAAGCCGCCGCGCAGGATCTCGCCCTGAGTAGCGCGTCAGGGCAATTCTCTAATGGACGCGCACTTGGTGCGGTCAACGGCAATTCGTCGCCTGCCGGAGCGGTCATGGCCAAGGGCAAAGGCGGCCCGCCGCTATCCGATCGATCCGCCCCGCCATTGTCTGCTGCGGATGCCGTCGTTCATCTTGTAGTTTCGCGAGAGGCCGTACAGAACAAGGTCTTCGAGAACCTGCTGGCGAGCGAAGGCCTGGACAATGCCCGCTACTCGCTGCGAGCCGATTGGAGCGACGGCGCAGAACAGGGTCGCAGCAGCGACATGCCGCGTGGGAACGCGGCCGCAACGCCTGCCAAACTGCGCGACGCGTCCAAGACTCAAGCCCAAGAGGCGCTCGGCAACGGGCCGCAAAAGCCCGGCGCAAACTTCCAGCCGCAGGCGGCTCAACAGGACGCCGCGCCCCGTTCCGGCCCGCTGTACTTTGAGTGCGATCTCGGTCCCCAGCAGTTGATTGTGATCCTCAAGCAGATCGGCGAGAAACCCGAGGCCTTTTCGAAACCGGAGGTCGTTGCTTCGCTACCATCCAACTTGGGCGCTCAGAAGGATTATGGCTACCGTTCCAGCGGTTCCGGCGGCGGCATGGGCGGCTTCGGCAGCGGTCCGCGCGGCGGCCAACTCGGCGGTGGCCCCGACCAGCGGCAAATCAAGGCCGATGATAAGGGGCTCAAGTCCCTGCCCGGCGCCACCGTTCAGTCCCGGGGCGCTCCACAGGCCGTTGGCGGCACGATTCCCACCTCGCCGGCGCCTGCCGCCAGGCAACAGGTTCCGCCCGCTTTCGGGGCTGCAAAACAGCATGTGTGTTTCGTGCTCGACGTAGTCGACCGTCTGCCGGCCGCCGGCCGCACGGCTGGGCCACCGCCGGCTACCGCTGCAACCCCTGCCGCGCCGGCCACCAAACAATAGGCCGACGCGCAAACGAAATGGCCGCGCGAGGAAAGCGAACCCGAAGCCGTAGGGCTGATGAAAGCCTCCAATTGTCGTCGCCAAATTTGTGCGCCCTTCCGTTGCGGTGCGAATTCCCGACGCTACGCGACCAAATCTGCACGCGAAACGCGCCGATTCCGCATCACATGTTCGTCGCGTCATCCACCGCCGTCGGCCCCACGATCTGGTCCATCGCCTGGGCGAAATCGGCCTTGTGCGAGCTGTCTTCGGCATAGATGCGGAAGATGCGAAAGCTCAACGCGATCCGCCGGAACAATTCCCGCTCGTTCAAGCGATGGATCTTGCCTGTCGCCGGGTCGAGCAGAAAATTCTGGTCGGCCGTGGGGGCCAAGGCCTCGGGCCGATAGACGTGCCGGGGGATGTCGATGCGGAAGACGATGTCCTTCAGTTCCGGCGGCAGGTTCTTGCGGATCCGCCGCTCGAGAACCTCTTCGTCGCTGAACACGCTCGCCGCCTCGTGCTGCCCGGGCGCGAAGAAGACCATCCGCTCGCAAGCCATCTTCCAGTGCAGCCGCCGTGCGAGGAACCCGCGCCAGCGCTCTCCCAAAGCGCGTAGCCGTGGGTCGGTCGCGCGCTGCCAATCGGCCACACGGACCAGCAGCGACCATTCCGTGAACTGCAGGTAGTCGTCGAGATGCTCCAGGGGGTTGCCGGGGAACAGGTCGGCCTTGCTCTCGGCGAACAGTTCCTGCAAGGTCAGGTCGATGGCCCGCACGGTACGGTGGTAATAGATGGTGCGGAACAAGTCGCCCCGCACGGCGATGAACCGCTCCAGCGCGGAAAGCCCGCGCTCGTGGATCGTCAGCCCACGGGCGGTGAACAGGCTATAGCGGAGCAAGCGGTCCAGGTCGAATGCCTTCTGGCTGTAGCCCGACATGTAGGCGTCGCGGAGCACGAAGTCCATGTTGTCGACCGTATACAGTCCGCAGAACAAGCTGCGGAGAAAGCGCAGCCATTGCGGCCCGTCGGCCGCCGTGCTGGAACTGGGCCGCATGATCAGGAAGCAAATCTGTTGCGGGTCGAGACTCTCGCCCTCGGCCATGCGGCTAGTGGGATTTCGCCGTATGCCGCGGATCAAGTCGGCCAGGGGGCCGAGGATGATGTGGCTGCCGACGATCTCGTGATTGAGCTTGTATTGGGCCAGGTAATGGCTGTCGAAGAAATGGCCGAAAGGCCCGTGCCCCACGTCGTGCAAGAGACCGGCCATCCGCATGAGCGATTCGACGTAGCCGCGGCTGGGCACGTCCGGGCACACCTGACAGAGGCTGTCGTAGGTCACGTCGATCATGCGGCTGGCCAGGTGCATGGCCCCCAGCACGTGCTGAAAGCGAGTGTGCTCGGCCGTGGGAAAGACCCACCAGGCGGTCTGCAACTGGTGGATCTGGCGCAGCCGCTGGATCCAAGGATGGTCGATAATCGCTTGTTCCGAGGCCTCTCCAGGCGGCAATCCCTGGGGCGAGGTGAAAGGAATGTATCCGTGGATGACGTCGTGGCTAAGGCTGGCATTGATGAGTTCGTTCATGCCGTTATTATCTCCGTTATGGCAATAAATTCCAGACGGTTGGCTAAAAGTGGCCTATTCAATTTCAATCCAGCGGATTTCCCAGGGACGGAGTTTCAGCACAATCGGCCTCTGGACCAGGTCCTGTACGCCCTGGAAACGCAGGACTTTCAGATTATTCACCGCGCTTTCGGCGTCCAAGCTCACGACGCGGAAGCTGCCGCCCGCCAGTCCGCTCAGCACTAGCCGCACGTCGACTTCCTCGGGCCCGCCGGCTTCATAGCGCCACACGAGCACGTGCCGGCGGTGTTCGCGCTGGCAGGCAATCGCGCGGATGTTTCCCCACTCGCCTGTGACGGGAAAACGTGGCCCTTCGAATTGCCCCAGGAGGCGGAACGCGTACCAGGCAGGCCGCACGCGTCCGTGGTGGTCGAACAGCGCGCTGTATTGCGGCATGGTGTTCCACCAGTGCGCCATGAAATTCCGCCCGCCGGGCGACATCCAGTCGAAGTCGGCCTCGTCCACAAAGCAGTCGCGAACATGATAGTAGGCCGCCATGTCGAGCCCCGCCTCGGCAAAGCGGCGGACCGTCTCCAGCACGAAGGCCGGTTGAAACCCGGGCGACAGGTTCGGCTGCATGAGATCCATGTTCCATTCGGAGACATAGGTCTTCGTATCCTTGAGTTGCGGGAACCGGGCCAGTTTCTTGCGCATCCGTGCGACGCTGCCGGCGTGCGCGTCGGCCGAATCGGAGTAGAGATGCCAGGAAAGAACGTGCAGCGGCACGTTTTGGGTCGCACAGTATTCAAGGAGCGCATCCACCAGTTCGCTCTGTGAATTGGCCACGGTCGGACCACCGACCTGGACCTGCGGGTCGCCTCGCAGCAGCCCGGCGACGGTGTGCCGGTAGTAGGTCAAATAGTCCGGGGCCTTGAAGAGGTAGGGCGTGCCGCCCATCTCGCCGATGTCCGGCTCGTTGGCCACCTCCCACACGGCCACCTGGAACTTCTCCTCCCGGCAATGGCGGGCCAGCGCCTCGCAAAGCCGCTCCCACTCGGCGTAGTCGGTGGGATGTACGATCGCATGGTCTACCTTGGGATAGAGTACCGGCGGCTTCATGGCCAGAGTCAACGTGGGCCGTGCGCCGACGGCGCGAATGGCGCGAAATTCGCGATCCAGCCGGGTAAAGTCGTAATGCCCTTTCGCCGGATAGATGCGGTAGAACTCGCTGAGAAAGAGCCGGATGGTGCGGGGACGAAGCTGGCGCAGTTCCTTGACGTGGGGTGCGAGCATCGGGTCGCTTTGCAGCCCGCCCTGCCCGAGGGCGTAGCGGGGCAGGTCCCAGCGGCCGTCGGGCTTGGCAAAGTCGACTTCGAGCTGGACCGGCTCGGCCCGGGCAGGCATGGAGAGAATGAGCGACACAATCATACTGAGGCAGATCTTCATGTGGTTCCTCCTGTTCTTTGGACCGGCGAGAATAGCTTCTGCATTGGACTGTAGGACGGATTGGCAATCCGTCTTACAGCCTTCCGTCAAGTTGTTCTTCGGCCGGTCTTTACTGGCCCTTGCCACCCTTGCAGGTATCGGTCCAGACGAACAGGTTGGGCAAAGCGGCCGTTTCGAGTTGGCGCAAGACCTTGCGTTCGAGTGGCGAGGCGGCTTGTGTCGCGGCACAAATCACCGGGAAGAAACAGGCAAGGAAGACGGCAGCGGTGGAGATTTTCATGGTTTTCCTTCCAAAGCAGGTAGGCCGGAACAAGCTTGCGCAGTTCCGGCATTCATTACTTGTTCCAGTGTGGAGGCTGTAGTCTGGAAACTTGCATCGAAAGCCGGAACATATTCGGAACAAGACAACGTTTAATACGTTGGGTACTTTCGCGCAGGCCAGTTCCGGTCTACCTTCTTGGTTCCAATATCAGAATGGAGTAATTGGCCGCCAAGTCAAGCTCACCAAGCCTTCGCAGATCGTCCAGCGACGCGGCGATCTCGTTCAAATCGCCGGCCGGAAGCTCATTCTTGGTCATGCCTTTGCCGGCATTCTCGACCAAGATTCGCTTTGCGCTGGGGCCGACCTCGAACTTGGGCGTGACTTCATAGGCCTCGCAGGCCATTAAGATGAAATCGCAGGGGTTCGCTCCCTGCTGTGCGATGATCGCCGGATTGATTCCGCCCGGATAGAACATGCTGGGGCCGAGCGCGACGCGGCCATCGTAGTTCTCCAGGCGGATAGCCGGGTTCTGCAGGCAATGGCTCTTCGCCATGCCGATCGTAATACGGCCCTTGGGGTCGCCGGCGCTGCCAGACAATTCCATCAGGCGGTCGGCGCTCTCCACGTAGTAATCGCTCATCACGATATTCTGGCTGTCGCGCACGGACAGCCCGCAGACGTTGATCGTGGCCAGGCGCGTCATGAAACCGAGCAGGCCGCGGCGCTGCGGCGACTTGCCTTCGACAACGATCGCTCCCTCGAACGACGTATTGAACAGCAAATTCGCATCCGCGCAATCGGTGAAGCGGAGATTGCCGTTGAAATGGTCGGCCACGATCGTCGTGCCGGAGGGAAGATTACGGCATTGCAGCCCTTTCGTAGTCGCCCGCTTGGCGTACATGCCGAACACCCAGACGCGCTCGTAGTGCATGCGGGACGCCCTGCCGGAACCGGTTTGCAGGATATCGATGGCGTTCTTCTGCGTTCCCGCATCGCCGGCGCTGAGATTCTCCATCGTCACGCTTTTGGGATCATGTACGTGTACGAGCACGTCGCCGTCCGGCCCGCGCCACAGCAGCCGCGAACGGATGCCGCTGCCCCCGAGATAATAGTCCTGGCCGGCCACCTCAATCGTCTTGCTCACGACGTAGTCGCCGGACGGCAGATAAGCGATCGCCCTATTGCCGTGTTTTCGCACGGCATCGATCGCCTCCTGGATCGCCGCGGTGTCGTCCGCCTTGCCGTCGCCGCGGGCGCCGAAGTCGCGTTTCACGTCGAACACCTTGCCGGGGATGTCTGCCGTATCCTGGAGAAAAGTCTGTAGGGCCGAAGTCAGGCTGCCGCCCAGTTTCCCCGCCGGGATTTCCGTGACATGGGGCGAGTTGTCGAGCTTCAGCAGGCCGTCGGTGCCGTCGCTCTTGTTGGCCGAGAGGATCACGTGTTGCCCCGTGGAAGCGACAATCGGCGGATAGCGCGAGGGTGGCTTGGTGAATGCGCAGTCGAAGAGGACCACCGGGCTGGAACCGAGCCGGACCGCGCCCGTGGGATTGGTCCAGCCCGACACCTGGCAGTCTTCTACCGTCAGCGGGGCAATAGTCGCCTCGTCAATAAACATGCGTGAGCCGGTGGAGGTGCAGCGGCGGACCGACATGCCGTGCTCGCCGCGGACGCGGACGTCCATCACGCGGCTATTGGCGAAATGGCTGTCACGGAGGTAGAAATTCGCCCCCACGATGCTATTGACACCGATGCCGCAATCGCGGAATTCGCAGCCGCAGAGCGTGTGGTCATAGTCGTTGAACTGCATGAGCGTCAGGCCGGCTTCGCAGTGTTCAAAGAGGCAATTCGCGTAGGTCGTTTCGGCGGTGGCCTGTGCGCCGGGCGTGTTCTGGTCGTGCCCGATGCGGATACCGCTGCCGGTAAAGTTGAAAAAGGCCTCGTGTTGATGGTCGATTTCGGTTTCGAAATAGCCCTTGGAATCGTGGTCGAAACCCACGTGAGCCCTGCGTTGTCCGTCCCAAGTGATGCCCACATAGCGGCTGCGTGGCGCGCCGTTGCTCCAGAACATTCGAGCGTTGTCGCCTTTGCCGCCGGGGCCGTCCCACGCGATCCGCGTGGCACGTCCGCAACCGATGATCGAAATCCCGTCGCGCTGCTTGACCGTGATTGTCCGCGTGATACGGTACGTGCCGGGCGGCAGATAGACCGTGTTCGGTTCCCCAGGCTTTTCGCTGAGCTTATCCAACGCGGCCTGCAAGGCGGCAGTGTCGTCGGCTTCACCGTCGCCCTTGGCGCCGAACGTCTTGACATTCAGCCAGTCGGAGCGTTGCTCCCAGGCGAGGACGGGGATTTGAAGCAGGGCATCTGCCGCATTGGCTTGAACAACCAACGACACCACGCCTGAAAGTACACACAGAAGCAACAAGGATTGTTTCACAGAGATTTCCTTAAAACGGAATCGGCCGATCATCGCCATCCCTCCTCGGCCGGCGAGCGGAAGTTGCTGTTGCCCTGGGTGAACAGCTTGCCGTCGCCGAGTTTCTCCAGCTTCAGGCCGTACATGATGTGGTTGTCGACCAGCGAGAGGTGCCCGGCGTATTTCATGTGCTGGATGCCGAGCTTGCAGTGGCTGAAACTCGCGCGGGTCTTGGGGCCGAAGTCGGCATAGCTGCCCGGGACCGACGGGTCCATGCGGCAGTTGACGCAACTGAGCATCGAATCGGGCGCGTGCCACTCGATGCAGGGGGCATTTTCGGCCCCCGCCGCGGGAGAGCAATTTGCCACGAACAGGTCGAGCACGCCGCGGCACCCGGCGGCCGAGCGGAACCAACCGCCCCCGCGTTCGGCGTCGGTGTTGGCCACGAACGACTGGTGATAGTAGGGACCGGGCTGAAAGTCGAACAGCCAGCCGGGGCTGTCGAAGAAGCAGTTGAGCATCTGCACGCTGCCGCCATGAAGCTGGATCGCGCCGCGTTTGCCGCCGCCGATGTCGCAGGCCTGGAACTGGTGGCACTCGCTGTTGCCGTGGCCAATATCGAAGGCGAAGTTGTCGATCCAATCCGAAACGGCACAGTCGTCGACGCGGGCCATCTCGTTGTTCTGATCCTGGCCCGGCTCACAGGTCCAACGCACGCCCCACTGCAAGTGACGGCCCGGATATCCGATATACAGCCGCGTCAGGTACAAGCACGTGGGCGTGTACTGCTTGGGGTTCTTCACGTGCGACTGGACCGCGCACAGGGGCACGGCATTCCGCGGGCCGCCGTGGATGGTCATGTCGGCACAACCGCAATGCTCGGCGTTCTCGAAGTAGACCACAGGTTTGTCGGCCAGGGCAGGCATTGGAACCAGTTGCGTGACGAGCCGCTTATCTGCCCCGCGCAGGTGGACCGACTTGGTATCCGCGATCCGCAGGGGAGAACTGATGGCATAGCTGCCGGGCGGCAGATAGACGGTCCGTCCGGCGAGTCGTGCGGCCGCGTCGATCGCCTTCTGGATGGCCGCCGTATCGTCCGCCGAGCCGTCGCCCTTGGCCCCAAACGCCTTGACATTCAACGTGCCGTCGTCGGGCAGCGGGGCATCGGCAGCCAGCGCGGGACGTCCGCCGACGAACGCCGCAACCCCGGCCAGGCCCAGCCCGGCGGCGAGCATGCGGCGGCGGTCGGGCAGTCGGCCGGCGGGTTTTTCCACAGAATCTCTGTCGTGTTGCACGGCTTTGCTCCGGATTGTCGTCAGGGCACACCGTGCGCCATACTAATCCGCAGCCCAAGCGAGGTCAACCCTTTGCCTGGTCATTGGTACCCGCGCAGCGGGTCGTGGAGAGGGGACAGTCGCCCGACGGGCAGGACGCATCAGTCCCTTTCGGCAAAAGGGACCTACTTATGCCAGCCGGCTGCGCACCCACCGCCAACCCTGCCGGAGTTTCTTCAAACCGCGTTTCAGACCGGCCAGCCGGTCCCAATACGGGTTGCGATCGAGATACAGCCCGGGAATGTGACGAAACGCAGCCTGGTTGACGAACTGCGCGGGCATCACGTCCCACCAGTCGGACAGCTCGGCAAAGCCGCAGACCGCCGGGTCCGAACGGAAGACTTGCCGGCAACTGCGACTGGTCATCGCCGCCGTGAATCCGAACGTGCTGTTGGGAAGCACGAGCACGTCGCAGTGCTGCAAGAGGTACCAGTCGGGAAAGAAATCCAGGGCGCGAGGGTCGGGCCTTTGCAAGTCCTGTTTCAAGTAGATGAACTTCGCCATCGGCTCCTGCTTGAGATCCACGCCGAGATCCTCGACAGTCAGCGGATGGAACTGCCGGAACTGCTCCACCAGCGAAAGGTCTTCGGTGGCAATAAAAAGCACCGCGCGGGGCCAGGCAGCGAACTTCGCCTCCAGCAACCGCCGATACCAGTCCAGCGGCGTAAGATAAGCGGCGCCCGTGCCGAAATCTCCGCGGCGGATGTGCAACCCGATGAGCGTGTCGCCGCGGCGGCGGAGTTCCTCCAGCGGCGGGGCTACCCGCTGCCGCACCGCGGGCAGCGGTTCGCCGAACAGGTCCTGGATATAGTCCTTGTCGGGCCGATAGTAGGACATGTGATACTGGAACCAGCCCTCGACGTTGACATCGGCCAAGGGCTGCGCGAGGTGGGGAATGACCGTGTCGTCGATCCCATGCTCGGTCTTCTCCACGACCAGCGGATAGCGGCCGCCGTCGGGCCGCGCGTCGCGGAACCCGTACAGGTCTTCGCCGACCCAGGCGGGAATCTGCACTTCCAGGTCGTGCCGGCGGGCATACGTTTTAAGAAACGCGTATTGGAAGATCTGGTTCCCCCAGCGGCCCAAGCGGCCGAAGTCCTGCATTTGCAACACGCCGCGCGTCATGTTATCGGCCCCCGCAAGAGCGCCAGGGCGAACTTGACCACGAACCGCGAATTCGTCGTCAGATACCGTCGCCAGAGACGACCCGGTTCGTGGCAAAGCCGGTGCAGCCACTCCAGGCCGGCGGCCTGCATCCACAGCGGCGCGGTGCGTTTCTTGCCGGCATGAAAATCAAACGCCGCCCCCACGTTGACCAGCACCGTCCGCAATCGTCCCCGCATGGCGTCGGCGAAATGGTCCTGCTTGGGGAACCCCAGACCGACAAAGACGATGCCCGCCCCGCTGGCATGGATCTGCTCGATCGTGCCGGCTTCTTCCGCCGCGGTCAGCGGCCGGAACGGGGGCGAGCAACATCCGGCGATCCGCAGCCCCGGGTACCACGTTTTCAAGTTCGCGCAGAGCGGCTCGAGCACGTCCGGCGAACTGCCGTAGAGGAAGATGGGCACGTTCTGCCGGGCCGCGTCGCGGCAGACGCGAAGCATGACTTCCGCACCGCGCACGCGGTCGCGGAGGCCGGCGCCGTGCAAGGCATTCAGCGCCCAGCGGACGGGCTGGCCGTCGGGCGCGATGATGTCGAAGCGATTGACCTTGGCCCGCAACTCGGGATCGTCGCTGGCCGTAACGACGGCATGTACGGCCTGCGCGGAAACGACGGCGGGCCGCCCCTCGCGCGCCGCCGCGAGGATGAACTCCGTCACTTCATCGTAGTTCGTTGCACTGACCTGCACGCCGAAGAGGTCGTACTTTTGCGGTCGGCGGAGCACGGAGACAGGGGCTGTCATGGCGATCTTTCTCGGAATGAATTCGTAGGGCGGACTTTAGTCCGCCCTACGACATTGGTTCAACAAAAATGCCGGGCAATGCCGGGAAACCTGGCCAAGAGCTGCCGGATCCGCGCGCGGATCGCGGCTTCGTGTACGTGATCGGGAAAGCCGCTGGCCTCGGTACCCGGCCGGTCGCTGTACTCGAAAACGCCGATCTCCCGCAGGGGCAGGGCCGCCAGCAGTTGCAGCGTGTCGTCAAAGTCCTCGGTGGTCTCGCCGGGAAAGCCCACAATGACGTGCGTTGCCAGGCGAATATCGGGCGCAGCCGCTTGCAAGCGGAGCAGATGGGTGCGGGCGTCGGCCGCGGTATAGGGCCGGCGCATCAGCCGCAAGATCTTCTCACTGCCCGATTGCAGCGGGACCAGCAGGCGCCCCACGCGCGCGTGGCAATGCGGCGCCAGCAAGGCGGCAAGCTGCGCGCCGTACTGGATGATCCAGCGGGGATTTACGTCGGTCAGGTCGAGCACGAAGTCCGCATCGTGAGCAGCCAGCCGCCGCAACAGTTCCACAAAGTCCGCGCCGCAGTCCTGTCCGTACGCGCCCACGTCGTCGGCCACGAGGTCGAAGCTCCGAAAACCCTCTTGCAGTCCGGCTGCGAATTCCGACAAGACCAGGTCCATGGGTTTGGATCGCAGCGGGCCGGTAGCCAGGCGAATGCCGCAGTAGCTGCAGTCGCCCAGGCAACCCCGCGCGACCCGCAGTTTGTAGACGCTTTCGCCGGGGTGCCGCAGGGCACGACCCGCCGCCTGCTTCAGTTCCCAGGCCGCCTTCTGCCGAAAGCTCCAAGAGGCCGCGAACTGCGCCTGGAAGCGTTTCCACGTTCCAAAACATTGCTTGGCCTGCCGCAGTTCCGGCCCGATACAATGGACGTCGGGGATCCGGCCCAGCGGCACGCTGGCGGCGATGATCGCGTCCAAGGCATCGAGGCGGGAAGGAGGAACCAGCACCGCATCGAACTGCTCGCGCAGGCGCGAGGCGTTGATCCCGGCCAGGCACCCCAAGACAACGAGCCGGGAGCCGGGCTTCCGCCTCTTATCGGCGATTTTCAGGAGCTTGAAACTTCGGCCTTCCGCGTGGACGTCGACACCGCAGGCCGACACCACCACCAGGTCCGCCCTGCGGATCGCCTGCTCGATCCGCCAGCCGTTGCTGCGAAAGTAACGGAACAATATGGAAGTGTCCATCTCGGCACGGGGGCAGCCGCTGGTAAAGGCGATACATACCGAGCCGGCCAGCGGCGGGGACTGGGGGTCCGCCGTCGTAAGCGGCGGTTGAACGACGGGAAGATCGATCGAACCTGTACGCGGACTCATGGTGAGACCTCAGTGGTGCAAGCAGCGGGTTCGGAGATGGCTGGATGGAAATTGGCGATCGCCTGCCGGTAAATCGCGGTCAATCGCTGGGCATTGACGTCGCCGCCATACTTGGCTTCATATTCGTCGCGAGCCGCGCGACGCATGGCTGCCAAGCGGACCGGATCGGCCAGGAGATCCTCCACTTTGGCGGCCAGGTCTTGAGGATCTCCGCGGTGAAAATGCAATCCATTGCGGCCGTCGGCCACCATCTCGGTCATGGCGCCGGCGGCCGAGGCGATCACAGGCGTTCCCTTGGCAAAGGCCTCCAGGATCGTCTTGGGGCAGTTCTCGTAGCAGGCCGAGGGAAACACCAGGCAGGCGGCTTTGCCGAGAATCGCGGGAAGCTCATCGCCGGCACGGCGGCCGAGATACTCGATCCGCGGATCTTGTTCCGCGGCCGTGGCCACGTCGGCGGACAAGGGACCATCGCCGACAATCTTCAATCGCACGTAGCGGGCCACGCGCTTCCAGGCCTCCAAGAGCGTGTCCAGCCCCTTTTCCCGGGCAATCCGGCCTACGAAGAGCGCGTAACCGCCGGCCCCATCGCCGGGACCGGGATCGGGATCGACGAAGTTCGGCTTGGTCACGATGCGGTCGGCGGGCAGCCCTGCCGCGATGAATTTCCGCCGCGAAAACTCGGAAAGAGCCACGTAGCGCGCGACGGCGCGGGACCAGGTACCCTTGGCCCGGTGAAAGGCCAACATGGCTGCCACCACCGCGCTGGCCGAACGATTCTGCCGGTAACACGCGTGCAGCACGCCGGGCCAAGGAATGACCTTGCCCAGGCAGTCCTCGCAGGGATGCCCGTCGCGCAGTACCAGCCCCGAGGGGCAGAACAAGCGGTAGTTGTGCAGCGTTTGCACGACAGGCAGGCCCGCTTCACCTGCCGCCGCATAGATCGAGGGCGAAATGAGCGGGAACGTGTTGTGGCAGTGCAGCACATCGGGGCGCTCTTGCCGGATCAACCGCCGCACTTCTTTCAACGTCTGCCGGTTCCAGAGCGTCGCCCGGACGGCCGCCCAGCGGCCCATGTCTAGCAGGTCGTCGTTGTGCCGGGTATAGCGGAGCACCTCGTGGCCATGTGCTTCCAGCAACCGGCCTTCGTCGGCGAAGACCTGGTCTTCGCCGCCGAATTCGCGATAGAAATTGTGGCACAGCAGGATTCGCATCGATGAAAACTCAGGCGTGTGAGCCTTGCCTTTCCTTCAGTACGTGGCCCAAGGCGTCGACGAGTTGGTCGGCGACATAATCGGCCGTGAGATGCGCGACCCGCTGTCGAGCCGCGGCGCGCATCGCATCGAGAACTTCCGGCGGCGTGCCAAGTGCGGCGTGCAGTGCCCGTTCCATCTCCTCCGCGTGGTCCGGGCGGAACGTCCAGCCGGTCTGGCCGTTCTCGCACAACACCTCGACGGCCTGGCCGTAGAGGCTTCCCAGCACGGGCAGGCCGGAGGCCATCGCTTCGTTGACGACAAGTCCCCACTCGTCGGCCAGGGTCGGCAGGACGAAAATGCCGGCCGTGCCGTAGGCGGCGGCGATCTCCGGCGGTTTGCGGCGTCCCATGAGCCGAAGCGCGACGTTGGGCGGCAAGGAGAACTCCCGGATCGCGGCTTCCAAGGGGCCGGAGCCGATCAGGGAGAATTCGACATTCCGGGCGGGGTTCGCGCTGGCCCAACGGGCAAGCACTTGCAGAAACGGCAGCAGCCCCTTGCGTTCGACAAACTGGCCGACGTACAGCAAGTGGTGGGCAGCCGCGGAGACCCGCGTAGCCGGACCCGAAAAGGAAGATTCCGGCAGCGTTACGTAGGGAGCGGAGAACACGCGATTTGCGGCGACACCAAAGCGCGACACATAGCGCGCGGTCGAAATCCCGTTGACGACCACGGCGTCGGCCCGGCGGAAAAGCCAGCGGCGCAACACGTGCCGCGGCCAGCCTCGGCCTTTCTCCGTGTGCTCGGTCATGGCCACCCAGAGCACCAGCGGGACGTGGGGGTTCCGCAGCGTGTAAACCGCGCTGAGCAGGCTGCGGAAGCCCGTTTCGTGCGAGAGGATGATGTCCGGGCGGATTGCCTTGAGCTGCGAGATCGTGTCCCAAGGGATGTGGACGTCGATCATTTCCCGGAACCGCAGGGGATGCTGTTGCGGACGCCGCAGGGTCACCGTCCGTTGCAAGCGCGCATCCAGGTCGTTCCAGTCGCTGCGCTCGATGCCGTGCAGTCCCAAGGGCGAGGAAGCCAGGATCGTCAGCTTGCCTGCCCGCTGGGACAAGCGCAGGTAGACCTGGCGGTCGGCGGGATGAATGATGTTGACGAGGTGTACGACGTTTGCACGGCCCGCCAAATCGGCGGGCAGCAACTCGGTTTGTTGTGTTGTTGTAGTCGACATGAATTGCAACCTATGTCCGTAGCGATTGCCGTGCGGCGCGTTTCACCCGGGCAGCCCAGGTGTACCAACCGTCCAGTTTCGCCGCCAGCGTGGCGGCCGTGTCCCAGGTAAACGCATTGAAACGTCCCCATTCGAACGGGTCGCTCCCCGGGTCGATCAGCGAGCACTCCGTGGTCAGTCCGCACGTGACGCCCGCCCGCCGCGCCGCGGCCGCCATCTCAGAACCGGCAAAACCCGAGTGCTTGGCCCCGAAGGGAAAGGCGAACATGACATCGCTCAAGGTGAACGTGGCGCGGAGAAAATCGGCGGAGATCCGCACGTCCCGGCAGAACTCCTCCGGCCGGCCGCGCATGTCGCGGTGCGTATGGGTATGGGCGCCAATGTCAATCAATCCGCTGTCGAGCATTTCGCGGCATTGAACGACCGTCAGCGGGCGGTAGGCGGCCGGCGGCAACGACTTGCCGTGGGCAAGGCCCCAAGCATCGAACGGGAACGGCGTCGTGCCGTCCAGGTATCCAGTGGCGACGAAAATGGTAGCCGGGACGCGCAACTCCCGCAGGACGGGAAAGGCCTCCGTGTAATTCGATTGGAAACCGTCGTCAAACGTCAGGGCCATCGTTTGTGGCGGCAGCGGTTCGCCCGAGGCATTGCGACGCAACAACTCGCGGAGCGGCCGGATCGTAAAACCGCGATCCAACAATCCCGTCAGGTGCTGGCGGAAGCGGTCGGGCGGCACATTATGGGTCGGCGGCGGAAGTCCACGGATGACCGGCGATACGCGATGGTAGGTCAAAATGCCCGGCCGGCCGCGGGACCGCGGGCCGAAAAGCTGGCGAAGGCCAACCGCCAGCCACCCGGCCGTCTTCATCGCCACGACGTTTGCCGAGGAGGCAAAATCGTGTTTCTCCAAGGAAAAACTGCTCAAAGGAAAGTCCATGTCCCCGGTCGACGGAAACCACTCCGGCGGCGAAAAAACGTCGGCATCGCCCGCGGCAATCCCGGGGCGCAAAGCGGCAATCGAATGGTTGGATCGATCACGAGGATCTTCGCGACTTGAAATCATGGTATAACCCGTAGAGAAATAGCCCCCGAATGCCGCGCACAATTGCCCGGGCCGGTCCCCGGAAGCGGGACGCTTGGACCCAACGCTTCGTGCCAAGCCAAGTACGTTGGACGGAAGTCAAGATCCTACCTAAACCCACGGCCCCCTCCGCGACCTGCGTGCCAAAACTGCGAAAGCGGGCCTTGAAATCCGCGTTGCAACAACCCAAGTCGATGCGCTCGATGCCCAGCGATTCGGCGGCGGCCGCCTGCTCCACGAAGTAGATCATTCCCGGCGAATACTTGGCCAGTTCGTCGTTGTAGGTGGGAAACCAGATGTGGAAGACGTGGCCGCAGCGCAAACCTAGATGTACGGCTGCCAGCCGGTCGCCGAAATACATGGCGGACAGCACGCCATGAAAGTCGCTCCCTTGCAAGGCCAGCAAGCGTTGCAGGAAAGTGAGCGTGCCGGGCTGGGCCAACGGGTTGGCGGCGCGGATCCGCTCGTACTTCCGCGTTTTCCAGTCGATCAAGGTCTCCATGACGCTTGGATCTTGGGCAACCTGTTCGAACCGCAGTGGCCCCAGGTCGCGGACCGCCAAGCGGCGCTTGTCGCAAATCCGCGCAATGAACGTGCTGCCTGCCGTGCGGCGGCGGCGGCAGTAGGCCGCGAATCCCCCGCGGAGATCCAGCGAGGGCGAATCGCTGGTGAACCAATGATGCGACTGAAACGGCTGCTGCGATGCCAGCAACTGCGTGAACCGCAAACCGGACAGCCGGCAACCCCGGAGCAACTCGGCGGCGTCGAACGCGAATCCCGGCCGCGCCACGACGCCCTGAAAATCGTTGAGCGATCCGCCCACGGGAACGCCCACGTTCCGCGCGGTCCGTTGAAAGGCAAAGAATCCGGCGGGCTCTCCGCCTTCTTCCAGCACCGCCACCTCGACGTTGCCGAAGACCGCCGCCGCCTCGCGGGCGTACAGCGGATGAACGAACGGGCTTTGCAGTTCCGGGTTGTCCCGCCGGATATCGAGCCAACACTTTACGTGTTCGTCGCTCAGGCGACCGGCAGGGATCACATCGATTCTCATGCGACTGCCTCCGGTATCGGCCGCGGCAACGGATCGGCCAACGGGCGCCACACCGCGGCGATGATCCAGAGCAACGTGGGCGCGTCCGGCATGACGCTCAACAGCGGGATGTCGGCGAAGCCCAGCACCAGGATCATCACGACCAGCATGTCGGGAAACGCGCTGGGCCTGAGAAACATCTGCCCGACTTGGGTTAGCAGCATGGCAGCCAGCAGCAATCCGCCTACCACGCCCGTGTTGATCATCACGTTGAGCAACAGGTTGTGCGCGTGGTTGATGGCGAATCCTTCGAACTGGCACATAGGAAAGCGGCAACAGCCGCAGCCGTAGCCGACTACCGGTGACTCGGCGATGCGGGCGGCCGCATAGCGCCAGATATCCGTGCGTCCGCTGACGCTGTACATCTCGTTCAAGTCGCCCGAGCGAGACAGAGCGGCGAGGACGTCGTCCACCTGGAAACTGCCTTGGACCAGGGCCGCGGCCGCGATTGCCGTAGTCAGCGTCGCCGCCGCCAAGACCTTGCCTCCCGTCCCGCGGGCGAACGCGATCCGCAGGCCCAGCAACCCTGTGGCCGCCGCGGCAGCCAACATCGCAGTCCGGCTGTTGGTGCAGTAGATCGTGACCAGGGCCAACACCAGCCCGGGCACCAGGCTCCGCCACCGTACCAGTTTGTGGCTGCCCAGGTATAAGCCCGCCACAATCATAATCGCCATCTGGCGTCCTAGCCCGACAGGATGACTGAGCCCGCCCACGCGCGACTTGACGTCGCCGTCGATGGTCGTGAACTCCATGTCGCCCAACGTGGGCGCGACAAAATATACTAGCCAGGAAATGAGGGCAAACGCCGCAAGCGTTGCAAAGACAACCAACAGTAATCGCTTGGGTCCCAAGTGCAAGAGGGCGACCGGTGCAAAGAGGACTATGCACCACAGGGCGCCACAGGAAGCCGCCGCATAGGGTACGTTGACGGCAAAGGGCACGGTGACCGCGCACCAGATCGCCAGCATCGCTATCAAGGCCGCCGGAAACCGCTCCAGCGCCGCCCACGCAGCGCCGAAATACTTCCAGGCATACAGCCCGCAGCCTCCGCAAACGGCCAGACGCAGCAGGACTTGCCAATCGACGGAGAAATTCTCCGGATCGGTAACGCGGAAACTGGCCTCGTTCACAAAAACGACCGCGGCCACGAGAATGCCGGCCAGCACGGCCGGCGGCGTGGCAGGCCGCCGCTGTAGCGGAGCATCGTCTTGTGGCCTATCGGCGCTGGGCGGCAGTTCGTACGGGTCGTGGTGAAGTGTATTCATGGCACGGTCCCTAAAGGCTGTCGGCCATAGCGGCCGGTGAACGCTGCTGTGCGAGAGACTGCCGGATCATTGCCGCAAAGAGCCAGAGGGCCGCGATGCCGCTTCCCACGGAGGCCGCCAGCGGCACGGCCAAGGCATGGTAGGGAGCGTAAAACACGAAGGCGGCCACAAGCATGCTCAACGCGCCCACCAGTCGCGCCATGACACCGACCTTCGATTGCCCTTGCCCGCGCATGTATCCGTCGGCAATGATCGTGCCCCCCTGAAACACCATGGCCGGCAGGAGCAGGTTGGCAAACACGATCGCGTCGGCAAACGGTTGCCTGTAGACGAGGATGATCAGAAAACCCAGCACGGTCCAGTAGGCGACTGCCGCAAGGACCTGAACCAGGAGCGTGCCGGTCGCCAGCACCATGAGTCGCCCCACGCCGAGTGGGCGCGTTTGCTTTGCCCCTGCATTGAAAGCAAAGACGGCCAAGGCCTCCGGGGCGACACAGAGGAGCCGTACGGCAGGCAGGGCCGCCGCATAAAGCCCCTGCTGAGTAAAACTAGCCAGCCACAACATGAGCAGCACGTCGAGATTGTTGAAGACCTCCGTAACCACCACCGAAAGCGCATACGGACGACCCTCTCGCAACAAAGTCCTGACCGGCGGCGAACCCGCCCGCCAGAGATGGTAGTCGTCGCTCCAGACCAGCCGGAAAACCAGGCCCAGGAGCGTGGCCGGAATCAACAGCACTACGGCAAGCCGGACCGAGATACTGGTCGTCAACCAGGCGAAGACCAGCAATATCGGCAAGGCGGCAGCCGCCACGATGCGGCCGGCGTTGAAGCGGCCCATGCGGCCGCTTCCTTGATCCACCGCATTGAGATTCAGCCGCACGTGTTCCAGCGGCAGCGTCATCGCGCAAACGATCGAAAGCCAGGCGAGCGGTTGCTTGTCGGCCGGAAAGGCAACCAGCGACAGGCCGATGACGACGAGCATCGCGCACATGCCCGTCAGTCCGCCCATCCGCACGGCCGAGCGCGAAATGGACGCCGTCGCCAGGCCGGAGCGTGCCACGTGGCGGGTGATGACGTAGTTGGTTCCCAGCAGGCCGATGTAGGTCAGCAGGCGCGTGTAGGAAACCGCCGCGGCAAACTCGCCCCGTCCGGCGGGCCCCAACGCGTCGGCCAGCAGCTTGGCCTGCACAACCGTGATGGCCACGAGCAAGAAGGAAGTGGCCAACGTAGAGGCTACGTCGAAGGCCTTTTTCCGCCAGCGTACCGCGCCCGCGGCGGGATCACCATGCACAGTTTGGACCACAGCCTTGACGCGCGGCAGTGCCGCCCGCGGGGCGGTAATCGTCGATGCTGCCGGGTCAGAGGCCATGTCATCCCCCACGCTGTGTTCCGCGAAACTGCCGCCGCGCGTCGATTTCAACAAGCGCCTCGGCCGGTAACAAGGGCGGGAACCGTCTCCAGCAGCAATTTGGCGTCATACCACGGCGACTGCCGCGCGACATACTGCAGATCCAGCCGCATCCATTGCGTGAACGATAGCTGCGACCGCCCGCGGACTTGCCAGAGACAGGTCAGCCCGGGCGTGACATCCAGCCGGCGGCACTGCCAGAGTGCGTATTGCGCCACCTCATCGTGTAGCGGCGGCCGAGGCCCTACAAGCGTCATGTCGCCCTTGAGCACGTTCCACATCTGCGGAAACTCGTCGAGGCTGAACTTTCGCAGGAACCTGCCCACCGTGGTGTGGCGGGGATCGTTCTTGATCTTGAAAACGGGACCCTCTTGTTCATTCAGTTCCTGGATTTGTTCCTTGAGTCGCTCGGCGTTTTCCACCATGGTACGGAACTTGTACATCGTAAATGGGCGGCCGCCCAAGCCCGCGCGGGTTTGGCAGAAGAAAACAGGCCCCCGCGACGTGAGCCGGATGAGCACCGCCACGGCTAGCAGGAGGGGAGAGTGGACCAACAAGAACAGGCTGGAGCCGAGGATGTCCACCGCCCGCTTCCAGCGCGGTAGCCGCTGGAAAAACAACGGCTCCATGGCCTCAGTCGTACCCTGTTCGGCCGGCTCATCCGCCAATTCGCCGGAGTGGCTGCCTTCGCCCAAGAACCAGTTCGAAGGGTAACAATAGACCTTGCACTGCGGCAGGGCAACGGAATCGGGGAATTCCAGGCAGATCTCGTCGGCCAGGGTCCAGGCGCCCCATCCGGGCGTGTTGGGCATGAGGATGCCGATGTGGCGACTGTCGAGCCAGCCCGCTTCGTCGGTCAGCCGCAATCGCTGCGCGAGGATCCGGGCCACGGTCTTGAGGGTGTCCTCCCCGTGCTGGGCGCTAGCGACGCCCAACGACAAGAGCGACAGCGGCTGCTCCCAGCGATCGGCCCGGGCGCGCTCGCGCTGCAGGGCCGCGCGAAAGCGGTCTGCCGAATAAAGACGGTGGCATTCGTCCTCTTTGCCGGTCCTCTTGAAAAACTTGCCGAACCACATAAGGGTTTCTTTCAAAGCTCCCTGCGCTTGTTCAAAATTGCCCCGACGATCTTGGCCCCCGCATGATTCAGGATTTCCTTCACGCGCAGGGCCATGTCCCAGGGCACCGATTCCGCCTCGACCACCAGCACGATGCCATCCAGCGCCGCGCTCAAGCGATTGACGCAACTTGCCTGACGGACCGGCGGCAGATCGAAAATCGTCAAGACCGAGTTCCCCGCCAAATCGGCGACCACGTCCAGGAGGTTTTCCGCGTCATAGACCCGCGCCGGGCTACCGCGAAGTTTGCCCGAAACCAGGACGTAAAGGTTTTCCATCGTCGTCGGGTGCAGGGCATCGCAGACCGGCTCTTCCTCGACGACACTTTCGAACAGCCCGGGCGCATGGGGAACGCCGAAAATCCGCGTGGCGGCGGGCCGGCTCAAGTTCGCATCGACGAGGATCACCTTGCCTTCCTGACGGGCAGCGGCTGCCGCCGCCAGGTGCGCGGCCACGGTACTTACGCCCTCGCCATCGCGGCAACTCGTCACGCCCAGCGTGCGGATAGGATGCTTGCCGTCGGGCTTCGGCCAGCCCAACCGCTTGAGCACCAGTTGGCAATGATCATCCAGCGATCCCGCCACGGTCCACGATGCCGGCGACCGGTTTTGCACGGCTTTATCGGTTGCTCCCGTAATCATCTCTCATATCCTCGTCTTGCTGGCAGCCGCAGAGTGTTCTGCGGCAAAATGTGGAATCGTCCCCAAAACCGGGATCCCTAGGCGCCGCTCGACGTCTTCCGGCTCACGGAAAGAACGGTTGCGGCGCTCGGCCCAACAGGCCACGCCCACGGCCGCCGCCAGCCCGCATATCGCGCCGAATCCCAGGAACATGCCTTTCTTGGGAAACACCGCCGCAGGCTCGTAGGTTGCCGGCTGGGCCACGGCAATATTGGAAATCCGCTGCACTTCGCGGGCATGGTCGATCCTGGCCTGTTCCAGGCCGGCGGCATACTTGCGATAGGTGGCTTGGCAAACGTCGATGTCGCGATCCAGGCCGGCAATCGACAACTCGTGCTGGTTGAAGTCCTTCATCTGGCCGCGGGCGGCGGCCAACTGCTTGTCCAGGATCGCCTCCTTGGCCTGGCATGCGGCCAGCAGGGTCTGCTCCTGGAGCAAGGCGGCCTGCGTCTCCACGTAGACCCGGCTCGGCCCCTTGGCAACGTGCGTCCGCGTCGGCTCCTGGCTCTCCGCTGCGGCGCGACTGGCCTGCAGTTGCTCGTCGATGGCCTGCTTGGCCGGGTGGGCGTCCGTATACTTGGCGGCGGCCTCTTCCTTGCGAACTTGCAGTTGATACAACTGCGACCGCACCTGTTCCGTGCCCGTGTTGCCGATGCCGGTGGTCACCGATTCCACTTGCTCGGCGGGCAAGGAACGCAACTGGCTGCCCAGTGCGGCCACGCGGGTTTCCGATACCTTGGCAGCCGCCCGGGCCTGCAACAGGTCCTCTTCCAGCCGGCTGAGGCGCGCAGCGAAAGTCTGGCGCTGGTCGGCCGGCGAAAAAATCCCGCTGGCCGTCTTCAAATCGCGGAGGGCCTCTTGCTTGGCGGCGAGCTCCCGACCCGCCCGTTGCGTCTGCTCCGTGAAGAACTCCACCGACCGGTCCGGCCGGTTCAGTCGCATGTGCTCCGACTGGTAGACGTCCATCAGCGCGGCAACGACCTCTTGCGTCCACTGCGGCGACGGGCCTTTGCAGTCGATTTGGATCAGGTCGGACTTGCGGGCAGAGCTTACGTTATAGGCCGCGGCAAGCGTCGCGACGGCCCGATCGCGATCGCTCAATTCCGCGGCGCCTTCCAGGCGGTGGACCCAGTCCTTGCACCTGGCCCAAGCTTGCCGAAGTTGCTCGACTGCGCGTGCCGCACGGCCAGGGCGGTCTGCCGCATCGCCGGCCGCCTGGCGTTGCAGGACGAAGTCGCTGCCCAGCCGGTCGACGGCCTTTTCCGCAACCGCTTGGCTCTTGAGGATTTCGACGACGGAGTTGAGTTCACCATCGCGAGACACCGGAACGGTTACCACCGGCTCCTGGCCCATGGTGGCCGTCGGGTCGAGGGTGGCATTTTCTCTGCCCAGCCGGACTAGCAGCATCCCGTTGGAATGGTAGTTCTTAGGAAGAAAGATCGCCGCGCCGGCCGCTAGCACAGTCACCAGCAGAAAGGTCGCCAACGACTTCCTCTTGTGCCGAGCGACCGCCCGCCATAGGTCGGATAATCCCGGAGTCGACATGCCGTGTGCCATGAGAAATACCGCAACACTTCCGTAAAAGAGGAGAACTGAGGACGATGCGTATTTTGCAACTTTCTTTCCACATTAATTACATGGGAGTTGGTTTGTAAAGTCTCAAACGTGCGAAGATTGAAAGAATGTTATGCGTTAAATCCGGATAGTCAATGTGGGAGAATTTTTTTCTGAATAGTCGTTACAAAGCGACCAAGAATTGCATGTCGAAAAAGACGCAGCTAGTATTGACACAAGAGCTTTCCCATCGAGGAATGACGAGCACTTGCTGACGGTCTGCCGCTACGTGGAGCGGAATGGGTTGACGGCAAACGTCGTCCGCCGGGCCTAGGACTGGCGTTGAACAAGGAGAACTAGCTGCGTCTGTTTCGACCCCCCCGCTTACGCGGCGGCCCGCTGCCGCGAGACGGCTTGTGGGGCTGGCAAAGGAAGCGGCAAGAAGTGCGGAGTGGCGGGCGCGAGGGCCGATTCGCCCGCCGGAAGCGCGTCGATCGTCTCGCGTAGAATGCCGGCCCGGACGTACATCGGTCGGATGGTCCGCTGCAGCTCCGGCAACAATGTAGCAAAGACCAGCGAGGCCGTGAGGCAGATGGCCCCGAACGTCAGGAAAGTGGGCAGGATACCGATGGTTCCGGCCAGCGCGCCGGCCAACAAGCTCCCTAGCGGCCCCATGCCGAAGAAGGCCATGGTGTAGAAACTCATGACGCGTCCGCGTTTCTCTTCTTCCACGATCGTTTGCAGCACGGCGTTGCTGGCGGCCATCTCGGCCACCATGGCAAAGCCGGTGGCCACCATGAGGACCAGCGACAAGCCGAGCGAGTGCGAGGCGGAAAGGCCGGCCAGCCCCAGGCCAAAGGCGGCAGTCGCCACGGCAATCACCCGTCCCAGGCCGATCACGCTCTTGCGGGCGGCCAGGAACAGGCTGCCCGCCAAGGCCCCGCCGCCAAGCGCCGCGGTGAGCATGCCCAGTGTGTAAGGGCCGCCGTGCAGAACTTGCGTGGCCAACAGGGGCATGAGCACCGTCAACGGCGCGGACATCATGCTCACGATGCCCAGCAATCCCAGGATCGTACGGATGGGCATCGAATGGACAACATAACGAATGCCCTCGCTCAGACCTTCCACGATGCCGGCGTCCGCCGCTCGTCTGGCGGCCGGCTGGACCCGCATCAGCAACAGCGAAGCCAAGACCGCCAGATAGCTCAGGCCGTTCAGGAGGAAGCATGGCCACTCGCCGCACAACGCGATCACGATCCCGGCGACCGCAGGGCCCATCAGCCGGGCGGCGTTGAAGACCGAGGAGTTGAGGGCGATGGCGTTGCCCAGGTCGCGGCGATTGACCATCTCGATCACGAACGACTGCCGGGCCGTCGCATCCAGGGCGCTGACCACGCCCAGAAACGCGCTGAGGACGAGGATCTGCCAGACGCTGATCATGCCCGTCACGGTCAAGGTCATCAGGGCGAAGGCCTGGACCATCATCAGCGATTGGGCGGCAAGCACCGTGCGATGGCGGTTCCAGCGATCGGTGAGCACGCCGGCCAACGGTAGGAGCAGGGCTGCGGGGATTTGCGCGGCGAAATCGGTCACGCCCAGCAGTAGCGACGATTGGCTCAAACGGTAGACGAGCCATACCGTGGCGATCTGCTGCATCCAGGTGCCGAGCACCGAAATCCCCTGGCCGACGACAAACAGGCGGAAATTGCGATGGGCAAGCGCCCGGCCCATGGCCGGGAGCCGCAAGACACTTTTGTTCGGATCATCCTTGCCTGGCGACACTTCCACGTTGCTCATCCCTGCGGCACGAACCGTGCGATTGAAGAGGGCCAGATTATGGCTGGGATCGGCAGCGGCGGCAAGGGCAATCCGTGGGGCGCGCCAGGGAACTCCACTCCCAACAGCGCAGAAAGAAAATACGAAATACGAATGTCGAAATACGAAACAAATTCAAAGCAGAAAATTCAAAGGCAAGAAACGGCCGTTTTGAATTTCCGGCCTTACGATTTCTGATTTGTTTAGGATTTCGTGCTTCGTTTTTCGGATTTCCAGACTCATGTCACTGGGCCCATTACCGCTCAGTGCGTCAGCGCCGGTTGGCGCGTGTCGGACTTCTTCAAAGCCTCGTACTCCGCCTTGGCCTCTTGCAGATCGGTCTGGAACGCGGGGCTCTTAAATAGTGCCCGAGCGACGGCCAGACCAAGCACGCGTCCGGCGGCGATGTCGCTGGGATGATGCACGCCGCCGATCACGCGATCCCAACCGATTTCCCGCCCCCGCTCCAGCAACTTGCCGGCGCGGCCAGGCTCCAGTTCGACAAGGATCATGGCGCAGAGGAACCCCCGCGTGGCATGCCCGCTGGGATAGGCACATTCGTCGTCACGCTGGCCCAGCGGCTGAACGCGGCTGTCTTCGCGATAGGGACGCTTGCGCTGAAAGTAATCCTTGGCCAGATTGCCGAAGTATTTCGAGTCGCTGACGGCTGCCTTGAGCAACGTGTTCAACTTGGGGAGATTTTCCGGAGTGCAACGGTTGGGCAGAACGCTCGTAAACGACGCCAGTCCCACGGCGTCTTGCGCGAGGAATCGCTGGATCTGGACCGGCGTACGCGTGGCCTGGAGCGCCAGGAGCAGATCGATCTCAGCCTTGTACTCGTCCGAGCCTACGGAGGGCGGCGGCGGCAGCAAGACGGCCGGGCGGACCGCATTCGCCAGGAGATAGCGGAGTTCCTTCTCGGCCGCCTGGCTTGTGGCGGCAACGAGCAGCGGAAGAAGGCATAAAACGGAGCGAAGGCGGATTTTCATGATGGGTACTCGATATTCACGCGGACTTCCGCCGGATCACCGGGATTTGCGCGTAGTGGCGATCGTCCAGGGCGGCCAGATCGATTCCCGCATCGTCGATCTTGGCGGGCGTTTCCTCGTCGCGTCGCTGCTTGGGACGCATGTCAGGCAGCAATTGTAACAGGCTGGGCATGACCATGCAACTCAACAGGCAGCAGGCCATTCCCAGCGTGAGCACCCGTCCCAGGCTGTGCAGGCCGCGATGCGAGGCGATCATCAGCGCGCCGAAGCCCACGATGTTCATCAGCGTGTTGATCACCAGCGCCGCTGAGGTGGACGGGTTCATGCGGTAAGGATGCGGCTCGCGCAGATAGTCGTGGACAACTTGCACGCCCGTGTCCACTCCGATCCCCAAGATCAGCGGCAGAACGATCATGTTGGCCGGATTGAGGGGGATGCCCAGCAGGCCCATCAGGCCGAACAACTGCAGCTTGGAAGTGATCAGCGGCAAGAGGGCCAGGAGGGTCATACGGATGTTGCGGAAATCGAGCCAGACGACCACGATCACGATCATGATGCCGTAGAACGCGCCCTTTTCGTAACCCCAGATCAATTCCCGCGATGACTCGTAAACCTGCACCGGGTTGCCGGTCACGGCCGTGTCGATCGCCGGGTTCATGCGGTGCAGATTGTCGTCGACGCTGCGCAATTGACGGACGAACTCCTCCATTTCCGTCATGTTCCAGATGTCGGCCTTGGTATGGACCTGGATGCAGAAATGTCCGCTATGGCCGACGAACCGCGCGACGAGTCCTTCGGGCAGGTCGGTCAGGGCGGGCGGCTCGGGATTCGACATGCTCCGCAAAGCATAGAGCGCCCGCAGCGTGTCCGCCGCCAGGTTGTCCTGGAAGGTGGTCAGACGCCGATAGTATTCCTCCGGCCCCAGATTCAAGATCAGGTCGCGAATGTTCTGTAATTGTTGGGCCTCCGCAGGTTGTCGCATGGCTGTCATCAGGCCTTGCAGCTTCTTCAGCGACTGCTCCAACTGCTCCCACGGCACGACGGGGATGTGCGAGTCGATCCTGGGCATCTGCGGCGGCAGATTTACAAGACAATCGTGGATGTGCTGGATCAGCGGCCGCTTTTGCGCCGTGCCGGCCGGCACGTAGGTGCCGATCTCCTCTACCGAGTCCACCATGGGGCAAAGTTCCCGGTTGGCGTACATCGCCTTCCGCAGCAGCAGTTCTTCGCGGCTTTTGGCTACCACGACGGCGAACGAGGCCCCGCAATCGCTTTGCAGCAGCTTCTTTTCCAGCTTTACGCTCTCCAGCCCTTCGGCCTGGAGATTCAGCAGGTTGTAGTCGTACCAGAGATCCTTCAGCCCGAAACAGATCAGGATGGTGCAGAGCGCATAGCCGGCCACGACCAGTTTCGGCCGCCGGACCAGCGGCCCCAGCCAGGCGAAGACGTCCAGCGGCGCGGGCACCAGCCAAGGCGCGCGGTGGGCATCGGACCAGTGGATCAAGGCGGGCAGCGTGGTCAGCGCGGCCAGCCAGCACAAGAGGATGCCGCCGCCGGCGATGATGCCCAACTCGGCGATGCCCGGAAAATCGCTCAGGCCAATGGAAAAAAAGGCCAAGGCCGTGGCCACCGCGCTGGTGGTCAGGCCCACCCCGATGCTCCGTGTCGTCGCCAGCAAGGCGTCGAAAGTCGACATCTTCTCGCTGCAGTAACGGAGATACTGGGCGATGTGGTAGACGCCGTAATCGCTCCCCAGGCCGATCACGATCGTGGCGAACGCGCTACTGAGGATGTTCAGGTGGCCGACCGTCAGGAGGATATAGCCGAACGACCAGCCCATGGGCACCAGCAAGGCGACCAGGGCCATCGTGGGATGCCGCACGCAGCCGAAGCCGGCCACGTACAGCAAGGCCACGCCGATGAACGACAGCACGCCGGCCTGGGCCATGGCCGCCTGGCTCGACTCCATCTCGTCGTTTTCCATGACGGGCAGGCCCGTCAGACCGATCCAGGCCTCGGGGTGCCGGTTCTTCATGTCGGCGACGATCTGCCGCAATTCGGTCAGGCCCTCGGAGTACTCCGTGAAGCTGCCGTTCTTGTCATTCTTGCCCAGGTTCAGAACCACTAGCCCGATGTGGCCCTGGTTGAGCAACTTGTAGCCGGAGCCGAAGGGATTGCCTTGCCCGGCCGCTAGGGACGACAACTCGGCCAGCGGCGAGCGATACGACCCGGGTTGGCCCAGGGCCGCGGTGAGGATCTGCCGGCACTGCTGCATTTGCTCCTGCGCGGCGCCGAGCGAGGCGGCAAGTTGACGGGGATCGCCGCGATCGACTTGTTCGGCGAACCAGGCGATCTGTCCGCCGATGTTCAGCGAGGTGAGGCCGCGGTCCAGATCGCCCTGCAACAGGCCCCGCGACTGATCGACGAAACGGCTGATGTCATTGAGTTTTTGCAGGTCGACGTGATCGTTATACAGTCCCTTGGACTTCAACTTCTCGACGTCGATCTTGTGAAAGACCGAGTGGAAGAGCCTGGTCTGGCGATTGAGTTGCGCGGCGAGATCGTCGAGGATCGGTGGCACGACCTGGGGATTCTCGCTGTGTACCACGATGGTCACGTCGTCCGGCTCGCCGAACTCTTGCGTGTATTCTGCCCAGCGGCGGTTGCTCTCGCTGGCCGGATTGAGCAGGTCGGAGCGGCTGGTGCGAAAGCCCAGGCTGAGCTGTGCGCCCGTGAGGGAGAGCGCAACCAGAAGTGCGGAGATTATAATGACGGAAATGGGGAATCGAGCCACAAGCACTGTTAAGAGCTTCAGCGGCTGCCCCAAGAGCGAGGATTCCGTCGGCGGCTTCCCTTCCGCGGACATAAGCTCAATTCCACCAACGAGATAGGACCGAAAACAAGGCCACGTTGCCGCGGGAAGCACGCGGAATCAGCCCCGTGCCCCCCATCAGAGTTTGCGGATTCTAATGCTTGCACCACTCCACTGCAAGAGGAATCACTTACACGGTTTGCAGCTTGGCGGCCAGCAGCGTGTTCTGCAAGAGCATGGTGATCGTCAGCGGCCCGACGCCGCCGGGCACGGGCGTGATGTACCCCGCGACCTGGCTGACGGGCTGGAAATCGACATCCCCAACCAACCCTTGGTCGGTGCGATTTATCCCCACGTCGATGACTGTGGCCCCCGGCTTGACCATCTCGGCCGTGACGAACTTTGCCCGGCCGATGGCCACGATGAGAATATCGGCCAGGCGCGTGATCGAGGGCAGATCGCGGCTGCGGCTGTGGCAGACGGTTACCGTGGCGTCGCCGCCAGCCCCCTTTTGCACGAGCATCATGGCGATCGGCTTGCCGACGATCTCACTGCGACCGACGACGACAACGTGTGCCCCGGCCGTGGGGATGTGATGCCGCAAGAGAATTTGTTGAATGCCGTGCGGGGTACATGGCAGGAACAAGGGACGACCCTGCACGATACGGCCGACATTTTCCGGATGGAACGCGTCAACATCCTTGTGCGGCAAAACCGCATCCAGCACGCGGGTCGTATCGATCCCCTTGGGCAGCGGCAGTTGCACCAGGATGCCATGCACGGTCGCGTCGCTGTTCAACTGGCCGATCAACGCCAGAAGATCATCGGTCGACGTCTCTGCTGCCAGACGGTGCAGGCGGCTCGCGAGGCCGTTTTTTTCGCAGGCGTTCTGCTTACTGCGAACATAGACCTGGCTGGCGGGATCTTCACCCACCAGTACCGCCGCCAGACATGGCTTGACACCTGTCCGCCGCGTGAATTCGCACACCTCCACGGCGATCTCTGCGCGGATCTTCTCGGCCAACGCTTTGCCGTCCAGGAGGATTGCAGTCATGCTCGATGCTAATTCGCGGAGTCCACAACGTGTACGCGGCGACCGCCACGATCGAACTTCACGAACCCATCGACCAGGGCGAAGAGCGTATAGTCGCTGCCCTGCCCGACCCCGTTGCCGGCCTGGAAGACCGTGCCAACCTGCCGCACGATGATGTTTCCGGCCCGGACCTGCTCACCGCCAAATCGCTTCACGCCGCGACGTTGAGCGTTGGAGTCCCGCCCGTTGCGGCTTGATCCTTGACCTTTCTTATGTGCCATGTCAACACCTAAACCGTTGCTGTAAACCAGTTTGTGACTTCCGGCTAGGAGTTGGCGCAGCTTGTTCCACAGACCGGAAACCCTTATTTTTAATGGAAAAGGCCGCCGAAGTCAATCCGGGGAGCGAAGTTTGTGTGATTTCTCGCGGCCTCTTACCGGCAACGGGTAAATCGGGTAGGATTTCTTGTTTGACCAGATCTCCCGATTTCGCGACAATGAATGGTTTTGAACCCCGCGGCCGATTCGCCGACTCGCTTCGTGGATAATCTGTGCCAGAAGTATCATGATGACAAGTGCAAAGATTATTGAGTACGTCTCGGCGGAGCCCTTTCGGCCGTTCCGCATTAAAATGGCAAGCGGGCAGATTTATGACATTCGTCACCCCGAGATGATCCTAGTGGGGCGTTCGTCCGTACGTGTGTATCAAGTGCGTGAAGGCGATCCAGAGGGACCTCAGCACTGGATCGACGTGTCGTTGACGCTCATGGAAACGCTCGAACCGCTGGAACTCAGGCCCATCGCCGGAATGAATTAGCCACTTTTCCCCAACGCATGAGCAAACCTACTTACGCCCTTGTCACGCTCGGCTGTCCCAAGAATCTGGTCGATAGCGAGCGCATGGCTGGCCTACTGGGCCTTGACGGCTATGAAATGGTCCGCGAACCGGAAGGCAGCGATTTCGTGGTCATCAATACCTGCGCGTTCATCGCCGAATCGCGCAGCGAATCGCACGCCGTGATCCGTGAAATGCTCGACCTGAAAAAAGACGGCCGCACCCGCGGCGTGATCGTCACCGGCTGCCTGCCCCAGCGCGAGAAAGAAAAGCTGCTGGAGATGTACCCCGGCGTCGATCAGCTTGTGGGCGTGTTCGGCCGCGAAGACATCGCCGCTGCCGCCCAGCGACTGATCACCGGGCTGCACGAACAGCGGACCGTCTTTCGGCCCGCCCCCACGCGGGCACTGGCCGATACGCAACGACTGCGGATCACGCCCCGCCACCTGGCCTTCCTGAAGATCTCCGAGGGCTGCAATCGGGCCTGCACCTTCTGCTCCATCCCTCAAATGCGCGGCAAGCATGCCAGCAAACCGATCGAACAGGTCGTAGCCGAGGCCCAGGAACTCGTGGCCGACGGCGCCAAGGAACTGATCGTGGTCGCCCAGGACACGACCTTCTACGGCATGGACATCTACGGCAAGCCCCGCTTGGACGACTTGCTGCGGCAACTCGAATCGCTCGCCGGGCTGGATTGGATCCGCCTGATGTACTTCTATCCGATGTATATTACGGACGAGTTACTGGATATAATCGCCGGCAGCCGCAAGATCTTGCCCTATATCGACATCCCCTTGCAGCATATCGACGACGACGTGCTCCGCCGCATGCGGCGGGCGACGACGCGAGACAAGACCGAGGCCCTCTTGGATCGGCTCCGCGCGCGGATCCCGCAACTCGTGCTGCGGACCACGCTCATCGCCGGCTTCCCCGGCGAGACGGAAGAGCAGTTCGCCCGGCTGCTGGAATTCGTCCAGCGGCGGAAGTTCGAGCGGCTGGGGGCCTTCGCCTATAGCCAGGAGCCGACCACACCCGCGGGCACGATGCCGGGCCAGTTGGCCGACGAGGTCAAAAAGGCCCGTCGCGACCAGCTCCTGGCGGCGCAGCAGAAAGTGACCTTCGCCTGGAGCCAGGCCCAGGTCGGCCGGCGGATGGACGTGATTCTCGACAGCCCCGTGCCGGGCGAGCCGCGGGCCTTTGTGGGCCGCACCTACGCCGACGCCCCCGAGGTCGATGGCGCGGCCTACGTGAGCGGCGAGAACCTGGCGGCCGGCGAGATCGTACCCTGCGAGATCGTCGCCGCGCGGGGCTATGATCTGATCGCTGTCGCCGTAGGAAGTTAAGCATGCCATCTACCAAACCCTCTCGGCTCGCGCTCGGCAAGGTGTTCAACCTGCCGAACCAATTGACTAGCCTCCGCCTGCTCTTGTCGGTGGTGCTGTTCGGGCTGATCGCGAGCGAGCATTATATTCCTGCCTTCGTGCTCTTTCTCATCGCCGTGGGCACAGATTGGCTGGACGGCTACTACGCCCGCCGTTTCAACCAGATCACGACGCTGGGGCGGATCCTCGACCCGTTCGCCGACAAGGTCATCGTCTGCGGCACGTTCATCTTCCTAATCACCACCGAGGGAATGCGTAAGGATCCGCTTCTTCTGCAGGCCTGGATGGTCGTGGTGATCGTGGGCCGCGAGTTGCTGGTCACCGCCCTGCGGAGTTTCCTGGAAGAGCGGGGCAGCGACTTCTCGGCCAACATGTCGGGCAAGCTGAAGATGGTGCTGCAATGCGTGGCGGCGGGCTCGGCTCTGGTTTATCTCCAGTGCCTGCTGCCCCCGCGGTCCGCAGCGCCGCAGTGGGTCTACTGGTTCACCGTCGTTTCCATCTGGTCCACGGTGCTGATCACCGTTTATTCCGGGGCGATTTACGTCTGGATCGCCTATAAGCTTCTCAAGCACAACGCCGACGCCTCGGACACATGACGCCGCTAGTTGCAACCTTGCCGGGCGCGGAACTGAAGGCCGTGGCGATTCTCACGGCCTTGCTGGCCGTCAGCTCGGCAATGTGGGCGGGGATCTGTTTGCGCCGGCGGCGGGGCCAGCCGATCATCCCCTTGGCCCGACGACGACCGGTTCCCTGGCAGGCGCAGGACCTGCTGATGATCTTCGTCATCGGCATCTTCCTGGTCATCACCGCTTCGCGGGTCGTTCACGCGTGGGTGGCGCCCGAGGCCGGGGCCCAAGCGGATGATGGGAAATCCGAATTGGCCCATCCGGCCGAACAAATGCTGCGGAGCGGCGATCTGGCGGCAGTTGCCGTTGCCGCCGTGGCGGCAGTCGTGGTTGCGCCCTTGGTCGAGGAGTTTCTCTTTCGTGTTCTGTTGCAAGGCTGGCTGGAAGCCATTTGGAGCCGCGCGCGGAGGAAACACGCGGAATTGCGGGCGGCGCCGGCTTCGTGGATCCCGGTCGCGTTGCCGGCTGCGCTGTTCGCCCTGGTACACGTCCGTTCCAGTCAACCGCCGCATGCGCCCCAGTACCTGCTGGGATTGCAGATCGGGCAGATGATTGCCGAACTGGCGGCGTTGGGACTGGCGATCCTGTTCTTGCGGTTTGGCGCGCGGGCGACTGCGGCCGACCTGGGCTGGAAACCGGCGAAACTCGGCGCCGACGCCAAGCTGGGCGTCTTGGCCCTGCTGGCCGTGATCGGCCCGATATTGACCTTCCAGGCAGCGCTCATGTTTCTGGTGAAATCGACGGGGATTGATTATGCGCCCGATCCCGTCCCGTTGTTCTTTCTGGCCCTGGTCTTCGGCCTGCTCTATCGGCGCACGCACCGCATCGCCCCATCGCTGGTCCTGCACATGGCCTTCAACGCCACGGCGGTCGTGTTGATGTTCGCAGGTGGGGCCGGTCAATAGAGACTCTGGCCGTTCTTGATGAAACGAATTCAAGGCTCAACGCCCGCTTGCCCGTCCCGGGACGACTGAAATTGCGCGACGTCCGTACGTCTCAGCCGTCCCTCCGGGACTGAAAAAGGAATCAGCGAATTCTCATCCCAGCGATAAATCGCTGGGCTATTCTCAAGTGCCCCTCCGGGGCAAACTCAGTTCGCTAGACGATTCACACTTCCCAATTGGTTTCATCAATTGTCGCCAGCGTCACGAGGTGACCTTCCACTCTTGTTACCTCTTCACCGTCGCCAGCTCGTGCTTCTCGCTGCGGCCGGTGAGCGCCAGGGCCTTAATACTCACTCTCTCGTCGCTCGTGCCCCAGCCTTCGTAAACGAACGCCAGGACCTTCGTACGTGTGCTGGCCCGGTTGGCATCGGTGGCAAAGTAATGGGCGCTGATCTGGTAGTTGCCCGGGCGGGCGGTGGGCAACACGTACAGCTCGGGTCCGTAGCCGGTCGTCACGTCGCGGCTGATCTGCCCGCCGCTGGCGGTCTGCGTGTGCTGGTAGAAGCATTCCTCGCCGCTGGGTTCGATCACGTGCAGATCGACGTCCGTGCCGTCGGTGTTCCAGAAGAGCAGCGCGGCCACGTCGGCCGTGTCGCGCAGTCGCAGGGCGGAGAGCGTGGCCATGCGGGCCTTGGCATAATCGGCCAGCCTGGGCTTCAGGCGGCCGTCGGCCACGCGGCGGAGGAAACGCAAGTAGTCCAACTGGGCGATGTTGTGGATGTCGCCGAAGCGGCCGTCCCACTGCCCGCCGCAGGTCAACTCGTAGTAGATGATCGCCAGGTCAGCCCGGCCCATCTGTTCCAGGCAATGCGCCATAGCATGGAAGGTGATCGGCTCGAAGGCCCGGGCCGTGCTGGCCCGCCGCAGAAGGTGATAGGCCTCGCCGGGCCGCTGCCATTGGATGGCCGAGAAGGCCAGGTCGCGGGCCAGGGCCGTATCGCCGGGCCGGTCCTCAACCAGCGAGCTCAGGCCCCGCAGGGCGTCGTCGGCCCCATAGGCCGTCAAGCGCCGCTCGGCCTCGGCGGCCAGCGTTTCGTAGTCCGGCAGGCCCGTCTGCCAAGGCTGCTGCACGTTCTCGGGCAGATCCTTGCGCAGCCTCAGCTTGCATTGCAGCGGCGGCAGGCTGGGGGCGAACGTCTCGGCCGGCAGGCCCTCCAGGGCGACATCCAGCGAGGCGGGCAAATCGAAATGCACCTCCGACGACGCGCGGACGCGGCGATACCAGGCCAGGAAATTCACCTTCGGGTCGCTCATGGCGGAGAGCGTTTCCGTGATGGCCTTGGCCACGATCGAATCGGCAGGCCGGTCCTTGACCACGAAACTGTCTTCTTCCGGCTTGATGTTGCAGCGGGCGTAGTCCTGCTCCGATTCCAGCATCAGGAGCGAGCAGGTGCGGCCCGTCACGCGGAAGTGCCGGGCGTAGGCCGTGGCCACCGGCTCGGCCGCCGCGGCCACGCCGCTCACGTCTTCCAACTGGCTGGTGGCCACTTGGCCGAACGTGCGGGCTGCCAGTTCCGAGGTGAGCACGCGGTCCATTTTGACCGTGATCGTCTGGTTGGCCTTGCCCTGTTGCAACGTGAAGACCAACGAGGGCTGGGCGTCACCACTGTTTTGCGGAACGCCACGGAGGGCGTTCCCTACAGGCTCAAGCCTGCCCACAATCAGCAACTGCTGGCCGGGGAAGACATACTGCGGCCGTCCCGCCACCAGCAAATCATGTCCGCCGGCCGTTTCGATGCCGGTCAGCCGCCAGGGCCGATTGCGATGGGCCACCGAGGCCGCGGCGATCTCGGCCTCGCCCACCAGTGAAAAGACCGCCCCGCCCGTCTGCTCGGCCAAGTAGGCCAGCAGCCGCGGGTCGCCGCCCGCCAGGCCCGTGCGATAGGCGAACAGCGCGCTCACCCCGCTCCCTGCGGAGGATGGGCTACGGGTGAGGGCATCTTTCTCCCCTCTCCCGCCTGCTGTACCCAGCAGGATGGGAGAGGGGCCGGGGGTGAGGGCACTTGCCAGCAGCGGCCAGCGGTCCTCGCCCCAGGTAGCAGCGCCGTCGCTGAGCAGGAACAGATCGGGAGACGGGCTAAAGCCCACCCTACCCCACGCGGGCGCAGCGGCCTCTTTCAAAGCGTGGCCTAGGTCGGTCGCGCCTTCCAGGGCCAGGCCATCGGCATAAGCCAACAAGGCCTCGACATTCTCCGGCGTGTTGGCCACGAACTTCTCCTGCCACCAGAAGGTCTCCACGTTGAAGAACAGCACGGCGAACTCCTTGATGCTGTCGCGGTTGTTCTCCAGCGTGGCGCGGAGCAGTTTGGTCCACAACGGGAACTGCGGCCCGGCGCTGAGCGATGTATCGACCAGGAAGATCGCCTGCTTGGCCCGCTCGGCCGAAGGGGTCTCGGGCAGCGTCAGGCCCACACGGGTGGCGAAGTAACTGTTCGTCGCCTCGTCGGCCCCCACGAGCATCTGCGTACCCGGCTTCCGCAGCCGCACGGCCAGCGGCCGGTCTTTGGGATCGACCAGCCGGTAGCTAAGCCGTTGGCCGTCGGGTGAGGCGGTAGCGGGGGCGTCCAGGCTCACCTGTCGGGCATCGCCGGCGGCGATGTTCAGATCGACAATCGTGGCGGGTGTCTCGCTGGGCATGTCGAGCCGCATTTCCAGGTCCTCGCCCACGCGGAGCAGATCGACGTCGTAGCCGATGGTCACGCGGTGCAGCGACTGCGGGGCCAAGGGGAAGACGCGGCACTGGAACACGCCCGCCCCGGACCATTCGACCAGGGCCGGATCGATGCGGCGGCGGACCGTGTCGCGATAGGCCAGGGCGGCTTTTTCCCGCGGCACCATGCGGGCCACCTTGGGTTGCTCCCAACTATTGCCGCGGAGGGCCAGGATCTTTTCCGGCGTAGTATCGCCTTGCGAAACCTGCTGCGGCTTGAAGAACATCGAGTCGCTGGGCGTGATCTGCGGGGCCTGGTAGACGGTGCGGCCGAAGGCGAAGAAATAGGGCGAGGCCTCGTCGGGTAGCCGCAGTTGGAAATTGCCCTCAAGTTGTTGCGGGCGGTCGTTGAAGTAATACAGGTCGATCAGCACGCGGGCGCGGAAGCCGTCGACGCGGACATCGACCTGCATGCCCTTCAGCGGCAGTTCTTCCCGCTCGCCGACCATCAGCCGCGACGAGTTGGGGACGACATGTGCCGGCTTCCAGGTTTCCAGGGGTTTCTTGGCGGGCTTTGGAAATTCACTTGCTTGTCGGCGCGTGGGCGCGCTAAGGACCGGTACAGGCGTATTGCTGTGGTCCTGCAATTGCTTGGATTCGACGAGCCGGCCATCAGTGGAATCAACCTTATTGACCTTGCCGGGGGCGGCACCGTCGCCCGCCGCGATGTATAATGGGCCCGGCGACGGCGTGGACGGTTTGGAATCGGGTTGGCCGCCGCCGCTTCTGCCATCGGCCCTTCTGTCGCCACCTTCTCTAGCTGGCTGAAGATGAACAACATCATCATGAACGACGACTTCTCTTTCTTCCGTCGTCGATGCTTGTGCTGCACGATACTCCTCCCCAATGCTCTTAATTTTCGCCTCCATTTTGCCGTAATCCCCAGAAACCGGAGCAATGTTTTCTTCCTTTTGTTGCTCACGAGGCCGGCCGCTTCTTGCGCCGTCGTGCGACGAGTTCCCAGGGCTTTCCTCATCACCGTCGCCAGCCGCGCCGCGACGATGATCGGGGTTGCGTCCTATCGTCTTAGCCACCGCATTCCCCGGATCGTCGACTGTTACGTTGTCGCCGCTCGATTTGTGATTACCGCTGGAACTGCTATTGCCGCTTTTACTGTTGTCACCGCTCGAGTTTTGACCTGAATCACCCGGCGGAGAAACAGGGCTGTCGGGCGAAGTTCCCGAATCGGGACCGGGGCCAGGCCCGGTACCAGGTCCTGGTCCTGGGGCGCCGCCTGAGCCACCACCGCCGTACCCACCTCTAGCCGCCTCGTGTAGAACGACTTGGCCGTGGTCATTGTATTCCACGTCCCGCGCCGGCGATTCGGGAACCGTCCGCGCATCACTGGGCTTCTTTTCCGGCTTTGGTACCACAATGGATGCACCGGGCTCCATCTTCAAGTCCGGCGGATTTACTTCAAGTTGGCCGATATTGATGTTATCCAATTTATCCGGCTCAGACTGCGACTTGCCGCGCATCGGTGCAGTGGACTCAAAAACAGGCGCATCTCCCAAGTCTTGCTGCGCCACGGTACGTTCCCTCACCGGTCCGATCAAATGCGTTGCCCAGAGGACCGGCACGACAATGGCCGCAATGCAGGCGGCGACGCCCGCGAGGGCGGCCAGGCGGCTCCGCCACCAAGGCCGGGCTGCGCGGGGTACGGCGCTGCCGACGGCCGGCTCAAGCTCGGCCAACTGCTTCTCGATCGCCTCGCGCAAGGCGGGCGATGGCTGGGGTAGCGGGGCCTCGTGGGCTGCTTCCTTCAACTGCGCCGCCAGGGCCTCGATCGCCTCGACCTCTTGCCGGGCCTGCGGCGAGGCGGCCAGTTCGGCCGCCACCTCTGCCCGTTCGCTGCCTTCGGTTTGCCCCAGAGCGTAGGCCGTTCGCCTTGCCGCCTGGATTTCGTCTTCGCCGTCGTATTGGTGGTTCGTGGACATGATGGGGTCTCCGATGGGTTAGCGGTAGGGTGGGCCGAGTAACACGAGTCCCACCAATTGGCGATTATGCGATGGGGTGCGGTTTAACGGTCGTTAACTAGTCCCGGAGGGATGTTTGAAAATAGCCCAGCGATTTATCGCTGGGAAAGGAAATCCGACAACGTTTTCCAGTCCCGGAGGGACGATTGAACCGTGCGTCGTCGTCGGCTTTCAAACGTCCCGGGACTGACGGACTCGATTGCCTCTGCCACCCAGCAATGAATTGCTGGGCTATTCTCAACTGCCCCTCTGGGGCAAATGCCGCTTGCTCAACAATCCGCGCACCCTAATTCCTTACGCTCAAACTCTCCCGCAAGCTCTTGATCGCCCGATGCACCAGCACGCGGACGTTGCCCTCGCTCCGGCCGGCGATCGCGGAAATCTCTCGATACGTGAATCCTTCGCACCACAGATCGATGGCCTCACGCTGGCTGGCCGGGAGTTGTGCCACCTGCCGGGCCAACTCCCCGCAAAGGTCCTGCCGCTCGGCCTCATCCGCGGGGTCCGGTTCGCGGCCAGCCAGCGCGGCCAGATCGGCCTCGCTGTCGCCCGTCTGCCGCTGCCGCAGGCGGATCAGGTCCAGCGCCTTGTTGCGGCAAACCCGAAACAGCCAGGGGGCCTCGCGGCCACTATGAAATTCCTGCGGCGAAGACTGGCAAAGCTGCAAGAAGGCATGCTGCACCGCCTCCCGCGCGGAGTCTCCATCGCCCAACAGCCGGGCCGCATAGCGCACCAACGGCGCCTCATAGCGATCCAGAACCGCAAGCAGCCACTGCCGTCGAACTCCCGGATTGGCCATGATTCGTCCTTTTCGCCAGCGTGCTGCCAAGAAGATAACGGGCACAGGCCCGATCTGTTACAAAGAATAACGTCGCCGTGAGAAGATTCTCGGAAATCAAGCGAGATTATTCCCCTCCCTTCATGCAAAGGCGCCAAGGCGCAAAGGGAAGGCAGAAGACTTGAGGAAAAGAAGATGGGGGAAAAGAATATGAAGGAAGCGGATCAGACTCGACTCGAAAGCAGGTGTTTCTCGCGGCCGAGTATGGAAGTTAATCACGAAATCTCGAAAGAACGAAAGCACGAGGAAAGGCGATCGGCTGATCGCAGACATCGAATTCATGCCTTCTTTCGTGCTTTCGTTCCTTTGAGATTTCGTGATTGACTTTTTGCTGAGAACCTGATTACGTTTTGATTATGGCAGCCGTTCCCGCTCAAATTTCGCTTTCTTTGCTCCATTTTTCTGTTCCCCATTTTTCTGTCCGCCCGCCGCACTCCCTCCTTGTGGGGATTGCCCGGCCCTTTTCCTCTGCTAGGGCGGCCTTACCTTGCGGGGCCGTCCGTAGCCGTTTATAGTGAATGTTCTGTTGAACCGAAGGTGACTATCCATCGTAACGATAGTGGCCTCCTTATCGCTCCCTTCACGTGAGTTGAGGCATGCAGCCCGAAGTTGTCATTGAAACGCGAAATCTCTCCAAGGTCTACCGCGACTTTTGGGGCCGGCAAAAGGTCCGCGCCCTCAAGGCCCTCGATCTCGAGGTCCGCCGCGGCGAGGTTTTCGGATTGTTAGGACCCAACGGGTCAGGAAAAACCACCACCATCAAGCTGCTCCTGGGCCTCCTATACCCCACCAGCGGTCAGGCCCTGGTGTTGGGCCAAGATGCCACGCAGGTCGCCAAGAACGAACGGATCGGCTACCTGCCCGAGGAGTCATACCTGTATCGCTTCCTCAATGCTGAGGAAACGCTGGACTTCTACGGCCGGCTGTTCGACATGCCCCGGGCCAAGCGGCGGCAGAGAACGGCCGACCTGATCGAGATGGTCGGCCTGACCAAGTCGCGCCGCCGCCAGTTGCGGGAGTATTCCAAGGGGATGACCCGCCTGATCGGCCTGGCCCAGGCCCTGATCAACGATCCCGAGATCATCTTCCTGGACGAGCCGACCAGCGGGCTGGACCCGATCCATACGCACGAGATGAAGATCCTCATCCGTAACCTGCAAGAGCAGGGCAAGACGATCCTCATGTGCAGCCATTTGCTGGCCGACGTGCAGGACGTCTGCGACCGCATCGCCATCCTGCACCAGGGCGAACTGAAGGAACTGGGGCGGGTCGACAACCTCTTGAAAGTCCGCGACGTGACCGAGATCCGTACCTCCGGCCTGAGTCCTGCGGCCCAGGAAGAGATCCGGCAGGTCGTGGCCAAGCACCAGGGCACAGTTCACAGCATCGGCAATCCGACCACCACGCTGGAGGAGTTGTTCGTGCGGGTGATCGAGGAGAGCGAGGCCCATCCTGGCCGCCGCGTCCGCGGCGAACAGTTTGTCGAGCTTTCCGACGGAGAACAGGGCTAGGCCATGGTTGTCGAGAATCTGCAAATCACGCCCTTGATGGAGTGGCTGCTCGGCGCGGGCTGGCACCAGGGCCTCCTGTGGCAGACGGCGGGCATCGTTGTCTTGGCGATCTTGCTGACCGTGGGTGGGCTGGGCCTACTGACAATCTTGCGGCGCAGCTCGGACACGCCGGGGCAGGCAGTCTCCATGTGGGTCGGCAGCCTCTTCGGAGTCTTGTCGCTGCTGGTGCTGGCGGCCGTGGCCCTCTGTTCCACGGCCCAGACGCGGGCCTTTCTCACTGATTACATTGCCAATCCGGTGTTCCATGTGTTGGCGCCGCTGTTGGGAACCGAGTGGTCCGGCGGCGCGCTGTACACCTGGCTGGCCGTGGCCGCTGGCCTGACCGGCATCGTGTATGCCGTTTGCTGGAATTCTGCGATCGTGGTCGGCGGCCCGCTTGTGGGCACGCGGCAGTGCGGCGCGGCCGTGGTCGGCATTTTCAGCGACATCGCCCGCATCTCGCTCCGCCGCATTTTCGCCCTGGCGTGGCTGGCTGTGCGTGAGTCCATTCGCCGCCGCGTGGTGGTGGTCTTTGTGGTGTTCGTGATCTTGATCCTTTTCGCCGCCTTGTTCATCAACAAGGACAGCCTCCATCCCGGGCAGCTTTACATCCAGGTGGTGTTGAACTTCACGATCGGCCTGGCGATGCTCTTTGCCTGGATCCTCAGTGCTTTGAGCTTGCCAGCCGACATTCGCGACCGCACGCTGCATACGGTAGTGACCAAGCCCGTGCGCAAACTGGAGATTGTCTTGGGCCGCGTGCTGGGGTTCGTCTTTGTGGGCACGGTCCTGCTGGCCGGCATCGGCGTGATCAGCTATGTCTTCACCGTGCGGAGCCTCAGCCACACGCACCAACTGACGGTGGAAAAGCTGGAAGCCAGAACGCTGCCGGGCCACCGCGGCACGATGCTGCGGGGCGCGACCAGCAAGTCGCACGCGCACGAGCACGAAGTGACGATCATCGTCCGCCCCGACGGCAGCGCCGCCGCGGAACCGGTGGGCAATGCCAAGTCGGCGTCAGGGGGCCAGGCCGCCGGCGGGAGCGGCAATACCTGGGCCGATCGGCTGGATGCCACCGTGGAGACGCGCAAGGATCACACGCACGACCTGTACGTTTCCGGCAGCGGCGACACGGCTGTCTACACACTGGGTCCGCCGGTGGGCCAGTTGCAGGCCCGCGTGCCGATCTACGGCAAGCTGGCCTTCCACGACAAGACGGGCGCGGACAAGGACAAGGGGATCAACGTAGGCGACGAGTGGACCTACCGCAGTTTCATTGAAGGGCGGACCAACGCCGCCGCTATCTGGACCTTCAGCGGCCTGCGGGAGGATATGTTTCCCGAGTCGCGTTTTCCCAACGGCATCCCCGTGGAAATGACCCTCGAGGTCTTCCGCACCTACAAGGGCGACCAGGAAAGGGGCGTGGCGGGCACCATCTCGCTGGAGAATCCCGAGACGAGCAAGAAGGTATTTCTGCGGAATTTTTCCGCCAAGAAGTTTGCCACCGATGTGCAGATCATCCCCCGCAGCTTCGTGGTCGCCGGCAGCGACGGCCGGGCGGAGACGATCGACCTGTTCCGCGACATGGTCAGCAGCGACGGCGGCCTGCGGATCATCATCCAATGTTTGGAGCCGCAGCAGTACTTCGGCATGGCCCAGCCCGACCTGTATATCCGCGCCGCCGACAGCTCGTTCGCCTGGAATTTCTGCAAGGGCTACCTGGGCATCTGGTTGCAAATGGCCCTGGTCATCGGCCTGGGCGTGATGTTCAGCACCTTCCTCAGCGGCCCGGTGGCCCTATTGGCGACCATTTTCGTGGTCATTTGCGGGCTGTTCAGCAGCTACATTGTGCAATTGGCTGGTGGTAGCATTGTAGGAGGCGGGCCGTTCGAATCGATCACGCGGATCATGACCCAGGACAACATGACCTCGCAAATGGCGCCGGGTATGCAGACCAACGTGATCAAGGCCGCGGACCAGGTGACGTCGCTGATGCTGCGGTATTTCGCGGCGGTGGTGCCGGACGTTTCCAACAACGACTTCGTGGACCGCGTGGCCTGCGGATTCGACGTGGGGCCGGACCTGCTGACGCGATGTTTCCTGTGCGAGGCGGCCTACTTGCTGCCCGTGATCCTTTTAGGTTACATATGCTTGAAACAACGGGAGGTGGCGCAATGAGTTCCAACCTCGACGAGACGGGCGGACAGCGCGTGGCGGCCAGGAGCTTCGACCCGCCGGGTCCCAGCGCGCGGGAGCGTTCCCGCCGCCGCAAGTGGATCTACGTCCTGTTGATGATGGCGCTGATCGTCACCTTGTTCGAATTGAGCCGTCCGTCGACGAAAGACACGAAGGACGCCCCAGGGCAGGCGGGCGGCGTGCTGGCCCAATATCGCGACGAGCACGGCCTGAGCCAGACGGAACTGGGCCAGATCGATCCCACCAGCGAGACTATCCGCCTGGCCACGCTGGGCATGCGCGGTTTCGCCAGCACGATGCTGGGCATCAAGGCCATCGATTACCAGATGAAGAAGGACTGGACGCGGCTGCGGGCCACGCTCGACCAGAGCATCAAGCTCCAGCCACACTCGATTCACGTCTGGCGCTACCAGGCCTGGAACCTTTCCTACAACGTCTCCGTGGCCTTCGACGACTACCACGACAAGTTCTACTGGGTGATCGAGGGCCTGAAGTACATGCTCGAGGGCGTGCATGAGAACGACAAGGAGCCGCGGCTCTGCTGGGACATGGCCTGGTTCATCTCCAACAAGATTGGCCGCGATGACGCCGCCAAGTACTACCGCCGCCTCTTCAGCAGCAAACGGGGCCCCGACGGCAAGGAGCCACCCGATTACGTCAAGGATTTTCGCGAGCGCTTCGTCCCGCCCGGCGGCTTTCCTTCCTGGATGGACCAGGAGAAGCTGGATGACAATTGGCAGGTCGGCAAGGCCTGGTTCCTGGCCGCGGAGAGCAAGATCAACCCGCCCCGCTATCCGGTCCGCGGCATGGCCACCGTGATTTTCTATTCTGACGCCCCCACCTGCCAGTTCTACTACGCCGACAACCTGGAAAAGGACGGTACGTTCGGCCAGAAGGCGGAGAAGGCCTGGCGCGACGCGGAAAACGAGTGGTATGCCTTCGGCGAACGCCCGGTCGACACGTCCTACGAGATCCCCCTGCAACTGAACCGGCGGGAAGAATTGGTCGATCGGGCCGAAGAGAAGAAGGACCGGCTCGACGCCCTCGCCCCGGGCGAACGGGAGAACCTGGAAAACGGCAACGACGGCAAGGGGGGCAAGCGCGCCAAGCTCGAGCTCGTGGAGCGCGCCGTCTGGGATAAGTACCGGGACGACCTGGCCAAGTACAAGAAGGCGAGGAAGGACCGGCAAAGCGGCAAGCCCGCTGCTCCGGTGCTGCAGCCGAGCTTGGACCAAGGCCTGCGAGAGCGCGCGGAAGCCCAGCCGGACGAGATTGCGCGGCGGGCCCCGCAAGTCCATTACGACGAGGCCATGAGATTGGCCGACGAGATCCGCGCGGACGAGCAACTGGCCCGCTTTACGAAGAACGAACGGGATAAAGTCAATTTCGATTTCTGGCGGATGCGGGCCAGGGCCGAGCAGACACCCGAGTGCATTGCGGCGCGGAAGGCCGCCTACGACGGCGACCGGGCCTACTCCAAGGGGGACATGATCCGCGCCCGGCCGCTCTATGAAAAGAGTTTCGAGCTCTGGCGCAAGGTGCTGGACACATTGGAGTTCAAGGCCCTGATCGAAGACGTCAGCTTCGGCGGCGACCTGGTCGACATCATACGCCGTTACGAACGCTGCCTGGACCAGGACGACCGGGACCTGCCCCGGCCGTTCATCCTGCAGGACATTGTCGACAAGTGGGGCGCCCGCCAGGGCGCGCCTCTGCCGCCCGTGGGCCAGAAGAAACCTAAGAATGCCGCGCCGTAACCTCCGTTGCCTGCTGCTGATCGTGCTCTTCTTCGCGGCCTGTTACCAGAAGGTGCCGGGCAGCCGCTACAGCCGCGTGCTGGCCGATGCCTTGGAGCGAGTCAACCACCGCTACTACCTGCCGGTCGATGAGTTGAACCTCTTTGAAGGCGCCATGTCGGGCATGTTCGAAACGCTCGGCGACGAGCACTCGAAGTACGTCAAGGTCGTGAAGAAACCGGCCTTCGAGGAAGACCTCAACCAGGAGTTCGTGGGTATTGGCATCCGCCCCGCCATCGATCCCAAGAGCAAGGAATTTCTCGTGCTCAGCGCCCTGCCCGACGGTCCGGCCGCGGTCGCGGGCCTGTGCGTGGGCGACCGCATCGTCAAGATCGAGGGCCAGGCCACGCAGGGCCTCGCGCTGGCCGATGCGGTCAAGCGGATCCGCGGTAAGCCGGGCACTTCCGTGACGCTCACGGTCCTGCACCGTGGGGCTGCCCAGCCCGTCGATCTGGCGGTCGTGCGCCAGATGGTCCACGAGGATACGGTGGAAGGTGTCGCCCGCGATGCGGAAGGCCGCTGGGATTTTTTGCTGCCTGGCGGACGGCGGATCGGCTATATCCGCGTCAAGGCGTTCACCGACACAAACCACGGTGGGAAGAACACCGTGGCCGATTTTCGCGCGGCGTTGGACAGTCTGCGCGGCCAGGAGTTCCGCGGCCTTGTGCTCGATCTTCGCGACAATCCGGGCGGATCGGTGGCGGCCGCCGTGGACATCTGCGACATGCTGATCCCCAAGGGTGAGATCGTGACCATTCGCGGCCGCGAGGGCCGCATCTGGGAAGCGTTTCGGGCCTCCGGTCGGGGTACCTTCACAGATTTCCCCATCGCCGTGCTGGTCGACCGCACGACCGCCAGCGCTGCCGAGATCGTCGCCGCCTGCCTGCAGGACCACGAGCGGGCGATCGTTGTCGGCCAACGAAGCTATGGCAAAGGCACCGTGCAGGAAGTGGTCGACCTGGGCGACAAGTGCGGCGCGATGAAACTGACCATCGCCACCTACTGGCGGCCCAGCGGCCAGAACATCAATCGGCCCAAGGAAGACGCCCAAGGGGCCACTTGGGGCGTCTCGCCCAGCGAAGGCTGCGATGTGTCGGTTGACGACGACGAGCGCAACCGCCTGTTGGCCTGGCAGCAGGAACGCGAACTGGCCCTCGTCAGCGGCGGGAAGGCCGCCGGCGCGGAAGTACCCGACCGCGTGCTGCTCAAGGCCATCGATTACCTGGAAACGAAAGAAGAAAGGTAATCACGAAAGCCCGAAAGAACGAAAACGCGAAAGGGGATGCGGCTGCGAGCAGACATTCCCACGAACTCCGGCCTTTTTTCGTATTTTCGTGTTTTCGTGTTTTCGTACTTTCGGGCTTTCGTGATTACCTTTCTCTTTCTTCCTGGTTGATATGGCGGTCCGTGCGTCGCCTAGAGTCTCTCCCCCCTTGGAAAAGTTCGCGCAGGTTGGCATAATAAGGGATTCTCGCCTACGAACTGCATCGCAAGAGGCCCACGGGAGCGGCCGGGCGAATCGCGATATCCATTGTCAGGAATTTTTTAATTCCACGGAGTTTTTCCATGTTTAAAAACCTCAACCCAGGTGCCTTGGGTGTTACCGGACATCAAAGCGAAATCATCGAGTTGGTTCTAACCTATGGCTTCGGGGGCATGGACCTGAACGTCATCGAGTTCGCCACGCGGGCACGGCTCAAGGGCGTGGAGTACGCCCGCCGCCTGATCGATAGCGCCAAGCTGAAGATGGGCAGTTTCGCCCTGCCTTTCGACTGGGATACCAGCGACGAGACCTTCGCCAAGGATCTTGCCAAGCTGCCGGATTATGCCCAAGCGGCGGTTGCCGCCGGCTGCACACGCTGCACTGCCACGTTGGCCCCGGCGAACGACACGCGGCCCTACCACGAGAATTTCGAGTTCCACAAGCGGCGCTTTCAGGAAATCTGCAAGGCGTTGGAACCGGCCGGCGTCCGTTTCGGCGTCGGTTTCCAGGCGGCCGAATATCTGCGAAAGAACCAGGCATTCCAGTTCGTGCATGACCTGGACGCCCTCATGCTCCTGGTGAACATGGTGGCCGCGCCGAACATCGGCCTCTTGCTGGACATCTGGGACGTCGTTGTTGCCGGCGGCTCGCTGGACAGCGTTCGCAAGCTACCCCCCAACCAGATTGTGGCCGTACAGGTGGCCGACCTGCCGCCGGCTGGCGGCAACGGCGAGATCGACGAAAAGTCGCGATTGTTGCCCGGCGGCGACGAGCCGCGGATCGACATCACCACGCTCTTGGTCTATCTCAAGTCGGTGGGTTACGACGGGCCAGTCACGCCGCGTCCCTCGCGTTCTATGCTGCAGAGCCGCCGCCGCGACCTGGTGGTCAAGCAGGTCGGCGAGGCTATGGACAAGGTTTGGCGGGCCGCCGGATTGCCCATGGAGCGGCGCTTCGTCCCCTCCGCCGCGACCTTGGATTACAATATCGATTTCGGGAATTAAGCGGTCGCTTGTTTCACTGGGAAAACGGCCTGAAGCTAACTGCCGCCGACCTGGCGATCGATTTTCGCCGTCGCCAACCGCGGGCCTTCATTTCCCATGCCCATAGCGACCATATGGCGCGGCATGAGTTCGCGCTCTGTACGCCGCAGACCGCCGCCTTGTATCAATTGCGGCTGGGGCCGCGGCGGACCCTGGAAATGCCCTACCGCCAGACGATCGAGTGGGCCGGGCTGCGCTTGACGACCTATCCGGCCGGGCATTGCCTCGGCTCGGCCATGTTGCTGGCCGAGGACCAGGGCCGCACCTTGCTGTACACGGGCGATTTCAAGTTGCGGCCGTCGCTCACGGCCGCAGCGGCCGAGTTGCCGCACGCCGATACGCTGGTGATCGAGAGCACCTATGGGCATCCCGACTATCGGCTGCCGCCGCAGGCGGAGAGCCTTGCCGAGTTCCTGGCCCTGGTCCGCCGCACGCTCGCCGACGAGCGGGTGCCCGTCGTCCAAGGCTACGTGTTGGGCAAGAGCCAGGAGGTCACCCGCGTGTTGACCGATGCCGGCATCCCTGTGCTGCAGCACCGCAGCATCTACGAGGTCAGCCGCATGTACGAGTCGCTGGGCTGTCCGCTGGGCCGCTTCGAGCGTTACCACGGTCGGGTTGAACCGGGCTGGGCCGTCATCGTGCCGCCGGGCACACCGCTCGCCGACCTGCCGCGGCAGGTGCGTTTCGCCCTGACCGGATGGGCCATGGACGCCGGCGCCAAGTATCGCCTGCGCGTCGATCATGCCATTCCCCTCTCGGACCACGCCGACTACGACGAGTTGATCGAGGCTATCGACCGCGTCGGCCCGCAGGCCGTCTACTGCACGCACGGGCCGGAGAGTTTTGTCGATCGGCTCTTGGACCTCGGCTACAACGCGCACGTGTTGGGCAAGCCCCGGCAGGGGCGACTGTTTTGAGTTGCCGGTGGGACCTTTATGGGGCACCGACGAATAACTTCCGGATTTGGGTGGCATGCCTTAAGCCTTCTAGGCTAGGCATGTTTGCCGCCGAAATGCCTAGCCTAGAAGGCTTAAGGCATGCTACCCTCGCAGAAACACGGCAATTACTTATCGTCCGGCCCCATGTCGCGCGGCAGGATTCGCGGATAGGGCGGCACCTCGCGCTCGGGCAGCGGCTGGCTGTAGCAATCGGCCCATTCCTCGCGCTCTTCCTCGCTGGCGTAAAATCTCAGCCAGATGTCCGGATCGCCGCTGGGACCCGTGCAATCCCAGTGCAGGTAGTGGTTCATGTGGTCGAGCTTCTTCTCGCGGGCGGGCAGGATGTCGCGATAGATCAGGCAATACAGCTCGCGGTCGCTCAAGTGATCGGTGAAGTTCAGCACGATCCGCTTCTGGTGCAGCTTGCGGATGACGTCCCAGAGGATCGATTCCAGGCTGGCGTCGCTGAGCATTTCCGGCCGGGGCGCCCGCAGTTCCGGCTCGAACCAGCGATAGATCGGCAGGATCGGGGCCTGTTCCCAGGCGAGCATGCTCGCCAGGAAATCGTTTTCCGCGGCGAGGGTCAACTCCTGGACATTCACCCGCGTAATCGATTCGTCGACATAGCGCTCCAATTCGTCGCGGAGCTCCGCATTGCGCATCAATTGGTCGACTTCGCTGGGCTGGGACGGCTGAGGATCGTGCATGGTCGGAAGATCTAGTAGTTTGTGCGGCTCAAATCGGCAGTCTTGCTATACGGAACGGACTCCGTCCCGTTCCTTTTCCTGTAGGGAACGGACTCCGTGCCGTTCCTCCCCGCAGGGCGTTCCGCGGCGGGGAAAGTGCGTCGAAATCGCGGCGGACGAGATCCGCATAAGCGCTAATTTAACAAGACGGCCGCGAAACTCCAATAATTGTCCCACCCAAAACGGCCAAAATCGCTGATTTTCTTAGGAACCGGCCGATACAGTCCGCACGTTTAGTCCAGTTTGAAGCGCCGCAGGTCCTTTCTGCCGGACCATTATGCTTCAAACCGTATAAGGGACTCAACGTTGCCCGGTAGCCAGGACGCCTTGGTCCCTTTCGGCAAAAGGGACCTACTTTGGTTCCCCGCGGACCTCCGCCTCGATAGCGCAAATCTTGGCCAATCGGCGGGCATGGCGGCCGCCCTCGAAAGCGGCATTCAGCCAGATTTCCACCATGCGGTCGACCAACTGCTCGCCCAGCAGATCGGCGGAAAGGCAGAGGATGTTGGCGTCGTTGTGGCGGCGGCTCACTTCGGCCGTGAGCTCGTCGTGGCAGGGCGTCGCGCGGACGCCGGGAAACTTGTTCGCCGTGATGCACATACCCAGGCCCGTGCCGCAAATCAGGATGCCGCGATCGACCTCGCCCCGGCTGATCTTGCGGGCCACGCTGGCGGCGATGTCGGGGTAGTCGACGGCCTCGCAGGTAAATGTGCCCACGTCCTCCACGTCGTGCCCCAATCGCCGCACGAGATCGACAATGCGAGCGCGAAAGGGAAAACCGCGGTGGTCAACACCAACAATAATGTGCATCTTAGTCCAGTAAGGATTGAATTTGTTCGAGTCGTAGTTCGAGTTCCGCGCGGATCTGCGCGGCGCAACGCTGGTAGCGCTCCGCCGGTCCGCCAATCGGGTCGCAGATCTCCGATTCGTCGCCACAAAGGAGAAAAGTCCGCTCGGCGGCCGCGGGCCACTGGGCCACGATCGCCTCGCGATGGGTGCGCGTCATCGTGTAGATCACGTCGGCATGCCGCACCAACGGCTCGGTCAGCGGCTGGGTCTCATGGTCCGACAAGTCCAGGTTCAGCCTGGCCAGCACTTCGACCGCCTCGGCGGCCGCGCGGCCGCCCAGCATGGCCGCTACGCCCGCCGACATGGCCAGCACGCCGCGGTCTTCCAGTTGGCCGATCTCGCAGCCCAGCCGCCTGGCCAGCATTTGCCGGCAGATCAGTTCCGCCATGGGGCTGCGGCAGGTGTTGCCCGTACAAACGAACAGGATCATCGTACTGGAAAGCCTCTGCAAGGTCTTTTCCGGGACCACGCCCGCACGGAGCACTTCGTAGCGGTTGCCGCGGACACGGACTACCGATGACGGCTCGCCGAAACGGCAGGGACCGTCGTCGATCACCAGGTCCAGTTCGTCGCCCAGCACCTCGACGACCTCGCGGCCGTCGATCGCTTCCGCCCCGCCCGTACGATTGGCGCTGGTCAGGGCCAGGGGGCCGACGATCATCCGCAACACGTCCAGGAGCACCTGGTGGCCGGGCACCCGCAGGCCCAGCGTGCGGCTCGGAGAGACGTAGTCCAGGACCTTGCCTGGCAGGTGCCGCACGAGGCTGTCGGCATGGGAATCGTCGACCACCAGCGTGATCGGCCCCGGCCAGCAGCGGCGGGCCAATCGCTGGGCCAGAGGGCTCATATCGGGGACATAGTCGCGGGCTTCGTCGGCGCTCTTGATCGCCAGGGTCAACGGATGGCCCTGCTTGCGGCCCTTGATCGTGGCCAGGCGCTGGACCGCCTGCTCGTCCAGGGCGCTGACTGCCAGGCCATAAACGGTTTCTGTGGGGAAGGCCACGACCTTGCCTTCCACCAGGGCCTGGACCGTCTGGTGAACTACGTCGCGCAAATCGTCTGCGTGTCGGAGATCAATCACGACGGCTGGCATGCTTAAACGACCTGATAGATGACAACTGGTCGCGGAAAAAGGGCTGGGATAAATGTCCGCGATTCCTGCCCGAGGATTACGACACCCCCAGGGATGCGTAGGGAATCCACGCAAGAATTCCGATCAATATACGAGTAATTATACCCGGCGGTCAACCCGGGTGCGAGAACTGCTCCCGCACCTTCGCCATGATGCTTCCGATCGCGATCGCTTGCGGGCATTTCTCTTCGCACGTTCCGCAGGCCACACACGCTCCGGCCCGCTGGGATTCCGGCATCATGTTATACAGGTTCCGACAGAGCATGACGCTGCTGCCCTGGAACACCGTGGCGCTGTTGTAATACTCGAAGTTGATGGGGATGTTCACGCCGTTAGGGCAGGGCAGGCAGTAGCCGCACTTGGTGCAAGGGACAGGCGACAGCCTCTTATATTCCTGTTGCACCTGGGAAACCACCTTTGCCTCGTCCTCGTCGAGCCAACCCACGCCGGAGTGGCAGGCGCTCTGGATATTCTCCCGCACCTGTTCCAGGTTGCTCATGCCGCTGAGGACCAGCGATACCTCGGGCTTGTTCCACAGCCAGCGAAGGGCCACATCGGCGGGCCGGTGGCGCTGATGATCGTTGTTCCAGATTTCCCCGATGGGCGGCGGCGGGTTGGCCAACGTGCCGCCGAACAACGGCTCCATCACGATCACGCCCAGGCCCTTGGCGGCTGCGTAGCAGAGGCCCGCGGTCCCGGCTTGTACGTCTTCATTCACGAAGTTGTACTGGATCTGGCAGAACGCCCAATCGTATTCGTCGAGAATCTTCACGAATACGTCGTAAGTGTCGTGGAAAGAGAAGCCGAGGTGCCGGATCCGCCCGTCCGCAAGGGCCTTGTCCGCCCAGGGCAACACGCCCAGGTCCCGCAGCTTCGGCCAGGTTTTCTCCTGTAAACAGTGGATGAGGTAGAAGTCGATACGGTCGGTTTGCAGCCGGGCAAGCTGTTCGTCCAGGAGGCGGTCGCAATCTTCGATCTTCGCGACGTTCCAGATGGGCAACTTCGTGGCGACGTAAGCTCTCTCGCGGTAACCGCCGGCCAGGGCCTCGCCGACCGTCGTTTCGCTGTTGCCACCGTGGTAAACGTAGGCCGTGTCGATGTAGTTCACCCCGTGGTCGAGGGCGTAGCGGATCATATCGATCGCCTGGTCCTCGTCAACCTCAGTCTCCTCGCCCGTGGTCGGGAGGCGCATGGCCCCGAACCCCAAGGCGGAAACCTTCACATGGGTCTTTCCTAACGTGCGGTAGTTCATGGTATCAACTATTCTACCACAGATGTCCAGCGCCGGCAGAGGGTGGCCTCGCCGGCTTTTCCGTCCGGCTTGGCCACGGCTTTCAGAACGCAATCACCCTTGCTCTTGGGCACATCCAGCGAGACCTGGTACGTCTTCGCGCCGAGTTTCTCGATGGCGAACCCTTGCACCGTGCCGGCCAGCGACTGGCCGGACTTGGTCTCCAGCGAGAGGATCAGTGTCCCGTGGACCGGTTTGGCTTCGTCGTTGACCATCATGATGGTGAAATCGCGCGTGCTTCCGGCCTTCAGCGAGGGCTGGAAGAAGTTGATATACACTCCCAACGGCTTGAACGCCTCGCCCATGTAGTCTTGGAAGGCCGGGTCGAGTTCCAGTTTCGTCACGTCGTGGAAGTGGTCGGCCGTATAAACGCCCGGGTAGCTGCACGTGAGGTAGACGAAGTGGACGATGCCCGCGTACTGGCGGTGGGCACGCCAGAACTCGGTTTTTGCTCCCAGCAAGTAGGCGTACATATCGAGCCGCTGCCGGGCGGTGACGTTGCGGCCCATCAACTGGGCGTAGACGTTCTCGGTCAAGAGCGTCGGCGAACCGTCGCGATTGAGCCAAAGCCAGCCGTACTCGTTGATGATCGTGGCATGCTTGTTGGAAGGCAGGTTGCCGCGCGGCTTGCCGTCCATTTTCTCCAGGTCGGTCATCTTGAAGGTCTGTTTGCCGAAATAGCCGCTGATCATCAGGTAGGGGTGGTCTTCCACCAGGTCGTTCGGCCCGGCCGGCGTGTTGTAGCTGTTTTCCCAGGGGCGGTCGGAAAGGTCCAGCCCGCGCACGGCGGGGATGACCTTGCGCTCGAAGATGTCGTTCTTGGTCTCGTTGTTGGCGTCCCAGACGGCCAGGCTGGGGTGGTTCCAGTTGTCGCGCATCCAGTCCTTGTACTGGCGGATCATCTCGTCGGCGTCATAGCTCCGCGAGTAGCCCTCGTACCATCCCGGGCCGCCAGTCCAGACGAAGAACTCGTTCTGAATGAGCAGGCCCACCTCGTCGCAGATGTCGAACCAGTGGTCCGGCACCGGGCCGATGCAGAAACGGAAGTAGTTCCAGTGCATCTTCTTGGGCAGATCCCCCAGGAGCTTGCGGACCCAAGCGTCCTGCCAGGGCAAGTCGCGGCAAAGCGGGTCCTCGAAGAAGCGGTGCAGCGTGATGTTCGAGCCGCGAATATAGTAGATCTTGCCGTTGAGCCAGGCCCGTTTCGTGGCGGCGTCGTAGCGGAACTCGCGCATGCCGTAACGGGTCGTGAGCGAGTCGCCGCCGCTGGTCGTCTCGACGACGTACAGGAAGGGGTCCTCCGGCGACCAGAGATGAGCGGCGGGGATCTTGATGGTCCGAGTGATTACCTTTTCCTCACCCGGCGCGAGCGGGATCGGTTGCGCCGGCGCGGCGGCGACTTGTTTGCCGCCTTTCCAGGTCTTGACGACATGCGCGAGGGAAGCCGTACGGGGCACGGCGGCGGAATTCTTCAACCGGGTCTGCACCACAATCTCGCCCGTCGCAATCCGCGGCGCAACCTGAACGCTCTCGATCGCCGGATTGTCGCAGAAGATCAGGGAAACGCTGTCGTAGATGCCGGGCGTCCACTTCTTCTTCTCGAAATCCGAGCCGACGGGGTAGTTGTCGGGCAGCACGGCCGGATGCGCGCCGATGCGTACGATAAGCGTGTTTTCGGCATCCCACTTGATGGCGCGGTCCAAGTGGAAATAGCTCGCCGAGAAACAGCCGGCATACTCGCCCAGTTTTCGGCCGTTGAGCCAGGCGGCGGTGCCGAACTGGGCCTTGTTGATCTTGAGCAAGGCCACTTCGCGGCGGGCCGGGGCGCGGAACGTCTTGCGATACCAGAAGTAGTTGCGGTCCTGGTCCACCTTGCCGTTGGGGTACTCCTTGAGCCACGAGGCCGGCGAGAGCTTGGAGCGAATGCGGTTGGCCAAATTTTCACGGCTGATGAAGGCGTCGACGTCGGCAAACGGCGGCGTGGCCAGATTCGCCAGTCCCGGCACGGGCACGGTATGTTCGAAGGCCGCCGGGATAGTCTCGGCCGATTTGCTGTCGGCAATCTGCCAGGTGCCGTCCAGCGAGACCGTCGTGCGGAATCCTTCCGCTTGGCCCGTCGTGGCCAGGGCTGTCAAAAGGGTCAGAATTGTGACAAGGGAGAAGAGGCGGTGGGGCATGGTAAGATCCTTATGGAAAGTATGTAGGGTGGGACTGGCCAGCGCAAAATCGATCTGGCTGAAGCCATGCGGTTTATTCCGTTGTCGTTTCATTCGCTGTCGGGCTGACTTGGTCGCGTAGCGACCGCCGATGGTAGCCGTGGGTGTCAACCCACGGTTTGCGATGCGCACGTATTGCCCCGTCGCGTAGCGACGACTGATTTTCATCCGTCGCTACGCGCTGGGGAAAGCGTGGAGGGATTTTGTCCGTGGTTGAAACCCACGGCTACCATCATAGCGTCGCAACGCGACGAGTGACAGCTTCTACCTATCTGGTCCCACCCTACGAGTTTTGGCGAAGTCCAACTCGATCTGTTCCAGCGACTTGCCCTTGGTCTCGGGCAGCAGCGCGAGGATCAGCGCCCAGGTGATCGCCGAGCAGGCGGCATAGATCCAGAACGTCCGCGTGGGCCCGATGCTGGGATGCTGCACGAGGTAGGGGAACGACTGGGCGACGGCCAGGCAACTGCTCCAGATCGCCAGCGTGGCCACCGACATGGCCCGGCCGCGAAGCTTCGCTGGGAAGATCTCCGAGCAGACGACCCACGACAAAGGCCCCGTAGCCAGGTTGAAGGCGCCCGTATAAAGGAGGACGAAACCCAGCAGGGCCTTCGAGTCCGGGGCGCTGACGTAAAGCACGCCGACCGCCCCCAGGGCGACGACCTGGATGGCGTTGCCCAGCAGCAGCAGCGGCTTTCGCCCCACTTTGTCCACCAGGGCGATGGCGGTGAGCGTGGCCAGCAAGTTGACCAGGCCGATCCATACCGAGCAGTTGAACCCCGCGTGGGCGTCGCCGGTGGCCTTCTTGAAGATATCGGTCGAGTAGTAGATGATCGAGTTGATGCCGCTGAACTGTGAGCCGACCATGAGGACCAAGGCGATGATCATCGGCAGCCGGTAGCGGCGCGAGAACAATTCGGCGAACGTGCCTTCCTCCTGTTCGAGGACCTCGCGGACCGCTGCCACCTCGCCGTCGGCATACGATTGGTCGCCGATCCGCAGCAGAGTCACGCGGGCTTCCTCTTCGCGCCCCGCCTGGATCAGCCACTTGGGGCTCTCGGGGATGCCCAACAGCATGCAGACGAAGAGCAGGGCCGGCAGCGACTCGGCCGCCAACATGCACCGCCAGCCGAAATCCGCGCCCCAGGCGGGGCTGCCCAGCCCCGCGATCCGCTGGTTGATGAAGAGGGTCAAAAAGACACCGGTGACGATGCCCAGTTGGAAGAGCGTGGCCAGCCGGCCGCGCCAGGCGGGCGGTGCGATCTCGGCGATGTAGATCGGGCAGATCATCGACGAGACGCCGACGGCCACGCCGCTGAGGATCCGTGCCAGGATGAAGAGGATGAAGACGTCCGACTCGCGACCGGCAGGACCCGCAATCTCGTGCCAGAGGTTGGTCAGCAGGGCCATGCGTTCGGGCACGGCCGAGAGAATGCCCGAAACCGCGTACAGCACGGCGCAGAAGAAGAGTACGCGCCGCCGACCGAACTTGTCGCTGATGAATCCCGCGGACATCGCGCCCGGGATGCAGCCGATGATGGCAGCCGCCGTGGCCAGCCCGATCAACAGGGAATCCTTTTCCGGATCCAGTTGAAAATGTTCCTGCAGGAACGTATTGGCCCCGTTGATCACGGCCGTATCATAGCCAAAGAGGAAGCCGCCGATGCCGGCGACCACGGCGCAGAAGGCGACGAAGCCGATCTTGATGGACGGGTTCCGGCGCAAGTTGTCAGAAGTATGGTCCGGCATGCAGCAGTTTCCTTCGCCCTATTTGCACGAGCAGTTCGAGGCCGGGTCGATCTGGCAGCCGGGCATGTCCGTGCGGGGCCGCGTGGCCAGCCCGTCCGCGGTCACTTCCAGGGCCTTCAGTAGGACCTGGTAATCCGGGTCCGCGGTGCTGGCGAAGACCGCCTTGCCACAGGTGCCGCGGCCGCCTGCCGCCTTGGCCAGCGGGGCCATGAGGATGTCGTTGTGCGCGACGTTGGTGATTCGCTTCGCGCGCCAGGGGATGCCCTGTGGCCCGCCCTTATGGCACTCGGCGCAACGCCGCGCGGCCGTCTCGGCAAACAGCTTCTGGAACTCCGGCGTATAGGTGACCTGGCGGCATCCGCGCAACTGGATGTGCGAAGAGCGGCCCTCGCCGTAATAGGGCACGTCACAGTCGATCCAGGTGAGGATGGCCTGCCGTTGGTCGGCGTCCATCGTCACCTGCGGTTTGCCGTGGGCGTCCGGATGGCCATTGAGCACGATTTCCGCCAGCCGCGATTGGGGCGAGCCCCAGGCCTTGGGCCGGACGTCCAGGATGTTCCACTCCTGCCCGTTCATGGTCGGAATCCAACTCACCCACTTGCTGCCGCGTCCCGTAGGGTCTTCGCCCATGTTGACCAACTGGTCGTAGGAGACGTTGAAGAACTCGGTGCGGTCGCCGCAGAGGTCCAGCCCGGCAGGCCGCTCGAGGTGGTTGTGGCACTGCACGCAGTGTTTGTCCAGCACGGGTTGGACCACGGTGCCATAGTCCAGGTTCCGCGCTCCCCAGGGCGGCGGCACGAGAGGCCTTGGTGATTTCAATACGGCGGAGCCTGTGCGGGAAAAAGTCGCGTAGTTGCGGTCCGCGTGGCAACCGATGCAGCCTTGTGTCTCGCCTGGCATGAGGTGCGTGAAGGTCCGCATCCGCTGCACAGCGCGGCCTTGGCGGTCCATGGCCAGGAAGTAGATCGGCACGTTGGCCGGGGCCTGGAAACTGGCGGAGCCGTCGTCCTCCACGCCCACGAACCCCCAGACCTTCTTGGGCGCGTAGGTGGCCCCGCAGGAGACCACCGGGAACTGGAAGCCGAAGGCCCGCAGATTCGGGTCCACGCGGACCGGCTTGGCGATCTCCTGCACGACGGCGATGCGCACGACCTCGCCGCGTTTCACGGTAGGCTCCAGGCCCTGATAGACGTCCTGCATGTTGATCGTCGCCCAGGAAATGCCTTGAGCGTCGGGCTGCGGCGTGGGCGGCAGCGTGGAGGGAACGACCGGCGGCCGCGGCCTGGCCCGCACCGGCTGAGCGCAGACCCAGGTCAGTTCGCCTTGCCCTGGCAGCAGGTCCAGCTTCAGCTTGCCATCGAAGGTCCGCAGTTGCACTGTGCCGTTGCTGAATCGCTGCCGCTGAGGATAGTGGGTGACGAGGAAATGCCGATCGTCCAACGGCCAAGGGCTTTGGTACGGGCCGCTGCTGGGTCCGTTGGTGCTGATCGTTACTTTGCCGATATCCACTTCCGGCGTGACGTTGGCGATGGCCTCCTGCGCGTTGCTGCCTTTTCTGGGATCGATGATCCCGATCGCGCCGCTGCAGCGGCCGTTGTGCCCGGTCATCGTGCAGAGCACGCGGCCCTCGCCGCCGGGGATTGCGCGGGCCTCGATGAATGTCGCCGGACCCAGCACGCGGTTGCCGAAATAGCCGGAGAGCATCGTGCCGTCGGGATGGATCGTCCACAGTTTCTGGATAGGGATCGCCGGCCGGTCCACGTACTCCCAGCGGCCGTAGATGATGCGGCCGTCTTCCATCACCGTGGGCGTAAAGTCGTTCAAGTAGTTGGCGCTGATCCGTCGCACGTCGCCGCCCTCGGCGTTCATGCGATGGAGCACGCCCACAGGCGAGTTCCAGCAGTAGGCGAACTGCGGATTACGGGTCGAGAGGAAGGCGATGCCGCCGTCGGGCAGCCAGCAGGCGTTGAAGTTGTGATGCTCGCCGGAGGTGATTTGCCGCGGCTGGCCGCCCTCGATCGGAATGGTGAAGAGCTGGAACGGCTCCTGCATCGATTTCTTCCAGGAGAAGAGCACCGTCTTGGCGTCGAACGACAACTCGCAATCGAGGATCACGCCCTCGCTGGCGTTGACGAGTTGAGTCAGGGTGCCCGGGCCGCCGTTGCGGGGTAGCCGGTAGCGATACAAGCCGCCGCCGGGGCGCAACCCCTCGACATGATAGGTATAGACGTGGCTGGGCATCACTGGTTGCTGCTTGATCACCAGCAACTCGTCGCAGCGCAAGGCGCGGCGGGCCACGTCGGCGTTCGCCCCGGCAAGGTCCCCGGCAGGCAAAGTGCTAGTGCCGACGACGCCATAACATAAACTGGCTGAAAGCCCTACGAGCATGAGCAACATGATTTGTCTCCCTTAGTCGTGATTGTGAACGGCCGGCAGTCGGTTGTCAACAGCCGAATGGTCCTCCATGCGTTAATTGGCGTGCTAAACTTCTCTAGGGTGCATTATGGAGCCGATGTTTCAATCGTTTGGCCTTGCCTTGTTGCTGGGCTTGTTGGTCGGGTTGCAGCGGGAACACGCCGCGGCGGGAATCGCCGGCATGCGGACCTTCCCTTTGATCACCCTGTTCGGCTCGGTGGCGGCTGTCCTGGCCACGGACTTTGGCGGCTGGATCATTGCGGCGGGCCTGCTGGGGATCGCCATGCTCATTGTCGCCCACGCCTCCGTATTCCGCGGGAAGGCCACGGGGGAACTTGGCAATGGCACCACGACCGATGTCACGATGCTGCTGATGTACGGCGTGGGGGCCATGCTGGTGACCGGTCCGATCTCGGTGGCCCTGGCCGTCGGCGGGGCGGCCGCCGTGCTCTTGCAATTCAAGCCCGAGCTGCACGGCTTCGCCAAGCGCCTGGGCGATCAGGACCTGCGGGCGATCATGCAGTTCGTGCTGATCACCTGCATCGTTCTACCCATCCTGCCGCGGCACAACCTGGCGATCTGGCCCGATCCACGCTACGCTTACTTGAACGTGCTCAATCCGTTCGAGATCTGGCTCATGGTCGTGCTGATCGTAGGCATGAGCCTTGCCGGATACATCGTCTACCGGTTCGTGGGACAGGACGCCGGCACCCTTTTCGGCGGCATCCTGGGAGGCGCGATTTCCAGCACCGCCACTACCGTCAGCTACGCCCGCAGGGTCCATAAAGATCCGGCGTATGCCAAGACGGCTGCGGCGGTCATCATGATCGCCTCGACGGTCTCGTGCCTCCGCGTCCTGGTTGCCATCGCCGTCGTTGCGCAGGCCTTCCTGGTCACGGTCGCGCCGCCCATGTTGGTCGTGTTGCTCTTGACGTTCGTGCCGGCCGCGGTGCTTTGGCTGCGCAATCGCATGCAGCAGACGGGCATGCCGCCGCAGGAGAATCCATCCGAACTGAAGGCGGCCCTCGTCTTTGGCGTCATGTATGCGGGCGTGTTGCTGGCCCTGGCGGCGGCCAAGGCCTGCCTGGGCAACCACGGGCTCTACGTCGTCGCCGGCCTTTCGGGCCTGACGGAAATGGACGCCATTACGCTTTCGACTGCGCGGTTGTCGCTCGCCGATCCCACGGTGGCCGCCGAGGGTTGGCGGCTGATCGTGCTGGCCGTCATGGCCAACATGGTTTCGAAGGCCGTTCTTGCCGGCATCCTGGGCGGCTGGCGTTTATGGCTGCGCGTAACGCTTCTTTTCGCCATTCCCTTGGCGGGCGCGGCGGTCCTGCTAATTGACCTTACGCGATTTTGAGACGTTTAGCAGCGGGGGTGGCTGGTGGGTGCATTCCCATCATTGCGTCGGGTGCCATCACTGGCCGTGCCGCGGAGCGGCAGAATGTGAATAGCCGGGGGTGAAGCGCAGCGGAACCCCTGGAATCGAAATCGTGCGACCGATGCCGCGTAGCGGCATTACAATCGCCCGACGGACGCGATCGTGACGCTACGCGGCTCTTGTTTGTTTCTGTTTGCGACCTGGGGTTCCGCTGCGCTCCACCCCAGGCTATTCGAGTTACGCCGCTCCGCGGCGGTTTGTTGCACGATTCGTGCTATCTTGCCGGTTCATCGATGCGCAGAAACGGGAATGCAACCGTGGCTCTGCCGCCAGCCACCCGGTAGCCCAGAATCGCAAAAGGTCATTTAGCGCGAGGCTGAGTGATTTTCAAGGCTCGCGTTTCCGGCAGGGACATCAAGCGTCTCCTGAATGCCTCACGTCGCATGGATCCGCTCGAGCACCCACTGGCGGATTAGCTCTGCGTCCTCGATCCCGAGCGATCGCGCCATCTCACGCACCGCCTGTGCGTCGCCGGTTTCCAAGCGGACCCTAATGTCGGTTTCGCGTTCAAAAACGGGTTCGCGGACCTCCTCAAGTTCATCCTCGAACTCGGTGACATCGTGGGTGTCCCAGAAGTTGGCCAGTTCCTGGATCGAATCGGTTTGAGGCAATCGTGCTTGCATTTTTCTTGTTATATCAGCGGGAGTGGTTGGAGCCAATCTCTCTGGCCCATCCCGGTCAGATGCGTTAAAATGGAGCCACGTGCAACAGACGCTGGGGGCTGGGAGAGTTAATGGTTCGACGAAGGTTTTTCGGTACCGTCCGTGAACTTTTGTCGCACGATTTCACCGTGCTCATGGCCGTATTGCAAGATAGAAAGGTAACCGCCAACGGTGTGCCTATTGCGGCCCGGAGGTCGAGGCAATGTCAAACCGAATACGCTACAGCATCGTCAAGGGCATTTTGCCGGACCAAGCGAGGGGCCTTATCGGACAAGCCGCACAAACATTGCCTGGGCCTCGTCCGCACGGTTCGCGCTGGTCTGATTGGCAACAAGTCGTCCAAACGGAAGAAATGACCGCCGCTGTTTGCGATGGCGGTCTCATCATTATCGGCGACGCATTTCTGCTTGCTTGCCGTTCTTGTCGCCGCGTTCTTGATCATATTCCCGGGCCGCCAAACGCCTATCGCCTTTTCTTTGGCAACGGGCATCGGCATTTCGGGGCTTCAGAACCGCGTGGACCAACTGGAAGCCAAGGCAATCGCCGGATTGCCTCCTACGGAAGACGATAAGGCGTTTCTCGGCAACCTCTACGCTTGTTTCGGCAAGGGCGGCCAACTTACCATCGTCCTTCGCCAAGCCGGCCAGTTCATGCGGCACTACCTGTCAAAGAGCGGCGGCAACCTTCGTACGGCGCCTCGCATATTCGTCAACAGCCGCCCGGTCCAGGAGGTAATGCAATCGCTGAAGCAACGGATCATGGTGAACTATGCCGAGCGCGGGAGCATAGACGAGATGTATTCTTCGCAGACGTTTTACATGGGCGACCCTGAGTTTTTGGATGCCCATGTCGGGCTGTACTTCGGTCGCGTCGTCGCCCGCCCGCATGTCACGAAGGAGGGCACGGTGACCCTTCTGTGGCGGGCGGAAGTCCCCTGGAATTGGCCGTCGTACAAGTCGGTCCACGACCAGTATGGCGATTACCACGCCCAATGCTTTCCTATTCCAAATTCCCGAAGCTGGCTGCAAGGTCCGCAATATTGCCTGCGGATGGACGACGGGTTGGGCGGCTACCTCGCGGAAATTGGCTTGGCGGAGCCGTTTCTCGTATACTCGGAATGGGAAGAGGAGATCAAGGCGCCCGCCAGGTCGGTACAGTGAAAGGCGGGTTAGCGGAGCCCCGAAGTTTCCCGACGGCGCGTAGCACATTGGTCTCTCTCGGCAAGAGAGACGCACAGTAGGTCCTTTCTGCCGGAAAGGACTATTGTGCGCCGACCGGTCGAACAATGCGAAGTTCTTCCCGCGGTTCGAGACACAATAGTCCCTCTCGGCAAGAGAGACCTACTTGATAGCCCATGCCGGAACTGCGCTGCGCTTGTTCCGGCCTACGTTTGCTGCCAGCCGCGGATCTTCTCCGCGCGATAGGCGGCAAAGCCATCGCACTCGATTGCCGCCCTGGCCCCGGCTAACAACCGCTGGTAATAAGTCAGATTGTGGATCGAGAGCAGGATCGGACCGAGCATCTCCCCCGCCATGAAGAGGTGGCGGATGTAGGCCCTGCTCCGCCGGCAGGCCACGCAGGGACAACCATCCTGCAAAGGACGCGGATCGCGCTCGTACTGCAAGTTTCGCAGCCGGATCGGCCCGGCGTCAGTAAAGGCCATCGCGTTCCGCCCGTTCCGCGTGGGCATCACGCAGTCGAACAGGTCGATCCCCCGCGCCACCGCCTCCAACAAGTCTTCCGGGCGACCTACGCCCATCAGATAGCGCGGCCGATCGGCGGGCAACTCGGGCACGGTGGCGTCGAGAATGCGATACATCTCGCAAGGCTCCTCGCCCACGCTCAGGCCGCCCACAGCGTAGCCGGGGAAATCGAGCTTCCTGAGCTCCGCGGCACATTGTCCGCGGAGGTCAATATCGAGCCCGCCCTGGACGATGGCAAACTGGGCCTGGTCGCTGCGGCGGGCCGCGTCGCGGCAGCGGGCGGCCCAGCGGACCGAGCGCTCGCAGGCCTCGCGGACCACGGCCGGCTCGTTGGGCAACTGCACGACGTGGTCCAAGACCATCGCCACGTCGCTGCCCAGGGCCTCCTGAATGGCCACTGCCCGCTCGGGCGAAATCGCCAGCAGCCGGCCATCGATGTGCGAGCGGAAGACGGCCTCCTGTTCGCCGACTTTCGCCATATGCGCCAGGCTGAAGATCTGAAAACCGCCGCTATCGGTCAAGATCGGGCCGTCCCAGCCCATGAAGGCGTGCAACCCGCCCAGGTCCGCCACCACCGTTTCGCCCGGGCGCAGGGCCAAGTGATAAGTATTGGCCAGCACCATCTGGGCGCCGGTGGCGCGAAGCTGTTGGATTTCCAGGCCCTTGACACTCGCCAAGGTGCCCACGGGCATGAAGGCCGGCATTTCCACCGCGCCGTGGGGCGTGGTGAAAGTCGAGCGCCGTGCGGCGGTGGCTGCGTCGATGTGGCGGAGTTGGAAAGAGAACGCCACGGCGGCTTATTCGCCCCGCAGTTTCAAGCCCAGCGCCGTGAGCTTCTCGCGGACCTCGTTGAGGCTCGTGACACCGAAGTTCTTGCACTCCAACAGGTCGTCGCCGGTACGGCGGACCAACTCGGAGAGGACGTTGATGCCCATGCGGATCATGCACTTGCGGGCGCGGACCGAGAGGTTCAAGTCGGAAACGGGCTTGGCCAGCAGGGCCTGCTCGTCGGCCGAGAGCGGCTCCGGCTCGAAGACCTCGGCCACCGGCCGTTCCGTGGCGAGCTGGCCCAGCCGCAACCCCTTCGAGGCGAGCATCTCCTTGATTTCCACCAGGCTCGTTTCGCCGAAATTTTTGCTGGCCAGCAGTTCCGATTCGCTGGTGCGGCAGAGATCGCCCAGAGTGTTGACCCCCATCTTCTGCAGGCAGTTGCGGCTGCGGACCGAGAGTTCGAAGTCCGACACGGGGATGCTGAGCACCTGGCCCATGCGATCGCGCTTCTTGACCGCGTCGTCATCGAAGAACTGCTCGTGCGTGGCCTCCGTGTCTTTGAAGAACAAGGCTGCACGGGCATGGTCGGGATAGGCGTCCAACACGCGCTGGTAGCACTGGGCGGCCTTCTCGTACTGCTCGCGATCTTCGTAGAGCAGACCCAAATTCAGCAGCGAGCCGACGTGCGTGGGAAATGTCGAGGCGGCCCGCTTGTAGAATTCCAGGGCCATGTCGTCGTTGCCGTAACGATCGTTTTCCAGGGCCAAGCCGAAGAGGGCGCCGGGATGACTACGGTCGGCCTCAACGGCCCGCTCGTACAAGGCGACCACCTCGGTGGGGTTGCCGCCGACAGCCGCCACCGTCGCGCCGCGCTGATAGAGATACTCGGCCGTGTGTTCCACCGGGCCGAAGAGGTTGTCCAGCACGGCCAGCGCGGCCTGCGGGTTGCCCGCGTTTCGCTGGGCCTCGGCCTTTCCCAGGGCAGACTGACCGGGGTCATAGCCGGCTTTTTCCGCCGACTGATAACTTTCGACCGCTTCGACGAACTGGCCGCGGGCAAAATGCGATTTGGCAAGGTAGAAGCGGGCCATCGCCCCACCGTCGGACTGCTTGAGCACTTCAATGGCCCGGTAATAGCGGCCCAGCAGATAGAGCGCCACACCTAGCCGAACCATGCTGGCCGGGGTTTGCTCCTCCTTGGATTGCAGCTCATTGACCGCATCGCGGAGACGCTGGAAATTCGCGTGGTCCTTGCCTATTGCCTCACGAATATGCTTGACTTCGGTGGGGCCGAAGGGACCATTTACCAAGATCGCCTGCTTGACGTCGAATTCCGCAGTCGTAACCATCGATTTTTTTCTCTCCTGACGCTCCGCGCGGCCTATAGGCTGAAGCACCGCTGGGATAAAATCAGAGAACCTCGTCAATTCTACGGGGTTCCCGCCGAGGAGCCAGCGGGGGGAGTTGAACCCCCAACCCCCCGCATTACGAAAGCACCACATGGGGTATATCGCCGCTCCCTCGCTGCTATTTTTAGGCATTATAACCGGGTTCCGGCCGGGAATAAAGGGGGGCTAAAGCGAGCCCGTAATTGGTTCTGGTGCCGTTTTGATTCCGTTGGGGCAAAAACGGCCGCCCTGGCCGCCACCGGCCGCCATGTTCGCGCCGTGTGGGGCCTTCGGCCCCGTCCTGGGGAAAAGCTACCCCCGAGCCACCACCAGCCCCGCGCTTGGCCCGCGAATATGCCCAACGGCTTGGAGATCCGGCCTTCTTGCGTGAAATCGAACGGGCGACTGGTAGGGAGGAGGGCACCGTCCAGAAGCGGTTGATGGCAACGGCAGCGGCAAGGCAGGGGGTGATGCAGTCCTGTCGCCACCCCCTTGTTATTGCCACCAGGAACGGTATCCTGTTTTTAGAACAGTCATCTCCAAACCCGTGAGCAGGAGCCATGAACAAAGAAGAAATCCTGAAAAAACTGGCTGCCGGTGAACTGGAAGTCGAGGCGGCTTCCAAGATGCTGGCGGAGCTGGAGCAACCGAAAAGGGGTTCGCTCTATTGTAAGGTCAGCGAAAAAGGGGCGATCAGCGTCTACGGACTGCAACGGATGCCGGTCACGCTCTACGTCGAACAGTGGGAGCGGCTCCTTGGTTTTGCCGACGAGATCAAGGAGTTTATGAAAGAGAACGACAGCAAGTTGAAGCGGAAGGAAAAGTAGGGGCATCCGGTTCGCAAATAGACTATGCTTGCCTGCCTCGAAATCAAGTCGAATGGCTTGAAGAGATTCAGGATACCATGCTCGATGCTTGCGACACCGAGCTGCTCATGGACGAACGGGCCAGCCTCGTGACCACCGTGTTCGCGCCGGTCGGCCTTTCGGCCCCGCCTTGGCAAACGCCCCAAGGCCGCCCCAACCCACTTTAAACCCATCAGCCCAGCGTGGGGAGTTGGCTACGATCTGTCGGTTGAACTTTTCGGCAAAGCGAAACATCGCCGTGGCACGGCGAACCTGTACGGTTGTTCGCAGGGACGGGGCACGCGTCTCCAACGATCATGCACCATCCTGCCCCGAACGTCAGCCCGCGTTCAACGTCCCATGCTATCCGTTGGAGATGATCGGAAATGCGCTTGTGCTCTGCCGTAAAGTGGACAACGATACGTGCTTCCATTAGCCCCTCTGTTTGTCGCCGGAAAGTGGCCTACGATCCCTGCTTTGGCAAGGATACTTCAACCAAAACTCGGTAACAATACCTTTTTCCCCTACTACCAAAAGGGGTTGGCAAGATAGGCAAACCGCCTTCTGTCAGCCCCGGCGACAAGGCGGTTATTCGTCTGGATTCTGGGGTTGAACCGTTCACCGCGGCTTTGGAAGCCACGAACTGCTCTGGAATCAGGGGAGTCGTTTTGCTACGCTGGTAAAAAGAAGGGCAAAATGCTGCGATTCTGGCGGGAGCGGAAGTCAAGAGGAGAAGGGAAAATGAGATGGTTCATCCTTGTGCTCGTGGTAGCGACCACGACGGCTTTGTCGGTCGGCGCAGTCAAGGCAGACCCTCCCCAAGCAGTTGTCACCCCTGTGCCGGGTGCCACGGGCACGGCGGCTCCAGCACCGAACCCACAGTTCTACAATGGCTATTGGTGGTATCGGATGCCAGACGGTCGCTGGCTGTACTACGTGAACGGACAGTGGGTCAGCCCGCCCCCTCCAGCCGCTGCCCCAGTGTACGCCTACCCGAGCTACGTCGTGGCTCCACAACCGTACTACTATCCGTATGCCTACGGCCCGTCCGTTAGTGTCGGCGGGCTATGGATCGGCGGCGGCTGGCATGGTGGCTGGGGCGGCAGTTACCACCGCTAGCAGTCGCCTCTGAATCCTCGCCCTTGCCCAACACCGGCCCGCCCTGGCGGCCGTGTTCGCGGCGGTCGGGCCACCGGCCCCGCCATCGGCAAACGGTCCAACGCTCGATCTCCGGCCAGCGTCGCGGCAGCCAAGTGGCTGCGCTGCGACGGGACGGAACCCTTTCGTACCGCGGAGATTGCGGACCACGGTAGTACCGATTGCCCAGAACTTAGCCGCAACTAATGGCGTTTGTTTCCCGTTGCCGATGGCCGGGGCCATGTTGACAAAGCCCTGTTTTCCGGGTCCAATCGGACGGACCTCGTACATGCGTCTAATCCTCAGCAAATCTGGTGCAGTATGAAACTTATTGTTGCTGCGTGGCTCGCTGTCGTCGCGATCTTCCACTGTCTGAACTGCGAAAGGGCGATCCCGGCAACCGGCTGATCGCAACAGTCGCGTGCCACATCGGGAACTCCCACACCGTATATCCTCGTCGCGGACAACGAGACTCAGGGCAGCAATCCACCTGCAAAGGTGCCACAGCACCGATTCTATGGCTCGCCTCAGTAAAGAAGCCGACTTTCGTGATCGAAGGAACTGAAAAGCCAAGCAACATCAAGTCGCTCCAATTGATGGCGAACAAGTCGAAAAATGCCAACCTGCATTTCATCGAGGCGGAGGGAGCAACTCACTGTCTCTCGATGGGAGGGAATGAAGCCCTCGCCTTCAGGCGAAACCTTTAGGATACGTTAGACGTTGTTGTGCGAGGGAATTCCGTCTTGTGGTTATGTGTTTTCTCGAAAAGGCTCG
>Ga0181520_10000041_pt1 | contig 233761 bp, 153 predicted proteins | sample PEATcosm2014_Bin_29_FD_132451 | JGI IMG/M metagenome (GOLD analysis project Ga0181520, IMG submission 132451) | Peatland microbial communities from MTU Mesocosm Facility, Houghton, MI, USA - PEATcosm2014_Bin02_30_metaG | ecosystem: Environmental > Terrestrial > Soil > Wetlands > Peat | place...
CTATACTATTCCATTCTTTGATACCCAAATCATTTTGGATATAATTGCTAATTACATTGTTCTAATTTTTTGGTTTGTATCTATCTTTAAAATAAAAAAAGGACGCAAACCTACTTCACGTCCGATATCGAGGTACTGGTATACCTTTGACAAGACAATAAAATAGGCTGCGTCCGATGATGGACGCAGTCCTACCGCTCGTTTTGTCATGTGAAAATTACCAGTTTCCGATATCAAACGATGCGTGTAGACCACGCAAACTTATATTTTTAAACTATCAGGAATACCAATTAAGATATTCTTAAATTAAAATTATCATTATTCCCTATAATAATCCATAGTTTAAATTGATTCTAAAATATTGTATTCAAAGCAGATTGGGAAAAGTGAACTTTCAGCCATAATGCAGGGGACCTATTACTACTACCAAACACTATTCTGGTTAGTGAACATTTTTATGTACAATAGAACTAAATATTATCAATAATTTCTATTTAGTAACTTTCCCGACTGATGAGGTATCAGCTGCTTGAATCTAAGCTGCGTTGACCCAGATTGGCATTAAGTATTTATCAGGAAACTTACACCAGCCGACAACTGCTCTTTTGGGGCGTGTGGCCTCCGTGGCAACATTACAGAGTTCGAACGAGACTATCAATGATGCAGCTGTCCGTATCATCCGTTCGATGGCCGGGGGATGCTTAATAGTTCAGGGACCTCCGGGTACGGGCAAAACTTATACTGCTGCTCTAGCCATAAATGCTCTGTTGACCTCACGGAAAAAAGTTAGTGTCACCTCCAACAGTCATAAAGCAGTCCTCAATATGCATATTGCTTGCAGTGAAGCGGTAAGAAAAAGTGAACGGAGTCTTCAAGGTGTTAAAGTGGGCGGTGAGGATGGAGGACAATTATTTGAAGATAATCCAGATTTTCAATATATCGAAGATAACAAAGAGGCACTTGCTGCCTATACTAACGGCATTATCGGTGGAACGGCATGGCTATTTTCCCGACTGGAGTTGGAAAGCAACCCTGACTTTCTATTCATTGATGAAGCAGGCCAAGTATTGCTTGCTAATGTTGTTGCCATGGCCCGAAGCGCAAAGAATATTGCCCTGCTTGGCGACCAGATGCAGCTTGAACAACCAATCCAGGGAGCTCATCCAGGAGATGTTGGGCTCTATTCTCTGAATATGCCCTTAAGGATTTGAAAGCCAGTAGGCCCGATTCCCCGATCTTTCATGCGGTAGGGCTTCGGATTATGGCCTTTTTCTCGGGGAATCTTGGCGGATGCATCCAAAACTCTATCGTTTTATCTCGGAGAGTATTTATGAGGGTCGCCTTAATTCTCACTCCTGTTGTACCAATCAAAATATATTCATTACTCTATACGCAAGCAATTTAATTACCAAACAGCGTGCTATTGTTTTCAATGGTTTAAAACACGATGGAAATATCCAGCAGAGCTAAGAAGAAGTAGAAAGGTCAAGGTAATTTATACCGAACTGCTGGGACGTTCTTATACTGCAATAGATGGATCTATCAGGCCCCTCGCACTTGAAGATTTTAATTTTATTGCATCTTATAATGCCCTAGTCCGGGCTCTTCAAGACGTACTTCCTGAAAGTGCGCGTGTTGGTAGTGTAGATAAATTTCATAGACAAGAGGCTCCTATTTGTATAATTTCGCTTTGTTCTAGCTATGGCGAATACAGCTCACGCAGACTTGCTTTCATCCTTGATCATAATCGGATCAATATAGCTAGATCCCGGACTCAATGCTCGGCTGTTGTCGTTGCTGATCCTCGCATTGCAACTGCCGTTACAGGTTCCATTGATGAGATGATGCTTCTAAATGTGTTGTGTTATCTGGCTGATATGTGAGCTTGATTTATACTTCCAATGAATTTTTATCTGAATCTCTTCTTTTTAAAATGAACCGGCGTAGATTATTCTATATCTGAAAGAATGGATACTATTGATTGCTTAGCTAACGAAATAACCTTAGATCGGAAATATATTCTGTTGCTGGTATGGTGGACACAGCTTGTATGAAATAGCAGCCGCAAATGTCCACCTTAGACATTATTGGGGCTTGCAAGAAATCCTTAAGTAGTTCTTAAATAGTCTGCCTCTACGTCAGGCATACTCCTGATGTATAAACAGATTGATTCAGCACAAGTTTCGAAGCCCCCTAATTAAGTTCACGTCCCTACCTGGCTTTTTTTTAGATTAAAAAACTTGAGCATCTTTTCTGTGATGCTCCGAAATGCAATGGCTGGGCTGTAGTTTAACTAAGTTGTCTGCCTTTAGAGAGGATTTGGAAGACCCCCATACTAAAGGCTGTCTCAAAGCATTATTGTCGAATGTGATATTTGGTACAGTAACATTTTTAGCTATTCCTACCTGATCATCCCACTTAATCATCTTAATAATATCGCCATCGAATTCCGATCCTTCCAAGGTACACCTCACTAAGTTCTCTATATCAAAGTTGGAAAACTTAAGATTTGAAATAGCGAAATCGCAATGTTCTACTTTAGAGCCTGTAAAATTGGCAGACGACAAATTAGCGTCATAAAAGTTGGTATTCTTGACTATAATCTTGATAAAATCTAATCCGAAAATATCACGCCCTTTGTAATCCTTATTTTGAAAGAGTATGATTAAATCATCCTCGGTTGTAGTCATGTATGAACCCACGGTCCTACTCAGCCGGTTAAATACCTTGACTGCATTTTTTCCTTTATGCAGCACCTCTACTATATCTTACAGGATGGTAAGCTTAGGTGTACTGCTATGTATACCAGCTTTTTTGCACTTAAGTACTACGTAAATTCCTTATTAACTTCCTTTGACACGGACCCGCCCACCCTATATTTAACCAGGCTCTGATAGCTGTAAAAGCTACAACTTTTCCAGGCTACTCACTAGTAATAAAAGTATTAGGGTCTGCAGTTGTTGGCGCGATCTGCTTTTTTACGGTGTTCAGCGTATTTTTATATTCATCCTGAAATAAGAACTTGTTTCTGTCATATTCCATATAATTATAATAGCTGCGGATAGACTCATTTATAAGGGCTTCCTAGGCTACAATTACCTGCGGGTACTTATAGCCCACCTTTGAAGCTTGATGCGTACAACTTTATAAAATTTCTCTTCATTGGCTGGTGAATTATCCATTTAGCAAAAGAACATATCATATTCCTGGTGAGTATGCCTAAAATGGTTGTAATACTCTGACCTTGCAGTTCTTAGCGTTTGTATATACTGGCGGCTTTTCTATGCTGCTGCATTTCTTGTATCCAGGTCCAAACTTTCGTACTTCTTAGCTAGTGTATTGTATACTATTGTACCAAGGGCTGTCGGGTTTTTCTGTCTGCTAGCTACTTTACCCAGGTAACGTCATATACCAGTATCCCGACTGTACCTTATACGTATAACGCAATTTTTGAAGTTTCTCTACCTGTACAGGATCCGATTCTATTGACGCAATCAGTTCTTGAAACGTTAATGGTACCCTATTACATAGTTAAGTATTATTGAAGAATCCTATAGTTAACTGTATATCCTTTTCTATCGCTCTCCCCATTCGTAAGATTTAGATCTGTTTATTCGGGTGGTAAACTTTCTAATTTACACCCTGTAACGGCTAATTGTATCAAAATTAACACCGATATTTATTAACAGCTTCTACAATTTTTTGGTTAAATTCTATTATTAAAGAATCTTCTTTCGTTATATCCTTATCTGTGATTAACTCTCGAATAAATGCTCGAATTCTTGATTTAGGTGTTTTATTAATCTCCTTAGTTTTTAAAATGTCTAAAATATTAATATTGGCATATTTTAGACCTACAACAGCTAAATAATTTCTAACTGAAGGGACATTATTTAATTTAATTGAACCTACAGGTTTAATTACTCTATGTTTATTTATTGAGAAGTAACCATTTACCAGGTTATCTATTAACAAATTAAAGAAATTTTTATTACAGAGAGTTGCAGCAGTAATGATAGGCAGTTGAAACCGTTTTGCTAATCTTTTTTTATTACGTTCTTCAATTTTAGCAATATGCATGCCTTGGAGCGCATCCGGTATAGGTATTTTCTTATTTTTATGTTCTTGTGACTTGTCGTAGCAAGAAATTTCATGCAGACTATTTCTATATTCGACGGTCTGATAATCATTATACATTGATTTTTTATGATATTTTAAGAGTCCGAAACGACTCAAATACTGTGGTACAGGATGATCTAGGATCAGGTTAGTTCCGAAGTCCAGTCTATAAATTCGAGCTCCTTTCAAATCTAAATTTAAGTTATTGCTCAATTTTTCAATTGCTTCTTTTGTTTCATTCACTGATAATGTTGAGAAATTGTCCCCAAAATAATATTTTGATAAACTGCCATACAAGCTCACAAATTCAACTGTTTTTTTTACTCTAAAATTCCCTACATAACCGACGAAAGAAATCTCTCCGGTTTTGTGATTTATTTTTTCCTCAAAATGAGGAAGGTAGTCTCTTACATCTACATGAGTAGATAAGCAGATACCAACTGAATCATACATCGCTTTAATCTTCTATTTTCAATTGCAGATATTTCTAATAAATCTTGATAGATTAGGATTCTTAGCGTTTACTAATTACTCTCTTAATGGTTACAGAAACTGTTAACACCTACCTATTTGTTAAGATTACACATTTAATAGAATGTAAATACTAAGTCGCTAACTCTATTTGGTACTATATATATTGAGAAAGGTTAAAAATTCAAGTTGTTATTGCAAAAGGAGCAAATTCGCCATTATTTTGAGAAAATAATCATTAACTAATGTTCAATAGGATTTACGCGACAATGAACTTCAGGCAATAATCATAGGTAAATTTGTGAAAAGGAAGTTGAAAAGATTCATGTTTTAAATTTTCTTTTTATGTCATAATTATTTTAATTCTAGCAAATTCTGAAGAATTATTATGTTTTATTAAATTATTTATTACTTATTTATTACTTGCCGCAAGCTTTAAAGATATAAAGTGCGAAAAATCACACGATCAATAAAAATTATTTTAAAATTAAAATAATCTACGCTTTGATATTATTGACAGTTGAAGGATCAAAATGAATTGCTATATATAGGGTATTAAGTTACTATGAATAAGTTTTAATTAAAGATCAGTAATCATGACACTTAAAGAAGAGAGTACTCTTGGGAGTAATTATTTAACCAACAAATTAGAAGACTTGACCCAATCAAGTGATAATCTGAAACGTGTAAGTCTATTGAAATTCTATGCAGAATATTTTGAATACGTTTCTTTAAAATTTTCAGATAAATATACCAAATCAATAACTACACTATTTAACCATGTATTCAGATACTTTGGAAAAAATAGACCGCTCCCCGAAATCGAGTTCCGTGAATGGGATAAGTTTTTTCTGCAATTGTTAAAGAAATGCCCAAGAGGCAGTTCGGTATATTTGAGGACCCTAAAAGCGGCGCTAAATAAAGCATTGGAATGGGAATTAATTTCAGAGAACCCTCTGAATAAAATTAAGCTGCCCAAGCGGCAGCAGGAAGAACAGATCTCATTAAGTGTTGAAGAATTGAATAGTATTATAGATGCTGTAAACAATCCACAAATAAAAGATCTTATTAAAACCGCCTTCTATACTGGGCTTAGATTATCTGAACTTATAAATTTAAGAGTTAAGCATGTTGATCTAGAGGCAGGCTTTTTAACTGTTGGTGATGAAGATTTAATTACTAAATCGCGCAGAGTAAGAGAAGTCGCTTTATGTTCTCAGGAAATTCAATTACTTAAGGATATTACCACCCATAAGAAACCAGATGATTTATTATTTGGAAAGACAAAGAAGTTTCCATATTCAGCAGACTATGTATCCCGCAAATTTAAAAAAGCTGTTAGACAGAAAAATTTAAACGAACGTATACATTTCCATTCTTGCAGGCATTCCTACATTACTCATCTTGCTAACAGTGAAGTGCCTCTGCCTGCTGTTCAAATGTTAGCTGGGCACTCTACAATCACCACCACGATGCGGTACGTGCATGTCGACAGAATGGAGTTAATGAAATCAGTTAGAGTTTTGAATGAGTTAAGATAATTACAAGTATACAAGCTATAATCTTTTTAATTGTGAATAGATAGACAACAACAAAAAGCCGATCCGATTGATCGGCTCTTCAATACACATAACTATAATAATACCATTTATTTACCTATAGAACTGAAATAGCATTAACCAGACTTTCATTCTGTAGATGCGAATATATCTGCGTGGTGCTTATTGATTCATGCCCGAGTAATTCCTTTACAACATAGAGTGATATACCTTTTTGTACAAGGTTACTCGCAAAACTATGCCGTAGACTGTGAAAATGGAGTTCTTTCGATAGTCCGATTTGAAGTAAAGATTTCTTAAACTTTTTAGAAATAAATTCCTGGCGATATAATATCCCACACTTAGAAAAGACATATCGGTCGGAATCTTTTCGGGGTCGGTTACATAAAACTTGTCGAACCTTTTCATGCATAGGAATTATTCGTTCGCGTTTACTTTTTGTCGTAAATGCTTCATTGTTTTGCACAATAATAATACCGGATTTAAGATCGACCGCGCTCCAACAAAGATTGATAATTTCCGACAGCCTCATCCCGGTAAAGAACGCTAAAGTTATTACATCTTTAATATCTCTTTCTTTAATATAATCCATTATAATATTTAGTTCTTTTTCCGAAATAAAAGCAGGATACTTTTTAGGAATCTTAGGCAATTTGATTCCCTTTAAAGGATTCTTACCGATATAATTCCAGGTAATTGCTTTATTGATTGCGGCTTTAAGCGTGCGTAAATATAAATTTGCGGCATATTTACTTTTGCTGAACACACTAAGCAGAAACTTCTCCATCATTACATTATTTAATTCTGATAAATAAGTATCCTTAATTAAGAATGATGTTAAAGAACGGAAAGAAAGCTCAACAGAGGTTAAATATTTTTTACTATAGTTTTCTTTAATAAACTTTATATATTCATCTTTGAATAGCGATAGTGTTAAAGAGGTAAATTTTTGATCCTCAATTAAGGATTTTTTGAAATTGGTAAGTTGTGTTATTGCTTCGTTTTTGATTTTTGTTCTCAGGGATTTCCTTCTTATCCTCTGAAACTTTTCATCAAAATATTGTATCTGATAGTAACCATTGCGTTTGAACAGTTGCATAAGTACCTCGTTCTTTAATTGTGAAGAACGATGGATTTGGAGGGATCAAAAAAACGTTCATAAAAGTGTTCATAAAACGTTCATAGATTTACCACAAAAAAGTAGGTCGTCTAACAGAATTATCAGACGACCTATTTGAAATTTAGCTCAAAACGAGCTTTTTTTTGAGCTGGCAGTCGGATTTGAACCAACGACCTGCTGATTACAAATCAGCTGCTCTACCAGCTGAGCTATGCCAGCAATTAATATTAAATTGCGGTTCAAAACTAACATTTTTTCTACTACCTTGCAAATAATTTAAGTATTCATTTGGTATAATTTATTATGAGTTCCGTCCATCCAAAATTCATTGTACGGATGCTTATAATTGTTTAAAATTGCCCGATAATATTTAATTTAATTGATGGTTGGATTATGATACCCGTACAAATTAAAATTTCCGAAAAGACTAAGTTGCTTATAAAATGGGACAATGAAACTGAAAGCCTGATTGACATTGCGTATATTCGAACTGAATGCCCGTGTGCATTATGTAAAGGTGAAACAGTTTTATTAAAAACTTACCGCCCTGCAAAACCTTCTGCAGAAAGCCCTGATAGTTTTAAAATAAGAAATATTCAACCGGTAGGTGAATATGCAATTCAGATTACCTGGAAAGACGGTCATGATTCCGGAATATATACCTGGGAGTATCTAATGGAACTTGAGAAATCCCAGGATGATAAATTGAGACAGGGTTACGAAGATATATTATGAATATGATATTCATTAAAAATAATATTAAAAACAAAAGGCGGAGATAATAATGAATCTAATTTATACACGTTTGCAACTAATATTTTTAATCAGTTTATTATTTATATTATTCTTTTGCAAGGATTCTTATTCTAATACTAAATTTAGCCAGTATGAAGTGTCTTTTAATAGCCAATCTGATGGTGTAATGTTATCGGGTACTTTGACAGTGCCTGATGTTAAGATCAGAGTCCCCGTTGTAGTTTTGATTCACGGCTCCGGACCGGAAAATAGAGATTTGGAATTCGGGGATCATAAATTATTTAAAGATCTTGCAGAATATCTTTCAAGCAGAGGAATCGCAGTTTTAAGATATGATAAGAGAGGTGTTGGTAAATCAAAAGGTCAATTTGTTCCATATGATTTAGATAATTACAAACTTGACGGTATTTCCGCAGTAGAATATTTAAAAACAATTAAAGAGATCGATAAATCGAAGATAGGTATAATCGGGATTAGTGAAGGTGGTATAGTTGTTCAGATGATGGCAAATTCTTGTCCGGACATAAGTTTTGCTATTTTACTTGGCAGCCCAGGCGTCTGGGGTAAAGATTTTTTTTATTCGTCCCAGTTAGCTATGACTAAAGCGGCCGGTTTTAATCAAAATGATATAAATGAAATGACTGTAGTTTTTAATCGGCTTTGGCCATTACTTACGAAAGACAAATTAAACTCCGATGAAGAGAACCAAGGAAAGGTTTTGTTAAAGAAGTTATGGGATTATACAGATTCGGAAAGTAAAACCGATTTAGGATTCACTGACAGCAATGTTGATTTTTTGTTTAATCTTTATCGCGGTGATTTGATCAGGAAATATTATAGTTATAAACCGTCTGAAGTATTATCACAATTGAAATGTTCAATTCTTGCACTTAATGGAGATAAAGATGTTCAGACTGTGTCAAAAATTAATCTAACTGCAATTAAAGAAGCATTAAAAAAAGGCAAGTGCAAAAAATATAAAATCATGGAATTAAAGAATCATAATCATATTTTTCAAATATGTAAAACAGGTAAGTATTCAGAGTACAAGGAGATAAAAGGCACAATGTCTGCCGAATCATTATCAATAATTGAAAAATGGATTAACGCTATAACAATAGATTAAATATTACTAAGTATGGCCGCAAGAATCTATTTGCGGCTTTTACTTTATACTTAAAGGCGCTTTAATTTTTTTAAGTTTTAGACAATCAAGAGAAATAATAATATAATTTAGCTTATGCTTACAAAAAATGAACTAAAATATTTTTCTTCGTTAAATCAAAAAAAATTCCGCAATAAAGAAAATAAATTTATTGTTGAAGGCAGTAAAATTGTTGATGAAGGCTTAAACAGCAGTTTCAGTTGTGAATTAGTTTTGATTACAAATAAGTATTTTGAAGAAAACCAGGATTATATCAAGAGAATTATAAAAAAGAATTTAAGGTTAGAAGTATTAAAAAATCAGGAATTTTCAAAGCTTACTGATACGGTTAACCCGCAGGGAATTGCGGCTGTATTTGATAAGCCAGCAGAAAACGGAAAAGCAAATGATAATCTAAGTTCTAAAATTATCGTATGTCTGGATAATATTTCAGATCCCGGCAACCTTGGAACAATTATTCGCAACTCCGATTGGTTCGGAATAAAAGAAATACTTTTCATAAATAATTGTGCAGATATTTATAATCCGAAATCAATTCGAGCTTGCATGGGTTCAATATTTCATCTGAAAACATTCGAAGATACTAAAATTGAAAGGGTGATCAAACTGAAAAAAAGCGGATATAAAATTCTTTGTTCCGATTTAACCGGAAATAATATCTATAGTTACACACCCACGGGTAAAAGTATTATTGTCTTTTCAAATGAAGCGACAGGGCCATCGCCGGAAATACTATCTTTAGCAGATGATAAAATTACAATACCCAAAACCGGAAACGCCGAATCTTTAAATGTTGCGAGCGCTTCTGCGGTTATATTAGCGCTATATACTTCACATATGACTTAACAAAAGATAATATTTAATGAAACATATAAATGATTCCCATGCATTTAAGAATTACCTGCTCTTATACACAGGGATACTTTTTGCAATTCATCTGGGGGTTTATGGAATTTCATTTATTACAGGAAACGACATCTATATTTTTCCACTTTTATTTGTTAAGAATAACGGGATTTTATTAATGATATTATCATTACCGGTTACTTTATCAGGCGATTTCATTGTTGTAATTATAGTATTATCATTTATATTTTACTTTAAAAAGGATATAAAACTTCCTTGGTTTAAAGGTTTCAAAGACCGGGAAATAATAAAAGGGAGAAAAATAAAATTATTAGTTACGGCTACCGTGATGATTATATATTCTTATTTATACACAAAATTTGGAACTATTTTCATGATCTTTTCAGTAAACAATGGAAATTTTATATCATATTCTCTTTCAAGCAACGCCCTTCATCTGACTTCAATTTTAATTTTATTTTTAGTGGCTGTTTCTATTTTGTCATTAACAATAAGGCATTTTTATAATCAATTTTGGATTGACATATTAATTTCATTTATACAACTCGCCATTTTATTTGTTATAGTTAAAATTCCTTATGAAAAATATTCTATAATACGTAGTGGTAACAATAATTCAGAACAAGCCAAATTATCCATCATAACAGCAAATTATTTTACTGATAACTTTATCAACGGTTTTAGAATATTATTTATCATAATTAGTATAATTACACTAATAAGTTTTATTAAGAAATTAATAAATTTATTTGTAAGAAAAATTGAAAAATTATAATTAATCAGGATAATAATGAATTATAAAGCTACCCGGGATTTTATTTGAGATTATTATTGTTTATACTAATAGATATGGAAAAGGAATTAAGCCTGCGGATAAATTTATGAAATCGCGCAATTAAAGTAGCATATCTTGAAATGGACATGAAAAAACATACAGATAATTATTAGTATATAAAAAGCCGTCACATTTTTTGTGACGGCTTTTTTTAATAAGTTCAATTTGAAGCTCAACTTAAAAGCGAGCCTCGCATAAATCATTTAAGCAGCATCATTTTCATAGTTTTAACATATTGACCGGCCTCAACACGGTAAATATACATACCGCTAGCTACTGTATGGCCAGAATTATTATCACCGTTCCATTGAACTGTATAATAACCTGGCTGGCGCTGACCGTTAATTAAGGTTTTTACTTCCTGCCCAAGAATGTTATATATCTTAATTGTAACTAATGATGATTTTGGCAACGCATAATTTATAACCGTACTTGGATTGAAGGGATTTGGATAATTTTGTGATACAGCAAATTCCTTCGGAATTAAACTTTTCTGGTTCGTTACAGCAGTAATAGATTTTACTGTGAACTGTCCGATTTCAGAAAATGCCGAAGTTTGTCCCTTTGAATTTATCGAGCGAACTCTCCAGTAATATACTTTGTTTGATACAAGGCTGTTAACAATTTGAGACGGCGATTTTATACCGCTTATTACTGTTGAATCACTCATATCTGAATTATTGGAAAATTGCAGTTGATATGTAAGAGTATCTGAAACCTTCGCCGGAATCACCCATGAAAAATCGGCAGAACCGGTTGTTAATCCGACCCCATTTTTCGGGCCGCCGACTAACGGAACAACTACACTTAAACTGGTAATAGGTTGAGCTATAAATGTAGCCACAGTTGAATATGCCGTTGGATCTAAACCGTTAGGACTAGAACCAACTTTCCAAAAATATGTACTGCCCGGAACCAGGCCTGTAACGTCAATAGATTGGCCAGGAGCCGGGACGTTTGCTACAAATGTATTAACAAGATCGCTCTCATCCATATCGGCTCTTGTACTGTAAACTACCCTGTAATGATCTATTCCTAATGTAGAACCATTAATGTACCAGGACAGAGTCACATCACTTGAGTAAACCGGTTCATCACCGATAGGATAAGAAGGTATAGGAATAGTTGAACCGGAAACAGCAGTCACCGTAAACTGATCTATAGTCCAATTTGAGTAAGCGGATCCATTATAAGACGCAACAGCCCAGTAATAGGTTTGGCCGTAATTTAATGCCTGGCCGCCAGTTAGTGAATAAGAAAAAGTTGTAACAGGAAGAAGTGATGAAACCCCGCTTATACCGGGAGTTTGGGAAAGACTTTGCCATGCGCCTGTTGGCCCCAGGTTGGTAGTACTCCACGCAACAACAAAACCGGTCAATCCGATTGTTGTCCCGTTAACAAACCAATCAAGTGTCGGTGTTGTAGTGAAAATAGTTGGATTACCAATTGGGTATGAAAGAATTGGCAGCCCCTGAATAATGCCGCCGGCTATGATGAAAGAAGCAGGAGCAGTACTTTGATCCTGTGCAATATTTCCATTAGATGCTGTTACATACCAGGTATGTGATCCGGGAATTAATGTTGTTGAAGTTGTATAAGAAAACTGATCTGATACACTTCCGTCAAGCACGCCGTCAATATATACCTCATAAGTAATACTGCTGGTTGCTGATGTTAAATACCAGAAGAATGATGGAGATTGTGTATATATTGTTACTCCGCCGGCTGGGTACGTGAGAATGGGCAATAATACTGTTCCCACCCCATTTGTTGTAAAACTTTGTATTGCGGAAGTAATTGTAGTAACGTCACCCACTCCGTGTGTTACAACAGCCCAATAATAAGTAGTGCCCGGAGTTAAAGATGGTGCAACATTATATGATAAACCTGTTAACCCAGTTGCTCCCGTAAGTACCAGCGGGGAACTAAGATCACTATGTGTAGAAATTATAACATCAAAAGTAATACCGGTTAAATCACTGAAATTTGTGTACCAGTAAAGAGTCGGTGCATTGGTAAAAATAGTCGGCCCGGGTGCTGCACCTACAGGCCATGATGGAATTGCCTGGGCAACTGCTGTTCCGCCTGAAGTGGTAAACGGTTGGCCGCCTGAACTTGAATACGAGATTACATCACTTCCTCTAAATGTAATTACCCTCCACCAGTATTCGGTACCTGCTATTAAAGTCTCAGTATTAATTGTTTGACTGCTTGTTGCTGCTGTGGTTGTTGTATATACTGCTGCCCAATCAGAAGCTGTCGGCGGGCTATTCGGAGTAGCTAGACTGCTATTTTTTACATATTGTACTTCAAAAGTTAACGGCCCAATAGTTGAGCCTACCGACCATGCAAACACAACGGGTGCATACGAATAAACTGTACTGCCGCTTACAGGAGCGGTAAGCACTGCAGCAGCAGAAACAGAACTTGTAAAAGTACTAGCTGCTGATGTAGCTACTACAGTCTGATTGGCTCTAATTAGCCATGAATACTGATGATTATTTACCAGTGATAATTCTGTTTCCAACAACTGGTGAGAATACAATGGTGCGACATTTATCGTGGTTAGACCTGTTATCGTTACTGCCGGGCTGCCGGCCGTTATATCCTGAATAATTAAATCAAATGTCACACTTCCCGAACCACTCCAATCCCAGCTGAATACCGGCTCTATGGATACACCTGTCAGAGTATTTGCCGGCGCTGTTAATACCGGGATTGTTGTTAAATTTATTGAATTTGAATTTCCGCTTACACCGTTAACATCAACTGCCCGAACCTGGTAATAATATACCGTATTGGTGAGTAGTCCCGTTACAGGCGATGATGTACCCGATACTGATAAACTATTATATCCCGCTACAAAACTACCGAATGCCGGGTCAGTTGATACATCTAATTGATATGATGCTGCACCTGTTACTGCATTCCAATTGGCCTGAAAACTATTATAGCTAATTAATGTTGCTGCTGTTGCCGTGGGATTTGCTGGAACTGTTATAACGTTAATTACATTCGAGTTAGCTGGGTTGGTGCCCCCGCCATTATATGCTCGCAAACGATAATAATAATTAATACCGGATGATAATAATGTTACCGGATATGTAGTTACATTTAACACGTTCAAACTGTTATATCCCGCAACAAAACTACCGAATGCAGGATCAGTTGAAACATCCAGCAGGTATCCTGTTGTTGAGCCATCAACATCTGCATTCCAGTTTGCCGTAAAGCCAGTTTGTGTTACAGAAGTTGCTGCTGTTGCGACAGGAGGGCTTGATGGCTGTGCAAATATTGCGGAGGAAAATATTGTTAGAAATAATAGTAAAGTAAATTTGTTCTTCATAAATACCTTATATAGATTTAATTTATTTGTTTTCAACTTATGCGGTAAGCTAAAATAGATCATATTTATTTCCATCGTATTTTCCTCTAGCTTAAGTTCATAAAAATATCCATACTAATAATTGCCTTATCTGCCTGCCAGGAAATTCAGATTTCTTAAGTGTGTGGCTCACCTGTAAGATGAGTCTCACATTAATTTCGTTATTTAAGCAGCATCATTTTCATTGTTTTCACGTACTCTCCCGCTACAACTCGATAAATATATACACCGCTAGATACTGTATGGCCGAAATTATTATCGCCGTTCCATTGTACCATATAGTTGCCCGCCTGAAGCTGGCTATTCACCAGGGTCTTTACCTCCTGACCCAGAACGTTATATATCTTTATTGTAACTAACGATGACTTAGGCAAAGCATAATTTATAACCGTACTCGGATTGAACGGGTTTGGGTAATTCTGTGATACAGCAAATGTTTTAGGAATGTTACCTCCATTTTTACTTACTGTAGTAACAGATTTTACAGAAAATTGACCAATTGAAGAAAATGCCGATGTTTGTCCCTTTGCATTTAACGAGCGAACTCTCCAGTAATATACTTTGTTTGGTGCAAGACTGTTAACAATTTGAGATGGCGATTTTATCCCGCTTATTACTGTTGAATCACTCATATCCGAATTATTGGAAAATTGCAATTGATAAGTAAGAGTATCCGAAACCTTCGCCGGAATTACCCATGAAAAATCGGCAGAACCGGTTGTTAATCCAACCCCATTTTTCGGTCCGCCGACTAACGGAACAACAACACTCTGATCTGTTGTAGGAACCACTACAAATGATTCCTGGGTCGAATATGCAGTGGGTTCGGAACTATTAGAACTGGAACCTACTTCCCAATAATAGGTACTCCCAGAAACTAAATTTGTAAGATTAAGGGATTGGGCAGGAGCCGGGACATCAACCTCGAATGTATTAACAACATCGCTCTGATCCATATCCGCTCTTGTACTATAGATTACCCTGTAATGATCAATGACTGTTGTTGGACCAAGAACGTACCAAAGCAATGTTAATGATGTGGAATATACAGGCTCATCATTAATAGGATATGAAGCTATAGGAACAGGTGATCCGCCGACACCGGTAACTGTGAATTGATCTATTGACCAGGTTGAATAATTATTTCCGTCAAAAGATGCTACCGCCCAAAAATAAGTTTGACCATAATTCAGTGCCTGAGGATTAGTCAGCGTATAAGAATAAGTGGAAGTTGAAACACTTGCCGTACCGCTTGTACCGGGCGTTTGGGGAAGACTTTGCCATGCACCTGCCGGGCCTAAGTTTGAGGTACTCCAAGCAGTTACATAACTCGTCAATCCGAGTGTCGATCCGTTAACATACCATGAAAGAGTAGGTGTTTGAGTGTATACAATTGCATTACCAACAGGCCACGATACAACCGGCAGACCTTGAGTAATCCCACCGGCTATATTGAAAGTTGCAGTTGCTGTAGTTTGATCCTGCGCCGAATTTCCGTTAGTTGCGTTAATGTACCAGGTATGCGAACCGGTAGCTAAAGTTGACGGAGTTGTATAAGAATATAAATCGGTAACACTGCCGTTTAGTACACCATCAATATAAACCTGATATGTTACTCCGCTTGTTGCAGCATTTAAAAACCAAAAAAATGTCGGAGATTGCGTATACAAAATTACTCCGCCAGTTGGATATGAAAGTACCGGTAATAATACTGTTCCGATTCCATTTGTTGTAAAACTTTCAGTAGCCGAAGTTACAGTAGTTACAGTGCCGGTTCCATGAGTTATTATTTCCCACAAATAAGTTGTAGCCGGCGCTAATGTATTTGGTAAAACATTATAATAAAGCGTGCTGACAGTAGCGTCAACTAACGGGCTTAAAAAATTGGGATCGGATGTGGTTGTTACTTTTACCTCAAAAGTAATACCTGTCAAATCACCGGAGTTAATATACCAACTCAACGTGGGTGCATTAGTATATAAAGTCGGTCCCGGTACGGTACCAACAGGCCAGGATGGAATTGCCTGGGAAGCTAAAGTTCCGCCTGAAGTAGTAAATGACTGACCGTTTGCACTTGAGTATGAAATTATATCGCTTCCCCTGAGCGAAATTACTCTCCACCAGTATTCCGTGCCTGCTATCAAGGTCTCCGTATTAATACTTTGACTGCTTGTTGGAGTTGTAGTTACCGTAGTTCCTGCAGCCCAATCTGCTGCCTGTGGTGATGAATGTCCGGCAATTAAATTACTGTTTTGTAAATACTGTACTTCAAAAGTTATCGGCCCAACAGTTGAGCCAACCGACCATGCATACACAACAGGTGCGTATGAATAAATTGTACTGCCATTTACCGGCGCACTGGGAACAGCAGCAGCGGAAAGAGAAGACATAAAAGTACTTGCGGTTGAAGTAGCTACAACAGTCTGATTGGCTCTAATTTGCCATGAGTACTCATGATTATTGACCAATGATAATTCTGTTTCCAACAACTGGTGAGAATACAATGGTGCGGCATTTATCGTGGTTAAACCTGTTATCGTTACTGCCGGGCTGCCCGCCGTTATATCCTGAATAATTAAATCAAATGTTACACTTCCCGAGCCATTCCAATCCCAGCTGAATACCGGTTCGATTGACACACCGGATAGAGTATTTGCCGGCGCTGTTAATACCGGGATTGTTGTTAAATTTATTGAATTTGAATTTCCGCTTACACCGCTAACATCAACTGCCCGAACCTGGTAATAATATACCGTATTGGTGAGTAGTCCCGTTACAGTCGATGATGTACCCGATACTGATAAGCTATTATATCCCGCTACAAAAGTACCGAATGCCGGGTCAGTTGATACATCTAATTGATATGATGCTGCACCCGCTACTGCATTCCAATTGGCCTGAAAACTATTATAGCTAATTAATGTTGCTGCTGTTGCCGTCGGATTTGCAGGGATTGTTATAATGGATATTTGATTCGAGTTCGTAAAATTGGTACCATTAATATTATATGCACGTACCTGATAATAATATGTAATGCCGGATGATAAACCTGATACCGGAAATGTAAGAACATTTCCAACATCAGAATTATTGATTATATTCGTGCCGCCCGGGGTAGTTCCTACATCCAAACGATACCCCGTAGTTGAGACATCAATATCTGTATTCCAGTTTGCTGAAAAACTTGTATGAGTAATTGCTGATGCTGAAGTTGCAACCGGAGGGCTTGTCGGTACTTGTGCAAACATCGTTGCTGAAAATATTGCTAAAAACAATAATAATATTAATTTGTTTTTCATAAACACCTTAATTAAAGATAAATCACTTATTCTTATATTATGCGGCAAGTTAAAATATTTTGTATTATGTTTTCTCATATTTCCCTCTCGCTTAATTTCTTAAAAATAACCTCAGTAATAAATAACGTTAGGATTAATTTTAATCCTCTTGAAAATCTTCGCATCGACTACACCCAAGGCTTATCAATTGCTTTCAAATGATTAATGCCGGGAAAAGATATCCTTAGTAAACGGCCAATTCCTGTATTCATATATATTCTGCTGATCTGATTAGATTTTAATATATAGAACTATTTCATTTGCATATTTTGCATTCTAAAAATTAAAGAAAGGAAATTATTTTCACAGAAGAATGAAAATAAAAAATTTAATGCAGTAAATAGCTAAACTACTTAACCGCATTAATTATTATGCAAATATATTTTGGAACTAAAAAATAATTTTATTCGTGAGTCGATTAAAATTAATACCTTAAGAGGCAATTAAAATTGCAAATTTTTATCGTTTATCAACAATTTGCAAAAAATGCTGATAAGAGGTATTTATAATCGATAAATGGCGAGATAGTTAATCCGCATGAGTAAAAAGAAATCACACTCTAATTCATTATGAAGCTAAAAATATAATTAGTAAAATGCAACTATTTTAGATACAAGAAACCTTTAACTGATACCGATATCACATTTTCTTTTTTTTTAAGCTTGAATCACTCAATAAAGGACATCAAATTTAATAACTTATATTTTACTTGAAAGAAGCCGTCACAATTTATTTGTTACAACATCTTAGATAATTATATAATATGAGGCTCAACTTTAATTTGAGCCTCAGTTAAACAGTTTTATTTAAGAAGCATCATCTTCATTGTTTTAACATACTGGCCCGCTTCAACCCTGTATATATACATTCCGCTTGCCACTGTGCGGCCGGAATTATTATCACCATTCCATTGAACAGTATAATAGCCCGCCTGGCGTTCAGTATTAATTAAAGTTTTAACTTCCTGCCCGAGTAGGTTAAATACCCTTATTGAAACTAAAGATGATATTGGCACTGAATAGCTTATAACTGTACTTGGATTAAACGGGTTGGGATAATTCTGTGAAACCGTAAATTCTTTAGGAACCTGATCGTTGTTAAATTCCGCAGAGGCAATACTTGTATTTGAACTTAATGTAGTACGACAAGTGCGTTTCAGGCTGCTTTTAATTGTAAATGATTGTTCGGCAGATTCAATTGAATCAACACCTGAAAAAATTGCTATTACTTCATAAAAGTATGTTTTACCGGGAGTTAGTCCTAATGAACCGGGAATATTTAACGAAGTTGTTGTAATTCCCTGTATGGAAAAATAGCCTTGGCCCGCATAAACCGGATTGCAGGAATCTCTTACTATTACCGAGTAAGTTACGGCATCGCCCGGTGAAGTAGATAAATACCATCTTAATGTTGGGGAAGTGGAATACACATCTGCACCGTTAATGGGTAATGAAATTACGGGGACAGGATAAGCCCGGATACTAGTCTGAAGATTAGTAATGACATTATCTTCATTAATTGTAGCTGCTTCGGTGTTAACCGAAATTATAACGAATAACATAAAAACGAGCATCGACCGGCTTGAAAATTTTAGCAGTGACTCCATCCCAAGTATGTTTTTAAATGTCAAGTGACTAAAGTTTGAAAAAAGCAACTTACTGAAATTGTTCAGTCTTGCTCTCATAAATAACCCTCCTGGTGTATGAAATAGTTTTAAGACTCTTTATAAAATTTCGTTTAACCGGGTTCTGATTAGTTATTAAATATTGAGCCGGTATTAACAAAAATTATCCCTTTTCAGGGCGCAAATATTATCAGAATTTTATTGAAATATATTTTATCGTGAATAAGCATAATAAATGAATATTTACTTTTTAGCCAAAATCACGATCCGAAATTGCAATTTAAATTTTAAAAACTTTAGTAGAATTCTACGCTTTGCCTTTATAAGCGATAAAAGGTATATTGAACCGATTAGAGAATTTTCCCCTCTTATATCATGATCAGTTTCCCTTTATTTTTATAAAAATAAAGGAATTAGGTCGATATTTAGACGTTTTGTTTAATTATAAATTAGAAACTTTTCGGTAAAACGTGAGTATTTCAATTTATTTCTCACCAAAATTTGATAAAAAAAAGCCGTCACACATAATGACGGCTTTTCATGTAATTAACTTAAATGAGCTAATTATTTAAGAAGCATCATTTTCATAGTTTTAACATATTGACCGGCCTCAACACGGTAAATATAAATACCGCTTGCTACTGTACGGCCAAAATTATTATCACCGTTCCATTGAACTGTATAATAACCTGCCTGGCGCTGGCTGTTAATTAAGGTTTTTACTTCCTGCCCAAGAATGTTATATATCTTAATAGTAACTAAGGATGACTTAGGCAAAGCATAATTAATAACCGTACTCGGGTTGAACGGGTTCGGGTAATTCTGAGATACTGCAAATTCTTTTGGAATCAGGTTGCTCTTATTATCTACCGCAGTTACTGTCTTTACTGAAAATCGTCCTGTATTTGAATAATAAGAAGCATTTCCATCATTATCCTTAGACCTTACCTTCCAGTAGTAATTATCCCCGCCGCTTAAACCCGTTACCTGCACAAATGGTTTTGATGAGGTATAAGTTTTAGCATTGGAGAAATTTGAATTGGATGCTAATTCTAATTCATATGTGGTACCGGCGACTGTGGGGGCTTTCAACACCCAGGATAATTCCGGAGCAGAAGTGGTTATCTGGACATTAGTAGGACCGCCGATAAGCGGCTCAACTATAGAAAGTGAACCCGTATTAACTGTAAATGAATACCATTGACTCTGAATTGGAGCTTCACCTGTAAATGCAGCAGTAACTTGCCAATAATAAGTAGCTCCGTCGGTTAAACCGGAAATTGTAGTAGTCTGGGTTCCCGGTGCTACCTGGATAGTGCCTATTAACGGGCTATATGTATCTGACTGGCTGTATTGAACGGTATAACCTGTCAATCCTACCGGTGATCCTTCAATGTACCAGGATAGCGGAACTGAAGTACCATATACCGTAGCGCCATTTCCCGGATTAGTTAATACAACCGATTGACCGGAGTTAACAATTGTGAATGAACCCTGGCCAAGAACATTATACGATGTTCCTGTTCCCACTGAATAAACTCCCCAATAATAGGTATCGCCGGGAATTAAATTTGTCCCTATAGTCGTACTGAAAGTAGAATTACCTGTTACAGTAATAGTACCGCCAGAAGTGGTAGGAGTATAAGCGGACCAATCTGCCGGTACTGACGCCAGAGGTATCATATCATATTTTACTACATACCCGGTTACATTCGTGTTATCACCATTTAAATACCAGCTAAGGGTTGGTTCAGATGTGTAAACAGTGGGATTGCCAATAGGCCATGTAGCAACAGCATAACCTGTTCCTGAGCTGGCAATTGTAAAGGTTGCATTAGCAACGGGCGTACTTTCCGACCATGAAGACCACGGACCAAGTCCGGTTGAAGAAAGATCAGATCTCACTCTCCAGTAATAAGTTTGACCAGCAGTTAAACCGGTAACATTATAAGATGTTACATCTTGTGAACTGGTTTCATATGAACTTACTCCGGTTACCATATTAGGATCAGTTGAAATCTGAATATCATAATATAATCCGCTTGCGGCTGTATTTAAATACCATGATAATTGCTGGCCAGTTGAATAAACAATTACACCTCCTGTAGGATAAGAAGCAATTGGAACTACAGGTGTTCCTGTGCCGCCGCCGAGAGAAACAAAGCTTGTGGGTGATGACCATGCAGAATAAGAATATGATGAACCGTTATAATATATTGCCCTTACCTGCCAATAATATGTACCCGCAGTTAGAGATGGTAATGCCTGAGAAAGGCCTACTATTCCTGTAGTTGTAGGAGTTTGCCCGGCCGGAATAAGTATTGCCGAAGGATCACTTAATTCGCCAGTAACAGGATTAGTGGCTCCGGAAGTACTGCTATATGCAACCTGGTAAGTCAACCCGGTTGCTGATTCGGACAAATACCATGAAAGAGTAGGTGGATTTTGATAATCCGTATTACCGTTCGTAGGCCATGAAGGATATACTGAAACTGATGATCCGCCCGGAGTAGTGAACGAGTTATAAACATTTCCCTGAGGATAGTAAATAAAATCATTTGGCGCAGCAGTTCTTTGTACTAAAACCCGCCAGTAATAAGTCTGGCCTGAATAAACAGGTCCGTTTACAGAATTTGAAGTTATAGGCGATGAAACACCTAATTGAGAAAAACTAGCTGTTGTTGCTGTCTGCCAAAATGATTCATCGACAGGAGGAGCAGATGCATAAGCATATTGGACAATAAATTGCAGTCCGTATGTTGAATTGTTTAACCACCAAGAGAAATCTGCCGGTGAAGAAGAAACCGAAGATCCATTAGTCGGCGTAGAAAGGGTTACCGCGAAACTTTGAGATGTAGTAAAATGATTAACTGAAGAAGTCTCTTCAGTACCACCAACAACAGGATCAACCTTCCAATAATATAAAGTCCCTTGTGCTAATGGGAAACCATTGCTATATAAACTGTTTGCTATTAATTCATAATAAGTATTATAAGTTGTAACGAGTCCTACATTTATAGAGAAAGTCCAATTAGTACCTCCAGTTGCCAACCCTGAGTTATTAGAGACATGCAGAACATAAGATGAAGCAGTTGGTACTGATGCCCAGGTAAATGTTGGAAGTACAGATACTCCCGTAATTCCATTGGTAGGCTGTGGTAAACTTTGTGAATTAGCGGTAACTGTAATTACATTTGAAGCGCCGGTATTGGCTCCTCCACTTGCAGGGACTGCCACGACTGAATAATAATAAAGAGTTCCTGAAGAAAGCCCGGTTACAGAATATGTCAATACATTCCCAACATTACCACTAAAGGTATTTGAACCGCCTGATGTTGTACCAACATTTAAAATGTAACTTGCGGCGCCGCCATTTAAGGATGCATTCCAATTTGCTGAAAAGCTTGTTGCAGTTACTAAAGTTGCCTGTATAGCGACCGGAGCGGCAATTAATGTTGTGAAAGACTGCGAAGTTGAAGGGCTGCCGACAACTCCTCCAACAACTGCTTCAACCGAATAATAATAAGTAGTATTTGGTGCAAGAGTAGTAACCGGATAAGTTGTTACATTTCCAACATTTTGATTAAATACATCTGAACCGCCTGATGTTGTACCAATTAATAAGATATAACTTGTGGCGCTTGCATATGAGCTCCAGCTTGCAGTAAATCCCGTGGAAGTTATTCCACTTGCAGGATTGGTTGTAGGCGGGCCAACTAACGTTGTAACTGTTACAGGGGCAGAAGCAATGGTTGTATTAGAACCCAAAACTGCCTCGACTGTGTAGGCATATCCCGTATTTGATGAGAGACTGCCCACGGAATAAGTAACCACATTTCCAACATTACCGCTAAAGACGGTAACACCGCCTGGTGATGTAACAACATTTAAAATATAACTTGAAGCACCCGCAACTGCATTCCAATTAGCAGTAAAACTATTTATTGCAACTGAACTTGCGGCAGAACCGGCAGGCAATGTAGCAAGTGTTGTAACAGCATTTGAAGCTGAAGCAGGTGTAGTATAAGCAGGGCTAGTTTCAACAGCTTCAACCGTATATGAATAAGCAGTATTTGCTGCAAGACCGGTTACCGGCTGACTCAACCCTGTAATACCGGCAATGGTAGGCCCGCCGGCGACAATTAAAGTATAACTTGAAGCGCCTCCGAATGTGTTTGCAGTCCAGTTTGCTGTAAAACTTGTTGTAGATACTAAAGTAGCGCCAGCAACTGTCGGCGCGCCGATTAGTGTTGTAACTGTTTCTGAATTTGAAGCGCTGCTGGTGCCTGTGCCGGTAACAACCGCTTGAACCGTATAAGAATAATTAGTATTTGGATTGAGACCGGTTACCGCATAACTCGTCCCGGTAAGACCGGTAATAGCAGTCAGACTAGTACCCAGTGTAACATTTGTAATATTCAGAGTATAACTTGCGGCACCTGTGTATGTGGACCAATTTGCCGTAAAGCCTGAACTGGTTGGAGAAGTTGCAGGAAGAGCTGTCGCCGCGCCAAGTAATGTTGTAACCTCCATTATATTGGAAGGACCGGTAGTATACGCTCCACCACTTGTAACCGCTTCAACTTCATAATAATAGGGAGTATTTGATGTAATTGCCTCAAGTACACCGGTACCGCCATTGTTTATGGCATAAGACAATCCGCTTCCGACATTACCGCTAAAGACATCTGAAGCGCCTGATGATGTTCCTACAATCAGGTAATAAGTTGCAGCTCCACCATACGTATTTGCAGTCCAGGTTGCAGTAAAACCTGCGGATGTTAATCCGCTTGCAGTAGTAGCAGTAGGCGGGGCAATCAATGTCGTAACTGAACCCGGAGTTGAAGCCACGCTATTATGACTGCTTGCATCCACAGCGATTACCGATTAATAATAAGTAGTATTTGGTGTAAGCGTTTGAAGCACACCTGTACCGCCATTAGCTATCGCATAAGACAATCCGCTTCCAATATTACCGCTAAAGACATCTGAACCGCCTGATGTTGTACCAACATTCAAAATGTAAGTTGAAGCGCCTCCATTTGTGGGAGCGGTCCAATTTACGGTAAAACTAGTGGAAGTTGTCGGGGTTGCGCCGGTAGTCGCCGGAGGGCCAAGTATCGTTTTGAAAGAATAAGCTGTCGTTCCTCCCTCGGCTCCATCAATAATTGTTACTCCTGTAGGGTCTAAAATCCACCAATAATATGTTGTATTATTTGCAAATGAAGTTTTACCTGCCAAAGAATTTTCAAAAACGGCTGGATTTAGAGTATAATTTGTAGACCCTTGAGTTAATGTTACATATATAACATCATGATTAGTTGCCATGGAAGCACCAATATTAACTTCCAGTATATCATTTACATCTGGAGTTGAAGGAAAAGTAAAATTAGTTGTTGTAGACACACCAGTTGCACTTTCACCCGGTGTTTGTGCCATTGAAATGCCGGTAAACAAAAGAACAAGAACCGACATAATAATAAGATAGTTAATCTTAAAGTTCATAATATTTTCCTCTTAAGAATTTATAAAAATAGCTTTATTAACAATTGCATTACCTGTCCACACACCGGCTGCTGTTCCTTTTACGCATAAAAACCTAGCGCTTTCTGCACCGGATACCTTCTGCAATGTAATGCATTGTTTATTGTTTAAATTTCCTGCGTATGATTCAGAATTGAATTTTAATTTCGCTGCTTTAGCGTTACCCGTAATTATAAATAACGTTAATACCAACATTAACCATCCTGAAAATCTATGCATTGCCTCTACCCCGAGCATGTCATTGATTGCCAGTCGCCTGACGTTAGAAAAAAGCAGCAAACTGAAATAGTTCAGTTTGGCTTTCATTTATAGGACCCTCCGATTTATTAAAATAGTTTTTTAACTATGTATTAACTCAATTTCTATAACCCAATTGCAGTTTATTTATTAAATTAAATAAACCAGCCGTATTCTCTTAAATTATCCTTTTTCAGGGCGTATATTGTATTATATTATATTTGAAAATAGAATTTTTCTTCTAAAAAAAAGCAAAATAAACGAATATTAACTTTTTAGCCGAATTTACAATCTAAAATTGCAATATATATTTTAAAAACTTAAGCATAATTCTACACTTTGTCATTATAAGCGATAAAAGGTAAATTGAAGCGATTAAAGAATATATCCGGCTGAAATCCATTTGGCTATTATCTAATTAAGATTCAAGGCTTTACAATAATATATTACCGGTTTAGTAAATTATAGATTAGAAGTAAAGATACTTCCCTAAAACAGGACGGACGGATCAAATACAATTTATGTCTCAACCAATCCATTACTTCCGTTACTCCCCAAAAAGTTGGATTATACTAATTTTTTTTGACGGTTCCTAAGGTATCTCTTCTAATACCAATAATATTTATCAATATAATTTAATTATTTAATAATTAGTTTGCAATTAAATAACAGGGGTCTCCTGTGAGCATATTCAGGTGTCGCACTATATAAATATTAAAAAAAAAACATTTTAACCAATTTCTGTACTTAATATCTTAAAAATTGCCGTAAAGTTTAACAATGATGTTTTTCTCAATAACCCGAAGTGCTATCATGAGGAGTGTGAATACTGAGTTGATTTAATTCTATTTCTCAGGAATTAGTCATTTGAACTTTGACATATTATAGATTATAAGAAAAAATGAAGGGATAAGATTGCTTATCCCTTCAAAGTACCAAATTATTAAGGCAGCATACTGCCATCTACACCCTTTACCTCACTCATTTTTGATTTTTTTGAGGTTTTTGTCGGGATACCATTTTCTATAGTGGCAAGCTTAATATTGCCTTCATTCAAATTTTTGTACAAAAGATCGTTTTCCATTAAATAATAAAACTGTTTTTTGAAATCTTCAAGAGAAATTCCACAGGTTGCGGCATATTTTGCCAGCTCATGAGGATCATCAAAATCGGCCTGATTCAATCTAAGCATATAAGCTCTTGCAATATAGAATGATTCAGATGAAGGGTCTACCATTCTAACCTTAGTTTTCTTAGTAACCGGATCAAGGATATCTGCAAAATACATTGGTACAAAACGGCCATTCTGAATTGAAACCATTGCACCCGAACCGCCGGATAAGATAAACTGAGCTGCTGAGAAACCAAGATCACGTGTATATTCCATATCAAAAGGAATAGGATCTGCACAGCGTAATTCATATCCAATATTCTTAGCAACGACAGTTGCTTTTATATTGAACTCTTTTAATCTTTCCTGAACTTTAAATTTCAGAATTTCCCCAAAATTCACTTCAGCAATGCGGATGTTATCGTGTGCATCACGTTCTACCGTCATCATTGGATCAATATCTTCTGCTTTTAAATGCTCAACCAGTCCTTCGGCTATAATTGCAACACCATCAGTTCTACCGTAACTTAGCCGTTTAATTATTGCACCGACAAGAATATCTACAATATTTTTGATTCGCGTTTCAGAGCCGCCAAATTCTTCCGGAATCAAGGTAAGAGTTGCGCCTGTAGCTTTACCAATTCCAAGAGCAAGGTGTCCTGCTTTCCTTCCCATAGAAACAACAAAATACCATCGTGATGTTGTTTGAGCATCAACCATTAAATTTTTAACCAATTCAACGCCTATATGGCGTGCAGTTTGAAAACCAAATGTGGAAATTCCGTGAGGAAGATCAAGATCGTTGTCGATTGTCTTTGGTACATGAACAACTTTTATCCTGCCATCTGCCATTTCATCAACTTTTAAAGCGCTGTATGCGGTATCATCACCACCGATAGTTATTAATTTATCCACATTAAGTCGTAGTAATGATGTAACAGTATTCTCAAGATGTTTTTTATCTTTGGTTGGATTATTTCTAGCGATACCGATATACGAACCACCCCTGAAATGTATACGACTTACATTTTCAATAGTTAATTCTTCAACATGTGAAATATCACCGTCCATGATCCATTTAAAACCATCCTTTATGCCAAGTACCTCAACTCCTTCTAATGCGGCACGGATTGTTGCTGCACCGATAACACTATTTATACCAGGCGCCGGTCCACCACCGACCAATATAGCTAATTTTTTAGGCGCGTGAGCCATCGTCTCAACTCCTTAATTTTATATATTATTGTTTTATTTGTTAGTTATTTTCCCGGCTCTCTCTTCCGAAAAAGTATTTTATAATCTTAAAAATGATAAAAGAATATTCAACAATTGTTATAATTTTCTAAAGCACTTTGAGCTTAGCAAATTTCAGCATTAATTGTTTTACATTATTGCCCTCAAATACTACCGTAGCTTTCTGCATATCTCCGGCACCAACGACCTGGGTCACCTTTCCGAGGCCGAATTTTTCATGCATCACGCGGCTGCCGGGCCTTAATGATTTATTATCCTGATCAAAATTCTCATAGTCAACGTTTTCAAAGTATTCATAGTACATTTCTTTTTTTGACTTGCGCAGTGAAGATTTCCGGCCTATACCGCCGTTAATTTCCACATAAGTAGAAGGATCTAATTCATCAATGAATCTTGATCTGCTCTGATATGCCACTTCTCCAAAACGGTAACGTGATCGTGCATGAGATATATATACTTTTTTCTCAGCGCGCGTTACAGCCACATAAAATAATCTTCTTTCCTCCTCTAAAGTTGCGTCAGAACTAAACCTGTTGGATAAGGGGAAAATATCTTCTTCACAACCAGAAACGAAAACAACAGGAAATTCAAGACCTTTTGCAGCATGTATAGTTAAAAATGTAACTGCATTTTTTCCTTCTTCGTAAGAATCAACATCAGACATCAATGACACATCTTCAAGAAACTGCTCCAGTTTAGCATCTTTATAAGTATTGGAAAATTCGCTTAAAGCAGACAGAAGTTCATTAATGTTTTCCCAACGGGCAATAGATTCGGGAGTATTTTCTTCTTTAAAAATTCTTAATACACCAAGCTCATCTACCAAGGCTCTGGAAAGTTCACCAACAGAAAGTTTATCTTTCAGGCCCATGTATTTATCAAGCAGGATTTTAAATGCCTTTACGTTTTTCTGGATTCTTTCCTTAATATCTATTACTTCAAAAACGCGTGCCATTGTATCGAATAACGACAAATTCAATTTCCGGGCAAAAGCAATCATCCTTTTAATAGTGGTGCTACCGATACCCCGTTGCGGAAAATTCATTATCCGCAGCAGGCTTTCCTCGTCATTTTGATTAGAAATAACCCGCAGGTATGCAATAATATCTTTTACTTCTTTCCTTTTATAAAATTCCGTGCCTCCGATTATTCTGTAAGGAATTTTTTCTCTTCTGAAAATATCTTCCAAAGCTCTTGATTGAGCATTTGTTCTATAAAGTATGGCAAAATCTTTTAGAGATAATTTCTTCTTTGTTATTTCATGTTTAATATATTTTGATATTTGAAACGCTTCATCCTTTTCATCTGCACATTTAACCAGTGTAAGCTGTTCACCGTCATTATTTTCGGTCCAAAGTGTCTTGATAATTTGATTCTTATTATTTTTTATAACTGAATCCGCAGCGGCAAGAATAAATTTGGTTGAGCGGTAGTTTTGTTCCAACTTAAAAATTTTATGTTTAGGGAAATCAGTTTCAAAATCAATCATATTAGCTATGTTAGCTCCGCGCCAACTGTAAATACTCTGGGCGTCATCACCGACAACACAGATTTTACCATCGCGTGCAACCAGCATTTTTAATAGTTCATACTGGGCTTTATTAGTATCCTGAAATTCATCAACAAGGAGGTATTCAAATCTCTTTTTATATTTCTGATGTATTTTCGGGTTTGCATTGAATAAATCAATCGGCTTAAGGAGCAGATCATCAAAATCCATTGCATTATTTTCAAGAAGCCTTTTCTGATATTCTTCAAAAACCCCGGCAATTTTTTCATCAATGAATGAACTCATATGATTCTTTTTAAACTCTGCGGGAAGGATCATATGATTCTTAAGGTTGCTAATCTTATGCCTGATTGAATTAGTTGTAACACCTTCTATTTCAATTTCCAGGTTAGATAGAATATTGGAAACAAGTGAAGTTGAATCTTCGGTATCATAAATTGAAAAATTACTTCTATATTCCAGGTTTTTTGCTTCAATTCTCAATATTTTTGCAAAAATCGAATGAAAAGTACCCATCCAGATATGATTGGCCTTACTTCCAGCCAGTTCTTTTATCCGGCCTTTCATTTCATTTGCCGCTTTATTTGTAAAAGTTAAAGCAAGAAGACTTTCGGGATCGTAACCATTTTCAATTAAATATGCTACTTTAAAAGTAAGTACTCTTGTTTTACCCGAACCTGCGCCTGCAACTATCATCTGCGGGCCATTGATGTACTCTACAGCTTTTTTTTGTTCACTGTTTAATGATTTTAGATTGATCATATTCCCTATTTTTTTGAATTAGATCTTTTTTAAGGTGCAAATATATGGAATTATATACCGAATTAAAAGGAGATTAATCAGTACAAAAAGAGAATTTTGAATACTAGTATAACTCTATTTAATTCATTGAGATACAGCCGGAGAAAGATTAAACAACTTGTAAGTGGAATGAGTAAACTTTAATGCTAAAGTTTTCTGTTCTAAATGATTAGATATATCACAAAATTAGCTTAAATAAACAAATTTGTTGCAGTAAACAGTATAGTTTCTTACATTTCATTTTAAGATTATATTAATACAACTCTAAAAATAATAAAAGGTGAACTTATGTTAAATGAAAAAATCCAAAAAGCCTTAAATCAGCAATTAAATCTTGAACTTTCCTCTTCATATGAATACCTGGCAATGTCTGCCTTTTTTGAATCGTTAAATTTTTCGGGTTTCTCATCATGGATGAGAATTCAGTCGCAGGAAGAGAACGGACATGGCAATAAAATTTATGATTATATCCTTCAAACCGGAGGTAAAGTTGAACTTGCGCAAATAAATGCACCTTCGTTACAATATAAAACACCAAAAGATGTATTTGAAGCCACATACAAACACGAACAGAAAGTTACAGCTTCCATTCATAACCTGGTAGGCCTAGCAATTGATGCAAAAGATTATGCAACGAACAACTTCTTACAGTGGTTTGTGAATGAGCAGGTGGAAGAAGAAGCAAATGCGTCCAAAATACTCGAAAGAATAAAAATGATTGAAGACAGTAAAGGGGGATTGCTATACCTGGATAAAGAATTAGGCAAGAGAGCTAAAAGCGCTTAATAACTTTAATTTTTATTTAATTGCATCCCGGTCTTAAAAATTTTCAGGACCGGGATGCAAAAATTTCATTCCTTAACACCGGCTAAGGGAAAAGCAGTATGCCTCATTGAATGAACTTTGTTGGCTACAGGAAGAGTTACTTCTGAATTTACGCGTTTATCAAAATAATCCCTGAAACGTGTTATAGTATGTTTTACCGGCCATGCAGCGGCTTCGCCGAGTGCGCAAATTGTATTGCCTTCAATATTACATGCAACAGATACCAGAAGATCGAGATCATGAGTGGAACCCTCTCCCCGGACAATCCGGTTTAAAATCTTCAACATCCAGCCGGTGCCTTCACGGCAAGGAGTGCATTGCCCACAGCTTTCGTGGTAATAAAACTTAGCAATTCTCGCCAATACTTTAACCAGGTCAGTATCTTCATCCATTACAATAACACCAGCAGTTCCAATAGATGTACCATAAGCTTTAAGCGACTCAGCATCCATTTTAACACCTTCAATTTGATCGCCTCTAAGCGGCGGCATTGAGGAACCTCCAGGAATTACACACAATATTTTTTTATTATTGGTAACTCCACCGGCATAGTTATATATTAATTCAGTTAAAAGCATGCCGCTGGGTAATTCATATACTCCAGGTTTGTTTACATGCCCGCTTATTCCATACAGGAGTGTTCCGGGATGTTTGGGTTCTCCGATCTTAGAAAACCATTCCCATCCTTTATTAATAATCGCAGGAACGTTGGTAACAGTTTCTACATTGTTTATGGTTGTAGGACATCCCCATAAACCATTTTGGGCAGGGAAAGGAGGTTTAACCCTTGGATATCCCCTCTTCCCTTCCAAAGAATTCATCAAAGCAGATTCTTCGCCGCAGATATAAGCACCGGCTCCTTTATGGACAAAAATATCGGTAAAAAATTCAGTTCCAAACGTTGATTTCATCTTTTCGCCCACATAACCACGGGTATAGGCATCCGCCAGAGCTTTTTCCAAGAGTTTAATCCATTTATGATATTCACCGCGGACATAAATGTATGCCGTCTTTACCTGTATAGCATATGCAGTAATTAATACTCCTTCAATCAATTGGTGCGGATTGAATTCAAAAATCTGCCTGTCTTTAAATGAACCGGGCTCACTTTCATCCCCATTAATACAAAGGTATTTAGGTTTGTTTGAAGTTTTCGGCATAAAGCTCCATTTAAGTCCGGCAGAAAACGCTGCGCCTCCCCGCCCACGTAAGCCTGATCTCTTTACCTGGTCTATGATGTCATCTGGAGACTGACCGACAGCTTTTTTAATTGCGGTATAACCGCCGTTTTGTTCGTAAACATCGATCAGGTGAAAATCCTTTATATCCGGGAGAACTATTTTTTCTATTTGCATAATTTCGAATTAATTTCAGCTTTTTAATGATTCTAATATTTCGTCAACTTTTTGAACATTAAGATTTTCAAAAAAATCTTCATTTATTGCAATCATTGGTGCGGTTCCACATGAACCCATACACTCCACTTCTTCCAGAGAAAATTTACTGTCTTCAGTAATGCCGTCGTTTTCAATTTTCAATTTGTCTTTTATGTGCTGATAAATCTCCGTTGCCCCGCGAAGCATGCAGGATACATTGGTACAAACCTGCAGGTGATATTTGCCAGCCGGTTTAGTATGATACATTGAATAAAAAGTAACAATCCCGAGGACTTCTTCAGCAGTCATTTCAAGAACTGAAGCAACTTCTTTTATAACATCCTTTGAAATCCAACCGTCCTGCTCCTGTGCAATATAAAGTACAGGCATAACAGCGGCATTTTTATGAGGATACTTTTTAATTGCATCCTGAATCCTATTATTATTTTCTTCTGTAAACTTAAATCCCATTAATTTTTGATTTCTTTCCTCTTATAAATAACATCTATTAATTATTAAAGTTTAACAAATATGCCTTGTATATATAATATACTAATCCATTTCAGCATCATCTCAAAATTCAATTAGAAGTTTGGCTAAAGCCGAATTCAAGAAGTATCATTGAATCCCTGACTTAAAAGTCAGGGCCATTTTAAATAAACAAAAATCTTAGCAGCTAATTAATTATAATATTTTGTATAACTTGAAAACTATTATTTATCTGCTTCACCCATAACCGGGTCAAGACTGCCTACGATTGCTACAACATCAGAAATCATGTGTCCCTTTACTAAATGAGGGATCGACTGCAAATTAACGAACGAGGGTGAACGGATTTTACACTTCCAGGGGCGGCCTTCACCATTGCTAACCAGATAAAACCCAAGTTCTCCTTTTGGATTTTCAACCGCACTGTATATATCACCAACAGGCGGACTAACTCCAAAATTGACTATCATAAAATCATGTATAAGCTCTTCCATTTTGGAATAAATTTCAGTTTTCTTTGGAAGAACTTTCTTGGGCTGATTTAACAAAGTATCTCCCTGCGGCATTTTTTCCAGGACTTGCCTGATTATTTTTATACTTTCCCTGGTTTCGTCGGCTCGCACAAAATAACGCGCTAATGCATCTCCTTCCGGATAAGTAACTACTTTAAAATCGATATCTTTATAAAATAAATATGGCATAGATCGTCTGAGATCAAATTCAACTCCGCTTCCTCTTAAGCTGGGGCCGGTTAACCCGAGTTCAACGGCATCTTCGCCGGAAACAACTCCAATACCTTCAAGCCGTTCAATAAAAATTTTGTTGGTATTTAGAAGCTTTTCACATTCATCCAGATTTTCTTCATACTGATCAATAAACCACCGGGCTTTAGCAAGCGCTTCCGGAGGTGCATCATTTGCAATACCGCCTATGCGGGTAAAGCTGTTAGTAAATCTTGCGCCGCAAAGAATATCCCAGATATCAAGTATTTTTTCTCTCTCCCGCAATGTCCAGAGAAAAACCGTTAGTGCTCCAATATCCATAGCAAGAGCACCTATTGCAACCAGGTGTGAAGCAATTCTTGCAAACTCTGTAACCATCATCCTGATATATTGCGCCCGCGGAGGAACTTCAATTCCGATAAGTTTTTCAACCGCAAGAGCCCATGCGGTATTATTAGCCAGAGGCGCCAGGTAATCAAGTCTGTCTGTATGGGGAATAAATTCATAAAATGACATATTCTCTGCCATTTTCTCATAACCGCGATGCAGATATCCAAGTTCCGGAACGCAGGCTACAACACTTTCACCGTCGAGCCTAAGCAAAAGCCTTAGCACGCCATGAGTTGCAGGGTGCTGAGGGCCCATATTTAATATCATTTCATTTTCGAGCGCATCTTCAACTGTTATATTAGTATCACGAAGCAGAGCTTCAACTATTTTCGGATGAACATCGTCTTTTGTTAATTTTTCCATATTTGCAATTTGTATTCTTAAACTTATATTATTTTTTTGGTAAAGGATTTGATCCAGGGATCCCCATCAACGGAAAATCCTTACGCAGGGGATAATATTCAAATTCCTCCGGCATATACATTCTCCTGAGATCGGGATGATTATTAAAAATAATTCCGTACATATCGTAAGTTTCGCGTTCAGCCCAGTCAGCCGTCTTCCACACTGAAGAAACGGAATCAATTGTGCAATCCGATTCATCTACATCAGCTTTTAAGGCCAATCTGAAATTATTTTTAATCGAATATATATGATAAACAACAGTAAACCGGTTTTTTCTCCTTGCCCAGTCAATAGCCGTAACATCTTCACATAATTTAAATTGAAGGTCTTCATCATCCTTCAAGCAACGGCAGATTTCAACTACATCTTTTTTATCTATTAATACAGTTAATTCATCCCTGAATTCGATAAATTCAAAATTCAAACCGCCAAATTGATCTTTTAGTTTTTGTGTTACTAATACTTTTAAAGATGCCATAAAATCCGTTATAAATTAGTTACTCTGTAAGATTGTGAGTTCGGGGAGTTTAATATCCTGAAACTCACGGGCTTTAGTTTTACCGATTTTTTCCTGTATTTGCATTAAAGCATTAAGAAGGTTGTCAGGCCTCGGCGGGCAGCCTGCAAGGTACACATCAACCGGTAAAAACTGGTCTATACCCTGTACAACATTATAAGACCTATACATTCCGCCCGAAGATGTGCATGCACCCATAGCAATAACCCATTTAGGGTCCGGCATCTGGTCATAAATTTTCTTCACCACATGAGCCATTTTATAAGTTACAGTTCCGGCAACTATCATTAAATCGCATTGGCGGGGAGTAAACCGCATAACTTCCGAGCCAAAGCGTGCAATATCATACTTAGGATCGCCTGCTGCCATCATTTCAATTGCGCAACAGGAAATTCCCATCGGCATCGGCCATACCGAATTCTTGCGCGACCATTCAACAACAGCATCAATAGTACTGGTAACTATTCCGTCCTGAGTTAACATGGCTTCTAATCCCATTTGAAACCGCCTTTCTTATATACATATAAGTATCCAAGTTCTAAAACAACTAAAAATATCATCATGGAAATAAATACGGAAATTCCCAACTCACTATATAATCTTCTGAACTGAACAGCCCAGGGATAGACGAAAATAACTTCAAGATCAAAAATTATAAAAAGCATACCGACAAGGTAATACTTTATTGAAATTCTTTCATGGGTTGTTCCGACGGGCCTCATCCCGCTTTCATAAGTGGAAAGCTTCTCTTTTGTCGGCCTTTGCGGCCCAAAAATCTGCGACGAGAAAACTGTTGCCCCTGCAAAACCTGCAGCAACAATAATCACAATAAATACCGGGACATACTGTAAAATCATTTGTTATCTCGCTTTTATGACGTTCAAACATATTACAAAATTGATATATTGTCAATTTAAACGGTAGGAAGTGTTTTGCACGTCAAATGACTGTTTTTTGTATTTGGAATCTATTAATAATAATTAAATAACTTTCGATTGAATCCCGATAATTGATTTTAATAGATGTATAACATAATTTTAATTCATATTAACTAAATTCACCCGGTCTAATTAACAAATTGATAAAATTTTCCCAGGAGAAATTTTACCATGGAAGTACATATAAATTTTTTAGCAGTAATTGTTGCTGCACTTGCAAGCTATATAATTGCTACAGTCTGGTACGCCGTTTTATTTAGCAAACTTTGGAAAAAACTTACCGGTATCGAGGATATGAAACCTTCCCCTGTAAAGATAGTAATTGTATTTGCCGGATCGCTGGTGATGAGTTTTGTGCTTTACCATAACATAGTTTTTGGAAACGCATTTTTTGATATCAGCGGAATCGGCGGCGGCTTAATGGGTGGTTTTTTCGGCTGGCTGGGATTTATTGCCCCGGTAACGCTAACCAACGTAATGTATGAAAAAAGACCCTGGCAGCTCTGGATACTTGATAATGCATTCTGGCTTATTTCTTTACTGGTAATGGGAGTAATTATTTCTTTTTGGCTATAATAATATCAGCGGGATAAATAAAACCATTTTTTTTGTGATGCTATCGAATTTGTCAACAGCATTATTACTCCAGATTACCTTCATTTAAGGTTTTTTTTAATCTTTTTCATTGCCTCTTCATTTGATATTACTTTTCCTTCTTTTATATCCTTGAGGCTTTTGGCAATATCGGCAAGAAGTTCCAATTTCTCATAGTTAGCTACATCTACTAAAACTGCGGTTCCCTTTCCATTCTGAGTAATTAAAATCGGGCGCTTTGTTTGTTTAGTTTTTTCTATCAACTCTGCAACATTGTGTCTGAAATCGCTAATAGGATAAATATCGTCATTTTGTAAAGTCATAATTGTATCCAAATTTGGTACATAATATAGATCATCATATGTTCTTATGCAAGTTAAATAATATTCTCTCTACATTGAACGATCTAAATACTTTCTATGCTAAAGTTTAATCCAAAAAAATAAATAATTATTTTTATTCATTCTAATATTTATTTAACTATTTATAATCTCATTCAATTAACAATTTCAAATGAACCGCTTACTACATCTTCAGAACTTCCTCCAATCATTACATCATACTTACCGGGTTCAATTGTTTTAATCATATCCGAATTGTAGGATTCAAGTAAATCCGGCGTTATTGAAAAATAAACTTTTTTTGTTTCGCCGGGATTTAAAAATATTCTCTGAAATCCCTTTAATTCCTTCACAGGCCTGCTGACACTTGAAGAAATCTCATGAAGGTATAATTGAACTATTTCGGTACCAGGTACTGTTCCGGAATTTGTAAGTTCAACCGATACAACATTTATTTCCTGCTTACTCTGCTTTTGCTTTTGAATGTTAAGGTTTTCAAATTTGAAGGTAGTATAACTCAAACCAAATCCAAACGGAAAAAGAGGTGAATTCGGCGAATCGAGATATCTGCTCATAAATCTGCCCGGCTCAATTGCCGGTCTTCCGGTGTTAAGGTGGTTATAATAAATAGGAATTTGCCCTACAGACCTGGGGAATGTAACAGTCAGCTTACCTGATGGATTATAATCTCCCGATATTACATCTGCGACGGCATTTCCCGATTGATCGCCCAAAAACCAGCATTCAAGAATTGCATTGATATTTTCATTTTCCCAGTTGATTGTTAAAGGCCTGCCGTTCATTAATAGTAAGACAACAGGTTTACCTGTTGAAAAAATTCTTTTCAGTAAATCTTCCTGAACACCCGGCAAATTTAAATTTGTCCTGCTGCCAGCTTCACCGCTCATTGAACTCGATTCGCCAGCCACAAAAATTACGACCTCCGAATTCAGCGCTGCCTGCACCGCTTCCTCAAAACCGCTTGTATCATTTCCCTCAATATTACAGCCCCTGACATAATTAATTTTTATAGTTGGTGAAAATTTTTTGTTTATTCCGTTTAATACTGAAATAACTCTACCGGACTCCGGCACACATGCCCACGGGCCCAGCGGATCGGCTTTATCATCAGCCAAAGGGCCAATAACAGCGATTGATTTTAATTCCCTGCTTAAAGGTAGTACACCTGATTTGTTTTTCAATAAGACGATGGATTCTTCGGCTAATTTAAGGGCAACGCTGTCCCTGTTTTCCTGTGTAAGCATTATGCTTTTTATTTTAACTGTATCAGTATAGGGATGATCAAATAATCCGAGTTTAAATTTTATTCTCAATATTTTGCGAACTGATTCATCAATCCGGCTGACCGGAATATTTCCTTCTTCAACAAGAAGAGGTAAATTTAAATGGTAAATATCTCCCACAACGGTATTTCCGATCATGTCCATATCTACCCCTGCCGTAAATCCTTTAAACGCGGCTTCTTTTTTATCTGCAGCAACACCATGATTAACAAGCTCCCCAACGGAATTCCAGTCACTTACAACAAATCCATTAAAGCCCCATTCGTTCCTTAATATTTCAGTTAATGTATAATAATTAGCGGAAGCAGGAATCCCATTTAATGAATTAAAAGCGCTCATTACCGTCGCAGCACCGGCATCAACAGCGGCTTTATGCGGAGGAAGATAAATTTCCCTCAAGGTTCTTTCGGATATATCTGTAGTATTATATTCCCTGCCGGCTTCGGCTGCACCGTATGCAACATAGTGCTTCGAACAAGCTGCCAAACTTAATAAATCATTCAGGCTGTCGCCCTGGAATCCTCTTACTAAAGCCCCGGCAACAGTACTTCCGAGGAACGGATCCTCGCCTGCTCCTTCTACTATTCTTCCCCACCTGGGATCCCGGCAAACATCAACCATAGGTGCAAATGTCCATTTAATTCCATCCAATGAAGCTTCCATTGCAGCTATTCGGGCAGACTCTTTTATTAAAGATGTATCCCAGCTTGATGCCGAAGCTAAAGGCACGGGAAATGTAGTTTTATAGCCATGAATAACATCATAACCAAAAATTAAAGGGATGCCAAGTCTTGACTGTTCAAATGCTGCTTTTTGAAACAGGTTTATTGTATTAACGTCTTTTAAACTTAAAATTGATCCAACATCACCATTTTTTATCATTTCGAAAGATGGGTTCACGGCAGCGGCAAACTGTGAAAGCTGGCCAACTTTTTCTTGTAATGTCATTTTAGAGATGAGATTGGTTATTTTCTCTTCAATATTTGTTTCCTGCGGAAAAGATTTATATGGAATAAACAGACAAAATATTAATAATATTCTTAGGGATGTTAACAGTTTCAACATGGTTATCACTATTAAATTATTTTTAAAATAATAGATTTATTACGAATATTAAAATAAGTATATTTTATGAAGGAAATAACAGGAACAATAGCATACAGGTATAATAACGGCGGTCATGCAGATGTAACGGATTGGTGGCATTTTTCCGATCCACAGTAAAAAACATTAAGGCGCCTGAAGCAAATCAGAAAACTGAAGAAGAAAAATTGAAATGTTTATCATCAAAGTTTGAAACATAGGGTTGAAAATGACAACGATCATTGAAATTATTGGCTCATTAATATCATTTGCATCAGCTTTTGCATTATCCGCCGTAGCAGCATATTACGTTATCACGTATTTAATTCCGGGAAAATCGAAAAAAAAATTACTTGATATTGTTCCCTTTTATCCCAAAAGAGGGTATGCAATAATTTTATACACAATTGCGGTTATACTATCTTTTTCATTTTTGTTTAAATGGGATGGCGGATTTTTATTTCAAATATACGTTTGCTTAGTTTCGATGATAATAAGCTCGCAGGTAATTAAAGTAATCGCCAAAGTTCGCAAGGAATCTATAATATAATCTTAGATCCGATAAGGAATCTGTCCAACTCCAACTTGAAGAGCAATCATGCCCTATCTCACCATTGACACAATGGTGATGTTCAAAAAGATTAACCTATTTCAACAAAATTAATTTTTTCGTTTGCACAAAATTACCAACCTGCATTCTGTAAAAATAAATACCGCTTGCAAACTTGTCTGCATAAAATACAGTGCTGTAAGTTCCTGCATTTTTTTCTTCATTCACAAGGGTTGCTACTACACGCCCAAGTATATCATAAACTTTTAATGTAACATGGCCGGTTTCCGGCAAGTTATAGTTTATTGTAGTTGACGGATTAAAGGGATTAGGGTAGTTCTGATACAATGCATATGTAAGAGGAAGATTAGGCTTGATTTCTTTTACGCCAGTAGTTATTCCAATACTTCTATACACACCCGTAGAATTTGTAGCAGCATACAGATAACCCGAAGAGTCACAAAGAATTGAAGTCACTGAAAGATCGAGTAAACCACTGTTCAAAGGAGTCCAATTATCCCCGCTATTTGTTGATTCGAAGACTCCTCTAGAAGTCCCGACAAAGACTTTTCCATCCGAGTTCATTGCTATCGATGTTACGGATAAAGAACCTAGTCCATTGTTAATTGCGACCCATGAAATGCCATCGTCTAATGACCTGAACATTCCATTTGACCCCGAACCCATAAATACAATGCCGTCCGGTCTAGCTCTAATTTTTGAGCAATTTATATTTGAAGGCAGTCCATTTGTACTTGAAGACCATGTGGTGCCAGAATCTGTCGACCTGACGACGCCATTGTAAGCTCCGCCGGCTAAAATTACATCATTTGGTGTAGTTGTTATAGTGCTTATAAAGTTGTCACCTGAATTATATAATTCACTATAAACTTGTATCCATGTTTGCCCATCATCAGTGGACCTCAATATCAATGAAACTGAGGGAACATCCTCTAAACCATCCCAATCACTTCCTCCGCAAAAAATATACCCATTAGATAACTTGGTTAATTCTGTTGTAAAGCTAAATGAACCTGGTTGGTTAACTATTTTCCAAGTATTTCCTTTATCGTTTGATTTAAATATTCCTCGGCCGTTTGAAATGAAATAATTTCCAGTTTTGGAGTAGAGGAAAGATCCGACTAATGCGGAATCATCTTGAACCCAACTCATTTTAACATCAGCAAGCCTGAAGAAACTACTTGAAGCCTCAATAAAGATTCTGCCTCCGGGCAGCAAAGTTAAATCATTCGAAGAAACGGCGAAAAAACCACTGTCGGAATTAATCCATGTTGCACCCCAATCACATGAACGTTTAATCCCATTAGAATTCCACACAAAAAAACACCTAAGCGGGCTAATATCGAAATCCTCTACGTCAAATCCGGGAATATTAGAAAATATTGACCATGAATTCCCAAAGTCAGTTGACTGAAAAATGCCATCATTTAAATTAGAGTAAAATGAACTACTTACACTATCATAGATAACATCGGCGGAAGGATTATAAGAGGAATTGTTCAAGATGTTTGATGTTATCCATGAATTGCCGTTATTACTTGAAATGATAATACCCATATTTTCAAAAACATTTGTTGAGTTAAATACGGCCACAATGTGGTTATCCGGGGCAAATGCAAATTTTTTAATAACATCATTTACCGGTATTGCAATAGAATCCCACGTCTCTCCTTTGTCACTTGAACGAAGAGTTCTGTATGAGGACCATACTGAGTAGTAACCCGATACAAACAGATCCCCATTAGAATTTACTCCCAATGAGTACGGATAATCAACAGTAGATTTTATATTTAGTTGAGTCCAGGTCAGGCCAAAATCAGTTGAACGATAGATACCGGCACCTCGAGTATCCGCATAAATATAACCGGAAGGATCTGAAATCATTGTTTCAATACCTTCGTCAGGTATTTCTGCCCAAGAATTTCCATTGTTTGTTGACCGAATTGAATTAAAACCTTCAATAATGTAAAGATTACCTTGTTGATCAATAAAAATTGAATTATTATAAGTTTGTTGTAAGGTTGTGCTAAGATAAGAAAATGAACTCCCATTATCCGTAGAATAGTAAAATCCAGCACCCCATGTTTGGACATAAACCCTTCCATCATTAGCTGCGTATAAGCCAGAAACAGTTGGAGGAACATACGGTCCGGTCGGCTCCCAAAAATTTTGTGAAAAACAAATTTGAGTAAGGCCAAAAACCAAAATAGCTAATATTTTGTTCATATACCCTCCCTTTAATCTATGTAAACGAGACTTAAAAACATTGAATACATTATAGTAATTAGTATTTATTAATAAAAATTAGTACTCTGATCATTTAAGCACTATTATTATATTCAGAAATATTTTGATTAAGAAATTTGCTAAGTAAATAGAAGGATAACCCTGTAGAGTTCCCCTCTACTTTAACATTTTATAAATTCAGTATTAAGCCCAACACTAGCGATAAATATAATTATATCAATATTAATCTAAGTAAATGTTAAATTGAAATCAATTTATTGGGTAAATAGCGTTTTCTGAACTCTATTAAAGACTATTGAAAATAGAAATATACCATAAATCCTTTATTAATCCTTTTCATAAGATTAATTACACTCCCGTAACTTCAGTTAATTATTTATAAACTGCACTTGAATTATTAAAAAATAATACCAAAGTGTTTTTGTACCCAGCTTTGTTCCCCTTACTATTTACAAATTGCTTTATTCATTTATAAAACTTCCAAACAATTTTTTTGCTATTTTTCATCCCATAATTTCACTACAAAGGCAAAATAATGCAGATTCAATTTATTGGCGCTGACAGAACTGTTACGGGCTCTATGCACCGGCTGATTATCAACGAAAAAAATTATTTATTAGACTGCGGTATGTACCAGGGCAAACGCAAAGAAGCTTTTGAAATAAACAGAAATTTTGATCTTTTTGATCCTAAAATGATTAATTCTTTAATACTTTCGCACGCTCATGTAGACCACTGCGGAAATATACCCACTTTAGTTAAAAATGGCTTTAGCGGACCAATATATTGCACACCTGCTACAAGTGATTTAGCCGTCGTAATGCTAAAGGACAGTGCACATATCCAGGAAAAAGATGTTGAGTTTGTAAACAAGAAGAGGAAAAAACAGGGTAAAAATCTTTTTGAACCTTTATATACAACCGTAGATGCTGAAAAAGTTTTCCCGCTAATAAGACCCGTAAAATATCATGATGAATTCCAACTTGATCGTAATGTTACAGTACAATTTTTTGATGCCGGGCATATCCTTGGTTCTGCAATAACATTTCTTACTATAAAGGATAACGGCCGGATAATTAATCTTGGCTTTTCCGGCGATTTAGGCAGAACCAATCTGCCAATACTCAAAGACCCTGAAAAAATTCCGCAAGTAGATTATTTCATTTGCGAAAGCACATATGGCGGACGCCTGCATGATAATATAGAAGAAACGGAAACTAAGCTTACAGAAGTAATCAATAAAGCAATTAACCGGAAAGGTAAAATAATTATCCCTGCATTCAGCCTTGAACGGACACAGGAATTGGTATTCGCTTTTCATAAAATATTTGAGAAAAAATCCGCCCCGGAAATTCCTATTTATGTGGACAGTCCCCTTTCAACCAGCGCAACCGAAGTATTTAGAAATCACCCGGAGTGCTTCGATGAAGAAACGATAGATTTTATGAAAAAGTTTAAAGACCCCTTCGGCTTTGACAGGCTTAAATATATCACATCAACGGAAGATTCAAAGAAATTAAACGATATTGAAGGTCCGGTTGTAATCATGTCTGCATCCGGAATGGCGGAAACCGGCAGAATTCTTCACCACCTTGCAAATAACATTGAAAATAGCAATAATATTATTCTTATGGTTGGTTATTGCGCTGAAAATACACTCGGTAAAAAGCTAATTATGAAAGAACCTGCAGTAAAGATATTCGGTGATGAATATAAAGTTAAGGCGGAAGTAATAGTAATTAATTCATTAAGCGCGCATGCAGATTCAAATGAACTAACAAATTATTGCGCTGAATTTGACCGTGAAAAGATGCAAAATTTGTTCATAGTTCACGGAGATTTTGATCAGCAGGAATTATTTGCCGGCAGACTAAAAGCTATCGGTTTCAATACCGTTACCATCCCATCGCATGGAGATGTTTTTGAGATTTAAACCTGCAAGAATTTTCAACTTTATTAATTGCGGGTAAATCCGTAGATTTAAATTTTATTATAATGCCCGAAATTGATGCGTTTATCAATGTTTAGCATATTAAATAATGGTATTTAATAATAAAGCTAAAAGATTGAGAGGATTTAACTTAGAGGATTTTATAGACTACTTGTTTGATATTGACATTAAAAAATTTCCAAAACCGGGTTTGAAGCTGAAGGAATTATTCTTTTGAATAAAGCGATTATAACCTTATTTCTCTTTCTTAATTTTATCCCTTTTTCATTCTCTCAGAATCAGCTTGATACTTTAGATATTATTAAAAATCCTTCGCTGGCTAATTATTTTTATAACGGCTTTGATAAAGAGTTAAATACGTTTAACCTGCATTCCATGCTGTTGATGAATATTCAATCGGAAAAATTTAAAATTAATATAAATGAAGATTATAGTTCCACTTATATCCGCTCTACAGATGCAAGCACACGGGATGAACATGTCTTTTCCGCCACCGGAACCTACGATTTAAGCACTTATTATGATGCAGGGCTAAAAGTTGATAACGATATTTATTCGGACAGCAGACAGATTGATATTAACGAGGCATCTACATCCAGCTTAATAATATTTTCACAAATAAATCCATTAGACAGATTAACTGTAGCACCTTTTGCAGGTTATGAAAACAACCGACAAATAGGACAAAGTGATTTCGGTGCAGTATACGGGGGTGAGGGACTTTTAAATAATTATACAACCTCAGATATTATTTTACTGTCGCAATTCAAATTTAAAAATGAAGATATCTCACCAAGAAAAAATGCACTTAGGTATTTTAACTTTGGTGCAACAGATACTTTAGGCAATGATTTCAAAAACAAAATAAATTTTCAATACTCTGAGAACAGAAAAGATTTTTATTATAAAGCAGACTCTGTAACCGAAGTTCAGTTCGATATTACAAATAACATTCAAAGCAGGACAGAGACTGTTTATGTTTTGGAGGATAGTTTATATTATAATAAATTTTTGAATTTATTTTCACTAGATCTGGCCGGAAGATATACCTGGAGAACTGTTGATTATGATACCCGCTACCGGTCGTTATCCGATCAATCTATTTCCAGTTTTGATACAAAGATAGATCAATCCAAACTTGAAATTGCAGGAACAACTTCGTATAACAGTGAAGATTTTTTCGGTGCATTAAAATTCACTTACTCAGACATAGATGAAACCCACATTACAAAAGACTTCCCCGGTTCAATATTAAGCTTTTATGAGCAGCGCTCCAATATAGAAAGCCTGAACGATAATAATGCAGAGTACCTTACATTATCTTTTATGGGAGGATTTAAGCTATCTTCTTCAGATTTACTTAATATTAGTTTATACCAGAATAAATTACAATATGATACTCCCAGTCCCGGTAGTTACGATACAAGAGATGAACTACTTTCAATTGTCAGGTTAAATTATACAAAGCAGCTAAATCCATTTTTTAATGTATTTGTTGAAACTGAAGGCACAATGCATCATATAGTCTATATATATGCAGAAGAAAGTGCAAATAATAATATAAACAGGATTATTAGTTTATCAACGGGTTGTACATATTCAGGCCCAAATGTAACTTCCACCAACAGTTTTGGTGTTTCAGCAAATTATACTGTATATGATTTTGAAGATATTATACCGAATGATCAGAGTTATTCCTTCAGACAATTCACTGCGATGGATTCTTCGAGGATAAGATTAGACAAAAGATTAGATTTTGTTCATTATGGGTATGTTAAGTTATCAGAGCAAGGTGACTTAGCCTGGGCGTCATTTTCAACGACTCCCACCAGATTTTTACAGGAAGTTTATTCTATCCCCAAATTTGTATTATACTACGACCGAACCTTTGTTTCTCTGGGTTTAAGAATTTATTCACTTAATTCTTACAATTACCAGGGATTGATAAAAGTTTTAAATTCAAGTTATCTTAGTGTTGGGCCACTAACTGAATTTTCACTCAATTGGAACAAGTCACTTAATGTTAGTCTTCTCGGGTGGTATGAATTTGTGACAAACACTGATCAGGCAGATATTCAGCAGGCCAATTTATCATTAAATATAAAGTGGAATTTTTAGCTTTAACCCAAATTTTCCATTAGGAAAATTTGCCCTTCGGGCCGCAGGGTTGTAATAAATTGTTTGTAAATAAATTATAGTACAAGACATTCACAAGATTGTTATATTTTAAGGCTAAAACCAGACGGGGTTAATTCCGGTTGTTAAACGTTGTTTTTTATACGTTTTAAAAAGCGACTTTGAAAATAAATATATCCAATGATTGGGTTTAACATTTATTTGGACTGTTCTAATAAAAATGTTAAGAATTTAAGAATATAAAAATTGATAAAATGAGAATTTTTGTTATTTTCACTATTAAAATTTGGAACCATTTTGGCTGAAAATACTTTTTACCTAGAGATTGAAAGCGATCCTAATAATTTAATAACGGTTGAAGAGTTTGTAAATTATTTTTCGGTAGAACTCGGAATAAAAGAAGAGAAGCTTCCCGGCTTACTTCTTTCTGTTACAGAAGCAACAACAAATGCAATAATTCACGCCAATAAAAGCAACAAGAATAAAAAAGTAAAGATTAATGTATATGTTGAAAATAAAAAACTGTTTATTTGTGTAAAGGACGAGGGAGCAGGTTTTGATCCGCAGAATGTTCCCGATCCTACTGCGCCTGAAAATTTATTAAAAGACTCCGGACGGGGGTTGTACCTTATGAAGGTTTATATGGATGAGGTAAAGTATAAAGTTACTCCGGAAGGAACCGAAACAACATTAGTATTAAATTTACCTTAATTAATATAAAAATATCCTCCTTGAATTATCAATTCTTATAAAATCCAAATAATATTAGTACTCACTATATGTTTTTTAAATTTATTTTTAAATTATGTGCTTTACAGCTCAAAGTTTCTTTTTACGCGCAATTAAAAAGCTTTCTTTTTGCAAATACACATTGCCATATTTATTTTTATGTAAATCAGAATAAAATAAAATACGGGACTTACCTTAATTTATTCAAATATTATAATTAGGAGGAATAAAAATGTTAAGAAAAAAAATCGCATTGATAGGCGGAGGGCAAATTGGCGGAGTGCTTACACAACTAATAGCACAGAAACAGCTTGCCGATGTAGTATTATTCGATGTAGTTGAAGATTTACCTCAAGGTAAAGTATTGGATATTTCTGAAGCTGCCAGTGTTGATTGCTTTGATGTTAATATAACCGGAACAAACAATTACAAAGATATTGCGGGCGCCGATCTTATTATAATTACAGCAGGTTTACCCAGAAAGCCGGGTATGAGCAGAGACGACCTCCTGGTTACTAACGCAAAAATTATGAGATCGGTGGCGGAAGCTGTAAAAGTGAATGCACCGGATTCAATTGTTATTATTATTTCCAACCCGCTTGATGCAATGGTTACATTATTTAAAAATATAAGCGGATTTCCATCCAACCGGGTTATGGGTCAGGCCGGTGTTTTGGATTCATCACGTTTTGCAACCTTTATATCCTGGGAACTTGGTGTATCCGTTAAAGATATTAATGCACTTGTACTCGGCGGCCACGGTGATACTATGGTTCCTATTATAAGGTATGCTAATGTTAACGGAATTCCTGTTATGGAACTGCTTGAAAGGAAATACAAGGACAAATCAAAAGCGATAGAAGTGATAAATGCAATGGTAGAACGGACGAAAATGGCAGGCGGCGAAGTTGTAAAACTCTTAAAGACCGGTTCAGCTTTTTATTCACCCGCTTCATCCGCAATACAAATGGCGCAGTCTATTTTATTTGACGAAAAAAGGCTGCTTTCTACCTGCGCTTATTTGAATGGAGAATTTGGAGTTACGGGTTATTACGTTGGTGTTCCTGCAATACTGGGTGCCAACGGGGTTGAAAAAGTTGTAGAGTTTTCGCTCGATGAGGAGGAACAGGTACTTATGAATAATTCTGTTGATGCTGTTAAAAAACTTGTTGAAGATATGCAGAGGCTCGGTTTGTAAGAGCAAACATAACTTTATTTTGTTGCGATTTAAATTTAAAAACCCTCCAACCGGAGGGTTTTTAAATTAAAAAAATCTTAAGAACCAAATTAACCGGTAATTACGTTAACGTATTTTCTATCGCCTTTTTTGGTTTCAAATTTTACTTTACCATCGACTACAGCAAACAAAGTATCATCACCGCCTTTTAATACATTTTCACCGGGATGAAATTTTGTTCCTCTTTGTCTGATAAGAATATTTCCCGCTACAACTTTTTCGCCGCCGAATTTTTTAACACCTAATCGCTGCGCATTACTATCCCGGCCGTTCCTTGATGATCCCTGACCTTTTTTATGAGCCATAATAAAATCTCCTTTAAGCTATAATCTTAAAAATTTTTAGCCAATATTCGTAATTTCAATTTTTGTTAACTGCTGCCTATGACCGTTCTTTTTATCGTATCCGGTTCTTCTTTTTTTCTTGAAGACAATAACTTTATCGTCCTTAACGTGTTCTAAAACCTTAGCCTTAACTTCAACACCCTTTAAGTATGGATTTCCAACTTTAGTACCGTTTTCATCAGAAACTAAAAGAACGTTCGAAAAAGTAACATCCTTTTCCGGCTCCTCGCTTAATTTAGGAACGTAATACTGAATCTTCTCGGATACCTTAAATTGTTGTCCTGCTATATCAACAACAGCAAACATTTTAACCTCATTTTCTAAAATTTAGACTTGAAAGTTAAGAAATAATGATTTTTAAGTCAATTCTTAATTAAATAAATTTCAACCGGGATAAAATCAAATTTTACGGAATTTGTTAAAATAATCTACTTCTTCAATCTAAATGAAAATTCTGATCCTTCATTAAATCTGCTATTAACCTCAATTTTGGACCCATGTGCTTCAATTATATGTTTAACAATTGCCAAACCCAAGCCTGTTCCTCCAACTGCCCTTGATCGTGCCTTATCCACCCTGTAAAATCTTTCGAATATTCTTTGTGCATCCTCTTCAGGGATCCCGATTCCCGAATCGCGTATAATTATTTTTCCATATTTTGGTTCTTCTTCAACCAATACTTCTATTTTTCCTTTTTCAGTGTATTTAATGGCGTTGCTTATCAAATTTACAATCACCTGGCGGAGTCTTTCTTTATCCCCAAAAAGCTGGAGATTTACATTACAAGGATAATAAATAAGTTCCAGTTTTTTTTCACTTGCTGAAGGGATAAATTCATTTACCAGGTTTTTAAGGTAATTGTCTATTTTGAAGTACCTGAAACTCATTCTCATTTCGCCGGATTCAATCATTGAAATATCTATAAGATCATTAAGAAGGTTGTTTAAACTTAAAGTATGATGATTAGCTTTTCCAAGAAAATTTTTATTAACATTATCATCATTAATAGCACCGTTGAGCAGTGTTTCAATATATCCCTGGATTGCAAAAATAGGCGTTCTTAATTCGTGGGAAACGTTAGCCAGAAACTCAGACCTCATCTTTTGCAGACGTTTTAAATGTTCTATGTCGCTTTTAGTCTTTTCAAACATTAATTTAATATCCTCCTGGAGGCCTCTAAGATTACGGCGTAATTTTATTTCATCCGAACTGGAATAAAAATTCTGCCTGATATTATTAATGATCAGCATAATTTCATCTAATTCTCTATTACGTTTTTTGCCGAGATAATAAAGCAGAAGAAGGCTAAACACCAGGAGCAGAGTAATAAGCGACAAGTTCACAGCAGATTTACCATTTATGGTAAATATCAAAACTACAATAAAAAGATCAAAGAATAGAAATTCTACGAAATATACCCGAGCGGAAATAAGATTTGATTTAATTTCATTCCACACTTTTAAATCTATACCCTACGCCTTTTACAGTTTCAATAAGATCGCAATATTTATCAAGTTTCTCCCGGATTTTTCTAATATGGACATCCACAGTTCTGTCAACAACATAAACATCTGTACCCCAAACATCCTTTAAAAGAGTGTCACGGCTGAATACTTTACCAGGATTATTTGACAAATAATACAGTAATTCAAATTCTTTGCGGGGCAAAATCTTTTCTTTTCCATCCAGAAAAACAACGTACCTATCCTTATCTATTAAAAGGGGGCCCAAAGTGATTTTTGAAGGTGTCGACTTCCCACCCGGAGCAGATTCTGCTTTTCTGATATTGGATTTTACCCTAGCAACAAGTTTTTGGGGTGATATAGGTTTTTGAATGTAATCGTCTGCTCCTATCTCAAGGCCAAGAATTTCATTAGCTTCACCAGCTTTTGCGGTTAAAAATATTATCGGCATTTTTTCAAAACCGGATGTTTCTCTAATTTTTTTAAATACTTCATAACCATCCATCTTAGGCATCATTATATCTAAAATAATAAGGTCAGGTTTTTGAGAAATTTTTGTTAATGCTTCAATACCGTCGTAAGCAGAGATTACATCAAATCCCTCCTGTACCAAGTTATATTGTAAAAATTCGACAATATCCGGTTCATCATCGACCAGTAATATTTTTGTTTTCATAGTTTCACAATTTAATTTCTTTTTTTTGAGCTGACGATTTATACATTGCTTCGATTACTTCCATCCTTGAAAGTGATTCATCCGCAGATGAAAAGACAGGATTTAGTCCGTTTACCGCACCCAGGAAACTTTTCAGTTCATTCATATAAGATTTTCTAAATAAATTTAGTGCACTTTCAATCTGGAAAGGAGTTAGATCAATAAGATGGTCTTCTATTTTCTTATGTATATGAAATGGATTTAAAGATGCCGCACCTTTAGTGCCGTAAATATCAAAATAAAAAAAATCTTTTTCACGTGAAAGCGACCAGCTTGATTCAATACTAATGCATGAAGAATCCGCACATCTTAAAAAACTTATGGAGGTATCCTCAACTGTTTTAGTGTTCTGATAGAAGTTTTGCGTAGTAACAGAACTTACAGGTGGAAAATTAAGCAACCATAGCGACATATCAAGTAATAAAATACTTAAGTCGATTATTACTCCTCCGCCGGACTCTTCTTTTTTGGTAAACCACTTTTGGCTGCTGCTTTGCCTTCTCAGCCAACCGCATTTAATATAAAATGGCTGTCCTATTTCTCCGGCGTTAACAAGACTTTTTAGTATCATGGCATCCGGCCTGTACCTTAAATTCATACCTACCATTATTTTCCGTTTATATTTTTTGGCCGCCTCCACAATTTGTTTAGATTCATTATAGGTTCTGGCTAATGGTTTTTCAACCAGTACATCCCTGTTTGCTTTTAAACAGGCAATTGCAATTTCTTTATGTGTATTTGTCGGCGTTGCAATAATTATTGTGCCGGCATCACTATTAGCAAGCAATTCATTATGATCTTTATATCTTTCCTTAATATTAAATTTATCTGCTATAGTGTTCAGCCTGTTTTTGTTGACTTCTGCAACGGCTGTTATTTCAATATTTTCAATTTTAGTCAAATACGGAAGGTGAACTAATTGTGCAATCCCGCCCAAACCAATCACTGCAACTTTAGTCTTTTCCATAAAAATTTCACCTTATATTTAAGCCTTCAACGGCAGCGTGAGTATTTTTATTTTCGCAAAATAATTTAATTTTTTCAGAAATACCTTCCGGGTCGATACCAAGCAGATGATGTAGTTCCGGTTGTGTACCGTGGCCAATAAAGTTATCCGGTAATCCTATTCTTAATATATCGTTTTTATAATTTTTCTCCGCAAAGTACTCCAATACTGCACTCCCGAATCCTCCGATTAATGAATTTTCTTCAAGAGTAATGATTTTTGCAAATCGTAACGATATATCATCCAGGAGTTCAAGATCCAGAGGTTTAATAAAACGCATGTTTACTATTTCACAATTAATACCTTCGGTTTCCAGTATACGTGCCGCTTTGATAGAATAATCAACCATACTTCCAACGGCAAGAAGAACGGCATTTTTTCCGTTTTTTATAATCTCTCCTTTACCTATTTCTATCAGGTCGAAGCCTTCTTTCAAAGGGACACCAAATCCATTTCCTCTGGGATATCTTAATGCAACAGGTCCGCCATTATATTTTATGGCTGTAAAGAGCATATCTCTTAATTCAGACTCATCTTTGGGAGCCATTATCACCATATTAGGCACCATCCTTAAGTAAGAAAGGTCAAAAGCACCGTGGTGAGTAGGACCGTCGGCTCCAACAAGCCCTGCCCTGTCTAATACAAAAACCACATGAAGCTTTTGAATGCCAACATCATGAATAATTTGATCAAAAGCTCTTTGGAGAAAAGTTGAATAAATTGCAACTACAGGAATAACATTTTGAGTAGCAAGACCCGCAGCAAATGTAACGGCATGTTCTTCCGCAATTCCAACATCAAAAAAATTGGCGGGATAACTTTTTTGCAGGAAATCCATCCCTGAACCATCTGCCATAGCTCCGGTAATACCAACAATATTAGGATTTTCTTTTACCAGTTCAGTTAGAGCTTTTCCAAATATAGTTGTAAATGATGATGTGCCCGATGACTTTTTTAAAGCCTTACCCGTCAGCTTATCAAATGGGGTGGAGGCATGCAGTCTTTGCTTATCATTTTCAGCAGGTTCATAACCTTTACCTTTTTGTGTAATAGCATGCACTAAAATCGGGCCCTTCATAACTTTTACATGCTCAAATATTTTTATTAATTGATGTATATTATGTCCGTTAACGGGACCAATATACCTAAACCCTAAAGCTTCAAATAACATTCCCGGAGTGATAATGGCTTTTATCCCATTCTCTAATCTTACGGCAATTTTTCTCAATCTGTCTCCAAATTGATCAAGCTTTCCCGTAAGATCCCATATTTGTCCTTTAAATTTATTATAATCAGGATGTGCAATTACTTCTGTAAAGTAATTTGAAATTTGCCAAACATTTGGAGATATGGACATATTGTTGTCATTAAGCACAACTATTAAATCAGATTTAATAAAACCGGAATTGTTCATGGCTTCATAAGCCATACCGCCGGTCATTGCACCGTCTCCAATTATAGCAACAACTTTGCGGTTTTCCTTTTTTAAATCTCTTGCTACGGCCATACCAAGCGCGGCGGAAATTGAAGTTGAAGCGTGCCCTGCCCCAAAAGCATCATATTCACTTTCTGATCTTTTTAAAAATCCGCTTATACCATTAAGCTGCCGGATTGATTTTAAGGCTTCTTTTCTACCGGTTAATATTTTATGAGGATAAGCCTGATGCCCAGTATCCCAAACCACAAGATCATAGGGTGTATTAAAAACTTTATGAACAGCAACCGTAAGTTCCACAGTACCCAAACCACCACCGAAATGCCCCCCTACTTCAGCAATTGTATCAACTAAATACTCTCTAATATCGGTACAAAGCTGTTTCAATTGGGATATATCCAATTGACGAACATCTTCAGGATAGTTTATCTTTGACAAAATTTCATATTTGCCTGTCTCATTCATCTTAAAAGCGCTCCAATATTTATTCTTCCGCCAATCCCTTTGGGTTTAATGAAAGTTCGTCTAATTTCTTCTTCAATTGAGTAACTTTCAGCTCTGCTTCATTTAATGTTGAAATACAGTTTTTGGAAAGTTCAATCCCTTCTTCATACAAGTTAATTGCTTCATCCAAACCAATATCGTCTTTTTCAAGCAAAGATGAAATTTCCTCAAGCCTATTTAACTTGCTTTCAAAACTATTTTTATCAGTCTTCTTCGCCATAAAGGATTTTGTTTTTACTTTTAAAATTAATCATTTAAATTATGATATTCCTACATAAAGCAAAACTAACTTCATGTTACTTTATTATTAACAATTACGTCACTATCGTAAAATTTCAATATAGATTCTTTGTTTTTATTAAAATTTACTGCTCTTGTAATAAATTTCGAATCTTGTTTTACAAGAACAAATCCTTTTTTTAATAATTTCTCAACATTCTGCGCTTCAATCTGGCTGGAAAGAACCGACAGCCTGTTTCCAGCAAGTAATAATTTCCTGTCAATATTTTGAATCAGCCTATAAGTTATGTTATCCGTTTCCTGAGATTTTTTATGCACAATATCCACAGGAATTCTAAATCCATAAGAATTAATAAAATTACTTATTTTTCTTTTAACTTCAATTAAAATCCGGGATAGATTTTGAGTAGAATTAACAGTAAAATCATTTATAAATGAATATATATCTTCCTTATCCGGAGTAGCAAGTTCCATCGCTGCGGATGGAGTTGGAGCCCTTAAATCAGCAACAAAATCGGCAATTGTAAAATCTATTTCGTGCCCGACACCCGATATGACAGGAATACGGGACTGAAAAATTTCTCTTGCCACAATTTCCTCATTAAACGCCCACAAGTCTTCAATAGATCCTCCGCCTCTTCCTACAATAATTACATCTATGTCATTTCTTTCATTAAGCAGTCTTATACTTCCGGCGATTGTTTCTGCAGCGCCACTTCCCTGCACCTGTGAAGATGCAATAAGCAGTTCTACCAAAGGAAATCTTCTTTTTGCAACGCTTATCATATCTTTAAATGCCGCTCCGTCAATTGCAGTTACAATGCCTATTTTTTGAGGAAAAACCGGGATTGGCTTCTTAAATTCATCTTTAAATAATCCTTCGGCAGCAAGCTTTTGCTTTAATAATTCGAAAGCTGCCTGAAGCTCCCCGATTCCTGCCGGTTTCATTGATTTTACATCAAATTGGTAGTTCCCTCTCGGTGGATATACAGTGATTCTTCCGCTCACTATTATCTTCATTCCATCCTGAGGCGTGAAGAAGACGTAGCTATTTAACCCTTTCCACATCGTGCAGTTAATAACTGCATTCGAATCTTTCAGATTAAAATACCAATGCCCGGAAACATGTGCTTTGAAATTAGATATTTCTCCAACAATGCTAATCTGAGAAAAGTTATCTTCCAGGCTATGTTTGATCTGGTTTGTTAATTCAGATACTGTTAAAATTTCCATAAGTAAGTTTAAAGTTCAAAGGCCAAAGTTCAAAGTGTAAAAATCAATAAATATTAAATTTGATTGTTTATCATATAATTTTAAAAAAAATACTGCGGTTAGTTAATCTATCTTAGTTGAAAAATTTTCCTCCGCGTTCCCTATGCCTTTGGAAGGAAAAGGTTTTATCACAGATTTGTAAAGTTAAGTAATAATTATAACAAGGCTTTTAATAAAATCAAATTATATTATTCTTGATTGTAGATTATTTAATTTTGATATATTAATTTTTTTTCTTAATTACAATTTAAGAATCAATTATAATTTTTAGTTATCCGGAAGAAAAAGGGATAAAAAATTTTAACACCAAAAGAAAATGATAAGATCCGTCAACCCTGCAGATGCAGGCAGCATCTGCAATATTTATAATCAATACATTATAAATACAACGATTACATTTGAGGAAAACCCAGTGTCAATTCCTGAGATGGAGACCCGTATTAAAAATACTGTTTTATCATATCCATGGTTGGTTTATGAAGAAAACGGGATAATTTTAGGTTATACCTATGCTCAAAAATGGAAAGAAAGATCAGCTTACCGTTACTCTGTTGAGACAGGAATTTATCTGGATAGAGAGTGTAAAGGCAAAGGAATTGGTACTTTACTTAAAGGAGAATTATTAGAAGTGCTGAAAAAAAGGTCGATACATGCAGTAATATGCGGGATTGCATTACCGAATCCGGCGAGTATTGCTTTATGTGAGAAATTTGGTTTTGAAAAAGTTGCACATTTTAAAAATGTAGGTTATAAAATGGACAAATGGATTGACGTAGGTTATTGGCAACTAATTTTGGGATAAATTATAACATTTGCATAAAAATTAATTTTAACAGGAAAGTAATATGGAACTAACACAGGATCAAATAAAATCTATAGCTGAAGAGATTGAAATGGGAATGAAGGTATTTGTTCACCTTGAGACAAAAGATATTAAATCTCTTCCTGACTTTGATAATGATATTGTTCTAGATGAAGAAATATGGGAGGATGCTATTAAAGAAATTGAAGAAGACATGGATAATTATCTGCAATTCGATCCATTATCTTCACGAGAATCATTCAGTATTATGGGAGAGTTTGCCGGAAACGTAAAAGATGAAGCGCTTCGTAATAAATTATTTCAGAGCCTGAACAGGCCCAAACCATTTAAGCATTTTAAAGAAATTATAGATAATTCCGGGGATTTCAGAGATGAATGGTTTGCGTTTAGAGAATCAAAATATATTGAATTAGTGAAAGAGCAGTTAGACAGGTATAATAATAAGCTGCCTGAATAAGTTCCGTAAGGTTAAAAAATAGTTTGATATTAGGTTTTTAATTTATGATTCTATTTGCGTGCTCCGCGAGAAAACAATTCGTTACAGAGCACGCAGAGTAATTTTTTTTACTCAGTAAATGTTATCATTTTATTATTTCTTGTCAAAGACCATCGTTATTTTTCTTCTGCCCCATGCTGAATTTGATGATTGAACAATGAACAATATTTTTCCCTGATTCTGCAAAAACCATTTTTCATCATTATTCATTTCTATTATTCTATCTCCAAATTTAAACGTTGCCTTTGAAGTAACATAAAGAGTATCAAATTTGGATGACCAATTAGCCTTATTTATCACAGGGGCATTAAACATTTCGGACTTATTCTCTTTGCCATCAAGAGTAAGGTGGTCAACAATAATTCTATCGTCTGTATATTCCTGAACAATTGTTCGTTGAATAGTAAGATTATTTTCACTTTGTGTAATTTGCAGCAATGACGGAAGATTACCCGTACCCATATTATCAAGAATACTTTTTTCTTCATTAAAAACCCAATCGCCTGAAAAGTCGGTTTTTGATTTCAAACTATCATATATAGGGGGAAGTCCGCATATCAAACGGTATGGGTTCAATATTTTGCAATAAACAGAATCATTATAGCATAGCACACGTGAATCGTTCATAATTTCATCGTATTGTTTTTTAAAAGTGTTTCTAACCATACCAGCCCATGTAATATAATATGCCCACATAGGCTGACTCTTGAGTATATCAGAAGTTGGAGGATTTCCAACTTCTGCAAGGGCAATTACTTTGCCGTGTGCTAACTTTTCCAGGGTTTCGTAATAAATCTGGTTAAAATCCCTACCGTATACATCTAGTGAGAGAATGTCAACGAAATTGCTCCCGGGATAATAATATGAAAAATCACGTTCCGGTTTATTAGGCCTGTCAACGCTCCATACCCAAATCAAATTATTAAGTTTATGATAATTTACAAGCCTGTCAAATAGTTGGCGGTAGAGGGCAGCAGTGCCATTTTTGCCCTGTCTTCCTCCCCACCAAAACCAGTCACCATTCATTTCATGGTAAGGCCTCCAAAGAATTGGGACATGAGCATCCCTGAGCATCTTCAAATAAAATGCAATTGAATCTACCTGATCGCACCAATGATTGTATAATTTAGTTCCGGGTGTAAGCAAATCTTCATACTGTTGATCTAATAATTTACCTTGTACACTTGCTAAAGAATCAGGCGAGGCTTTTCCGGATGACATTTGAAAAACAACCGGTTCATCTGCAGTGGGTGGCACAGCATGCCACATTAGTGCAACAATATGACCGGCTTGATGTTGTTTTATAGCTTCATTTACTATGTCTTTTCTTGCCAAATACGAATCTTTATCCCCATCCTTTGCAAATCCAAAATCGCTGCTAAATATCACAGGTGTTTTACCGATATATTTTGAAGCAAATTCCGAATTTTTGTCTTTAGTATTTGGAAAATTATGCTGGCCGGTAAGTATATATTTGCCTGATATATTATATAATAAATTCAGAAGAGCTTTTGCTTCAGGTGCAGCATTATGATTTGCAGGCTTTATATCGCCAGCCCTAACATTGATAGCTGTACTTAAAAACACAATAAACAACAAATGGCGGGCTATCCTGTAAAAATTCATAATTTATTCTCCTTTACATCTTTACATAGAAAAATACTTAACATTAAATAGAAATATCTGATTAGCTGAATTTACGCATATATTAAAAATTTCAATAAGTAGCTCCGAGTTTTTGGCATAGCCATCACTTTGTGAAACTTGGGGAATAATGACACTCAGGCTTTAGCCACAATTTTCATATCATTTTGGCTTGGCATCCATCCCTTTGGGAAAAGCCGCAAGTGTTTTGTAATTTATCGTTCCCCGATATAAATGTCGGGGCTACTTTAAATATCATTTGCGTAACTTCAGTGATTAATACATTTCTTCGCCGACTTTGTGTATAAATGAAAAAAAATCTTATCACCAGGGTTTAAGAACAACATGAAGAAAATTCAATTAATAAATTTTAAGCTCTAAAGGACCATTTACCTTCCCAAAAAATTACGACTTAAAAATAAACTGAGAAGAAACTGGAATACAACCCTAAAGATATTTCACTAAAATTAATTCCGCTGTTACCAGGCTGAATATTAAACCTATAACGCGAATACAGAGTAAATGTATTAAATAGTTTTACTAAGCCTAATGAAAGTTCCCCGCTTACACCATTAAAACCTTTAAAAGTTGTAAACCAATTGACGCCGGGAGAAAAATATTCAATAAGCGGAAGAGTAATTATTTGTTTATAACCCAGCCTGAAAAAGTTTTGATCCGGAGCCCGGAATACGTGTGAATATTCTGCAGAAAAAAACCCGATTGGATAAGTGTAGTCTGGTGATCTTAATGAAATTAACGGAATTTCTTTAGTCAGGCTAAAATAACTATGGCTATTTTGCCAAACATTAACAGGTGAAGGAAGAGCAAAAACTACCCCTCCAAATAAGCACAAAAACAGAAAGTTTGATTCACTTTGAATTTTGACTTCGCCTGGAAGATCAAAGTCATAACCCCCGGTTTTATATTCTTTTCCGGTAGAGTCTTTAATAATTATTGCAAACGGAACTGATTTTGTTTTAAAACTTAATTTAGTTAATTCCACTTTTAAGCAATGATTCGTAGTTAAAGTATCCGATACATTATACTCATACCTTTTATCAATAATTATTTTGGATTTACAATTAATATCAGTGAAAAAAGTGAGAAGAAAAGAATGAGGCTGATCGGGTGTAACATATGAATCAATAATAGTTATATCAAGTGAATCAGCACCGGATTTATTCTGGAGAGCAAAATCTGTAGAGATGAGCAATAACGATAACTGGATTAAAATTATAAGTTTTTCAAAAGTGTTCATAGACATTATTTCTCTTGTGATGTAAAAAAAGGCCGCATAAATAATTTTAAATTTACGCGACCCACCTGCAAATATCAAAAATGGAAATCACCTTAAATTGTACTTAAGCATTCTTCCAAATCCATAAGTACATCGTCAGTATTTTCAATTCCCGCTGCAACCCTTATACCACCCGGGTCTATCTTATATTCAAGTAACTTTTCAATAGGGACCATGGAATGTGTCATCGAAGCAGGGTGTTCAATTAATGTTCTAATATGCCCCAGGCTAACGGCAAGAGTCATTGTGTAAGCTTTTTTAGCCGCAATATTCATAAATTTTTTAGCTTTTTCCTTACTATCAAGCGGAGATGTTCCTTTGAGTACAAAATACAATAAACTACCGGGCGCAAAATTGCCGTTGAAGTCGGTCATTTGAAGCTTTGCAATTTCATAGTATTTGGAATCAGGTAAGCCGGGATAGTTAACAAACTCTACTTTCGGATGCTTATTAAGGAACTCAGCAATTTTTTGAGCAGATTTAATTTGCTGCCTCACTCTAATATGGAGAGTCGGCAGGCCGTATGTTGTAACGGTCCAGGCGCTTCTGTTATTTAGAACAGCACCAAAATCTTTTCTATATAATAAAAGTATATCTCTATACTTCTTTTTTCCTACTACAACACCGCCCATGTCGGTACCAAATCCTCCAAGACCTTTCGTCAAAGAATTTACGCTAAAGTTAGCTCCAAGTTCAATAGGTCGCTGACAATATGGAGTAGCAAATGTATTGTCAACAACTATCTTAATTTTATCAACTTCTTCCCGGTCTTTATTTACATGATCAATAATATTTCTGACGGCCCTGATGTTAATAATATCAAGATTTGGGTTTGAAGGGGACTCAAAGTAAATCACCTTCGTTTTTTCATTAATTGATTTTACAAGATTTTCCTCATTAGTCAGATCAACTAAATTTATTTTTATATTGTACCTAGGATACCAATTAATAAATAAAGAATATGTACATCCATAAAGTGTATGATGTGCGATTACTTCATCGCCGGATTTTGTTAGTGCACCCATGATTCCTGATATTGCTCCCATACCGGTAGCAAATGTAACGGCAATATCTCCTCGTTCAACATAAGCCAGATTTTCTTCAAGCATGTCCTTGTTTGGTTCGCCTAACCTGTCATAGATATAGATCGGTATAGGGTCCTCGCCTGTTACCGGTGAATTGGCAAACTCAGTAAACCCTTCAGCTCCCCTCTCAACCGAATCAAGTCTGTAAAAAACTGATGCAGATATAGGGGGAAGAACGTGATGTGAATAATCCCATTTTTTGGAGACATTCTTTCCATAGATTAAATTTGTCTCCATGGAATATTTGGTCTCATCAATGGAATTATCTTCTTTATTTGGTAAATCTTGCTTTTCCATTTTTATAATTCCAAAAAATTTTTTAAAATATTTGAGATTAATTTACAGAGAAATCCTCTGAATTAGTAGGAAAATGAAAAATCTTCACAAACAGATATTGATGTTTTAAGAAATTACTTTTAATTATTTTTTAAATTTGGAATAAAGAGCTGGTTCTTAGAAAAAAATACAAAACTATTATTAAATCAAACACTTTATAAGAAGATTATAACAAAAGACTAATAGAATAGCTTAGTTAAAACTAAATCCCCGTAAAAATTCATCAATTATTAATCGCTTTTTACCTTCCTGCTGAAGTTCAAGTACTTCTAAGGAATCCTTGCCGCATCCAACAATTAAGGAATGCTTTGTTTGTATAAATTCTCCAGGACGGTAATGTTTCCGGCTGATTCTAGATTTGTATACTTTAATAACTTTATCATTGAATTTAAAGTAGGCTCCCGGATAGGGTGAAAGCCCTCTTATTAAATTATGAATTACTTCCGCTGATTTGTTCCAACTAATTTCTGTCAATTCCTTAGTTATTTTTGGTGCAGGTGAGGACAGGGAATTATCCTGTTTTATTAGTTTAATATTTCCATCATCAATTAAAGATACTGTTTTTAAAACAACCCCGGCACCCAGAATGCTTAGCTTATCATGCAATATCCCAAAGTCATCATCCTCTTCTATTCCAACTTTTTCCTGAAGTACAATATTACCTGTATCAACTTTTTGCTCCAGCATAAACGTAGTAACTCCGGTTTCTTTATCGCCGTTAATTAAAGCCCACTGAATGGGCGCTGCACCCCTGTATTTGGGCAATATAGAACCGTGAAGATTAAAACTGCCTTTTAATGGAATTGTGAATACTTCAACGGGTAATATTCTAAATGCCACAATCACATACAGATCGGCATTTAATTCCCTGAGCCTGTTGATAAAATTTTCATCTTTAAGCTTTTCAGGTTGAAGTACAGGTATATTATGCTCAAGTGCAAATTCTTTTACAGGAGTATATGTTATTTTCCTGCCCCTTCCTCTTTCTTTATCGGCTCCGGTTACAACAGCAATTATTGAGTGGCTGCTTTCTACAAGGGTTTTAAGTGAAGGGACAGCAAAATCCGGAGTACCCATAAAAATTATGTTCATATCATTTGCTGCTTGATACGAGCTGGTAGTCTATATCTTCCGAAACAGGGTATTGAATCTCAATTTTTCGTTTTTTGATTTTAATAATATCTTTGTTTAACTTTTTCTTAATATCGCTGCTGATTAAATCAGTGAATAAAGTGCCCTGCAAATGATCATATTCATGCTGAATTACTCTGGCCAGCAAACCTTCCGCCGTAAAAGTCCGGTCATTAAAATCCGTATCTTTATAGGATATGGTAACTTTTTCGGGTCTCTCTATTTCGGCTCGAATATCGGGGATACTTAAACATCCTTCCTCCATAGAAATAACCTCCTCTGACCGTTCTGTAATAACCGGGTTAATAAAAACGAGGGGTTTTTCATCCTCATGCCCCTCAACAACAGAAACGTCGGTAATAAAAATGGATTTATCAGCGCCTACCTGGTTGGCCGCTAAGCCTATTCCTCTTGCATTTCGCATTGTCTCAAACATGTTGTGTAAAAGTTCTATTATTTTGGGATCTACATCTTTAACCAATGACGCTTTTCTTTTTAGTATTTTATCGCCAATTAAGGTTATAGGTAAAAGTGCCATAATTACTCCCGGATATTCTTAACTGCTTAGAATTCTGTACCAGTTGTCTATATCATTAAAAAGTATAAATTTATAAACTGGTTACGAATTTAATTAAAATGTCGTGAATAATAAAGTGAAGAGGAGCAATATGCTAATGCAAAAAATTAATTAAATATTGTTGCGGGAAAAAATTTGCACTAAAAAAAAGGCAGCATATTATATTTATGAGGCTCACTTTTGAGGAGAGCCTCACAAAATATTTGATACTATTTTAAATAAACCATTTTTTGGGTTTGATGGTAATTCCCTGCTTTCATGTATATAAAATAAACACCGGTTGCAAGTTTACCAGCATTGTAATTAATATCATAAGTACCCGCAGACTTATATACATCTTTCATAATGACATCAACCAATTTTCCGTCTATATTATAAACTAATAAATCAACTCTGCCGGTTTCCTTAATACTGAATCTTATAGTAGTTGAAGGATTAAAGGGATTGGGGTAATTTGGATATAAAATAAAGTTATCGGGCAATTTTGAATTTTCACCGACAATATTTTCTATCAAACTGGAGGAGATTAATTCAATACCGTTGCCGGTTCCAAGATTTCGTGAATACTGTTTATCCACCGCATCATTCCAATGTTCACAAACGCCAAGGCTTGGAATAGAAACACCGCTGCTGTCAGGGTCATATTTTATACCCGCAGGCCATTTAGTTGAATCTGCTGCCTGCTGCATATAATCGTCCACACCGGACATTTGAACATAAGTAGAAGTACTATCAATGGCCTGACGTTCTGCCGTAAATTCAGATCTTAGGAAATCATAACCTACGCACTCTATTGCAACAGGATCAAATGATGCAAAAACGGAAGCCATAAATCCATTATTGAAGGGCTGCATCATCCATTTTTTAGGTGTTGCCAGTTCCATATCTGCCGACCAAAGTGCATCGAGTAAATGAAATAATATTTTCCCGCCTAAATATTTGCTTCCCATCATATCAACCTGCACCCTGTATAGTCCATACCCATATCTGGCTGAATCCAACGGAGGTTTAACAAGCCCGTTGTGAAGATGCGAAGCATCAACGCCGGTCTGGTTGCCAAAATTATCTTTAGCAAACATTGTTGCACCTGCATACTCGTGGCCTTTAAGCTGCGGGATATTTATAACATAAGCAGCAGTTTCAAGGGGTTTATATAAATAGTCATAATATACCGGCGTACTTGGTTTGCTGTTTGAATCATAATTATGAAGAATAGTTCCTTTATCCGAGTAATATACTTTTGCCGAAGTACTCATTTGAACCTGTTCACGGCCTAAAGATTTATAATATGGGTCATGATCCAAATAATGAACGTTAGGAAATGCAGGGTGCCAGACATTATACAAATGGGTGTATATATGCCTTAACGGATCGCCCACATAAATATCAGCTTGAGGAACTCCAACAATGTTAACAAGCCCTTTCAGAACAGACATAACTACAGCCGAAGAAGTTTCCGATATTCCATAGTATGAATTATTTACGGGCTCTAATGTAGCAGGATTAAAATTTCCGTCCCATGAACTGGTAGCATTAATTTTAATAAATATCTGTTCCCCCTGCGTATAACCAACCGACCCCCGGCCGGAATTGGTATTATGATAAAGGAAAATAGCCTTCCATGCAGCAGTATCATTTGTCGTTCCGGTTAATTTCTGTATTGCGGTGGAGACCATTCCATCTACAACACCCTGGTTATTATTTTCACTCATAAACCATGCATGGCCGAAAGAATCAGGCACGCAGCTCTGGTTTACTGCATTTGAATTATGAACCCACACCACCCGTCCGGGGAATATACCTTTAGCAACACCGATAGGCTTATTAGCATCGAGAACAATATTCGGGAAATGGATTTCTGCTTGTGCGTGAGTTATTTCATTCACCCAGATTGTAGCTCCCGCTCCCAGTACTAAAAATACGCCTGCAAAAAAGACAGGTGAATTAAACAAATTCTTTTTGCTTTTGAAAAATGTAATCACCGACAATACACCAAATATAACCTGACCTATAAATCCGAATGCCAGAGGTGTGGCAGCTTTAATGCACGGATAATTTGCACGACTTGGTTTTGGCACAACCCGGATAAGAATCCACAATAACGCCATTAAGCCTGCCAAAGGAAATAGAAGTTTATAGAAACCGGTTGGAGTTTTAAATCCCCGTATTTTTCCTGTTTTAGGACAAACTTTTACAAATTTTTTAATCATTTCATTCATAATAATACCTCTGAAAAGGAACTAATAAAATTCAGCGGTATTATCCTTATGAATTTCCCCGCTTACTTTAGAACATTTTAAAATCTATAAATAGATGTGCTTAGAATGAATAACACTACAAAAGCACACCTCTACAAATGAAAAGCACATATCATAATATAGTTAATATAGTGTAATTTTTAGAATCAACTGAATTGTTTTAATATTTTTAGATTTTTAGCAATCAGTTCATTTCTTTGTTTTACACTTTCAGCGCTTGTTAATTTATCCGGGGGAGTATGGATGACATAATCCAAAAGCTTGTCTACCGAAGAAACGGCAACATGCAATCTTGTGTCTGATGAAGCATAGTATATTAATACTTCTCTGTTATCTTTTTTAATCCATCCATTACTAAAAACCACATTAGAGACATCGCCAATTCTTTCATCTCCTTGTGGCGCGATAAAATAGCCTGCCGGTTCAGCAATTATTTTATTAGGTTCTTTCAGATCGGTCAGGAACATATATAATACGTATCTTAGACCGGCAGCAGTGTTTCTTACCCCGTGAGCCAGTTGAAGCCATCCTTTCTCCGTTTTAATAGGAGCAGGCCCCATGCCGTTTTTAACTTCCTTTATTGTATGATATTGCCTGTCGTCAATAATAGTTTCCTTATCAACGACAGCATTCTCCATCGATTTTGCAAGGCCCCAGCCAATACCTCCGCCCGTTCCCGCATCAATAAATCCATCCTGCGGCCGAGTGTAAAAAGCATATTGACCATTAATAAATTCAGGATGAAGGACTACATTCCTTTGTTGCGGGGACGGAGTTTTAAGATCTGGAAGCCTTTCCCAATTTATCAAATCCTTTGTTCTGGTTAAGCCAGCCTGTGCAATTGCGGATGAAGTATCGCTTATGGGTGACTCAGGATCTTTTCGTTCCGTGCAAAATTGTCCGTATATCCATCCGTCTTCATGTTTAACTAAACGCATATCATACACATTTGTATCCGGGTTTCCAGCAATCTCCGGCATAGTAACCGGATAATCCCAATACCTGAAATTATCAATACCATTTGGAGATTCTGCAATAGCAAAGAAAGATTTCCTATCAGCCCCTTCAACACGTATAACTAATAAAATTTTGCCATTTAACTCGATTGCTCCCGAATTAAAAGCGGCATTTACACCAATCCTCTCCAGTAGATGTGGGTTAGACTGATAATCAAGATCGTAACGCCAGAAGACCGGCACATGTTCGGCAGTTGATACCGGATATTTATAACGTGTAAAAATTCCGTTATCTTCTTTTAAAGGTTCGTTTTTTCTTGTGATTAATTTTTCATTTGCTTTAATAAGTTCTTTAACTTTTTTATTGAATTGATCCTGGGTCATTTTGGTTCCTCTGTAATTTGTAACTCACTTTCAGATATTTTTATTTTAATTTTATGCTGATCATCGCCATAGGCGCTTTCAAGTTTATCCCACCAGTTAAATTTAAGAATTATAGAGGTCAATATCATTATTCCGGTAGAAATAAAGAAAGACTCATATTCACGGAAAACTAAGAATACCGGCGCTGCCATTAATGTTATTTGCCAGATAATTCCGATTAAAACATTAAACATATCTTTTTTGAAATCTTTATTAGCCTCAAACGCAGGGTTTACCTGCAAAACTTTTTCCCGAACAGGTTTCCAGAACCCCCAGGGACGAACCGTAGAATAAAAATTCATAAGTACTTCATCACTTTCCGGTGAAGTCATGAATGTAGCGATGATACAACCTATTATTGAAACAACTAAGATAATAGGAAATGAATTCATACTATCATTATACGGCAGGGGCCAGGTATGTATGAAAGGGATGAAATTAAAATAATCTAAAATAAGAAGTAATAAACAGGTCATTATTCCGGAAACCATTCCCCAGAAATAACCATATCCATTGAACCGCCACCAGTACCATTTTAGTATATTAGCCGCCGTATAACCGCCCCAAAGTGCTGAAGCTAACCATAGTACCACCTGATTAATAGATTCGATAAAAAATCCAACCGATATTCCCACAATAACGACCAATATAGAAGTAATATAGCTCATGTGCACGTACTTTTTAGCGGGAGCATCGGGATTTATATAACGTTTATAAATATCATTAACAATATACGCAGGTGCGGCGTTTACAGTTGCAGCAAAATTACTCATAAAAGCGGCAATTAACCCTGCCATTAAAAATCCAAGCAAACCAATAGGTATATAATGTGCAAGGACCTGGGGCAAAATTGTTTCAAAATCGGGTTTAGTTAAGGAGCCGACATACAATGCATTGAAATTTGTAAGGGCAAGTATTGTTAAACCGGCAATCATGAAATATCTCGGCGGGTTTAAAACTACACTTACAAGTGAGCTCATTTTAGCTGCTTCTTTAGGGCTTTTGGTAGAAAGAATACGCTGCATATCATAATTAGGAGCGGGCCCTGCGGCTGATATAAATATCCCTTTAAATAGTACCATACCAAAAAATAATCCAAAAAGCGAGTATCCATCAGTTGCTATCCATTGGTTAAATGCAGTCACTTTTGATGAAGCCGCCGCATGGATTGTAGACCAATTAAGATTTAAATTCCATCCAAAAAATATACTTTTCCATCCCGCGGGGAGGACACTGTTTACAATTTCCGGCGACACATGGAACATTGCTATAATCCCTATGGCAATGGAAGATATTGTAAGAATACCATATTGCATAACTTCGGTAATTACAACGCTGAACATTCCTCCTTTAACAACATAAATTGTAGTTATTGCCATCAAAATAAGAGCATAGAGATTGGTATTTATTTGCGGGTATTTTAATAAAGTTTCCGGGTTTGTTACAAGAGGCGGTAAAAATGCAACCGCAAATTTTCCAATTCCCTTAAATCCATAAGAAAGAAATCCAATTACTCCAATTAAAGCAAAAACTATTACAATAATATGCGATAAAGTTGCGCCCTTACCCGTCCCGAACCTGGTTTTTATCCATTCAGCCCCGGTCATTACATTTGAACGCCTCAACCATGAAGACAGGTAAACCATTAAAAAGACCTGGTTAAAAACCGGCCATACCCAGGGCAGCCACATACTTTTTAAACCATAAACCGCCAGCCAATAAACTAAAAGCATTGTACCTGCAATATCAAACATACCTGATGCGTTTGAAATACCCAGAATCCACCATGGTAGTGTGTTACCGCCAAGGAAATAACTATTTATGTCTTTTGAAGCTCGTTTAGAAATCCAAAAGCCAAGGATAATATTGGCTAGCAGATAAATTGCTATTATGGATATATCAATTAAATTTAGTTGCATGGGTAAACTTTTAACACGGTAAAGTAATTTATAATTAGAATAATAATATTAACTTCACAAATAGTGCCATTTAAGGGTACCTTTTTTTTTATTATTGAATAAGATTATTAAATATTTCAACATTTAAATTTTTATCATTATGATAAATAATTATGAATTTCATAAATAATTGCAGATAAATTCAATATAATTCAATTGCCGTAAAGTATAATTTTTACTCTCTTAAAAGCTACAATTGCTTAACGCCAAATCTGATAATAAATTGATTATTCATAAAGTATTTCAGAAATGATATTGGTCTAAGCCGGTTAAATTTGATCATACACTGGAAAAAGATTTTTTTTACTTTACTAAGTTTAGGAAACAAAGACAATCTTACTTCTGATCTTCCGGCTAGTTGCCGGATTATAATAATAACTATAATGAAATAATTCTCGATTTTGATTGCTTAATAAAGAATAGTAAAACTTACTTTTTTGTAGTTGAAAAGCTTATAAGGTTTTTTAATAAATATATCTGTTTTAATAAATTATTACTATATTAAATAAAGCATTATATATTTATTAAAGTTAAACATATATAGGATTTTTAAAAATAATAAGAAATATACCATGAAAAAAATATTTTCCATTTTACTCTTTGCTATATTTATTACAGCATTTAGTTATCCGCAGAATATTAATTTTACAATTATTGAACAAGATTCTTTAACTCCTATAAGTCCATATATATATGGTACAAATCAAATGCTTTTAGGCGGGGAAAACTGGACTACCAGGCGGCTGGGCGGAGACAGACTGACAGGTTATAACTGGGAAAATAATGCCTCCAATGCCGGCAGTGATTATTTGCAGGAAAGTGATGATTACCTTACTTACATTATGGGAATTTCGGTTGAAAATGAAAATATTCCGGGAATAGTTGCAACAAGTTTCCATGATGAGTCTTTACAGCTAGGCGCTCAATCACTTATAACTCTTCAAATGGCAGGTTATGTTGCAAGAGATAAGGGGGGTATTGTAACATTAGCCGAAACTGCTCCTTCCTGGCGTTGGGCACAAGTATTAAACACAGGAGACTCTCTGTCACTGCAGCCCGATACGAGCGATTCATATGTGTATATGGATCAGTATGTTAATTATTTAATAAATAAATATGGAACTGCTAATACTTCTACCGGAATTATGGCTTATGAACTTGACAATGAGCCTTCTTTATGGCCATCAACTCATCCAAGGATACATCCTAATTCTACAAGATGCACTGAAATTGTTGATAAAGCAATTGCGTTGGATACCGTTGTAAAAAAACTTGATCCGTATGCGGAAATATTCGGGCCTGCCTTATACGGAATGAACGCTTATATTAGTTTTCAAAGTGCGCCTGATTGGACTACTGTAAGCAAGGGTACCCTTTATTCCTGGTTTATTGATTATTACCTGGACCAGATGAAAAAAGCCGGTGCTTCCGCCGGCAAAAGGCTCCTTGATGTTCTTGATATTCACTATTATGCATCAGCTTGCGGAGATCCCAGTCGGGATACTACAGTAACAACTGGCAATGCAAATTCATTTGCAGATGATACTGCCAGAATTAACTCTACACGCACTTTATGGGATTCCCCTCATCATTATACTGAAAACAGTTGGATCGGTCAATATGAACAGTCGTTTCTTCCGCTTATTCCCAGGTTGTTTACTTCAATAAATAAATATTATCCGGGTACTAAACTTGCATTTACCGAATATAACTACGGCGGAGAAAATGATATCACCGGAGCAATCGCAGAATCAGATATTCTTGGTATATTTGCAAAATACGGCGTTTATTTTGGATCGTTCTGGGCGCTTCAGGATTCATCAACTTATATTTCCGCAGCATTCAAACTGTACAGAAACTATGACGGCAGGAATTCAACTTTCGGTGATTTGTATGTTCCATCATGGTCAAATGACAGCGTAGACTGTTCAATTTACGGTTCGGCAAATAGTAGCAATAACGAAATACATTTGATTACAATAAATAAAAGCCCTAATAAAAATTTCACGGGAAATTTTTCTATTACATCCAAAAGAAAAATTACAAGCGGACAGGTTTGGATACTTAATGCCAACAGCAATGCAATACAGGGAACTAAATCAATCGATACTGTTTTTAATAATTCTTTTACTTACTCACTTCCACCCTGGACGGTTTGCCATATAGTATTACAGACTTCAGCGGTAACTAGTGTTGCTGAAAACAATAATATCCCGGTAAAATATGAACTGAAGGCATTCCCGAATCCGTTTAATCCATCTTGCAATATTGAATACTCCGTGCCGGGCAATTCAATTTCGAAATTGGAAATTTACTCGATACAGGGTTTGCTAATAAAAACATTTGATCAGCTTATAAATTCAGGAATTCTTAGATGGGACGGAACGAATAACCGGAACCAAAAAGCAGCATCCGGAATTTATTTTGCTGTTTTGAGAAATGGGGGTAGGATTATTGCAAAGGATAAGCTGGTGTTACTAAAATAAATTGTCTGAACCGGGATTCAGTAACTATCGACTAAACTCTTAATCTTCAATTTTTCTGTAAAGTCATTAACTTGCATCCTGGTTTTAAATTCAATTTTTTTCGTTACGCCCGGTAATAAGTCAAAATAATTCTCAGTAAATGACCCTTTAATATTTTCAAAACTCAAGTAAACATCCTTTGCATACTTATTAGCATTAATTATCAGTTCATAACCGTCATCCGTCTTAACGGCGCTTACTTTTATGTCCGGCTTTTCTAATTCAAGTTTTTTGGGATCATAAAAGAAATAAGTATTCTCCGTAAGGAGTTTTCCATCAGCCATTAATTGAGCGGTTACAATTAACTTTGATTTATCATTATCCTTTGTCAATTCATTTGCATTTAAAACAATGTAATCATCACTTTTATTTGCATTGATACTTACATTATATATTTTGCTGAAAATTTCTTTCCCATTAAAATCCATTGAAGTTATTTTTAATTCGCCATTTACATTTTCAATGCTGTCCGATATAATATAAAAATTTAAATTATTTCCACCCATCAACGGAGATATTAAAAAAGTACCATATTCTTTTTGCAAATAATAATGCAGTGCCTTCCAATTTCCATAATAATCAATGCTTGACCATGAAGCAACGGGCCAGCAATCATCAATCTGCCAGAACAAAGTACCCATGCAGAAAGGCATATTCCTCCTGTGAGCTTCAATTGCAATTTTCACGCCTTCGGCCTGCAGCACCTGGCTAACATAAACGTAAGATTCATAGTCCTTAGGCTGTTTGTATTGCCTTTCCATGTAAGTCTGAATCAGCCTGTTTCCGTATTCTTTATCCTTCCTGTTATCGGCCATGCATCTTTGGTGTGAAAGCATAACTTCCGAATGGAGTTGTAAATCTTCCGGCAATGCATATTTTTTAATTGTGTTAATTTCCGGGTAGGATTGAAATCCATACTCACTCATGAATCTTGCAATATTTTTATTGAAATTATCAAAAGGATCTTTACCATGCCACACTCCCCAATAATGAATATCGCCTTCAGTCGGGGAAACTCCATTAAACCCTGCACTTGGACTTGAATGGTGGTAGTATCTTGTGGAATCTGTTTCATATAAGGCTTCCGGTATTTCCTGATAAAATAATTTATGTAAATTGTTTTCGTATTTTTCCCGGTCGTTAATAGAGTACAAATCTTTCCAGCCCCACTGCTGCCAGCTTATTTCATTTTCATTATTACCACAATAAAGAGCAAGGCATGAATGATTTCTTAATCTGGTTACATTATCAACTATTTCATGCTTAACAGAATTGATAAAGAGGCTGTCCGCAGGATACATTGCACATGCAAACATGAATTCCTGCCAAACGAGGATTCCATATTGATCGCACAGGTTATAAAACTCATCGTTTTCGTAAATGCCGCCTCCCCATACACGCAGCATATTCATATGCACATCTGCTGCTGATTTAACCATGTATTCATATCGCTGGTTAGTTACCCGGTTCTGAAAATTATCCTGTGGAATATAGCTTGCACCTTTTATAAAAACCGGAATTCCGTTTAACTTTACATAAAAGCTTATACCGAGAGAATCTTTTTGCCGGACTACTTCCAGAGATCTTATCCCGATTTTATATTCCTTTGAATCACATAATCTGTTACCTGCCGAAACTAGATATTTAAAACTATATAAATAATGGCTGCCGAGCCCGTTTGTCCACCAGAGTTTAGGTTTATTTAATACAAAATCAACATCAATTTTATTAATGCCCGGAATCAGGTCAACATATTTTTGTATTACTTCATTACCGTCGACTAAGACTTTAATATTTGCATGCTCATTTTTATCTGCAGAAATGTTGACAAACGAATTTATTCCGGCATTAACTTTAGAAACATTTTTCTGTATTATTTGAACGTTGTTAATTTTAAATTCATCCCATGCTTCAATATACACGCTTCTCCAGATACCGCATGTAACAAATCTTGGTCCCCAGTCCCAACCATAATGAAATTGTGCTTTCCTGGAATACAATGCAACCATAGTATCGGCCTGATCATTATTAGAGAAAGCCATAAGCCTTAAGGGAGCCTCTTTCCATTTAGGCAAATTAATTTTGAATACATTATTAAAATGAACAGCAAGTATATTTCTGTCTTTTAATAAATCTTTGCAATTTACTCTCCATGTACGAAACATATTATCTGCTGAAAGGATAAGAGAGTCATTAAGGTAAACATCGGCATACGTATCTAATCCTTCAAAGACAAGCTCAATATTTTTCTTTTTGAGCGTTTCTTCCGGAAGGTTAAAAGATATATTATAATCCCAATCATTTTCCCCTATCCATTGTAAATTTTTCTCATTAGTACCAAAGAATGGATCCGGGATTAATTTATTGTTGAGTAAATCAGTATGCACACATCCCGGGATGGTTGCCGGGTACCAATCATTCTTACCCTGTTGTTTAAATTGCCAGTTATTGCTTAATTCGTATTTTTTTACTGAAGAGCTGTCACTTCTCAGACAATAAAGCGGGTGGGTATATAATAACATTAAGAGCAGCAGTAAAAGTATATTCTTCATATAAATTTCATTTTAATTCAAAACAGATATTTTTTTATATATTATCAAATTAATTAATTTTCACACATTTTCTTTACATCGTAAAGAATGAAAATAGATAAGAAAAGGTAATGTGAAAAATCAGACAAAAAATTATACTATTTAATAACCGATAATTCATACATACCTGCCCCGTGAGCTCTTATAAAAGTCGAAAATTCAACATTGAAATTTCCAAGTTCTTTGTTATTCCATAAATCTTTTACAACGTATGTTTTACGGAAACCAAGCTGTTCGAATTTAACTGTGACTTTAGCAGAATCTTGCAGTGATTGCTCCGAATTGTTCTGAGCATTAAACAAAGCTAAAAATTTATTGCCGGTCTTGGGATCATCTGCCGTCCATGCAATAAGATCACCGTTTCTAAAAAGTTGTTTGTTGTTTTGGCTAAATTGGTTTACGTATAGAATTTCTTTATTTGTTAGTAAAGAAAGCGTAAACTTATCATTGCTCGGCAAATCACCTCCAAACATCATAGGTGAACGAAAAATTGCAAAAAGGGTTATAAGGCTAATTTCTTCGTCTTTTGAAAACCTGCTCATCCGATCATCTCCGTTTTCAGCTCTTATCCCGATCCGGCCAAGCGGAAGCATATCGGCATCAGGAAAATGGCCGTTGCCGATATAAGTAGACCAACGGTTGCAAACATCGAAGTGTTCTTTAAGTTGAGTCCAATTATCCCAGAAGTCTCCCACAATACGCCACATGTTTGCATGATTTTTAATATGGTTTGCTTCAATAATGGGTGTTTCCCCCGGTGAAGTGCTTAAAATAATTTTGCGACCTGATTTGTCAATAGCTTTCCGGATCATTTCAATTTCATCGGCGTGATAGGGGGAAGAAATGTCATCAACTTTTACAAAATCAACTCCCCACGAAGCATACAATTTAAATATAGAATTATAATATTCCAGCGCATCTTTTTTTCTTGAATCTATAGTATACATATCTTTAAGCCAACTGCATTGTTTCTCCGGTGAATAGATATCCCGAGCTTTAGCCGTACTTCCATATATTGTGATGTTATTTTTAACTGCTTCAACAGGGATTCCACGCATAATATGAATACCGAATTTTAGTCCTTTGCGATGGATGTAATCACCCAAAGGTTTAAAACCTTTTCCCTCTTTTGCCGAAGGAAAACGTAACGGGCTTGGTATAAGCCGCCCATATTTATCGATCGTATAAACCGGATCTTTTTCATTGTAGCCGTGAGATTTATCGTTTTCCACATACCATCTAATATCAACGACAATATACTTCCATCCAAATTTTTTCAAATATTTCGCCATATAATCTGCATTGTCTTTTACTTCATGTTCAGTAACTGTCGGTCCGTAACAGTCCCAACTGTTCCAACCGAGCGGAGGAGTTGGTGACCATTTTAGAAAATCAAGACTGTCAGGCGGACTATATGCTTTAGCTTCCGATGAACCAAACAGGGATAAGAATAATACTATTAATAAGAAAGACGAAAAAAAATTCATTCTTTTATCATTCCTTCATTCATCCGGGATTTTGTTTAACTAAAATGAATAATCAATAAAACGCACAATCAGCATCCGGCAAAGTTTCATTTTGAAGAGATTTGCGGAACCTCCCCGGTGACAACTTTTTTATTTAATAAATCCATCATTTCGGAATTATTTTTAATAATCTTTATTGTTGAAGAATCAACATCAAAAACAGAATTTAATCCCTGAGGTTCCTGGAAAGGATCACCTAAAAGAGGGTCACCGTACTTATATATATCGTCTTTATTTTGTCCTCTTCCTTCCCCACCCCATCCCCAAAAATTTGTACCTGCAATTGGAGAGCCTGCAGCAGCGCTGTCATAAATTAGTCCAAGAATTTTTTTAAAATACCGGTCCCTAGCAGTTGTATGTGTGCCAACCTTACAAAATTCACTATCTCTTGGCAAACCAAATTCTTCCATAGTAATAGGTTTATTCAATTCCCGGGCAAAAGCTAAATGTGTATTGATATAGTTAATCGCATTTTTTTCAGTCACCTTATATGTTTTTTCAATATTTTTTGCGTCAAACCATCCCCAGTTTTTCGGCCATAAATGCATTGTTATATAATCGATATATTTTGTTTTATGAATTGTTAGAAAAATAGTAGAATCTTCAAGAGATCCGGCAAGGCCTTCATTACCTGTTGTAACTAAATGGTTATGGTCGATATCGTGGATAAATTGTGCAGTTGACTCTATCCAGGAATAAAATTCTTCAAGCCAATATGCATTTCTTCCCGGTCTTGGTTCATTGGCAAGCTGCCAAGCCATAATTGCGGGATCATCATAATAATGATTGCCGGTATATTTATTCGTTCGTGTAATTAAACTGTATACAAAATTTATAAATAATTTTTTTGCTTTTTCATTGCTATAAAATGAAGCGGAATAATCCATAAAATTTCCATAATTATTTGTACCGGGATCTATTCCACCACCGCCGTTTGCCCAGTCATTATACTGGGACATTCCGCCTGTCCATTCCCAATAATTGTTTAAACTAATTACAGCATACATTCCCCGTTTTCCCATTTCAGCCAGAAGGAAGTCCAAGCCATCAAGTAAATCTTCATCATAAACACCGGGTTTTTTTTGAATTGCGGGTTTTAAAGAATTTTTAATGTATGATTCTTCGGAAGCCCCAAGTATTCTTAAATTTGTTATTCCTAAAGATTTTAAATTGTCTAACTCCCTTATCAGACGACTTCTATCGCCTATTTTACCTGACGCACCCAAATAGCAGCCGTACCATAAGTTTGTCCCGGTGAAATAATAATATTTACCGTTTTGCTCGAAATGAGTGCCGTTAACTTTTATAAATCCTGTTTCCCCTTCGGGTTTAAATGTTGAACAAGCACCGAATAAAAATGAAATGACACACACAGAAATCAGTAAATAAATTTTACGCATTATTATATCCTTAATTGGTAATTAATTTTTCAATAGTGAATTAAAAAATACGATAGAACATATGTTGCCGCTTAATAAAATAAAATTTATAATTTTTAATTTTATAAATAATAAATTCAGGAAGCGATTTATTTGATTCAATTCTAAAAAATCATATCTATTTTAATGTTTAAAAACAAAAATTTTCTCATAAACAATATGGCTGCATTTATTTTAATAAATCTTTCTTGAAATATAAAGGGCATAAAAATCAGCTGGTTACTGCACAAAAGATTATTTTTAAAAAAATTATTCAATAAGAAGTATATTCCCACAATTATAAAGTTAATTTCGCTTAATAAAAAACCAGCCTCTAACTGTTTAGAAGCCGGCTTAAGATATTATGTAATACTACTTTAAAAGGATCATCTTTTTAGTTGTTATAAAATTTCCTGACTTTAATGTGTAGAAATAAATACCACTGCTAAGTCTTGACGCATCAAAGCTAAATGTATAAGTTCCGGCATTTAATTCCTTATTCAGCAAAACTGCTACCTTCTGTCCCAAAATATTATACACAACTAAACTAGTCTCGCCCGTCTTGGGAATGTCTACCTGAATATTTGTTGAAGGATTAAATGGATTCGGATAATTTTGGGACAATGAATACTTTACAGGTATTGGCGAATTTTTTGCAGTTATAGCTGTAAGTACAAGTGTTCCATACACTTCAATTTCACTTATTGAGAATGCATTTTGTCCAGCAGCTTGTAATAATAAATATATATATCTGCCCTCACCCTGTAAGTTTGAAAATGTTTCCACGCCATTAGTACCGCCTTTGCCGTTAAATGTTGAAGCAAGCACCGTTGAAATACTAAAATCTGAGGAATCCGAACACTGCAAAGAATATTGTTTAGCATAGCCACCAGTGTTCCAGTGGATTACAACCTGGTTTATATTATAAGACCTTCCCATATCAATCTTAACCCATTGCCCGCTTGTACTTGCAGCAAGCCAACTGGAAAAATAACTACCGTCTACTAAATTACCCGGTTTACTAAAGGAATTATTTACCGTATCATTAGAAGAAGTTGTTACGCTACCGCCTAATGCCCTATCAACCTGGCCGGCCGGTAATACTTGTATTGTAATACTTATAGAGTCACTTTCAACTCCTCCTGTTACAAGAGTATAGGTGCTATTTGCAGAATCCGGGTATACAATCAGGGTATCCTGAACAGGTTCTGTTTTACCGTTTAGTTTTACAGTTGAGTTCTTAACTACTTGCCATACAAGTGTGGCAGGTTCGCCTGTACCAATTTCAGGAGGTATTGCTTTAAAAGTCATAATCCGGCCAGTAGGAAGAACATTAACTGTTAATACCAATGTGCTGTCAACTGCACCGGTTGCATATAGCGTATATTTAGATGTTACAGTCGGATTAACTTTCTGGCTATCCTGTGCAGACACATTTTTTCCATTTAAGGTTACCGTTGAACCCGGTTCCACATCCCAATGGAGCATTGTTGTATCGCCTTGTTGAATTGTTGAATCATTTGAAGTAAAAGAATAAATTGAACCCGTAATTGGAAAGATTTGAACAGCCGATCTATATGTGTCAAACATGGTCATCATATTTTGAAGAGGATATGTTTGTGTAACAGAAATGGGTTCTGCTGCTGAGGTAGACTGCGTCCATGACCAGCTTAAGGCACCTGCGTAGCCGTTCTGATATAAATCTGCATATATATTTGAATGCGAAACTCCAAAGGTATCCATATCATAAAATTCTGCAATTACAAGAGGTTTAGTCAAAGCCCACACAGAGTATGGATGGTTCAAAGGCGAGGTAAGTTCTGTAGAAGAACCATTACTATAAAAATGCGTGTTATAAAAATCAAGCGTACCAAGAGAATCGCCACCTGCTGCTATTAAGCGATCATCCCTGTAATAATTATAATTTGGGGTTGCAGCAAGCTTAAGAATGTATGCTAAATAATCATCCGTGGTAATTGAAGATCTATGAGTGCTGTTAAACTCTTTTGTAATTTGCTCTTTCTGTGCCTGTGTCATGGAATTAATTGCATCCACGGCGGAAATTTTAGAAAGCAAGGTAACATCTGTATTTGAAGTTAGACTAGCTGCACCATTCGTTACTATAGCAGTTGGATCTGTTCTATGAATTGCACCGGCTACCAAATTACAAACTCTCTGAATAATTGACATAGGGATATGATGAGTGTCTGACCACCCAAACTCATTACTCATTCCCTCAGGTTCATTAAATACTTCCCATGATAATACAGCAGGATTCCCCTTTACTGCTTCAACCATTGGAATCAGACAGTTCCTGATATATGCATTTGTATACGCGGTATCACTTAACAAGTTAGTGTTTTCGGTAATTTCTGCAGAGGTTAATCCCTGGTCAGTAGCTAACATACCAAAAGACCAAAGACATAGCTGTAATCCCACATGATTTTGAGCAGCAACCGCTAAAATTTGCTGTAAATACTTGAGTGTATTAGTCCCAGGCCCGCTGACGTATCCGTTTGCGTCAAATACCGGTGTGGCTGAACCATTAGTATGAAGCCAAAAACGAAGTGCATTCCCTCCATTTTGTCGAATGGCCCTAAAGATTGTATTGAATGCTGTTAAATCGGGCGGTGTGGGTCCTATATCTCCTGCATAATTTACCCACGCAACATTCATTCCGCTTAAAAATATATCCTTGCCGGCAAATTGGATTCTTGACTGTGAATATAAATTCTGAACAGACATTGCAACTAAAAAAAACAAAGTTATTTTTATTACTTTGTTTAATGATTTAATTATCGTAGAATAACTGCTCATTTGTACCTCCATAAATTTAATGGGAATAAAATCCGTTCTTATTAATATTTACCAGGATTAACTTTATTAATATCAAGAAAGTATTTAAAATTAAAGATCAGATTAAAAGTTATTTAACATTGAATTAATTAATTTAACCTGATATTCACGACCCATCTATGCAAAATTTTTGAACTTATTGCAACAACATTAAGGTTGCTGCCATTCAATAATAAATTTTGTGTAATGCAAGTTATAAATTATGAAATTTTTCTCAGTTAAATCAAGTAAGAATAGAACTCCCTTCTACAATATGTAAATACTAAAATATTATTAATGCCTTAATTACATTATCCTGATAATTGGAAACTAAGTTAAAAGCTTCTTCTGTTTGATTAAATGGGAATGTATGTGTAATCATAGACTCAAAGGGAAATTTGCCCGAAGCTATCAATTTGATAGCCTTGTTTGTACATTTGTTTTGCCTTCTGACATCTTGAATTAATATTTCTTTACGTCTAAGTTTGCTTATATCAAAAGTTACCCTATCTGTTTCCGGAATACCTATAATTAAAAGTTTGCCGCCCGGTTTCAAAACATCCACCCCAAAGTCCAAGGCTTCCTGCTGCCCGCAGCATTCAAATGCACAATCAAATAATAGGGAATTATCTTGTAATAATTTAGCTAGTCTGTCTTTGTTATTGAAATTTTCTGTCCACCTGGCTCCACAATTTTTTGCAGCACCTACACGATAATCCAATTTATCGGTTACGAAGATATTTTTAAATCCTTTTGATAAAAGAGCGAACATCACGCTCAGCCCGATCGGACCGGCTCCTAAAATTGCAATTGTACAGTTAGCATTTAAATCACTAACAAAATTAGCTGCATAACAGCCTATAGATAATGGTTCGACAAGCGCAGCCAATTCAATATTTATATTGTGTGGAAAAGGGAAACAATTTCTTTCAGGCATAATTAAATATTCTGCAAGACAGCCTTCCAATTGTCCCGGACAGCCTAAGAATTTAAGATTCTGACAAGTATGCTCCCGTTTTTCAATACATTGCGAACAATGATAACATGAAACTGCAGGCTCAACAGCAACAATATCACCGGGTCTAATATGTTGAACATCTTTACCTACATTGACAACAGTTGCAGAACATTCATGTCCGATAGTAAAAGGGAATTGAATAACCTGATCGCCGATTTTCCCCTCTTTAAAATAATGTATATCCGAGCCACAGACTCCAACCGAATTAATTTTCAGTAGTACATCATCGGAATTTATTACATCAGGTTCGGGGCAATTGATTACATCAAACTTACTAATACCGCTAAGGACAACTTTTTTCAATTTTAACCCGGTTTAATTTATTTTATCGAGGAATAATATAATTCATTCCAGCGCAATTCTTTTTTAAACTCCAATATTTTTGTTGAACTGTCAATCTGAACATACTCTATGTTTGCTATCTCTGAAAAGTCTTCCATATACTCTGATGTTACTGCCTGGCTAAATCCTGCGTGATGGGCTCCTCCGGCAAGTATCCATGCTCCCGCCGCTACTTCAAGATTTGGATTTGGTATCCATACAACCCGTGCAACCGGGAGTTTAGATAATGGAGCTTCCGGCGGAACTACTGTCAGCTCATTTACTATCATTCTGAACCTGTTGCCCATATCAATAAGTGATGCATTTATTGCCGCACCCGAAGGTGTATTAAATATGAGCCTCGGCGGATCTGCTTTACCTCCTATTGTTAACGGCATTATTTCAAGAGACGGCTTTCCTTCCGATATTGATTCACAAACTTCAAGCATGTGCGCACCCAGTACTTTCATACCCGATGGATTAAGATGATAGGTATAATCTTCCATAAATGATGTCCCGCCTTTTAATCCTATAGACATAACCTTCATTGCTCTTACAAGCGATGCTGTTTTCCAATCTCCTTCCGCTCCAAAACCATAGCCTTCACCCATTAACCGCTGTACTGCTAATCCGGGAAGCTGACTTAATCCGTGCAGGTCTTCAAATGTGGTAGTAAATCCGTTGAACTTACCCTCTTCTAAAAAATTTCTCATCCCTATTTCAATTTTTGCGGCTTCCTGTAGTGACTTATATTTTTCTCCACCTTTTCTAAGGATATTAGAAACAATGTAAGTCTCTTCATATACCTTTATCAGCTTCTCAACTTCGGTATTTGCTACAGCGTTTACATATCTTACCAGATCGCCCAGCCCGTAACCGTTAACTGAATAACCTAAATCTATCTGTGCGCCTACTTTATCACCTTCCGTTACGGCTACATCCCGCATATTGTCTCCAAAACGCGCTATCTTTCCTCCCTGTGCATCCAGCCAGGCTGAAGCTGCACGGATCCATACACCCAGTTTTTTCTGTACTGTTTCATCCTGCCAATGACCGACTATTACTTTCCGGTTTTTGTGCATCCTCGTGCAGATAAATCCGAATTCCCTGCCTCCATGTGCGGACTGATTTAAGTTCATAAAGTCCATATCTATTTTTTCCCACGGTATATCCCGGTTATATTGTGTATGTAAATGGACGAAAGGCTTTTGAAGTATTTTTAATCCGCCTATCCACATCTTTGCCGGAGAAAACGTATGCATCCATGTTATGAGGCCTATACAATTCTTTGTACTATTGGCATCAAGGCAGAGATTATAGATTGATTCGGATGTTGTCAGCACAGGTTTGAATACTACCCTAACCGGCACATATTTTGATTCTGCTAATCCCTTTGTTATTTCCCGGGAATGTTCTGCTACAAGTTTTAAAGTTTCTTCACCATAAAGATGCTGGCTGCCGGTTACAAACCATACTTCATATTCTTTTAATTGTTTCATAATCTAGTTCCTTATTTAAAAAATATTTTTTTCGCTATTATTCTTTTTAATACAAATTAACCCATTAATAATTTCACTGTATGCAAAAATGATTTCAAATAGTTTATACACCGGCCGTTCAGAAGGAATATTCAAGTGCACCGCAATTAAAAAACACATCAATCTTTAGCAAAAATTGATGGAATTTTTGGCTGAAGACGATAATAAATGGTTTATCAAAATTTAACGAATTAAAAGCAGTGTAATTTTAGTTCTTAATTGAATACATAATATATTAATAAATCAGAATCATTTTTTCTGCCCATAGTATGCATTTGGTCCGTGTTTACGAAGAAAGTGTTTATTAAGTATATAGCCAGGCAATGCAGGCAAACCAGGATTAAGTTGAAGGCTAAAAAGCGCCATTTTTGCTACACTCTCCAAAGCCAAATTATTTTTTACAGACTCTTCAGCGTTTTTACCCCAGGTAAATGGGGCATGGCCTGCAACCAGGACAGCAGGGATTGCAGCAGCATCCAAATCTATAAATCGTTCAATTATTACTTTACCTGTATTATATTCATAACCTTCGTTTACTTCAACCTCAGATAAATATCTTGTGACGGGAACGGTTCCGTTAAAATGATCGGCATGGGTAGTGCCAAAACACGGAATACCTTTGCATGCCTGGGCAAATGTTGTTGCATATTCACTATGGCTGTGAGTTATTCCTCCTATAGAATCGAATGCTTTATATAATTCAATATGGGTCGGAGTATCCGAAGACGGACGATTTTGCCCTTCTACAACTTTGCCATTCAAATCCACTATGACAATATCTTCGGCTGACATCTTTGCATATTCAACACCGCTTGGTTTGATTGCTATCAATCCTGTATTTCTATCAATACCGCTTGAGTTACCCCATGTAAGCGTAACCAATCCATATTCAACAAGAGCTAAATTTGCTTTTAAAACCTTTTCTTTTAAATCCTCTAACATACGTTATCCTTTCTAACATTATCACGTATATCCAATAATTCTTTCATAACATTATACAAATTACCAGATTGTTTTACCGTACCAAAGCTATCATGTACGAGATGATACAGTGAATATAATTTCCTGTAGATTAAATGGTTTTCATTTATCGGTAAATACGTTTTACTTATTCCCGTCATAGATTTTTGAGCCTTCTCTAAATTCTCGTAACCGCTAATTTCTTTGCCTGCAGATACAGCTCCGAAAATTGCCGCCCCTAATGCAGGTGTTTGTTCACTTCGCGATATTTTCATCGGCCTGTTAGTAACATCGGCATATATTTGCATGAGCATAGAATTTTTAATAGCAAGACCACCGCAGTTCACAACTTCATTTATATCTACTCCATACTCTTCAATACGGTCTATTATTGTAAGTGCTCCAAAAGCAGTTGCCTCAACAAGAGCCCTGTATATTTCATGAGGCTGTGTATAAAGTGTTTGCCCTAGAATAAGGCCTGTTAAACGAACATCGACAAGAATTGTCCTGTTGCCATTATTCCAATCCAATGCCAAAAGGCCGCTTTCACCGGGTTTAAGTTTAGCAGCAGCTTTTTCCAGATTAGAAAACTTTTCTTCCCGGGTTTTGCCATATATATCGGGTACAAGATGGTTGACAAACCACAAAAAGATATCGCCGACAGCAGACTGCCCTGCTTCTATGCCATAATAACCGTTCATAACCGAACCGTCAACTATACCACAAACTCCCGGTATATCTGAAAGCGTTTTATTATTTGGGGAGATCATGATATCGCATGTACTTGTTCCCACTATTTTCACTAAGGTTCCTTTTTTAATGCCTGCACCAACTGCTCCCATATGAGCATCGAATGCACCAACCGCAACAGACACATTAGTTGAGAGGCCAAGTTTTTCTGCCCACCCCGCAGATAAATATCCAGCACGTTCCTCAGCTGAATATGCTTTATTTGCCAGGTGCCCACGCAATTTCCCAAGTCCTGGTGAAAGGCTTTCTAAAAACACAGTATCAGGGAATCCACCCCACTTATTACTAAACATGGCTTTATGACCTGCAGCGCATATACTTCTTTTTATAAGATCCGGATTTGTTTCACCCACAAGTACAGCCGGGATCCAATCACAAATTTCAACAAATGAATACGCCGCATTAAAAACTTCCGGATTTTCTTTTGAACAATGCCAAATCTTACTCCAGTACCATTCCGATGAATAAGTACCTCCAATCCTTGAAAGATAGTCTGGACGAGTTTTTGAAGCTGCTTCAGTAATTCTTTGTGCTTCATTATAACTAGTATGATCTTTCCATAACCATACCATTGCAGAAGGGTTGTTCTCAAATTTTTTAATAAAACAGAGAGGTGTACCTTTTTCATCTACCGGCAACGGGCTGCTTCCTGTTGTATCCACACCTATTCCCACAATATCGTGAGGTGAAAAATCAGGAACTAATACCCTTGCTTTTTTTATAGCTTCTTTAATTGTAATTTCAATACCGAGCAGATAGTCAGCAGGATTTTGACGGGCCTGATTTGGATCCGACGAATTTATAACAACTCCTGCCTGACCTGACGGATAGTTAAAAACATGACTTGATATTTCATCTCCATTGCTGAGATTAACAATTAGAGAACGGCAGGAGTTAGTTCCGAAATCTAAACCAATTGCATACTTGTTCATTTATTTCTTCCTGATTATCTATCTGCAAAAATTACTATTTCACTGAGAACCGGTAAATAGTTGTTTGTGTATATACTTTCCCAGGCCTTAACACTGTTGAGGGAAAGTTTTCATGGTTCGGTGAATCAGGGAAATGCTGGGTTTCAAGACACAAAGCAGACCTAAGCCTGCATGGTATTCCTCCTTTTCCAACCAGCGTTCCATCCAGGAAATTTCCAGTGTAAAATTGAACTCCGGGTTGATCGGTTAAAACTTCCATAAATCTTCCGCTTGCGGGATCATAAACAGTTGCTACTTTACGTACAGAACCATTGAAATTATTTAATACCCAGTTATGATCGTAACCTTTGGCATACTTTAATTGTATAAAATCATTATCTATCCGGTCCCCGATTTTAAAAGGTTTTCTAAAGTCCATTGGTGTATTTGCGACATCAGCTAATTCACCGGTTGGAATAGATTCACTGTTTGCCGGAGTAAATTTATCGGCATCAATCCATAAGGTTTCATTCAGGATTGTATTATTAAATGACCCGGAAAGATTAAAATATGAATGGTGCGTCGGATTTAAAACGGTAGCCTGATCCGTTACAGCATTGTAATCTATTCTTAATTCATTATCATTGGTTAGCGTATAAGTGATTGAAATCTGCAAATTTCCAGGATAGCCTTCCTCTAAATACGCGCTATAATATGTTAATTTTACTGCCGGGCCCAACTTACTTTTTATTTCTTCGGCTTTCCAGATTTTTCTATTAAATCCTTCAAAACCGCCATGCAATTGATTCAGACCTTCGTTAGGCGAAAGTTGATATGTTTTACCATCAAGTGTAAATTTGGCTTTATTAATCCTGTTACCATACCTACCTACAATAGCGCCAAAGTAGGGATTTGGTTTTATATATTGATCCAGAGAATCGAATCCCAGAACAATATCATCAAATTTTTTATTGCGGTCTGCAACGAAAAGCGACTGTACTATAGCACCGTAATTCATTATGCGTACTTTTGTGTTACTTGAATTTACCAGCGTGTACAGATATATTGTTTCACCCGAGGGTGTTTTTCCGAATTTTTCTTTTGTAATCATTTTGTTTTTTACCTGACTTTGAATATTTAAACTGATACACATTGTGAAAAGAATTACTAAACAGAGTTTGGATATTAGTTTCATTTTAAGTACTCTCTTTTATTTATATGATTATCTCTAAAATAAATTAAACTTATTATACACAATTAACAAACAAGCTACCGGATTCGTATTACAAAAACTTTCAAATAATCCATTGTTTTATAATCATTTAAACGGATAATTCATTATTTACTCATTGCGCTTTCTTTAATTTTTAAGGAATCCAAATTGCTGCTATTCTTCCAATCAGGAAGATTTTCCAGAGTAATAACGGATGATGAGTTATAAATCTTCTTTATATCCTGAGCATTTTCATCAAACCCCCAGGAAGTCCAGGACATAAACCACAACCAGGGCTGTGAATGAAGAATTTCTTCCGTAGGTATTATACTATTTTCTGATAAAGCAAGGGGCTTTCCATTAGCAAGTTTTTTCATTCTATCATACCATTCCTGTCTGAAAATAACGGTGGTATCTTGCAGCGGGTATATATCAGATCCAAGAATATCAACGTAATCATCACCAGGGTAATATTTTTCAATTCCTTCCCATGGACGGTCAGTTGTCCAAACCCAGATTAGATTGTTCAATTTTTTTACTTTAGTAAAATAATTAAATAGCTGCTTCCACAGAGCTACATAACCGCTATCGCCCGGCCTTTTTCCCCACCAGAACCAGTCGCCGTTCATTTCATGATATGGCCTGAATAAAATTGGTATATGATTATCTCTTAACTGAACAAGGTATGAAGCGAATAAATCCATTTGATTCTGCCATGCCAGGTATAACGGAGTGCCCGGAGTAATTAAATCATTCCATTGTTTATTTGTAAGCTTACTCTGGACTCCACCTTCAAAAGGGCAAGGTTCTCCCATAATAGGATTTGCCTGATGATAAGTCATAACAATAATTGCACCGTGTGTATATTGTTTTTTTATCTCATTAATTAATAAAGGCCTATATTTAATATTATCAATATCATGAGTTGAGTCGGCAAAACCAAAATCTCCGCCCCATATTACCGGATACTTGCCTGTAATTTCAAAAGCCTGATCGGTAGATTCAGACATTTTGCCCAGGTAATTATGAATCCCAGTCAAAGTTTTCTTACCGTAAATACTATATAAAAATTTTAAAAGTTTTCCGGCTTCGGCACTTTCCTCCGGATTAACGGGTTTTATAATAGTATCAGATAACGCCAGCTTTTGAGAAGTTGTGTCCTGAGCCGATAGATTTACAACATTAATAAATTGGAGTAAAAATAAAATTTTTATACTGACCGAAAACATTTTTTTCATTTATATTCCATGTTCAGGAAATATTATAAAGCAAAATCCCGTTACAAAATAATAAAATGATTTTTACAAATCATGTTTAGGATAAATTATTCCTGTCTCTTTTCTGATCGAGTCAAGAATATCGATCATTTCAAGGCTATCATCCAGGCTCATTATTTCACTTTGTGTTTTACCTTTATTAAGGCATTTTACAACTTCTTCAGCTTCATAGTTGTAACCGTTGCCTTTAAAATGAAGCGGTACCGGGATTACTTCACCATCCGGCCGGACAATCTTAATATTCCCCGGACAGAACCAAAGATGTTCAAAAACAATTTTACCGGTTTCACCATGAACTTCAGCAATTACATCAGTGCCTGCAATAAACGATGAGTGTAAAATTGATAAAGTTTCATCAGCGTATTTAAATAAAATTCCGATTGAGAAGTCAACATCGGTAGATCCGATACTAGCCATAGCTTTGAAAGATTCCGGTTTTCCCAAAAGAAATAGCGAAAGGAAAACAGTATATATACCAATATCAAGTAACGCGCCGCCACCCAGATCTTTATTAAACTGTCTATGCTCAAGCGGAAAATCCGATTTAACCGAAAAATTGGCAGTAAGAAGTTTAACTTTTCCAATAGCGCCCGAATCAACCATTTCTTTTGCTTTAATAATATTAGGCAGAAACTTAGACCACATAGCTTCCATCAGGAAAAGGTTTTTATCTTTTGCCATTTTTATCATACCACGAACTTCTTTTCCGTTCATGGCGAAAGGCTTTTCACATAGAACATTTTTACCGTGCTCAAGGCATAATAATGTATTTTCATAGTGAAGTATATGCGGGGTTGCAACATAAATTACATCAACATCCGGATCATTCACAAGCCCTTCATAAGTATCGTAAGTTTTTGTTACATTAAAGTTCCGGGCAAACTTTTTTGCATTATCGATAGACCGGGAGCCAACGGCATATAATTCGGCATCATCAACAACTTTTAATCCCTCAGCAAATTTTGCTGCGATCCAGCCAGGCCCTAAAATGCCCCATTTTATTTTTCTTACAGCCATTGTCGGTATCCTTATATAATTTTATTCTTTACAATTCTAAAAATACAATTTTAAATTTACAGAATTAATTAAATTTTCTCACCGAATAATTAGAATAAAATAATACTTGGATAAATAGAATTTTTCTTGCATTTTTGAAGAGTAAAAAGTGTATTTTGTACACCAGAGCAATAAATCCAGTTTTGAATGAGCTCCTGATAACTTTTACGGGAAAAATAAACCGGGTTGTATAAGATTTGAACTCTATTATTTTACTGTTCTTTTATTTTTTTCAATTATTTTTTTAGAAATCTCTAGTATTTCAAACATGAAAGGATTTATCTTGTGTTAAGTATTGGCTATGATATTGGAAGTTCTTCTATTAAAGCTTCAATAATAGATATTGATTCGGGTAAACTTATTACAAGCGATTTTTATCCGAAGGAGGAAATGAAAATTCATTCCCCTTATCCGGGCTGGGCTGAACAGGATCCCGAAAGCTGGTGGGAATATATAAAAATTTTAACCGGTAAAATTTTAAAAAGCGCTGATATTCAAAAAACTGATATAAAGTGCATAGGAATTTCTTACCAAATGCACGGACTGGTAATAGTGGATAAAGATCAAAAAGCAATCCGGCCTTCGATTATATGGTGCGACAGCCGTGCGGTAGAAATCGGCAAAAGTGCATTTGAAAAAATCGGCAGCCAAAATTGTTTACAAACTCTACTAAACTCCCCGGGTAATTTTACCGCATCTAAATTAAGATGGGTAAGGGAAAATGAGCCGGAAAATTATAAAAAGATATACAAGTTTATGCTTCCGGGCGATTTCATCAGTATGAAATTAACGGGTGATATTACTACTACAGTTTCAGGATTATCCGAAGGTATTTTTTGGAACTTTAAAGAAAAATCTATCTCGAAGGATATATTAACTTACTTCGATATTGACGAAAAACTTTTCGCAGAAGTAAAACCAACTTTTTCTATTCAGGGTAAGTTAACAAAATCCGCTGCAGAAGAATTGGGGCTGCTGGAAGGTACCTGCGTTTCATACCGTGCAGGCGATCAGCCTAATAATGCTTTTTCGCTGAATGTTCTGAATACCGGTGAAATAGCTGCAACAGCCGGAACTTCCGGAGTAGTTTACGGAATAATTGATAAGCCTAATTTCGACCCCAAATCCAGGGTAAACCCGTTTGTCCACGTAAATAACACTGCCGAACAAAACCGCTTTGGTGTTCTTTTATGTATTAATGGTACAGGCATTTTGAATTCATGGTTAAGAAAGAACTTCGCATGCGGTATTTCATATAATGAAATGAACACACTAGCCGGAAATATTGATGCCGGTTCAAACGGAATTTCCGTCCTTCCTTTCGGCAACGGGGCCGAACGGATTCTGGAAAATAAAAGTGCTGACTGCCGGTTAATCGGATTGGATTTTAACCGCCATACTGCATCACATATTTTTAGAGCAGCACAAGAAGGCATTGCTTTTTCTTTTAAGTACGGAATAGATATTATGAAAGAAATGGGGTTGAATATAAAAATTATAAGGGCCGGAAAAACAAATATGTTTTTGAGTCCCGTTTTTTCACAAACACTGGCAAATGTAACCGGTGCATCAATCGAGCTTTATGATACAGACGGCGCTCAGGGGGCTGCAAGAGGGGCCGCTTATGGAGCAGGATATTATAAATCATTTAATGAGGCATTCAAATCACTGAACAAAACCGGGGAAATAATTCCAGCCGATCTAGAAAAGGTGGAGCATTTAAGAGCTTATGAATTGTGGCTCTCAAGATTAAATAATACAATGATTCAATAAATAATAATTAAAGAACTTAAAAGGAATGAGTTGAAATATGGAATACTTAGCAGGAAATAAAGAGCATTTTAAGGGAATCGGGAAAATTAAATTCGAAGGAAAAGATTCCCATAATCCATTAGCCTATAAATGGTATGATGAGAACAGGATAGTTGCCGGGAAAAGCATGAAAGAGTTTTTCCGTTTTGCTGTTGCTTACTGGCACTCCTTCTGCGGCGCAGGTCGTGATCCGTTTGGATCAGACACAAGAAATTATTCATGGGACAAAGCTTCCGATCCAATCGAAAGAGCTAAAGAAAAAATGGATGCCGCTTTTGAATTCATTACCAAAATGGGAATCCCATTTTACTGTTTCCATGATTTTGATTTGGTTGATGAGGGTGAAAGTATTTCTGAATCGGATAAAAGAGTCCAGGCAATGGTTGATTATGCAAAAGAAAAGCAAAAAGCTTCAGGCGTAAAACTATTGTGGGGAACATCTAACTTATTTGGTAACCTTCGCTATATGAATGGCGCTGCTACAAATCCTGATTTCAATGTTCTTACTTATGCCGGCACACAGGTTAAACGTGCCATCGATGCCACAATAGAACTCGGCGGTGATAATTATGTTTTCTGGGGCGGACGCGAAGGCTATTCTTCCCTGCTTAATACTAATATGAAGAGGGAAAAAGAACACATGGCTATATTCCTTACTATGGCAAAAGATTATGCGCGCAAGAATGGGTTTAAAGGAACTTTTCTGGTTGAGCCAAAACCAATGGAACCTACTAAACACCAATATGATTTCGATGTGGAAACTATTATTGGTTTCTTAAGACATAATGGACTTGATAAAGATTTTAAATTAAACATTGAAGTCAACCATGCAACCTTGGCAGGACATACATTTCAACATGAAATTCAATGTGCTGTTGATGCCGGATTATTTGGCAGTATAGACGCCAACCGGGGCGACTATCAGAACGGATGGGATACCGACCAGTTCCCTGTTAATCTTTATGAATCAGTAGAGGCAATGCTAGTAATTTCTCAAGCAGGCGGTTTTGGAAAAGGCGGTGTAAACTTTGATGCAAAAGTAAGGCGTAATTCAACCGATATTGAAGACTTATTCATATCTCATATTACTGCAATGGATGTATTTGCGCGTGCATTAATAGTTTCAGAAAAAATCTTAACAGAATCAAATTATATAGAATTGAGGAAAGAACGCTACTCATCATTCGACAGCGGTAATGGAGCAAAGTTTGAAAAAGGCGAGTTAACTCTTGAAAACTTAAGAGAACTTGCAGTGAAAAACGGCGAACCAAAACAGTTAAGCGGCCGGCAGGAATTATACGAGCAGATAATTGCCGAGTATATTTAAGCATATAGCCAAACTAATCTATCAGGTATGGCATATAATTAAAATATAATATAAATTAAAAAACCCTCCTTCTGGAGGGTTTTTCATTAATTACTGCATTCACTCATTTCTGCCAGAGGCGGATCTCAGCCAAAGGCTGATGAGCCTCAGGTTCAAGCCTCCGGCTGACATCCATTCACTAATTCATCCATTCATTCTATAATATACACCATCATGTTATCCGGTTTTATATCTACGGAAAATGATAAATTTTTATCAAGCTGTTTAAAGGTTACATTGCTTTCTGAAATTATTTCTTTTACACTTTTAATTTTTAAATATGAATTTCCCTTAGTATTTTCTAAATTAATTTGTACAGTTCCGGATTTCGGTTGACTATCCGTATTAATAACATATAAAATTTGTTTGCCGTCTAATTCATGTACTTTCAGATCAAGCGAAGTATCATCTATATTAGATATAAATTGAGCATCCGGTTTTACACCCGCATCCTGAGCAAGGCTTATTATAAATTTATTAACCTTATTATCAGGTTTCCCATAGTAACTGGCCCCGAGCGGAACAGCACTTAATACTGCCTTTCCTTTACCGAACTTATTTTCAATAACAGCAGGACTGTTATCTTCAAACGTTCCTATAACATTAGCACTGTCTTTTAATTGAAGTTGATCTCTAAAATACTTTCCTTCAAATTCAAAAGGTTGTTTGTTCTTTTCATTTATGTTGATATTAAAATAAGTTTTTTGCCCGTACCAGTCTGTTCTTACGGCGCCGAAAAGTTCATCCAGCCCGGCTCCCGGACTAGTATGATAAGCAAAATCAAGTTCATTAATTGTTGCAGTCCTTGCATCGGCAACAACACAACCACCTTCCCGAACATATTCTTTTAGCAGATCGGCAGCCTGTTTGCGCATTACAATTTGGAAAGGCAGGTAAATAATTTTATAAGATTTCAATGCTGCGAGATCTAATCCCCTGTCCATTCTAATAATATCCACACCTATATTGTCTTCGTACAAAGATTTAAATATTCCGGCATTACTTTCATACATAATTTTATTAGTGGAGGGTTCGGTTGTTTGTTCCAATGTTTTCAATAATCCAACCATATCAACAAGAACAGCAGCCTGCGGTTTTTTAAGATGTGCCTGGTAAAGTGTACCACCGTACTTATTCATTACTGCCCCAATCTCTTTAACTGCTTCCCCGCGGGGTGCAAGTTCCCCGTTCACTAAGCACAATCCCCTGCCAAGCGACTGCCGTCCCCTAATAAATGGTTTCCATTGCCAATATATTAATCCTTTGCAATCATTGGCTAATGCAGTCCACGCTAATAAATTAATTGATTCTTTTGTCTGGTAACCATTAAGCGCAAGTCCATTTTGTTCATTGGTGTACACTTCGGTGAGTATGTAATTTTTCTTTTCATTGCATGTATCTGTTCCTGATAGAGGAAGCATTGTAGTGTTACTGCCATGAATTGTACCCAGAGACAAGCATCTTATGGTATTGAACGTCAGATTGTGAACCCAGTAAGGACATGGTTCAAGGTTATGATCCCGTTCCCAACCATCAGGGTAATATGATATACCGTTAATATCATCGTTATCTGCAATCGGCCAGTTATCAGTATTATAGGCTCCAAAATTATTAAAGTTAGACCATGAAGTACTAACAGGGTTTGCATTTACGGGATGAACTGAATCATATTTTCTTAAAGTTTGTACAAGCTGCTTTAACAATATTCCATCTAAATCATTCCTGAACATAGTCCAATCTATCTGAGGCATAGATGAATTCCAATTGTCATTCAGAAATGGAGATACCTCATTCCAATCAGAATATTCTTTTCCCCAGGACCGTCTCAGTCCGGAAAGATCTGTATACTTTTTCTTTAACCATTCCCGGAATTTTACAATTACATGATCAGCCGTTGAACTATAGTGAGGTTCATTCCATATATTATAAAAGCATAAGGAGGGACTTTTCCCATACCGTTGAATAACCTGTTTAAAATAATCTTCCAGAAGCGGGAAAACCCTTTGGTCAGCAAAATCAACATTTTCACGATTATTTTTGTTTCCGTTATTTAGATTATATTCATCCCACATTCCTTTTATTTCCTTGAATTTCCAAATCGGGAAGTAATGACTGCATTGTTCCTCCTTCAACATCAAAGGAATAAACTTCATATGGGCGGATTCTATTTTTTTTATCAGGTAATCAGTCCGTTCCCATTTCAGATGTTTTGTAGCGGTATCCCAGCAGCCTAAAGGGAATATCATAACATATTCAATGTTGGAATCTTTCATTAAGGCAATGTCTTTATCTACCTGTTTAAAGAATTCATAATCTGTAACAAATTCCTCATTAAAAATGTCGTATACGGTTCCAATGATTATTGTTTTCGGCATTTGTGCATAACATAGAATAGTTGAAAAAAAAATTATCAGTAATAATGTACCGCGGAAAGCCTGAATTAATCGTCTCATAATAAATAATCTTTAATTGTATTAAGAATGTTTTTCTATATTAATATAATAGTCCAAATGTTCCAATATTTTTTCCCATCCGTCAAATTCAAGAGAAAAATCGTCCTTCATATCCCGAACATCAAAAAGTGTAATATTATCGCTCCATCCCCGATCTTCTAATTCAATCTTACTGCTTGAACCACAACGTTTTATAGCTTCTTCTGCCACAGCATTCCATGATATAAAATTGCTTGATAAACCGAAATAAGTTTTTCTATTTACTTCGCTATGGAGTATTTTAACATACAACCTGGCAAGATCTCCCGCCCAGATAAATTGTGTCCCGTCATTTTTTACAACGTGGATTGGCCGGTTATTCACTGCATCTTTTACGATCTGATGAAATCTTGTATCACCCTGGGTAGAACCTCCTTCAATCACCGGATTGCCAAAAGTATAGCCCGGACGCACAAAGTTCATCCTCATAGGTGAAATATAAGATTGAGCCAGTAAGAAGTTTTCACTTGCGGCTTTTGTAGCTCCGTAAAACGTTGCCGGGTGTTGTTTTGTATTTGAATAAACACATTTTATTGAACCGTCAATTTTATTTTGTTCAACCATATATACATTATCATTTACCGCAGTTGAGGATGTATAAATAAAATGTTTAACATTGGACTTTGCCGCCATATCGGAAATAAAAACCGTCGGCATAGTGTCATCCTGAAGAACTTCCCACCCGGTCTGTTTTGTATAATTTAACGCAACAAGAATAACTGCATCTTTTCCGCTAATTAATTTTTCCAATAATTTAAAATTGGTAATATCACCTTCCACAATTTCAATACCATCTATTTTCTTTAATGCAGGAACCTTATTTTGATTCCTGGCAAGTATTGTTAATGAATGGCCATATTTAATAAGTTCCACTGCCACATAGGAGCCTATAAACCCTGTCCCTCCGGTTAACAAAATATTCATTTAAATCTCCATTTCTTTAATTTATATAAAATAGCACCCTGATTAACTTTCGATCCGCAATCAGTGTAAAACGGACATACAGAGTGTACTATTATCACCATATATTAAAAAAGATTAGCTAATTTAACAAAATAAAACAAAACCCGATTAAATAACCGGGTTTTGTTGTTGTAAGAGATAAAGATTAATCCGAACTAAATTTATATATTATTTAAAAAACTTCCGAATTCTTTTTAATATAATCAATCAGTTCATCAACCTGGGCAAACGCAACAGCGGTATAGGTATCAGCCGCCCCGTAGTAAACTGCAATTCTGCCGGTTGGTGCATCGTAAATATTAGCACAAGGGAAAGTTACATTAGCTACAAAGCCAATAGTTTCGTAAGGTTTTTCAGGAGTTATCAAATAATCCCTGGTTCTGTATAATACTTTACTTGGATCATTGAGATCAAGTATAGCGGCACCAAAACTATATACGAATCCGCTGCAAGTATAAGAGACACCATGATAGAATAATAGCCAGCCTTCTTTGGTTTCAATTGGAATAGGGCCCGCGCCAATCTTAGTTCCCTGCCACCATCCCATACCGCCGCTACCCATAACAAATTTATGATTGCCCCAGTAAGTTAAATCCGGACTTTCGCTTAAATATACATTTCCGAATGGTGTATGTCCGCTGTCGCTGGGACGGCTTAAAAGTAAATACTTTCCATTTACTTTTCTCGGAAAAAGAACACCGTTCCTGTTATAAGGCATAAACGGATTGGGAAGACGTGTAAAAGTTTTAAAGTCTTTTGTTTTACCCAGCCCGATTGAAGCACCGTGCATATCATCGCACCAAACTATATAAAATGTATCATCAATTTTTACAAACCGCGGATCATATCCATAACTAATCGGACTTGGTTTTCCTTTTTCATCCACCCAGTTTATAGGGTCGGGACCTATTTCCCAATTAATTCCATCTTTACTTTTTCCAAAGAATAAATTTGCACGCCCGTTCTTTTGATCTGCACGAAATGCGCCTACAAATTCTCCATTGTTTGGTAAAACCGCACTATTAAAAATGCGGGCTGCTTTTGGTATCGGATTCCAATTAATTATCGGATTACCGCTGAATCTCCACATTACATCAGTGCTGCCTTTGGGCTTATCTTCCCATGGAATATTTGGTAATGAGTCCCCGATAATAGTATTACTCATCTGTTTTTCCTTTTTTTTGTATTATCAAATTATGAAATAAAAAACTGATTATTCACCTTTTCTTGCTTTTAAATCCAGTCCTATTTTTGTTTCCATTTTTGCGTCAAGGTTATAGAAAATTGCAATGAGGATAACAATCATAGCCAAAGCCGCGGGTATTGTGCTCATCATATGCCTGAGGCCTGTAAGGGTATGTTCATTTTGTGCTACATTAGCAATGAAACCGATTATAGTGAGAGCAAAACCTGCAACCGCGCCTCCGACAGCCCAGCCCATTTTTTGTGAGAAAGTTGCTGCAGAAAATACTAATCCGGTTGCTCTCCTACCGAATTTCCATTCGCCGTAATCCGCTGTATCTGCATACATGGACCAAATTAACGGGAACATTGCAGCACCCGGTATTGATCCGAGGCATTGTAAAATATACATATATAAAAGATCTTTAGGCCCTGCAAAATAAAATAAGGCATTTGTAAGAGCAGTAGCTAATGTCAAAACAATAAATGTTAACCTTTTGTCACCGCGGAATATCTTTGTAATATACGGTGTGGAAAATGCACCGACAACAGAAAAAATTGTTCCCACTGTTATAAATGGTCCCGCAGCAAGTTCACTCCCAACATAATATTTAAAATAATAGAGCATCGCCGAGTTTTTAACCGACACATAAATCAATGTCATTAGGCCCATTGAACAAAGAATTACCCATGGCCGGTTTTTCAAAAGGTCCTTTATATCATTTTTTACACTGCTTTGTTCTTTGGGAGGTTTAACTCGTTCTTTCGTAGAAAATACAGTATATGAAAATAATAATGCTGCAGCTACTGCAAATACAGACATGGCCAAAGGATATCCTAATTTATCATTCCCGCTTCCAAAAAATTTGACTAAATATAAAAACGTTCCAGTAGAGATAATATTACCCGAAAATGCGCCAATAAACCTATAAGAGGCCAGTTTAGTGCGTTCATCGGAATTAGGTGAAATAACACCAAGTAAAGCTCCATAAGGAACATTAACCATTGAATATGCTATCATAACTAATGTATATGTAACATAAGCATAAACAATTTTACCGCTTGTACTGAAATTAGGAGTAATAAACATTACTATACCGAGAACAGTATATGGTATGATACCTCTAAGCATCCAAACTCTAAATTTTCCAAATCTGGTTTCTGTTCTATCAGCAATTACTCCCATTACCGGGTCAATTGCTGCATCCCAAAATCTGGTAATTAAAAACATCATTCCAACAACAGCAGGAGATATTCCAAAAGTATCGGTATAAAATATCATCAGAAAGATTGAGAATGTCTGCCAATAAAGACATGATGCAGTGTCACCCACTGCATATCCTAATTTTTCTTTCCAAAAAATTAATTTTTCATAAACAAGGGCTTTAGGCTGTTCTACGCCAGAGGCTACTTCACTCATAAGTACTCCCATCTTTAATTATAATCTATTTTAAAAAAATATTATTTAATCTATTTATCTTATTTCTGGTTAACTAATCTATAACTAACAAAAGAAATCATACTGCCGTCAGGAGACCATGACGGTACATTTATTGTACCCTGACCTCCAAATAGTTTGGCCAGCACTTTTATATCACCACCTGCAACAGGCATAAGCCTTAGCATAACATCTTTATTTGCAGGATGGCCCTGGACATCTTTTTCATAAGAAAGAAAAACTATCCATTTCCCATCGGGTGATGGATGTGCAAACCAATTGTTATAATCATCGGATGTTACTTGTTTCTGATCGCTTCCATCGGCATTCATCTTCCAGATTTGCATAGTTCCTGTGCGCTCTGAATTAAAGTAAATAAATTTTCCGTCAGGAGAATATTCAGGACCATCATCCAAACCTGGCGCCGAAGTCAGGCGGCTTTCAGCACCTCCCTCAACCGGTACTGTATAAATGTCAAAATTACCGTTCCGTTCGGCGCAATAAGCCAATGTTTTCCCATCAGGTGACCACCCATGCCAGTAAGAGGGGCCAATAGGAGTAATTTGTCTAGGTGTCCCTCCTGTAAAAGGTACAATATATATAAGGGATTTTCCATCGCCTTTTGATTGGTCGCTGATTGCTAATTGTGTTCCATCAGGAGAAATTCCATGGTCATTATTACACTTGTTTGCGAAGCCGGTATTAATCATTTCGGGCTTACCACCACCTACGGGGATTTTATAAATTTTACCATCACTATTGAACAATAAAAATTTTCCATCCCGCGACCAGTTAGGCGCTTCGAAATGTCCTATAGAATGATAAATAACTTTTCTATCAGTAGATTCGATTGCCATAGTTTCCAATGTGCTTTCCAGTATTGTTCCCATTTCCGAGTTTCCTTTAGGATTAGTAATAGTTACGTTTGAAAAAACAGCTTGCTCCACAGCATTACTATCATGAGCAGACACCCCTATACCAATGTAAAACGGCTCATCAAATTTTAATTTAAATGAACCTCCTGCGGGATGCAGTTTTTCACCTTTCCCGGCAACAGACATGAATACATAATTTCCTTCTTTTTCTATACAGATTCTGCTCGGGGCATTAACATTCGATTGAATCTCATGCGTTTGGCCGCGTTCTACATCGCGATATTGCAGTGATGTAAGACCACTGCCATGAAATGCAACATCAGCATAAGGCGATCCGGCATCAAGATTTTGCCTGATAATAACGCAGGCTTTTCTATGTGGATCACCCCCGGTACCAATCCATTTTATATTTGCGGCAAGAGAAGCATCTCCTGATACTTTCTTCCAAACAAAATGGAAAGCATCCTTATCAAACCACATATTATAACCACTGCCGGCTATTAAATAAGTTTTTTTAACATTATTATACTCAACAGAACCGGGTTTAAGTACATGGCCGATATCTCCGTGTTCTTCGAATAGCCCTAATCCTGAGTCCTGTGCAAAAGAAAGACATGTTTGGAATAACAGACCAAAAACTATTAATGTAAGAAATTTTGAAGTAAAGTTATTCATTATAATTAACCTCAATTTGTATACTGGATATTTTATTATAAAAATATATGGTTTTAATACCGCATGTTGATATTTTTTCGTAGTAATTTATTTGTTGCTTTTGTTCTTTTATAAATTTGAATTTTTCCCGGCCCGCGATCCTAAAGTTTAATTTTGATGGAGATTTTATTTATGTATTTTTCAACAAGTAATTTATACTTAACAAAAGAATACTACATTTTAGTTAAAAATTCTCAGAGTAATTACTACACACGATAACACTTTCAGATTTGTTTTTATATTTACCTGAATCAGCATAATACTAAGTAGAAATGCTTAAATTAAAATAAATTTAGCTTTAATCTGCCGGTATAATAAGATTATGATTTAAAATGAATAAATTATCAAATATCACACCAATACTCCTAAATTCAGTGCTCTAAAATTCTATTAAAATATCCCAATTTATTTCAATTATTCACTTCAATTAAGCTTTAAAATATCGAATTAATCCGTACAATCGATCTTAATCAGTTTTACCTTATCAACATAATAATTTATTATTATTTTGATAAGTAATTAACTTCAAAATGAACGTTTTGTATTGTCTGAAATTGTTTTGATTCCCGGGGTTTTATTTCCTTAAATTATAGAATTTTTGTATCTAATAATTTAATTCAACCGAAAATGAGCATCTAAATACTTTATTATCGACTCCCCAGTACTTGCTTAGATAATTTTCATCTCAAAGTTTGGAAATCTGTAATTCTTATTAACCTGCCGGTAATATAATCCTTTTAATTTAAGTTTTTGTCCGGCTCCAGGTATTTCATGTATAAAATTATGTGTAATATATTATTTACTTAGAGTTCATGGCTTTTCAATTCTTAACGAATTAAGTTGACTTCAGGATTGCCAGCTTTGCATTTAATTTAAGCACCTTAGATTTCAAAAGAATATCCTGACGTGTAATTTGATTGTGATAAAATGACAGTATAGCCTTTATCACAGTCAACTTCTTCTATTCCACTTATAGAGTTTGTAAAAAAAATATGGTGAATTTCGGGAACAAATATACCTATCAGGTTAAATTGTTGTAATGTTAGACTTCTTACAACAATATTAGGTTTGTAACCTACTTTTTAGCGAGTTCATTAACTGAAGCCCTGGTAAGATGAATTATATCCGGATGATCACTTAAAGCGTTTGATATAGTTGATACACAAAATCCAAGATTTAAAGCTATGTCTTTTATCGTTAATGACTTCATAGTTTAAAATAGTTCGATTGATTTTTTTAACAATTTTTCGAAATTATCCATAACCCGACTTGACGTTTCCATCACTTCATCATGAGAGAGTGCCCGTGTAGAAAGCCCGGCAGCAAAATTAGTTATACATGAAATTGACGCTACTTTCATTCCCAAATAAGAGGCGTAATAAACTTCGGGAACTGTTGACATTCCAACAGCATCAGCTCCATATTTTCTATACATTTTTATTTCGGCAGCAGTTTCGTAACTAGGACCCATTGTCATCCAATAAAGGCCTTCATATAAAGAAATTTTTTCACAGAGAGCAGCATTTACAATACTTTCATTCATCTCTTTGGATGGTAAGTCCAGAGCCGAATTTTTCTGTTCTAAAGTTACCAATCCAACAAGTTCTGCGAACTCTCGCCAAATTATTGATCCGTTAAATGAATGAGCGAGCATTAAATTACCCGGTATAAAAAATGGATTTACGCCGCCTGCAGCATTCGTCAATAGTATTTTCTTACAACCTAACTTTGCTGCAATATGCACCGGCAAAACACATTGAGATAAAGAATGGCCTTCATAAAAATGAATTCTTCCCTGGATTACCAGAAGCTTTTTTCCGCCATAATTCGAAAAATGCAAACACCCCTGATGCCCCCGAACAGTCAGATTCGGGTAATTTGAAAGAGAAGATGTAGCGACAGATTTTATTGTTTCAATTTTTTCCGCAAAATTGCCCAGACCGCTGCCGAGTACTATACAAATCTCAGGTTCAAATGGTACTTGTTTTAAAACTTCTTTAACTATCTCTAAATATTTTGCATTCAAATTAACCATCAAGCTATATCCCTACCTGATTTAAAATAAATAACGGATAAACATTATCATTATTAATTGCATATTCATGACAATTTATCTGAAATAGTTTTTTTTAACTTTTAATAATAAGGAATGTATACGGTAATTAAAAAATAAAATATTCTAATTCCGAAGCTTTAATATTAATCACTAAAGTTACACAGATATTAAAAATATTATTAATTAGCCCAGCAAGTTTTAACCTGGGGTAAAATGAAGTCCGGGCTTTATTGGCTTTTCCACCGAAGGCGGATGAGCCTTTGGTTCAAGCCAAAATTTTCATATCATTTTGGCTTGGCATCCATCCCTTTGGGAAAAGCCGAACATGTTTAGCAATTTCGCGATCCCCGACATAAATGTCGGGGCTAATTTAAACAATATTTGCGTAACTTCAATTAATCATTGAGAAAACTTGTTCCGGACAAATTATTTTCAATTCCAAAATACTCGGCAGCAGTCTGAGCGACATCAGAAAATGTTTCCCGTATTCCGAGGTTTTTTCCCAATACACTTTTCCTATAGTAAAGTAAAGGGACATATTCGCGCGTGTGGTCAGTGCTGATATCAGTTGGATCATTACCATGATCAGCGGTAAAAATTAGTTTGTCCGTTTCATCAAGCGAGCTTATAATTTCCGGAATTTGTTTGTCAAACTTCTGCAATTCTTTGTGAAATCCCTCCATATTATTTCGATGACCATAATAGACATCAAAATCTACAAGATTAGCAAAAATCAATGAATTTTTTACTGAACGGCTGGTCTCGATAATTTTGTTAATTCCCTCCTGATTAGATTTTGTCTTGAGCCTGTATTTTATACCATTATAATTAAAAAGATCATTTATTTTACCAATTGCATATGTATCCACTCCCGCATTTAGACAGTAATCGAGAATTGTTTGTGAAGGCGGGTTAAGCGAAAAATCGACGCGGTTTGTTGTCCGTACAAAATTCCCTTTTTCTCCTGTAAAAGGCCTGGCAATGATTCTTGCAACGGCGTCCATCCCCGTCATGACATTATAACGGCAGATTTTACAAATTTCATACAATCGCTCAAGAGGAATAATGTTCTCATGTGACGCAATCTGGAAAACAGAATCTGCTGAAGTATAGATAATAGGATAACCTGTTTTGAAATGTTCGCTGCCAAGTTCATTTATAATTTCGGTCCCGGATGCTTTGTAATTACCAAGTATTCCCTTACACCCGGTTTCTTTTAAGAATTTATTTATTATTTCATCCGGAAACCCATCCGGATAATATGGGAATTCAACATCGACTTTCAAACCACCAAGTTCCCAGTGACCCGTAGTAGAATCCTTTCCGGCAGATATCTCTTTAAGCTTCCCGAATGATGCGAGAGGTACAATCTGTTCTTTTATTCCCGTGATAGGTTTAATATTACCTAATCCTAATTTTTCAAGATTTGGTAAATCTAAACCGCCAAGCCTTTTTGCCATGTTGCCAAGCGTATCGCTGCCTTCATCGGAATAATTTTCAGCATCCGGCATTTCTCCAATTCCAACTCCATCCAAAACAACTATTACAAAATTATTCAATTTTAATCTTCAAATACTTATTAAAATTATTCTCATTCTTAAATCAAAAAGATTATTAAAAACCATATGAACTTGTTTCTAATCAGTTCTCAACCGCCAAATAATAACACGTTAAAAAACCAAATCTAATTTATTTATTAACTAAATTTATAAAGATAGTTATCAATTATGTTATTGTATTTAATTTTTTCTGATTTTTCAAGAAAACTTGATCCTATTGCTTTTTTAGATAGTGTTACCAAATTATAAAATGTATAATTCAATTTTTCATGAAGCATCAAAAATTCATCGGTAATATTTGCACCAAACATAGTCGGGTCATCGGAATTAACGGAAACATTCAATCCCATTTTATACATATAATCAAGGGGATGTTGCTCTAATGTTCTGAATACCTTTGTTTTCAGATTACTCGTAATACAGACCTCCAACGGGATTTGCTTTTCAAGGAGATAATTTACCAATCCAGGATCTTCAATTGCCCTGACTCCATGTCCGATTCTTTCAGCCTGCAAATCCGAAATTGCCGACCAGACTGATTCTGCTCCGGCAGCTTCTCCGGCATGGACAGTTGTTCTGAAACCTCTCCTTTTCGCTTCTAAAAAAACGTCTTTGAAAAGTGCCGGCGGGAATTCTTTTTCACTACCGCCAAGCCCAATACCAGTAATTCCTTTCATAAGATACGGTGTTATTTGATTCAATCTCAATATAGATGTTTCAGCGCCGTAATTCCTTACAATATCCGCAATCAAATTACATTTTATTGAACACTCACTTTCAGCTTTTCTAATACCTGAAATTGTGGCTTCGGCAATCTCTTCAATTTTCAACCCGTTTGAAATAAAATCCCACGGTGAAAAGAAAACTTCTGCGTAAATCACGTTTTGAACAGATAAATTTTTTATCGTCTGGTAAGCAGATTCTTCAAAATCATCCGGCTTCCTGAAAAACTTATTTTTCCATAGCCAGGTTTGAATAAAATGCGAAAAATCTTTAAAGACAAACTTTTTTCTAAGATCTTCAATACTATCAATCTCAGGACCACCCCCATACTTCCGAATAAGTTTGAATAAGAGATTTAAAGTAAAAGCGCCTTCTAAATGCAAATGGATTTCTGCTTTCGGCATTTCTAAAATTAAATTAATTATGTTATTATCTTTTATCATGTTACTTATTGAAACCTTTTGTATGTCATTCCTTAAAATTTAATAAGACTTTTTAACCGTTAAATTCCGATACAATTATTTATCAATCATAATCCCCTCAACCTTAAGTTTTTCTTCAGTAACCATCCGGTCTATTTCTTCAGGGACTTTTATTAATTTCGGCTCGAGTTTACCAGCCGTAAGAAAATAATGCACACAACTTAATTGAACTGAGAAAGACATATCCATAATATCGGCAGGATGCCCCAATCCACCTGCAATATTAATAATTCCGCCTCTTGCAAGAAGGTAAATTTTATTGCCGCTACCAAGAACATATTCCTCAACTTCATCCCTGACAACTTTATAAGAAAGAGCGGCTTTCTTCAAAGAAGTTACGTCAATTTCAAAATCAAAGTGGCCTGCATTAGCAAGAAATGCGCCGTTATGCATATATTCAATATGCTCTAAACGTATTACATTTTTTTCACCGGTAGCTGTAATGAAGAAATCACCGCGGAGCGCTGCATCATCCAGGGGCATTACCTGGTAAGAGTCCATTTTTGCTTCAAGCGCTTTCCATGGATCAATTTCAGTAATTATAACATCAGCCCCCAATCCTTTGGCTCTAGCCGCAACACCCTTGCCAACCCAACCATAGCCTATGACGACGACGCACTTGCCTGCTATATTTAAATTTGTCAAATGGGTAATTGCTGTCCACGCTGACTGGCCCGTTCCATAACGATTATCAAACAAATGCTTAGACTTAGCATCATTAACAGCGATAGCAGGGTATTTCAGTTTGCCTGCTGATAACATTGCTTTCAACCGGTTTACACCGGTTGTAGTTTCCTCACAAATACCTAATACATTTTTTCCGTACTCCGGATGTTCATGCAGGTATTCACATATATCACCGCCGTCGTCAACAATTACATCCATGTTGTTTTTCATTATATTTTCAATAAAATTCCAGTATTCTTCGCCAGATGCATCATGTTTTGCAAAAACATTTACTCCGGCATTTACTAAAGCAGCAGCAACTTCATCTTTTGTAGAAAGAGGATTGCTGCTTGTAATCCATACTTCAGCACCTAATTTTTTAATTATTAAAGCTAAATAAGCTGTTTTAGCTTCCAAATGAATACACAAAGCAATTTTTTTATTTTTAAATACCCCCGGCTCTTTATATTTTTCATACAGGCTATTCAGTACCGGCATCCATTTAGCCACCCACTCAATTAATACCGCACCTTCAGGTGCCAGGTTAATATCTCTGATTATGTAATTATTATTTGCCATTATTTTTCCTCATTTGGAATAATTCATAAATTAATTGCAAATTCTAAACAGATATTACGAATATAGAAGTATTACATTATTTGATAACTTCCATTCGGATTAAATTTATAATTTCAAAATTAAAGAAATAATTTTATAAGCAATATTATTAAATGAATAAATAATATTAATTATGCTTGTATTGAATTATACTTTTTCTTCTTATTTTTTAATTAGCATTATTTAATATTTTGGTTTCTTATAGAGGATTCATTATTAAAAAGTATTTGAGAAAGTATCAAACGTATGAAAAATTACTCACTTCAAATTTTATTACCTTGCCTTTTTTATTTTATACTGATTAATGCAATTACTCAAGCTCAAAACAAATCAATAACAACCACCAAGAACGGTTCTTATATTATTAATACAGGAAACAAAAATATGACTCTTGACCCCAAGGAAGGCGGAAGGATAACTTCATTTAAATTAGACGATTATGAATTTCTTACGGATAAAAATGTACATCCTGATAATTACGGTTCGACATTTTGGCCCAGCCCGCAGTCAAATTGGAACTGGCCTCCTCCTGCTGTATTGGATAATGAACCTTATCAGGTAGAAAACAAGGGTAAATCTATAGTTGCAACAAGCGGGATAGACCCGGTTTCCGGCCTTCAGTTTATAAAGGAATTTTCCGGGGGTAAAAACAACCGGATGCATTTGACTTATTCAATCATGAATGTTTCAAAAGAAGTTAAAAAAGTTGCCCCATGGGAAGTTACAAGAGTTCATAAAGGCGGTTTACTTTTTTTTCCGGCTGGAGAAACTCCGGTTCACAAGAAATCTTTTGATATGGCGCCTGCTGAAACTATGAACGGTATAGTATGGTCTAAGATTGAAAAACAAGGACCAAAAACAAGTCTGCTAAGCATTTCCGACGGATCCGAAGGATGGATAGCTTATGCAATAGACGGCAAATTATTTGTAAAGAAATTTGAAGATATAAAGCCAGCAATGTTCGCACCGGGAGAAGCTGAGATAAGTCTCTACTTATGCCCGGATGCAGATTATATTGAAATTGAAATACAGGGAAAATATGAATCACTTAATCCAGGAAGTAAATCTGTTTGGAAAGTTGAATGGACTGCTGCGAACATTCCTTCAGCAATTAAGGTTGATAAAGATAGCAAAGAGCTTGTTGATTTTGTGAGAGGATTAATAAAATAATATTAGTCTGTAAATTAAATCTGAATAATTAAATTTACTAATTTGCAGATGCCTTATTTTATCTCAACTATTAATAATTTTTTCAAAAATCCGGTTTATACAAAACCGGACTTTTTGTGTCCTGTTCAAGTGCAGATTAAAACTTTTGAGAAACGATTTAATAATAATGCCGGGCTAATTTCAAATTGTACCTGCGAAATAACATAATTTATATTTAGCATTTCATTAAATTCTGAGCGTTGTCTGTATCACGTCATTGAATAAATCATTATTATAAATTTTGTTTAAATATTTGATTTTCCAGGTGAGATTAAAGAAATATATTTGAATCATAACAAGAATATTCTAAATTCCTGAAAGAAATTATATGCGTTTGAATTGGTATAAAACCTCTCCGGAGGCTACTAAAGCTATGTTGGAATTACAACGTGTAGTTGACAGCAGCAAAATAGAACATAAACTTTTGGAACTTGTTAAAATCCGGGCTTCTCAAATAAATGGATGCGCGCATTGCCTGGATATGCATACTAAAGACGCAATAGCTATCGGGGAAAGCGAACAAAGAATTCATGTTTTGCCTGCCTGGAAAGAAACTACTTTTTATTCACCCCGCGAACGTACCGCATTATTATGGTACGAGGCATTAACTCAAGTCTCTACTTTTGGCGCACCGGATAACATTTACGAAACAGTTGAAGGTTTATTCTCACCCGAAGAGATTGTTGAATTGACATTAGCAATTGTAACAATTAATACCTGGAACAGGCTGGCAATTGGATTTAAATCAGACGCAGGCAATTATGTTTCAAATTGAAAGCCAGAATAATATTTATTTACTTATTATTTAAAAAATTAAGAGACAACATCATGAAGGATTACGATTGGAGTAAATTCACTCTCAGGATTCCAATAAAAACAGATATACATCAAATATATAATTTTTGGACAACACAGGATGGACTTGAAAAATGGTTCCTGAAAAAAGCAGAATTCAAAAAAGCCGATAAATCACTTAGAGATCGCAATAGTCAGATCCAAAAAAACGACACATACGAATGGAGTTGGTACGGATATAGTGACGATTCAGTTGAAAGAGGAACTGTTCTTGAAACGAATGGTAAAGATTTTTTAAGGTTTATATTTGGTAAAGCGGGTATTGTTAACATTAATATAAAAACTGAGCAGGAAAGCAGCCTTGTTGAACTTGTGCAATCTGAAATGCAGATTGATGAAAAGTCAAAAATAAATTTTCATCTGAGTTGTTCCAAAGGATGGGTGTTCTACCTGACCAATTTAAAATCAGTATTGGAAGGCGGTTTGGATATGCGCAATAAGGATATAAATTTAAAAGATGTCATTTCAGCATAAAACAGGCTTAGATCGTTGCTGATAGCAATTTAATCCTATTCGCCGGCTAAAATAAATATTTAAATTATTTATCCGAAATAATCTTTTTTACTTCAAGTAATTGTTTAATATATAAAGAATCAATTACTCCATTCCTATCGGGTGGAACATCCAACAGAAGATTTGTATTTCTTGAATTACATAACTTCAACATGTCAGCAATTTTATTTGAATTCTTGAGGACGATTTCACCCGAATGCCAAAACCAACGTCCGCCTGCATCAATACAATCACATAATTCAGAAACATTTGTGTTTCCACTGGATGGAGTAGCAGTTTGGGGATTGACTTGCACTCTCCACGGATATTCATACCCGATAATATCAGAATCTGTATAATTATCTGCATTATTAGCAATTACAATACACTCGGGCTGGAGTTTATTTATAAGTTCTTTCAATTGAAGCCAGTATTGCCCTGTATATTTATTTGAGAACTGATCGAACCAAATCAAATCAATCGGTCCATAATTAGTTAATAATTCTGTCACTTGTTTTTCTACAAAACCTTCGTAATCACCTTCAGCTTCAGGAGGTAAGCCATGTAAATCTTTTTGTCCGGGTTCAAGTGAATTTCCGGAAGAATTTGAGTAATCACCTGGCAAACAATAATACAAACCAACTTTTACATTTTTTTTTCTGCATGCATCAACAAAATCTTTAACGATATCTCCTTTCCCGTTTTTATAATTTTTTAAGGCGGTGATGTCGTGAGTGGTATATTTACTGTCCCATAAGCACCAACCTCCGGTATGCTTTACTGTTAAGACAGCATATTGCATCCCCGCAGATTTAATAACATCTGCCCATTGCCCGCAGTTTAGTTCTTTTGGATTGAACATCAAAGGGTCTTCGTAACCAGTTGCCCATTCCTTATCAACGAATGTACCCATATTGAAATGAAGAAACATTCCATATTTCCACTTACTGAATTCCTCTTGTTTCTTTTTTAACACTGATTCATTCTTAATAGACGGCTGACTAATAATAATTTGTGAGAAACCAAAACAAAAGATCAGCAATAATGCTAATCTGATATTTGTAATAATCCTGAATTTTATTTTTTTCATTTGATTTTCACTAATTCATCACGAATAATATTATATCCGTCGGCTGTTATACCTTTAGGTAAAGAGCTAAAAACCGGATAATTTATTTTAATTTGTTTATTCTCACCCGGAAGTAAGTTAAAGAAACCATCCGATATATATACCGGCAGTAAAATATTTCCGGCATTATCAACCAGGTGCAGATTAACTCCCAATGCGGGAGTTATCGATGGATTTGCTATGTTAATTATTAAGGTATTATCATCACCTTTATCACTTCTAATTATCTCAGCGCTGAGTTTAACATCCGGAAGTTTATTAAAGTCTAAAAAATCCTTATTCTTATTTTTACTTTTCCAATAATCGTTCAGTGAAATGATAGTTCCATCTTTATCGGTAAGCGAAACACGGACAAGATAAATATCCGGTAAATCTGCGGGCAACCGGTGTAAAAAGCATGTTGTTAATTCGTTTGCTTTCACATTAACAATATCCTGATTTTGATACAATAATATTCCATGCAAATTATATAAAGCTGATTTTGCAATTAAATTATTAAATGTTTTCAAAGATGAATTAACTACTACAACTTTTCCATCGTCAGGATTCATTTGAATATGCACCGGTTCACATGCCTTCTGAGAACCGTAGAACGATCCATAGACTCCGTAATCCCATGAATAAGTCTGCCAGATAACACTAGGCCAGGCCGGATGGCTCATCCATAAAAGGACGCCGCTTGTATTATTCCATAATTTACTGTTCCAGGATTCAAATATATTTCTGAAACTATCATAATTAATCATTTGAATTTTTTTATTGAAATCTTCAAAACTTTCAGGTAATCCGTATAAAGAATTGGCTGCATTTCGATAATCCTGAAGCCCTTTATGAAGATCATGGTAATACCAAACATCGCTGATTGGCCAGACATCTTCGTGCGCCATCATTTTCTTTAAGGAAACTGCGGTAGGCGTGGAAGGTGTGCCCACTTCGGTATCAAATCCTCTTGCAATATTATCAGCGTAGTATGAAGGATCTTTAACATAGTTCCATGGCCCGCTTGGAGTAAGATTCATATATCTTGAATTAGGTTGATAGTACCGGGTTCTGTCCTCTGCCGCAATAATTTTGGCTATAGCATCTTCCATGGTTACAGGCGCATAACCTTCATTCCGGGGACACCATAATGCAATTGAGGGATGATTACGATATCGCTTTATTACATCTTTCACATTTTCTAAAAACAAATTTTTATCTAAAGGTTCAATATTATATCCTTCTGTAGACATCCAAAAGTCATTCCATACAAGTAGCCCGTATTCATCGGCCAGGCTGTAAAATACATCTTCAGTACTCTCACCTGTCCAGTTCCTTATCATATTGAAATGCTCTTCTTTATGAAGTCTGAAATAAGGTTCAAGCCTGGACCGGGAAATCTTTTTCATCGCATCATCCATTCCCCAGCTACCGCCTCTGCAGTATATTCTTTTTCCATTTACTTTTATTACCAGGTATGGACCCATATCCGGATCCTCTGATTGCAGTAATTTAGTTGTATCTGCATCCTCCCTGAGGCCGGGTAAAGTAACACCATTCCCAACATCCGTCCGATTGATATTATTAAACAGAAGTTTATCTCCGTTTACATTTTTAACGGGATCAAATGCTATCCGCTTATTGGTATGGTCCGGATAAGATACCATAAACTCATAAGACATCTCCCGGATACCAAAACGAACTGACTTTAGATCCGACAAACCATTCTCCGACAATGCTGTTAATTTTAAATTGTATAATTCCGGGTTGCCATATTGATTAGGCCACCACAACCTTGGGTTGTTAATTCTTAATTGCGGGTAGTCTAATGGTGTAAATGATACATTCATTTTTCCCCCGGCAGCTACCTCAACACTTTTTTCAAACAAAATGTTTTCAATCTTTCCCTTCAGCAAAACTCTTTCAGCTCTGGTACCGGAGTTATATAATTGCATATTAATAGTTATTTCAGCACTGTTTGTATCAGGCAAAGGAAGACTTGTTATAACCTGGGGATCTATTATTGTAACCGGCCCGGTTAATTTCAGTACAACATCCTGCCATATACCCATATCCCTATCCCTGATCCCCGGAATCCAATCCCATCCTTCCGAAGAAATAAATGTCGGCCCATCTAAGCATAACTGGCCGCCGTTGGGGCCAACTCCTGCCGCAGGCGACTTTTCATGTGGAATACCGGGATGCAGTGGAGGGAATATATGCACAGCAAGAATATTCTCCCCGGTTTTATTTATAATACCGGATGCATTGAATATTCCGCGTTTAAAAGCTCCTTCTATTTTACCCAGCAGGATTCCATTTAACCATACTTCAGCTTTATAATTTATTCCGTTAAAATTTAACCAAACATTTCCATTTCCTTCCCTATCCGGAATTCTAAAAGATGCCCGGTACCACCAATCCTCGCGGCAAAGCGAATCCGGGATGTAAAGGTTATTCAGGCCATAATAAGGATCAGGATAAACTCCCTCATCTACAAGAGTAGTAAGAACCGTACCGGGAACAGTAGCGTTATACCAGCAGGTTGTATTTAATCCGGGCATAGATACTAATGAATCTGATTTTTTAATTTTTGACGCTTCTATTAATTCCCATCCGTTTAGGATTGAATATTCACCGTCTCTCAAAGGTTGAAGTCTGGTTATGGCAGTAACTTTTGGTTTTAACACGGTAACCGGTGCAGGAGCAACCGATTTAGGCAGCGTTGACGGGTCCTGTGGTTTACTCAAGCCATAATTTAAAGTATAACCGCCGCTGCTGCATCCTTCATTCATTATCAGTGAAAAAATTAATATCAATAAGAAAAGTAATTTTTCTTTGTGCTCTCTTAATCTATTGTAAAACATCCCGTTTATCCGTTTATTTTATTTTCAATTAGTTTTAAACCCGGCTAAAATACTCAATCTATTATTACATGCCTAATCTTTACCGGTTGATAAAATCAATACAAGTTCTGCTTTTGATTTTAAACTAATGCCCGGTACTGACAAACCATTTTTGGTAATTTTAGATTTTCCAAGGTTTTTATACATCCGACTGACCGGGAAGTAACTTTGAACATTTAGGGCTTTCTTACCGTGTGAGTCAAGTTGAATATCGGTCACTACATCTGAAATACTATTATTTAATAGGTAAATAAAAATCTTTTCACCGCATTTTAAACCATAAGCCTCTAAAGTTTTAGCATTCACGTTTATGATCTCAAAAGAACCTTCCCCGGCCTTTATCATCTTATCGCTTATTTCCCGGACACTTTGGAAATAAGGGGTCATTTTGTGTGTATCAAAATATTCCCACCACCATGTCATAGGCAGAATTGGGGTCGGGCTGAATAAACCGTACCAAAGCCCGCGTTTGTAATCATATATCAACCCGTCTGTAATTTTTGAAAAATCAAGATTCCAATCCCATTCATAACCGAATTCACCGATTACGTACGGCTTATTATATGCTTTAGTATATCTTAATATCTCGGATCTTATTTCGCCGGTTCTTTTATAAATATGTTTTTGATTTATATCGATATATGGCAATGAATTCATTCCCATAATATCTCTGTGGGAAATGCTCGTAGTTATAATATGATGAAATGGGTCAATGCCGTTAAGATACCTGCTCATTTCTGAATGCCATTCGATTATTGCTTCATGTGGGATAATTACACTGTCAGAGCTTGTAAATGCTGAATTATCGATTTCATTAAAAAATTCCCATGCAGCAATACTGGTGCTGTATCCCCACCTAGCTATAATATACCTCAATTTATCCTTGTATTTTTGCTGTGCGCTATTTAATGTGAAAAAATCGATCGGATTATGAGGACTTTTACGGTTAAAAGAAGTGCTGTCAAACCAATGTTCATTAAAAAATGAACCGCCGTAATCAAGAGCTAATTGAATATATAAACCCAGGGAGTCAGCCATGTTTACCAATTCATCCATTCTTTTAATTCCCCCGGGATTATAATATTCTTTTGTATTGTTGTATCTATTTGTACCTGATACATTTTGCCATTCGAGCGGAAGATTCCACTGGCACATCCATGTTCTGAAATAATTAGCCCCGCTGTTTGAAAGAGCAGGCAGCAAATAATCATAAGTCCATTTGGAATCTTCAAAAGATCTTGATTCCCATCCGACATTTTCTCCTATTCCCCTGAAAAGTTTACCCGAATCAAATTTTAATGTCCACAAATCATTCGTGTGAAGAAAACCGTTTTTACTTGACGAAGCGACTGTAAAAATTGAAGTATCCGAATTAATCGGCTTGCCCGGGACTCTGCTTAAGATGAAATGATATGAATATGTTCCCAATTCCTGCGCAGCAAAACGCGCCTTCCATAATGATGAAATGGAATCTCCCGAGTAATAGTAGCAAGGCAGGAATAATTCTTTTCCTGAAGGTGAAGTTAAAATCATATCAATTTCAATATCGCTTGAAACATACGGGTTATTAAAAGCCGCTGAAACATTTATATTAAATTCTGTTTTTTCATATTCAAGCGGAATAGTAGTAATAAGATTAAAAGATTTAATCTTATCCTGCGCATTTGCAAAATGAAGAACAGAGCAGATAAAAAATAACAGAAATAGTTTTTTCATAAAACAAGCCTGATAATTAAAATTTACAGATCTCATATATACAAATTTAATTATTTATTCCATCCCCTTGTCCCCAAATTTATTATGGCTTATGAAATCCTTAATATCGCGCCGTACCCTAATGTATTTAGCAGGAGAAGAAGCCGGGTATCCTAATCTACATGAAAAAGCTATCTGTAAATTTTCGGATATGTGAAGTATGCTTTTTACTTCTTTTCCGACGCTACCTGAACTCAGCGAACTTACTATATGAAAGCTAATCCCGAGGGAATTTGCCATCAGCCACATATTTTCCATTACACAGCCTAAACTAATTATACCGAGGAAATCACCCTCCGAAGCAGGCGCTCTTCTGCTTGGATCATAAACGATAACTATCAATAAAGGACAAGGGGGCATTGGTCTTTGAACTGATAAATCAGAGTCCTCATCTTTTACATCCAGCTTGAATTCCGGGTTTCTCCATGCAGGAGGAAACATAGCGGCTAAAACCCCCGTTTTTTTTCTGAGTAACTCCTCCTCTGAAAAAGATAATTGCTTGTAATTTTCCCTGACAAAAGTTTCAGACACCGGCCTCCTTATATTACCTATCGATTGCAGCACCTTCTCATCATCAACGACAATTAATTCAAAGTTCTGCATGTTGTGCGCTGTTGGCGCCCAGCGCCCTGCTTCAAGTATTTGCTTTAAGTCCTGCTTTGTTATCGGGCGCGAAGTATCATATGGCATCCTGGTGGACTGCCTGTCCTGCATAAGTTTTAATAGTTCAATCATTTTATCACCCCGGTTTAATTAATTTTTAATATTTGTTTAATTACCCATTTTCAATACCGATCTGAAATATACTTTAGCCGTCATCATTTTTTCATAAGCCAATGCAGCCTGCTCCAGGGGAAATACTTCAACCATAGGAATAACTTTTGTTAGTATGCTGAAATTAATAGTATCTTCAATATTCCCGCTTACAAATCCGCGGATTGAACGTTGCCCTCCGAGTAAAAGCATCGGAGAAACTTGTATCGGTTCTCTGGCGCCCGTTACAACAATTGCCTGCCCATTTCGGCCGAGTCCTGAAATTAAATCCGAGATTGCTTTACTGTTTGGGGCTGTACAAAGAATTACCCGCGCACCGCCTAAGATTGATAATTGCTTTGCCGCATCGCCGGCCTCGGTATCTATATAAAGATGAGCGCCGAGTTTGTAAGCAAGGTCTTCCTTTTCTTTGCCCCGCGACAACACCACTGTTTTAAATCCTAACTTTACTGAATATTGAACTGCTAAATGTCCCAGCCCTCCTAACCCATGTATTGCAACAAGGTCCCCGCCTTGGGCGCCGCTTAATTTTAATGCTCCGAATGTTGTCCGCCCGGCACACAATAAAGGTGCAGCATCAGTTGCATTAAGTTCATCCGGAATATTTACTATTGCTTCAGGCCGCGCAATCATATATTCTGCATAACCGCCGTCTAAGTGAAGTCCGGTAGTTAGTGAATTCTCACATGCTCCGAATTCGCCTCTCCGGCATGAACTGCATTGCCCGCAGTGCCCGCCATGCCATCCTACCCCGACTCTCAGCCCGGCTTTCCAATTAGTTATCATGGATCCTGTTTTATCAACTATACCCACAACCTCATGCCCGGGAATTATGGGATATTTTATCCCGGGGAAATGTCCTTCTTTAGCTACGGAATCTCCATGACAAATTCCACATGCTTCAACTTTTATTAAAACTTCATTATTCCCCGGTTCAGGAATTTCTTTCTGAACTAATTCAAAATCACCGCCCGGTGCGCTTACCTGGATTGCTTTCATTAAATTCATAATATTAATTTTTTTTAGTGTTTGTTTACAAAAGAATATTTAAATGTATAGGAGAATATATTATAATTATCAAAATATCCAATTTCTTAATTACTATTTAATTAATTATTGAAGTTACGCAAATAATATTTACAGTAGCCCCGGCATTTATGCCAAGGACTTGAAATTACAAATCAGTCTCGGCTTTTCCCAGAGGGATGGATGCCAAGCCAAAATGATTTGATAATTGCGAATTGAACCATAGGCTCATCCGCATCGGGCGGAAAAGCCAATAAAGTACGGGCTTAATTATTCCCCCCAAGTTTCACATTGTGATGGCTGTGCCAAAAACTATAGGCTGCTTAATGTTATTTCTAATACCAGCGTAACTTCAGTTATTAATTATTATCCTGTCTCTTTACACATAATTAGTCACAATAAAATGTTTATAATTACTAAAAACAAAAACTGGGCAAATAAATAATGGCTTATTAAACTGCCGCCTTTTTTTGCCTTTAGTATAAAACCGGCTAAAGCAAAGAAAAATGAAATTATAAACCAGCTTATATAATTTGAAATCGGTACGGAAACCGTGTTCCATTCCCAATATTTAAGCTTCATTGCAGACGGTTCAAGAATAATATCAAACAAGACTGCCATTAATCCTAAAATAATGCTTTTGGCTATTATATTCACTTTAAAATAATTCTGAATAAGAGTGAAAAGTCCGTATATGATCATCATCCAATTAATACCGATAATAAATGGAACTCCAAATACTTTAATACCCAATATATTACTGTAATAATAACTCCCAAAGATCAATTTTGTTTTAACCCCTATTATTTCGAATAATATTGTCAGAATGAATATTATTATTAACCAATAAGCTGTGGGTGTGTTAATCTTGTTGCACTCTAAGTATATTATTAGCACAGAAAGACAGAACAGTCCGTACGGTGTTATTAAAATAACAATTGGTTTAGTTATCGGAATTAAATGCCATAATATTCCAATAATGAAATACAGGTAAATAACCGCGCTAATGATATTTTCTAACTTATATTTCTGCCCTTCCAATATACCTTTTTCCTTTTATTATCTATAAGTGATTTAATGCCGATAATAATTAATATTATCATCTGCAGCAGATCTAATAAAACATTTATCCATAATCTTTGCCTTGATAATAATGAAGTAAACATTCTTTCTATAAATATTATGCCTGCAATTAATATGAATATAGATTCAAGGTAAATCAACAAGAACGGAAGAATGAATAAAAATGAAAAAAAACTCAGAAGAAGAATAAATTTAATTCCGTTTATATTGAATCCGGGATAAAAATTCTTTGTAAAGCCGTCAGATGCTTCTTTAATATTATGATACATTCTGCACGTTACATAATTATTTCCTAATAGTGTTATAGTTTTATACCTCATCTGTTTGAAGCCTCTTACTATTTCCATATCCTCAACTTTTTTCGCTTTTACTTTTTTATGTCCGCCGAAAAGCAAATAACTTTCTTTATCAAATAACATAAATTGGCCGTTCGCTGCCGCAAATGCAGCGTTCGAAGATTTATATACTTTTTTAAGCGGAAGAAAAGTTAGCAAAAGCCAATCCATTAGAGGAATAATCAGCCATTCGCCGATACTTTTTATTTGTTGAGTGGGGAAAATAGAAAGCATATGTGCTTTTTTATCTTTAATTTCGGCAACTGCATATTGAACGGCTTTTGGGTTTATAATCACATCGGCATCAAGAAATAGAAGAAATTCTCCACGGGCTTTTTCAGCCAATTGATTACACGCCCAATTTTTTCCTGTCCATCCATCCGGCAATTCTTCCCCCTGAAGAAATTCTAAATTTCTGTATTTCAGTTGAAATGCTTTTACTTTTTGTTCTGTCAAGTCGGTTGATAAGTCATTGAGAACTTTTACTTCATAATTGTTGTAGTCGGAATTAAAGACAGAGTTCAGGCAATTTTCTATATTATTCTCCTCGTTGCGTGCAGGAATAAGTATAGATACTTTTGCTTGCTGGTCGGAAAATATTTTTGGTTTATTCATTCGCGGGGCAGTAAAATAGTTGTAAGCAGTTACAATCAATAAAACCGAATGAAATAAAAGCATTACAACCAATACTATGTCCAATGCAGTAGTTATCATTTGACAAAATAATCCTTAATAAAATGCAGTTCGGAAAGTGATGCATCCAATAAATCCAAATTATTTTTAAATTTTTCGATAAAGAAGGAGTAATTTTTTACCGCTGTTTCTGCCGGCAAAGGTTCTCCAAACCGGCAAAGTATTGAAGGTTTTTTTTCTTCTGCATAGTGAATCTTAAATCCGACCGGTATAATAATTGTGTCTTGCAGCGGTTTTAAGATTAACCTCAGCCCCTCTTTAAATTGAAGCGGCCTTTTTTCATAGGGTTCAATTTCACCTTGTGGATAAATTACAATTCCGTTTCCCTTTTCAATTAATAATGTGCGCGTATAGTTTATAGTTTTTTTTATGGATACGGAATTTTTCGGCTCAATTGAATATGCACCTAACAGGTTAAAAAACCAGTAACGTTTCAACTGCTCTTCAAGCATCATCATTTTGATTTTATACCCGGTTTCATTTTTTAAAATCCAATCAATAAAAAAGCCATCCCACCAGCTAAAATGATTAGGCGCAAATATCACTGAATTATTGGATTTTAATTGAGGCATGTTATTAATCAAATAAAAATTTGAGAAATTTTTCTTTAACAACCTTTTGATATAAAAATCAAAGAGTAACCGCGCCCAATAATTATGCCTGGCTTTTATCATTTTTGATGCAATTCATATTTGGCAATTAAGTTAACCGCAATTTTTGCGGATAGTAAAACTAAGGGAATTCCCCCGCCTGGATGAGAGCTTCCGCCGACAAAATATAATCCCCTATATTTTTTTGAACGGTTCTGATGTCGTAAAAAAGCAGAATATTTTGAATTAGAAGACATTCCGTATATACTCCCTTTATTTGAATTGGTTTTATTTTCAATATCCAAAGGACTCATAACTTTTTCAAAAAGAATTTTAGTTGATATATCAATTTTCAAAATATTACTTATTTTATTTATAATGCTTTTTCTTGCTTTTTCAATTTCTATATCCCAGTTTTGACCGTTATTATATGGCGCGTTTATCATTACAAACCAATTTTCATTTGCCTGTGGGGCATCATCTGCCTTAAATTTACTTGAAATATAAATGTAAACCGTAGGATCATCGGGTATGGATTTATCCCCGAATATTCTGTTAAACTCTGTTTGATAATCCTTGCTGAATAATATATTGTGTATTTCAAGATTCCCGTAATTGCCTTCTACGCCCCAATAAAATACAATAGCTGAAGATGATGGCTCTAATCGGTTATAATTTTTAGCAGTCAAATATGTTTTTTCTCCTAATAATTTTAAGTAAGTAAAATTAACATCAGCATTAGATACTACAATATCAAAATCTATTTTTTCAGAGTTGATTTTAAGCCCGGTAACTTTTCCGTTATCATGAAATATCATCTCGACATTTTTGTTAAAGTTGAATACTACTCCGCATTTTAAGGCTAACTTATAAAGAGCATCCGCTATCCCGTAAATTCCGTTTTCACAAATATATGCGCCCATACCATTTTCAACATGCTGTATGATTTTAAGTGTTGCCGGTGCAGAATAGGGATTAGAACCGTTATATGTGGCATATCTGTCAAAAAACTGAACCATTTTTTTATCTTGTAAAGTTTTGGAATTTGATTCATGAAGCGTTTTAAATAAATCCAGCTTATTTATTCTCAGTAGTGTTTTAAACGATCTTTTATTAATTAAATTACCCGGCTCGGATAGAGAATTGAATAAAAACATATTTGCGGTTAAATCATATATTAACTTCGATGATTTGAAAAGTTTTATAAGATTATCTGCTTTTTCAGTTGTTTTGCTTATAACCTCTTTAATAAATTTATCTTTGTTGTTATATGCATTAAGTATAGTACCATCCGGGTAATAATATTTGCAGTTTATTAATAGAGGTTTTAACGCAATATAATTTGTTAGCTTTTCCCCGGCATCGGCAAAGAGTTCTTCCAAAACAAAAGGCATTGTCAAAAGTGATGGGCCTGTATCAAAACGAAATCCTTTTTCTATTATTTGTGAAGCTTTCCCTCCCGGCAATGAATTCTTTTCATATACATAAACATTTAAGCCTTGTTTTGCCAATCGAATTGCTGCCGCCAATCCGCCTAATCCGCTTCCTATTATAGCACAATTTTTCTTTTCCATTTTTCTTTTGATAATTCGTAGAAATAAATGTATGAAGTAATAAGTAAAAAAGAATAGAAAAAATCTTCGAGGGGAATAGCAATAATTCTGATACCCCAAATCACGTTTTCTTTATATAACACAACCGGTAGTGATGTTAAAAAGTAATTTTCTATTCCAAAAGGAATGAATGTAAATAGCAAAAATAAACCGATATATCTTTGCTTTAGAAATATTGGCTTTGTAATTGATAGCAAAAGAAAAAGTATACTTAGAAACAAAAACACCGTAAATGTATAATATTTATCCCGGAAAATAAATGATGCGGCAATACTCAACATGCAAGGTAAAATAAAAACGGCATAATTTATTTCCCGCTTACTTTTTGATATATAGTAAAGATAAGTATCATACAGAAAGATAACAGCATAAGGAACTGTTACAAAAAATATTATCTCCTCTAACGGCAGGCCTGCTATTTTTAGACCGATATTATAAGACGGATTAAAGCTCCAATCACCTCGGGATGTGGCTGCAGCATCCCAAACTAACAAAGGTATGCCGACAATGATTATTGAAAATATTACATGCGAAATATTTTTGTAGAATTTGAGTTTATTCTCAAATGAAAGCATCAAAGGGATTAAAATTGTAAGAATATTTATTAAAAGGTACAAACTCATTGTTTTATAGATATCTTAAATGTTTGGCCTAAATCTTTTTCTTTGTTTTGGTCTAACCGTTTACTGAGTATTAAAAACTCAGCTATATTTTTAATGAGTTTTTCATCTTCCATTATATTGGATGACTTTAATAAAAGGTATAAAGTATTTGCCTCTGTGTTTGCTTCTTCTGTATACCCTAATATCGGTGGTATGTTAGTAAGAACAGAAAATCTTAAAAATCTTATTTCAAGATTATTATCATCCAGCTCTACAGCTTCATCCATCAATCGGAAACCATCATTGACGTATCTTAGTTTATCCCATGGGAAAAATGTGTATTTGGCCAAAAGAGCTTTTCCCGCTCCGCTGTATGCAATCAAAAGCGGATTATTTTTCATATCGTTTTTTTTGTTCAAAACTGAGAGGAATGTAAATAAAGTATCAAGCGAATCTTCATTTTTAGTGCTTTGATAAAATAATACTCGCAATTTCGCCAGATCATTCTTTGTCAATTCGGTTGAGTAATTTTTTATCGGAAATATTAATATAATTAAACAAGCTAAAATTATTTTTACCTTCAATTATTCAACCCTTCCTTCAAAATTCTTATCTGGAAAAAGGATTTAATGAACAAGTTCAATTTGATAAAGTTCGATACCCTGATTCTTCTTAGTTTAATCTCGTGGATTGATTTTCCTTTCATTTTATTGAAAAGGCTTTGATAATAGATATATGCCGTATAAACACCAAGCCTAACCCCGACCGGTAGCTTCAGAATTCCTTTTAAAGCCTGTTGAAATTCTTGCTCAATTTCTCTTTCGAACAGCTCTTTATCAAAATAATTAATTTCGGCGTCTTTATGAACGCCCGGCAAATAGATTCTGCCTCTTTCTTCGATATCGTCTTTTATATCTCTTAGGAAATTCACTTTCTGAAAAGCCGAACCGAGCATTTGAGCGCTGTGTTTTAATTCGTTATAAAGTTTAGTATTATTTTGCACAAACACATGGAGACACATCAATCCGACTACTTCTGCTGAACCGTTTATATATTCATCATAACTTTGTTTTTCGTGTGAATTCATATAGAGATCCATCTCCATACTCTTTAAGAAAGCATCAATCAGTCCAATCTCTATATTATATTCTTTTACTGTTTTTTGAAAAGAATGTAAGATTGGATTTGTTGAAATACCAATTTCAATTGCTTCAAAAGTATCATTTCTGAATTTTTCAAGAAGATATTTTTTATTGAACCCGTGAAATGTATCGACAATTTCATCTGCAATTCTTACAAATCCATAGATATTATAAATTGGCTCACGGTAACTTCTTTGAAATACCTTAATTCCCAGGCTAAAAGAAGTACTGTAAGTTTTAGTTATTATTTTGCTGGTCTCGGCGCTGGTTTTATCATATAGATGTATCATTTAGAATCCTTTCTGTTACTAATTTCGAACTGATTATAACCATAGGAAGTCCTGTTCCTGGAGTAGTTGATGCCCCTACATAATATAAATTTGAAAAAACTTCATCTTTGTTTGAAGGACGAAATGCTCCGACTTGATTCATTCCGTGAGCTAAACCTAAACCGCTGCCTTGATAAAGATTAAGTTTATCCGCCCAGTCTCTTGGTGTTAATATTTTCTTTGTTATAATATTTGCATTAATATCAAAACCAACCCTTGCGGATAAATCGTTTATAATATTACCGGCTAACTCTTCACTATCATCCCAATTTGGCTTAAAACGCAAATCCGGCACTGGGCAAAGAATAAACAGGTTTTCACATCCTTCCGGCGCTGCCTTAGTTTCTGATTTTGAAAGCACATTCACGTAATAATAAGGTTTCTGCGGGTTGATAGAAGAAGTAAAAATTTTATCGGCATAGCCTCTAAAATTACTGCCAAGGAAATAATTGTGATACATAAGTTTATCAATTTTACCCCTTACTCCTAAATAAATTGTGAAAGGAGCTAATGTCCAGTGCATATTGTCAAGCTTTTTGGGGGAATACTTTTTTCTTTTGAGAATCTGCCCGCGGAATGAAGCGGCGTCTGAATTGCAAATAAAAATATCCGCCCTCCACTTCTTTGCATTTTGATCAATTAATTCTTCCACTTTTCCTGCTTTGAACTTTACACTCACTATTTCAGTGTCATAAATAATATCTACATTTCTTATTGCAAGCATTTTTAATATTTCTTCAACAATCTTATACATACCGCCTTGTACTCGCCAGTAACCATTATGCTTCATCTCTGTATAATTAAGGAGAGTATAAATAGCCGGGGTTTTGAATGGAGTTGCCCCTAAAAAAAATGCGACAAGAGAAAAAATTATTCTAACTTCTTCCGACGAAAATGTTTTTTCTACCTCTCTCCAGACCGTTCTGAACAAATATGGCAAATGCTTCCAGGGAACCTTCGTTAACTCAAATAAATACTTTATTTTATTATCAAAATTAGATTTGATTACCGTCTGTTCCGTGTCTTTGAAAATATCCCCCCCTCGTTCAAGATATGCTTGTGCTTTCTCCGCAAGCCCAGGTTCTATATCTACAAATTCCGCTTCTAATTTTTGCAGATCTTTCCAAACCATTCTTGGCTTTTCTTGTCCTTCAAAAAATACCTGGTAAAGCGGATCTAATTCAATAAGCTCAACCGGAACTTTTTCTCCAATACTATTGAATAACTCCTCAAGTTCGTATGTCATACTCATAAAAGATGGCCCAAGGTCGAACTTAAATCCTTCCTGCTCTAATTTATTTAATCTTCCACCGGCTGTGTTATGTTTTTCAAGAATAGTTACCGCATATCCCTTACTGCTTAAACGAAGCGCAGTCGAAATCCCGCCTAAGCCGGAACCAATTATTATTACCGATTTCATATTGTCAACAGGTTGTTGTCTAATAGTTGTATACATATTTTGATTAAAAAATCATATTTTCATGCCGAATTTACTATTTTGTCTAATATTTGTCAAGATATTTTGATATATTATTTGGACATTTATTCGACAATTCTTATTTTTGTGATATGGATAAAAAAGGTAAATTCAATATAAAAGCAGTTTCTAAGCTGGTGGGGTTAAGTGATCACACAATTCGTGCGTGGGAAAGAAGGTATTCTGCCCTTACTCCTGAAAGAACTAATACTAACCGTCGTTTATATTCTGAAGAAGATATAGAAAAACTGTCTTTATTATCGGAAGCTGTTAATTCGGGACATACAATAAGCAATATTGCTAACTATAATATTCCGGATTTACGGAGACTTACTAAGAAAAATATTGACTCTCAAAATGCAAATGAAATTAATGCAGAAGAATCTTTTACAGAATTAATTAAACAAAGCATTGGATCTATAATAGAATTTGATAGAGCTGGCTTTGAAAAATATTTAATGCAAGCTTCTCTGGAATTTTCAAAACAAAAAATGCTGACCGGTTTTATTATCCCGTTATTAACTGAAATTGGAGAATTATGGGCAAATGGAAAAATTAGAATAATGCATGAGCATTTTGCCTCTTCTGTTCTTCGCACTTTTACCGGTAATTTAATAGACGGTAATTTAAATCCGGCAGAGGCCCCCAAATTAATAACTACAACACCCGAAGGATTTTTTCACGAATTGGGTGCTTTGATAGCTGCGGTTTATGCAATGGATTTTGGGTGGAATTCCGTCTTTCTTGGTCCAAATCTCCCCGCTGAGGAAATAAGCGCTGCTGTAATTAAAAACAAAGCAACTGCAGTTTTACTAAGCCTTATATATCCGAAGGATGAACCTCATACTGGAAATCAATTACATAAGCTCCGGAAATATTTAGGTGAAAATTTCCCTATTATTCTTGTCGGTCAATCAGCTTCCTCATACGCAAAATTTAGTAACGAGAATGGATGTCACTTAATTGACAAAATAGTTGATTTGAAGGATGTTCTGCAAGAAATAAGGAGTTAATTCTCAACTCCGGAAATATGCTTTCTAAGCCTCTACTAAACTGCAGAGCAGCGGCATGCTTGTAGCAAATTTACCATCGATCAATCATTTTGAACCGCAGAGCGGTGACATGGTGCCCTGAGCTGCAGAGCAGCGAAATGCTTGTAGCAAATTTTTTGTCCATCAATCAGTCTGAACCGCAGAGTGGTGACATGGTGCCTTGAGCTGCAGAGCAGCGACATGCTTGCAGTAAGGTCAATATGGAAATAATCTCGAAATCGTGTAGCGGCGACACCGAAATTAACATTACTTATGATTTAACGAATGGCCGCGGATCAAAGAAAAGCTCGGTTCGTATAATGAGGCCATCCTTAAAGTTCATTAGCACTGCTGAGGGACAAATTGCCCCGGCTTCTCCGTAATATAAATCATAGACAAGCACTACCTGCTCGCCCGAACTAAATTTAGAGCGTATCTTTATGTTTTTCATTACGCCAAGCAGGCGCTTTGCAGCCTCAATAACTGCTTCCCTGCCGCTCAGTTCACCCATTGGTCCAATAAGCTGGACTTCAGGGTGCAATTGTTTTGCAATCCCCGCCGGGTCCTTTTCGTTAAATGCTTTATAGTATGCTTCTGCAGCAACAATATTATTTTCACTCATTTCCATCCTCAATGTTTATAAGATGTAAACTACAACTAAAAGATTTTATTTATGCTTAATGAAATTTCTGGTTACTAAAAAAATCATTACTTTAATCACATCCCGGGCCACAGCCATCCAAAAACACCTGCAGTTAGTAACGCATAAATTAAACCATCTATAGTCGATTTAATTGTAATACTTAACGGCCGGTGGTACCAGATAGACATCTGCCAAAGCGCTGCGGAATACCCCAAAAACGCTGTAACGCCTGCAAAACGAAACACATGCAGATAACCGGCTCCGGCAGCAAGCGCATGGCTAGTTACGTAAGCCGCGAAAATCCCAATTATTATTGAATTAAGGAACCAAAATACCAGATTTTTACCCATGGTTATAGGGCCTTTCGGCCATACATTTAGCATCATAACCGGCCCTCTATTAATCTTTTCCTTAAACTCAGGTGACTTCATTTCTTTAGAACCCGATGCGCGGGGAATCATATAATCTCCCGGCGATATATCAAGCTCACGGATAGCATCCATTACTTTGTCTTCATTAGGCACTTTAGGATAATCGTTTTTGTGCCATGGCGATGCCATGTGAATTATTGAACTTACTATGAATACGATTACCGACGAAAGCAGGATCGGCAGCCACAACATGTATAGTGTTACCATGATGATACTCCTTATATGATATCATAAAATAACTTTATGAATTTGGTTTATAAATAATATTAACGATGTTAAGCTGATGAAAGGAATTAAAATTTAATTGAAATTAAATTCTAAAGGAAATTAATTATCCGGTTCCTGTTAATCAATAAAATATTATTGTAGAAATGCTGATGATGAGTTGTAACACAGTACAATATTCTTTCCCGCTTAATACAAAATCATGAATTTTTATAAAATAATTCGATTATGCATTTATCGATGCAAGTTTATTTGCAAGACGGTAATAAAAACACTCATTGCTGGTAAACCATGCCGGATAGACCGGCAGGCTTACCAAACAACAAGTAACGGATTAGAATTTATTTTTTCACTCTCCCCGGCCTGAAAAAGAAAACATAAACGAGGCCGATTATTAAAAGTAGAGCTCCCCACCAGATTCCTGCATGAAGATTTGATAATACAACATGACTGCCGGTTAACGGATTAAATAAATTATAAATGCTCATTCCTAAAATTACGATCCCGTAAACTGTTAACAAGGAACCTATAAAGAACCAGATTGAAAGTCTTTTTTGATCTATCATTTTTCCCATCCTACCAGAATATTAAATTTAAAGCGGCGAATACTGCCAAAATTACTACAGCCCAAAACACAGGGCGTTTTACAAGCGGAAGATGGCCTTCTGATGGTAATTCTGTGCATCCTCTTACTAATCCGAATAGTTGTGAATCGGGCTTTGGCTCAGTCATATAACTTACTATCACTGTTACAAGCACACAAATAATCCAGGACCAGAGAGCCCTGTACATATCCTGGGCCATGTCTTTTGCATAAGCCGATAAGGCTATAATTTTTAATGCGCCCGGGTCTAATTTTACCCAAAGCCACATTCCGATTGATGATCCAATTCCTGCAAATAATCCCCAGAATCCACCTTTAGATGTAGCCCTTTTCCAGAGCATACCTAATACAACCGTACCAAAAAGTGGAGCTATAAAAAAGCTGAACAAAGCCTGCACATAGTCCATTATACTTGCAAACTGTTGAACTAAATAAGCAGTACCTATACTAATAATAACTCCAAGTATAGTTGTCCAACGGCCGATTTTCACAAAATGTGCATCATCTAAATCCGTCCTTTTTAATTTCTTTAATATCGGCCTGTATATATCATACGTCCACACTGTAGCAAATGCACTCACATTTCCTGCCATACCGGACATGAAGCCTGCAATTAATGCTGTTATGCCCAGACCCAGTAATCCCGGCGTACAATATCGTGCAAGCATTAAAGGAAGAATTTCGTTATAACTATGCCCACCTGTGGCAACTGCCTGTGTTTCGCCCACAAGTCCGGGTATTACTGCAAGCCCTAACAACCCAGGAAGAATTACAATCAAAGGAACCATCATCTTAAATCCTGCACCTATAATCGGTGCCATTTTTGCCGACCGTAAATCTTTTGCAGCAAGTACTCTTTGTACAACGAGAAAGTCAGTAGTCCAATAACCGAATGAAATTACAAACCCTAATCCGAATACTATTCCAGTCCAATGAATACCCATCGGGTTATCTTTAAATGATCCCAGCGTACTCCACAAATGAGTATAATTTCCCAGCGGATAGTTATGGTGGATTTTTGCAACCATTCCAGTCCAGCCTCCGGATTCTATCATTCCGATAATAGGAATTAATAGAGCTCCTAACCAGATTAGCATAAATTGCAAAACCTCGTTGAATATTGCCGATAATAACCCGCCCAATACAACGTAAATCATTACTGTTAATGATGAAACCCAAATGCTAAAATTTATATCCCACCCAAGTACTACCTTCATAACGATTGCCATAGCATACATATTTATTCCGCTCATGAAAACCGTCATAAGGCCGAAGGAAATCGCCGACAGCAAGCTGGAACTCTCTCCAAACCGGAGTTTCAAATAACCCGGGACCGAGTGGGTTTTTGAAATATAATAAAACGGCATCATAATCAAACCCAGGAACACCATTGCGGGAATTGCTCCTATCCAATACCAATGGGTAGCAAGAATTCCATATTGATATGCAGAAGCTGCCCAGCCCATAAGTTCCAGAGAACCTAAATTTGCTGCTACAAATGACAGCCCTGCAATCCAAGCGGTCATTTGACGACCCGCAAGAAAGAAATCATCACCTGTCTTTGTAAAACGCATCAGATAAAATCCGATACCTAATACGAATATAAAATAGATTGCAATAACAAGGGAGTCTACCCAATTAAGGGAAACAATACTTGAACCGCTTCCAAATATTGATGAAAAGCATAAGGTTATTTCGCTTATCATAAATTACCTTTGTGAGCCCTTTCTGAAAGCACGGATTTTCCAGCTTAGCATTTATTTAAGTTTATTTAATTTATTTATAATTCTTGTTCTGTAAATTTATAATAAATTTTTAGAATAGTGACTACCCGACAATAAAAAAATCACCGTAAAGGGAAATCATTTTTCCAATTATATTATCTTTTTTAATCCGGAACATTACCCAGCATACCCTTTACAAAAGCCACGCCTATCCTGGAAGTGGGAAACGGATCTTCGTCATAAGTCTCCAGACCTTTACCCCAATGAGGATCCCGAAAAATATTAATATTAGGAATCCATATAGTTAACCCTAAAAAGCCATCATTTAGAGTATCCTTATAATGGGCATTGTATTTTGTTCTGAACTCATCCAAGATAACGGTTGCAACATTAAAAAGCCGGCTGTAATTAAATGTTGCAGCCAGACCTGTAATTTGAGGAAATACGGTTGCAACGCCATTACATGAAACCCCATGCAAGCCTTCATTCCACCAGTTATAGTAAGCTATGCACAGTTTGGGAAAAGTAGCTGCAGAGTCATCATCTGTGATATTTTTTCATCTAATGTCATTTGTCATTCTCAAAACTATGCCATCTACTCTTTGCTCAATTGATAAAGATGTATTTTTGCATACTTCAGACCGGGCTTTTAAATTGTAGTTCAGTATTAAGCACAATAAAAGCTTGACAATTGATACAAAAATATTTTTTATTAATATTTTTCTGAGAAATATTTTATAAATTATAATAAAGCTTATAATCAGGCAAATTATTATTTAAACTTATATTATATTTTCTTGTTTATAATTAAGTTTTCTTTAAAGTAAATATATAAAATATTTTAATAATTGAAACGGTTCAATTATATTTGGAATTGTTGTTTGATATTAAATAACAATACAATATTATTAATTAATAAATTATAAAATTGCTGATTTTTCCGGAGAAATGAAATTAAATTCAATACAGCTAAAATTTAAAATATTAAAGGATAATTTATGAAATACGTTGATACACTATTTAATTTAGAAAATAAAGTTGCTGTACTAACCGGCGGCGGCGGAATACTTGCAGGAGAGATGGCTAAGGGATTTTTAAATGCCGGAGTTAAAGTAGTTATTTTGGATATTAATGATGAAAATCTAAAGAAAAAGACTGAAGCTTTAAAACAAGTTAATAAAAACGTACTTGGTCTAAAGTGCGATGTGCTGGATGAAGACAGTATTCTTAAGGCACAAACCGATATTCTTAGTGAGTTCGGCCGAATTGATATTCTGGTAAACGCGGCAGGCGGAAATATGGCCGGAGCTACAATAGGAGTTAATCAGACTATATTCGATCTTAAGATAGATCAATTTAAAAAAGTACTCGATCTTAATCTTAACGGAACTGTTTTACCTACATTGATCATTGGTAAAACCATGTCAGAACAAAAAAGCGGATCAATAATAAATGTTTCATCAATGGCGGTTTCCAGAGCTATTACCAGAGTTGTTGGCTATTCTTCAGCTAAAGCTGCAATAGAAAATTTTACAAGGTGGATGGCTGTAGAACTTGCATCAAAATACGAAGGCAGTGTCCGGGTAAACGCGATTGCGCCAGGCTGGTTGATAACAGATCAAAACAGGACTTTATTAACCAATAGTGACGGATCTTTGACGGAAAGAGGAAAAACAGTTATTAACTTAACTCCATTTAAAAGATTCGGCGACCCCTCTGAACTTGTAGGAACTGTTCTATTTCTCGCTAGTGATGCTGCTAAATTCATTACGGGTGTAATAATACCCATTGATGGTGGTTTCAGTTCTTTTAGCGGTGTGTAATTATTAATCTAAGGATACAAATGACTTCATATAAATTTCAAGGGTTTGAACAAACGTGGAGATGGTTTGGCCCAAATGATCCGATAACATTGAAAGAGATAAAGCAAACCGGTGCCACCGGCATTGTTACCGCATTGCATCAAATTCCTGTTGGAGATACCTGGACGGTAAAAGATATATTAATAAGGAAACAAATTATTGAATCGGAAGGATTATCCTGGTCAGTTATTGAAAGTGTGCCGGTTCATGAAAATATAAAAAAAAGAAAAGCTAATTATAAAAACTTAATAGAAAATTATAAACAAACAATTAAAAATATCGGACAGTGCGGTATTACTACCGTCTGCTACAACTTTATGCCTGTGCTGGATTGGTCCCGCACTAATCTTAATGTTGTATTTAAAGACGGCTCTATTACAACAAAATTTGAGTCAGAGGCCTTTGCAGCTTTTGATCTTTTAATTTTAAAACGCAATGGAGCTGAAAAAAGCTATACAGAAGAACAAATTAAAAACGCTGAGGAATTCTTTAATAGTATGGATGAAAATCAAAAAGATAAATTAAAGAATACTATACTGTTAGGCCTGCCCGGATCATTGGAAACCTATACCCTTGATGAATTTAAAATAGCGCTTAGCGAATACGATAATATAGATGAAAAAACTTTGCAACTGAATTTATTCAATTTTTTAGAGGAGATTATCCCAGTCGCTGAAAATGCCGGAGTTTTTATGGCGATTCATCCTGACGATCCCCCATTTTCATTACTTGGACTACCAAGAATTGTCGGTAACAAAAAAAATATCAAACAACTTTTAGATTTTGTGGATTCTCCTTATAACGGCCTAACTTTATGTACCGGTTCATTAGGTGCAGGGTATAATAATGATCTTGTTGATATTACGAAAAGTTTTGCAGATAAAATCAATTTTGTGCATCCCCGTAATGTTGTAAGAAGTGTTGATGGAGATTTTTTAGAAGAAAATCATCTTGAAGGAGATATAGATATATTTGAAGTTATGAAAATTCTTCTCATTGAGCAAAAAAAACGTACAGATCAGGGAAAGAAAAATATGCGCATACCGTTGCGTCCGGATCATGGTCATCTTATGCTTTCTGATATAAATAGAAAAGATTTCTATCCCGGTTATTCATTGATAGGAAGGATGAAAGGACTTGCTGAATTAAGAGGACTTGAAACAGGAATCAGACATTCTCTCGGAATTTAGCATTACATTATTATTTAGGTAAGCAACAAAAAAAGAGGACTTTGTTCATCCTGATTAACTTCAGATGGACAAGATCTTCTTTTCGCATTAATTCAAACATTAAATAAATCTAAGACATTTTAGCTTCTTCCATTTTTGGAACAAGCCGATGGAAGATAAATAATGCAGGCAAATAAACTGCGCCGGCCAGAATAAATATAGACAAATAACTTCCTGTAATTTGCAGTATAAATCCCACTCCGGCAGAAATCAGCATACCTCCGATTGATCCGGCCATTCCTCCTAATCCGACAACTGAGCCGACGGCTTTTTTCGGGAACATATCAGATACGGAGGTAAATAAATTTGTAGACCAGCCTTGATGTCCGGCAGTAGCTAATCCAATCAATAAAACAGCCCACCATTCTGAAACTGAAAACACAAAAACAATCGGGACAATAGAAATTGCACAGATCAGCATTACAATTTTTCTGCCTTTGTTTATGCTCCATCCCATTTGAATGAGCCTGCCCGAAAGCCATCCTCCTCCAACACTGCCAATAGTTGCCATTGTATAAATAGCAATTAAGGGTAATCCGAGATGAGTTAAATTCAATCCATATCTTTGATTAAGAAATTTCGGGAGCCAGTAAAGATAAAACCACCAAATCGGGTCCGTCAAAAATTTGCCCAGGATAAATGCCCATGACTGCCTGTATTTTAATAATTTTAACCAGGGAATTTTTTCAGATTCTTGTATTTCCGGATCACTTTGAATATATGCTACTTCACTTTGTGTTACATTTTTATTCTTCTCAGGGATTTCATATAACCATGCCCAAAGCGCAATCCAAACAAATCCCAGGAGTCCTACAAATATAAAATCTGCCTGCCATCCCCATGTAATCGTGATCCATGGAACCAACAATGGCGCAACAACAGCGCCGACATTCGCTCCCGAATTAAATATTCCGAATGCAAGCGCTCTTTCTTTCTTAGGAAACCATTCAGCGATTGCTTTATTCGCGGCCGGAAAGTTTCCTGATTCGCCAAAGCCTAATAAGGATCTTGCAAGGCCAAAATCAAGTACCGTTCTAACAAAAGCATGGCCGATTGCTGCAATACTCCACACTAAAATTGATAAGAAGTATCCGATTTTTGTGCCGACTTTGTCAATAAATCTTCCAACAAACAGCAGACCTAATGCATAGGAGCCTGAAAATGCGGCTATAATATAACCGTATTCAATTTCATTCCAACCTATACTTTTCTGTAGGACCGGAGCTAATATTCCGAATACCTGCCTGTCCATATAGATGATTACTGTAGCAAAAAAAAGTAAACCGCAGATAGTCCAGCGATACAAGCCCACTTTAATATTTGTATGAGGTTTTTCCCCACCTAATATTTCTTTACCGGCGTCAGTACTTGTGTTAATTTTTTCTCCAGCCAATGCGATATTGAAAAATAATAATATTTATTAAATAATTAATTTTAAATATACTTAATAAGTCATTTTGCGCAAAATAAATCGATTTAAATTCTCTACATTTAAAGAATATCTAATTATTTACTTATGTTAACAGATATTAATAATTTTATTAAGCAGCACCGAGTTTTTGGATAACGTTCTCCACAAATTTTAATCCACTGTTCAACTTGTCGAAATTGTTACGCCGAATCGAGATCATTCATCCATTTCGGCTGTTGTTTTCCCCAAATAAGATTATGAAATTTAAATGCGATATTATTTTTTATTGCATAATTATAAATCGTGTCAGGTGTATCCCAGACGAAAACATCCTTCTTTACTTCAACATTGTCCCATTTACCTGCATTTTCCGGTGTAACCTGATTCCAATAAGCAGTAAAATTTGGCAGGATATAGCTTCCGATAACACTTCCGACAAGTTTATCATGGCCTGCTGCCATCTGACAATAAGCCGTCCGGAATTAAACAGTAATGTAATCACAAGCAATATCATTATAATATTTATATTACGATCGGAGTAATACGAAGAAATATTTGAGCTCTTATAAAAATATTTTAAGAATTTATTTATATGCTTCATTTTTTCCTTTATAATCAAACCAATCAAAATATGATACATTATGTGAAGCTCTTCCAAGAGATGTTGCATAAAGCGCATACATACAACCGACGAAACCTCCGGCAACTTTTGTACTAAGGAATTTACCGTCAACACTTTCTTTTAGAATATTCCACTTGTTTGGAATGAAACCGAAATAAAAAGAATATGTATCTCCGTGTGATTCGATTCTAAAATAAATTTCCTTTTGGTTTTGTTTCTCACCTATTTTATGTGAAGCCAGCATTTCCATTTTATTAATTGTACTATCGTTATCTGCGGACTTAAATAACTGAACTACGGGCTTATTATTTTCCATGGATTTACAAAGGAAATAATAATGAGTTTCATTTTGGAAAATCAGCAGCCCCGATTTTTCGTTAGGCGCTTTGGATAAGAATTCCATCCCTATACTTGCAGAGCTATTATTATGCTGCTGACGGCGTGCCAGAAGAGCCGGGTTCATAATTCCGGAGCATGTTTCCGGTCTAAGCTGCATTGTTAAAAAACCCTTTTTGCCCGTAAGGTCATACCATTTTTCGCGCGGAGTTCTTAAAAACTGCCAGTTTAAATCTAAAGTTGATGAATTAAAGTCATCTTTATATTCAAAAGTACCACCGTAAGAAATTCCCTTAAAATTTTTATCAACAGGCAGTGGATTTGGATAAAAATATTTAACCAATTCGTGGTCTGCAGTAATTATTGGCCACCCGTTCTCCCAATTAACGGGAGCTAAAAAAGTTTCTCTCCCAAGGTTATAATAATCTTCTTTATATGGCGGATATGGCCGGCAGCCTAAAAACACTGCCCACCAATCCCCTGCCGGTGTTTGAACAAAATCGGCATGCCCGGTTGAAGTAATTGGGAACGGCCTGTTAGGATCAAGATTTCTTTGAGTAAGAATCGGGTTGTTCTCGTATGAGATATAAGGGCCTTCAACATCTTTACTCCTAAACACTACTTCAGAATGATCATACGCCGTACCCCCTTCCGCACAAGTAAGATAATAATAACCATCTTTTTTTAGTATATGCGGCGCTTCAATCCAAACCGGTTTTTTCTTAATATCCGTCCCCCCGTTTATTATTAAGTGTTCACTGCCGGTAACTTTTAAATTATTAAAATCAAACTCATACATTCGAATTGTCCGGTGTCCCGGATAAAGAGATTTATTATCAGGAGGAATACTATTATAAACTATATAAGCTTTCCCGTTATCATCAAAAAACAAAGAAGGATCTATTGCATTTATCTGAGGAATCCAAACAGGATTTGACCAGGGCCCGGCAGGATTTTTTGCCGTTACAACAAAATTTCCTCCCCTATCGACCTGTGTACATGTGATATAAAAAATGCCATCATTATATCTTATAGAAGGAGCAAATAATCCGCGGGAAACTCCCATACTATCTAAATTTAATTGTTCAGGTCCCTTCAAAGCATAACCGATCAAATTCCAATTAACCAAATCCTTACTTTGGAATATAGTTATTCCGGGGAAGTAAGAGAAGGTTGAATTAACAAGGTAATAATTATCACCAACTCTGCAGATACTTGGATCGGGATAAAAGCCTGCTAAAATAGGATTAGCATATTCCTTCTTCTGCTGGGCCCTTACTGTAATATTAAGAACTAAACACAGTGTAAAAATTATTAAAAGAATACTTTTATATTTTATCATTTTCTACCTAATTTATCATGAGATTTTTCTATTTGAATAATTAAGTCCAAATCATCAGGAGATTATTTTTTGGTTATAACCCCACGGTAAAAACTTTCCGGAGGCCCGAGATAATTTGGTTTTATCCCCCCGGCATCAACAACAATTTTTTGTAAAACTACACCCGGGTCAATCATCCAGAATTTCAAAGTATGTTCTCCGGGGTTAGCAATTGTGTGTTTGGAAATTTCAATATTTATATTGTCGGAAACCCAATTGCTCCAGGTTCGATCTCTATCCAAATTGGGATAATTTGGATTTGGAGTCATATTTATAATTTGCGGTTTTTCATCATCAAATGAAATTGCATAATGCAAGTCTGAGTTATTGAACTTCAAAGTGGGCGATAAGTACACGCTTACTTTAACTTCACCTTCAGAAAAAAAATAAATTTTATATTCCAAATGCGGGCTATTATCTCCGGCTATTTGAACCGGAGATTTGACCGGGAACGGAGTTAATGCCGACAATGTCCTGCCGAGATTTGGAATTGACTGCCAGTAAATTGATGATGAACCTACTGCTTTACTATAATGCTCCGCCTCAATTGAAACATATCCATTGCTCTCGACAAATCCGTTAATATTATCTTTTTCAGGAATTGAAGGTTTGAATATAACTGCATCAACGACTGCGATAATATTATTTGGACCTGTAATAGTTATGGGAATTATATGCGTTCCTTCGGGCGCTTTTTCCCAATCAACGCTAACCCACAATCGTGTTTGCATTTCCACTTTACCGGCAAGAGAACTAATTTTTATCCATTTTTCTCCTGTTTTAATCGAATAATTAAATGCTGTTTTACCCCTATTGAAAATATCTATAAAATATGATTGACAATTAAATGAATCAAACTCGGGTAATTTTAATTCAGTACTGTCCCCGGGAATCCAGGCTGAAGAGCCTTCAACGGCAACACCCATATCCGCTTGTTCAGGGAGCTTAATTTCTTTTACAGCCGGCATATTATTAAAATCCGGCTGCTGCCAGTATGTGTAACCTATGTGAGTCTGGTCCATCATATGGTCCCACTTCCCATTTGCCATCACTTTATTATAAAAGTTGGTTAACTCAGCATCTTTTTGAAATAAGATCTTAACTTTATTCGCAAGGCTGTCAGTAGCTGAACGGCCTTGTTTGGCATAAAGCCGGTTCCCGGCTGCAGTTACATAGAGTTCATTTAAATTTGCGCATGACAATACAGGGTACAATACCAGTTGAAAGAATGCGTCTTTATATTCAACCGGAAGAGAAGTATTAATGCTTTCAGCTTCTTTCACCAGATTGTTGTATTCATTAACTATGGTAGTTGCTTCACGGTAATTAGTTATGTTATATGTTTCCGGTGAAACCAATTCAGGTTTTCTACGAGCATTATACTTTGTATACTTATTTAAGATATTTGCAATAACTTCAGCGTATTTATTACCGAATTGCTGTTCCGCCCATTGACGCGAATAAGCAGGTAAACTATCTGCCGTTATTTTATCGGGATTCCAGGCATAATCCATAAAAAAACTTATTGGAAATTCCATAGGCTTAATGTCGCCTACATTAACTACCCATATTTGTTTAGCACCATACTCGTAAGCAAGGTGCATTTGTTCCCAAGTTCTTTCAATCTGGTTAGTATTTAGCCATTTATAATTTCTTGGCCCCCCGACATAGTCGAAGTGGTAGTAAATTCCATATCCCCCTTCACGAGTCTTTGCATCAGGTTTTGGAAGTTTTCTCAGATTTCCCCAGTTGTCATCACACAAAAGTAAAGTAACATCATCCGGCACGCGCATGCCTTTATCGTAATAGTCCTGCACTTCTTTATATAGGGCCCAGACCTGAGGAAAAGATTTAACATCTTTCCCGGTTACCTCACCAATTATTTTGCGCTGATCAGAGATAATATTTTCCAATAATTCTATATTTGAACCCTGACTCATTGCTTCATCACCGTTTCCTCGCATACCCAAAGTAATTACACTTTCAAAATTATTCATTCTTTTAATGCTTCCGCGCCAATAATCATCGAGTGTTGAAGCGTTTGTTTGATAATTCCAATCACCGTGACCATATTTCCCCCATTCTTTCCATGAGCGCATCATGGGTTCGTGATGAGATGTACTCATAACAATACCATCCTCATCGGCAAGTTTTTGATTTAGTGAATCATCATCATCAAAATTATTATTCCACATTGCCGGCCATAAAAAATTGGCTTTAAGGCGGAGTAATAATTCAAAAACTTTTTCATAAAAGACATGATTTAATCCGCCGAATTTTTTGCGTGCCCAGCCCCCGAGTGAAGGCTCTTCATCATTGATAAAAAAGCCTCTGTACTTAACTGCCGGCATATCGATCTTATGGCAGCCGGGAACTGCGAATAAATCCGGATGCTTTTTCACAGGTACATCCGCCCACCAATTCCACGGTGATACGCCTATTTTTTCAGAAAGATCATATATGCCGAAGATTGTACCCCGTTTATCGCTTCCAGCTATTATCAAAGCGTGCTTTATACCCGGAAGGGGGTTATCAATGGTCTGAATTAAAAAAGCATCCCATTTCCCTACTATGCCGCTTACATTTATCTTGTTATTTTGTACCAGTTTGTCCACCAAAGGACTTTTGCCCAACGTTCCAATTATAATAATATTTTCCGATTCCGGAATGCCGGCATTAGAAAGTATGGGCATTGTACTTGTTACACTATCAATGTCATTTTGCAGATCTTTTATTGCGCGGATTACACCGGGATAATCGTTGGAATCGAAATAAATTGCTGCCGGTTTACCTGATTCTGAAAGTATAAAGCTACCATTTCCTTTTATTAGAGTGATATATGAATCATTGCTAATTGACGGAAGTGTTTGAGCAAAGCATAATCTGAAGGAGGAAAGAATAAATAATAAAACAATTATATTTCTCAGATTATTTTTAAAACCAGTTTGAACTGTAGTAAAGTTTAAAACTTTATAGATGCCATAATGATTTAAATAAATTGCCCGATTCATATTTTGTCCTCTTATAATAAACCGTTTTATTACCTAATGATAACATAATTCAACAAAATTGAACAGCTATTTTGTAGCTACAAAATTTACTATTTCAAACTATCCCGACATGCGGATATATGTTTCCCTGTAAATTCATAAATTTTAAAATTACCGCTAACCTGAAGCATAGCCAGCATATAAAGCATACCGTCATAGTATCGATAATGCCCGCTTGGAATCGAAGCATTCCATAGTTCACCTAAAAAATCTTTTCTGTATTTACTTGTTGAAGCCACGCATGCCACCGCATTCATTGCCAATAATCCAACTGTGTGATCGTTTGATAGCTGCTTTTTACCATCCAGTGTAAACAGGCAACCATATTTTCCAATTCCCCTCGAGTAAAAAAAGTTTAATAACCTGTTACACTCGGTTACTTCCCATTCATCTTTTGCGAACCACTCATAGTCAACTGCAATGTTCATAGCAACCCGCCAGGCATCGAATAGAAAATTGTTTTTTCCACCTCTCCAGGCAGTAAAGGGTTTGCCGTTAAATTCTGCATAATCCGGCGCTAAACCGGTTACAGAATCAGCGGCTTTCTTTAAAAACGTACGGCTTACATTTGCTGCACTGCACCAAAAATTATTATTAGTGTCGGCCCAATTTGCCCAAAGTTCATAGAAATGAGGTAAATGATATGATGGATCAGTGAAATCATCCGCATTACCCACCGGTACGAAAACAACTTCCTTTTCCTTTTTATTAAAGATATTTGTAACAACATCATTTCTGTCAGAATATTCAGTTTTTCCAAGCATTGCTTTTAGTATTTTTTGCGCTTCTGCTTTATAATTATAAATACCATCTCCGTCACCCCATCTGGCAGAAGCAAAAAAGAGAGACATTACTAACCATTCTTCACCGTCTGATGCGGAATTTGCATCGATAATAGTCCCATTTGTTTTACAGTGCCATGCAAAATAATCTTTTCCGGGCCCTTCCTGATGCTGCATGTATGTTTTGGCCCATTTCCATAATCTGTCAAATTCATTTTTCATATTTAATTGGACAGTGATCATCATTCCGTAAGACATGCCTTCGGTTCGCACATCATTATTATTAATATCTTCTATATAAGCCATATCGTTGCCGACCGGATAGTATACTCTTTGAGTTGAGTCGTTACCAAAAAACAATTGACTTACAGCATGGTCTATTTTTAATTTAACTTGTAACTGGTTTTCTCCCAACAATTCCCAAAAAAGATTTGGATATTTCTCCGTTAGGTAGGAACCGGCAGGTTGAGAAGATGATAGATCCTGAGAAAACAATGAGACTGAAGATAAACACAAGAGAATAATTATAATTATACTTTTCATAAAATTAGAATTAAGCAGCAGATTTATTAACGAAGAAAAAACTAAATCAATAAAATGCCAATAGAATGTGTATTTAAAATTATATTGGAAAATATAAAGAATTAGAAAATAATATCCGGGGGATATAAATTTTCTAATTCTTTGTGAAATTCTACCTAAATTTTAATAATTAAGATTTAACTATACCCGGATCGCTGAAGTTCGCCTCCTGGTCAATTCTTCTTCAATCTTGATCATCATTTTATTTGTGAGAGGATAAAAGAACATCATGGCTCCTCCGATTATTCCGAAAATTGCCGGGTAAATGCTCATAAGCATCATTATTCCTCTCATAGATTCATGTGTTTGAACCTGGTTGGCAGCAAATCCATGAAAAGCCAATACCCATCCGGAAATAGCTCCGCCAAGCGAGAGCCCAAGCTTTAGTGCAAATAAAGATGCAGCCATGATAAGTCCTGTAGCACGGCGGTTATTTTTCCATTCCCCGAAGTCGGCAGCATCGGTGTACATTGCCCATTGGAGAACAGAGACGGGACCGAAAAAGAAAGATACAAGAAGGTTGAGCGCGAAAATCAGTATAACATTTTGCGGTTGTAAAAAATAAAACGATGTGCACATAAGAGCACTTAATATAAGAAAACCAAGATATATATTTTTTTTATCAAAAATTTTTGCAAACCAGTTAGTAAGAATTGCACCTAAAACCGTTGCTATTGTACCGGACATCATAAAAGTTGATGTAAAATTTTCAATGGACAGATTAAAAACATGCCCGAATAAATTAATTTGCTGCGCACCTACATAGTACTTAAAGTAATAAACTTGTGAAGAGCTGCGCATAACAATATAAATTAATTGAAAAATAGTTGCACCGGCAACTAAAAGCCAGGGTTTATTTGCGAATAAATCTTTCAAGTCAAGTTTGAAATTTGCTTTTTGTTCTTTCGGCGGGCTAACTCTTTCTTTGGTAGTTAAAAATGTTATCATGAATAATACAAAAGCCAAACCAGCAATGCAGCTCATTGTTAACTGCCAGCCGACCTGCACATTGCCTTTCCCAAAGTAACTTACCAGGTAAACGGTAACTGCCTGAATAATGAATCCACCCGAAAATGCTGCCACAAACCTGAATGAAGATAAAACCGTACGCTGTTCCGAATTTGGAGTAATTACACCCATGAGTGCCGAATACGGAACATTAATGGCTGAGTAAAACATCATCATCAATGAATATGTTATATAAGCATAAATTAACTTACCACTGGTGTTAAACCCCGGTGATGTAAAAGTTAATATACCTATTATTGCAAAAGGGAGAGCTAACCACAGTAAAAAAGGACGGAATTTCCCCCAGCGGGTTTGTGTTCGATCTGCTATCAAACCAATTACAGGGTCGAAAAAAGCGTCCCAAATACGTGTAATCAGAAACATTGTTCCCACTGCGGCTGCTGGCAGGCCTACAACATCGGTATAATAGAACATCAGGAATAATATAAAGGTCTGGAAAAAGAGATTGGATGCGCAATCGCCTACACTAAAACCAATTTTTTCTTTTAATGACAGTTTTTCAGAAGCGTAATCCACAATTTACTCCATTAGTTTTAATAATTTAAAGATATTATTATCCGTAAAATGATATTTTTAAGTTATAAGTTTTCTACATCTGCATGGAATTATACAACCTGCCGAATTATAACTCCTCAAATTTCGTTCACTTGAGTTCTAACAATAACTAAGGAAAAACAAAAAAAATCACCCGAAATTTTCAAAAATTATTCACTAAGCAGTCTTTGAAGTGCAAATAACCAAAATTGAAATTATTTATAATTATTCAACAACAGTTAGAATAATTTTACTTAAATCCTCTTCCCGTGAAGAATTTCCAATCATTATTTCGAATTCGCCCGGCTCTAAAGTATATTTTTTATTAATATCAGTGAACATTAAATGTTCAGGCAGGATATTAAATTCAACAGTTCTCGATTCGCCAGCTTTCAATTGGATTTTTTTAAAGCCCTTTTGTTCTTTTACAGGCCTGGTTACTGAGCTTATAATATCCCGGATATACATCTGAACTACTTCGGTTCCGATTCTTTTCCCGGTATTTTTAACATCAATAGATACCTTAACAGAATTGCCCATTTTTACTGTTGATTTTTCGAGTTTTAAATTTCGAAAACTGAACTTTGTATAACTCAACCCGAAACCAAAAGGATAAAGCGCTGAAATATCGTCAAACAGGTAACCGCGTCGTGCAGAAGGTTTAAAATTGTAGTGACATGGAATATGGCCCACAGACCTGGGGATTGATATTGGAAGTTTACCGCCCGGATTATAGCTTCCAAAAATAACATCAGCAACTGCATGACCGGTTTCCTGGCCTAAATACCAGCATTCCAATATAGCGGGTACATTACTATTTACATAGTTAAATGAATTAGGCCTACCGTTAAATAATAAAACCACTACCGGTTTACCGGTTTGTAAGATTGCTTTTACCAGTTCATTTTGCATACCGAATAATTCTAAGTTTACTCTATCTCCCAAATGGGTCTTTGTCCATGCTTCTCTTGAAATTTGTTCATTTTCACCTAATGCAATGATTACTGCATCTGCTTTTTTCGCTACTGCTACAGCTTTACGAATAGATTTACGATCTTCTTCCGGGCTTGGAAGAATAACCGAATCTTCGTCCCATGAACCGTTTACCGTAATTTTGCAGCCCTCGCTGTACAATACGTTGACATCCTTACCAAGTTTCTCTTTTATACCCTGCAATACCGTGGTGTATTTTCCTGGTTTACCGCTGTATCCACCTAACAGTACACGATCTGCATTTGGCCCGATCACTGCGAGTGTACTGCCTTTCTTAGGTTTTAACGGGAGCAAACTTTTTTCATTTTTCAGTAAAGTAATGGTTTCTTGTGCGGCACGCAGAGCAATTTTTTTATTATTTCGAATTTTTATTTCGTTCTGTTGTTCGTCTACGATAAGATAAGGTTCATCAAACAAGCCCAGTTGAAATTTAAAAGTTAATAATGAAGATACCAGTTCATCAATGATTGATTCATTTAATTTTCCAGTCTCAACCAGATTTTTAATTTCCGGGTAACAATCCAAATCAGGCAGTTCAATATTAACACCCGCATTTATAGCAAGTAACGCAGCTTCACTTTTATCTTTTGCCAGGCAATTACTGATTGTATCGGCTTTTTGATTTAACTCAGTAATGGCATAATAATCGGAAACTATAAAACCATCAAAGTTCCATTCATCGCGCAGTATATCTTTTAATAACCATTTATTAGCGTGTGAAGGTACTCCGTCAATTTCATTGTAAGATGCCATAACACTTTTTGCATTTGCTTTTTTAATTACTTCTTTGAAAGGAAAAAGATAAGTATCCCTTAATACGCGTTCTGAAAAATTAGCCGGTCCGCAATTAGAGCCTGATTCCGGCTGCCCATGAGCCGCAAAATGCTTAAGAGTTGCTATAATCCTATTTTTATCGCTGAAACTGCCATCCCCCTGTAATCCTTTAACCGCAGCAATACCCATTTGGGAAATGAGATAAGGGTCTTCACCAAAAGTTTCTTCAACTCTTCCCCAACGCGGGTCACGAGCAACATCTAATACCGGAGTTAATGCCTGATGAGTGCCTCTTGCCCTCGCTTCGGAAGCAACAGCCGTATAAATTTCTTCAATAAGCTCCGGGTTAAATGTTGATGCTAACCCGATTGGCTGGGGATAGCTAGTTGCGTCTTTAGCAACAAGGCCATGCAGGCATTCTTCGTGAAATATCACAGGGATTCCAAGGCGTGTTTCTTCGACAAAATATTTTTGCAGTGAATTGGCAAGCTGAGCCATCTCTACAGCACCTAATCCACCGCCTGTATCGCTTAATCTTCCTATTTGACCTATACCATTCGGAAGATTATCCCCAAGCTTATCAAGATTTATTTTACCATCTTCATCCATCAAAATGGTTTTTTTTTGTCCCCAAATACAGAGCATTTGAGCTACTTTTTCCTCAATAGTCATACGTTTTAATAAATCGGCTACTCTATCAGATACGCACAATTTAGCGTTTTTATAGTCTAATGTATCATTCTGCATCAAATGCTTCCCGGCTGAATTTTGTTCATTCATTTACTATTTCCACAACAAGTAAAATTTTAAAAATTAATTATATACTTAAATAATTCTGTTACTATATCTTATATAAATTCAAATTAAATAATAATTTAAGGTCAGAAATGAAAATGTTAAAACCGTTCAATAAATATTTGAACCGTTTCAATAATAAGAATATTAGTTTTAAATGTCAACAATTTAATAGCTGAAATCCCAATGGATAACAAAAAAATCTTCCATTTTTTTGAAATTTCGACTTAAATTTTTAGGATAGTAGTTCTAATGAAATATTACAAACATACTTTATCCGGCAGATTATAATATTTTTAAAAGAAAAAAATTAAATGCGGAAGTAAAGCAGATAAAAAATATTCAAAGTAACTAGGACAAACCGGGTTACCTTTAATTTATTTTGTATTTTGAGTTAATATTTTCGTAGACTCTCTAACAACAAATTCCGTTTCCAGTACTACATGTTCAATTGGCAGAAGTTTTGAAGCTTCAATATTCCTGATTAGTATTTCCGCCGCTTTCCTGCCAATTTCATTCTGTGGTGCTCTAATAGTAGTTAATGGAACCGGATAAATCTTTGCATAATAAATATCATCATTGCCAACAATAGAAATATCATCCGGAATTTTAATATTTAATTCTTTTAATGCAGTCATAACTGCAAGAGCCTGCATATCATTGAAACAAACCAGGGCGGTTGGATAATCTTTTTTACTTTTATCTTTAAAATATTCCATAGTCTTCTTATAACTTTCTTCATAATTAGAGCCGATATGGACAATCATTTCTTTTTGAAAAACAAGAGTACTCTCGCTGAATGCATGGCGAAAACCTTCTATTCTTTCCTGAGTATGCGAAGAATATGCCGGACCAGCAAAGTGAACAATTTTAGTATGTCCGGTCTCAATTAGATATTTTACTGCTTTTTTAATTGCTCTTAAATTATCAATTGCTACTACATTAGCCTGAATACCCTTAACATCCTCCAGTAAAACAAATGGATAGTTAATCATTTTCAATCTAAACAAGTGCTCAATTTCAATTTTACCGGCAACAATCGGAGCTATAATAATTCCTTTAATATCCTTTGCAGAAAACAAATGCGATAATTTTTTCTCATATTCATGATCATTCTCCGAACTTGTAACAACTACCGAATATCCTTTACTCTTTGCAAATTCCCTGGCACCGGATGCAACGGTTGTATAGAAGGGATAATTAAGATCTTTAATAATTATCCCAATGCTTTTGTCCTGGCTGCCGTTTTTTAAATTCCTTGCAACTCCTTTCGGACGAAAGTTCAGTTCTTTCATTACCGATAAAATATTATCCCTCGTTTGAGGTTTAACAGAGTTCTTCCCATTTATAACTGCAGAAATTGTCCCTTTAGATACACCGGCTTTTCTGGCAACTTCTTCAATTGTAATTTTTTTCATTAATATCTCCGGCCTTTTGAAAAAATAGCCCTTTATTAAAACGGTTCAATTTAATTTTTAAGTAAAAATATGATTACAATAAGTGAAAATCAATATTATCCCAAACTCAATGCTTAAATATAATTAAATAGGTAATTATATATTGTTATTTATGCTAAAAAGCCATAATTAATCTACTTTTTTATAACCAAATCAAGCAATAGCAAATCATATCGTTTATTTTTAATTATTTAAAAATTTTAGCGGTCTTCTTTTTACGTTTGGATTAAACCAACCGTAAAATAAATAATATGCCGGTTGAATATTTAATTTTATGCACTATCTAATTCAGAAACTTTCCCGTGTAAAAACGGGATTAGTGTTTAATTGTCAAAGCTACTTTAAAAACATCATTTTTTTAACCTGAGAAAATTTACCTGATTCTAAATGGTAGAAGTATATTCCACTTGATAACCCGGAAGCATCAAAACTTACTTCGTAAGAACCGGCACTTTGTTGTTTATTAACAAGCGTTGTTATTTTTTGGCCCATCAAATTATAAATTGTTAATTTGACCAAACCTGAATTTGGAAGACTATATCTTATTACTGTCGACGGGTTGAAAGGATTTGGATAATTCTGTGTAAGAGCGTACTCCTTGGGAATTTTCACATTTTCTTCAATCTTTTCCACTTGATTGATGAAACTGCCAACGTAAAAAGTACCCAATTGAGTAATTCCACTTCTCAGTACCGAGTATAAAGGGCTGGTTAATTGATAACTGTAAGCCCCCGACCCGGATTCTATTGTATCTGACCCTGATATCAGAAATATTCTTGAGTCATTCTGCATATTATTTTTAAAAATATTGTCTTCAAGCCCGTATACCCAGCAAAATTGTATTGCATCATTCACTTTGATTGTGTCACTGCCGGTAATGTTCCAATGTACCAGAACACGTCCGCCGTATGGTGCTGCGGAGGAATCATCCATAACACTAACGCCTGTTGTATCGGAAGTACTGTTGTTCATTATTGTGACAGGAGCATAGCCGCTTTTTGTTCCAATAGGATATAAAACCGATGCGGAGGAGCCCGAAGGAAGTATTAAAGCTCCAATCCCGTTTGTTATCACATGATATATACTTGTAGTATTTTTAATTGCGGATGCTGTAAAATTATTATTCCCAAGAATAAATTTTCCATTCGAGGTAAGGTCTAAGCTGCCTGTAATTACTCGTGAACCAGTCAGGGTTACTCCATTTGCGTTTGTAATTTTTATATTCGTCGGACCGTTTGATATTGGAAATTCTGCAATAGAACTCGTTTGAGCCGGCCGACCTCCATATACAAGATTGGCATTAACACCATAGGATATAGTGTCATTTGAAAGCGACAATGTTCCGCTTTGCATATTAACTGTTCCGCTAACAAGTAGAGACTTTGACAACGTAACTCCCAAGGCATTATCAATATTTAATACCGATACCTGACCAGGCATCATTTTGCCTGTAATCTGGGCAGATAATCCGTTAAAAGCATAGGTTGCAGATTGGCTAAGAGAAACAGCACCGCTGGTGCTTAATAGTCCGTCAATTCCATTCGAATTACCACATATGATTGTTGCACCTGAATCCAATGAAAATGATCCAGTACCTGCTATTGAACTAGTACCTGTATAAAGTGTGGCGCCGCTTCTGATTTCAATGGGCAATGACGATATCGAATTTCCTGTTCCAAGTGTAAGCGTTTGTGAACCGCCTGTAGCTGCAAATACAAATTTGGCTCCGCCCGGTGTTGTTGTCAGGTTTTGTGCCGACGCATTCGACATGGAAAAATTACCGTTATCTAAATTCCAAATGGTTATGCCGGTCCCTCCCTGCGAGCCTCTGCTTATTGAAAAATCACCGCCGGTTACATTTATATTTCCGCTATGGTTAACAACAACTGTTGTGTTTGAATTATTTGAACCATTTGCTGTAAACTGTCCTCCTGATTGATTTATAGCGCCGCTGACGGTAACCGTATCAGCCGTGCCCGATAGCGGGGAACACATTTCGAGTATACCTGTACCTGTGCTCTGTACCGTTATGTTTCCACCAATCTTAATACCGCTCCAGTTCAGGCTTAAGTTACCCGTTTGTCCCAGACAATTCCATGTTATATTATAAAAATTCTGATTGACATTTGACGGTACTGTTGTTTTTATACCGTCAAACTCGCACATTGAACCCGATGCCCAGCTTGCAGTAGGGATAGAACTGCCGTCAACAACATGCGCATATTTTCCTCCGCTTGCAACTGTTACCAGGGCTGATGGGAGCTGTGTAATTGTACCCGCATTAGATAAAGTTCCGCCAACTATCAAATTTGCTAATGGAGCCAATGGATTAGTTTGTACTATGAAGTTTGCGTTACTATTGACCACAAGAGTTCCGCCGGAAGCAATATTAAGTTTGTTTACCGTATCAGTTGCTGTGGCTGTTACCGTATGGCCGCTGAGAATAGTTATTGCACCATCGCTAAGTGACGGTACATGCGGGGCAGGATTAATCCACGTTGAGTCATTAAACCATGACCATGTATTTACATTTTCCCAATTGCCAGATTGAAACGATTGGAAATTGTCGGTGGAAAGGAACTTTCGCAGCCATTGCAATGCAGGGCGTTCGGTTCCGTTGGAACGTACCAAATATGCATTCGGTTCCCAGGTATCATTTTGATTATAACCCCATAGAGTCATACCTTTTATCCCCGGATTATTCCAGAAAATTGGGAAGTAAGTTTGATAATTCGCCGCCTGAACACTATCATTCGATTCGTTTATATCAAATTCTGATATATAAACCGGCAGTCCTAAAGCAATAATTCTGGCAAGATTACTTGTTATAGTACTGACCGGGTAGGCATAAACATTAGTTGCCCCCTGATAGCTCTTAAATTCAAAATAATGGCCCTGTATCCCTATCCCATCTATCAGCCCTCTTGCTTTCAGAGTATCAATAATAGCGATATATTCGTTAGTATTTGAAGTAGTTCCTAAAACGTTGTATTCGTTCACTAAAAGTTTTGTCCCGGATGCAAAAGATTTTCTTGCTAAGGTGAATGCGGTAACAATCCAATCATATCCTGTTTTTCCGGCTCCACCCAGCGCTTTTAAATATGGCGGGGGTGTATTAATCGGTTCATTTACAACGTCACAAAAAGCTGCATTGGGATATCTATGACCAACTGTATCAATCCAGTTTACTATTTCCTGGTACTCTTGTGCACTATCAAGTGATCCATTTGTCATAAAACTTGGCTGCTGCGAGCCCCATATTAAATTATGTTCTTTAAATGGCATGTCGTTGGATAAAGCAAAATTGTATATATTATCAAGTGATGTAAAATTATACTTACCCTGATATTCTTCTACACTGCCCCACTTACCATCATTGCCGGGAGTAACCTGATCCCAGTATGTTGTATAATTAGACGGTATACTTGTACCATAAGTAATGCCATTCCCCAGAAATTTAGTTTTTCCGAAAGCCAATGGCTGAGAGAAAGACTCCGAATAAAAAAACAAAACGAAAGCGGATACTAATAATATGGAAATTTTAAAATCTGTTATATTTTGGAAAATAAATAAAAATCTATACCCTAAATAATGAGGGGAAACGTTGTTTTTAAATTGCATCGACTACTCCTGATAAAAACAATAATTTATTCTTTATAATTTCAAAATCAGAATATTTCTTATAATTACAATAAAAATTGAACCGTTTCAATATTATTAAAAACATTTCGGAATATCAAATAATTTTTGTGTTTTTGGTTTAAAAAATAACAATTTATTTTTCCTGATATCAGTTCTGTTTTCACACTAATCTTCCAAATACACTGTTAGGCAACATACTCATGCTGAAATTCCCAAAACCGGTTATGAAAAGAAATAACAGCCTCAATATTTAGAATTTTAACATACCAGGATTATTTTTATAGTTATAAAATAAATTTTTCAAAGTGTACGTCTATATAGTTTCAATTCTACTTTAATATTCCCGATTAATTACCGGTTTTAGCATCAGTACTTTTATTCATAACCGGATTATCAAAATATTTTTCAGCGAACTTAATAAAAGCCGGCCAGTTCGGACCGGTAGTATGCCCGCCGGAGTGCTGCCTGAATGCAATATCACCATCAATAAGAGAGGTTTCAATCGGCGGCATCTCAGTTGATCCCAAATCTTTTTTACCAAGAAGTTTATATACCGGTCCCGCATCAACAGCAGCCATGAACTGTCCTTTATCATCGACCCAGTTGCCTTCAACTTTTGGCGAGCCGCAGCTAATGAATACCGGGCGGGGTGCACACATGGCAATAAGTTCGTGAGCATCTACCGGTAAATCTTTTGCTGAAAGAGGGCCTGCATATTTTATAAAATTACCGGCCATCCAATGATATTCACCGGAAGAGGCAATATTTTCTATCTGCTCCCCAAAATAACGACGATATAATTTTGCACCGCCTTCACCGGAAGAACCAACAAATGCAATAGCAAATCTTTCGTCATAAGCCATTGTTACCAGGGCAGCTTTTCCATACCTCGATAAGCCCTCAATCCCCATTTTCTTACTATCAACCGCTACATCGGTTTCTAAATAATCCAGCGCCCTGCCTGCACCCCATGCCCATGCACGCAATGCGCCCCAATCATCCAGCTTGCGCGGCTGCCCTTTGTTAACAAGACCAATAATACCGTTTGATAAGCCTTTACCATTATCTTCCTGAAAACTTGTGGGAACTAAAATTGCATAACCCCAGCCCTTTGATAAAACCAAACTTTGCCAACTGTTCAAAGAATCAATAAACTTTTTCAGAGTATCAGTTATCTTAAATCCGGTCGGGAATGAAAAACCGAATTCCATTATTACCGGAACAGAAGCTTTAGAATTTGCAGGTACTGTTAAACTCAAATTAATATCAACAGTTATTTGGGGGTAGGATGAATTATCCACATGCCCTAGTAGTTTTTTAGTGATTACAGGAATGTTTTTGTTAGTGTCTTTACTTGTGCTTACAATTTCCCATTTAACTCCCGGAACATTCTCAGGCACTCTTCCATAGATTTCCCTGTCAAAATCTTCCTTGATTTCAGGACGGCGCAGATTCCACCACATTTCAGCGGAAGTAACTTGTTGACCATTGTTTAATTTTAACGGATCTGGAAGATTGGGATAAGGATTAGCTTTAGATTCATCTGAATTAGCGGCGTTTAGTGCTTTCGGATTTCCTGAAGGACCCGGACGAAGCGAAGTTATGTGAAGAAGTTCCATTAATCTTTTATGATCCTGTTCCGATGTTAATTTTACCGGAGAATTCGATGAATCATGTGTTTGATTAAAGTTTGTCTGGGCATTTAACGTATATGCTGATATAATAAAAAGGAATAACAAGTTAGATATTTTTTTCATAGTATTTATTAATTTTAATTATTCATACGTAAGTAATTCTTCCCATATAAAACAAGAGCCGTCTTTTTCTATCCTGTCTGGTACCGGGAGAATCTGTAAAGCAAAGACTTCCCTCATATGAATCTACAAAAAGAAAACGATATATTTTAAGAGACATCAGCATTAAATTACCATGCTGCATGTCTCTCCATTGAAATGTTGAAGCATCTCTCACAACATTTTTTTTCGTGTTGATTTATTTACGGCCGAACAATTCATTTTATATTATTAGTTCGATACGAAAGTAGTTACGCTTGACGCATCCAATACAGAAGTAAATTCGCCGTTAGTTACATTAATATCATTACCCTGCGCACAATGTTTAGTACTTGATGTAGTGTACTGAGTAAACGTACTCATGGTTCCATTTTCAACCGAAAATGATTGAGTTACTGATGAAGAACTCATATTTACTACAACAATAACTACCTTAGGACCATTCTTGTATGCGGTAGCGTAAACGTTATATGAAGGATTACCTGTAGCGCTTATTCTATAAAATCCGGGACGGATAAACCTTGAATACTGAGACATAACATAGCCTCGTGGAGTAACGTTGTCGATACCATTAATCAATCCGTAATATCTTACGATATACCACCAAAAATAAGCGCTCATACCTGCACTCATACAATCATTAATTTCTTTACCTGTACTTAGAACCCCGCTCCATGTAGTATCGGTTATCTCGTGCTCGGTCATCCAGATTTCCTTTCCTTTACTCACTGCAAGTGGATAACTTGTAAGTCCACCGCCATATATATGACCTGCGATAATCGAAACATTTGCACAGGCAGCAGAATCTTTAAGTGTAGGATCTGATAAAGCATGTACGAAGTTTTGAGATTCAGGCATAATAATTTTAGTACCGACTACAGGTGCATTATTTTTGCAAAAGTTAAGCAGTTGAGTGGCATTCCAGTCACACGATTCATACGTCACTGAAGCATCAGGTTCATTCTGAACCGATACTGCATATAATGGCGCGCCATTAGCCGACATATAATCCGCAAAAGATTTCTCGTATAATGCAAATGCTGCATATTTGCTGGTATCAAGTGTACCTTCAACAATACTATTATTACTTTTCATTGATGGAGGCGGCGACCACGGCGTTGCCATAATTAAGGCTCCCATCGAATAGGCAAGTTTTGCAGTGGGTACTTCTCTAAAAAATTGAGTTGAATCATCTATAACTTTAATGCGAAGAAGAGTTAGTCCGATTTGACCGGTTCCTGTACCAAATGCTGTATTGACCTGTGCTGTTGTCATGTCGGGGATCCAGTCGGGCATATTCATCCCTCCAAACCCACGTATAATCTGCTGGGTATGTGAACTATCTAAATAAACAACAGCATTACTGCTGCTTACGGTAAAATTCAGAGTTGTATCACTTTGAATTACAACAGTTGAAATGGTAAAGGGATTAACCGAGGGATAGGTTGTAGATGTATTTCTTATCTGAACCGTATAGCTTACGCTTTGAATATTAGCTTTATAACTTTTTCCAATTTCCGATATATTTGAAGAAACTAAATTAGGCAATGGTACAGAAAGATTACTCCCGTTTGCGGAATAAACCATTTTCATTACGCGGTTGTCTTCTCCCGCCTGCACCCTGTAAAAATATACACCGGCTGCAATTTTTTGGCCGAAATTATTTTTCCCGTTCCATAGAATGTTGTGCGTCCCGACTGCCTGGGAATTGAAAGAAAATTTTCTTATGGCTCTTCCGAGCACATCATATATAGTAACCTGCACATCAGATTGAGTATTAAGTTGATACGGTATATTAGTTGAAGCTGAAAAAGGATTGGGATAATTCTGTTCCAACTCAAATTTTGAAGGTAAGTTGTTAATGTTTGATTTTGTTGCAGTAATAATTTCTATCTGGTAATTACCTAAAGAGTCAGTCACTAAAGAGTCTATGACTGAGTTAGTACTATTATTAATAAATTTGACGGAGGCATTTCGCACCGGTGTATTTGATGCCGATACAACTCCTTTTATATTATACGTTTGTGAATAGGTATATGGTAAAATAATTAATAACAAAAAGAAAATTTTTTTCATTTTGTTTCTCCTATAAGTCATGTAAAAGCACTTATTCAGTATTAATTCTTTATAAAAATAAAATATTTTTTGTAACTGCAAAATCATGAGCCGGCAATAATTGTTAAAATACTTATTTCATAAAAAGAAGTTTCTTTACGGAAATAAAATTGCCGGTTATGTCCGCGCTATGTGCTACTAATCTATAGATATAAATCCCGCTGCTTAGTTTTGCAGGATACCATACTATACTGTAACTGCCGGCATTTTGGGATTTATCAATTAAATTATCTACTATTCTGCCGAGTATATCGTATATGATAATTTTAACATGCGAGGTTTTCGGGAGATCATAACTTATAATAGTAGACGGATTAAACGGATTAGGGTAATTCTGCATAAGTGCATACTCTTTTGGAATTCTTCCGGGATTGTTCCCGGAAACAGCCGTAATCAATGCCGTGAAACTTGCAGTGGCGGAGTAATTACTTGTTCCGGTCAGGTTTGATGCATTAACATGCCAATAGTATTTTAAATTATTATTGTTAACATTAATTCTCAGAACCGTATCAGCTACTGTTGAATCTAAAACAACAGATGAAAATGTGCTGTCAACTCCGGCTTGCACATGATAAGTAGCCGCATAAACAGATGAATGCCAAACTAATTTTACGTTAGCGGAATCGATACTAATCCCGGTTGGTGAAACAATTAAAGGCTGCTGAGGTACCGGTACGGGCTTGGCAAGTCCTTTACCTTTTACCGCAATTGAATCCGGTGAACCGGGTGCGTTGAAGCTGATTTTTATAGATCCTGATTGACCGGATGTATCTTTTGGCGTAAATGTTATTATCAATAGTGCCGTATCTGAAGGCGGAATACTGAATGAAGCAGGTGAGAATTTAAACACTGTATCCGTTGATATAATTGAAGTAACATTTAAAGTACCCGGGCCTGAGTTATAAATGTTTACCGTGTCTTTCTTTGTTAAACCAACCGTAATATTTCCAAAGTCAATTGAATTGGCTGAGATATTGAAAATACCAACCTTTGAACTGTCAGTGCTTACTAAACCGGCAATAGCAGCGCTCAAGCTGTTCTTTGCTGCAGTTAAGGCATTATCGGCAGATTGAGTCACCAGGAATTCCTGGTTTAATACGGATGTATCTGAACTCAAAGCCGATTTAAATTGCGCCCATGATGCGCTTGTATAATTACTTTGCTTCAATGAATCAGCATATGTTATCAGAGAATCCAGGGCATTATAATTTGTTCCGACATCTGCAACCGCATAAAATGCGGGTTTACATTGATTATTAGCGTCCCAAAGAGATGAGGCGCCGGTAGAAACAAAAGTATATTCATCATTCAATCCGTCTTTACTAACACTTATAATTTTACCCCGGCCTGATTTATAACTTCTTTCAACAAAACATTTAAACAATAGTCCGTATTGATCTGCCTGCTGGGCCAATACTGCCGCCGAGGGAGTAGAAGTTCCGGTTGTACAGTCTAATTCCGTTACCGACATTTCACTGCAAATAGGATAAAATAAATTATATGCAGCTATAAAAGCTGCTGCAGTCGGTGTTCCGATTGCATCATGTTCCTGCATTCCTATACCATCAAGCAAACCAGCCTGGTATATTGGAGTTAACAGCCTGACTATTCCCGCCGCTTTTAAAGGGACATCTGTATTATAATCATTATAGTAAAGTTTTATCTGTGTCTCGCCGTATTGCACACTATATTTACGCGCCAACTGAAACGCCGTCATTACATAGGTAGAATCACCGAATGTACTGTACCACAAATCTCCGGTTGTTCGAACTGCTCCTGTATTATCATCTATTGCCTCATTCACAACATCAAATGCAGACAATAATCCCGGCCAGCTTGTATGAATTATTCTAAAAATTTCCTCAATATAAAAATCCATCCGCTGAATCATTTTTTCTTTGCTTAAAGGTGTTCCGTTAGTTGTATACCCCGAATTAAAAAATGCGGCGGGGGCTGAAGAATGCCACACCAGATTATGCCCCCTGAATGTGAAACCCTGCCTTTGTGCCCAGTTAAGCTGGGCTATTATATCACCGTTAAATGTAATTACAGGATGTGTGTCTATTGAATCTTTTGCGGCACTATCTGCATTGGCATAAGCTTGTTCACTTGCAGTCTGATTAAATGTATATTGTAATTTCATGTTGTTGCCGGGAGACATACTGTTCATATGATATTTTATAAGGTAACCACCTTCCGGGGTAATTACTGCAGATTGGCCGGGTACATACGGATCACTTGTGAAACCAATATTTCTATAAGATAGCAAACATCCTATAAAAAAATCTTTGGCATAAACATCTTTAAGAGCAGGTACGTTTGTCTGCACCGTGTCTGATTCAGCATTAGTCTGCCCGGTAAACATTAATTGAAGTAACAAAGAGAGCACAAAAATAAAAACCGGTATGTGTTTTTTATTTTTTTCTATATTTAGTATATCTTTTTTCACAATTAATTTTCCTATTTATTTAGAATAACCATTAATAAAAATATCTTATCATTTAAATTTATAAAGCCTTACCTTTTGAATACTGAAAGTATTTCCCGGTAAATCCATATGCCTGCCCTGATGGCTCTGATCTCCATTCATTCGCAGGCCTGGAACCCAATTGCCGTCAACAAATTTGCCTTCATCCAGGCTTCCGATTCCTGCAATTGAATTATCATGTGTGTTTGTTTCGAATGTTACTATTAATCCCCTGCCCGCAATATAAAACTCATCCGGCGATACCATTATTATCAAGCCTCCGAATCTCGGATTGTCCCCTTCGCTATGTGGGGCATACGGCCAGGAGTATTCATGGCTTACATTAAAAATGTAATCACCTAAAATTATTCTTGTTTTCTGGCTTGCGCTGTCAAGAAGTATCCCCGCCATCGTTCCTTTACCCTGATTTGAAACTATCAAAGGTGTAAGCTGGGTTAATACATCATACCCTCTTGAAACCTGGTTATCAGCCGGATCCTGAAGCGATTCAATCGAGAAAGGGCTATACCCCATCGCATTATACTGCGCCATTGCATAAAATGCGTTTGCCACGCTCTGATCATTTCCTGCTTCGGGTATGAATAACGGATTATACATTTGGCCGGGCTTACCGGCAGGTAAGTAAAATTTAGAAATCCATTCATCAAAATTTTTGAAATATATGTCAGGCGCCAGAAAATCTATCCCCGGAGCCGCAGCCTTCCAAACATCCATAATATGAGGCAACGGGCCTGCACTCGGATACTGGCCGGGTTTGTAACCCGGGCGTATTAAAGCTGCATTTACGTACATCGGTAATGGATATTCTTTCTTGCCGGCTAATGCTACATAATTTGCATACCTGGCGTAATGCCATGCCATAAATACTTCATCTGTACTTAAACTTTTACCAAAAATATCTTCCCAGTTGCCGTTTGTTCTAAATCCGTTTTTCTCCCACAGGCTATAAAGATGCGTACTTAGTTTATCCTTATATTTCCCAAGATAATTAATAAATTCTTCGGGTACCGGCGCGTTAAAAGAATCATTAGCGCTTTTGCAATAGTCTCTAGCATCGGGTATCATACCTATTTCATTTTCTACCTGAACCATCACAACCGTCTGCTCCTGTTCATCTATTGTGCGTATATGCTTCATGAGCGCTGCAAAGGCATTTGCATCCGTATTTCTATTTGCATCATCAAACGCAGTAAGAATCTCTTCTGCTTTCCCATTCTTTTCCCTGGCTCTTGGAAATCTTTCTTCATTTGTTTTAACCCAGATCGGTACATAACACGACATACTGTTTTTCCAGGTACCGAACCAAAGGAAGACCAATTTAATATTATAACGCCTGGCTGATGTTATTATACTATCAACAAGTGTAAAATTAAATTCTCCTTCTTTTGGCTGGATACTTTCCCAGTAAACCGGTACAACCAGGGTGTTCAAATGCATTTTAACAATTGAAGGCCATATAGTGCTCATATAATTCAGATCGGAAGCGCTTGAATTACCTGTTTCACCGGTCAGCATCAGGAATGGTTTACCGTTAACTACAAGCTGCACTGCGGCACCTTGTATTTCTAAATGCGGGATGTTTTTAATAAATGTTGAATTATCCGACTGTGCATATAAAAGGGATGCCAATAAATAAAATATAATTATATAATTGAAAAATAGTTTTAATATAATCTTAATCATTTTAAATACTTTTATAATAATTTCTAAAATTTCGTTTAATAATTATTGTCAAGAACATTTGATTGGCCATGCACTACCGGATTGGTCGCGTACCTTGTATGTAAAAGATGAAGAATACTATATACCATTTAAATTCAATGGTAACTAAAAGAGAGTCTCCCATGATTAGACCAGGCGGGGTTTTAACCCCGCCTCATCTAATTATCAATGTTCAAATCAAGCCGGGAGATTATTTCATAAGAATAAATTTCTTAAGAGAAACAAAATCACCTGCTTCGATCCGATAGAAATATATACCAGAAGCTAATTTACTAGCATTGAACTGATAAGTATAGTATCCAGCCTGCATAAACTGGTTAACTATCGTTGCCACTTTCTGGCCAAGTACGTTATAAACCGACAGACTTACATTAGCAGGTTTATCTAATGCGAAGTCAATATTTGTGCTTGGGTTAAATGGATTTGGATAATTCTGACCTAATTTATTCTCTTTAGGCAATACTAATAACGCCATATCTTTTGATAAGGACTTACCATTATCTTTTGATAATACATCACCACTGGACGTTCCTGTTGTAAAATTCCACGTTGCAGTGTATGCACTTGCTCCAGCAGCATTTGTTGCACTTACGCGCCAGTAATACTTTGTACTGACAGCAAGGCCGCTAATCTGCTTTGATGTTAAATAAGTAGTATCACTTATGAACACTGTATTGAAGAATGCATTTGTAGAAATTTGCAGTTTATAGCTGGTTGCTGCTGTTGAAGCATTCCAACTAAACGTTAAAGTGGTTGGCTGGCCGGATGAACCGGTTGCCGGTGAAACCAGTACAGGTACCGCAGGCATCGCAATAGTAGTAAAATACTTCGGGGCTGAATATTGACCCTGTCCCCCGGTATCTACTGTAGCAACATGCCAGTAGTAAAGAGTACCGGCTTTAAGAGCTGTTGTTAATGTTGTAGTAGTATCAGCAACAAATTCATCTATACTTGGTGATGCAAAAGAATTGCTTGTTGCTATCTGTAAATGGTACCTTTCTGCATACTGCACATTACGCCAAACTAAAGTTGCCAATAACGGAACGCCGGTCTGGCCTGATACAGGTAAAGAAGCAGTTGGCGCTGCCGGTACCGGGAGAATCGTTGTAAATGATTGTACAGTTGAGAATGAGCTCGATCCGCCTATGTTGTAAGCCAGAACCCTCCAGTAATAAGTAGTGTTATTCTGCAACCCGGTAGCTATGAAAGAGTTGGTTGTAGAAGTGTCACTGGAAATAACTAAAGTAGGATTAGTTGGATGCAGGAAAAACTGTTGTGTTGAAATCTGGCAAATATAAGCATCTGCGTTTGAGATTGCGTTCCATTTAAGTATTAAAGTATCAGCGCGAACACTTGTCTGATTTGGTGCCGGATATGTAACAACAGGTGTAACAGGGGCTGTTTTTACAGTAAAGGAATCTATAGCTGTAAAGTTTGCCCTTCCACCGGGGTTAATACCCTGAACACGCCAGTAGTATTTTTTCCCTGATTGTAAAGCCTGAGCAGCCGACAAAGTCATTGTCGGATTAATAGTTGTATCATTCACTGCAAAAGTGTAGAAGCCCGGGTAAGTAGAGATTTCCCAATGGTATTGAGCAGCATCCGAAGTAGGGCTGCATGCCAAAGTGATAAGAGCTGGTGCATTTTGCATATTATCTGCCGGCGAAAGAAGTGCCGGAACTGCAACCGGAGCTTTTACTAATGTAGTGAAACTATTAACTGCAGAATATCCGCTGAGGAAGCCGGCATTGTAAGCAAGCACACGCCAGTAGTATTTAGTACTTAAACCAAGTCCTAATACTGTCCGGCTTGTAGCAGTTCCTGCAATGCTTGAATCATTAAGAAATATTTTTGTAAAAGCCGAATCAAGCGCAACCTGCACCTGATAACCAAGAGCGCCAGCCGATGCGTTCCATGATAAGGTTACGGAAGTAAGTAAACCGGTAGCATTATTAACAGGACTTGCTAATACCGGGAGTGCCGGAACTAACGAGCCTTCTTTTACAGTGTAATACCGATTGATTCCGCTTTTAGGCATAAAAGTTTGTTTTGCACCATCAGGCCACCAAACAACGAGGCTGTCCATAGTTGGATAGCTGCCTAAGCCGAAATATGCAAAATTGTTGCCGCCTGTAGCGCCGCCCGATCCTCCTGCTTCAATATTCCGGATTTGCTTCATTGTGCCGCCCTTGGAATAAACAATGAACCTGGCTCCGATTGCAGAACCATTCATTCCTGCTCCAACAGGTTTGAAAGCAATCCAGTTATTTCCGTTATTGGCGCTATTCACCAATAAACCTTCCCCGCCGCTTTCCGCCCAATAAATATCTAAAAATCCATCATGATTAAAGTCAATAAAAGCACCGGAACGTGAACTGCCTGATCCTGTTATACTTGAAGATGCATTTGTCCATGTACCGTCGCCGTTATTATGCCATAAAATAGGAGTTGCAAAATTGCCTGCCGTCATCATATCTAAGTTGCCGTCGTTATCATAGTCACCAAATGATATTCCTCTTGCTGTTCCGGTAAAGGCCGCAGCCATATTACTTGGTGTAACATCAATGAATGTACCATCACCATTACCTTTAAGTAAATGAAATCCGGTACCATCAGCCGCTAAAGCGGAAATTGCTAAGCCCATATTTCCGGAATTAGTAAAATCGCCAAAAGCCGATGCAATGGCTGAATAATACTTGACAGTATCATTAACAATTATACCTGTATCAGCCGCAGTCGTACCGGTATGGCTGTATACCGTATAACCAAGAGTTGCTGATGTCGGGACATAAAAATGTCCTTTTCCATCATTAAGGTAGAGTATACTTCTATCAACCGGGAACCCATTTCTTATACTAGGCACAAACAAATCAGGATAACCATCGTTATTTACATCAACAAAAGTAGGATTCCAGCATTCAAATTTCTTTGAAGTATCAATAATTGGATTAGCAGAAGAAGGTCCAACATTAACAAAACCGTTTGCACTATATTGTAAAATACGGATCTGTCCGTCATTGGTAGCATTTTGACCGGCTGCGCCTGCCCAGGCAATCGATAAATAACCACTATGGTTTATATCCGCAGCTGCCAAACCGTAAATTTGACCGCCTGATGCACCTGTATTAACACCATATAAAGCACCCGAATTTGCTGTTACATCGGTAAAAGTTCCATTTTTATTATTCTGGTACAATTTAGGTCCAGTGGAGCCTTGTGTAACCAACAAATCAGGAAAGTCATCACCATTAAAATCTGCAAATAAAGAGCCAACAGTACTTGAGTTTTGAGCAATACCTGCCGTACTAACAGAAAAAGTAGTAGTAGTACCAACTACATTAGCAATTACCAGGTTATTCGGTTCTACGAATAAATCCTGGACACCATTGTTATTAACGTCTCCCCACGAAAAGCCTAACCCTTGTAAAGTATTGAGAAAGGGAACCGTTGGGCCGTTTGCAAACGTTATAGTCTGAGTCTGTGCAATCGACATACTTGTTCCCAATAAGAGCACAAGTAAACAAATTGCAAATGAACGTATAACCATTTTCATTTTACCTCCACAAAAATAATTAAATGAATGGAAAAAATATTAAATAAAACAAAATCCAACCTTTTGAACAAAACCACCTCCTTTTAGTAAAAAAAGATTCTTTCAATATCTAATTTATATTATCCCGGCTACTGCGTATTGTGCATACGCCGGCCGGGATAATTGTAAAAAAAATTAATATCTTACTTTAATAATAACATTTTCTTTGATTGTGTGAAATTATTCGATTCTAAACGGTATATATACACACCGCTAGCAAATTTCGATCCGTCAAAATTAGCTGCATATGATCCGGCTTTTTGGAATCCGTTATACAAGGTTGCTACTAACTGGCCAAGTACATTATATACTTTCAATGATACATTTGTGTTCATTGGTACTGTGTAATTAATAATCGTTGACGGGTTGAACGGATTCGGATAATTCTGACTCAATGAGAATACCTTCGGCAGATTATTGGATGTTTTCTTAACACCGCCTACAATTTTGCTTAAATCACCAGTTGTCAGAGCATAATTAATATTTGCATTTTCTGTTGCTTCCTGGTCTGCCCATTGTGTGTACTGAGTTGGGAACCAATTATACAAATCTCCAAGCGGGAAACCGCCCATACCAGCTTTTAATAAAGTTGGATTTGTATAGGTTAATGATTCGTTCACCGGCCATACTCCATTTATGTCCTGCTGAACATTATATGACCAATCACAATTATTATTGGTCGTCCATTTATCCAGAATAAAAACCTCTATGCTGTCTATGTTGGTCGGGGGAAGTAGAAACCCGGGATCAGTAGAATCATACAGGAATGCACTATTCATATATTTTTGTGTTTTAACTCCGGATGAATTAGTTTGACTAAAGAAAAGTTTTGTCTTTTTACTCATCATTGGTTGTGGGCGGGGCTTATTCTGGAAACTGGCAGTATCGCTATAGGAATTGCCGTTATTCATGTAATTAACAAGCCATGAATCAATGTTATAGCTGCTGTTAGTAAAAAGTATATGGCGTTGTGCATCCGTGAATGCTGTATCCGTAGAACCGGGCATCGTTGGGACAAAGCCAAAATTCTTTACACTATCTATATTTATTGAACCACCGTTCGGGGTATATGAAGTATCTGAAGCAGGCACTCCCGGTAAATCTCCAAACATATATGCATTCACAAAGATACTATTGGTAACAGAAAGCCAATCCCAATAGCTTGATTCAAGAGTGTACATTGCTGTGTTAAGAAAAGTACAATGATTGAACGATACATAATTTGACCACTCAGGGGATTCCTGCATATAAGCGTATCCAAGGTTAGCAAATGTACAATTCGTAAACGAAAGGCTGTCCGTATGCCATGTAGTACTGCTGTAAGGCCATGAAACAGCTCTTCCATAATAACGGAAATGAGGATCTACATCGTTACGGAAATAACAATTATTGATCTTACCTCTGAAGTGCTGGCATTTTAATTCTATACACCCGTCTCCATTTTGACCGTCGCGCTGATAATCGAAAATGCATCCGTCAATTTCCGCATTTTCTCCCTTACCGCTGCTATTTTGAAGAGTATCGTCTTCTATATTTATACCAGCCGAAGTTGCAGCGCCTGAACTGTTTACATACACAAACCACAGGTTCTTAAGAGTTACGTCTCCATAGCAATCCAGGAAATAGGTCCAGTTAATGCCGCCGCCGGCAAGCAGAACTATCTGAGGCGGAGGTGAAGAAGGTGTTGGAGTCGGGGCAACTATTGTCAGTTTCTGAGCTGCCGGAGTTGTAACAATAGCATTAAGTATATAATCGTCACCGCTGCCGGATCCGGGAGCTAACATGAAAACCGTGTTCGACAAAGTCCCCGCGTTAATCGCAGTAGTGATAGCGTTATTAAGATTTCCGCCGTTTGCACCGTCTATTGGAACGAAAACCGTATCCATCTGTGCGTATATAGAAACACACATAATGGCCGTAAATAATAATGTCGATACAAATTTTTTCATATATCTGATCTCCTTAATTATGATTTAAATTATTAGAAACATTTTTCTTTGAATAATATTACTATTTTATCTTAAATTTTTATAGTCAAAGTTTATAACCTGTATCTGATTCCCAAATCTGCCGTCATGCCGTAATAATTCTCTGAAGTAAATCCGCCAATAGACTTCTGTGCGGATATGTTTGCTTCCGAATTCAAATTATTTAAGTCAAGGTAAACATCAAGCCCGTTTATAGGCAGTTCCTGTTTAAATGATGCATCTATCCTGAAATAATCTTTTGTAAAACCATCATCCTCCGGGAATGCACCGATATAACTAACTGAATTACCCTGGAATAGGAATGAAATCCTTCCTTGAAAGCCCTTATAGTCATATCCTATGTATGCATTGGCTATATCATTTGGCTGATATTCCAATCTTGAAGTCCGGAAATCTTCTTCTATTTCACTTATTTTTTTAGTTACATGGATGGTGTTAATTACCGGATATCCGGTAGCAGATGCAATATGCGTATAATTAATACCAATGACCGTACCGTCAAATGGGAAGGGGAGATACCAGAGCCGGGTTTGATAATCTGTCTCTATACCTCTTACGTATGCTAATTCAGGATCGTTAATATATGTGTTAATAGTAGGTGCGGTACCGGTTAAACCAAGACTGGGGAATGAACCCAGCGAATCAAATCCCGCAGGCGCCGATTTATATAAAGTATATGATGTGGCATAAGCGAAATTTTTTATAAGCTTGTAAAAGCCTCCTATTGTGAAAAGGCCCAAAGTATTGTTGTGAAATGTAATTTCTAAATCATGATTGTAGGATTGTGCTGTAAGAAGATTTGGGTTTCCTGAATAAATTTCCGAGAACCCGTTACTTGCTACAAAATGCGGCGAAATATCAGTAAAATTCGGACGGGCAAGTGTCTGAGTATATGCATATCGAACATCCATCCACTCAAACGGAGTATACTTTACCTGTGCCTGTGGAAGCCAGAAATGATTTTGCGTGTAGCCTGTAGCAGCAGTTTTTGTCTGAGTCTGAGGATTGCGTGAATCAACCAGATTCCATGCTTGATATTGCCCGTTATTTTCTTCGTACCTTGCGCCCCCGACTACCATTAGTTCCTGACCGAAATCCAATTCAGACATGAGGTACGTACCATAATATCTTTCAATATAAGTGTATTGATTGGGGTATTCCTGGTAAGGCCCGTCCTGCCATCCCCCGGGGTTTGCACCGGTTGCACCTGATGCAGGATTTGATGCATTTAACAGCGGGTTGTCTGCTATTGCATTAGTTACCTGGTTCAGAAATCCTCCGTCTGCTGCCCAAAGCATACTTCCGAATTTGTTATTTAAAAAAGAACTGGTAAGATGTGCATTACTCGACATAAAATCATTACCTGTAAAATAGCCGGAGTTGCCGTAAACAAGTTGGGGAAAAAGCGTTTTTAAAAAAATGTCAACTTCATCATTAATATTACTAAGTGAATCTACTCCTCCCACGTGTTTTAATTGTATATACGGCGTATTCTGATAATTCTCATGTAAATTGAAACGGAATTCGCCGCCGAATTTAACAAATCCTGATACTGTATTCTCTATATTGAGGGGAATCTTGAAGTCACCTTTGTAAATCTGATCATTTTCTTTATAATCAGAGTTATATAAATTACTATTATCTAAGATGGTATTCGTCGGGCTATAATTTTCTACATAACCACCCAGATCTTCAGGAGGAACATTGTTTGGTACTGATTTTACAGATACCGTACTGGTAAACTGGTAAAGAGGTGAGTATGGGTTATCATTCCGTGAATAACTGTTGGCTGCTTTCAAATCAATTGACATAAACCCGAAATCATTCTTAAGATCCAGTGAGTTTACAGCAATATCTGTATTCGGATTTCCTGATGAAAAATCAAATTCCATTTCCTTGTTAGTATATTCGTACTGTGTTGTATAATCCTGGTAATCGGAATGCTCGCGGTTAAATGTATTAATTGATGTAATAGAGCCGTTAGGCAATGTGTAATCAAGGATTACGTTTCCTCCGTAACGATTCCTGGTTTCAATATGACGGTCAAGTGAGACAGTTTGAACCTGGACAGGCAAATAGCCGTTTGAACCTATCACATCACTTGTTGTACTGTAAGAAGCGTTCATGTTATCGGCACTACGGTCGTAACTCTCTGCATTTCCGAGGATATATACACCAAGCATGTCATTGAAGAACCGGTCGCTTGCCGATGCCACTGCCCTGTAGTTACCATATTTATAGTTAAAATTTGTATAACCGGACTGCCATAATAAATCACCGTGTAAACCGGACGGCGCTTGCCTCAGATCCATGTTTACAAAACCTCCGACAGCATTGGCCTCCATATCAGGAAGCAATGCTTTATAAACCTGTATATCTTTTATCATATAAGGAGTAACGCTGGTAAGATCAACGCTTCTGTCTGTTGAACTTGCATAGCCTCCAAGGGAAGTTATACCTACCGAAGTGTTGCCTGTAGCTGCAAGCGTAATTCCTCCAATTGAAACTTCATTGAATTGTGGAGCAATACCCCTTATAACTACCTTATCTGCTTCGCCCGAACTTTGAAGAGTTGAAACACCCGGCAAACGTCCTAAAGCGGCGGCGGCGTTAAAGTCGGGCAATTCCTGTATCTTTTCCTCGGAAACTACGTTCACTATAGTGTTGGAAGATAACTGCTGCTGTATAGCCGAAACCTGACCCTGTGCCTGGCCGGTGATTACTATTGTCTGGCCCTGAATTGAATTTGCAGAAAGATAAAAGTTTTTCACAATTTCTTTGCTTGCGGATATATTTACCACAACTGTATCGGTACTGTACCCGATATAAGAAATAAGAAAAGTACGCCTTCCTACAGGAACATTTTGAATTACATAATTCCCATCTAAATCAGAAGCAGCGCCAAGACTTGTACCTTTTACAATGACATTTGCTCCGACTAAAGGTTCTTTTGATTCTTTATCAAATATTACACCTTTAATTGAACCGGATTGTGCAAGGATAGAAGTTTGGAGAATGAAAACAAGGATAAAAAGAAAAAGGAAAGCTAATTTATTTCCAAAACGGTAAAGATCTATGATCATTTATCCTCCTAAGAATTATAGTTTTTGCAAATAAGGAATTTAGAAAGTCCTTACCCACTTGATAGAATTAATTTTTATTTAATGCTTACTTTTATCAACCTACAAAATTTAGAAAAGAATAATAATAATTTGTAAATTATTATTTAATTATTCGAAACTTAAACAAATGCATGAAGCGGATTTACTTTTCTAATAATGTATTATTTATTTTGTTAGTTACTTATATAATTACAATATCTCAAAGATTCTTCATAGACCAAATTTCCCAACAGATTACGAGGGAAGCTTATTAAAATAACATTTTTAAAGATTAAACATGTATTGACTGATTTAATATCTATTAAAAAGGTTAGATAATAATTGAACCGTTTCAATAATATAAAATTATTTTTTAAAAGGCAAGAAAAAAAATAATTCATACAATCAATTTATTCTATATTAATTATGTTTTATTTGAATAGAAATGGATTTAAGGTAAAAATTTAAGTATTACTTCGAAAGCCGGGTAATATCTTAATACTGATGCTAAATCCAAAAGTCCTTCTGAAACTAAATTAAATAATAATTTGTACTTATTTACAAAATAAGAAACCGACAATTAAATTGCCAATAATGAAAACAATAAACGCATACAAAATATTTCATTTTGTTTTTTATGAAAAACTTTACTCAATGCTGCCGGTGGAAGATAAAACAACTTATTGATAGAGTAAAGGGTTGTTATTTTAGATTAGTTTCCAAATAATAAGGCAAGCGATATTGAGATAGTACTAAACAAGGAAGATTTTTCGTACTTAAAAAAAGCATTCTATACACTCTAAACAAATGTAAGACAATTTATTTGAGGTATAGAATGCTTAGAATTAGTTAAAAAGAATAGCCGCTTTCACCATGCTGGCTTAAATCAAGCCCGTCAAGTTCATCTTCCTCTTTAACTCTTATTCCTAAAGTCTTATCCAGGATTTTAAGAATGACCAAAGTAACTGTGAATGAATAGGCAATTGTTGCAAAAACACTTATAGCCTGAATGCCTAAAAGATTTATATTACCCAAAAGTAAGCCGTCGCTGCCGGCAGGGTTAATTACTTTTGATGCAAATATCGCGACCATAAAAGCACCGAAAGTACCTCCCACACCATGCACTCCAACAGCATCCAGGGAGTCATCATACCCAAGTCTATTTTTAGCTCCAACCGCATAATAACATATAACTCCCACACCAAATCCAATCAACAAAGCAGGAAGCGGTCCGACAAACCCTGCACAAGGAGTAATTGCTACTAATCCGGCCACAGCACCGGATGCTGCACCAAGAGCTGTAGGCTGCCCGCGGTCGATCCATTCAATAAATAACCATGACATTGTTGCGGCCGCTGCAGCAATATGTGTAGCTACGAATGCGGAAGTTGCAAGTGAGCCTGAAGTTAAAGCACTCCCTGCATTAAATCCGAACCATCCGAACCATAGAAGAGCTGCACCGGTGAGAGTCATAGTTAAATTATTCGGTTTGGTAATTTCATCCAAATGCACTTTACGTTTACCTATCATTATCGCTGCGGCAAGCGCTGCTGTACCGGAACTGATGTGCACAACAAGTCCTCCTGCAAAATCCAAAGCGCCCATATTTCTTATCCAACCGCCTGCTCCCCAAACCCAGTGGGCAATCGGACAGTAAACAAAAGTGGTCCATAGTAATAAAAATAACAAATAAGTCTTAAATTTAAATCTTTCAGCAAAAGCGCCGGTGATAAGAGCGGGAGTAATTACAGCAAACATCATCTGGAACATCATGTAAGCCTGATGAGGAACAGTTGCAGCATAATCCGGATCAGGAGCAGCCCCAACTCCATTTAAACCTGCCCAGCTTAAATTACCAATAAAATGCCCAAGATCAGGACCGAAAGCCAGACTATATCCAATCAGCACCCATTGAACGGAGACAACGCCAAGGGCAATAAAACTCTGCATTATTGTACCCAATACATTTTTTCGTCTTACCATTCCTCCATAAAAGAGTGCAAGACCCGGAGTCATTAACATTACAAGTGCGGTCGATACAAGCAGCCATGCAGTATCGCCTTTATCCACGGTTAATACCGCCGCACTATCCTTAGCATAAACGGAAGTGACTCCGGCAACTATTAGAAAAAATAAAAAACTCAACCTGAATTTCATTATATATTTCTCCTTACTTAATTAAAATTTAAACTTATGTGTTAAAGCGCCTCTTCGCCGGTTTCTTCAGTCCGGACCCTGATTACCTCATCAATAGGAACAATAAATATTTTGCCGTCCCCCACTTCCCCGGTTTTAGAAGTATTTACAATTATTGAGATAGCTTTATCTACGGAATTATCCGGGCAGACAAGCTCAATTTTTATTTTGGGGACGAATTCAATTTTGTATTCAGCACCCCTGTATATTTCCCTGTGTCCTTTTTGCCTGCCATAGCCTTTAACTTCTGTTATGGTAATACCCCTGAATCCGGCATCCTGAAGATTATGATGAACATCGTCAAGTTTGTGCGGGCGTATTATGGCGATTATCATTTTCATTTTATACCTCTTAGTTATCTAATAATTTGAACATGTAATTTAATTTTTTAACTGCGGATTTAAATTTGGCATTATTAATAATATTGAAACTGTTAACCTGATCACCGTAAAAATATGTTCGGTAATGCAGGCAAATGAATATTTCAGTGCCGGATAAAAAATCAGGTTAAAGTCAGATAATATTTCATTAATACGATTGGATAAATACAAGCGCGCCGGTATGTTTTTTCCGCTGGCATTTTCTTTATTTAAATTCAAGAATATTTCCCTTTTAAAAATTTCCAATTACTATCTTGATTAATAAACAATTCTTGAAAACTTATAAAGATTCCAGACAGGAAAACCTTTTGTTTTTCCCTTTTAAAATTAAAATAATACATTAACCTATTAAGTTAAATGAATTAGAACCGGTTATTAAAAACGGCACTTCCAGCTTAAATATACTTGAACTGATTTTCTTAATTACTTGTGTTTGCATGTTAGACGTTAAACAAAATAATATAAAAATATTCACATCAGTATTTTTTTCACATGCAATCAAAAAAAAAGTTTTCTTACACCTGTTAAGGATTTTAAAAAATTTTGTTTGTTAACTTATTATATTAAATAATTAAGTTCAAGAGTTGATATAATTAAATTAATTAATTATTGAGGGCTGAATAGTATAAAAGATTAAGCCGGACGAAATATTGGAAGTCCAAATTCTTGCAGCCGATAATTGCTCTAATAATCTCCGTTTTTTAAATCGTTTATTGCTTGTTCCGAGCACCTGCTTCTCCGGTTTATCCCTTCAAAAGAGCGATTGAAAATTAAATATATTGAGTTAAATTGATATCTCTATATCCCCCTGATTAAGTTTAAAACTAATATATGAAGCAGACTTATTTGTAAATTAAAAAGGTATAAATTATCTTATACTATTTTAATTTATACAACAAGCCTCTAACTATGAAAACTCCCATCATCATTTTTTTAACAGTTGTTTTATTTTCGTGCTCAAACAAGAAAATATATTCTCAGTTTCCTTCTTTCCCGCCGGACAGTGTAACCAATACGATGGACAGAGATCAAATGATGTGGCAGTTAGGGCTATCATTTCCGTCTCTTCCTGAAAAACTGCATGATCCGAATGCACCCCCGGAAGCACATCCCTCCAAAGCGGTAAACCCTGAGGGCAGTTGGACCGATAGTCTAAAACATACCTATATAAGATCAGGCCATGGGCTATGGAATAACTATGATGATAATTCAACAGGTTTTTTCCCCGGGGCGCAATCCTGGAGAGTGGGTACATACACACCAATAGATTTATTAAAAATGCATGACGGAACAGTTATAACGAATGCCGAACAATGGTGGGATAAACGGCGCCCGGAAATAGCAAAGGATGTTCAGGAACAATTATGGGGTGTAATTCCCGCTGACAGCATACTTCCCAAAGTTAGCTGGACAGTAACAACATCAATCGGCGGAACCGGAAGTTCAGAGTACATACAGAAGATAATTACCGGTACCATTGATATTTCCCGTTACCCTCATGTAAGAAATGTCCCTAAAATTTCTGCAACATTAAGGACTCCGGCAAATGCTTCAGGCCCGGTTCCGGTTATGATAGTAATCGGCGGGGGATTCTGGACTCCTTTGGAGAGGTACTGGAGTTTATGCAGCACAAACGGATGGGGTGTATGTGTTTTTGATGCCGGTTCTCTTCAGCCGGATAACGGCTCAGGGTTAACAAGTTACCTGATCGGGTTATGTAATAAGGGTAATTGGAGGAAACCAACTGATTGGGGTGCCTTGGGTGCATGGAGCTGGGGTGTTAGCAGGCTAATTGATTATTTCCAGACCGATAAAGAAGTTGATGCGGCAAAGTTAGGCGTTACAGGGCACTCACGTTACGGAAAAGCAGCAATAGTTGCAATGGCTTATGAACCCCGGCTGGCAATTGCTTTTCCTAGCTGCGGTGGAAGCCTGGGTACAAAAATGAACAGACGGCATTGGGGGCAGGATCTTGAAGATTCCGGATGGGACCGTGAGTATCATTGGGTTGCAGGGAACTTTTTCAAATGGATGGGAGAATTAAATGCAGGCGGCTACCTGCCCCGTAAAATAGAACTATGTCCGGTTGATGCTCACTCACTGCTTTCACTTTGTGCACCCCGGCCTGTGTTCCTTAACGGAGGTAATCAGGATACATGGACTGATCCATATGGTATATATCTTACCGGAGTCGGTGCAACCCCGGTTTATAATTTACTCGGCAAGCAAGGACTGATAATGCCTGATGAAAAGCCCATTGTTGATACAGATTATATTTCCGGAAATATAGCATATAGATATCATAACGGGGGACATACGGATGCACCGGATTGGCCGGCATTTTTCCAATTTGCAGCAAAATATTTTAAAGTCCCGGAATCAAAATAATTATTTAAAATAGGAAAAGTATTTTTTGAATATTAATTGAAGCGTCTGGTTAAATTCTGGATGCAGCGGAAATGGATTTTAATTGTAATTGACCGTAACATTAAAACCTGTTTCACCAGTATATACACCTACAGGCTGATCAGCGCCAACAGTTAAGGTAGCACCGACAGATATTGTTTGAGCGCCTGAAATCAGCATACCGGTTCCGGAAGGCGAACTTGTAAAATTACTAATTTCCATGGTACCTGAACCTGAAGTTCTTGTAATTTCATAAGCTGATGTTGGAAGAGTTATAGTATATGTATAATTACCCTGGCCCCTAACCTGGAAAGTAGCTGCTGTAATCGTTCCTGAAGAAACAGGTAATGTAATACCTGTTGTTACCGACCTGATACCTGCCGGATCGAGGGTTACAATACCCGAAGATGAACCGGCTATAATATTCCCAAAATTCATATCGGTTGTTTTATTTATTCCAATAGGTGTGATAATGGTAGCGGTTACTGATGCAGTAGCGGAGGCGGACCGCTGCGCAAATACCAATTGACCGGAATAATTTAAAAATATTATTCCGCTAATTATGAAACATTTCCAATATACTGGTTTTTTTGAAAATAAATTTAGTTTATTAAGCATAAGTATTATTCAAAAATCTATCGCTAATCATCAATTCAGTTAATTCTATCTAATCAAAAGTAAAAACTCAATTAAAAAATCAAATCAAATTAAGATTCCTGTATTCTTAACCGGATTATAGTTTACTCAAAATAATCTCATTAAACAATAATCCTATATTTATTAATCTATGAAAATATTTTGTAAAAAGCATCTTCTAATCGATAACCGGGATGATTTAATACGATAAGCGGGATAATTTATGTTTTTTCCTTTTTATTTTGAAATCTATTTTAGATTTATTTAAAAATACTGTTTGATTGTATAATGGATATTAAGTTGAAAAATAAAAAAAGCGGTTGAAGGATTTGCGGGTTCTAAATTTTAATCAAAGCAATGATACTTATAACAAAGGAGTATGATTTTGAATATTTTATTGTTTTATTTTCAATTTTAAAGTATTGAATCTAATTTTGGTTCTTAACTCTGGTTTAGCAGATTCAAATAAATAAACCGTTAAATAACATTAAATACTTTTAGAACGAGAGACTAAAAAATCCTTAGCCAAACGACCAAGGATTTTTTGTTAAAGGATTCGGCAGGGAATTAATCAATAATTGCGACAGAATCTGCTAAAGGTGGAACCCTGACAAATATTTGAGCCGTAACATAATTACTACCGCTGGCAATTTGAGTTCCAACTCCCTGGAAAGTAATTCCGGTTGAAGATCCTGCCGTAGAGATAGTATATGCTCCGTTTGCATCTGAGGCCAAATTATTTGGAATTGTATAATTTGCAAATGAACTGCCGCCGCCGCCTAATGCAGAAGGCTTATTATAAAATTCATGTGCCATAGCCGCTAAATTGTTAAGGTCGCTTATTACCGCGTCCCTGTTACCTGATATTGAATTAGCGTTAAACAGGTTTATGCCAACCACAATAGCTATACCGACAATTATTACCCCAAGGACGATTAAAAGAAGTTGTTGCTGACCCATTTTTTAGATCTCCTCAAATTATAAGTTTTATTTTGTCATTGTTTAAGCGATCCAACCTTAACATGACATTGTTAATTAAAAATCTTTTTCTGTACTTAATGTTTATATAAAAAAGCATGCCAATAATTTTAATATATATATTACTGTAAAACAAAGGACTCAATAAAAGCAGGGATGTCAAATGTAATTGTTACCGGTAATTGTTACTACACAGTTTTTGGGGAAAGATTTTTATTTGGAGAAAGTTGAATTAATTATACATTATAAAATGCGGGTTCTAAGCAAATAAATAAGAAAGTGCGGTAAATTTTGCAGGTGCAACCAAACAATTGTACCGATTGAAACAGGAACAAACCTTATCTAAAAAATAATCACATCCGGATAGACGGAATCGCATAGCAAAATTCCAAATAATAAAAATAAGCCAGGGATTTAAAAGCAATAAAAAAATGTCAGCCCGTTTAATTTACCAGCTGACATTTTATATAATTTGATTATTGAAAAATAATCAATCTTATACACTTTTTATTAGGATCTTTATCGTGTTATGATTTATTAAAATGTGAGGCTCACCTTTGAGGTGAGCCTCACGTAATTGGGGTTACTTCATGAGTATCATTTTCTTAGTAGCATTAAATGATTGAGATTCCAGCCTGTAGAAGTATATACCGCTGGCAACCTGGTTGCCAAATTCATTTTTGCCATTCCATGTAGCTGTATAGTTACCGGGTTTAACCTGGCTGTTAACGAGTGTTGCTATCTTCTGGCCAAGGATATTGAATACTTCAAGCTTGACATTTTCAGTCTTAGCAATGCTGAATTGAATATTCGTCGAAGGGTTAAACGGGTTTGGATAAGCATTAGATAAAGAAAATGCTGCCGGTAACTGAGAACCTTTGTTTACAGTAACTCCTGTTACGTATTTTTCATGAGCTGACGGATACCAATTTAAATCACCCAGAGGCAACCCATCTGTACCTGCAGTTTGTAAAGTTGTATTCGTGTACGAAAGATTTTCGGGCAGCGGCCAGGTAGGTGGAAAAAGTACACCACTTGGAGGCATAAACTGCCACATGGAATTGGTGGTTGAATTAGGTAAAATAATTCTAATAATATAAGCCAGCGCACTGCTAAATTGAGATTGCACTGTTGTATTAAAGCCCGGGTCTGCATTTACATTATTTTTAGCTGATAGTCCCGGATAATCAGTAGGGTCATTGAACAATCCTTCCGTAAAACTATTCATCCAAACTGAAGGATAAAGTTTTGCTAGCACCGTGTCCGTTCCTACGGTTTCTTTCCTTGTAACGGTATCATTATACGTAGTATAAAAATTCGTTAAAAATGATGGCCAGAAATAAGAATTGTTATCGACGGTTGCTATCCTTGTTTTATTTGAAACCGCTGGTGTAAGCCCTGAAATTGCCGTATCAAGGCTTATAATACCTGAAATAAAAGGATAGTTTTCATAGTAATAATTTGCCATTTCAACGGAATCGCTTGCCGGTGCTTCGGTTGCAAAAAATATATTATTTTTAATAACAACATTAGTTCCATAAAATATATTAAGCGGGTTCGTCATATTTAAAAATATAGTGTTATGTTCAAATTTAAAGTAGGAGTTATACCCAGTTATCACATAAGCATATGAACTTTGATAAAACATCGTATTATTTACCATAACTACGCTGTCAACATCGGGTTGCTCTGCAAGAATTGCTGTGCCAAAAAACCACGCTGCAGGATTCTGGCTATTTCTAAATTCACAATCGGATACAAAGAATTTAGTCCATTCGCCTGTAGTTATAAAAGCAGAATTACCTATTGCATCAAAGTAACAGCTATCTGCCATAACCCTAATACTATCTGCAAAAACCTGAATGGCATTATTACTGGACAAATTTGGATTATTTTGATCCGGTCTGATATTGAGAAAATATATATTCTTAAAGGAAGCACTAGATCCTTGTTTTGTAAGACCTACAAATACTACCGGTGAAGAGTTATCAGGTAGAATTGTTGGTGCAATCACCGGAGGAGCTGTTGTACCTGAAGCTCCAAAAAGATTGATGTTGCCGTTTACACTGATTGTAGCATCCAGTAAATAAACTGAATCTCTATATAATGCATATACCCGGTTTGGATGAGCTCTTGCACCTGTAGAAGTAGTATCACCGTTTATAACTTTATCAATGTTTCCTATCGGGTGGGCATTAATCCATAGAGTATCTGCAGTCTGCCCTAAGGATTGGCTTGGCGCGATGAACAGAAACATAACCGCGGCTAAAGCGAAAAAAGTAATTGTTTTTTTCATAAGAGGTCTCCTTATAGTTATAGTTTTTTGTGACTAACTTTTAAATTATAATGTTACGCGAAATCCCAGATCAGCAGTCATACCGTAATCTTGTATACTTGCAGGGTAATTATTTCCTTCTTCCAGGTTAACATCCTGCGCACCATTTAGGTTATTCATGTCAAAGAAAATCTGGACACCGAACCATGGAAGTTTTTGTTTAATGGAAAGATCCCAGCGGGAGTATTTATCGGTTTCTTGTCTTAACTCCGGCCAAAAGTTAACCTGTGCAAAAATATCGGCCTGGTATAGAAACGATACTCTGGCTGAAAATCCTTCGTAATCATATCCAATTGCTAAGTTAACTATATTATTTGGCTGGTCAAGAATCCTACTGGAAAAATAAGTTACACTATGCGTTACCTGATAAGTATAGGGATCTAAACTTGTAAGTATCTCGGGATACTTTGTATTTGAATATGTATGCGTATAATTTATACTAATAACTAATCCTGTAAAGGGCTCCGGCAAATACCACAAATGAGTCTGCCAGTCAAGTTCAACGCCGTATAAATCCACATTATAAGAATCATTTACATAAGTAGTCAAAGGCACATCCGATTTAGTATCGGGCGGAATGCCCGGATAATCAGCCGGATTGGTTATAAAAGTATTTACCTGGTAAATCATATTTTGAATATGTTTTAAAAATCCGTCGACAGTAAATAACCCAATTGCATTATTATAGAATGATAATACAGCGTCATAATTTGCAGACTGGGCCGGATTTAACTGAAAATTATTATAGGAAATTGACGACAAACCTACATCAACTCTTGGTGTAATCGTGTTATAATCCGGATAATTAATTGTATTAGTATATGCAAGCTGCAACTGTATCCATGATAATGGTTTATACTTTAAATTTAACATCGGAAGCCAATAACCGTGTAATTGTTCAACTGTACTATCGGTATATTGATAGAATATCTTCGAATTAGTAGTTTCAAATCCATGAGGAGCAGTATATACTGTTTTCAGGTCCTGATAACGTACTCCAGGAAGTACTGTAATATCAGGACCTATATTTATTGTAGTCATTAGGTACTCCGCATTCTTTTGCTCATCTCCGGAGTAATTGTTTATTATAGAGGCACCTGCATCATAGTGATAAACATCGAGGTTACCGTATTTCTGGGCAATGCCCAAAACATTCTTCATTAATCCGAAATTTACAGGCACAGTCATATGGTAATTATTATTCAGGAAATTACCGTAGCTGAAGTTGGGATCTTCAAAAAAGATGATAGGAAGTTTCGATCCTGGCGGAACAGCCTGCATCCATGGATAAGCTTTTTGAATTTCCTCCCATACAAGTAAACCGCTATAATATAAAGAACCATCTCCCTGTGTATAGTTATAATCTCTATATCGATATTGATACATTCCTCCAAATTTTATTTTAACTGTAATCAGATCGGATATATTTATGTTCTTCATGAAATCAATTGAACCTGTGAGAGCCCTGTCCCTCGAAATATCTGAAAAGCTACTTAGGCCGTCTATATACGTTGTATTAAAGTTATTAACTGCCTTCGGTACTGCCTGGTCCGGTGGAAGAGATTCATAGGAAACATTGTTAATTCCCGCTCCCTGCTGAAGAAAAGAAAAACCGAAATCACTCGGATCATTACTCTCAGAATAGGTATGTGACAATTTCAAATCCATATCAAAAACCGGAATTGTTTGTTTTACATCTATTAGATTAGTTATAACAATCAATTTGTTATCTGTTTGAGTTCCTGAATAAGTTTTTTGATTGTTTTGAAAATCATAATCCTCACCCCGGTTTTCTGATTTAGTATCACTCGTACTTAAAAAATTCATGATATCAATTTCCCCGTCTGGTAATTTGTAATCTAAAGTTACAGTAGCACCGTACCGCTGTCTGTCCCTGCTTATATCCGAGAGCCCTACACTGGTTAATGAAACCGGATTTGCTATTCCGTAAATCTTTGAACCAAGTAAATCATAAGTCGCTCCCAATTCATTCGAAGTTAAATTCTTTCTTTCTGCACTTATTTGGACAAATACTCCAAGGTGATCATGTAGCAAGCGTTGTTCTACGCTTCCATTGAATTTGTAATCTGTGTAGGTACCCTGCAAATTATTGTATCCGTCCTGTGCAAGAAATTCATAAGCGGGAGTGACTAATCCATTTTTTGCTTTTCTTAGATCAAAATTAACAACGCCTCCCAAAACAGCCGCATCCATATCGGGTGTGATTGATTTTATTACTTCAATTCCTCCCAGCATATTGGATGAAATCATACTTAAATCTGTTGCCCGGTCACCAATATCGGAAGACTGATTCGAATTGGCAGCAATATTTCCAGGCATTTGAACGCCGTCAATAGTTACCTCGTTATATTGCGGAGCCATTCCGCGTATTACAACCTCTGAGCCTTCTCCCCCCTCTCTTATAAGCGAAACGCCGGGCAGCCTGCCGACAGATTCTGCAGCGTTAGCATCGGGTAATTCCTGCAATTTTGCACTGGAAACTACATTTTCTATTGTTGATGAAGAAAGCTGTTCATTTATTGCTTTATTTTGCCCTTCGGCTTGTGCTGTAACAACAACACTATCACTATAAATACCGGCGGCTTTTAAATTGAAATTGCATGTGACAATTTTATCTTCTTTTACTTCTATCGTTACTTCCTGGCTTTTATATCCGACATATGATCCCCTGATTATGTATTTACCTGAAGGCACATTAGTAATTATATAATTTCCTTCCGCATCTGAGGATGTTCCCCAACTTGTACCAATAATAATAACGTTTGCAAAAGGAAGAGTTTCTTTAGTTTCGGCATCCTTAATAATTCCTTTAATAGTACCATTGGATGCCGGAAAAATAGCAGCACTTATGATTTGTAAAAATATTAATATCTCTCCTAATGCATTAGTAAATTTTTTTATCATAAAGCCCTTTCATATTAACCCAAGAACGATTTTTAAAGAAGCAGCGATATTTCTATTTATTTACTTGAAATATAGTCCAAACCAAATTCGGCGAGTTTATTCTTAATTAAAATATACTATAAAAGAATAAAAATCAATACTGAAATTTTCTTTTTATATTATGAAATAAATAACATGATTTAGAGCAATATATTTTAGATTAGAATAAACTTAAAATTATATTTATTCCTAATAAACTACAAACCGGACCATTTTTTTAAGGTACAACACTTAAATTAATTTTATGCAAATCTTTTAAATCTGAAGATGATCCGACCATTAATGTATATAAACCGGGTTCAACTTTAGCTCCCTCTTTTTCAATCCAGCGCGACAGTATATCCGGAGAAATTCTAAATTCTACTTTCTGATTTTCACCCGGATTTAAACTAATTCTTTTAAATCCCTTCAGTGTTTTTACTGCTTCTAAATCTTTCTTCGCTTTAACATACAACTGTACAACTTCATCGCCTTTAAGTTTGCCTGTGTTGCAAACGTCTACCGAAAGAATTGTTGAGTCATTTGTATAAATGGAGTTTTTGACAAGTTTTAAATTACTATAATAAAAAGAAGTATAGCTTAGACCGAATCCGAAAGGAAAGAGCGGTTCTCCTTTAAAATATCGATAAGTTCTGTTTTTCATATTGTAATCATCAAAAGCAGGTAATTGATTAATCGATTTATAAAAAGTAACCGGCAGCCGGCCGGCCGGATTATAATCACCGAATATTACAGCGGCTATTGCAGTGCCGGCAGCCTGCCCCGGATACCACGCCTCAATTATTGCAGGTATGTTTTCTTTTTCCCAATTAATGGAGACTGCACTACCATTCAACAAAACTAAAATAACAGGTTTTCCGTAAGCATATATTTTTTTAATAAAATTTGTTTGAGTTTCGGGAAGGTCAAGACTCAGCCTGTCCCCTCCTTTAAAACCTTTTACATTCACTTTCATTTCCTCACCCTCAAGCCGGGGTGACAGTCCAAGCACCATAATAACCGCATCAGATTTTTTAACTGCATCTATGGCTTCCTGCTCCAATTTATTATCAGGGACTTCCCAAATTAATTGCATAAATGCGTACCGGAGTTTTTTATAAAATTCTATTTTTATTTTATAGGGCTTGCCGGCAGTAAGGTTTAAGAATTCATAAGTTTTTACGGGATCGAATTCGCCGTCAAACTGTACAAACAGTGTATCTTCCAGGTAAATTCTAAACCCGTTAAATCCGTAACCGCCAAGAGCATACTTACCTGATTTTTCAGGTATCAGGATCCCGGTCCATCTTACACCATAATTATCGGGATCAAATTTGGGATCAGGTGCTCCATCCCACCATGCAAAATCAATTTTACTATCAATTCTTTTAAATACAGGTTTGCCGTTGAATTCCCTATTATCAAAATATTCACCAGTCAATCCATGTTGTTTTTTATCTATTGAAGTATATAAACAAGAACTATCAACGATTTCGAATGACGGCAGATTTTCAGCAAGATCACATCCTTTAGCAAACAGCACTTTAGTATTTTTTACCTTATCTTTTATACCCTGCAGAGGAGTAACGGGAGTTGAGGGAAAGCCATTATAATTACCGAGTAATACTTCCACGTCATTTGCGTTCGGCCCCAGAACAGCAATAGTTTTTATATTTTTTTTAAGCGGCAGCAGATTATTTTTATTCTTAAGAAGGACAATAGATTTTTCCGCTGCCTCAAGGGCGATTGCCTTATCTTCTTTCGTATCGATATCAATCAATTTAGAGTAAGGAACCAGTTCAGGCGGATCGAACATTCCAAGTTTGAAACGGGCAGTAAAAATTCTTTTTACCGCAACATCAATGTCACTTTCTTTTATTAAACCGTTTTTAATTGCAGCTACTAACAACGGATAAGAATTACCGCATTCCAAATCGGTACCGGATTTAACTGCCTTTGAAGCGGCTTCATCCAATGATTTGACTATTTTGTGTGTGTTAAACATATCCGGAACTGCCCAGCAATCGGAAACAACCAGCCCTTTAAATCCCCATTCATCCCTCAGAATTTCCTTTAGCAGCGGGTCGCTTCCGCAGCAGGCATCGCCGCGAAATCTATTATATGCACACATTATAGCATATGCTTTCCCTTCAACTATACATTTTTTAAATTGAGGCAGATAAGTTTCTCTTAAATCATAATCCCTTACAAGGGCATTAAAAGTATGCCTTTCCGGTTCAGGGCCGCTGTGCACGGCAAAGTGTTTTGGGGTTGCAATAGTTTTTAAATATTTTGGGTCATTTCCCTGCAATCCCTCCACAAAGTTCAAACCCATTTCTCCTGTCAGATAAGGATCCTCACCGTAAGTTTCCATTCCCCTGCCCCAACGCGGATCACGGAATATATTTATATTAGGAGACCACAATGTTATACCCTGATATATTCCCCTTTTATTTAAACTTATTGCTTTATTATATTTGGCACGTGCCTCATCCGAAATAACAGTTGACACTCTGTACATAAGATCCGTATCCCATGTTGCAGCCAACCCGATTGCCTGTGGAAAAACTGTTGCAATACCGTTTCGTGCGATTCCATGCAAGGCTTCATTCCACCAATTATATGCCGGAATTCCTAATCGTTCTACTGCAGGCGAATTATATACCATCTGTGATACTTTTTCTTCAAGTGTCATTCTTGAAATAAGATCATTTACTCTCGTTTCTACCCGGAGATGGGCATTCTTGTAGATAAGAGTATCCTGGGGAAAAGCTATGAAAGGGAGACAAACAAAAAACAGAAAAACTAATTTATATTTCATAGCGATATAATTACAAGAGTTCTTTTGTAAGCAGATAAGGTTTTTCATTATATAACTTCAAAATTAATTCACCAAATAATGAATTTGCCCAGGCAAACCATTCCCTTGTATAGACGCCTGCATTGTCTTTATCAAAAGCTTCATGCATAAACCCTGTTCCGGCATCTGTTGATTTTAAGAACGTAAGACATTGTATTATTTCCTCATCATTATCAGAAGTTAAAGCCCGCATAATAATACTTATATTCCATATCATGTTTATAAGCGTGTGAGGACTGCCTATTCCTTCAGCTTCTTTTCCTTTAAAAAAATAAGGGTTATTATAACTTAATATGAATTTCCTCGTATTATTATAAATAATATCATCTGCCCGGCAGCATCCTAAATACGGAAGCGACAGCAGGCTGGGAACATTTGCATCGTCCATAAATAATTTATTTCCGAAACCATCAACTTCATAAGCTAAAATCTTTCCGAACTTAAGATGTTCTCCAATCCCATAATCACTTAAAGCGTGTTCTATTTCAGAGGCTAATATTACACATTCCGACGCAAATTCTGCGTCATTTATAACTTTTTCAAAAATACCTGCAAGCTGCTTTAATGAGACCACTGCAAAATGGTTCGAAGGAATATGAAAAGGGAAAATAGCAGCATCATCAGAGGGACGAAAGATTGATGCAATCAGGCCTACAGGATTAACCGGGTTACCATAACCATTGCCCGGTACAGTATCTGTACTCCATGCCGTAACACGTCCGAATTTGTATGGCCCTCTACTGCTTTTGCGTTGTTGTTCCCGGAAAGTGTTAAAAATACTTTTGGCGGCTGATTGCCAGTCAGCATCAAAGCATGAAATATCACCCGTTATTTGCCAAAAGTTAAATGCAAGGCGAATTGGGTAGCAAAGAGAATCAATCTCCCATTTCCTTTCATATATACCCTGTTTCATTATGGTTAAATCATCTTTCCACCCCGTGATTATTGTGCCGTCATTAAAAGCATTTGCGTATGGATCAAGTAAAATACATTTTGTCTGGCGGTTAATTACCCCCATAAACAAATTCTTTAATTCTTCGTCATCATTTAACAACGGTAAATAGGGCCAAACCTGTGCAGTAGAATCTCTAAGCCACATTGCATTTATATCGCCTGTAATAATAAAAGTATCCTGCTTGCCGTTTATTATTTTATAATCGACAGTAGTATCGAGAGTATTGGGAAAACAATTCTCAAAAAGTGTTGAAAGTGCTTTATCAGCAATACTATGCTTTACATTTTCTATAGTTTTTTCAACAGCACTGCTAATAAATTTTCTATTTCCGGGTTTAGGCCGCTGACTTTTAAAATTGCTAAATGGCATCTGAATCCTGCAATAATGTAAATTGAAAAATTACAGATAAACTAAATATTTATTACTGATCTAAATTTATTTCTTAAGCTGTGTTGTCCAGGTTAAACCGTCATTCCGTATACTTATTTTTTCCAATCCGTCATCGGATAGAAGTGAAGCTTCAAACAAATCAGAAGTATATTCTATAACCGGCCTCTTTTTGTACCCGGGTATAGTTCGTATTTTCAGACCCAATTTATTTATATCACCGGTGAATTTTCCATATCTATAAAAATAATTTCTTTCACCGTAATAAATCTGCCTTAAATAAAATTTTGCTGCTTCTTCTTTTTTTATTATAAAAGGAACTTTTTTACCGCCGACCAATTCTGTTGAGAATTGGAGAAAGCCCCACATTTCAGGGTAATGCATATCTATAACCCCCTGTGGTGACCAAACCCAATTATCCTCAGGATAAGGATTACCGGTTTCCGGGTTTATCTTCTTTTTATATTTACCATTTAGAACTTCGGTCTTCCATTCAACCCGTGAAAAATTTATTCTCCACTGATCATTATTTTCCGGAGGCGAATCTACATCCGCAATTTCTTTAAATGCGCTCCAGGGAAATGCAAGTTCAACTGTCCATTTTTTATCTTTATCATCCGGATTATTGATAGTACCATCTATTGATACGGCGGTTTTAAGCCCATGAATATCCCAGTTATTTATTGCGGCTTTTTTTGTATCTCTATAGGGCTTTTCAAGCAGCAGGTCCCAAACTGTATTCAAAGCATTCATCTCGAATTCTGAATAATTGTGTGAATTTCCGGCAGGATCAATAAAGACTTCAAAATCATTGTCGCGGAAAATAACGGAATCACGATCAATTATTGTTGCCCAAATGTCGGGTTCCTGTAATTCTGCCGCAATATATAGATATTTCTCATCCCAAAGCATTTTAGCGCGTGTATTAAATCTGGGTGCAGGTTTTCCCGGGCCTTCAATATCAACAAAATAATTAGTCCACTCCGCTTTCTCCCAGGAAGGTTCATTTAATTTGCCATCAATAGTGATTGGTTCCGCAGTTTTATAACAGATATATGTCCGGGGTGAGAATTCAATTGACGGGGTTTGCAACTCCTGAGCAGGAATGATACAACTGAATAAAATTACAGAGAGGAACATTTTTAACATGGTTAATTTAACCTGATTATTTTTATTGCCTTGAGGCATCAATTAATTCATTAACCGTTGATACGGCAAGGCCTACTACCGTATCTGCAGCGCCATAATAGATAAATACTTTACTGCGGGGTAATGCAAATCCCTCGCTGTCATATTCTTCCACAATCATTCCGCTCGGAAATACGACATTAGGAACCTGCCCGACAAGCTCGAATAATTCACGCGGTTCTAAAATATTATATTTACTTCTGAACAAAATAACTGCCGGATCATTTAAATCATGCAAGGCAATCCCGGCCTGATATATATTTGAACTTGCAAAATGTGTTGCTATACCATGATAAATATGGAGCCATCCTGCACGTGTTTTAACAGGTGGCGGGCCGGAACCAATATTTTCATCCCAATAATGAAATCTCCCTGCCATCACCGGTTTTACTACTTTCCAATTAAGCAGGTCTTCCGATTCCGATAAATAAATCGTATTGCCGGTTGCGGGCCCATTATCAAGTTGAACTTTATTAGGCCTCTCAAATCTGAGATATTTTCCATTTACTTTTTCAGGAAATAATACACCATTCCTGGTGTCGTCGTCAGAAACTATTCCAATAAATTTAAATTCTTCAAAATCATCGGTTGATGCAAGCCCGAGCCGGCAGCCGCTATCCATATCCATTGCGAACATAATAAAGTGATCTCCGGAAATTTTTGATATTCTTGCATCATATATATGATATATCTTTTCTTTAATCTTTTCAATCCCTTTAAAATCGACAATTTTATTATCAATTTTAAAATCAACGCCATTCAGACTTTCAGCTTTTACAATATACGTTTCCCTTCCCCTGTTTTGAACACGAAGAAGAAGAATATACCTGTCCTTAAATTTTACTGCACCGGGATTAAAAACAGATGATACATCAACCAATTCCGGGATTAAATCCGGGATTGATGTTCTTGTGATTATAGGATTTTTATTATATCGTTTCAGCATAAATAGTTCTGATATTTCAAATTTCCGGTTTAATATTATAACGTATACATTTTAAAAAAACAATATTTTAGTTTACAGACGATTCCACCGGAGGTAAGAAATGATTGCTCTTCTGTAACCTGCTTATAGGAAGTCCGAAGAAGTCCTCAAGGATTAAAGAGGCAGCTCCAACGGCAACCGAATAATGATGATATTTATCGGCTATAATATTAAGCGAATTACACGTTATTGAAATAACCCTCATTTCAATTTCTTTTCTGACGGCTTCAATCAAAACATCCTCCAATTCCGCAACAACCCCGGTAATTATTAATGTATCAGGATTGAAAAGTGCAACAGCGGGAGCAACTGTTTGCCCAACTATATTTCCTATCATTGAAAATACAAGCCTGGCTATTTTATCACCTTTTCTTGCCGCATCAAGCAGCAAATCAATATCAACTGCTTCTAAACTCGAAGAATAATTTACCAGGATGTCACTTTCAACAAACCTGCTACGAATAGAAGATAAAATTTCTTTTAAAGTGGGCATGTGAGGATACAATTCACCGGCACTGTAAGATGCGCCGCGATAAAGTTCATCATCAATAACAATTCCGATCCCAAGCCCGCTGACATTTTTATCTATTTCAACTAAAATAGTCAGGTAGTTGGTTTTTGATTTATCATTACCGTTCCACTTCAAGCCTACTGCCGCTGCATTAGCATTATTTTCAATTAAGATGTGAAATGGTAAATCATTCAATTTTTCAAGGAGGGGAAAATTCATTTGAGGTAAAACACTGGACATAATAACTATACCATTTTGATAATCCACGATACCTGCAAAAGCAACACCGATTCCAAGAATCCTATCCGTGTCAATATTATTTAAAGCTATTATATCATTTACAACTTTAATAATATTTTCAGCCAGTTCATCCACGGTCCTGCCTGTATCAAATTTTACAATTTTCTTTGCAATAATACCGCCGCTAAAATCAAGCACTACTGAAGTTATCTCACCAACCTCAATATCAAGGCCTATAACATAAGCAGCATCCTTATTTAACGTCCAGACATAAGGTTTCTTCCCTCCTTTTTTTGTAGATTCACCCTTGCCGTAAAACGTAACAAAAGATTTTGAGGATAATTCTTTAAGGATATTAAATATTGTAGAAGGCCGCATTCCCGTTATCTTAACCAAATCCGAACTGGAAATTATTTCATGTTCCTGGATAAGTTTCAGAACTAACTGCTCATTAATATCCTTAACCACACTTGCATGAAATGAGATTAATTTTTTCTCGTTCATATTATAACATTGTCTCTTTAATTCAATTTATAAAATTATATATTATCATTTTTTATTAAAAACTTATTTAATTGAAATTTCGTCAACAAAAAGCCACGCTTTATTTCCGGCAGCAACATGCCAGTCAGGGCATAAACCCACATTTTTAGCAAACACTTTTACATAACGTGCTTCAATCCCGTCAAAAGTTCTATCGAAATTCTTTACACCGGCGCCGCTGTTTTTCTCGTCGGCGATATTCCTCATCTCATAAACTTTAATATAATTTACTCCATCACTGGAAATAGAATATTCAATTAATTGCGGGTAGAAAATCCATGAAGTTGTGTTTTGCAGAAAAGATGTGCTGATTAAAGATATTTTCTGTACTTTGCCAAGATCAACAACTGCATCTAAATCGTTACCTTCATAACCCTGCCAGGCTTCAGTATGAAAGTTTGATGTGCCTTTAATACCATCAATAAGGCCAAGAGGGCCGCCGCCACTGTATAAGTCACTATATTTTGAATAAAGTTTTATTGATCTTCCGGCAGGCACTTTATTAAAATTTGAAACCAGCATTTTACTATAGTTACCATTTTCGAAAGCGACCGCTTTTAGAATAGTCGTATTATTAATTTTAACCGGCGCTGAATATAATTGCCTACTTATCATAGGGTCAGAACCATCTATAGTATAATAAATTTTTGCTTGAGAATCAGTTGAGGACAATTCCGCAACCGTGGAATCTGCAAAAACTTTATTGCCCGAAGTTAAAAATGGAACAGTAACAAAGGGAATATTGATTAACGATTCAGGCCTTGATTTTATACCGGTGCCCCATTTACCCGGAGTTGAACCCATTTCAAATACCAGATTCCCGCCTCCGGCTATGTCGGCATAATCTATAAATGAATAATTATATTCTTTACCATTGAGGGAAGCCGATTCAATATAAAAATTTTTATCGGACAGATTATGTGCTACAATAGAAAATCTTTTTCCTCCGCCGGTATTTATCACAACCTTATTAAACAACGGTGTGCCGATAATATATTTATTATCGCCGGGGCATACAGGATAAAATCCCACAGAACTGAGCACATACCATGCAGACATTTGTCCACAATCATCATTGCCGCAGAGCCCGTCAAGTTTATCAGTATATAAGGTAGTAACTAATTGATGAACCTTTTCCTCTGTTTTCCATGGTTCACCGGAATAATTATAAAGGTAAGCCATATGATGGCTGGGTTCATCACCCTGAGAATATTGTCCGATCATACCTGTAATGTCCGGTTCAATGTTTCCCGTAAGATTAGAATTTGTGGTAAACAAAGTATCAAGTTTAGAATTGAATTTATCGCAGCCTCCCATCAAATTTATTAAAGCATTTATATCCTGAAGGACAAAAAAACTGTACTGCCAGGCATTAGCTTCAGTATAATCTCCATTAACCGCAAGCGGATCAAATGGCTCTCTCCATTTACCGTTTTTTTTGCCTCTCATAAAGGTAGTAGAAGGATCGAATACATTCGAATAAAATTTTGCTCTTTGGATGAAATAATTATAGTCGGCAGTTTTCCCGAGATCTTTAGCCATCATTGCAATGCACCAGTCGTCGTATGAATATTCCAAAGTTTTTGAAACGCTTTCATCCTCAAGATCGGCAGGAATATATCCCATTTCTTTATAATATTTTAATCCATGATCATCCTGCATTGCACTTTTTTTCATTGCATCAAAAGCGTCTTTAATATCAAAATTCCTGAGACCTTTAAAATATGCATCGGCAATTACAGGCACAGCATGATAGCCAATCATTGTTCCGGTTTCATTGGATGCCAGTTCCCAGACAGGCAATAAGCCGTTTTCTTTATACTTTAATATGAGGGCCTCGACCATATCCTGGGCTCTCTTTTTATCAATTATTGTAAGTAATGGATTTTCTGCCCTGAAGGTATCCCATAATGAAAAGACAGTATACATATCGCGGTTTTTTATAGTATGAATCTTTTTATCCATACCAATATAACTGCCGTCAATATCCGAAAAAGTATTGGGAGCTAATAAGGCATGATATAAAGCGGTATAGAACGTCTTTTTATTATCATTATTTTCTGTTTCAACAGAAATTGAACTTAATGCCTTATTCCATTCATTGTCTGCAAGTTTTACAATATTATTAAAATTCCAACCGGGAATTTCGGCTCCCAGGTTTTTTTCGGCTCCTTTAAGGCTGACTGATGAAATACCAACTTTAATTAATATTACTTCCTTTTTTGAAGTTTTATACTTTACGAACGCTTTAAGATCATTTCCCTCTGCATTGGATTTGCCTTTATAGATGTTTTTGTTTTCTATTATGCCAAAGGATTTAAATGGCTTTGAGAAGACGGCATAAAAATATATGCATCGATCTTTTGCCCACCCTGTTACGCGTCTGTAACCTTTAATTATGTTATTATTTATTATTGTAATTTTAGAATCTGTTGTTTTGTTTTGGATTCCATGGACAAGATCAATAATAATATTAGCGCTGTCTGTTTTAGGGAAAGTATATTTCTGAAAGCCGGCGCGCCTGGTTGCAGTCAATTCTGCTTTAATATTATGATCATCAAGAATCACGGAATAATAACCCGGCTTAGCAGTTTCATTATTATGGCTGAATTTTGAACGGTACCCGGAACCAGGTTTATCTTTAGCGCCCGGTTCGGATTTAAGTACTCCTGTTGTAGGCATAAAAAGGATATCCCCATAGTCCGCACAGCCGGTTCCGCTGAGATGAGTATGGCTAAAACCCATAATTGAACTATCCGCATAGTTATAACCGGAACACCAGTCCCAGCCTTCAGTATCAGTATCCGGCCCTAACTGAACCATTCCGAACGGCACAGTAGGCCCTGGAAAAGTATGGCCGTGCCCGGCAGTCCCAATGAGAGGATTGACATAATCTGCCGGTTTAGATTGAACTGATACCATGATACCAAACATTATTGAAAAAAGGACTTGAATCCGATAAACAAATTTTAATGAGCAATCTGCCATATATTATCCTTACTTATCATTATTTTCTTTTCTAACACTTCCGTCATCCTTATGGTCACGTATCATTGTTGTCAATCTTCGCAGCAAATCTTTAAAATCTTTAATTCCGCCGATTGTAAACCATAAAACAATTATACTTGAAGCCGCAAAATTTATTAGGATGAAAGTTTTCCAAAACGACATCCATGACGAATCCGGAACATTCCCCGAAAGATTAAAAATGGTTCCAATTATAAAAACACTGATCCACAAAAGAGTCCACGAATAGGCTATAATATAAATTACCTTATCTCCTTTTGTAAATTCTTTTCCCATACCGAGCATTTTCCATCCTCGCAGCGGTACTTCTTCTACCACAATGTTTTCCTCTTTGATAATATACTCGCCGCGGTGAAGCATTTTATCCATATTAAAATTCTGACGCTTACCAAGCAAAGAAACAAGTATATACACCAACAATGACAACCCCATGGATATTCCCCAAAAATTCTGCCCATTAATTGGGAAATGAGGATAAATCTGCTGAAGGATAATACCTGTAACCGAGACAACGGAGCCGATAATCAGCGCGCTCCATGCGGCAGCCGTACTACCCCGCTTCCAGTACAATCCGCCGATAATTACTGCACCCGAGCCTCCAACAAAAATAGCGGCTGTCAATGCAAAATAAAGAAAAATATAGTCAGTCATTGGGAATACAAGACTGAATGAGAAAATGAATATGCAAACACCCAAAATTGAAAGTCTAAGCATTTTAAGATGCTGCCCGGGTTCAAATGGTTTCTTTCTGAACGGCATTATAACATCCTGAATAAAAATACTACCCCAAGAATGCATGTATGAATTATGTGTTCCTATAGTAGCCATTAACATCACAGCTAAAAAAGCGCCCATAACACCAACGGGTAAAATATGAGTAAGTACAAGGGGAATTCTAAGCTGGCTTTGAATTTTATCATTGCCTACAGAGCTTAAAACATGATTCACATTACCTGCAATACCTGCAAAACCGGGATGGTGCATAATAGTATAAGCAACTACCGGAATGACGATAAGAAACAGCCATTTGGGAATATCTCTTAAATTTCCGAGCACTTCTCCCATTTTAGCTTCATGCGCACTTTTAGCCGACGAGTTATAACCGGAAGTACCCTGCCAGGATAACTTTACATATACAACGCCAACTACATTTATTAAAAAATACCAAAAATTAAAATCAGGCACCTGGCTTGTTTTAAAAGGATTAATTAATGATGCAGCTTTAGGTGCGGTAATGACTGCATTAAAAATTTGATCCCAATTAACAAACAACAAACAAATTAGTATGATAACAAGGAAAGTAAAGTTAGAGAACACACCCTGCAGAAATTCAGTAATAATAACTGCTATTTGACCGCCTGTAAAAACGAAATAGAGTGAAATCAGTAAAAATGAAGCCATAACAACCGGAAAAGAGTAAATATTCATTCCCAGAAGTTTAAAAGTAAGCGGAAACCCGCAGAAGTAAATTATAAATCTTGCACTTACTGCAGGAAATATTCCAAAATTTAATAAACCGGATATAAAAGCAAGTATGCCTGCAAAAACTCTAAAATTCCTACTATATCTAATTTCAAGAAATTGAGCAATAGTTAGTGCTCTTGTTTGTCTGAATCTGTAAATTACCCATCCAGAAACCGTCATAACTAAGAGTACCCCGCCCATTATGAATTCCCACCAGCGCAATGCAAAGCCTGCTATATAATTCATCTCCCACTGGCCTACAATAGTAATAGCTCCAATAAAAGCCATTCCCTGAGAGACTGTTATCATATATCTACCTGCAGCTCTCCCTGCAGAAAGAAAATCTACTACACTTTTAACAAATTTTTTACTTAATTGTACACAAAAAAACAGGACTGATATACAGATAACTACTATTAACCAGTCGATAAGGGTTAAATTCATGTTAATCCTTTATACTGTTAGATGAATAGACTATTGTACTGTTGTTAATTCTGCACTTTGAAAAAGTAGAATTGAATATTAGACCTTATATACTTGTTCAGACTCTAATTCTTTAAATTTTTATAATTTTTATTATCCCGGGAATTAAATACGTTTTTATTTTACTAAAATAAACACAACTTAATTATTGAAAAAAATAAATATTTTATCAAAATGTTATGATATGTTAGCTATCTTTTTGTAAAAATAACTATTATTTTGGATAAAGCAAACAATGAATATTTTTTAAGAAAATTTTCGCTTGTTTTATTACTTTTCTATTTATTGCCGATATTTGAGTATAATAGTATTTTTAATAAAGTATTAAAAAATTAAGAAATAAGAGATGAAGTCTATGAATTCAATCTTACGTTTAATATTTTGCCTTTCTTTAATTTCAAATATACCAGGGCTGTTTGCACAAGAAAAACCTTCGGCGTTAATTCCATATCCGAGAAAAGTTGAGTGGCTAAAAGGGAAATTTTTACTTACCGATTCGTCTACAATAATTTGTTCTTCCGGGCAACTACAAAATTATTTTGTAGAACGTATAAAGACACTTACGGGATTGAGTATTAAATCAACACCTAAAAATGGCGTTGTAAGTAAAATAATATTTTCATTAGATAGTTTAGCGTCAAACGACGGGAAAGAATCTTATGAAATTTCAATCTCAACCAATATATTAAAGATTAGAGCATCAACTGAAGAAGGATTATTCAGGGGGATGCAAACTATATTCCAACTTATCCGGCCGGAAGACAAGACTAATAAAGATAAACAAAATATTAGTATTGCGTGCTGCAATATATCGGACAGCCCGGCATTTATTTGGAGAGGATTAAATATTGATTGTGCCAGGCATTTTATGTCTAAAGATTTTATTAAACGGTATATTGATATACTTGCTTACTTTAAATTCAATACATTACACTGGCATTTGACTGATGATCAGGGTTGGAGAATTGAAATAAAAAAATATCCGCTATTGACTAAAGTCGGAGCGTGGCGTAAAGAAGCCGACGGTTCGATTTACGGGGGATATTATTCTCAGGAAGATATAAAAGAGATAGTTGCTTATGCACAAAGCAGGTTCATTACTATAGTTCCTGAAATTGAAATGCCGGGGCATTGTCTTGCATCGCTTGCATCTTACCCTGAAAACTCTTGTACCGGCGGCCCTTTTGAAGTCGGGACTACATGGGGCGTTATAAAAGATGTTTATTGTGCAGGAAATGATTCAACTTTTAATTTCCTGGAGAATATTCTTGATGAAGTAACAGCATTATTTCCAGGGAATTATATACATATAGGCGGCGATGAAGTGCCTAAATTCAGATGGAGAGAATGCCCAAAATGCCAGGCGAGGATTAAAACAGAGCACCTGAAAAACGAAGATGAACTTCAAAGTTATTTTATAAAACGTATTTCGAATTATATTTATTCAAAAGGAAAGAATGTAATCGGCTGGGATGAGATACTACAGGGAGGGTTAGCACCCGGAGCGATAGTTCAATCCTGGCAAGGCTATCAGGGTGCCATTGATGCTACAAATCAAGGGCATTATACAATTTATTCGCCGACTTCAAATACCTATCTGGATACCGATCCTGAAGACCTGGATTTACAAACTGCCTATTTTTTTAATCCTATACCGGCAGGATTACAGCCTGATGAGAAGATATTTGTACTTGGCAGTGAAGCGAACTTATGGACTGAACGGGCACCACAGGAACTGGTTGATGAAAAACTTTTTCCAAGGCTGCTTGCATTATCGGAAGTTTTCTGGAGTAATCCTCTTATTAAAAATTATGATGAATTTCTTTCCCGCGTCAGAAACACCTATGATGATTTAACAGCGCTGGGAATTCAATACGGGCCGGAATCAAAAGCAATATCATATTCGACTTCTTATGATGAAATAAATAAAGACTTTAAAGTTAATATTACACCCGGTCAGAAAGATTTAATTATTCGTTATACGGTAAATGGGATCGAACCCGATACAAGTTCGGCAATTTATACCGCACCGATAATTATTAATAAAACAACAGATCTCAAAATAACTGCATTCAGAAGTAACCATCCTGCCGGCAAAAAATATTCTTTATCATTTGATTTTCACAAAGCATTAAATGCTAAAATTACACTTGTAAATAATTACAGCCCGAAGTATACTGCAGGCGGCGATAACGGGTTAATCGATGGAATTCGCGGGACTACTAATTGCCATGATGGATTATGGCAGGGTTATGATGGTGTTGATTTTGAAGGAGTTATTGATTTGGGAGAACAGAAAGAAATATCAACAGTTAAACCAGGATTTCTGCTGGATGCAAACTCATGGATATTTCTCCCGTTAAATGTGGAAATCTCATTATCAAAAGACGGCATTAATTATATAGATAAGAAAGTTATTAAAAACGATATTCCTGAGAAGGATATGGATATAATATTAAAGGATTTTACTGCAGACTTTAGTCCCCAAACAGTAAGGTATATAAAAGTTAAAGCTGAAAGCATTAAAAAATGCCCCCCCTGGCATACGGGAGCAGGACAAAATGCATGGTTATTCATTGATGAAATAGAAGTAGAATAATATTACTTATGAGTGAAATAGAAAAAAAAGAGCCGTTGCATGCAGGAGCCGTTGGAATTGAAACAGCCTTAAAAGAATATTATCCCGAAACCGATCCTTTGGTATTAAACAAGCTGGAAGAATGGCAGAACCTGAAATTCGGTTTACTAATGCATTGGGCGCCTTCCAGCCAATGGGGAATTGTAGAATCATGGTCACTTTGTTCTGAAGATGAGGAATGGTGTAAAAGGAAAATTGAAAATTATTCCGAATATAAGCTTCAGTATGAAAATCTGAAGAAAACATTTAACCCCTCAAAGTTTAATCCGGATAAATGGGCAAATGCTGCAGCAGAAGCAGGGATGAAATATGTTATTTTCACAACCAAACACCATGACGGTTTTTGCATGTACGACTCCAATTATACCGATTATAAAATAACCTCTAAGGATTGTCCTTTTCATATCAATTCCAGAGCCAATATTGCAAAAGAAATTTTTGATGAGTTTAGAAAAAAGGGCTTTATGACCGGCGCTTATTTTTCCAAACCCGATTGGCATTCAGATTATTTCTGGTGGGAAAAATTTGCAACACCGGACCGCAATGCAAATTATGATATAAATAAATATCCCGGACGCTGGCAGAAATTTGTAGAATTCACGCATAATCAAATTGATGAGTTAATGACAAAATACGGCAAAATTGATATTTTATGGTTAGACGGATGCTGGGTACGGAAATATTCAGATGCTGATTTAATTGAAGAAAAAAAGAAAGTAAATTACAATATTTACCGGGTTCAGGATCAGGATATAAACATGCCGTTGATAGCAAAAAACTCACGGGAAAAACAACCCGGGTTAATTGTTGTTGACCGTGCAGTACCCGGACCGCATCAAAATTATCTTACGCCTGAAAACCAGGTTCCGGCAGAAACTCTTCCCTACCCATGGGAGACATGTATGCCAATGACCCAAAGCTGGTCATATGAACCCGGGCTTGAATATAAACCTGCAAGAAAATTAATTCATTTACTTATTGATATTGTTTCCAAAGGCGGAAACTTTTTATTAAACGCTGCCCCGGCATTCAACGGAGATTTTGAAGATGAAGCTTACTACCGGCTTAAGGAGATCGGGACCTGGATGGAAATCAATGGTGAAGCGATATATAGTTCCCGCCCGGTGCTTCCGTACAAGGAAGGGAAAGTTTGTTTCACACAGTTAAAAAACAATACTGTTTATGCAATATATCTTTCAGATGAAAATGAAAATTCATTACCTCAGAAATTAAGTCTTTCAAAATTCTGCCCGGCGCCTGAAGCAGGAATAGAAATGTTAGGGACAAAAACAAAACTAAAATGGGAAAGAAAAAATGAAGGCTGTGAAATTTATTTGGCTGGATCAATTCCGCCGAATAAGTATGCATGGACATTAAAGATTTCAAAAGGAGTTAAAGATGAAAGTTCAACTTAAAAAGTTTTGCAAAACTCTCCATTTAATCCTCCTTGTAATCTTAAGTATTAATTTAGCCGTCCGTTGTCAGGGGATGCAAAATGTGCCCGGGGGTAATTACATTGTAATAAAACCGGGAGATACTCCGGAACAGATTATTTTAAAGGCAGCAAATGTTACACCTTCAAAACTGCAATATGAATGGCAAAAATCAGAATTTAATGCATTTGTCCATTTCGGTATAAATACCTTCGACCAGGTTGAATGGGGAAAGAAAATTATAGATATATCAAAATTCAACCCTAAAAAAATAAATGTTAAGCAATGGGTAAAAACGTTTAAAGATGCCGGGATAACGATGGTAATAATTACAGCAAAGCATCACGACGGTTTTTGCCTTTGGCCCACAAAGTATACAAAGCTTAATATATCCAACACTCCTTTCCAGGACGGTAAAGGAGACATCGTAAAAGATCTTTCAAATGCCTGCCGGGAAGCAGGGTTAAAATTCGGTTTTTATTTGTCGCCCTGGGATATGCATGAAAAAACTTACGGTACTCCGGAGTACAACATTTTTTTTAAAAACCTGCTAACTGAATTATTGACCAATTATGGAGAAATATCCGAAGTCTGGTTTGACGGTGCAAACGGAGAAGGGCCGAACGGAAAAAAACAAGTTTATGACTGGCGTTCATATTATGAATTAATTCGCAAACTACAGCCGCATGCAGCTATAGCAAACATGGGACCGGATGTAAGATGGGTGGGAACAGAATCGGGTTACGGCAGACAGACGGAGTGGAGCGTTTTGCCGGGCAGAACTATGAATCAGGAAGCGCTGGCCGCACATTCACAACAGCAATCATCAGACAGTGTATTTATTCAACTAGATCTTTCCAAGGAAGATTTAGGAAGCAGAGAAAAAATTAGAAATGCCTCAACTTTAGTGTGGTATCCGGCAGAAGTAGATGTTTCCATACGTCCCCGCTGGTTTTATAATGTAGGCGATAATGAGCTTGTAAAAACGCCATATAATCTTGTTGATATTTATTATAATTCTGACGGCCTGAATGATGTTTTATTGTTAAACGTACCTCCCGATACCAACGGTTTAATTAACGAAAATGATATTAAAAGCCTTAGAGGCATGCGGTTTATCCTTGATGAAACATTCAAGGTAAATCTCGTTTATAATGCTACTGCAACAGCCTCAAATGAAATAAAAGGTCATGAAGCAAAAAATATTCTTGATAATGATTTAAAAACATACTGGACTACAAAACGAAACGTCAGCTCTGCATCGATCGAAATAAAATTAAATAAACGACAGGAATTCAACCGCGCGATGCTACAGGAAAACATTTTAGCCGGACAAAGAATTGAAAAATTTCATTTAGAATGTTGGAACGGGAAAGAATGGAATACATTTACGGGAGGTACAACGGTGGGGTATAAAAGGCTGCTCAGATTTCCAGCGGTTACTACTGATAAAGTTAGATTAGTGATTGACAGTTGCCGGACTAATCCCACTATAACGTCATTCGGACTATACCAGGCTCCTCCTGAAGTTGAGTTTGAGCCGGGCAGCAGATCATTTGCAGATAGTTCCACCTTTAAAATATCGACTGATATAAGGAATGCAAAAATATACTATACACTCGACGGCTGCGTTCCGGATGAAAAATCCCTTCGGTATTCCGGTGAAGTCCATATAGCCAAATCAACTAAAGTAACTGCATTTGCCGTATCGGACGAAGGTAAAAAGAGCCTGCCCGTTGAAGCAGAATTTAACAAAGCCCGGTATGGAATTGAATACAAGTCCAACTATGATGAAAAATACCCGGGGAGCGGAAGGTACACATTGGTAGACGGAGTTATAGGGAGTTTAAATTTTAATGACGGGAAATGGCAGGGTTTTCATGGATCCGATCTTGATGTTATTATTGATTTAAAAGAAATAAAAAAGATAAACAATATATCCATCAGTTTTCTCAGAGATATTAATTCCTATATATTTTTACCGAAGTCTGTTGAATACTCTATATCGGACAATGGTAAAGATTTCAGTTATTTTAAAGAAATAACTAATGACGACCCTGACAGCCTGGGGAATAGTGTTTATATTAAAGCATTTGGAAATGAACCGCAAAATATTTCAGGAAGGTATATTCATATCAGGGCTGTTAATATAGGTGTTTGCCCGCGATGGCATAAAGGAGCGGGAGATAAGGCATGGATCTTTGCAGATGAAATTTCAGTAAATTAAAATCGCCGGAAGGTAGTTATGAAAAAAATTATAGCGCTTATTTGTATACTAATAAGTGTTCTTTCTGCTCAAACAAAAAAACATACATTTACTTTGGGACGCGATAACTTTTTACTTGATGGGAAACCGTTCCAAATTATAAGCGGTGAGATGCATTTCGCACGCATACCAAGGGAATACTGGCGCGACAGAATAAGAATGGCAAAAGCTATGGGCCTGAATACCATAGCGACTTATGTATTCTGGAACTACCATGAACCTGAAAAGGGCAAATACAATTTTAAGGACAATGCGGACGTGGCTGAATTTGTACGCATTGCAAAGCAGGAAGGTATGTGGGTTTTGCTTCGCCCAAGCGTATACGCATGCGCCGAATGGGAATTCGGCGGTTACCCTTACTGGCTGTTAAATGAAAAAGGACTTAAAGTAAGAAGCCTTGACCCTAAGTTTATAAATTTAATGAAAAATTATTTTAAAGAGCTCGGGAGACAATTGGCACCGCTCCTGGTTACCAACGGTGGACCAATATTAATGGTACAGATAGAAAATGAGTATGGCTCTTACGGCGATGATAAAAAATACCTGGAAATGAACGAGAGAATAATGCGCAATTCCGGATTTAGTGTACCCTTTTATACCTGCGACGGCGTCGATAAAATGGCCGACGGCTGCCTTAACGGCGCGCTTCCTGCCGTGAACGGCCTGGATAATGTTAAAGAGGTAAGAGATGTTATCAATAAAAACAATTCAGGCAAGGGGCCTTACTTTATAGCCGAGTGGTACCCGGCCTGGTTTGATGTATGGGGAGAGCCGCATCATACGGTTCCTGCAGAAGAATATACTCCCAAGTATGATTCGGTACTTGCACACGGAATTTCAATTAATATTTATATGGAGCATGGCGGTACGACGAGAGGATTTATGAACGGGGCAAATTATAATGACGAAAATCCATACTCACCGCAGATAAGCAGTTATGATTATGATGCCCCTATTGACGAAGCCGGAAATGCAACGCCTAAGTTTTACGCATTCAGAAAGGTAATTGAGAAATACCTTCCTTCGGGTACCAAACTACCGGATGTACCTGAAAAGAAAAAATCTATATCAATCCCAACAATCAAATTGGACAGATCAGCAGATATTACACGGCTACTTCCAAAAGCAATTCATTCCGATACTCCGTTAACTTTTGAGCAAATGAAACAAGCATACGGCTATATTTTATACCGCACTAAAGTTACCGGACAGGGCAAGGCGCTGATTAAAATTCCACATTTAAGCGACTATGCTATTATTTATGTTAACGGAAAGAAATCTGCCTGCATCGACAGAAGATTGAAGGAAGATTCATGTTTCATAAATTTAAATAACGGCAATAATACACTTGATATATTCGTGGAAAACCTGGGCAGAATAAATTACGGCAAATATTTAAATGATAATTTTAAGGGAATTACACAGGGAGTTTTTATCAACGACAAAGAAATTAAAGGCTGGGATATTTACGGATTTCCGTTTAATAAAGAACCAAATATTTCTCAATTTGCAAAAAAGATTTCAGATTATCCGACTATCAATCAGGGTAATTTTATGCTTACCGATGTTGGAGACACTTACCTTGATTTGAGGAAATGGGGCAAAGGGCATGTGTGGATAAACGGACATAACCTGGGCAGATACTGGAATATCGGGCCGCAGCAGACTATATATGTACCTGCATGCTGGCTTAAAAAAGGAGAAAATAAAATTGTTGTCTTCGAGCAGTTTAATACGCAGGCACAAATAAGTTCAATTGATACACCCATTCTAAACGAAGTACCAAAATAGCCCCGGCTTTTAGAGCCTGTCCCGACTAATAGAGTGGTGACATGGTGTCTTCTAGCTGCAGAGCAGCGGCATGCTTGTAGCAAATTTGTCGTCGATCAATCAGTTTGAGCGCAGAGCGGTGACATGGTGCCTTGAGCAGCAGAGCAGCGACATGCTTGTAGCAAGCGATATGCTTGTAGTAAGGTGGAATGCTTGTAGCTGCAGAGCAGCGGCATAGTAGTAGTTAGGTCAATATGGAAAAAATCTCAAAGCCGCAGAGCGGTGACATAGAACTATGCATATAATTTATCAAAATTATTTAATGCTGTAACCTATCTATTATATTCAAAAAAAATAACGGCTATTCGAACATTGTTAAGTTTACGTCTATGCGATTCGATTGGGAGATCGCTAAATTACAAAACATCCTCGGCTTTTCCGCCCGAGGCGGATGAGCCTTCGGCTCAAGCTCAAATTATTTTTAAAGTATCCCCGGCTTTTGGCATGGCCATTCCTATGGAACATGCCGGGGGTTAAATAATTCCAACTCAACATTGGGCTTTAGCCCAAATTGAGAAACTTATTTACACGCTTTCTTAGCATCTGCAACGAGGTCTTTTGCAAACTTAACCGGGTCTTTAATTTTTGTTTCATTAAAATTCTTAACAGGAGTTGAAATCCATTTTTCTTCCCAATTAATCAGGTTCATTTTTGAACCTGATTTCAGGCTGTCTGCAAATTTTTCCCAGCGCGGCAGATAATAATCTTTTATCAAACAGTTCCAAACTTTAGCGGCATACTCCGATAGATCAGGCCCGCCCCAGGTTGTAATCTGCCTTTTGGCGTTTTCTTCATAATAATTTGCTTCCTTAAGATTATTGCCCCATCTTCTTGCAAAATCAATCCATCTTTTTAAACGATATAAAGGATGAGCGCCCAGCAGTTTATCTGTTTTCTTTAACAGGCTGAATGCACTCTGAAATGCTATGTCTCTTTTCTTAAATTCTTTATTATTATGAAAATCAATTGCTTCGTTTAATAACTGATCTATTTTAATTGATGCAAACTGAACGGCAATTTGTATTGCATCTGAGCGGTATAATTTATTATTCTTCAAAGATTCAGGGCATGATAAAAACAGCTCGGCGGCTTTATCAAATTCAGTATCAGGCATGAAACTGCTTTTTAATCCTGTTCGGGGCCTGTACTGGAACAGGTTGTGCGGGAATCCGTCATTTGTTGAGTAAGCAGATTCAATTAAATATTTCCATGCTTCCTGCATTTGAATGGGATATGAGCCGTACCTTGCAAGGCAATAATCTTTTATCCATTTATCCAAATTAACAGGCTTATCCGTCCATGCAAGGCTGGTTAAAAACTCATAGACAACCTCGTTGTTTTCTATGCCTTCGGGTGAAATACCAAAGCCAACCATATCTCCATGAGAAGAATCAGAAAGCATTTCGGCAGGTTCTTTTGCATCAAAGGGCAGGTTGCCGAACAACTGGTTATGCCCTCCGAAATTATGAATAACGCTGTATATCCATTTCTTACTAAAAAATCCGTCAAACTTTTTCCAGCCCTGAAAACCTTCATTAGCAAGATCTATAATTATCATCCTTTTATCAGGGACATCCTTCAGCAATGCCTGAACGGATGGTTTATCCCAGAACCCGGCATCGCTGTTAAAAAGCCAGCCCTGCATAACCCAAACGCCATTTGGGTCGCCGCTGTTTACCGAATTAAAAATCGCTTTGCCAAAATCAGTAAGTTCCTGGTATCGGTTTTCCTTACTTACGGGTACGGTCATTTCATTGAAAGAATCAGCAAGATAGTAGTGAGTATTTCCGTACATTTTATGATACTCTTCAATAAACTTTTTTCCTATTTCGGAAAAATGATTTGATAAAGGCGACAGCATATATGTCCCGTCCCCTGCGGGGAATCCTGCCCATGGCTGCATTGTTATAATATTATCACCGGGATAAATTCTTTTAAGCGAGCCCGGCACATACCCGGAAAAAGCCGGGACAACAGGATGCATTCCAAGCTCCTGCATGCGGCATAATATTTTCTTTTGAAGCTCAGCACTTTTATCAATAAAACTTTGAGGCAGCGGCCCACCGTAATTATTTATATTGCCCATCCTGTGCCACGGTAAAAATGCCGGGCCGGCAAAATAATCTGCAAGCTCCCGGTCGGTTATTCCAAGACTTTTCCAGACCCTCTGCCAAACCGCTTCCTGCCCTATCATAGCAACGGGCATATTTATTCCGTGCAATGCCATCCAGTCAATTTCTTTTTCCCATTGATGCCAATCCCAAAAAGCTGTAGTATATCCATAAGTGCAGACATTATAGTAAAGCCTGAATTCATAGGGAGTAGCAATTTTAGTTTTGGGAAAATCAGGCAGGACTTTTGGAAGGTCAATATGCGTTCCGTTCCATGTAATCATGCAGTTGCATGCATGCTGCAAATAGAAATAAATCCCGCTTGTTAAAGCTATGAGCGAGTTGCCGATTATATTAACTTTCCCGTCAGAAGCTTCAACTTGGAATTCATCTTTGTTATTGCTGTTGTCATTTAATTTAAAATGAAAATCTTTAACGTATTCCGGAATTAGCCTGTTGAGTAAATTGTATACCGCCTGGACCGGATCAGGATCAACAACAGGGCAGTAAGTTTGATTGAATGATTGGGAATTGAAAACAAATAAAAAAAGTAAGGTTAAGATTAATAAATTAAATTTTTTCATAAATCAACCATAATAAATTGGACATTAAATTTTGCTATCAGCTTATAAGACGGCATCCTTTACGCATCTGAATCCTAATGTACCCGAACGATTCTGGCCGGGAGACATTAACAAGTATTTTCCATGTTCATTCAGTTTGCATGTATTCGGGAAATACCAGTATGACCCCTGCGGCCTGTAATAAGAACCGCCTCTTAATATTGCAGTTTTTGTATGTACATCTTCGTACTCATCCGTCCACTGCCAAATATTGCCAACCATATCTTCCACTCCGAAGTAACTTTTACCATCGGGATGCGCATTTACGCTATCAGGGCCCCGTAGTTCATAGCCGGTATCTGCAACGGGTACAACAGTATCTCTCCACTCATTTCCCCAAGGATATAACCGTCCGTCAGTGCCCTGAGCGGCATACTGCCATTCCCATTCATGCGGCAGCCGTTTACCCGCCCATTTTGCATAGGCTCTTGCATCCTCAATATCCACCCAGGTAACAGGTCTATTCCCCCACCCTGCAGGATAATTGCCTTTCTTCCAGTCCTTAAGAAAATTTATTTTATCAACAGGTGAATAATAAGTAGCATTCATAAACTTTTTAAATTCTGCATTTGTAACAGGATACTTATCAATATAGAATTTAGAAATGTTTACAACAAAATGATGATGCCTTCTTGCCATTGCCTCACCCGGCATCTGAACATCAACTCCCGTATTTTCTCCCCCCTCTACTTCAATCCCGCTGACATTCATAACGTAATTTGCCGTCGGGATTTCAATCATTCCTGCGGGAACTTTTTCTGCACGTGCAGTAGAATCAATTTTTACCATTTCCTGCGGAACAGGTTTCCATTCATTACTGAAATCCGATAATCTTGTTTTTGCTAAATTGTGCATTTGAGATAACAAATCCTGAAGGCTACTGCCGACTGAAAGATTGTCTATTTCCAAAACAGCGCCGTATCCGTTAGGTTCCAATTCAAATGACAATGCTTTATCCTTACCTTCCGAAACAGGATCGAGCTTACAGCCATTCCATACATCGTAATAAGATACTCCCTGCCTGATTGGTATTTTCATTTGATTGCCGTTAACAGCAAAATCATTCCTATTGACAATTGTCCACAAGGTGCAGTCAGAGCCAGCCCACTTACTGGAGAAAACGCCGTAATTTAACATAGGGTAATGAGGCTCCCAGCCGTTTCCAGAAAGTAATTTATAAAAGTATCTTTCAATTTTAGCAATTCTCTTTAATGTTTCAGAGGCACGGGGAGTCATCTCATTATAAATACTCCAAATATTTTCCCATGCCACAAAACCCACACCGTTGAAAAATGCATACTGCAGGTTATTTGTATGGTCACGCGCCCACCGGTCACTAATGTGAATCATATGGCTTGGTTCAATCCATTTCAATTTACTGATTGAAGGAATAAACGGGAACTCCCAATAACCCCAGCCCATTTGATCATATTCCAGGTATTTGTTGTCGTAATCAAGTTCAGGCTCTATTACTATGCCTTTTTTAGCATTATCAAAAATCTTTCTCCAGTGTTCACCCAGTCCTAAAGTAACATCGCCGTTTATTCCATCACCAGCAACATATTTTAATATTTTAGCATAGGCTAGAGCATCGCTTTCAGGCTCTCTCCTGGTTCCAATGTCCCAGGGGTTGTAGGGAAACAGCACTTTAATTCCGTGCTTATGGAATTGCGAAACCATCTTCTTTACGCCGGCCAGTCCGCCGGGCATACATCTGATCCAGTCAAATTCATTCCTGTTATCTATTCCAATATTGGGATATGTCGGCCAGATAAGGACGCTGTTTAATCCTCCGTACTTAGCCGTTATTTCATTAAGATATTTATCGACAGTATATTCATTTTTTACCGCATCAAAAAAAGAGCGTTCCTGCGCCATCATCTGGGTCTGAACAAAGTTATTTCTTACCCACTGAATTTCCTTGTAATTATAATAAGTTTCCCTGTAGTCCAATTTAGCCTTTTCAACTGTCCTGTAATGCTCAAGTTCAGCCCGCCAGGCAGGTATTTCAGTTGTATCATCAGGACCTTTAATCTGCTGTCCTGTTTCAGTAAGCCATGGGTGGTAGATCTGTGCATTTGTATTTGAAATAAATAAACTCAACATCAGGACAAATGTTAAAATAAAAGCTGTATGCAATTGAAGATTTTTAACAGGTGTTTTCATTTTATGTTTCCCAAACATTTACTTTGTTATTTAATTGTAACATACACAGAATATATTCGTAAGACGGATTGGAGACAAATTCCATTAATAACGGGTGTTTAAAATCGTTTTATTAATTTACTTAGTATCATAAAATTTAATTAAGAATTGAGTTCCGTCATTCCTTAATATTTCAATGGAACCATCCAATTGACTAACCATCGAATTAACTATTTTTAAGCCTAACGAAATTGAATGTTGGATATCCACACCTTCGGGAATCCCGATACCGTTGTCTTTAACAGACATCGTATAATAATTTTCGTCTATCTTAGTTGAACTTATTTCCAAATACAGTTCATCACTTAATGATTTTTGCTTTGCCCAATCATATGGGAATGCATATTTAAACGCATTAGTAATTAATTCATTAATAATCATCCCACAGCAAATAGCAGTATCCAAATCAAGATTAAGATCTTTGTTTATTTTAATATGAACATTCATATTAAAATCATTTTTTTTATAAGACTGAATCAAATGATCCAATAAACTTTTTACATATTCATAAAAATTAACCCGTGCGAAGTCCTTCGATAAGTATAATTTTTCATGAATTAAAGCCATCGATTTTATTCTGTTTTGACTATCCTGGAATAAATTTAACAGAGATTTATCATTAATGGTTCTTGACTGCAAGTAAAGCAAACTGGATATCATCTGCAGATTGTTTTTTACCCGGTGATGAATTTCTTTTAAAAGGACTTCTTTTTCATCCAGTGAAGTCTGAACTTTTTCTTCGGCTTTTTTACGCTCGGATATTTCCTGGTTCAATTCGGTTATAGTTTTATCCAGGTCTTTTGTCCGTTCAGCAACACGATTTTCCAGAACTTTATTCTGTTTTCTTATACTTCGCGTTCTTTCATGAATGAACAGAAATGTCGCCATTAAAATTCCAAATGCGAATACAATTCTAAACCACCACGTTTGATAAAATACAGGGACAACAATTATATTTAAGGAAGCTTCATCGTTGTTATTTTGGAAATCGCCGTTGGAAGCATTAACAATAAATGTATAACTACCTGCCGGAAGGTTTGTGTAAGTGGCGGTGTTCCTGTTTCCAATAAGATTCCAATCACGGTCAAATCCTTCCAGTTTATACTTAAATGAATTTCCCTTCGGGTTAAAATAATCCAGGAGAGCAAATTCGATTGTAATATCATCATTACCGGGCGGGATAGTGATAGTTTTTGATGCTGTAATAGATTCCTTCAATATACTATTCGGGGATATTTCCACCGATTTATTATATATTTTTAAATCAGTTAAGACTACAGGCGTATTTAAATACTCATCTTTTATACTATCAGGGTTAAAGCACATTAGTCCGTTTAAACCAAAATACAATGTGCCGTCTTTGGATTTTTGGGCAACATTCTGAACAAATTCTAATGCGCTTAAACCCTCTTTCTTATTGTAATTATAAAAGATCCCGGATTTTCTGTCAAATTTAGATAAACCTTTATCTGTGCCTATCCATAAAAACTTTTTATCATCCTCCTGGATACCGTTTATTACATAACCCGGCAAACCATCTTTCTTTGTATAGACAGTTGTTTTTCCTGTTAAGGGATTAAAACTATTGAGTCCATTGATAGTGCCGAACCATAACATCCCGTCTTTAGATTCGAAAATAGTACTAACATTATTATTGCTGATATAGTATTTATTTTTATTATCGCTGGAGAAAACGGTGATTTTGTTAGTACTTGTATTTATCCTGCAAACCCCGCCGCCGTTAGTACCAACCCAGATAAATCCTTTCGAATCTTTGAACACATCCCAGATAAAACTGTTCGATATCGTAGATGAATCTGATTGAGACATCCTTGTAAAATATCGTTTAAAATGCCCGGTCTTCCGGTTATAGCAGTCAAGCCCCCACCAGGTTCCCAACCAAAGATTTTCATTATTATCTTCACAAATTGATGTTATTCCATTATTGCTTATGGTATTGTCATCAGCGCTGTTATATGTAAATAATTTAAATTTTCCTGTTTTAGGGTCATACATATTCAAGCCGCTGTCATTTGTACCAATCCAAATAATTCCTTTAGAATCAACGAAGACGGATCTTATAAAGTCACCTTTTATCCGGTTACCATTTCCAATCCCATTTTTAAAATTTACAATCCGGTAGGTTTTACCGGTAACCTCAAATAATCCGTCAATTGTACCCACCCAAATGTTGTTGTTATTATCTATAAAAGCCGATATCACCCTATCGCTTAAGAGGGGCTGGCCTGTTTTTTTATCATACTGATTTAAGTGAATAAATTTATTATCGGATTGAAAAAATTTACTGATACCGGCATGAGTACCCACCCAAATAAGCCTGTCGTGATCCTGCATTAATGAGTTAATTGAGTTATTAATTAAACTTGAAGAAATTTGGTAATTATTCAAAATCCTGGTGAAATTATTCTTCGCATTATTAAATTTATTCAGGCCGAAAGAAGTAGCAACCCATAAATTTTCCGAAGCATCTTCAAGTATTGAAGTTATATAATTATTTGATATTGAAGCGGGATTACCCGGCGAGGAACTAAAATTTGTTAATTCTCCGGTCCGCTGATTATATCTAATCAACCCTTTACCGTTCGTTCCAATCCATAAATTTTTATAATGGTCCTCAAAGACCAATGAACTGAACCTGTATGTTATTATGTTATTAATTTTGGGAGTTGGAAAAAGAACTTTTAAAACTTTCCCGTCTTTTTGTATACAAGTAAGACCGTTCCATGTACTAAGCCAAAAATCACCCCGGTAATTTTCAATCACCCCGGTAACACTATTTAGCTTGTCAGGATTAAGCTTATCGCTGATCAGTTTGTTAACGGTGAAATTATTAAGACTGACATTATATTTATTTAATCCATCTAAAGTCCCAACCCATAATGTACCGGACTTGTCATTTAACAGTGAAAAGATATAATTATTGCTTAAACTATTCTTGTCCTGCGGGTCATTTTTATAAACGAAGAATTTTTCCGATTTCCAATCATATTTATTCAGGCCGTCAGGAGTTCCGACCCAAATATTTCCCTGGCTATCTTCAGCAAGACAGGTTATAATAAAATCGGAAATACAATTAGGATCTTTGGGATCCGGAGTAAAGATTTTAAAAGTATATCCATCATATCTGTTCAAACCATTGGGAGTTCCAATCCATATAAAACCACGGCTATCCTGAATCATACAGTTGACGGTATTCATTGATAAACCGTCAGCGCTTGTAAGATGACTAAATATTATATCGTCAGCTTGTGCAAATAATCCCGGAATGTAGGTAAAAGAGACTATAGTAATAAATAAAAAAAGTTTACAATTAAAGAGTATTTTCAAACGGGCATCAGTTTCCGGTTTTAGCAAATATATCATTGACATAATTATTATGTTTAATTATAATTCCCAATATTATAAATATTGTGTTATAAAGCTATATGAAACACAATAAATCCGCAAAAGAATAATCACATCAATCGACTAACTACATTAATTATCGAAGAGATATTTTAAGAATTTAATGCCTGAACTGTAAAGCGCAGAGCGCAAAGAGCAGAGGGCTGAGCGCAAAAGGTAAAGGACAGAAGACTTGGCACAGAGCGCATAGAGCCTGGCGCAGAGCGATTAGTTGATGGCTTATCCGTCTAAGGCGGAAAATGGTTATCAAAAGCTGTATTCCGAATTTATAATGTCTATCGTAAATAGATTCCTATTGTTTTTAGAATAAACATGTTGAACTGATGAAGAACCCTTTTGAATCTTATAAAGAAACATATCACAGTTTGAACGAAATAGATAAATGAAATGATTAAAATTATATTAGATTATTAATTATATTTTTTTTAGATTTGACATTGTGGATACTTTTGAATTAATTAATCTACTGTGGGAGTATATAAATGAAAATACAGGGAAATTTAAGTATTGAATGTTCAGGCTGTAAAACAGAGATAAAAGCGCCTTTTGTCGAAATTCCAGCAAATAAAAAAATTTACTGCCCGATATGCAAAAAAGATATAGTCCTGAAAGATAATTATATAGTCAAAATAATAAATGATTTAATTGTAAAGTTTAATTGTCAAGAGCGGATTTATACAAGTTTGAATTAGATATTGGGAATATTTTCTGTATCATCGATGAGGTATATAACCTGGTAATTAATTCATAATATAAAGGAAATTACTCTTTTAGTTCTTTCAGCATAATTGACGTAATCCGGATACCGTTCAGTAACAAGCCGCTCCTCTGCAAAAATACGAATAATTAAACCGACCGTTGCAACTATTCCCAGGAGTAAATTTAACAATGACAAATGACTAAATATCCCGGACCAAAAGAAATACATTAAAGCGGCATAGATCGGATGCCTGAGAAAATGATACGGGCCTGTTGTTATCAGGCCGCCTTCCGTAGGATCGGCAATTGCATGAAAACTCCGTTGACCGAAAGTAAGCCGTGCCCAGATCATAAGCATTACTGAAAGAAACTGCACGAGAATTCCAACAAATCCAACTGCCAGCATTGATTCCTGAAAGATCAGGATTATCAGTGATAATGCAGCAATAGCAAGCCCTGCTCCTGATGCCAATTTAAGATTCAAATCAAATTCCTTGTTATCTATAACTTTAAGCGTTAACGGGACAATAATGCCAGAAACCGGACAAACCAACAAATTCCGGAATGCCCTGTCAAAGTCCTGGTTATCAGCCAATTATTTTTCAGTATAATTATAATAAGTATTATTCTAATGGTTAACAAGGTTATTGTGCACGCATTGGAAAATATTCGACTCCTAAAAAATTTCGGACTTGTAAAAAATGCCTGATGTGTGCAGTTATTACATCATTTTAACATTAAAATAAATATTACACCGGGCACAAGCTTTTAATTTCTTGAGTGTATATCTATAATTTAACTATTTTTATTAAGTGTTTCGAGCTTTATTAAAATCAATTACTATATTGTTTGTAATGCAGTAACATACCTACAGGTGATATAAAAACATGTATTTGAATACTTACATTACGCTATCAACAAAGCAATTAAAACATTAAACCCGAAATACACTAATCATACCCGGAGTTAAGGGATGTATCTATTTCTCCAGCATTTATCTCTTCTTTTTCCTTCAGGTATTTATTGCAGTAAGCAAAGGTATATTTTAATTCCGGCGGTCGATTATAATAAGATCATTCATTATATTTGGATTTAATAAAGGGACATAGACTTAAATGTTCGACTTCCGCGAATCATTAAAAATAAAATGAAAAGCAGAATGAAAACTTTATTGATTCAAACTGTACTTGCTATAATGATTATGTTATTGGTTTATACGCCTGAAATTAAAGCTGGCCATCCTTGCTGCTACGTTCTCATTTGCTGCAGAAGCGCTAACAAAGGTATGACGTTTTTAGTTAACGGTAAATGGAATGAGGCGCATGATTATAAAGATATAAACCAGGTATCAGACATAATGCAGAAAATCAAAGATGCGGGAATTAAAACAATTATTGTAGATATGAGTAATGATGCACAATGGACAAACTATTGGAACGAGTTTAAACCAATGCTTGAAAACATACAAAAAATTTGCCGGGATAAAAATATGCAATACTTTATTCTTATAGGTGCGGCAGGAGAATTTTCGTTTTGGAATGAGAAAGCTGAACGTATTTGGAATAAGTGGGCCCAGGATACAATATACAGGAAGTATGGATTCGACGGTAAAGGCCGCGGTGAAGAACGCAATCGACCGATGATTGTTGCGTTTCAGCCTGCAGATATGTATTGGGAACGGTATGATAAAGCCCCCGACAGTGTAAAGACATATCTTTCAAAATTTTATATTGGTACCACGCAGGTGAATGACCCCATCATTCCGGAAACATCTGACGGTTGGGGATACCGTAATTACTCTCAAAACGTTAACGGGGATATAAGGTTTGCCTGTCCGAACGGCGGTGTTCCCCCAAGCGACTGGTACCGTGTAAGCGAAGCTGAATGGAGAAGAAGAGTTAAATGGGCTAGCCATGCAGAGCATTACAGCATTTATGGTTCTTATGATGATTGCTGCGATGGAATTCATTGGGGAATTGCCGATACCAAGAATACAGATGTAAAATGCAATAAGTATCCGGGCGATCAGCCTTTTATTTATTACAATGTAATAAAGGAAATTTTAACAACGGACAAGCAATAATTTTAAGTTCCAACATTAAAAATATTGACAGTATTCAAAGGATCGGGGATAGAAATGGATTTTTTTTGCATAATTTTATTATGCGATAAATGATTGCAACCTATGGCCGCTTTTAATAACAGATAGGAATTGATTAACTTGAAATAAATAAATGGGAAAAAAATGAAATATAGACACCGGTTTGTTAAATTATCCAGATACATTTTTCTTTCTGCAATTATTGGCGCCAGCTTCTGGAATTCAAATATTATTGCACAATCAAATCAGGCCAAAAATTTTTCGACCCGTCCTCCAACAGTGGACCCGACATATGGTATGACAAAGCCGGCGATCAGACACAGCCCGGAGCCGATCGCAAAATGGATCTGGGCTGCACATACTTACGATACACAATCCGTTTACGTGCGGAAAACATTCAGCTTAAAGTTGAAGCCGCATTCTGCTGATCTATATGCTACAGCAGACGACCGGTTTACTACCTGGGTCAACGGGCATATTATTGGTGCCACAACCGATACGTCCGGCGATCTAGTATGGACTCATGTTCAACAATTCAGTATAAGCACATATTTACATAAAGGCAGAAACGTAATTTCCATCAAGGCAGAAAATAAAAAAGACGCTGCGGGCATTCTGGCAATGCTTAAGGTTAATAAATCCGTTTTGTTTAATACCGACGAATCCTGGAAAGTCCTGGATCAGCCGGTTCCTCCTGAACTGTGGAATACTATTACGTTCAATGATTCCTCATGGAAGAATGTAACCGTGATTGCACCTTATGGTTCCGGTTCCTGGGGAGACAGGCTGGCAGACTGGCCGGGAAAAGGGATTGACCAGGAGTATCTTGTACATATTCCCATCACCCCAAAGAAAGTCACTGTCTTGACCGGTAAACATCAAATCACCGGGGCTGAAACTTTGGCTGACCGCAACAATGGACATGCAGTAATTTATCCCCGTTCTGAACCGGACAGCACCAAACATGTTTTACTTTTTGATTTCGGACAGGAATTATCAGGACGCTTACAGGTTTGTGGAACACAAGGAGTAAACGTTATTGTAACAACAGGTGAATCCGTCCAGGAATGTAATCATGAGGAACCTTCTCTGGATAATCACGGCCCATTTTCACTTACACTACATGGAACCCGGCCGGCATCAACTCCATATACAGCTTTTCGTTATGCCACGATTCAATATAACGGGCCAACGCCTCTGAATATAACAAAGGTTATTTGCGACTTTAAATATTATCCGGTTCAGTACAAGGGATCTTTCAACTGTTCCGATTCACTTCTTACACGGATTTGGTATACAGGCGCATACACTGCTCATCTATGCATGCAAGAAGATATCTGGGATGCACCGAAACGTGACCGTGGCCTCTGGATAGGGGACATGCAGGTTAGCGGCCAGACGATAAACGTTGCATTTGGCGATCGCTTTTTAATGGAACGTTCAATTGAACGGGTACGGGACCAGGCACAAGGAGGACGCCCTGATACGGCACTTCCCGTTAGTGAAGTTAACACCATCCCCGGTTACTCCGCAGCGTGGTTCTGCACCCTTTTAGATTATTACCTTCATCAGGGAGATAAGGCCTTTTTATCACGACAGCACGCAAAGATTATCTCGCTTCTTGAGTATTTACAGACCGATTTCGATAACAATAATCTTTTCAATAATCCCCATAAAATTTGGGATTATTGTGACTGGTCTCCGGATTTTATAATAGACGGCCCGCTTTCGCGCGCCACAACCGATCTTTATATTATTCTTGGAGTACGACAAGCTATTTACCTCCTTGATCAATTAGGGGACAAAACAAATTCTGAGCGTTTCACACAATGGGAAGGTCAACTCATACAGGCAGCCAGATCTAATCTTTATAATGCACAAATAGGCTCCTTTAGCGGTCGTCTTCAGGAAAACGTGATGGCAATACTCTCCGATGCAGCAACGCAGGAGCAAGATTCCATTATATACTCCCGTATCATAAAGCCGGGAAGTCCCGCGTGGATTGTGCCTAAAGGAACATCACTGGCTGACAACGAAGTAATGTCTCCCTACTATGGTTACTTTGTCCTTTCAGCTATGGATAAACTCCATAAGTATCAGGATGCCCTTGACCTCCTGCGGAATTATTGGGGCAATATGCTTTCACGAGGTACATCTGCATTGTGGGAAATGTTTGACCCCTCCTGGCCGCGGGACTTTAAATGGGTAATTGACAGGTTGAATTATGTAAGTTTGAGCCACGGCTGGTCGTCGGGACCGACATCATTTTTAACCGAACACATACTGGGAGTACATCCAACTTCAGCCGGTTATGACGATGTAAACATACAGCCAAACATGTGCGACTTAAAATGGGTGGAAGGCAACATACCAACTCCGCATGGAATAATTTATGTGAAAGCGTTTCGCCAAAAAAGAAGCCTCACAGTGAAAGTTAAGCTGCCCGCCGGTATGAGGGCACATATAACTCTCCCCGGCACTTCGCGAGACGTTAACCGTCCGGGCCGGTACACCTTCATATCGAAAGAATAATTTGCAGAAGAATGTTTATTATAATTATTGACTGCCTTAAGCAAGAACAGATCCTGTTTAACAATCCGGTGGGATTTTATTTGATACCGCCGGATTATTTACCGGCTAATATAAGCAGGTTATTTTAAGTTTTATTTTGCAGCTATATTATTAATAATAATTTATACCGCTTCAGGAAGTGTGAATATAATATCCGTACCTTTTCCAAATTCACTTTTAACCGATATTGTTCCTCCCTGCTGTTCAAGCATTTCCCTGCAGATCATCAGTCCTAAACCAGTGCCTTCTTCCTGCTTGGTCCCTCTTGTAGATTTTACAGTTAAACCAAATAAATCTTTAATTTGATTACTTGTCATTCCAACGCCGTTATCAGCAACGGTTACTTGAATAAATTCATTACCAACTCTATCCGTCGATATTTTTATTAACCCGTCTTTATCCGTAAACTTTATAGCATTTGAGATTAAATTTTGCATTACGGAATGAAGCATATTATAATCGGCTAGAACAAAAATATTTTTTTCTGTTTCGTTAAGAAGTGTAATTTCCTTTAATTTAGCATTCCCTGAGAGAAGATTTAATACCGTCTCTGCTTTCTCATAAAGATTTATCTTTTCAGGTTCAAATTCCATCTGCCCCGTTTCCAATCTTGACCAGTTAAGTAAATTTTCGAGAAGTGTGTATTCATTTTTCAAAGAATTAAATATCGCCTTGTTATATTTTTTTATTTCCTCGGTGGATAATGAGTCAAAATCATTCACTAATATTTCGGAAAAGCCTAGAAGCGGGTTAAAAGGGCTTTTTAAATCATGGGCTATAATAGAAAACAGCTTATCTTTATCTGCATTAAGTTCTTTTAATTTCTGAGAATATTTTTCTAATTTTTCTTCGGCAAGTTTGCGTTCGGTAATATCTTCAACAATTCCATGATAATAAAGTGGCTTACCACCGGGATCACGCACAATACGTGCGTTCTCTCTTACATAAACAGTTGAGCCGTTTTTACAGATCCAGGCTGATTCCAATCCTTTAACTTCTTCATATGTTTCGATAAATTGTACAAACTGTTTTCGTTCATATGAAGGTTCAAAACCGGTTTTCTCCAGGTTTCTTTCCGAAATTTCTTCAAATGAGGAGTAACCGAGCATTTTTAATAAAGCAGGGTTTGCAAGCAATATTTTTCCATCCGGGGTTGTCCTGTATATACCCAGCGGAGAATTTTCATAGAGCTGGCGGTAACGCTCTTCGCTTTGCCGGAGAGCTTCTTCAGCTTGTTTTCGCTGGGTTATAATTAGTTCAATTCCATCATAACAATATGAGCCATCCTCCAATTTACTGGGAGTTGACGACAAAGATGACCACCTGTATTTTCCATCAGGTCCCTTTACCCTGATCTCAGCTCTGAAAGTTGAACATGTCTTTAAGGATTCAGTTTCAATAGCTCTCAATAATGCGATATCGTCCGGATGAGTTGAAGCATATATCAAATTAGGATCGGCCATACCTTCTTCGGGAGCTATACCATGAAGTTTTTTAACAGAGTCACTTAAATAAGTAAATTTTCTGGAGCCATCAGGACTTACAACAGCCTGGTATATCATTCCCTCTGTAAAATTATTACTTATCGTTTGTAAACGGGATTCTGTTGACTTACGCAGGATCAATTCATGCTGCGTTTGGCGGAATGCCCGGTCTAAATTTCTTACTATCAAATATTGAAGCAGAATAAGCAGACCTAATTGTAAAATAAAAATTGACCATATACTAAAAGGAGTGGGCGCAACAGTACTTACAGGTACAAGCCCGTAGTAATCCGCTATAACCAGACCCAGGCTAATGAATGTTATGATTAAAGCTGTCAAAAGGCTTTCTCTCCATCCTATTAGCAATCCCACGAACAGGACAAGAGAAAGCCAGTCATAGATTGCATTTGATCTAATACCTCCGCCGGTCCACACCAACCAGAAAATCATTAACATGAATATGTTAACCAACAGAATTGAAGCAAATCGCTTAAGCCCTTTGCTGTTAAGGAAAAGCAGGACTAATATCGCCAAATCAAACAAGCACAGCCCATAAAACCAGCGATGAAAATTTTGCGGAAGTGTAATGGATAAAATAGCTGAAGAAAAAGTAACAATAATTGTTGAACCGATTATCAATTTGAAAAATGTTTCCGCCTGATGAACTTTATCGAATTCTGAATAAGCCGGTTGTGTTATAAATTTATGTATCATAATGATCAATTAATATTACCAATTAAATTGTGCTATAATTCTTTAAATATTTTTAAACTAAAAATTTTACTACCACTGATGTACAAAAAGCACAACTTTTACAGGGAAACCGAGTTAACCCAATCTATTATCGTATTTTACAGTTAATAGTTAACAATTGTTAGTCGTTTTATTAATTTTTAAGCAGAATTTGCCAATTTCCCCGTTTTTTTTACAAAAGATATGTCAATATAATATTGCTTAAGAGCGTTACGGCATCTTTAAGCCTGATCCGTGCCATTTATTTCCCATTGGATTTTGCACATCAACCCTTGCGGCATATTACATTAAGGCTTTTTTAATTCACGAAAAATCCAGGAACAAATTTTATGAAATTGTGCCCCTCCATCCATTAAGAAAACATGCAAATACTTTATATAATTTTGCAATTGCTCTATCTTTTTCATTTCTGTATTTATTTGACGGGAGTCGTTTATTCCAGATGTATGTTTCTTTAGTGTATATAATTATAAGCTCCCAAGTAATTAAAGTAATTACAAAACTACGCAAAGAATCAGTTATGGGTACCTACCTGAAATAATTTAAATCAGAACGATAAATGTTTTAATGGAGCCGAATGATTGAATGAGTGGTTCAATGAATGAATGCAGGCCTAATAAATACACAGTTTGGAGTAAAACTTTCAGAAACGTATATTATAGGAATTATAAATGGAGGATTATGAAAGAATCCAGTAAAGTATTTTTAATAATTTTATTTTTATTATCAAGAAACCTTAGCTTTTCACAAAATTCAGGTTCACCTTATGAGATAACCAAATGGCAGGGATCCAGAACTGCAGCAGTGTGTTTTACATTTGATGACAACTGTCCGAATCAGCTTGCAAAAGCACTACCTTTATTCGATCATTATGGCTTTAAGATGACTTTCTTTACGGTTATTAATTGGAAACCTGACTGGAGCGCACTGCAAATCGCTGCAAATGAAGGCCATGAAATTGCAAGCCATACAATTTCCCATCCAAGGTTAGATACATTAAATTATGTGCAGGAAATAACCCAATTAAAGAATTCGCAAGATTCAATAAATGCACAAGTTAAAGGGCAGAGGTGTTTAACTATAGCATATCCGTATTGTATTGAAGATAATAAGTCTATCTGCGAGAAATATTATATTGCCGGCCGGGGATGCTCCGGAGGAATAGAGTCTAATACTCCATCTGATTTTATGAATATCAGTTCAATAGTCTGCGGTACGCTTGGCTCCGTGAAAACTGCCGGGGACTTTAATAATGAAGCTGACACTGCCGCAGAATCAAACGGCTTTGTTGTTTTCCTTATCCATGGTATTGATAATGACGGAGGTTATTCTCCCATTACATCCGCAAATCTTAGGGGAGCACTCAATTACCTTCAGGTAAATAATAAAAAATTCTGGGTATCCACATTTAGTAATATCGTAAGATATATAAAGGAACGGAATGATACTTCAGTACTTGAAACATCAGTTACCGATAGCAGCATTACTCTATTTGCAGCAGGCACCTTAACTGATTCAATATTCAATTACCCTATTACAATCAGGCGGCAGATACCGAATGACTGGCCGTCGGCCACTGTTCTTCAAAATAATGGAATGATTAATTCAAGAATAGTAAACACAAATTCGCTTAAATATATTGAGTTTGATGCTGTTCCCGATAACGGTGAAATTGTGATTTCAAAAAGGGAAATTACAAGTATTTATAAAAAGAATATACCGGAGTTAATAATACTCGATATAAGACAAAAAGATCCAGGTTCGCTTAGACCATCAGCAATTATAAATTACAGACTGCCGGAATCAAATTTTGTGATATTAAATGTGTTAAACGTGTCGGGTCAAAAAGTAGAGACCCTGGTTAATAAAGAACAAAAAGCGGGTACCTACCAGTTTCACTTTGATGAATCCAAACTAACAAACGGTGTATACTTCTGTAGTATTGAAGCGGGGAAATATAAACAGGTAAAAAAAATAATGCTGCAAAAATAATCTAATGAAAGAGCAAAGAATACTTTTTAACCCGGTAAGTATATCAATGATAAATAGTTTGCAAATTCATCTATACTTCAAAAAGGAGCAAATTTAATAATGCCATACAAGTCTTTTTCCCTTACACTTTTTGAGAACGGATTTTTTCGTCCATTAACTTATTTATTTCATACATCATTTATTGCAACTCTATTTTTTATATCACTAAGTTTTATTTCTCTTTGTTTAGCTGAACCGCAAGAGAAATCCACTTTTTCCAAAAAATGGGTTGGAACCTGGAGTTCTGCACCACAACTAGTTGAGACAGCCAATAATCCTCCATCACCCGGTTTAAGTAATAACACAATCAGGCAAATTGTTCACCCTTCAATAGGCGGAGATAGTTTGCGGATAAGATTTTCAAATGAATTTAGTAAGAGTCCCGTAGTAATGAATTCCGTCCATATTGCAATTTCAAAAGGCAACGGGACAATTGATACAACCACAGATAAAGTTATATACTTCGGAGGGCTGCAGAAAATTACAATGGAACCGGATTCCGCAGTTATGTCAGATCCTTTTCAATTTGCATTACCGCCATTAACAGATGTTGCAATCACTATTTATTTTGGGAGTACGTCACCGGATATAACCGGTCACCCGGGATCGAGAACTACATCATATATATTAACGGGTAATAATGTTAGTACCGCTGATTTTTCTACGGCTGTAACAACGCAGCATTGGTATGTTATCAACACAATTGAAGTATTGACTTCAGATTCTGCAAATGCAGTAGCCATACTTGGAGACTCAATTACCGACGGACGCGGTTCTGATACGGACAAACAAGATCGCTGGCCGGATGAATTGGCAATCCGTCTTCAAGCAAATAATAATACACGTGAAACAGCGGTTCTGAACGAAGGGATCGGGGGAAACTGCGTACTTGGTTTTTGTCTGGGGCCTTCTGCATTAAACCGGTTTCAACGTGATGTTCTTAATCAGAATGGAGTAAAGTGGTTAATTATACTTGAGGGAATAAATGATATAGGCGGAGCATACGGCTCACAAGGCTCAACACAGACAGCACAAAATTTAATTGCAGCTTACGGACAGTTTATAGATGAAGCTCATGTCGCAAAGATTCTTGTTTATGGAGCTACCTTACTTCCATTTGGCGGTTCCTCTTACGATTCACCCGATCATCAAACTGCATGGCAAACAGTAAATGATTGGATAAGACATAGCCGCCGTTTTGATGCAGTTATTGATTTTGATTCTACAATGCATGATCCGACTGACACAACAAAACTATTGTCCATCTATGATTCCGGCGACCACCTGCACCCAAGTGAAACCGGGCACCAGAGGATGGCTGAGACAGTTGACCTGACATTGTTTGATAACGGCATAACCACTGTTATCAATGAGAAAGCAGTTAATATTCAAAATCGATTTTCACTTTTGCAGAATTATCCAAACCCGTTTAACCCGTCTACCATAATAAGTTTTTCAATCCAAAAAGCCGGAAAAGTAAGAATAACTATTTATAATCAGCTAGGACAACAAGTGGCTTTAGTTACAAATAAAGAGTACCAGGCGGGCAATTATTCAATTAATTTTAATGCAGCTTCACTTGCAAGCGGAGTTTATTATTACAGGATTATTTCAGACAGCTTTAGTCAAACTAAAAAAATGATTTTGTTAAAATAAATTGGAATTATATTAGCTATAAATAATTTTATATATCATTTTTAAGCATATTCAAATAAGTTTGACTTTTAACCAAATGAAAGATATTTTTCATTTGGTAAGTAAACTAATGACATTCAATTTGCAATTTCAGCAATATTACAAATAGGAAAAATTTAATGATGAAATATAAATTCCTTTTCCATATTATTTTTATTAACGGATTTTTTCGTTCTTTAACTTATTTATTTCATTCCCTATCCATAGCAACCACAGTATTTATAACATTTTGTTTTATATCCTTTTGTTTTGCCCAACCGCTGGGAAATTTCTCTTCTACTAATAAATGGGTTGGAACCTGGAGTACAGCGCCGCAACTAGTTGAAAAAGGCAACAATCCTCCATCACCCGGTTTAAGTAGTAACACGATCAGACAAGTTGTTCATGTTTCAATCGGCGGCGACAGTTTGCGGATAAAATTTACAAATGAGTTTAGTAAAAGTCCTGTAGTAATGAATTCCGTCCATATTGCAATTTCCAAAGGAAATGGGACAATTGATTCTACAACAGATAAAGTTATATATTTCAACGGGGCGCCGGAGATTACAATAGGGCCTGATTCTGCAATTATGTCGGATACTTTTCAATTTGCATTACCGCCATTAACAGATGTTGCAATCACTATTTATTTTGGAAATACGTCGCCGGATATAACCGGCCATCCCGGATCGAGGACTACATCATATATATTAGCGGGTAATAATATTAATACAGCGGATTTTTCTACTGCAGTCAAGGCAGACCATTGGTATATTATCAACACAATTGAAGTATTGGCACCTGGATCAACAAATGCATTGGCTATAATCGGGAACTCAATTACCGACGGCCGCGGCTCGGGAACTAATAAACAAGACCGCTGGCCGGATGAACTAGCCATCCGCCTTCAGGCAAATAACAATACAAAACAAGTAGCGGTTCTGAATGAAGGGATCGGAGGAAACTGTGTACTTCATGCTTGTTTAGGACCATCTGCATTAAACAGATTTGAACGTGATGTTCTTAAACAGAATGGAGTAAAGTGGATAATTATCTTTGAAGGAATAAATGATATCGGCGGAGCGTTTGGCCCACAGGGTTCGGTAAAAGTGGCGCAAGATTTAATTGCCGCTTACGGACAGTTAATAGACAAGGCTCATGCCAAAAATATAAGAGTGTATGGAGCTACTTTACTTCCCTTTGGCAGTTCATTTTATGATTCACCAGATCATCAAAAAGCGTGGCAGACGGTCAATGACTGGATACGTCATAGCGGGCGTTTTGATGCGGTTATTGATCTGGATTCGGCGATGCATGATCCGGAGAACGTAACAAAACTCCTGCCCGCTTATGACTCCGGCGACCATCTGCACCCAAGTGAAACCGGGCACCGGATGATAGCTGAGGCAGTTGATTTAACTTTGTTTGAAAATAAACCGGATAAATAATCAGGGTGCAGGAATTTTAATTCCACTCATCATTCTCCCGACACAAAAAAAAGATTCACTGGCAGTATCTGTAAAAGGGTAAACGTCAAGCATCAGGTAATAATAGTGGAAACCGGAATCTAATGGTTTGGTCGTTAGCGTCCGGATACTATCTTCTCCCTTTACCCTATTACAGACTTCTCTAAGATCAAACTGAACTTTCTGAGCATTTTTGGCTTCAAAACGTAAAATAACTCTTGATTAAGAATCTACTTTTGGAAATTCCAGTCACTGGATATTTGTTGAAGCCGGTTTTGAATTCACGTATAAGTCATTGCCCTTTGTTATACAAGTGCTGTTAATTATTAAGAGCATTATTATTGCAATTAATTTTCTTTCCAATTTATTATAGCTATTTAGTTAATTATTAACCTTTACAATTATCTGCGTAAACGAATGTGCCGGAAATGAATAAGTTATTTTATTCTCTTCAGTTTTAATCTCATTGGTTACAGGCATATACTGCTGCTGTTTATCAAATGTAAATGGAACGTTAAGCGAGTCGCTGTCTACTAATATTGCTTCAGCTTTTCCGGCAAAAGCCCCGGAGTTATTAATTACTTCTGCTGTAATTGTTTTATCTTTATCTCTGTTAACAACATTTAATATAATAGTATTTGTCTCATTATTGTATACCGTAGTGACATCAAGGTAAGGGATACCTTTAAACTTATCTGTATTAAAAGTATCACACTCAACATAAGTATCAACCGACCTGCCTCGGCAGTAGTTTGAGAATAATTTGAATATATAGAATAGAGGCGCTTTAAAGCTTCCTTTTTCCCGTTCACCCGATAGCAAAGAAGTCATCATTGTGAAGTTTGCCATCTTAACTATATCAGCATGACGTATAAATGAATTCAGGCATTGTGCTATAGGCAATACCGATAAAAAGTTTCTACCGAAAGAACCCCACTCATCAACTGAAATATAGATCGGGTTCTTAAAGTCTTTCATTATTTTTACAGCATCGATTTCATCGGAGGTTGCTCTGATCTTTTCTTCAAAATCCATTGCGCTTTGTCCCATGAAAGAATAATAGTCTGATGAATTTTCCCAGTAGCGGTGAATGGAAATATAATCTATCATAGCTCCCAGCCCTTCAAGCACTTTACGATTCCACTCGAACCACTGACCTGTACTTTCGTAGTACGATGATCCGGAAGCTACAAATTTTATTGTATTGTCTACAGATCTCATTGCCTTAGCAGCTTCTCTAGCAATCTTCACATAATCTTCGACATCTTTATGGCCAAGTTCCCATGGCGCACCGTCAACTTCATTGCCCAAATCCCATAATTTTATGTTATAAGGCTTTTCATTACCATATTTAGCGCGTAAATCCGAATAGTATGTTCCTTTCGTATAATTGCAGTATTCTACCCACCGGCATGCCTCGATTATTGTACCCAATCCAAGATTTACACATACAACATTTTCACTTCCTATTGCCATATTTAATTTAACCCACTCATCCGTGCCTACTTGATTACTATCTACCCCGCCCCATGCCAGATTTATTCGAGCTGGACGCTGGTCTTTAGGTCCAATGCCATCCTCCCAGTTATATCCCATTGCAAAATTACCTCCCGGCCAGCGCATGTTGGTTATTTTAAGTTCTTTCATCGCATCAATGTAATCTTTCCTGAATCCGTATTCGTCTACAAGCGGTGAGGAAGGATCGTACAAATTTCCATAAAGGGTATTAAAGTATATTGTGTCCGGCAAACCCAATCTCTTGCCGCTAAATTGGATAGGTTCCATAAAAACGCCGTAAATATGAGGATCTATTTCGCTGATAACGCGGTTAGGATTTATTGAAATTCTCGCCGTCTGGGCAAGAGTGAAATAGGGAAATACGATAAAGAGTAAAACAAAAAATTTTTTCATTCAACACCTTTATTATTATAAATTAATATTCCTTATTTCTGATAAATCATTTTAATTGTTTCGGAGAATTTATTAGTTTGCATCCTGCATAAGTATACTCCACTTGCCAGTCCCTGTGCGCTCCATTGCAGGCGGTGTTCCCCTGCAGGAACTTCACCTTCGATAAGCGTTTCAATCAAACGGCCATTAATGTTATAAATTTTTAATGTCACATATTCAATCATTGCCATATAGAAAACTATTATAGTGGAAGGATTGAAGGGGTTTGGAAAATTCGCACACAACTTAAATCCGGAAGGCACTTCCGATTTAGGAGATTGTTTTACAGCAGTTACCAAATTAGATCCATTACCGACAAGTTGAATTTCACTTAGCTGATTTGTTCCGATGCCCTTTTTGTTGAGCAGGTAAAGATAATTATCTGTTATCGAGGAAGTTGTTGCACCATCGGTCAGAGGTCCGGGCAATGGTAAGGATGATGCCTCCGGATTTAGTCCCATTATGTTGGCTGCTATACTATCGGTTGCTACCGGATCCAACCCTGCGAATAAGGCATGTTTCGTAACCGGGGCAAAATTAGCGCACCAAACTCCCTCACCCCCTGTGGAACACATAATTCCATCAACCACGGCAAGATGGACAGGGCGGGCCGCGTTCAAATCGCATATGGTTTCAGGTAAATAATTCCATTCCGAGTTAGTACTGACAACATGGTGAAGCCTTCCCCTGCGCCCATTATCATTATTGATTGTATATAATGTCATGGGAACCGTACCAATCTGGTTCTTGAGTGAACATGTGAGACCGGCAGCAGAATGCTGTTTCATTTTCGGAATTGATACATAAACATCAACTTCCTGTAAAATTTTGTTCATTGTGAACGAAGGAAAATTAAAGTAATTATTTCCGGTGGATACGGTTGTAATATTGGCGGCAGTAGTATCATTTAAATCAACAACATTGCAGCCCAGTGCTTTCCAAACGTTGAGATATCCGTAGACGTCATTAGATCCGAAAGGCGCGGTAGATCCGGCAGTCTGCCAGTTTGTATCCCAGAAGGAATCCACAATATAAAGATCTGTTGGGTTAACACCGCAATCAAGGATATACTGGCCAACAGCCTGCAGTACTAATGGATTGGTCCACATTGCCTGGGTTACTGTATATGAACCGAGCTTCGAACTTGAAGCATTTCCCGAACCGCCTGTAAGATTTATTTTTATAGCAACCTTCTTGCTTTTACTGAACAATGCCGAAACTTTGCCGGATTGATTCTGGTCAAGCAAACTGAGAATGGAATTGACTAATTGTTTGACACCGCCGTTAGCATCATCATAAATATAGCTATCGGCGGGAGTATTTGTTGTATTAGTAATCGCAACCATCGCCAGGTACGAAAAAATCTGATTATGGTTATAGCCAAAAATTCCTGAGGGCTTCAAATATGGTGCAGCAATAACGCCTGCCGCAGCAGTACCAAGTGTTTTTAAAAAGTTTCGGCGTGATGGATTTATCTCATTTGAGTTTTCCGAATCTTTTTTTTTCATACAACCTCTTGAATGTTAAACTATGTTTTTAAAATATTTTGAGCTAAAAAAATTTGTCGTCATACTCACCCAAATGCCCGGTGGAATCTCACCGTCGTTACAAATCCAAATACTCAATTCAATCTATGAATAAAGTTCATTAAATTAAAATTGATAGAAGCATGTGCTGTTGAGCGCCTTTATTAAAAATCTATTAATTTCTTGTTACAATAATACTTAATTATTTTGTCTAATCTATTTTAATCCTGATCATCTTCAAATCTTTGTTATCGGAACTGGTTCCTTATAAGAATTTATATTCTCCTGCGGACTCGTTCATTGCATAGTTGGTGGTGTCAAAACATTCAAAAGTTTTCGACGGAAGTTCTATTTTTACATCCTGTGCTGTACCGGCTTTTACAGCCGTACGCTTAAAAGCTCTTAATGATTTGAACAGACCGCCTGCATCATTAAGCTTGCGCATATAGTACTGGACAATTTCAACACCATCAACTTTACCTATATTCGAAACAGGAATGGTCAGTTCAATTTTATTATTTACATTTATTTCGATTTTTACTGGCTTATGCGTTACCAATTGACAAAGTGGCATAACTTAAACCATAACCAAACATAAGGAAAGGATCTTCGCCGTAAATTTCTTGCCCTTTTTGTATTGCCTCATTGTACTTGGCGCACGTTTCATCTGAAGCCGCAGTAAAAATAAGGTATACCAATTGGTCGAAGAATGGGACAGCCATTCCGATAAGTTTAGGGAAAATAGTAACATTATTATTATTTGCGAGGCGATGCAATGCTTCACTACACCAGTTAAAGGATTTAATTCCAAGATAGGGGACAGCCCCAAATATATCACAGATCAAGGCAGCTTTCTCTTTCAAAGTCAACAGGATATTAAATCTTTCGCTCGTCCTTCGGAAGTTAAAATAGGATTTTAATATGGCAATTGTTGACAGGATGCGCCGTAGTAATTAAATTTGTTGCTGCAACACAAAGCTATTTCTTAATATTTTATTGTAATAATAATTTCACAAAATATTTCCTGTTCTTGTATATTTAGATTAGTAATAGGACTCTTGATAACATTCTTATTTATACCTGTTATTTGGATTCAATGGCAAAAGGAATAAACTTTCTTGTACAGTTATTATTATCTCCTGCGGGGCCAGGCCATTTGCTTCTGCCCGGAGAATAATCGTTCCGGTATTTTTCTCTTTAAAAGGTCGGAGGATGGCAAGAGCCTGACCGTGATACGTTTTGCAAACCGGGTTGTTAAAGCTTTCCATATCGTACGGGCAGGAATTTCCCGAACCTGCCAGTTCCCCGTTACCTGATACTGCTAATGTAACCGGAATGCCTGCATTTGGAACAACATCGCCCTGAGCATCTGTTATTTCTACCTTTACATACGAAAGATCGTTGCGGTCAGCTCTTATTTTAGTTCTGTCGGCAGTAAGTTTTATTTTAGCCGGAGGCCCGGTTGTTCTAAGCACTTTCGAAGCCGCTTCGATTCCATTCTCCATTGCTATTGCTTTTAATACTCCCGGTTCGTAAGGTACTCTAAAGTTTGCAATGAATTTGTTACTGTCGCCGATTGGTTGCTCGGCAATGATTTTACCATTCAATTCGAGCCGGATAACCGGGTAATTGGAAAAAACCCTTACATCTAGCATTTTGCCTTCGTTACCGGGCCAGTTCCAGCTCTGAAATTCGTCCGGCCATCCCCAGTAACTGACAACTTCTTTTTTCCCTTCAGGAACGGGTGCGTGAACAACCATTTCCAGCCTGCTGTTATTCCAGATTATATCCCTGTATAGCGATTGTGGTTTTTTATAACCACAAAGATCAATATCTCCGCAAAAGGCGTTAAACCAGGGCCATGGTACTAAACCAACCCTCATGGGATTGTCGTTAAAGTGGGTGTTGCCGACACCTGTTTCCCCAAGGTAATCCATAGCAGTCCATACAAAATCGCCTATCACCCATGAATTCTTTTCAACTTGTTTCCAGTTGCTGTAGGCATCTCCAGGGAACGATTCCGTCCCCATCATTATTCTTTCCGGAAATTGAGCATGATCAGATTCGTATTTTGTCCAGAGGTAATTGTATCCAGCTATGTCAAGATTTGAAAATGCCGGAGCTGTAGTTGACCAGTCTTGACCATTATGATCCCAGAAACCGCATATCGCTTCTGTTACTGGCCGGGTTGGGTCAAGACGGCGAATTTCATCAGCCAGCCTTTTTGTGATGATGTAACCCACGGAATCTGCCCGTTCGTTTATCTCATTTCCGATACTCCAGAAGATCACCGAAGGATGATTCCTGTCGCGAAAAACCATGGATTCAATATCTTTCTGCCACCAATCTTTAAAATAGAGATGATAATCCTGTGGGTTTTTTGGCTTCTCCCACATATCGAATGCCTCATCGATTACCAGAATGCCATTTCGATCGCAAGCATCGAGAAATTGTTCCGAAGGAGGGTTATGACTGGTTCGTATGGCATTGAAACCGTATGCCTTCATCAGTTCCACCCGTCGTTCCTCGGCGCGGTCTATAGCGGCCGAACCCAGAAAACCATTATCGTGGTGCATGCATCCGCCTTTCAGCAAAACCTTTTTACCATTCAAGGTAAATCCGGTTTGTGCACTGAAGTGGATTGTCCTTATCCCAAAAGTTGTACTGACTTTGTCGGTAATAATACCATCAGTTACAACCTGTATTTCCGCTGTATAAAGATTAGGTTCTTCAACCGACCACAATCTGGGCTTAGAAATGGTTATGTCCTGAATGATTTCCCGGCTGCCCGCTGAAATTGTGCTTAAAGGCGATTCGGCAGTTTGTGAAACATTTTCATCCGGACCAATAACCTTGATTAAAAGTTTTATATCTGAGGCTTTGGCAGCATTATTCCTGATTACAGATGCTACTTTTACAACAGCATTATTGGAGGATATATCCTTTGTGGTTATAAAAACTCCATTGTGTAAAATGTGAACCGCTTGTTTTTGAATCAGCCAAACATGCCTGTAAATCCCTGACCCACTATACCAGCGGGAATTTTGACCTTCGTTCCGGACTTTAACAGCAATAACATTCGCCTGACCTGACGGTTTAAGAAAACCGGTGATATCAAAATCAAAAGCAGTATAACCATAGGGATGTGTGCTCGCCAACTTTCCATTTATCCAAACATCGCAATCCATATACACCCCGTCAAAATTGATAATCGAATTGGTATATTTTTCATGAGAGTTCAACGTAAATGTTTTACGATACCAAGCTGTACCGCCCAAAACATAACCTGTTGCGGTTGTTCCCGGACTTTCTCTGGAAAATGGACCGATTACTTGCCCGGGTACCTGTCCGGGTAGATTTTCCACACTCCAGTCGTGAGGCAAATCTATATCTCTCCACGAACTATCATTAAACGAAGGGTTCTCGGCACCTTTGGCATCTCCCAAATAGAATTTCCAATTGTTATCGAAAAGCTGTTTAGGCTGCATGATTTCCTGTGCTTTGACGCTTATAATGCTGCCCATTAAAATTACTATTGCCATTGACAAAAGTTTTAAATATTTCAACATGATATTATAATTCAAATTTCTAAAAAGGACTATTGATAACATTTTTGTTTCCTTTATTTTTATTAATTATTATAGTTATCTTGCAATAGTTTTATGGTTCGGCCTAACAATTATGTACCTTCTGTTAATTAAAGTTCTCCGATAATTCCAATTGAGTTACCTGCTTGTATATTATATGTTTTAGTTTTTTTTCATTAGATTTTTTATTTGGTTGTTTTAATACGATTTTCAAATGATTCACAAAACGCTAATACCAATAAGCATTTCATTTGTAATGCTATCCTGAAGCAACAGAATTGCAATACTTAAAGCAAAATAGAATTCCGGCTTCCATATCAAACCCTTACATAATTAAAAGTGCAGTAATAATTTATAGTTTAACCACAAACTTTCAGGTTTTACAAATTGCTTCTTTATCGAACTTTTCTATCATAGCTTTTTCAGTTCTTTACTTCAGTTTCACAATTCTTAGCGCTATATATGGTTTTGGAGGTAATACTAATAAAACTTTTCTGATCTTCATATTAATCGACCTTGTTAGTTATCTATATTAATTTACATTAGATAAATTGGAGAATATTTTTATAACTTAATCAATTTTTCCAATCCCGTGTATATTACCTCTTTATCATATTTTTGCGCTAAATCTATTCCGGTACCTTTGTTTTTGTCCACAAGTACTATTTTGAATTTACGTTCACTAAGCATTCCTGGAAATTCTCCTTTTCTATCACCGATAATCAAAACTTTTTTCATATTATCCCAGGTAAAAGTTATTGTAGAATAAGCTCCTTTCTCATAATTGTAATTATCGTTTTCGTCTTCGTATAATGTAAACTCACCGTGAGCGCCGGGATAGATTCGTATTTCAAGATTATCCCATTTCTTCTCCGTAGCATATTGTACATTAGGCCCAATTGGAAGTATTGAACCTGCCTTTAGATACAATGGAATGATGTCGACAGGTGTTTCTTTTTTTACTGTTTGTCCGCCGGGGTATTTTTTGCCTGTCCAGAAATCAATCCACTCTGTGCCCTTTGGTAGATAAACATTTTCATTTTTTGTTGTGCTGAAATCTTCAATCCGGGTGGTATCCTTTCCATGTACACTAATTTTTGAATACATCGGTTCGGTTACCGGGCAAACGAGTATTGATTTGCCGAACATATACTGGTTATTAATATCAAGTACTTGTTTATCTTTTACAAAATCCATCATCAACGCCCGCATCATAGATGATTGATTGGCAGTAACGTCCCATGAGGTAGAATAAATATAGGGTAACAAATTATAACGAAGCCTTATATATTTTTCAATGGCATCATATATCTTATCACCTTTCTTACCGAACTGGTAAATTTCACGCGGGGCATCTGTACCGTGTGAACGCATCATCGGGCAGAATGCGCCGAATTGAAGCCAGCGAACATACAGTTCCCGGTAATTTGCATCATTAAGCCTGTGACGGAAATTCCAAAGGAAAAATCCGCCGATATCTGTGTTCCAATATGGTATTGCGCAAAGTGAATAATTAAGCCCGGCGGAAATTGAATTCCTTAATGCATCCCAGGATGCAACAATATCACCTGACCATGTATTGGCTCCGTAACGCTGCTGCCCTGCAAACATTGAACGGGTTAGTATAAACACACGCTTGTCGGATGTTACGGAACGTTGATGATCGTAAACACCGCCTACAGTCATCAGAGGAAAAGCGTTGCAAACTTTTCGATACGGTCCTAAATAAGTTCTTTCATCGAAATCGGAAGGTTTCGATTCAAGATGATCCGGTTCTGATGAATCAAGCCACCACCCGTCCATGCCAAGCGAAAATATACCTTTATTAAGGTAATCCCAGTAGATGTTGCGGGCTTCAGGATTAAATGCATCATATACTTTTACTCCTGACGGATACTTGGGATCAGGAGGCCAGGCATCTGTACTGCTCAATGGCCATGTTTTGAAATGAAGCAGCATACCCTTTTCATCTAATATTTTATATTGATCAGTTTTGGGCCCAAACGATGCCCATGCTGAAATGATGATATGTGCATTCATCGAATGTATATCGCTGATCATTTTCCTGGGGTCTGGGAATTGAGGGTTAAGAAACTCCATTGCATTCCAATGAAAGTTGTCGCCCCAATACTGCCAGTCCTGAATAATACCATCCAAAGGAACGCCTAACTCACGGTATTTCTTTACCACATCAATTGTTTCATTCTGGCTTTTATATCGTTCCCTGCTTTGCCAATAACCATATGTCCAAAGAGGAAACATAGGAACTTGCCCGGTAAGATCACGCATTTGAGCAATTACCCCATCAGCAGTACCGCCGCCATAAATAAAATAATAATCGATGCAATCACCCACTTCAGAATTAAAAGATGTTTCTTCCGCATTATCAATAAAAGTGGTTGGCGAATAATTATCCCAAAATACTCCGTATCCTTTGGCCGATTGGAAAAAAGGGACAAAGTCTTCCGTATTATTTTGCAGCATGTACATTTCCAGATTGCGTTGTATCATTTTTCCTCTTTGCTGCTGCCCCAAACCATAGATGGCTTCCGTTTTGTCAAGAAGAAAAGCCTGGCGTACCTTAAAACTTTGCTCTGTTGCATCCATTGTTGGAGTAAGTTCAGTACCATTATCTTTTTCGTTTAGTAAAATATTACCTTTCGAATCGGAAAAAATAATTTTGCCGGTCTGCAAATTATACATCACATTTAATAATTTACTGCTGAGTGTAACAATATTATTTGCATCGGTTATTGTCAGGTCGGTTTTTCCGGGAGTTTTAGTTACTGAAAGGCTTATTTTTTTTTCGCTGCTGCCCGCTGGGGTTTTAATTAACCTTACAATAGCAGGTGAATAAAACTCTATGTTTACATCCACAGATTGAAATTTTGTTTTAATTCCGTAGTCAGTTTTTGTATATTGCTGCCCGAATGTTTGCCCGATTAGCAATATTAGAAAACTTAAAAATATCTTTGTCTTTTTCATTTTATTTCCCATTTTATAATAGAATAACATATTTTTATAACTTTTTAATTCCATAAAAAATATTAAGCAATTTATTAACTGAAGTTGCTCAGATATTAATAATTTTATTAAGTTGCCCCGGGTTTTTGGCACAGCCATCACTATGTGAAATTCAGAGAATAATTAAGCCCGGACTTTATGTAGTTCGCTCATTCAACTCTTACAATTTTGCTTATCTTGCTGATACCATTTTCATTAAAAGCGTTAATTGTGAAATAGTACCCGGACAAACTGTTTAAATTTCTAATTGTTATTGTATCATCTCCCAATACCTGGTAATTCTGATATAACTTATCTTTTGAAGTTCCATAACTAATATTGAAACCAACTGCATCCGGGTTCTTATTCCACTTTAGGTTTACTATACACCTGTCTGTAGATGAACGGTCAATATTAAACTCCTTAATTCTTGCCGGGATATTTCCTCCACCGTTACCAAAAACACGCAGTCCGGCGATAGCAAAAGTACCCCCCGGTACATGATAATTCGTTAGTCTGATAAACCGGGCATGTATGGGAGTCTTAAGCTCCAGGTAATCATAGGGTACATCCGTCTTATTTTCAGTTTTATCAGCGAGAGTATGCCAAATTTTATTATCTGATGAATATTCCAAAAGATATTGATAGTAGATATCTGAATTACGGCCGTATAATTGTGTTTCGTTTTCAGCAAAATTAATCTGAACGGCATTTATTGTACATTTCCTCTGCAAATCAATTGATATCCACTCACCTTTGTTGCCGGTTTTAGCGCTCCAGTATGAACGGATATTTTCATCTGACGCGTATTGTTTTGGATGGCCGGATAATTCGGAAGAAACCTCAACCGGTTTGTTATAAGAAAGCAGCATCCAATGAGGAAATAATTCATCCTTACCAGATATTTTTTTATTCGGTACTTTGAAAGGGAAATCACCAAAACCGGTATATGTATATAATTCCCCATCCTTATCGAAAAACATTGGGAATAATCCTAGCCGCCTTTCAAACATATGTTTCTGGGATATGGTCATAGTTGAAATATGCCAGTAGTTGCCGTACTTATCCTGAAATGTACTGCTGTGTCCCGCACCTGCAATAAATCCTTCCGGTTTCGATGAACAAGGATTATTTGGTGCAAGCGAATAATATCCCAGGGCTTTGCCGGATACATAAAGGCCGTCGCAATAACTTTTAAATTCGGTGCCCGGGGCTGCATACTGCAAATAATACTTGCCATTATGCTTTGTCATCCATGAGCCTTCTATCCATGGACTGGCCGTCTTATCATTGTAGTCTCCTGTCCGTTCCCATCCGTAAATGTCTTTGTGGCTGTTGAAAAGCTCTTTTGGTTTACCGATGGGGTTAAAAGATTTGGTGTCTAATTCAACCCCATAAATAGGATTTATATTTGAACATCCGTAGTAAAGATATAAGCGACCATCATCGTCAAAAAACAAACACGGATCAGTCATTCCTATCGGGAATGCCGGATTAACTATTTGCCATTTACCGGATTTAGGATCGGCAGTTTTATAAATTACCGGCTTATCAGAAGAAGCCAGGAAATATAAAGTATCATTCATTTCAACGGCAGTTGGGGCATAATCCTCAATTGGAAGATCTTCTGTTGTTATTAAATCCCAATTAATTAAATCTGTGGAATGCCAGTATCCACCGGATTTGGATGCAAACAAATAGTATTCATTATTAAATAAAACTAATGTCGGGTCGGCGGCTTCACGTCTGGATGGTTTGTCAAGGCAAAATCTGTAATTAAGATTAAGCGGATTGCATATAGTTGTTTGTCCGGCAATATTATTTGATTGACCGTATTCATCAGATAAAATAATAAAAATAACTACTATAGTTATCGAAATTAATTTTCCCATTGTTGGTGCCTCAGTACTATTTTTAATTAATTACACAATATATGAACGATCATAAATGTAAATGTCAAATCTACTGCTGCCCCATTTCAATCCCCAATAACGCACCATTAACGATAAATCAGTTTCACCTTTTGTCTCAAGCCTATAACTAAAATAACTGCCGTTGCTTGCATTACGCCAGAATTGATCTAAAAAAATATCTGTTTTTGAATTTGAACTTTGCATTGCATGATCAATTTCCAGTTGTAGTTCACCGGGCGCCACAAAAACAATTGTGCGGTTTTCTATTCTATTGTAACCTTAATCGACTTCAAATCTTTATTGTCTGAACTATTTCCGTACAGTAATTCATATTCTCCTGCCGACACATTCATTGTATTATTAGCCGGGTCGAAGCATTCAAAAGTTTTTGACGGAAGTTCTAATGTTACATTCTGTGTTTCACCTGCTTTTACTTCTACACGCTTAAAAGCTCTTAATGATTTGAGCGGGCCGCCTGCATCATTTAGTTTGCGCATATAAACCTGAACAACTTCAATACCATCGCGTTTACCTGTATTGGAAACAGGAATTTTCAGGTCAATTCCATCATTTACTTTTATCTCAGTTTTATTGGTTTTGGCACTACCGATAGAGAATGTAGTATAACTCAAACCATAGCCGAACGGAAATAATGGATCAGACATATAACGGTATGTACGGCCTTTCATAGAATAATCTTCAAAATCGGGTAATTGTTGTATATTCTTGTAGAAAGTAATTGGCAGTTTACCCGAAGGATTAAAATCACCAAACAATACATCGGCAATTGCCTGGCCGCCTGATTCCCCGGCATACCATGCCTGAAGAATTGCGCCGCAGCTTTCCGTCTCCGGTACTAAACCCATGGCAGAGCCTGAACAGTTAATAAAAATAACTTTCTTCCCTGCTTGTTTCAAGGCTTTTAGGCAGTTACGCTGTACTGCAGGAAGTTCGATGTCAGTCCGGTCGCCCTGCTTGAAACCCGGTAATTGTATAGGCATCTCTTCCCCTTCCAATTGGGAAGAAATACCGCCTGCAAAAATAACCACATCAATACCTTTCAATTTTTCGATGAGCGCATCATATTTAACAGGAACTTCCTTTCCGAAATTCATGCCAAGGCTGGCTGTCCAGTTTTCAACCTGTCTGAAACAAGCTTCGATTTTATATTCTTTGCCTTTTTCAACTTTTAATGGAACTTGCTTCGGAAGCGGCCTCCACATAAATACCTTAGAAAGTGTATCGCCGTTTACTATAAGTTCGAATGCTCCACAGGCTTCTAGTTTAAATACTAATTCGCCCGACTGCGAAGGCCTGTAAATGGTTTCATACTTGGCAGAAAAATTCTGAAGATGGACACCCGTACTGAATTCATGCTGTCCGAAAGTAGTTAGTTTGATTGGGTTAATGATTTGTTCTGTAGCTGCAATATCACCCTTAAACTCACGGTTATTCCAATATGTGGCTTTAAATCCGGGTTTACCTTGTATGGAACATTCTCCAAAAGCGGATTCAGTAACTGTATTTTCCACAATGTCGCATCCCTTGTCATAAACTATCTTATCTGCAGGTAATTTTGATTTTATTCCGTCCAAAATAGTGATAGTGTTAAAAGGAGTACCGTTATAACTTCCCCACATAAGAGGTTTATCATCAGCGTTAGGACCTATTATAGCTATTTTTTTATCATGTTCGGTTAAAGGCAAGATATTGTTTTTGTTCTGTAGAAGTGTCATTGATTCGCACGCAATTTCCAATGCTAATTTCTGATGTTCCTTAGAATTAACTGTCGATATTGGAATTTTTGACCATTCTACTAATGAATCATCATCCATTTCTCCAAGATCAAAACGGCCAATTAACACACGCATTAAATGTTTGTTTATCTCGTCTTCGCTAACCAAACCTTTTTTCACTGCTTCGGGTAATTCTCTAAAGGCATAATTAAATCCGCACTCCACATCGGTTCCTGCCAAAACACCTTTGGCGGCTGCATGTACGGCATCGGAAGAAATTTTATGGCTTTGATAAAAATCCGTTATAGCCCCGCAGTCGGAAACAATAAGATATTTAAAGCCCCAATCGTCGCGTAAAATATTCCGTAGTAATCGTGAATTACCGCAGCATGGTTCATCATCTAAACGCTGATAAGCGCACATTACTTCACGGACATCTGCATCCATGACCAGGGATTTGAATGCTGGAAGGTATGTTTCCCACAAATCGCGAGAATCAATATTGTTCAGATTGATACTATGACGGCTCCATTCAGGCCCGGAATGAACAGCAAAATGTTTAGCGCAGGATAAAAGCTTTTTATACTTTGAATCTGAAGGCCCCTGCAATCCTTCTACAACAGAAATACCCATACGCGAAGTTAGATAGGGATCTTCACCATAAGTTTCCTGCCCTCTGCCCCAGCGCGGGTCGCGAAAAATGTTGATGTTGGGAGTCCAAACGGAAAGGCTTAAGAAACGTCGATTTTCGTTTCCATTCTTTTTAGATTCGTTATATTTGGCCCGCACTTCATCAGAAACAGCATTAAAGATGTTATAAACCAACTTATCATCAAATGAAGCCGCCATTCCAATTGGTTCGGGAAAAACAGTTACACTATCGTTATTTGCCAAGCCATGCAAAGCTTCACTCCACCAATTGAATTTTTTTATTCCCAGGCGCGGAATCGCTTCAGATACGTCACACATTAAAACAGCTTTTTCTTCCAGGGTAAGACGGGAAATCAAATCTTTAGCTCTATCTTCCGGACATAAATCAGGATTCCGATAGGGCATTATTTGCGCACACATTTCAATTGTGAATAAAAAACAATACACAAAAAGTAATTTTTTTTTCATATCGATTCCTATTAATAATATCAACAAAGTTTGAAATTTATTTGGTACTTGTTTTGTCTCATGCTGATAAAGTTTTGATAACAAGTCCACCATAGGAGTTTATTGTTATTTTCAATGGCATAGAAAAATCAACTTCACTTTTTATAAACTCTTTTTTACCAACCTCACCGATAATAAAAATATCTTTTGATTTATCGCTAATGAAAAGAATAAAGATAAACACTGTCTCCGAAAATCCGTGCTGAAGGATTTGCTGAAAACTGATCACGGATAATCGGATTTTGAGCGAATAAACTATAAGTATAACATAAAAGAATAATTGCTGTAAAAGGATAAATAATAATTAACCGCATAATATTATTTCCATTAGTTACTAATTTAATCTTCTTCTCAACTGTTATAAAAAATATTAAATCAGAAAGTTTTTCTTTATAAGTCCTCCTAATTTCTTTATCAAATTGTTCTACAGGTTTTATTTCAATTCTGATAAAATATTTTCACTTCCCGGTTTGGTTTCAAAATCATATAAGAAAGTAATTTTAAATTAACCGTCGATAATTTAGCTTTTGGATTAACTAAAATCTCCTTTAAATGCAGTAACAAATTGAATGAATTACTGTTCTCTCCTTCAGCCTGGATGAGTATTGTTTGCCTTTAAAATAAAAAAGAGGACTTCGGTAGGTCCTCTTATCGAACGTGGGCAGAGACGGAATCGAACCGCCGACACAAGGATTTTCAGTCCTTTGCTCTACCGACTGAGCTATCTGCCCTTCAA